>Ga0180220_1000072_pt1 | contig 198943 bp, 192 predicted proteins | sample eDN5th37CBELigBY_FD_151335 | JGI IMG/M metagenome (GOLD analysis project Ga0180220, IMG submission 151335) | Enriched backyard soil microbial communities from Emeryville, California, USA - eDNA 5th pass 37_C BE-Lig BY (version 2) (version 2) | ecosystem: Environmental > Terrestrial > Soil >... | reverse complement strand
GGGAGGGAAAATCAACCGCCGCGCTCCTCCGGCTTCACCCTGAACCACGCCGCGTACAGCGCCGGCAGGAACAGCAGGGTCAGCAGGGTCGCCACGGTCAGGCCGCCCATGATCGCCACCGCCATCGGCCCGAAGAACGCGCTGCGCGACAGCGGGATCATCGCCAGGATCGCGGCGAGCGCGGTCAGCACGATCGGGCGGAAGCGGCGCACGGTCGCCTCGATGATCGCGTGCCAGCGGTCGTGGCCGGCGTCGATGTCCTGCTGGATCTGGTCGACCAGGATCACCGAGTTGCGCATGATCATGCCAGCCAGCGCGATCGTGCCGAGCATCGCCACGAAACCGAACGGCACGCGGAACACCAGCAGCGCCAGGGTCACGCCGATCAGGCCCAGCGGCGCGGTCAGCAGCACCAGCGCCACCCGCGAGAAACCGCGCAGCTGCAGCATCAGCAGCGTGGTCACCACCAGCACGAACAGCGGCAGGCCGGCCTTGATCGAATTCTGCCCGCGCGCCGAGTCCTCGACCGTGCCGCCGGTTTCCAGCAGGTAGCCTTCCGGCAGCGCGGCGCGGATGCCGTCCAGCGTCGGCAGGATCTGCGCGGCCACCGTCGGCGGGGTCAATTCGTCGCGGATGTCGGCGCGCACGGTGACCGTCGGCAGGCGGTCGCGGTGCCAGATCACGCCGTCCTCGAACGCGTATTCCAGCCGCGCGACCTGCGACAGCGGCACGCTGCCGTTCGGGGTCGGCACCGCCAGGCTGCCGAGCAGGCCCAGCTGCAGGCGTTCCTGTTCCGGACCGCGCAGCAGCATCTCGATCAGTTCGTTGTCCTCGCGGTAGGTGCTGACGTGCAGGCCGGACAGCGAGCCGGCGAGGAAATGCGCGACGTCGCTGCTGCTGACCCCGAGCGCGCGCGCGCGTTCCTGGTCGATGTCCAGCCTGACCACCTTGCTCGGCTCGTCCCAGTCCAGGTTGACGTTGGCCACGTGCGGGTTGGCGCGGACCTTGTCGGCGACCTGCCGCGCGATCGCCTGCACGCGGTCGATGTGCTCGCCGGACACGCGGAACTGCACCGGGTAGCCGACCGGCGGGCCGTTCTCCAGCCGGGTCACGCGCAGCTGCAGTTCGGGGAATTGCGGCGCGACTTCGTCGATCAGCCAGCTGCGCAGCGCCTCGCGCGATTCGATGTCCTCCGCCAGCACCACGAACTGGCTGAAGTGGGTCTGCGGCAACTGCTGGTCCAGCGGCAGGTAGAAGCGCGGCGAACCGGTGCCGACGTAGGCGACGTAGTTGTCGATGCCCTCCCGCTTCGCCAGCAGCGCCTCGAGCTTGCGCGCCTGCGCGTCGGTCGACTTCAGCGACGAGCCCTCGGCCAGCTCCATGTCGACCATCAGCTCGGGGCGGGTCGAATCCGGGAAGAATTGCTGCGGCACGAAGCGGAACAGCGCGATCGACGCGACGAAGGCGGCGATGGTGATGCCGATCACCAGCCAGCGCCGGCGCAGGCAGGCGTCGAGCAGCACGCGGAAGCGCCGGTAGAATGGCCGCTGGTACGGATCGTGGTCGTGCGCGGGGTGCGAAGCCGGCGCGATCCAGCCGGCGAAGGCGGGGAAGCGGTCGGCGAGGCCTTGCCGGAACGCGCGCCAGCGTGCCGCCGGCGAGCCCGGCTTCGGCGCCTGCAGTGGCAGGTGCAGGTCGGGCAGCATCTTGTCGCCGAGATAGGGGATGAACAGCACCGCGGCGATCCACGACACCACCAGCGCGATCGTCACCACCTGGAACAGCGAGCGGGTGTATTCGCCGGTGCTCGACGCCGCGGTCGCGATCGGCAGGAAGCCGGCGGCGGTGACCAGGGTGCCGGTCAGCATCGGGAACGCGGTGGTCCGGTAGGCGAAGCTGGCCGCCTTCATCCGGTCGAAGCCCTGTTCCATCTTGATCGCCATCATCTCCACCGCGATGATCGCGTCGTCGACCAGCAGGCCCAGCGCCAGCACCAGCGCGCCCAGCGAAATCTTGTGCAGGCCGATGCCGAAGTAGTGCATCACCGCGAAGGTCATCGCCAGCACCAGCGGGATGCTGACCGCGACCACCAGGCCGGTGCGCAGGCCGAGCGAGAAGAAGCTGACCAGCAGCACGATGCTGACCGCCTCGTCCAGCACGCGCACGAACTCGCCGACCGATTCGCGCACCGCGTGCGGCTGGTCGGAAACCTTGCGCAGTTGCATGCCGGCCGGCAGCGTGCGCTGCAGGCGCTGGAATTCGCCTTCCAGGGTGTCGCCGAGGCGGATGATGTCGCCGCCATCCTTCATCGACACCGCTATGCCGATCGCGTCCTCGCCCATGAAGCGCATCTTCGGCTGCGCCGGGTCGGAGAAGCCGCGCTTGACCTCGCCGATGTCGGCGATGCGGAAGCTGCGCCCGCCGGCGCGGATCGGGAAGTCGCGGATCGCCTCGACCGAGTCGAGCTTGCCGCTGACCCGCAACTGCACGCGGTCGGTCGCGGTCTCGAAGAAGCCGGCCGACGCCACCGCGTTCTGCGCCTCCAGCGCCTGCTGCACCGCGGCCAGCGGGATGCCGAGCGTGGCCAGCTTGGTGTTCGACACCTCGATCCAGATCTTCTCGTCCTGCAGGCCGACCAGCTCGACCTTGCCGACGTCGGGCACGCGTTGCAGCGCCAGCTGGATGCGTTCGGCGTAGTCCTTCATCACCGCGTAGTCGAAGCCCGGCGCGGTCAGCGCGTAGATGTTGCCGAAGGTGTCGCCGAACTCGTCGTTGAAGAACGGCCCGACCACGCCCTCCGGCAGCGTCGCGCGGATGTCGCCGACCTTCTTGCGCACCTGGTACCACAGGTCGGGGACCTCCTTCGAGCGCATCGAATCGCGCGCCATGAAGATCACCTGCGATTCGCCGGGGCGCGAGTACGAGCGGATGAACTCGTACTTGCCGGTGGTCATCAGCGCCTTCTCGATGCGTTCGGTGACCTGCTTCGACACTTCCTGCGCGGTCGCGCCCGGCCACACGGTGCGCACCACCATCGCCTTGAAGGTGAACGGCGGGTCCTCGGACTGGCCGAGGTGGCGGTACGACCAGGCGCCGATCAGCGCCAGCACGATCATCGCGTACAGCACCAGGCTGCGGTGGGTCAGCGCCCATTCGGAGAGATTGAAGCGGCGCATGGCGTCACTCCGCCTTCGCGACGGCGGCGGGCGCTGGCAGTACCGGCTTGTTGCTGCGGTCGACCGCGACCACCTGCTGGCCTTCGCGCAACAGGTGGCCGCCGGCGGCGACGACCCAGTCGGCGGCGGTCAGGCCCTTCAGCACCGGCGCTTCGGTTTCGCCGTACGGCCCCAGTTGCACCGGTTGCGCGCGCAGCCGGCGGGTCTTCGCGTCGACCACCCATACCGAGGTCGCGCCACCGTCGCCGCGCTGCACCGCCGACAGCGGCACGCTCAGCGCGGTGGACAGGCCGTTGCGCTGCACGAACACGCGCGCGCTCTGGCCCAGGTCGACCACCTGCGCGGCGTCGCCGTCGAGCGCGACCCGCGCCAGGTAGGTGCGGGTCTGCGCGTCGGCGGCGGGGGCGATCTCGCGGATGTGGCCGGGCAGGCGCCGGCCGGGCGCGCTCCACAGCTCGACCTGCGCCGGCTGGCCGACGCTGAATTCGCGGATATGCGCCTCGGGCAGGGCGATGACGACCTCGCGGCCGCCGTCGGCGGCGAGGGTGAACACGGTCTGCCCGGCGGCGACCACCTGGCCAGCCTCGGCCAGGCGGCTGGCGATGACGCCGTCGCGCGGCGCGCGCAGCTGCGTGTATGCGGTCTGGTTGCGGGCGACCTCGTACTGCGCACGCGAGGACTCGTAGGCTGCCTGCTGGGCGTCGAACGCCGACTGGCTGACCAGCTTCTGCGCGACCAGCTTGCGGTAGCGGTCCAGGTCGCCCTGCAGACGGACCAGCTCGGCCCGCGCGGCCCGCGCCTGCAGGCTGGCGTCGCCCGGGTCGAGCACCGCGAGCACGTCGCCGCGGTGGACCCGCGCGCCGGCGTCGACGTCGCGGCGGACCAGGTTGCCGCCGATGCGGAACGACAGCGGGCTTTCCTCGCGGGCATGCACTTCGCCGGCGAAGGTGGCCAGCGCGGCCTGTTCGCCGCCGCCCGGATGCGCCACCAGTACCGGCCGCGGCGCCTCGGCCGCCTGTTCGCCGCCGCAGGCGGCCAGCGCCGCACACAACACCGTCAGAACCCATCCCGCGTATGCGCCGCGCATGCCCGACTCCGCCGTCGAATAAATGGACTTTCCGGTATAGTATATTTATCGAACCGGTTGGTCTAGTATTCGAAACATGAGCAGTATTCCCGCACCCACCAGTCGCAAACCCGCCGCCGGTCCCGGCCGGCCCAAGGATCTGGGCAAGCGCACCGCGATCCTCGAGGCGGCCAAGAACCTCTTCGTCAACGAGGGCTATGGGGTCAGCATGGACCAGATCGCCGCCGCCGCCGGCGTGTCCAAGCTGACCGTGTACAGCCATTTCGGCGACAAGGAAGCGCTGTTTTCGGCGGCGATCCGCAGCAAGTGCGACGAGATGCTGCCGAAGGACCTGTTCCAGCCCGACCTGAAGGGGCCGCTGCGCGAGCAGCTGCTGGCCATCGCCCGCGCGTTCTTCGCCCTGGTCAGCAGCGACGAGGCCCTGTCGATGCACCGGATGATGCTGTCGTCGGCGCAGACCGACGCGCCCCTGCGCGAGATGTTCTGGAACGCCGGGCCGCAGCCGACCATCGACGCGCTGGTCGCGTTCCTGCGCGCGCGGGTCGAGGCCGGCGAACTGGCGATCGACGACATCGACCGCGCCGCGCACCAGTTCTTCTGCCTGACCAAGGGCGAGCTGCACAACCGGCTGATGTGCGGGCTGGGCGGCAGGCCCGGCCGGGCCGAAATAAACGTCCATTTGCAGTCCACCGTGGATTTCTTCCTGCGCGGTTATGCGCCGCGCTGAGGGGGGATCCCGGTGAAACACGGCGTGACCAAGGTGTCGGTGACTTCCGGCACTGAGGAAAATCGCCCCGCGGCGGCGATCCTGTCGGCCTGCGGACCCGTCGTTCGTCGCTAGAATAGCGACCCCGCGTTCCTTGCCGATGCCCCCCGCCATGACGATCGATTACCCCAGTGCCCGCGAAAAGATGGTCGAGCAGCAGGTCCGCCCGTGGGACGTGCTCGACCTGCGCGTGCTCGAAACCCTGTCCGCGCTGCCGCGCGAGGCCTTCGTGCCGCCGGCGCACCGCGCCCTGGCCTACGCCGACATCGAACTGCCGCTGGGCCACGGGCAGAAGATGATGAAGCCGGTCATCGAGGGCCGCACCCTGCAGGCGCTGGCGCTGCAGCCGGGCGAGGAAGTGCTGGAGATCGGCACCGGCAGCGGCTTCCTGTCCGCCTGCCTCGGCGCGCTGGCGCGCGAAGTGCTCAGCCTCGAGATCGTGCCCGAACTGGCCGCCGGCGCGCGCGCCAGCCTCGACGCCGCCGGCCTCGGCAGCAACGTGCGCATCGAAACCGCCGACGCCTTCGCCTGGGACACCGAGCGCCGTTTCGACGCGGTGGTCGTGACCGGCGCGTGCGCCGAACTGCCGGTGCGGTTCGCGCGCTGGCTGCGCCCGGGCGGCCGCCTGTTCGCCGTGCACGGCCATTCGCCGGTGATGGAAGCGGTGCTGGCGCACAACGATGTCAACGGACTGCGCCTGGAGTCGTTGTTCGAAACCGACCTGCCGTACCTGGCCGGTGCCGCCCCCGCGCCGCAATTCGTGTTCTGAACGAAAAGCCCCCCAAGGAAACAGACCGCATGAGCCGCCGTCCCCTCGTCCTCGCGCTTGCCCTGCCGCTGTCGCTGCTCGCAGCCAACGCCGGCGCCACCGACCTGCTGCAGACCTACGAACTGGCCCGCACCGGCGACACCACCCTGTCGATCAGCGAATCCAACGCCGCGATCGACAAGGAAGGCAAGGTGCAGGCGCGCGCCGCGCTGTTGCCGTCGATCAACGGCAGCGCCAGCTACGACCTCAACCACAGCAGCCGCCCGGGCAGTCCGGTCGGCAACACCAAGAGCCGCGGCTACGGTGTCAACGTCAACCAGACCCTGTTCGACTGGAGCAGCATCGCCAACCTGCGCGCCAGCCAGGCCGTCGCCCGGGCCGCCGACTACGACCTGGCCTCGGCCAACAGCAGCCTGATCGTGCGCACCTCGGCGGCGTATTTCGACGTGCTGATCGGCATCGAGTCGCTGGCCGCGGCCGAGACCAACGAAGCCGCGTCGAAGAAGCAGTACGACTACGCGCAGAAGCGCCTCGACGTCGGCCTGGCGCCGATCACCGACGTGCACGAAGCGCGCGCCCAGTACGACAGCGCGCGCGCCAACACCATCCTCGCCCGCAACGCGCTGGACGACGCCTACCGCGCGCTGACCGAACTGACCGGCCAGCCGGTGGCCAACCTGCAGGGCCTGCCCGACGACTTCCGTCCGGAACTGCCGCCGGAACAGTCGGCACAGGCCTGGGTGGACCGCGCGCTGGAGCAGAACCCCGACCTGAAGTCGGCCGAACTGGGCCTGAAGTCGGCCGAGTTCGGCGTGTCCGGCGCCCGCGCCGGGCACTATCCGCGCCTCGGTTTCAGCGGCGGCTACAGCAACGGCACCGCCTGGGATTCCGTGCACGGCCCGCTGTCGCCCGGCATTTCCAGCGACAGCGAAGGCTACAGCTGGGGCCTCACCCTGACCGTGCCGATCTTCTCCGGCGGCGCTACCCAGTCCAGGGTGCGCCAGGCCATTTCCCGCCGCGACATCGCCCAGGACCAGCTGGAAGCGACCAAGCGCGCGCTGATGCGCAACACCAGCAACGCCTACCAGGCGCTGGTCGCCGGCGTCAGCGAGGTCGAGGCGCGCCGCCTGGCGGTGGTCTCGGCGCAGAGCGCGTACGACGCCTCGCAGGTCGGCCTCGAGGTCGGCACCCGCACCGTGCTCGACGTGCTGCAGAACCAGCGCACGCTGTTCCAGGCGCAGGTCGAATACGCGCAGGCCAAGTACCAGTACCTGCAGAACCGCCTGCTGCTGGAACAGGCCGCCGGCTCGCTCGACGTGCAGGACGTGCAGGACGTCAACCGCCTGCTGACCGTCGCCGCCGACGCCAAGCTGTCGAGCGGCGTGATGACGCCGTAACCCGAACCGGAACGCGCGACCGGGAAACGGCGGGCCTTGCCCGCCGTTTCCGTTTCCGGCCTCCCCCTCAGGGGCCCCGTGCCGGGCGGATGGGTGTTCCGGCGCGGCATGGCATGGGCGAAAATGGCCGCACTGTCCCTCGGGACGGCTAACGGATGGCGGTTCTGGGGGGGGGCGTGGTCGGTTTTTCGGTAGTGGATTGGGCGGCATGGGCGCCGGGCCTGCAGGAACGCACGGCTTGGGAAGCCTGGGCGCGCGCGCCGTGGGCGCCGCGGGGCGACGAGGTTCCCGCGCTGGCCGAAGTGCCGGCGATGCAGCGGCGGCGCATCGAACGGCTCGGACGCATGGCGATCCAGGCCGCGTGCTGGTGCGATGTGCAGGGTGCCGATGCCTCGGCGCCGCTGGTGTTCGCCTCGCGGCACGGCGACGTGGCGCGCTCGGTGGCGCTGCTGAAGTCGCTGGCGGCCGACGAGGCGCTGTCGCCGACCTCGTTCGGCCTGTCCGTGCACAACGCCATCGCCGCGTTCCATTCCATCGCCACCGGCGGGCACGGCAACTACCTGGCCATCGCCGGCGGGCGCGGCACCGCCGAGGCCGCGTGCGTGGAAGCGGCCGGCCTGCTCGCCGACGGCGCGACGGAGGTGCGGGTGGTCTGCTACGAGGCGCCGCTGCCCGCCGAATACGCCGGTTTCGCCGACGAGGCCGAGGCGCCGTTTGCGTGGTGCTGGCGGATCGTCCCGGCCGCGCGCGACGGCATCCGCATCGAACTCGACTGGGATGCCGGCATCGCGACGGATGCCGGCGCTGCCGCATTGCCGCACGCGCTGGACGTGCATCGCTTCCTGCTGTCGGACGACGCCGAACTGCGTTTCGGCGACGGCGATCGCCGCTGGCGCTGGCGACGCCATGCGTAGCCGCTTCGACCGCGCCTGGCGCGTGCTCGCGACCGGGATCAGCTTCGCCGCGTTCGGCATCGGCGGGCTGTTGCTGCGCGTGCTCGCGTTCCCGCCGCTGCAGTGGTGCGTGCGCGACCCGCGCCGGCGCCGGCGCATCGCCCGGCGCTGGGTGCAGTGCGGCTTCGCCGCGCACGTCGAACTGATGCGCCGCCTCGGCGTGCTGACTTACGAAATCCATGGCCGCGAGCGGCTGCAACGCGACGGGCTGCTGGTGCTGGCCAACCATCCGACCCTGATCGACGTGGTGTTCCTGGTGTCGCTGCTGCCCAATGCCGACTGCGTGGTGAAGTCGGCGGTGGCGCGCAATCCGTTCATGCGCGGGCCGGTCCGCGCCTGCGGCTACATCGCCAACGACGACGGCGCCGGCCTGGTCGACGACTGCATCGCCGCGGTCCGCGCCGGCGGCGACCTGGTGATCTTCCCCGAGGGCACGCGCACGGTGCCGGGGCGGCCGCCGCGGCTGCAGCGCGGCGCGGCCTACATCGCCGTGCGCGGCGGGCTGGACGTCACGCCGGTCCGCATTTCGTGCACGCCGCCCACGCTGATCAAGGGGCAGAAATGGTACTGTGTGCCGGAACGCCGCTTCCACGTGAAGATCGAGGTGGGCGAGGATCTGCCGGTGCGGCCGTTCCTGGGGGAACACGACGACGCGACGGGCCGGGAGAATCTGGCGGCGCGGCGTTTGACGGAACATCTGGCGGGTTATTTTTCCGAAGGGGCGATGCGTGCAGGCACTCGAGCTTGAAATCAAGGAACTGATCATTTCGTCGCTGTCGCTGGAGGACATCGCCCCGGACGACATCGACAGCGCCGCGCCGCTGTTCGTCGAGGGGTTGGGCCTGGATTCGATCGACGCGCTGGAACTGGGCCTGGCGCTGCAGAAGCGCTACGGGGTCAGTTTCGCGGCCGAGGCGGACGATCCGAAGCGGCATTTCGCCAGCGTCAACGCATTGGTGGCATACGTGTCCGCGCACGCCGGTGCGGCGGCCGCGCAGCAAGGGTAAGTGGAAATGACGAAAGACGAGTTGTTCGAACGGATCGCGACGATCCTGAACGAGAGTTTCGAGATCGAGCGGGCGCGGATCGTGCCCGAGGCGAAGCTGTACGACGACCTCGACATCGACAGCATCGATGCGGTCGACCTGATCGTGCAGCTGAAGCCGCTGCTCGGCCGCGGCCTGCAGCCGGACGCGTTCAAGTCGGTGCGCACGGTGCAGGACGTGGTCGATGTGCTGCACGGGCTGACCGTCGCGCAGAACGCCTGAGCCCCATGCGGTGCGCACGATGAAGCGTGCCTGGGCTTTCCTGCTCGCGGCCGTCACCGTCGCGTACCCGCTGCTGGTCTACGCCGCATTGGGCAGGTTCGAGCCGCGCTGGCTTTCGCTGTTGCTGCTCGGCGTGGCGCTGCTGCGCGCGGCGACGGCGCGGCAGCCGTGGTGGTGGGTGGTCGCCGCCTGCGCCGCGGCGCTGGCGCTGCTGTCCACGGCGTTCAATGCGGCATTGCCGCTGAAGCTGTACCCGGTGCTGGTCAACGCGACCCTGCTGGCCGTGTTCGCCGCCAGCCTGCGCTGGCCGCCGAGCGCGATCGAGCGCATCGCGCGGATCCGCCATCCCGACCTGCCGCCGCGCGGCGTGGCCTACACGCGCAAGGTGACATGGGCGTGGTGCGGTTTCTTCGCGCTCAACGGATCGATCGCACTGGCCACCGCGCTGTGGGCCGGCGAGCGTGTCTGGGCGCTGTACAACGGCCTGGTCGCCTACGTGCTGATCGGCCTGCTGTTCGCCGGCGAATGGTGGGTGCGCCAGCGCGTTATGCGGGGCGCGCCGACAGGGAGCGGGGCGCATGGCTGAGTGGATCGGCCTGGAGCGGATCGCGTTGGCGCCGCACCGTGAGCGCGCCGGGCACGCGCGATTCGTGCAGCGCGCCCGCGATTGGCACGCGGCCTTCGCCGCGCGCGCGGAAAGCGATTGGGCGCTGTTCTTCGAAGACGCGGGCGAGTTCGCCGCCGCGCTGTTCGGCGCCTGGCATGCGGGCAAGCGCGTGTTCCTGCCAGGCGACGCGCTGCCGGCCACGCTGGAAAGCATCGCAACGCAGGCGCAGGGCTTCGCCGGCGACATCCCCGCAGCGCATGCGCCGCTGGCCGCACCCGGAAGCAGCGGCGACGGCCGCGGCATGCAGGCGCTGGACGACCATGCGACGCGACTGGTCGTGTTCACCTCCGGCAGCACCGGCACGCCGGCCGCGCTGGAGAAACAGCTGTGCCAGCTCGAACGCGAGGTCGAGGCGCTGCAATCGGCGTTCGGCGACGGCCTCGACGGCGCGGTCGTGCACGGCACGGTCTCGCACCAGCACATCTACGGCCTGCTGTTCCGCGTGCTGTGGCCGCTGGCGGCGGGGCGCGAAGTGGCGCCACGCAGCTTCTTCCACGAAGAACTGCTGGCAATTCCCGGCGACGGTCCGCTGCTGCTGGTCAGCAGCCCCGCGCACCTGAAGCGCCTGCCGGAACGCTTCGACGCAACGCCGCTGCATGGCCGCCTGCGCGCGGTGTTCTCGTCCGGCGGCGCGCTGCCGGTGCAGGCCGCGATCGAGGCGCGGCGCGTGTTCGGCGTGGCGCCGACCGAGATCTTCGGCAGCAGCGAGACCGGGGGCATCGCCTGGCGGCGCTGGGACGACGACGCGCCGGCGTGGCGCGCGCTGCCCGGCGTGCAATGGCGGCTCGCCGGCGACGCACTCGAGGTCGATTCGCCGCACCTGCCGCCGGCCACGGGCTGGTGGCGGACGACGGACCGCGCCGAAAGCGATGGCCATGGTGGCTTCCGCCTGCTCGGCCGCGCCGACCGCATCGCCAAGATCGAGGAGCGCCGCGTTTCGCTCGACGCACTCGAGCGCACGCTCGCCATGCATCCGTTCGTGCGCGAGGCGCGCGTGGTGGTGATCGAGGGCGCGCGCAGCGTGCTCGCCGCGGCGGTCGCGACCAGCGGCGAAGGCAAGGCGCAATTGCAGGCGCTCGGTCGCCGCGGGTTCGCGAAGCAGCTCGACGCGCACCTGTCGGACAGCCAGGACGCGGTCACGCGGCCGCGGCGCTGGCGCTTCGTCGACGGGCTGCCGGTCGACGCGCAGGGCAAGACCACGCAGGCGGCGCTGCTTGCGCTGTTCCGGCCGGCGCAGCCGCAGCCGCGTTGGCTGCAGCGCGATGCGCGGTCGGCCGAACTCGCGCTCGAACTCGATCCGCGGCTGCTGGCGTTCGATGGGCACTTCCCGCAGGCGCCGATCCTGCCCGGGGTGGTGCAAACCGACTGGGCGATCCGCTTCGGCCGCGAGGCCTTCGCGCTGCCGCCGCGCTTCCTGCGGCTGGAGGCGCTGAAGTTCCAGCAGGTCGCGCGGCCGGGTCAGGTCCTGCGCCTGCGCCTGGACTGGAACCCGGAAGGCGGCGTGCTGTCGTTCCGCTACGATTCGGAAGCCGGCGCGCACGCCGGCGGACGCGCGGTGTTCGGCGATGGATAAGGAAGCCGCCCGTCGGATACCCGGATTCGCCCCGCTGGTGCTGATCCCGGTCTACGACCACGAGCACGCGATCGGCGGGGTGGTGGGGCGCGTGCTCGCCCACGGCCGGCGCTGCCTGCTGGTCGACGACGGCTCGCACGCGGCCTGCGCCGCCGTGCTCGACGAACTCGCGCGCCTGCCCGGCGTGCAGCTGCTGCGCCTGCCGCGGAACCTCGGCAAGGGCGGGGCGGTGATGGCCGGCTTTCGCGAGGCTGCGCGGCTCGGCGCGACCCATGCATTGCAGATCGACGCCGACGGCCAGCACGACGCCGGCGACATTCCCGCCTTCCTCGACGACGCGCGGCGCAACCCGGACGCGGTGGTCTGCGGCGTGCCGCGCTACGACGCGAGCGTGCCGAAGTCGCGGCTGTACGGTCGCTACCTGACCCACGTCTGGGTCTGGATCAACACGCTGTCGCTGGACATCCGCGACACGATGTGCGGCTTCCGCGTGTACCCGCTGGCGCCGGTACTGGCGCTGCTCGACGCGGAACGGCCCGGCAGCCGCATGGACTTCGACACCGAGATCCTCGTGCGGCTGTACTGGCGCGGCGTGCGCATCGTCGAACGCGGGACGCGGGTGACCTATCCGGCCGACGGCGTCTCGCACTTCGACGTATGGCGCGACAACCTGCATATCAGCCGCATGCACGCGAAACTGTTCTTCGGCATGCTGCGGCGCGCGCCGCGGCTGCTCGCGCGGCGCTGGCGCGGAGGCGCGCGATGAGCGGCGCGACGGCACGGCACTGGGCCGAGATCGGCGAGACCACCTCGGTCGCCGGCATCCGCCTGCTGTGCGCGGTGCGGCGCCTGCTCGGCCGTGGCGTGTTCCGTTTCTGCCTGTCGCCGGTGGTGCTCGTGCACTGGCTGCTCAACGGTGAAGCGCGCCGCGCGTCGCTGCAATACCTGCGCCGCCTCCACGGGCACGCGGGCGCGTTCGCGAAGGCGCCCGGATGGCGGGAAAGCCTGCGCCATTTCCGCGTGTTCGCCGAAACCCTGCTCGACAAGATCCTCGCGCTCGGCGGCGAATATCCGCTGCACCGGGTCCGCGTGCACCGGCAGGGCGTGCTGGAACTGCTCGCCGCCGGCCGCGGCGGCGTGATCGTGACCGCGCACATCGGTTGCCTCGAGCTGTGCCAGGCGTTGGCCGACGAAGTGCCGGGTTTCCGCATGACCGCGCTGGTGCACACGCGCCACGCCGAGCGCTTCAATCGCCTGCTGAACCGGCTCGACGGCCACGGGCGCATCCGCCTGCTGCAGGTCGACGAGATCGACCCGGCGACCGCGGCGCGGCTCGGCGAACGGGTCGCGCGCGGCGAGTTCGTCGCCATCGCCGGCGACCGCGTGCCGGTGCGCGGCGGCCGGCACGCCGTCGTCGACTTCCTCGGCTGCCCGGCGCCGTTCCCGATCGGCGCCTACGTGCTCGCCGCAGCGCTGCATTGCCCGTTGTTCACGATGTCGTGCCTGCATGCCGGCGACGGCTACGAAGTGCGTTTCGACGAATTCGCCGCCCGCGTCGAGTTGCCGCGCCGCACGCGCGATGCCGCGCTGGCCGGCCATGCCGCGCGCTTCGCGCAATGGCTCGAGGCGCAACTGCGCGCCTCGCCCTACGATTGGTTCAATTTCTTCCCCTTCTGGGACCAGGTGGCCGATGTCCGCAATTCCTCATGACCCGCCCGCGGCCGTGTTCGGCGCGGCCCCGTTGCGCATCGAGGACGTGGTCGCGCTGTCGCGGCGCCGGACCGAGGCGCGGCTGTCCGCCGATGCGGGGTTCCGCGCGCGCATCGACAAGGGCGCCGCCTTCCTCGATCGCGTGCTCGGCGAGGACGGGGTGATCTACGGCGTCACCACCGGCTACGGCGATTCGTGCACCACCAGCATTCCGGCGGAGCTGGTGCGCGAGCTGCCGCACCACCTGTTCGCCTACCACGGCTGCGGCCTCGGCCGCTTCCTCGATGCGGAGGAAACCCGTGCGGTGCTCGCCGCCCGCCTCGCTTCGCTGTCGCTGGGCATGTCCGGGGTCAGCCTGGCGTTGCTCGAAGGCCTCGAGCGACTGCTGCGCCACGACGTGCTGCCGCTGATCCCGGCCGAGGGTTCGGTCGGCGCCAGCGGCGACCTCACGCCGCTGTCCTACGTCGCCGCGGTGCTGTGCGGCGAGCGCGAAGTGCTGCACGGCGGCGTGCGCCGCCCGGCCGGCGCCGCGCTCGCCGAAATCGGCATGGCGCCGCTGCGGCTGCGGCCGAAGGAAGGCCTGGCGATCATGAACGGCACCGCGGTGATGACCGGCCTCGCCTGCCTGGCGTGGAAGCGCGCCGACTACCTGTCGCGGCTGGCGACGCGGGTGACCGCGTACAACGTGCTGGCCAGCGCCGGCAACGCGCACCACTTCGACGAGGTGCTGTTCGCGGCCAAGCCGCACCCGGGGCAGGGCCGGATCGCGCGGCGCCTGCGCGAGGACCTGCACAGCGACCGCCCGCCGCGCAACGAGCAGCGCCTGCAGGACCGCTATTCGCTGCGCTGCGCGCCGCACGTGATCGGCGTGCTCGAGGACGCCCTTCCGTTCCTGCGCCAGCTGATCGAAACCGAGCTCAACAGCGCCAACGACAATCCGCTGATCGACCCGGAGCAGGAAAAGATCCTGCACGGCGGTCATTTCTACGGCGGCCATATCGCACTGGCGATGGACACGCTGAAGAACGCGGTGGCCAACGTCGCCGACCTGCTCGACCGCCAGCTTGCGCTGCTGGTCGATACCCGTTACAACCACGGCCTGCCGGCCAACCTGTCCGGCGCCGACGGCCCGCGCGCGGCGATCAACCACGGGCTGAAGGCGCTGCAGATCAGCGTGTCGGCGTGGACCGCCGAGGCGCTGAAGCAGACCATGCCGGCATCGGTATTCTCGCGCTCGACCGAGTGCCACAACCAGGACAAGGTCAGCATGGGCACGATCGCCGCGCGCGACTGCCTGCGCGTGCTCGAGCTCGCCGAACAGGTCGCCGCGGCGATGCTGGTCGCCGCGCGCCAGGGCGTCGAACTGCGCCGGCGCACCGACCCGCAGGCGCAGCTGACCGGCGCGCCGGCGCGGATGCATGCGGACCTGTGCGGACGCATCGCCCTGGTCGGCGAGGACCGCGCGCTGGACGGCGAGCTGCGCGCGCTGGTCGATGCGATCCGCGCCGAAGAGTGGGTGCTGTATGCCGACTGATCTTTCCATCGAGATCGAGCTGAGCCCGGCCTTCCACGACTGCGACCCGATGCAGGTGGTCTGGCACGGCAACTATTTCCGCTACCTGGAGCTGGCGCGTTGCGCGCTGCTGCAGCGCTTCGACTACGACTATCCGCAGATGCAGGCCTCCGGCTGGCTGTGGCCGGTGGTCGACGCGCGGATCAAGTACGTGCGCCCGCTGCGTTACGGGCAAAAGCTGCGGGTGCGCGCGGAAATCGTCGAATGGGAGAACCGGCTGCGCCTGGAATACCGGATCCACGACGCCGGCAGCGGCGAGAAGCTGGCCAGCGCGTGCACGGTGCAGGTCGCGGTCGACGCCGCTTCGGGCGAGATGCAGTACGTATCGCCGCCGGTACTGTGGGAAAGATTGGGAGTGAAGCCGGCATGAGGAAGCGGATGGCGAAATTCGCGATCGTCGCGGCGTGCCTGCTCGGCCCCGCTCCGGCGTTCGCCGCCGACGGGCTGGACATCGTCCGCCAGCGCGTCGCGCAGGTCGCGGTGCTGCGCGGCGGCTTCGAGCAGGAGAAACAGGTCGCCGGATTCAGGAACCCGCTGCGCTCGCAGGGCCGCTTCGTGCTCGCCCGCGGCAAGGGCGTGGTCTGGACCACGCTGCAGCCGTTCCCGTCCGAACTGGTCGTCACTCGCGACCGCATCCTCACCCGCCAGCGCGACGGCAGCCTGCGCGTCGAGGTCGACGCGCGCCAGCAGCCGGCGATGCGCTCGGTCAACGCGGTGATGTTCTCGCTGATGAGCGGCGACGTCGGCGCGCTGGCCTCGCGCTTCGACCTCCAGGCGCAGGCGCTGCCGGGCGATGCATGGAAACTGACCCTGAAGCCGAAATCGGCGGCGCTGGCCCGGTCCTTCGCCAGTATCGAACTGCAGGGCGACCGCTACGTGCGCGAGGTCGGCGTCGTCGAAGGCAACGGCGACCGTACCCGGCTCAGGTTCGTCGAACTGAGCGAAACCCCGGCGCAGCTCGATGCGGACGAGGCGAGGAAGCTTGACTGATTCGCCGGCCAGCGACGGCAAGCCGCAACGCGGCTGGCGCTGGCTGGCGCTGGCGTGGCTGCTTGCCGTCGCCGCGGTCGGCTGGCACCAGTGGCGCTTCTGGCACGCGCCGCGGATCGACAGCGACGTGCTCGCGTTGCTGCCGCAGGAAGCCGGCGAGCGCGAACTGTCGGAAGTCGCGCGGCGCATCGCCGACGCCAGCGCGCGGCAGATGGTCGTGCTGCTCGGCGCGCCGGCGCCGGAACAGGCGCAGCGGGCCGAGGCGGCCTTCGTCGCCGAGCTGCAGCGGCTTCGCGAGGCGGATGCGGCCGCCGTTCCGTTCGCGGCGAACGGCTCGGCGCGCGACTGGTTCGCGCAGGCGCAAGCCTTCTACGCGCCGTACCGCGACCGCCTGCTGACCGATGCGCAGCGCGAAACGCTGCAACGGGAATCGACCGATGCGCTCGCCGAACAGGCGCTCGCCGCGCTGTACGGGCCGATCGGCGCGCCGAGGCTGACCGCATGGCAAGCCGACCCGCTCAACCTGTGGCCGCAGTGGTGGCAGCAGCACGCCGCCGGGTCCGGCCTGCGCATGGGCGAGGATGGATTGCTGCAGGGCGAAGGCCATTACTGGGCGGTACTGCAATTCGGCACGCAGGCCTCGGCGTTCCGCCTGGACGGCACGCGCCGCATCGCCGATGCGCTCGATGCCGCGACGGCGGCGGCCCGCGCCGAAGTGCCGGGATTGCGCGAACTGCGCGCCGGCGTGCCGCTGCATGCGGAAGCCGCGGCGGCGCAGGCCAACCGCGAAATCAACACCATCGGCTGGGGCTCGCTGGCGGCGGTGCTGCTGCTGGTGTGGCTGGCGTTCCGTTCGTTGCGGCCGATCGTGCTGGTCGCCGCATCGTTGTTGATCGGCGTCGCGACCGCGCTGTCGGCCACCGTCGTCGTGTTCGGCAAGGTGCACCTGCTGACGCTGATCTTCGGCGCCAGCCTGGTCGGCGTGGCCGAGGACTACGGCATCCACTGGTTCGCGTCGCGGCAGGGGCAGGCGGCGGACGCGCGCTGGAAGCTGTTGCGCCACCTGCTTCCCGGCCTGTGGCTGGCGCTGGCGACCAGCGCGGCGGCCTACCTCGCGCTCGGCCTCGCGCCGTTCCCAGGCCTGCGGCAGATGGCGCTGTTCTCGGTGGTCGGCCTGGCCGCGGCGTTCCTGACCGTGGTGTGCTGGTTCCCGTGGCTGGATCGCGGCGAATTGCGCGCAACGAGGTTCTCGCGGTGGCTCGGCGCAACGCTGCGGCGCTGGCCGCGCGCGCTGGCGAACGGGAAGTGGTGGGTCGCCGCCGCCTTCTTCGCTTTCGTCGTCGCCGGCGGCCTGTGGCGGTTGCAGAGCGACGACGACCTGCGCAGCCTGCAATCGTCGCCGCGCGCGCTGCTCGAACAACAGGCTGGAATCGGCAAGTTGATGGGCCTGCCGAGCCCCGCGCAGTTCTACCTGGTGCGCGGCGCCGACGCCGAGCAGACGCTGCGGCGCGAGGAAGCCCTGCTCGAACGCCTGCGCGGGCTCGAACACCAGCGACGCATCGCCGGCCATCGTGCGCTTTCCGACTGGATCCCGTCGCGCAAGCGGCAGGCGGAGGATGCGGCGCTGAGCGCGCGCATCGAGAACGAAGTGCTGGCGAAGGTCGGCGCCGCGCTCGGCGAAACGCCGCGGCGCGGCGAATTCTCCACGCGGCCGCTGGAACTCCGGGCCGTCCTCGACTCGCCGGTATCGCAACCGTTCCACCAGTTGTGGCTCGGCCGGCTCGGCGATGGCGTGGCCACGGTGGTGATGATCGATGGTCTGTCGAAGGAGGCAGTAGGCGCCATGCCGGCGCAGGCCGAAGGCCTGCCCGGCGTGCGCTGGGTCGACCGCACCGCCGACTTCTCGCGCCTGCTGCGCCACTACCGCCGGCTGATGACCGGCCTGCTCGGGGTCGGCGCGGCGCTGGTGTTCGCGCTGCTGTACTGGCGCTATCGCCGCGACGCGTGGCGCGTGCTGCTGCCGACGCTGCTCGCCGGCCTGCTCGCCGTCGCCTTGCTCGGCTGGCTCGGCCTGCCGCTGCAGCTGTTCAACGTGCTGGCGCTGCTGCTGCTGCTCGGCATGGGCATCGACTACGGCATCTTCCTGCTCGAACACCGGGGCGACGCCGGCGCATGGATGGCGGTCTGCGTCGGCGCGACCAGCACCTGGCTGTCGTTCGGCCTGCTCGGCCTGTCGGCGACGCCGGCGCTGCGCGCCTTCGGCCTGACCTTGCTGTTCGGCATCGGCGCGGTGTGGCTGCTCTCGCCGCTGTTCCGGCCCGGGCAGGCCGCGCATCCCCAATCCGAAAACCAAGGCAGTACGCGATGAAAACCGAACGCACGGAAATACTGATCGTTGGCGCCGGCCCCGCCGGTTCGGTCGCTGCGGCGCTGCTGCGCAAGCAGGGACGCAAGGTGCTGATGCTGGAACGCGAGCAGTTCCCGCGCTTCTCGATCGGCGAGAGCCTGCTGCCGCAGAGCATGGAATACATCGAGGCCGCCGGACTGATGCAGGACGTGGTCGAGGCCGGCTTCCAGTACAAGAACGGCGCCGCCTTCGAATGGAACGGCCGGCGCACGCAATTCGACTTCCGCGACAAGTTCTCGCCGGGCTGGGGCACGACCTACCAGGTACAGCGCGCCGACTTCGACCACGTGCTGGCGAAGGGTGCCGAGCGAATGGGCGCGGAAGTGCGCTACCGCCACGAAGTGCTGTCGGTCGAACCGGGCGCGACGCCGGGGGTGGTCGCGCGCGTGCCGGAAGGCGGGGAGTACGCGATCGAGGCCGACTTCATCCTCGACGCCAGCGGCTTCGCGCGCCTGTTGCCGCGGATGCTCGGCCTCGAGTCGCCATCGGACTTCCCGGTGCGCGGCGCCATCTTCACCCACGTGCGCGACCATATCGCGACGGGTAGCGGCTTCGACCGCGACAAGATCCTGATCACCACGCATCCGCAGCACATCGACGTATGGTTCTGGACCATCCCTTTCTCGAACGGCTGCTGCTCGCTCGGGGTGGTCGCCGGGCGCGAATTCCTCGATCGCTACCCGGGCAGCGGCCTCGAGCGCCTGCAGGCCATCGTCGGCGAAGTGCCGAACCTGCGCGAACTGCTGAAGGACGCCGAGTGGGAAATCATGCCGGCGCGGCAGATCGTCGGCTATTCGGCCAACGTGTCGTCGCTGTGGGGGCCGGGCTACGCGCTGCTCGGCAACGCCGGCGAATTCCTCGATCCGGTGTTCTCTTCCGGCGTGACCATCGCGTTCAAGTCGGCGCAGCTGGCCAGCGACTGCCTCGCGCGCCGGTATGCCGGCGAAAGCGTGGACTGGGAAACCGGGTTCGCCGCGCCGCTGCGCTACGGGGTGAAGGCGTTCCGCCGCTTCGTCGAGGCGTGGTACGAAGGCGGCTTCCAGCGGGTCATCTTCCACCGGGACCAGCAGCCCGAGGTCCGGCGGATGATCTGCTCGATCCTCGCCGGCTACGCATGGGACGAGAAGAACCCGTACGTCAACGACCCGAGCGGCCGGCGCATGCGCGCGCTGGAGGAACTGTGCGGCGCCTGATCGCCATCGCGTTCGCCGGCTTGCTGCTCGCCGCCTGCGCATCGCGCGGGCCGGCGGCGAAGCCGCCGGTCGAATTGCCGAGGCTGCATCTCGCGCCGGCGGCGTTGGGTCGCGAGATTTCCGAACAGCAGCAATTGACATTCAGGCATGGGACAAAAGAGCGAGAACTCGATGCATTGCTCGAAGTGGATGCCGGCGAAGTGCGGCTGCTGGTGCAGGCAATGGGCCAGTCTGGCGTCAGGTTGAGCTGGGACGGGAAGAAACTGGTCGAGCAGCGCGCGCCGTGGTTGCCGCCGGCCGTGCGCGGTGGACGCGTGCTGGACGACCTGCAGTTCGCGTTATGGCCGCTGGATTCCATTCGCAAGGCACTGCCGGCGGGATGGCATGTCGAGGAGATCGATGGGGAGCGCCGTCTGTCCGATGCCGAATCCAATGTCTGGCTGACATCGAAGCTCGAAAGTTTTTTGGGATGGATAGTGTTGGACAATCGGGCGGAAGACTACGAGCTTATAGTTCACTTCCCGCGCACCGACCTCCCGCCCATGCCGGAAGCGTCGCCATGAACCCCGCGCCGGTCTATCTCAACGAACTGGGCATCGTCTGCGCGCTCGGCAACGGCGCCGACGCGGTCCGCGCGAACCTGTTCGCCGCCGATGCGCCGCGCGGCGTGGCCGACGACGACACGCTGGTCCCGGGCCGCAACCTCGCGCTCGGTTCCGCCGGCGCGACGCTGCCCGACCTGTCCGATTGCGCCCCGATCCTGCGCAGCCGCAACAACGCGCTGCTGCGGCTGGCCTGGCTGCAGGTCCGCGCCGCGGTGCAAGACGCGATCTCGCGCTTCGGCGCGCAGCGCGTCGCCATCGTGCTCGGCACCAGTACCTCGGGGATCGGGGAAGCCGAACGGGCCTTCCTGCACCGGCGCGAAAGCGAGGTGTTCCCCGGCGAATTCCACTACGCCCAGATGGAGATGGCGGCGCCGTCGCATTTCCTCGCCCGCGAATCCGGCGCGCGCGGTCCGGCGTGGACGGTGTCCACCGCGTGCTCGTCCAGCGCCAAGGCGATGGCCTCGGCGGCGCGCCTGCTGCGCGCCGGCATCGCCGACGTGGTGGTCGCCGGCGGCGTCGATTCGCTGTGCCGCTTCACCGTCGCCGGCTTCGGCGCGCTCGAGGCGGTGTCGGCGAAGCGCTGCAATCCGTTCTCGCGCAACCGCGCAGGCATCAACATCGGCGAGGGCGCGGCGCTGTTCGTGATGAGCCGCGAGCCCGGCCCGGTGCGCCTGTCGGGCTGGGGCGAAAGCTCCGACGCCCACCACATGTCGGCGCCGGACCCGGAAGGCGCCGGCGCGGCTGCGGCGATCCGCGAGGCGCTGGCGCGCGCGCAACTGCTGCCGGCGCAGATCGGTTACGTCAATCTGCACGGCACCGCCACGCCGCACAACGATGCGATGGAAAGCCGCGCGGTCGCGGAAACGCTGGGCCGCGAGGTCCCGGCCAGTTCGACCAAGCCGCTGACCGGGCACGCGCTCGGCGCGGCCGGCGCGATCGAGGCCGCGCTGTGCTGGCTGTCGATGCACGGCAATGCGGCGGGCCTGCTGCCGCCGCACTGGTGGGACGGCGCGGCCGATCCGGAATTGCCGCCGCTGCGGCTGGTTGCGCCGGGCGAACGCGCCATTGCGCCGCTGCGCCACGCGCTGAGCCAGTCGTTCGCTTTCGGTGGCAGCAACGCGGCGCTGGTGCTTTCGAGGGAATGATTCCAGAGGACGCAATGAACAGGCCCCTTTACGACATCGAGCAGGTCGTCCCGCATCGCGGGGCGATGCGCCTGGTCGACCGCCTGCTCGACTGGGACGAGGATCGCGCCGTGGTCGGGCTGACCGTGCCGGTCGATGGTCCCTTCCACGAAGCCGGCGGCGTGCCGGCCTGGGTCGGCATCGAGTACATGGCCCAGGCCATCGCTGCCTGGGCGGGATGCCAGGCGCGCGCGCGCGGGGAAGCGCCGAAGATCGGCTTCCTGCTCGGCAGCCGCCGCTACGTGACCGATATTGGCCACTTCGCCGCCGGCAGCGTGCTGCGGGTGGAGGCGGAACGCGAGCTGTTCGGCGACAATGGCCTGGGGATGTTCGCCTGCCGGATCCTGGACGGCGAACGCGTATTGGCCAGCGCCAACGTCTCGGTGTTCCAGCCGGCGGACGCACGGGCCTATCTGGAGAACAAGCCAACATGAGCGGGAACCCGAGCGTCCTGGTCACCGGCGCCAGTCGCGGCATCGGCCGGGCGATCGCCTTGCGTGCGGCGCAGGACGGCTACGACGTGGCCGTGCATTGCCGCAGCCGGGTCGACGAAGCGGAAAGCGTCGCCGGGCAGATCCACGCGCTGGGCCGGCAGGCGCGCGTGCTGCGGTTCGACGTCGCCGACCGTGCCGCCAGCGCGCAGGCGATCGTCGCGGACATCGAGGCGCACGGCGCCTACTACGGCGTGGTCTGCAACGCCGGCATCGCCCGCGACGCCGCGTTCCCGGCGATGACGGGCGACGACTGGGACGCGGTGGTGCACACCAACCTCGATGCGTTCTACAACGTGCTCAACCCGCTGGTGATGCCGATGGTGCGCCGGCGCGCGCCGGGGCGCATCGTCACCATCGCCTCGGTGTCCGGGCTGGTCGGCAACCGCGGGCAGGCGAACTACAGCGCGGCCAAGGCCGGGATCATCGGCGCGACCAAGGCGCTGGCCATCGAGCTGGCCAGTCGGAAAATCACCGTCAACTGCATCGCGCCGGGGCTGATCGAAACCGAAATGCTCAGCGACGAAGTGATCGAGCACGCGCTGAAACTGATTCCGGCCGCGCGCCTGGGCAAACCCGAGGAAGTCGCGGCGGTCGCGTCGTTCCTGCTGTCGGAGCAGGCCGCGTACGTGACCCGGCAGGTGATTTCGGTCAATGGGGGAATGGCTTGAGCAACAAAGAAGGACATCCGCGCGAAGGCAGGCGCGTCGTCGTCACCGGCATCGGCGGCATCACCCCGCTCGGCCACGACTGGGCCAGCATCGGCGCGCGCCTGCGCGAGTGCCGCAACGCGGTGCGGCACATGCCGGCGTGGGATCGGTACACTGGCCTGAACACGCGCCTGGCGGCACCCGCGCCTGCGTTCGAGCTGTCGCCCGCCTACAACCGCAAGAACACCCGCAGCATGGGGCGGGTGGCATTGATGTCGGTGCGCGCGACCGAGCTGGCGTTGCAGCAGGCCGGCCTGCTCGGCGACCCGTTGCTGGGCAGCGGCAAGGTCGGCGTGTCCTACGGCTCGTCGGCCGGCAGCCACGAGGCGATCGCCGAGTTCGGCCGCATGCTCAACGAGCACACCACCGAGGGCATCAACGCGACCACCTACCTGAAGATGATGAGCCACACCGCGCCGGTCAACATCGGCGTGTTCTTCGGCCTGACCGGGCGCGTCGTCACCACGTCCAGCGCCTGCACCTCGGGCAGCCAGGGCATCGGCTCGGCCTACGAACTGATCCGCGCGGGCAGGCAGGTGGCGATGCTGGCCGGCGGTTCGGAGCAGCTCGACGCCACCGCCGCGGCGGTGTTCGACACCCTGTTCGCGACCAGCGTGCAGAACGATGCGCCGGAAACCACGCCGCGTCCGTTCGATGCGCGCCGCGACGGCCTGGTGCTGGGCGAAGGCGCGTGCACGCTGGTGCTGGAAGAACTCGGGCACGCGCGGGCGCGCGGCGCGAACATCCTCGCCGAGATCGTCGGCTACGGCAGCAACAGCGACGGCCAGCACGTGACCCAACCGAGCAGCGCGACGATGGCGCAGGCGATGCGCCTGGCGCTGGAGGACGCGGGCGTGGACGCGGCGCAGGTCGGCTACGTCAACGCGCACGGCACCGCCACCGAGCATGGCGACATCGCCGAATCGCAGGCCACCGCGCAGGTGTTCGGCGCGAAGGTGCCGGTCGGCACGCTGAAGAGCTACGTCGGCCACATGCTCGGCGCGTGCGGCTCGTTCGAGGCGTGGGCGACGATCATGATGATGAACGAAGGCTGGTTCGCGCCGAACCTGAACCTGGTCGAGCGCGATCCGCGTTGCGCGGAACTCGACTACATCGTCGGTGGCGGCCGCGAATTGCAGACCGAATACGCGGTGAGCAACAACTTCGCCTTCGGCGGGATCAATACCTCGCTGGTGTTCCGCCGCTGGCGGGATTGAAGCGCGCTTCTTTCGTGCCAAACAGGAAAAGGGAGATGAAAATGGAGAAGTTCCCGGGATACGGGCTGTGGGTGGCCGCTTTCTTCGTCGTGCCGGCCACCGCGATGGCTGCCGACACGATCAAGATTGCCAAAGTCGTTCCGTACCAGGACGTGAAAGCGGTTGAATCCACCAACCTGTCCAAGTGCGACTGGAACCGGAAACTGAGCCAGTTGATCGTGAAGAAGTCCCGCGGTCGGGTCGAGGCCGTCGACGCCGAGCTGGCTTCGGTGGGTGGGAAGACGCTCGAGCTGGTCATCACCATGGCGCATACCGCCGGCGGCGGCGGGATATCGGGTCCGAAATTCGGTCGGGTCAGGGGCGAATTGCGCGACGGGGACAAGCTGCTGGGCAACTTCAGTATCAAGCGAGCGACGGCGCGGCCCTTTACCTTCTCGGTCTGCGGTCCGCTGGACAAGGTCGCCGAGGCGCTGTCGGGCGATATCGTCGATTGGCTGGAGAATCCGACGATCGATCCGAATGCCGGCAAGGCCGACGGATCCGACGAAGACGCGCAGTCCTGATGCGGTCGTGCGCGGCGGGTATCTCGGTCGCCTGCCGTGCTTTTGTGGTCTAATTGCGCGCAGAAGCGGGGGTACCGGGCCACGGCCCGGTTGAGACAGACCCTTCGAACCTGATCCGGTTGAGACCGGCGTAGGGAAGCTTCGCGGGACGCGCCCGCCTGCGCGTTCCCGTGCCGCCGCTTCGTCCGCGACGCGAATTCCTCGCGCGCCCGACCAGGACGAACCGCATGAACGCCGTACCCAACGCCCTGCTGCAGCAGACCGAGCAGCTTTCCGAATCCGTCACCCGGCCGATCCCCGGCTCGCGCAAGGTCTTCGTCGCAGGCTCGCGCGCCGACATCCGCGTGCCGATGCGCGAGATCGCGCTGACCAGGACCCCGACCCTGTTCGGCGGCGAAGACAATCCGCCGGTCACGGTCTACGACTGCTCCGGCCCGTACACCGACCCGGACGCGCGCATCGACCTGTCGCGCGGCCTGCCGGCGCTGCGCGCGAAGTGGATCGAGGAGCGCGGCGATACGGAACCGCTCGCCACGCTGAGCTCGGAATTCGGCCGCGCGCGCGAAAGCAACCCGAAGCTCGACGCGGTGCGCTTCCCCAACCGGGCGCTGCCCCGCCGCGCGAAGGCCGGCGCCAACGTGACGCAGATGCATTACGCCAGGCGCGGCATCGTTACCCCGGAAATGGAGTTCGTCGCGATCCGCGAGAACCAGCGCCTCGAGGCGGTGCGCGACGCCGGCCTGCTGGCGCAGCATCCGGGCGAAAGCTTCGGCGCGAGCATCCAGGAGCTCATCACCCCCGAATTCGTCCGCGACGAGATCGCCCGCGGCCGCGCCATCCTGCCGAACAACATCAACCACCCGGAAAGCGAGCCGATGATCATCGGCCGCAACTTCCTGACCAAGATCAACGCCAACATCGGCAACAGCGCGGTGTCGTCGGGGATTGCGGAAGAGGTCGAGAAGCTGGTGTGGGCGATCCGCTGGGGCGGCGACACGGTGATGGACCTGAGCACCGGCAAGCACATCCACGAGACCCGCGAATGGATCGTGCGCAATTCGCCGGTGCCGATCGGCACGGTGCCGATCTACCAGGCGCTGGAGAAGGTCGACGGGCGCGCCGAGGAACTCACCTGGGAGATCTTCCGCGACACCCTGATCGAGCAGGCCGAGCAGGGCGTGGATTACTTCACCATCCACGCCGGCGTGCTGCTGCGCTACGTGCCGCTGACCGCCAAGCGCGTGACCGGCATCGTCTCCCGCGGCGGTTCGATCCTGGCCAAGTGGTGCCTGGCGCACCACAGGGAGAACTTCCTCTACACGCATTTCGAGGACATCTGCGAAATCATGAAGGCCTACGACGTGGCCTTCTCGCTGGGCGACGGCCTGCGCCCGGGCTGCATCGCCGACGCCAACGACGCCGCGCAGTTCGGCGAACTCGAAACCCTCGGCGAGCTGACGAAGATTGCCTGGAAGCACGACGTCCAGACCATGATCGAAGGCCCGGGCCATGTGCCGATGCAGCTGATCAAGGAGAACATGGACAAGCAGCTGCGCGAGTGCGGCGAGGCGCCGTTCTACACGCTCGGCCCGCTGACCACCGACATCGCGCCGGGCTACGACCACATCACCAGCGCGATCGGCGCGGCGATGATCGGCTGGTACGGCACCGCGATGCTCTGCTACGTGACGCCGAAGGAACACCTCGGCCTGCCCAACCGCCAGGACGTGCGCGACGGCATCATGGCCTACAAGATCGCCGCGCACGCGGCCGACCTTGCGAAGGGCCATCCCGGCGCGCAGGTGCGCGACAACGCGCTGTCGAAGGCGCGCTTCGAGTTCCGCTGGGACGACCAGTTCCACCTTGGCCTCGACCCGGAGAAAGCCAAGGAATTCCACGACGAGACCTTGCCGAAGGATGCGCACAAGCTGGCCCACTTCTGCTCGATGTGCGGCCCGCATTTCTGCTCGATGAAGATCACCCAGGACGTGCGCGACTACGCAGCCGAGCACGGGGTCGACGAGAAGGCGGCGCTGGAAGCAGGCATGGCCGAGAAATCGGTGCAGTTCCGCGAGCAGGGCGCCGAGGTCTACCGGCAGGGGTGAGCCTGCTGGGGTAGACTCGGGCGCATTCGCGCAGAGCGGGAGCCGTGGCATGGGTGAAAGAACTTCCACCACCGTGGTCAAGGCGGGCGTCAGCTTCGGCTCCGCCCTGGCCATCGCCATTTCCTGGAGCGCGAACAAGTCGCTGCTGTGGGCGATCATCCACGGCCTGCTGTCGTGGATCTACGTGGTCTACTACGCGCTGGTCTACCATTTCCGCTGACATGCGGCCGGACGGATTCCGCTGGCTGGCGACCTTGCGCCGGCACCCGGCCGGCCTGCTGCTGGCGGTGCAATTGCTCGGCGTGCTGCTGTATCCGTTCATGGAGGACACGCCGGCCGGGCGCGCGCTGTTCAACGCCTTCGGCGTCGGCGTGCTGTCGCTGGTCATCTGGGTGGTCAGGCGCGGCCGCACGACGGACTGGGTCGCATGGGCATTGGCGTTGCCGGCGGTGCTGGCGACGCTGACGGCGAATTTCCTGCACCTGCCGGCGCTGCTGCCGTTCGCGCAGCTGCTGGAATCGCTGCTGTATTTCTACGCGGCCGGCGGCCTGATGTTCTACATGCTCAGCGACCACCACGTCACCACCGACGAGCTGATCGCGGCCGGCGCCACCTTCACCCTGCTGGCGTGGGCCTTCGCCTTCGCTTTCGCCGCCTGCCAGGCGTGGTTGCCGGGCAGCTTCGGCGTCGGCGTCGATCCCGCCCACCCGCGCAGCTGGCTGGAGCTGCTGTTCCTCAGCTTCAGCCTGCTGTCCGGCGTCGGCTTGAGCGACATCACCCCGGCGACGGCGGTCGCGCGCGGCCTGACCATGCTGGCGATGTTCGCCGGCGTGATGTACATCGCCGTGGTGGTGTCGCGCCTGATCGCGCTGGCCGCGGCGCGCCGGCAGGGAAGCTGAAAAGAAAAACGCCGCTGTGTCGCAGCGGCGTTTTCCGTTCGCGGCGGCGGCGGTCCGGTCAGCCCTTGGCGTTGTAGCTGTCGATGCCCTCGACGATGATCTGCTTGGCCTCGGCGGCGTCGCCCCAGCGGTCCACCTTGACCCACTTGCCCTTCTCCAGGTCCTTGTAGTGCTCGAAGAAGTGGCCGATGCGCTCCAGCCAGTGCGGCGAGACTTGGCCGATGTCGTCGATGTGCGAATAACCGTTGAAGACCTTGCTGGCGGGCACGGCGAGCAGCTTCTCGTCGCTGCCGGCCTCGTCGGTCATGCGCAGCACGCCGACCGGGCGGCAGCGGATCACCGAGCCGGGGATCAGCGGCAGCGGCAGCACCACCAGCACGTCGACCGGGTCGCCGTCGCCGCCCAACGTGTTCGGCACGTAGCCGTAGTTGCACGGGTAGCGCATCGGCGTGGACAGGATGCGGTCGACGAAGATCGCGCCGCTTTCCTTGTCCACCTCGTACTTCACGGGCTCGGAATCCTTGGGGATCTCGATGATGACGTTGATTTCGTCCGGCGGGTTCTTGCCGGTGGGGACATGGCCCAGGCCCATGGAACGGCTCCAGTAGCGTGCGGTGAGGGGCCGCCATTTTACGCGCTTGTCTGTTGCGGCGCAGCAGGACTCAGTTGGTCGCGGTGGCGGTAGCGGTGTCCGGTTGCGCCGCCACGGCATCGCCGCAGCCGGGTTGCAGCAGGCGCGAATGCCGCAGCCAGTCGGCGTCGGGGTAGTAGGCGAACACGAACGAGCCTTCGCGGATGCTGTCGATCAGCGGCTTGGCCACGGCCGGGCGGACGGCCGGACAGCCCAAGCTGCGCCCCAGCCGCCCCACGCTCTTGATCAGCGCCGGGCTGACGTACGGTGCGCCATGGATGACGATGGCGCGGTCGCGGGCCTGGTCGTTGTAGCCCGGTTCCAGCCCGCGCAGGCGCAGCGAATAGCCGTTGTGGCCGACGTAGGTTTCCTCGGTCTCGAAGCCGCCGAGGCTGGACATGTTGCTGCCGCTGCGGTTGGAGAAGCGCAGGGCCAGGTTTTCGCCGGTGCCGCGGCCATGCGCGACCAGTTCCTCGAACAGCAGCCGCTTGCGGGCCAGATCGAACACCCACAGCCGCGGCTGGGTCGAGGGCCGCGAATAGTCGATCACGCTGAGCGTGGCCGGGCGGCGCAGCGGGTCCGGCCGGCGCAGCGCGCAGGACATCGCGCGGGTGGCCAGCGACAGCACCTGCCGGTCCAGCGCCGGCGCGGCGCGGGCCAGTTCTTCCAGCAGCGGGGGCGCGGTAGCCGCCACGGCGGGCGTGCCCGGGCGGGCGGGCGACGGGGGCGGAGGCGGAGAGGCGGCGCCGGTGGCCAGGGTGAGCGCCAGCGCCAATGCCGCGAGCGGGGACAGGCGGCGCAACGGGGTCGGAACGGGGGTCATCGGCTGGCAACGATACCAATGCGATTGCCGGAACGATGTTAAGGCGGTTGCGGAAAGCCCGGGGCGGACCGACGCTCTAGCCGCGACCGATCGGGCGAATCAGGGTTCCTTCGGTTTTTCCGGGCCGGCCGACGGGCCTTCCGCATCGAGCACCGGCTCGGGCAGCTGCGCCGCCGGGTTGGAGCGCACCGCCGGCAGGTCGGTCAGCAATACCGTCGTGCCGGGTTCGAGCAATGCCTGGACCCGGCGGGTGAAGTCGTCGTCGGTGCGCAACGGCCGCGATTGCAGCTGCAACTGCAGCACCGGCAGCGACTCGGCGTCGACGCCCAGGATCGGATAGGCCGACCACTGCAGGCGCGGCTTGTCCGTGGCGACGGGCAGGTCCGGCCGGGCCGCGGCCATCGACGCATCCCGGGCCTCGCCGTCCGTGCCAGCCGCCGTCGCCCCGGCCGGGTTGCCCGGGACGACCGGTGCGCCTTCCTGACTGTCCATGGCAGCCGGCGGGCCCGGAACGGGGACGGGCGGGGTCTCCGGCGCGGGCGCGGCCGGGTTGCTGGCGACCATCAGCACCGAACCGTGCAGGGCGAAGCCCTCGGCGACTTGCAGCGCGGCTTCGCCGGCGAGCATGCCGTTGCGCAGCACGAACACGCGGCGGTCGGCGACGCTGACCAGCACGCTGACCGGGCCGGACCGGGCGGCGACGGTTTCGTTCCAGAAATAACCGGCCTGGATGTCCTGGGTCGCGACCGCGGCGCCGGCCTCGTCCACCGGCGCCAACAGGGCCGGGCGGATCAGGCTGGCGGGCGACGCCTTGGCGTCGGCGACGACCACGGTGTCGCCGTTGCGGGTCTCGGCGAACAGCTTCTCGGCGAAGGCCAGCGGCAGGCGCACGCAGCCGTGCGAAGCCGGGTAGCCGGGCAGGGCGCCGCCGTGCAGGGCGATGCCGTCCCAGGTCAGCCGCTGCATGTACGGCATCGGCGCGTTGTTGTAGAGGTTGGAGCGGTGGTCCTTGTTCTTCTGCAGGATCGTGAACACCCCGGTCGGGGTTTCCTTGCCTGCCTTGCCGGAGCTGATCGTCGACACGCCGATCGCCAGGCCGTTGCGGTAGACGTAGGCGCGCTGTTCGTCGAGGCTGACCACCAGCACGATCGGCCCTTCCGGGGCGATTTCCGGGTGCCACAGGAATTCGCCGGGCTTGAGCGCGCGCGGGTCGGACGCGCTTCGGGCGCCGACCAGCCACGGCAGGCACAGCAGCAGGACGATGGCGGGCAGGCGGCGGAAAGGACGCATGCGGTGCGGACCGGAAGTTTCCCCGGCGGCATTGTGGCGCATTTCCCTGCCGGTGGCGCCCGAACCCTTTCGTTTCGCGCGGCGAGCGGAAACGAAGGGGCGGCCGCAAGGCTCAGGCCGGGCCCGCCCCGCCCCGCGACAGCCCCGGCAGCACGTCGATCGGCAACGGGAACACGATGGTGGAACTCTTCTCGCCGGCGATCTCGGTCAGCGTCTGCAGGTAGCGAAGCTGGATCGCCCGCGGATCGGCGCCGAGCAGCCTGGCCGCCTCGACCAGCTTCTCCGCCGCCTGCAGTTCGCCCTCGGCATGGATCACCTTGGCGCGGCGCACGCGTTCGGCCTCGGCCTGGCGGGCGATCGCACGCACCATGACTTCGTTGATGTCGACGTGCTTGATCTCGACGTTGGCGACCTTGATGCCCCAGGCGTCGGTCTGCGCATCGAGGATGCCGCGGATGTCGTTGTTCAGCTTCTCGCGCTCGGCGAGCATCTCGTCGAGGTCGTGCTGGCCCAGCACCGAGCGCAGCGTGGTCTGCGCGAGCTGGCTGGTCGCCTCGTAGAAGTGTTCGACGTTGATGATCGCCTTCTGCGGATCGACCACGCGGAAGTACACCACCGCGTTGACCTTCACCGAGACATTGTCGCGCGAGATCAGGTCCTGCGACGGCACGTCCATCACGATCGTGCGCAGGTCGACGCGCACCATCTGCTGCACGACCGGGACCAGCAGGATCAGGCCCGGTCCCTTCACCTTCCAGAACCGGCCCAGCTGGAACACCACGCCGCGTTCGTACTCGCGCAGCACCTTGATCGCGGAGGCCAGCAGCAGCACGGCGAACAGGACCAGCGGGAAGAAATAGAAGACGTTCATGGCGTTTCTCCGTCTGGGGCCGGTGCTTCGTCCGGCGCGACTTCCAGGACCAGGCCTTGCATCGAGCGCACGCGGACCGCCTGTCCCCGCCGCACCGGCGCGGCGGATACCGCCTGCCAGATCTCGCCGCGGATGCGCACTTCGCCGCGCCCGTCGAAATCGCCGACGGCGACGGCGCGATGGCCGAGCAATTCTTCCCTGCCGGTGACCACCGGCCGCCTGCGCGCCCGTGCCGCCAGCCAGACCAAGCCCATGAAGGCGAGCGAACTGGCGACGGCGATGCCCAGCACCAGCCGTCCCGGCAGGCCGAATCCGGGCACGTCGCTGTCGAACATCAGCAGCGAGCCGGCCACCAGCGCGACCACGCCGCCGATGCCCAGCGAGCCGAAGCTCGGCAGCGCGAACTCCGCCGCCATCAGCCCCACGCCCAGCACGATCAGCGCCACGCCGGCGTAGTTCACCGGCAGCACCTGCAGGGCGTACAGCGCCAGCAGCAGGCAGATCGCGCCGGTCACGCCGGGAAACAGCGCGCCGGGCGTGTATGCCTCGATCACCAGCCCGTACAGGCCCACCAGCAACAGCAGGTAGGCGACGGTCGGCTCGGTCAGCACGCCGAGCAGTCGCGCGCGCCAGTCCGGCGGCCACGGAACGACCTCGGCCGAATCCACGGCGAGCTTCCAGGCGCGTCCGTCGACCTCGACCTCGCGGCCGTCAGTCTGGCGCAACAGCGACGGCAGGTCCGCGGCGACGATGTCGACGACCCGTCGCGACAGCGCCTGCTCCGCGCTCAGCGTCGCCGCATCGCGCACCGCCGCCTCGGCGAAGGCGACATCGCGCCCGCGCAGCTCGCCCAGGCTGCGCAGGTAGGCGACGGCATCGTTCACCGCCTTGCGCTCCATCGCGCTGCCTTCGCGCCGCGCCGGTGCCTGCGTGGCCGGCCTGTCCTGCGTCTCCCGGCCGTTGCCGGAAGTGGTGCCCTCGTCCCCGGCGGGTTGTTCCCTGCCTTCCTCCGGCGGCGGCGCGGCAGCGGGCGCGCCGATCGCGACCGGCGTCGCCGCGCCCATCGAGGTCGCCGGCGCCATTGCCGCGACGTGGCAGGCGTAGAGGATGTAGGTGCCCGCGCTGGCCGCGCGCGCGCCTTGCGGCGCGACCCAGCCGATCACCGGCACCTTCGAGGCGAGGATCGCCTGGTTGATGTCGCGCATGGCGGCATCGAGCCCGCCCGGCGTATCGATCCGCAACACCACGGCCGCCGCCTGCCGTTCCGCGGCGGTCTTCAGGCCGCGCTGCACGTAGTCGCGGGTTGCCGGACCGATGCCGCCCTTGATGTCCAGCAACAGGATGCCGCCGGCTTCGCTGCGCGGAGCCGATGCCGGTTCCGCGGCCGGCGCAAGCATCGACATCAGCGCCAGGGCGCAGATCAACAGCAGGGCGCAACCCTGTCGTTTCATGGCACCTCCGCGGCAGGATCCGGAGCGAACCACCTGCGTGCAGTCTGCGCCCCGGCCTGTTAAGGAAACGGAATGGCACCACGAAAAAAGCCCCGCCGGAGCGGGGCTTTTCGTCGCGGACGCGCGCGCTTACAGCAACGGCACGATCAGCAATGCCACGATGTTGATGATCTTGATCAGCGGGTTCACCGCCGGACCGGCGGTGTCCTTGTAGGGGTCGCCGACGGTGTCGCCCGTCACTGCGGCCTTGTGCGCATCGGAGCCCTTGCCGCCGAAGTGGCCATCCTCGATGTACTTCTTGGCGTTGTCCCACGCGCCGCCGCCGGTGGTCATCGAGATCGCCACGAACAGGCCGGTGACGATCGTGCCGATCAGCAGGCCGCCCAGCGCCTTCGGCCCCAGCAGCAGGCCGATGACGATCGGCACCACGACCGGCAGCAGCGACGGCACGATCATTTCCTTGATCGCCGACTTGGTCAGCATGTCCACCGCCTTGTCGTATTGCGGCTTGCCGGTGCCCTGCATGATCCCGGCGATCTCGCGGAACTGGCGGCGCACTTCCTCGACCACGCTGCCGGCGGCGCGGCCCACCGCTTCCATCGCCATCGCGCCGAACAGGTACGGGATCAGGCCGCCGATCAGCAGGCCGATGATCACGGTGTGGTCGGACAGGTCGAAGGCGAAGGTCTGGCCCGGATTCGCCGCCTGCAGGTTGTGCGTGTAGTCGGCGAACAGCACCAGCGAGGCCAGCGCCGCCGAACCGATCGCGTAACCCTTGGTCACCGCCTTGGTGGTGTTGCCGACCGCGTCCAGCGGGTCGGTCACGTTGCGCACGTCCGAAGGCAGCTCGGCCATCTCGGCGATGCCGCCGGCGTTGTCGGTGATCGGGCCGTAGGCGTCGAGCGCGACGATCATGCCGGCCATCGACAGCATCGCGGTCGCGGCGATCGCGATGCCGTACAGGCCGGCCAGCGCGTAGGCGGCCCAGATCGCGATGCACACCGCGATCACCGGCAGCGCGGTCGCCTTCATCGACACGCCGAGGCCGGCGATGATGTTGGTGCCGTGGCCGGTGGTCGAGGCCTGCGCGACGTGCTGCACCGGCTTGTACTGCGTGCCGGTGTAGTACTCGGTGATCCAGACGATCGCGCCGGTCAGCGCCAGGCCGATCAGCGCGCAGCCGAACAGCGCGTTGGCGCCGTACGCCGAATCGGCCATCAGCGACCTGGTGATCGGGTAGAACGCGATCGCGGCGAGCACGCCGGAAACGATCACGCCCTTGTACAGCGCGCCCATGATCGAGCCGTTGCCCTTCACCTTGACGAAGAACGCGCCGATGATCGAGGCGATGATCGACACGCCGCCCAGCACCAGCGGGTACAGCACCGCGTTGTGCCCGGCTTCGGCGCCCATCAGTCCGCCGAGCAGCATCGTCGCGATCACCGTGACCGCGTAGGTTTCGAACAGGTCCGCGGCCATGCCGGCGCAGTCGCCGACGTTGTCGCCGACGTTGTCGGCGATCACCGCCGGGTTGCGCGGGTCGTCCTCGGGGATGCCGGCTTCGACCTTGCCGACCAAGTCGGCGCCGACGTCGGCGCCCTTGGTGAAGATGCCGCCGCCGAGGCGCGCGAAGATCGAGATCAGCGACGAGCCGAACGCCAGGCCGACCAGCGCGTGCAGCGCGTCTTCGCCGGTCACGCCGAAATGGCCCAGCGCCGCGTAGTAGCCGGCCACGCCGAGCAGGCCCAGGCCGACGACCAGCATGCCGGTGATCGCGCCGCCGCGGAACGCCACGTCCATCGCCTTGCCCATGCCGCTGCGCGCGGCTTCGGCGGTGCGCACGTTGGCGCGCACCGAGACGTTCATGCCGATGTAGCCGGCCGCGCCGGACAGCACTGCGCCGATCAGGAAGCCGATCGCGGTCGGCCAGGTCAGGAAGAAGCCGATCAGCAGGAACAGCACCACGCCTGCGATCGCGATCGTCGAATACTGGCGGTTGAGGTAGGCGCGCGCGCCTTCCTGCACCGCGTTGGCGATCTGTTGCATCCGTTCGTTGCCCGCGGGCTGTTTCAATATCCAGCGTGCGGAAAGAATTCCGTAAAGAATCGCGACCACGGCGCAGAGCACCGCGAGCAGCAAACCGTTGTGTTCCAGCATGACCCCTCCCAGGTTGATGGATGTGTCCAGCGGAACGCCGCGCCAACAGGCGCCGGATGCCGCGATACCCAATCTGGAGAGCCTGGCGAACGATTGGGTAACGCCACGCGCATGCCGCCCGCGTGTCCGGCCGTGTTCGGAAGATCCCTGGAGCCGGTGCAGTATCGCCTGCAAACCGCGGCCGCGGCATGCTGCTCGGCACAAGTTCGGCCCCGGGCGCGGCATCGCCATACGGCGCGGCCGGGCTGGCGGGGCAGGAGGCGCTCGCGCGTTGGCGCCGCGCTCCGCCTGTTCAGGGTGGTTGGTGCGGGCGTTCCACGCCACATTGCCTCGACGGGCCGCAGACTGCGGAATGCCCCGGAAAACCGCTGTCCGGCGGTACTCGCCGGCGGATGTAAGCGATTACCCCGACTGAACCCGCCGGTACTGTTTTGCAGTGCAGCGTGCAAGATTCCCGCAGGCTGCATCACGATGCGCCCGCATCCCGACGTGGGGGAGGGAGCAGAGCCCGCAATTGGCCCAGCCATTGCGGGCTTTTTTATTTCCACGCCGCGGAAACAGGAACCCGAGGTCTGCCGCGCGAATCCCGGGCCCCGCGCCACGCTGCCTGTCCGGTCCGACGAAGCGCGCCGGGCGTTCAAATGGCCGCGCGGCATGCCGCGCAAGCGGGCCACTCCCACCCCCGCGGTTTCGCCGCGTCCTGACTTGAGGGCTTTCCTCCATCGGGCCCGCCGACAGCGGAAAGCTGCGTCGCGCCGAGAGAGCGGGGGAAACCCGGTAGAATGGCTGCATGGCCGATTCCCCCGCACGCAGCATCCCGCTCCAGGTCGTCCCGTCCGCGCCCGCCCCGCTCGAAACCGGGGCCAAGCAGGTGGGCGGCGACAAGATTTCCCGCTCCCCGGTGCGGTTCACCGACGCGCCGGTGCTGCGCAAGCCGTCGTGGATCCGCGTGCGCATCCCGTCCGACGGCTCGGTGGCCCGGCTCAAGGCCAAACTGCGCGAGAACCGCCTGGTCACGGTCTGCGAGGAAGCCAGCTGCCCGAACATCCACGAGTGCTTCGGCCACGGCACCGCGACCTTCATGATCCTTGGCGAGGTCTGCACCCGCCGCTGCAGCTTCTGCGACGTGGCCCACGGCCGGCCGAAGCCGCCGGATCCGTCCGAACCGCTCAGCCTCGCCCGCACCATCGCCGACATGGGGCTGAAGTACGTCGTGGTCACTTCGGTGGACCGCGACGACCTGCGCGACGGCGGCGCCCAGCATTTCGTCGACTGCATCGCCGCGATCCGCGAGCATTCGCCCGGCACCCGCATCGAGATCCTGACGCCCGATTTCCGCGGCAAGGGCCGCATGGACCGCGCGCTGGAAATCCTCGCCGCCAACCCGCCGGACGTGTTCAACCACAACATCGAGACCGTGCCGGACCTGTACCCGAACGTCCGTCCCGGCGCCGACTACCAGTGGTCGCTGACCCTGCTGCAGCGCTTCAAGCAGCAGCACCCGCACCTGCCCACCAAGTCCGGGATCATGCTGGGCCTGGGCGAGACCATGGCGCAGGTGCAGGCCACCCTGCGCGACCTGCGCGCGCACGACGTCGACATGGTCACCATCGGCCAGTACCTGCAGCCGACCGCGCACCACCACCCGGTGCTGCGCTACTGGACTCCGGACGAGTTCAAGGAACTCGAGGTCTACGGCACGGAACTGGGCTTCAGCCACGTCGCCTCCGGCCCGCTGGTGCGTTCCAGCTACCACGCCGATCGGCAGGCCAAGGAAGCCGGCGTCGCCGGCTGAACAGGGCAGGTTCGGCGGCGGAAGCGCCGGTTCAGGCTCCGGTTCACAAATCCTGCCGCCGGCGCGGCTAGGCTGCGAGTCGGCGTTCCGGAAAGGACGCGTGACAAGGCCGGCAACTTTCGGCACTGTCGTGCTGTCCGACCCCGCCGCAGCATTCCGCCGAACCTGCCATCCCCACGGGCACGAGCCGCATCGATGAAATTCAAGACCCCCGCCCTGCTGTTGACCCTGGCCTTCGGCGCGCCGTTGGCGCTGCTGGCACGCGCCGATGGCGGCGTGGCCAGCGTTGCCACCGCGGCCGCGCCCAACGCCGACCAGGCGACCACCTCGAAGCTGGTCTACGGTCTGCTGTCGGACAGCCGCTACGCCTACCGTCCGCGCGACCTGGATCCGGAACTGTCGCAGGACGTGTTCAAGCGCTACCTCGAGGCGCTGGACGGATCGAAGATGTATTTCACCGCCGCCGACGTGGCGCGCTTCGCGCCGTACCAGCGGCAGGTCGGCGAGGCGATCAGCTCCGGCCACCTGCAGCCGGCCTACGACATCTTCGCCGTGTACCGGCAGCGCGTGCACGAGCGCGCCGCCTACGCGCGCGGCCTGCTGAAGCAGGACTTCGACTTCGGCGGCGACCAGCGCTGGGAATACGACCGCGAGGACGCGCCGTGGGCGGCGTCTTCCGCCGAGCTCGACGCGCTGTGGAAGAAGATGGTGATGAACGACTGGCTGCGGCTGAAGCTGGCCGGGCAGAAGCCGGACGAGATCCGCAAGACCCTGGACAAGCGCTACGCGCGGCTGGACCGCAGCGCCGACGAACTCAACGGCGAAGACGTGTTCCAGTACTTCCTCAACGCGTACACCAACGCGATCGATCCGCACACCGACTATTTCACCCCGCAGACCGCGGAGAACTTCAACCAGTCGATGTCGCTGTCGCTGGAAGGCATCGGCGCGGTGCTGCAGCGCCAGGACGAACTGGTCACGATCCGCGAGATCGTGCCCGGCGGCCCGGCCGACCTGTCCGGCAAGCTGCAGCCCGGCGACCGCATCGTCGCGGTCGGCCAGGACAAGTCCGGGCCGATGGTCGACGTGGTCGGCTGGCGCATCGACGACGTGGTCAAGCTGATCCGCGGCAAGAAGGGCTCGCAGGTGCGGCTGGAATACATCCCGGTCGCCAACGGCATCGACGGCGAGCACGCGAAGGTCACGATCACCCGGCAGAAGGTCCGGCTGGAGGAACAGGCGGCCAAGTCCGAGATCATCACCACGCCGGCGGCGAACGGCGCGCCGGCGCGGCGCATCGGCGTGATCAAGCTGCCGGCGTTCTACCAGGACTTCGAAGGCCGCCGCCGCAACCCGAACGACTACACCTCGGCCACCCGCGACGTCGCCCGCCTGCTCGGCCAGTTCAAGACCCAGGACGTCGACGGCGTGCTGCTCGACCTGCGCAACAACGGCGGCGGTTCGCTCGACGAGGCGGTCGAGCTGACCGGCCTGTTCATCGACAAGGGCCCGGTGGTGCAGGTGCGCGAATCCGGCGGCCGGGTCAGCGTGAACGCCGACCGCAAGCCCGGCGTGGCCTGGGACGGCCCGCTGGCGGTGCTGGTCAGCCGCGCCTCGGCCTCGGCCTCGGAGATCTTCGCCGGCGCGATCCAGGACTACGGCCGCGGCCTCGTCATCGGCGAGACCACCTTCGGCAAGGGCACGGTGCAGAACCTGTTCGACCTCGACCGCTGGCCCGGCAGCGAAGGGCCGCGCTTCGGCTCGGTCAAGTTCACCATGGCGCAGTTCTTCCGCGTTTCCGGCGGCAGCACCCAGCACAAGGGCGTGGTCCCGGACATCGCGTTCCCGGTCAACCTGGACGCCAGCCAGTACGGCGAGAGCACCTACGACAACGCCTTGCCGTGGACCCGTATCGCCGAGGTGCCGCACACCCGATACGGCAACTTCGCGCCGCTGCTGCCGAAGCTGCTGGCGCTGCACCGCGAGCGCATCGCCAGCGACAAGGAATGGCAGTGGTGGTCCGAGGACGTGGCCCAGTTCCGTGTCGAGTCGGCGAAGAAGTACGTGTCGCTGAACGAGGCCGAGCGGCGCGCCGAACGCGAGAAGCAGGCGGCCAAGTTCAAGCAGCGCGAGGCCGAACGCAAGGCCCTGGGCCTGGCCCCGGACCCGCTGGCCGGCGACCTGGCCGACGATGGCCTCGGCGCCGCCGAGCGCGACGTCGTCAAGGACGCGCAACGCGAGAAGCTGGCCGACAAGCGCCCCGACCCGCAGCTGCGCGAATCGGCGGCGATCCTGGCCGACGCACTCGACCTGCTGGCGCAGGACCGCAAGCTGTCGGCGCAGGTGCTGCTGGCGTCGACCGGCCCCGGCATCTGGGCCAACTGAGGGCCGCCTTGCAGGCGTGGCACGACGGGCGCTCCGGCGCCCGTCGTCGCATCCGGGTCACCTGAAGTACGAGCGCAGGATCGCCTGCACGCCGGCGATTTCCTCGCTGCGCCGCGCCGGATCGGTTTCCGCGGCGATGTGCTCGTGCAGGTGGCCGTCGAGTATCTCGAGCATCAGTCCCTGGGCCGCGCCGCGGATCGCCGCGATTTGCGTCAGCGTGGCCAGGCAGTCCGGCTCGCCGGCCAGCGCCTTCTCCAGCGCCTCGATCTGGCCGCGCAGGCGGCGGATGCGGGCGAGCAGCTTGTTCCGGTTCTGCGCGACATGCGACATGGCGGCGTTCCATATACCATAGGGGGGTATATCCGCGCAGTGTAGACGAACATGGCCCTGCACGCCTCCGCCGAACGCTTCCGCCATAGCCACGCCTTCAACGAAGGCAATCCGCTGGCCGAGCGCCGCACCCTGTACGCGGTGCTGCTGACCGCGGCGATGATGGTCGCCGAGATCGCCGGCGGCTGGGTGTTCAATTCGATGGCGCTGCTGGCCGACGGTTGGCACATGGGCACGCACGCGCTGGCGCTGGGCGTGTCGGTGCTGGCCTACGCCTGCGCGCGCCGCTACGCGCACGACGCGCGCTTCGCCTTCGGCACGTGGAAGATCGAGGTCCTCGGCGGCTACACCAGCGCGGTGCTGCTGCTCGGCGTGGCCGCGCTGATGGCCTACGAATCGGTGCAACGACTGCTCGAGCCGCGCGCGATCGACTACCGCCAAGCGATCGCGCTGGCGGTGGTCGGGCTGCTGGTCAACCTGTTCTGCGCGTGGCTGCTGCACGAGGGTGGCCACCACCACCATCACCACGGGCATGGCCACGCCCACCACGATCACGGCCATGCCGCCGGCCACGCCCACCACCACGACCTGAACCTGCGCTCGGCCTACCTGCACGTGCTGGCCGACGCGGCGACCTCGGTACTGGCGATCGTCGCGCTGAGCGCCGGCCTGCTGTGGGGCGCGGACTGGCTGGACCCGGTGATGGGCATCGCCGGCGCGGTCCTCGTCGCCATCTGGGCCCGGGGCCTGTTGCGCGACACCGGTCGCGTGCTGCTCGACGCGGAAATGGACGCGCCGGTGGTCGCGGAAATCCGTGAAGCCATCGCCGGCGACCCGCAGCGCGCCGAGATCAGCGACCTGCACGTCTGGCGGGTCGGCAAGGACCGGTACGCCTGCGAACTGGCGCTGGTCACCGCGACCGACGCCGGACCCGGGCACTACCGCCGTGCGCTCGCGATCCACGAGGAACTGGTGCACGTCACCGTCGAAGTGAACCGCGTCGTCGCGCCGGGCTGAGCGCAAGAAGCGGATAGCGGGCCCCGCTGCCGGCGACTACGCTTGCGGCCATGGACAGAACCGACGAAAAACTCGAACGCGCGCGCCGCCTGCTCGACGGCGGCGGCTTCGCCGACGGAAGCCGGACGCTGGCCGAGCTCGCCGCCGCGGTCGGCCTCAGCGCTTCGCACCTGCAGCGCCGCTTCGCCGCGCGCTTCGGCCTCAGTCCGGCCGAATACCTGGCGCAGAAGAAGCTCGGCGCGCTGAAGTCCGGCCTGCGCGCCGGCGACGACGTCAGCGCGGCGCTGTACGACGCCGGCTACGGCTCGCCTTCGCGCGTCTACGAACACGGCGCGGTGAAGCTCGGCATGACCCCGGCGCGCTACCGTGCCGGCGGCGACGGCGTCGAAATCCGCTGGACCACGCTGCGCACCGACCTCGGCCAGGCGTTGGTGGCCGCGACCGAACGCGGCATCTGCGCGGTCGAGCTCGGCGCCGATGCCGGCGAGCTGGAACGCGGCCTGCACGACGAGTTCCCGCGCGCGTCGATCGAGCGCGTCGACCGCGGCCGCGACGAATTCCTCGCCCCGCGCCTGCACGCGGTCGCCGAACGCCTCGGTGGCCGCGCCGCCGCGGTGCCGGTCGACCTGATCGGCACCGCCTTCCAGAAGCGGGTCTGGGATGCGCTGATGAAGATTCCGGCGGGGCAGACCCGCAGCTATACCGAGGTCGCGGCGCAGCTGGGCGAGCCGAAGGCCGCGCGCGCGGTCGCCGGCGCCTGCGCGCACAACCGCATCGCCGTGGTGGTGCCGTGCCACCGGGTGATCCGCGGCGACGGCTCGCTGGGCGGCTACCGCTGGGGCCTGCCACTGAAGCGCGAACTGCTGGCGCGCGAGCGGGGCGGGTAGGCCGCCGCTCAGCCGGGCGGCGCTATGCTCGCCGGATGACCGCGACACCCGTCACAAAACCCGCGCCGGCCAGGCCCGAACCCCACCCCCACCTGCAGCCGCTGACGCCGCGCGCCCGGCGCCTGCTGTATGCGGGCGCCGTACTGCTGCTGGTCTGGCTGGGCTTCGGCGGCTGGGGGGTGTGGAAGACCTTCGGCGAGTCGCGTTCGCCGGCGCCCAGCGTGGCCCAGCTGAAGGCGCAGCAGAAGCGCGTGGCGGAGCTGGAACAGCAGGTCGCCACCCTCAACCGTTCCGACCAGATCAGCCGCCAGGCCAATACCGACCTGCAGAGCACGCTGGCCGAGCGCGACGAGGAGATCGCCGCGTTGCGTGCCGACGTGGCCTTCTACGAACGCTTCGTCGGCGCCACCGCGCAGCGCCGCGGCCTGACCGTGCACAAGCTGCAGTTGCAGCCGCAGAACGACCAGTCCTGGCACTTCATCGCGACCCTGACCCAGAACCTCAACCGCGGCGCGGTCAACGCCGGCCGCCTGCAGGTGGCGGTGGAAGGCACCCGCGACGGCAAGCTGCAGAAGCTGGCGTGGACCGAATTGCGCCAGGCCGGCGATCCGGGCGTGGCGTATTCGTTCAAGTATTTCCAGGAAGTCGAGGGCGACCTGGTGCTGCCACTGGGCTTCCGCCCGGCGCGCGTCGCGGTGCGGCTGGTGCCGCAGCACGGCGGCCCGGTCGAGCAGTCCTTCGCCTGGTCCGAGGCCGTGGCCGACGGCGCTTGAACCGGTTGCGGTCCGGCCCCATCCTGATCCCATGAGCACGTTCGTTTCCCTGCCCACCGCCGCCCCGGACTACCAGTCCATCGAGCGTCCGCTGAACTTCACCGCCGCGGCCGCGGCCAAGGTGCGCGAGCTGATCGCCGAGGAGGGCAACGACGCCCTCGCCCTGCGCGTCTACATCCAGGGCGGCGGCTGTTCCGGCTTCCAGTACGGCTTCGAGTTCGACGAGAACCGCGCCGACGACGACGTCGCGGTGACCACCGACGGGGTCAGCCTGCTGGTCGACCCGCTGAGCCTGCAGTACCTGGCCGGCGCCGAGGTCGACTACAGCGAAGGCCTGCACGGCGCGCAGTTCGTGATCCGCAACCCCAACGCGAAGACCACCTGCGGTTGCGGCAGCAGCTTCAGCATGTGATTTCCCGCGCAAGCCGCTCCGGCGGGAACAATGCCCCCGCTTCGGCGATAATCCCGGTTCGATGAACCCGCCGCCGCATTCCCGACTCTCCGGCTTCGCCTTCGCCGATACCCCGCTCGACCGTGCCGACCACCTGCGCGACGATGCCGGCGCGCTCGCCGGGTTGTGGCCGTCCGCGCGGGTCCTGGCGATCGACGGCGAAGGCAACGCGCTCGCCGATGCGGACGGGCAGGCGCTGGCGCCGACCGGCGCGCAACTCGGCGGCGGGCCGGGCACCGCGATCTTCCTCGGCCTGCGCGAAGGCGAGGCGTGGTTCGCGGTCCGCGCCGAAACGCTGGCGTTCGATGCGCCCGCCCGCATCGACCTGCGCCGCGCCGCAGCGACGTGGCCGGCGTTCGAATCCGGCCTGTTCGCGCTGGCGCGCGCGTTGCTGCACTGGCACGCGCGCACGCGCCACTGCGGCGCGTGCGGCGGTGCGGTGCAATTCCGCCGCGCCGGCTATCTCGGCTACTGCACGCAGTGCGCGACCGAGCACTACCCGCGCGTCGACCCGGCGGTGATCGTCGCGGTCAGCGACGGCGAGCGCCTGCTGCTCGGCCGCCAGGCGTCGTGGCCGGCGCGGCGCTATTCGCTGGTCGCCGGTTTCGTCGAGCCGGGCGAAACGCTGGAGCAGACCGTGGCGCGCGAGGTGTTCGAGGAAACCCGCGTGCGCGTGACCGCCAGCCGCTACCTCGCTGCACAGCCGTGGCCGTTCCCCGGCGCGCTGATGCTCGGCTTCGAGGCCGATGCGCACCCCGACGCGCCGCAGGTCGATGGCGAACTGGAGGACGCGCGCTGGTTCGGCGTCGACGAGATCGGCGCGGCGTTGCAGCGGCGCGCCGACGATGGCGGCGACGGCCTGCTGCTGTCGCCGCGCATATCGATCGCGCGCTCGCTGATCGAGCATTGGCACAGGCAACGCGCTCACGGCGGTTGAACGCCGGCCTCGGCTAGAATCCGGCCCGGGAGGGAGGTCCCATGTCCATCACGCTGGTCGCGGTCGTCATCGCCCTGGTACTCGGCCACGTGGCCCCGTCCACGGTGAATGCGTTGCGCCGCTACGACTGGTACGGGCGGTGGTTGCGCTGGCTGGGCGGCGACGCCATCGCCGGGCGCAGCGGTTTCTGGCGCGGGCGCTTCGGCATCGCGCTGGCGCTGCTGCCGCCGCTGCTGGCCGCAGGCTTGCTGCAATGGTGGCTGGACAAGCCGTGGATCGGCTTGCCGGGCCTGCTGTTCGACATCCTCGTGCTGGTCTACGCCTGGGGCCCGCGCGACCTCGACGTCGACGTCGAGGCGGTGATGGACAGCCACGACGCGGCCTCGCGCAACGCGGCGATCGCGAACCTGTGGCCGCAGGGCGAAAGCGTGCGCAGCGACGGCCCGGCGCTGGTCGAGGCGGTGTTCGACAGCGCGCTGAAGCGCTGGTTCGGCGTGCTGCTGTGGTTCCTGCTGCTGGGGCCGTTCGGCGCGCTGCTCTACCGGCTGGCCGAATGCGCCAGCGCCGGCGAATTCTCCACGGCGCTGCCGGAAGGCAACCTCGCCGGCGTGCGCGGCCTGCGCGCGCTGCTGGAATGGCCGGTGGCGCAGCTGATGACGCTGGGCATGGCGCTGGTCGGCAACTTCGACGTGGTGCGCCAGGCCTGGCGCGGCGCCGGCGGCGACCGCATGAATCTGGACAGCGGTTTCCTCGGCGCGGCCGCGCGCGCCAGCGTCAGGAGCGAACTGGCGGAGGAGGCCGAGGAGTACGCCGAGGAAGGCATGGTGCAGGTGCTGCGCGAACTGCCGGAGCTGCGCGACGCGATGAGCCTGGTCTGGCGCATCCTGCTGTTGTGGCTGGCGGTGCTGGCGGTGTTCGTGATCGGCGGCTGGGTGAATTGACCCGCTTGCGGGCGCATGGCCCCGCGCGTCGTCCTCAACCCGGCGCCAGCAAGGTGAACGGGAACCACGGCAGGTTGCGCGCGATCCAGTACGCCGGCAGCAGCACCAGCCAGAAGCGCGGCTGCGACAGCAGGGCGACCAGGGGCCGCATCGCCGCCGCCCGCCAGCCGAGCTTCCACGCCGCCAGCAGCGGCGAAACCGACAGCAGCAGCATCGCCAGCGGGTTCATCGAGAAAGCGCGCGGGACGTCGAGGTGGACCAGCGCGTGCAGCATCCGGGTCGCACCGCAGCCGACGCAGTAGAACCCGGTCAGTTCGCGGAACGCGCACGGCGGGAAGATGCTGCCCGCCGCGTTCGGGTCGAAATTGCGCAGCAACCAGAAGCCGGCGACGGCCGCGAATGCGGCCGCCGCCAGTCCCGCGACCTGCAGGGGTTTCAGCGCCGCGTTCACCTCTGCTGCGCGGCTTCGATCGCCTTGCGAATCTCTTCCATGCGTTCCATCTGGCCTTCGATGCCGCCGCCGATGAAGAAGCTGACCACGAACACCAGGAAGCCGACGATCAGGATGCCGGTGGTGATCCACGACCAGAGCTTCGCGTTCTTCGACGCCTGCAGCGCTGCATCGAACTGTTCCTGGGCGAGCAGTTTGTTGACCTTGCTGGCGAAGACGATGGCGACGATGCCGGTGCCGATGCCGATGATGGAGATGCAGGAGAAGCAGCAGACGACGAACGACAGGACGGTGACGATGATCGCCCAGACCAGATGGTTGGGTACGTTGCCGGGCGTGGCGGGTGGCGGGGGGATCGTGCTCATCGGGAATTCTCCATCAGGGTGGTGAACGGAAACGGTCGGCTGCGCATCCGGGCCTAGTGCGCGCCAGCCAGGCTGCCCAGCACCGCCAGGCCGCCGAAGAAGAGCAGCCACAGCAGGCACAGCACCGGCCCGACGATCACCGACAGGATCGCCCACAGTCCGGCCTTGCGCGAGGCCTCGCGGGCGCCGGCGAGGTCGCCGGCGGCGCGCCTGCCGTCTACCTGCGCGGCGTAGACGATCGACACGATGCCCAGCGGCAGGCAGCAGAACAGCGTGGTGAGGATCGCCCAGACCAGGCGGTTCGGAACGTATTCGTACTGGCCGCCTGGCGGCGGAGCCTGGTTCATGGCATGTTCCCCGATGCTGTCGAAGCGGTCGAGCGCGACGCGTCGCGTCGCGGTCCTCGGCCACGCGGTCAGCCTAACCCAATCGTTGCGCGCGGCAAAGCCGCCGCGAAGGCCGCGCCAATTGCCGGCTGTGCGGTGGCGATGGCCGGCCCTCTTCGCCCGCGCCGCGTCCGTGCGGGCGCCGCAAACTCAGGCGGAGGCGCCCCGCAGCTCGCGCACTTTCGCCTCCAGCGACTCCGCGGTGGCGGTCGCGCCGTCGACGGGCTCGGCCGCGGCCACGTCCACGTGCGCGCGGAAGCGGCGCGGCACGCGCATGCGACCCAGTCGCCTGCTTTCGTCAAGCATGCCGCGGCGGCTCCACATGCTGGCCCACATGCCGCGCAGCGCCATCGGCACGACGGGCACCGGTCGGCCGTTCTCATCGGCACGCTCCAGGATTTTTTCCACGCCCGACTTGAACGGCGCGATCCCGCCATCCCGGGTCAACGCGCCCTCGGGGAAGATGCAGACCAGTTGGCCGTCGGCCAGCGCCGCGTCGATCTCGTCGAAGGCGCGCTGCATCAGTTCCGGGTCCTCGCGCGCGCCGGCGATCGGGATCGCCTTCGCGGTGCGGAAGATCCAGCTCATCACCGGGATGTTGAATATCCGGTAGTACATGACGAAGCGCACCGGCCGCGGGATGCTGGCCGACAGGATCAGCGCGTCCATGTAGCTGACGTGGTTGCAGACCAGCAGCGCCGCGCCTTCGTCCGGCACGTTCTTCTCGATGCCGTGCAGGCGCAACCGGTACAGCGTGCGCACCAGCAGCCAGCTGAGGAAGCGCATCAGGAATTCGGGGACGATGGCGAAGATCCAGATCGCGACGGCGGCGTTCGCGATCGCCAGCGCCAGGAACAGCTGCGGGATCGTCCAGTGCAACAGGCGCTGCGCGGCGATGCCGACCGCCGCCGCCAGCACGATGAACAGCGAGTTCTGGATGTTGAGCCCGGCGATGACGCGCGACAGCTCGGATTTCGGCGTGCGGCTCTGGATCAGCGCGAACAGCGGCACCAGGAAGAAGCCGGTGAACAGGCCGATGCCGGTCAGGTCGACGATGATCCGCGCGCTGCCGGCGGCACGGACGAACTCCGCGACGCCCAGGCCGCCGGCCGGCGCCGCGCCGGGGCGGGCGAAGTACAGGTCCAGCAGGAAGGCGCTCATGCCGATGGCGCCCAGCGGCACCAGGCCGATCTCGACGATGCGCCCGGAGAGCTTCTCGCAGAGCAGCGAACCGACGCCGACGCCGATCGAGAACAGCGCCAGCGCGAGGATGTACAGCGAATTGTCCTGCGGCGATGCGCCCAGCTGCAGTTCGGCATAGACCGGCAGCTGCGAAGTCAGCATCGTGCCGAAGAACCAGAACCACGACACGCCCAGCACCGAATTGCGCACCGCCAGCTGCTTGCGCGCCAGGCGCATGATCGCCAGCGATTCGGGCAGGGGATTCCAGTTGATCTTCAGTTCCGGCGCGCCGGCATCGACCCTCGGGACCTTGCGCGCCACCACGTTGCCGGCGATGGCCAGCAGGATCACCGACAGCCCGGCGACCCAGGGGCCGTTGGCGCCGGCCAGCTGGAAGATCATGCCGCCGAAGATCATGCCGGCCAGGATGCTGATCGAGGAACCCATCTCGACCAGGCCGTTGCCGCCGGTCAGTTCTTCCGGCGCCAGCACCGACGGCAGGATCGAATACTTCACCGGCCCGAACAGCGTGGACTGCAGGCCGGTGGCGAACAGCGCCGCCAGCAGGATCGCCATGTTCTGCAGCACGAAGCCGAGCGCGGCTACCGACATGATCGCGATCTCCATCGTCGTGGTGATCACGATCAGCCGCTGCTTCTCCAGTTTCTCGGCGACCTGCCCGGCGATCGCCGAGAACAGGAAGTAGGGCAGGATGAAGATCGCCGGCGCCAGCATCGCGTACAGCGACTTGTCCGCGGTGCCGACCGCCATGTAGGTCAGCAGGCCGATGATCGCCTGCCGGTACACGTTGTCGTTGAACGCGCCCAGCGACTGCACGGCGAAATAGGGCAGGAAGCGTCGCTGGGTCAGTAGCGAAAACTGGCTGTAGCTGGACATGCGGCCTCCCCGGGTCGGCGCAGACTAGCAGATCGGCCCGCCCGCATGCCTTGCCGGCCGTTAGGGGGCGACCGGTTTTCCGCGCGTCGAACGCCACTGTTATGATGCCGGCGGATCTCTGGGATCGGAGGTCGGCATGAATGCAACCGTTCCGACACCGACACCGATGCGCTACTGGCGTGATGTCCTTGCCGTGGCCGTGCTGATCGGCCTGCTGGATTGGCTGATGCTCGAGTTCGCGCACGGACCGGGAGAACTGTCCGCGGTCTGGTTCGGCAACGGGTTCCTGACCGGCTGGTTGCTGATGCGGCCCACGCCGCACTGGCCCCGGTACGCCGTCGCCGGCCTGCTCGCCGACGTGCTTGCGCGGCTGCTGTCGGGCAGCGCGCCGTTGCACGCTGTCGCGATCGGCCTGGTGGACATCGTCGAAGTATCGATCGTCGCCATCGTGGTGCGCCGGCGCGTGCCGGACATCGGCGATCCCCGGCGCTGGATCGAATTGGGCGGCATCGCCACGGCCGCCACGCTGGTCGCATGCGCGGCGTCGGGGTTGCTGGCGACCGGCGTGAACGCGCTGTTCGGCAGGACCCATTTCCTCGCCGGTTTCGTCGCCTGGTACGCGGCGCACGTGGTGGGCATGGTGATCTTCGCCACCGCGACGCTGGTGGCGCTTCGCGAAGGCCGTGCCCTGTTCACCGCGCGCGAGCGGCGCTGGTCGTTCGCCGCCGCCATGCTGCTGGTCGCCGCGGTGAGCGCGGTGGTGTTCAATCTGCGCTATCCGGTGCTGTTCCTTGCCTATCCGCCGCTGCTGCTGGCCGCGTTCCGCCACGGCTTCGCGGGCGTGGCCGTGGGCATCCTGCTGTTCGGCCTCACCGGCAGCGTCGCCACGGCCATGGGCAGGGGGCCGATCTCGCCGCTGGGCGCACTCGGCAGCGCCGGGCATATCGCCATGCTGCAGCTCTACATCGCCGGCGCGTGCCTGATGACGTTTCCGGTGGCGCTGGCCATGGCCGAGCGCAGGCGCCTCATCGCGCGCCTGCGCGAAGGCGAGCTGCGCTTCCGCATGCTCGCCGACTATTCGCACGACGTGATCGTGCGGATGCGGGCCGATGGCGAGCGCCTGTACGTGTCGCCGGCGGCGCTCGACATCCTGGGCTGGTCGCCCGAGGAGATGCTGGGCCTGCGCTGGAGCCTGGTCCATCCCGACGACCGCGCCAAGCAGGCGCAGGTCATGGAGGAAGTGCTCGCCAGCGGCCAGCCGCGCACCGAGGTTTATCGGATGCAGCACAAGGACGGGCATTTCGTCTGGATCGAAGCGGTGACCCGGCCGATCCCCAGCATCGACGGGGAAGGCATGGACATCATCTACAGCGGCCGCGATGTTTCCGGTCGCGTGGCCGCCGAAGCCGAGCTGGAAGCGAACCGTCGCGAACTGGAACGGCTGGCGCGCGTGGATGCGCTGACCGGCCTGGCCAACCGCCGCCAGTTCAACGAGCGCCTCGAGCTGTCGTTGCTGCGGCTGAAGCGCCATGGCGCGCCGCTCGCCCTGATGTACCTGGACGTGGACCACTTCAAGGGCATCAACGACACCTGGGGCCATGCCGCCGGTGACCAGGTGCTGCGCACCTTCGCCCGGCGGCTGGCCAAATGCGTTCGCGCCACCGATCTGGTGGCGCGCCTGGGCGGCGACGAATTCGTGGTGGTGATCGAGGACGCCGCGTTGCCCGACGCCGCCGAAACGGTGGCGCGCAAGCTGGTCGCCCAGATGCGCCGCGGCATCGACGTCGGCGGAACCTGGGTCGCGGCCACCACCAGCATCGGCATCGCCTACGCGGACGCGCCCACCGAGGCGACGACGCTGCTGGCCGTGGCCGATGCCGCGCTGTACGCCGCCAAGCAGGCCGGGCGCAACACGTGGCGGATCCGGCCGGTCGCGCCGGCCGTGGAGCGCGCGGACGGGCAGGCGGGCGGCTGAGGCATGGCGCCGTGCGGCGCGGCCCTGCGGCCTTCACGAAGCCTTGATCTTCCGCCGCTTCGTTCGGCTGCCAGCCAGCTTTGCGCGACTACCCTGCGCTCGCGACCGAGGCAGGAGGTTTTCCATGTCCGAGGAGATCGTCAAGACGCCGCTGGACCACGTCAACGACACGCTGACCCAGCTCAAGGAGATGCGGCACTACGCCAAGAACAACGTGGAACTGCTGACCGCGAAGTGGATGCAGTTCGACGGCGAGCTGTCCGCGCTGAAGCGCGCGGGGCGCATCGAGGAGCTGATGCAGCGCCAGGGCGAATTGCACGACGCGCTGGAAACGGCGATCGCCGATTTCGAGGAGCTGGCCGCGTCGCTCCGGCCCGAGGAGCCGGCCGGCTGACCGGCCGAGCCTCCGGGCCTAGCCCTGCTCGCGGGCGATCGCCCGCCAGCCGATGTCGTGGCGGTGGAATTCGCCGTGCCAGGAGATGCCGGCGACTTCGGCGTAGGCCTTGCGCTGCGCGTCGGCGACGCTGTCGCCGAGCGCGCAGACGCACAGCACGCGGCCGCCGCTGGTGACGATGTTGCCGTTCTCCAGCTTCGTGCCGGCGTGGAAGACCTTGGTGCCCTCGACGTCGGGCACGTCCCACGAATCGATCACGTCGCCGCTGCGCGGCGACTCCGGGTAGCCCTCGGCGGCCATCACCACGCCCAGCGACGGGCGCGGGTCCCACTCGGCTTCGACTTCGTGCAGGCGGCCGTCGATCGCCGCTTCGACCAGGTCCACCAGGTCGGAGCGCAGGCGCAGCATCACCGGCTGCGTCTCCGGGTCGCCGAAGCGCACGTTGAACTCGATCACCTTCGGTGCGCCGGCCTTGTCGATCATCAGCCCGGCGTAGAGGAAGCCGGTGAACGGCGTGCCTTCGGCGATCATCCCGGCGACGGTCGGCTCGACCACTTCGCGCATGATCCGCGCGTGCACTTCCGGGGTGACCACCGGCGCCGGCGAATACGCGCCCATGCCGCCGGTGTTGGGGCCGGTGTCGCCGTCGCCGACGCGCTTGTGGTCCTGCGAGGTGGCCATCGGCAGCGCGGTGCGGCCGTCGACCATGCTGATGAAGCTGGCTTCCTCGCCGTCGAGGAATTCCTCGATCACCACGCGCGCGCCGGCATCGCCGAAGGCGTTGCCCGACAGCATGTCGTGCACCGCGGCCTCGGCTTCCCCGATGGTCATTGCCACGATCACGCCCTTGCCCGCGGCCAGGCCGTCGGCCTTGATGACGATCGGCGCGCCCTTCCTGCGCACGTAGTCCAGCGCGGCGTCGACGTCGGTGTGCACCGCGTAGAACGCGGTCGGGATGCCGCGGCGGCGCAGGAAATCCTTGGCGAAGGCCTTGCTGCCTTCCAGCTGCGCGGCGGCGGCGGTCGGTCCGAAGATGCGCAGGCCGGCGGCGCGGAACTTGTCGACGACGCCGGCGACCAGCGGCACTTCCGGGCCGACCACGGTCAGCGCCACCGCCTCGTCCCGCGCCAGCGCCAGCAGGCCGTCGAGGTCGGTGACCTTGACCGCGGCGTTGCGGCACTTCGCTTCGGTCGCGGTGCCGGCGTTGCCGGGCGCGACGATCACTTCGCTCACGCGCGGCGACTGCGCGAGCTTCCAGGCGAGGGCGTGTTCGCGGCCGCCGGAACCGATGACGAGGATTTTCATGGGGTTCTCCAAAAGTATGCAGTTTTGCCATCTGCTGATGCGGCAAGAAACCCTGAATTGTCGTCAGGACAGCGGTACAACAAAGGCATGGCCTTCAGTTGTGCGACTGCCGGCCACCAATGTGCGGTAAGGCGGGGAGCGGAAACGCGCTCGGAATCAGTGGCGACACATTCATTTCCGAAAGGGGGCTCGTCTCCAGATGAGTATTCAAACACGAGTACGGTTGCAATCGTGTCTACCTCGTGCTTTTCCCGGATATTTGTGGCGGAATCCGGTAGCCAACGCGGAATCCACCCTTTTTCAAAATATCCGGACTCCGTTATTTCGTTGCGAGAATCGAACTGCTCGTTCCGTTCTTCCAGTACTAGATCGCAACCGCTCACGGCGATTGACATGAACATCGTGATCGCCATGAAAAATGGACGCTTCATGGCTGCCGACTAATGCCGGAAGTGGCGAATGCCGGTGAACACCATCGCGATGCCGTGCTCGTTGGCCGCGGCGATCACTTCGCTGTCGCGCATCGAGCCGCCGGGCTGGATCACCGCCTTGATGCCGGCCTCGGCCGCGGCGTCGATGCCGTCGCGGAACGGGAAGAACGCATCGGAGGCCATCACCGAGCCGGGCACGGCCAGGCCGGCGTCGGTGGCCTTGATCCCGGCGATGCGCGCCGAGTACACCCGGCTCATCTGCCCGGCGCCGACGCCGATGGTGCGCTGCTCCTTGGCGTAGACGATCGCATTCGACTTGACGAACTTGGCGACCTTCCACGCGAACAGCAGATCGGCGAACTGCTGCTCGCTCGGCGCGAGCTTCGTCACCACCTTCAATTCGTCGCGGGTCACCACGCGGTCGTCGGCGGTCTGCATCAGCAGGCCGGAGCCGACGCGCTTGGTGTCGATGAAGCCCTTCGGCGCCGGCGCCAGCGGGATGCGCAGCACGCGCACGTTGGCCTTCTTCTTCGCGTATTCCAGCGCGCCGTCCTCGTAGTCCGGCGCGATCAGCACCTCGACGAACTGGCGGTCGAGGATGACCTTCGCGGTCGCCGCGTCGAGCTTGCGGTTGAAGGCGATGATGCCGCCGAAGGCGCTGGTCGGGTCGGTGGCGTACGCGAGCTCGTAGGCGTCGCCGCAGGCCGCGCCGACCGCGACGCCGCACGGGTTGGCGTGCTTGACGATCACGCAGGCCGGTGCGTCGAACTGGCGCGCGCATTCCCACGCCGCGTCGGAGTCGGCGATGTTGTTGTAGCTCAGCTCCTTGCCCTGCAGCTGGGTGAACGTGGCCAGCGAGCCCGGCGCCGGGTACAGGTCGCGGTAGAACGCGGCCTGCTGGTGCGGGTTCTCGCCGTAGCGCAGGTCCATGACCTTGACGAAGTTGCCGTTGGCCTGCGCGGCGAACTGCGCGCGGTGCTTCGCGCCTGCGTTGCTCGGCTCGGCAATCGCCGACAGCACGTCGCTGATCCGCGCGTCGTACTGGGCGACACGGTTGAACGCGGCCACGGCCAGGTCGAAGCGGGTCTTCGCGGAGAGCTTGCCGTCGTTGGCCTCGAGTTCCCCAACGACGCCGGCGTATTGCGCCGGGTCGGTGGCGACGGCGACGTAGGCGAAGTTCTTCGCCGCCGCGCGCAGCATCGCCGGGCCGCCGATGTCGATGTTCTCGACGATATCGTCGAACTTCGCGTCGGGATTCGCCGTCACCATCTCGAACGGGTACAGGTTCAGCACCAGCAGGTCGATCGGCGCGATGCCCTGTTCGGCCATCACCGCGTCGTCGATGCCGCGCCGGCCGAGCAGGCCGCCGTGCACTTTCGGATGCAGGGTCTTGACCCGGCCGTCCATGATTTCCGGGAAGCCGGTGATGTCCGAAACATCTTTCACCGGCAGGCCGGCGTCGCGGATCGCCTTGGCGGTGCCGCCGGTGGAAAGCAGCTCGATGCCGCGGGCGGAAAGGGCGCGGGCCAGTTCGACCAGGCCGGTCTTGTCGGAAACGGACAGCAATGCCCGGCGAACGGGCAGGGAATCGGAAGCCATGGGATGGGGGTGCTGCGGGATGGGGGCGCAAATTATAGCGGCCCCGGCGGCGGGCCTCAGGCCAGGCCGTAGTCCTTCAGCTTCTTGCGCAGGGTCGCGCGGTGGATGCCGAGCAGCGCGGCGGCGCGGCTCTGGTTGCCTTCGCAATGGTTCAGCACTTCGATGAACAGCGGGATTTCCATCTCGCGCAACACGGTCTGGTACACGTCGTCGGCGTCGCTGCCGTTGAGGTCGCGCAGGTAGCGGCGCACGGATTGCGCGACGTGCTCGCGCAACGGCGGGCGGTTCTGGCCACGGCTCGCGTCGTGGCGGGTCTGTGCGGCGTTCAACGATGTGCCCCGTACCAGGATGGGAACTGAAACGATGTTCGAACTTTGTAATGCCCGGCGAAGCCGAGCGGCATCGACGGGGGGAGCGAGTCTAGCGCGCGACCGGGGCTTGTGCACGCGTTTCCTGCCGCGCGGCCCGGCCTTTAGCGAAAGTCGAAGGTGAATGCGACGGCCGGCGTCTTCGGTTCGCGCAGGCGGAACGAGACTTGCGCGCTTTGTCCGGGAGACAACTCGGTCTGCGTCACCGACTTGTCCAGGTATTCCTTCGCGGCGAACACGCGCGAACCGACCACGCGGCCGTCGGCATCGGACAACGTCAACTGCAGGGCCGGCCACGGCTGCGGCCAGCGCGCATCGTTGCGGAACGTGGCCTGCACCAGCAGCGTGCCGGGTGCGTCCGGCACGGGGCGCACGTCGCGGCTCAGCATCGCGAAGGCCTGCGGTTCGCGCCACGGCGGCAATTTGCAACCTAGGGTTTCGCACGCCGCGCCCAGTACCGGCCGCCAGTTCGCATCGGCAGCGAAGCGTTCGCGGTCGGCGAGCAGGATCTGCACGCCGAGCAGCAGGCCGAGCGCCATCAGCGCGGCCCATTGCCATGGGTGGGTGCGCACGCGCATCACGGGCGCGTCGTCGCGGGTGAAGCTGGGCGCGGCGTCGGCGGCGATGGCCGCGGATCCGGCGATCGATTCGGCGACGCCTTCGGCCTGCGCTTCCAGTTCCGGCAGCGGTTCGGCCGCATCGCTGCCGGCTTCGGCATCGCATTCCTGTTCGATCGCTTCCAGCGCGGCTTCGGTGGCGATCGCGTCGTCGAGTGGCGAGGCTTCTGCGTCGGTTTCGCCGGAGGCCGGGCCTTCCACCGTCGTGGCCGCTCCGGTTTCGTCCTTCGCACCGTCTGTCGCGGTTTGTTCCGGTGCGGCGGTTTCGGTGGATGCCGCGGTGGCCGGCTCCGCGGTCGCATCGTTGCCGATGTCGCCGCCGCAATCCGGACACAGCGTCAGCGCCGGATTCGCGCGCAACGCGGCGTCGAGCGAATGCCAGCAGTGGGGACAGATACGGGGCACGGCTTATTCAAGCATGCGGCGGAGCGACGAGGAAGGGCGGTGCGCCTCACTTCCGCACGCCGTCGATCCGCATCCAGTCGCCGTCCTGCGTGGCGACCAGGTCGTCGAACCATTCAGCGTAGCGCGCCAGCAGCTCGCCCTCCTGGCCGTGCAGGATGCCGGACAGGGCGATGCGGCCGCCGCGGGCGACGCGCGCGGCCAGGGTCCCGGCCAGCGCGTCCAGCGCTGAAGCCAGGATGTTGGCGACCACCACCGGATAGGTCGAAACTGGTTCGTCCTGCGGCAGGTACACCGCGAGCCTGTCGCCGACGGCATTGCGTTCGGCGTTGTCGCGGCTGGCGATGAGCGCCTGCGGGTCGTTGTCGACGCCGACCGCGCGCGCCGCGCCCAGCTTCAGCGCGGCGAGGGCGAGAATGCCGCTGCCGCAGCCGAAATCGAGCAGCGTGCGGTCCTGCAATTCGCCGTTCGCCGCGAGCTCGTCCAGCCAGCGCAGGCACAGCGCGGTGGTCGGGTGGGTGCCGGAACCGAAAGCCAGGCCGGGGTCGAGCCGCACCACCGCGGCATCGGTGGCCCGCGCCGCGTCCGGCAGTTCGTGGTTCCACGGCACGATGAAAGTGCGCGCGCCGAAGCGCAGCGGCTGGAACTGGTCCAGCCAGGCGCGTTCCCAATCCTGGTCCTCGACGGCGCGGAACGATGCCTGCGCCCAGTCGAGGCCGGGATCGAAGCTTTCCAGCGCGGCCAGCAGCGCCAGCGCGTTGGCGTCGGCCGGGAACAGCGCGGTCAGCACCAGCGATTTCCACAGTGGCGTTTCGCCGACGCCCGGCTCGAGGATCGCCTTTTCGTTCGTGGTGTCGGCGTCGGCGTCGAGCAGGGTCACCGACAGCGCGCCGACGTCCTCCAGCGCATTCTCGTAGCGCGGCTGTTCGGCTTCGCTGCAACGCAGGGACAGTTCGAGGTAGGGCATGGGCGGATCGCGCGGGAAAGCGCACATCGTAGCCGAAGCGCCGCGAGCGGCGCGTCGGCGCCACCCCGTCAGAAGTTGCGCAGGATGCCTTTCAGCAGCTTCTTGCCCTTGCTTTCCTGTTCCTGCTTCCGGTCGCCGGAATCGGAGTCCTGATCCACCTGCACGCCGGACAAGTCCATGCCGAGCATTGCGCTGGCGGTGGACTTGGTGCGCACGCGCACGTTCCATTCCGGGTCCCATTCCAGCACTTCCTTCGGGTCGGTCGGTTTCGGCGGCCAGATGAGGTTGGTTTCGGGGCCGTAGGCGATCATGCCGAGCATGCCCATTCCCCCCATGCCGCCCTCGCCGGGCGCGTTGCCGGCGGCGGCGAAGATGCCCTTCGGAATCGTGCAGCTGGTGGCGGACGGCGCCAGCAGCACCTTCTCCTTGAGCCAGCGGTCGATGTACGAACCGGTCAGGTACTGCATCAACCCTTGGCCGGCGCCGCCGGTTTCGGCGCTGCTCCACAGCACGATGGTGCTCTTGTCCTGCATCGCGAAGGCGGTGAGGAAGTAGGCCTTGGCGCGGTCCACCGGCTGCCATTCCACCGTGATCGCGTCGCTGGCCTGGCCCCGGGTGCTCAAGGCGATCTTCGGCATGAAATCGGCGTTCCGGCCCAGTTCGAACTTCAGCGAGGCCGGTACGCCGTCGCCGCTGATCTGGTGCGGGCCGGCCAGCGACGCGCCGTCGGGCACGCGCTTGCCGTGCTTGCGGTTCGGCCACACCGCGAAGGCCGGGGTGGCGTCGATGTCGCGGTCGGGCGCGAATTTGCCGGCCGAGATGCCGCCGCTGGCGGTGATGCTGCCGCCCTTGGACTGCACGGTCAGTTGCTTCGGCTGGCCCGGGCGCACCGCGGCGCCGCAGCCCCAGTATTCGAGTACGGTGATCTGCCCTTCGGGCAATTGCCCGGGGGCGCCCGGTTCGCCGCGCGCGGTCGATTGCGGGGTCGGCGGCACCAGCGGCAGCGATTTGCCCAGTTTCAGCCCCGGTGGGATCGCATCCGCCGCCTCGACGCCCGGCTTGAGGCTGTTGTGCAGGGCAATGTCGAGGTACTGGCCGGTCATGGCCGCGTAACGGGCGCTTGGATAGGTCAATTCGGCGCCCTTGCCGCCCATCATCCCCATCGCGAAGCGGCCGAGGCCGCCCATGTCGGGCATGCCGGCCATGTTGTGGGTGGAAACATCGATCCAGACCTGCGTTTCCGGTCCGGATGGCGGCGCGCTGCTGGCGGGAATGGAGATCGCGGCGGCGATCGCGATGACCGGGGCGCTGGCGCGCAGGGATGGTCGGAGGCGGCGCATGGGACGTACCTGTCGGGGGCGACGTTTCCCATTACGCGTAACCAACCGTCGACCGGTCAGGCGGCGGCGCCGGCGCGCTGCCGCCTCCGGGCCGGCTCACCCCAGCGAGATCGGCTTGTTCTTGCGTTCGGCCAGGCGCTTTTCCAGGTAGTGGATGTTCTGGCCGCCGGCGCGGAAGCCTTGGTCGCGCATGATCCGCTGCTGCAGCGGGATGTTGGTCTTGATGCCGTCGACGATGAATTCGCTCAGCGCCACGTGCATGCGCGCGATCGCGGTTTCGCGGTCCGGGCCATGCACGATCAGCTTGCCGATCATCGAGTCGTAGTTCGGCGGCACGCGGTATCCGGTGTAGATGTGCGTGTCGACGCGCACGCCGGGGCCGCCCGGCGGGTAGAAGCCGGTGATGGTGCCGGGGCTGGGCGCGAAGGTCTCCGGGTCCTCGGCGTTGATCCGGCATTCGATCGCGTGGCCTTCGATGACGATGTCCTCCTGCTTCAGCGTCAGCTTCTGCCCGGCGGCGATGCGCAGCTGCTCGACCACCAGGTCGACGCCGGTGATGCGCTCGGTCACCGGGTGCTCGACCTGGATGCGGGTGTTCATCTCGATGAAGTAGAAGCGGCCGTTCTCGTACAGGAACTCGAAGGTGCCGGCGCCGCGGTAGCCGATGCGGATGCAGGCTTCGACGCAGACCTTACCGATCTCGGCGCGCTGCTCGGGCGTGATGTCCGGCGCCGGCGCCTCCTCGACCACCTTCTGGTGGCGGCGCTGCATCGAGCAATCGCGCTCGCCCAGGTGGATCGCGTTGCCCTGGCCGTCGGCGAGCACCTGGATCTCGATGTGGCGCGGGTTCTCCAGGAATTTCTCCATGTAGACCTCGCCGTTGCCGAACGCGGCCTTGGCCTCGGACTTGGTGGTGGCGATGGCATTGCCGAGCGCGCCTTCGGCGTGGACCACGCGCATGCCGCGGCCGCCGCCGCCGCCGGCCGCCTTGATGATCACCGGGTAGCCGATCTCGCGCGCGATCTTGGTGTTCTCGACGATGTCCTCGCCGAGCGGGCCGCCACTGCCGGGCACGCACGGCACGCCGGCGGCCTTCATCGCGCGGATCGCCTCGACCTTGTCGCCCATCAGGCGGATCGTGTCGGCCTTCGGCCCGATGAAGATGAAGCCGCTCTGCTCCACGCGCTCGGCGAAGTCGGCGTTCTCGCTGAGGAAGCCGTAGCCGGGATGGATGGCCTGCGCGTCGGTGACCTCGGCCGCGGCGATGATCGCCGGGATGTTGAGGTAGCTTTCCGCCGACGGCGCCGGGCCGATGCACACCGACTCGTCGGCCATCGCCACGTGCTTGAGGTTGCGGTCGACGGTGGAGTGCACCGCGACCGTGCGGATGCCCAGCGTGTGGCACGCACGCAGGATGCGCAGGGCGATTTCGCCGCGGTTCGCAATTACGACCTTGTCGAGCATCACGCGCCTCAGTTGATCACGAACAGCGGCTGGTCGAATTCCACCGGGTGGCCGTTCTCGCCGAGGATGGCGACGACGGTGCCGGAGACGTCGGCCTCGATCGGGTTGAACATCTTCATCGCCTCGATGATGGCCAGCGTGTCGCCGGCCTTGACCGCCTGGCCGACGCTGACGAACGGCGGCTTGTCCGGCGACGAGCTGGCGTAGAAGGTGCCGACCATCGGCGCGCGCACCACGTGGCCGTCGGGCAGGGCGTTGCCGGGCTTGGCGCTGCCGCCGGTGGCGGCCTCGACCGGCGAGTTCATCGGCATCGGCGCGGCCGGGGCTGCCGGCGCGGCGTACTGCGGCGCGGCCACGGCCACGCCGCCCTTGGGCACGCGCGCCAGGCGCACGGATTCCTCGCCTTCCTTGATTTCGATTTCGGCGAGGTTGGATTCTTCCAGCAGGTCGATGAGTTTCTTGATCTTGCGCAGGTCCATGGTGGGCCTCTTTGGAGCGGAAAGGTGGAGGGGTTCAGGCGGACAGCCGCTTGATCGCGGCGTCCAGCGCGTAGCGGTAGCTGTCCGCGCCGAAGCCGCAGACCACGCCGACGGCCAGGTCGCTGAAATAGCCGTGGCGGCGGAACGGTTCGCGGGCGTGCGGGTTGGACAAGTGGATCTCGATGAAGGGCAGGGCCACGGCTGCCAGCGCGTCGCGCAGCGCCACCGAGGTGTGGGTGAACGCGGCGGGGTTGATCAGCACGAAGGCGGTGCCGTCGCCGCGCGCGGCCTGGACCCGGTCGACCAGGGCGTGCTCGGCGTTGGACTGGAAGCTCTCCAGCGCATGGCCGGCGGCCTGCGCGCGGGCGGCGAGGTCGGCATCGATCTCGGCCAGCGTGGTGCGGCCGTAGACTTCCGGCTCGCGGGTGCCGAGCAGGTTGAGGTTGGGGCCGTGCAGGACCAGCAGCTTCGCCATCGGGGGCTTGGGAACGGAAAGGGCGGCAGTGTGCGGGAAGCCGGTGTTGCTGTCCAGTTCGCCGAAGTTTATGACGTTTTAATCGGTCGTTTGAATCGGGAGCCGGGGCCGGGGCCGTGTTTGAACGGGTTCACGGATCGGGATTCCGCCCCCATCCGGCCAGCTCGCCGGCCGCAAACGGGCCGGCCTTCTGCGCGACGATGCGCCCGTCGGCCCCGACCAGCACGCTGTAGGGAAGAACGCCGCGGGCATTGCCCAGCCGCACGCTGGCGTCCGCGTCACCGGGTGTGTCGAGCAGGATCGGGTAGCCGACCGGTACCTGCGCGAGGAAACGGTCCACCGCTTCCGGCGTGTCCAGGGCAATGCCGATGACCTGCACGCCGTTGCCCGCCTGTTCGCGGGAATAGCGGTCCAGTTCCGGCATTTCCCGCAGGCACGGCGCGCACCAGCTGGCCCAGAAGTTGACCAGCAGCGGGCGGCGGGCGAAATCGGCCGGCAATCGCACGGTTTTGCCGTCGCGGCCGGGCAGGGCGAGGGCCGGCATCGGATCGCCGGGCCGCGAGGCGGAAGCGGGCGCGCCCGCGATCGGGAATGGCGTGCGGGACCGGTGCAGGTGGCGCTCGGCGAACAGCCCCAGCAGGCCGGCGGCCAAGGCCATGGCCAGTACCAGCGGCGTCGACAGCCTCACCGCGCCGCCCGCGCCAGCGCGTCGCGGACGACGGCCTCGGTCAGCACGGTCGGCAGCACTTCGCCTTCGCCGCCGCCACGCGGGAACACCACGTACAGCGGTACGCCGACCGCCTTGTACTTGTCGAGGAAGGCGGTGATCGCCGGGTCGGTGTTGGTCCAGTCGCCGACCATGTACACGCCGTCGGCGTCGCGCAGCGCGTTGCGGAACGGCTCGCGTTCCAGCACCGCCTTCTCGTTGGCCTTGCAGGTCACGCACCAGTCGGCGGTGACGTCGACGAAGACCACGCGGCCCTGGCCGCGTAGCGCCTGCAGTTTTTCCGCCGAATAGGCGACGCGGTCTTCGCTTTCGGCGAAGTGTTGCGCCGCCGCCGGCAGTTTCGCCACCTTCCATGCCGGCCACAGCGCGAGCACGGCCAGCAGCAGCGCGGCCACGCGCCACGCCGCCGCGCCGTTCCAGCGCTTGCGTTCGAACCACCACAGCGCCAGCGCGAACACGGCCAGCCCCGCCGCGACCAGCGCCATCGCGTCGGCGCCGCGCTGCTTGCCCAGCACCCACAGCAGCCAGACCGCGGTCAGGTACATCGGGAAGGCGAGCAGCTGCTTCAGCGTCTGCATCCACGCGCCCGGTTTGGGCAGCTTGTCGGCCAGCGCCGGCACGAAGCCGATCAGCAGCATCGGCAAGGCCAGGCCCAGGCCGAGCGCGAGGAACACCACGATGCCGCCCAGCGCCGACGACGCGAACGCATAGGCCAGCGCGCCGCCCATGAACGGCGCGATGCACGGGCTGGCGATGACGCAGGCGAGCACGCCGGTGAAGAAATCGCCGGCGGGGCCGCTCTTCGACGCGAGCTTGTTGCCGACGTTGCCGATGCCGCCGCCCAGGGTGAACACGCCGGACAGGCTCAGGCCCAGGGCGAACAGCAGGTAGACCAGCGCGGCGACGAACCACGGCTGCTGCAGCTGGAAACCCCAGCCCAGCGCCTGTCCGCTGGCGCGCAGCGCAACCGCGAGCGCGCCGACCGCGGTGAACGAAACCAGCACGCCCAGCGTGTACCACAGCGCATGGCGGCGCGCGTGCTCGCGGCTTTCGCCGGCCTGCGCCAGTCCCAGCGCCTTCAGCGACAGGATCGGCAGCACGCATGGCATCAGGTTCAGCACCAGCCCGCCGAGCAGGGCCAGCAGCACTGCGCGCAGCAGGCCGCCGTTCGCGGCGGAGGGCGGTCGTGTGCGATTGGCGTTCCCGGCGGAAGCGTCGGCGGGCGCCGTGGTTGGCCCGCTTGCGGCCGCGTCCGTCGTGGCGCCGGAAATGGGATTCGAACCTGCGTCGTTGACGGAATCGACCTTGCCCGCTGGCAGCGCGACCTGCACCGTGCGGGTCATCGGCGGATAACAGATGCCATCGGTCTGGCAGCCCTGGAAGGTCGCGACGACGTCGACGTCCGCTGCATCGGCGCGGCTGCGCAGCAGCGGTAGCGGTACGTCGGCCTGGTCGAAATAGACCACCTGGTCGCCGAAATGCTCGTCGTGGTGATTGGTGCCCGGCGGCCACCGCGGCGCGCCGGCGGCGATGCCGGGCGCGCCCTCGACCTTGAAGCTGCTGCGGTCGCGGTACAGGTAATAGCCCTTGGCCGGGGTGAAGCGCAGCAGGACGGTGTTGCCGTCGCCGGCGATGGCCTCGAAGGCGAAGGCGCGCTCCGGCGGCAGCGGCAGCGCATCGGCGGCGGCCGTGCCGCCGAACAGCGGCAGTCCGCCGCGGGAAGGCGCGCCCGACAGCGATGCGCCGGCGGCTTCCGCCGGCAGCGCGACCGTCACCGTGCGCGTCTGCGGCGGATAGCAGATGCCGGCATCGGCGCAGCCCTGGTACCTGACCTTCAGCGCGACCGTGTCGACGCCGGCATCGGCGGTGCCTTCGAGCACGCCGACGAGTTCGTGCCGGTAGGTCTCGACGTCGCCGAAGAATTCGTCGTGGTGCGGTTCGCCCGGCGGCAGCTGCAGCTCGCCGGCGGCGAAACCCGCGCCCTCGACGGTCGCCCCGGTGCGATGCCGGTACAGGTAGTAGCCGTCCTCGATCTTCCAGCGCAGTTCGATGCGGTCGCGGCTGGGCGCGCTGGCGCTGAGCACGTAGGCCTGGTCGACCGGCAGCAGGTCGTCGGCGCCCTGGTTGTCCGCCCGTGCCGGCAACGCGGCGCAGGCGCAGGCGGCCAGCAGCAGGGCAAGACGGAAGATCGACGGCATCGGCTCAGGTTTCCAGTCGCGGCGGTTCTTCGGCGGTTTCGGCGCGCACCCAGTCCAGCCAGCCGGACAGGCCCGCACTCGCTTCGACCGCGACCGCCTCGGGCAGTTCATACGGGTGCAATTCGCGTAGCCGGGCGATCGCCGCGTCCAGCCGTGCCGACGTGGTCTTGACCAGCAGCTGCACCTCGTCGGCCTGTTCGATCGCGCCCTGCCAGCGGTACAGCGAACGCGCGCCGGGCAGCCGGGTCACGCAGGCGGCCAGGCGTTCTTCGACCAGCGCGCGCGCGATACGCTCGGCGCTGTCGGCATCGGGGCAGGTGCTGAGCAGCAGATGGACGGAAGGGCCGGGCATGCGCCGGCCAGTATAGGGCTTGCCGGCTTTTCCCTTCGCTCCCGCGGGTCCGGGAAATATGCCCGATCAGCCGCCGTTGCCGCGTGCCGCGCCGCGCCGCGCGCGGTGGTGGCCGGTGCGTTGCGCGGCCAGTTCCTCCAGCACGTCCAGCAGCGACAGGCGCGCGCGCAGCGGCGCATCGCGGAAAGCCGCGACCAGGCGCAATTCCTGCGGATCCTCGACCAGTAGCGCCTCGGCGGTGGCGATGGAGTCGAGCTGTTCCTCGCGCGACAGGCCCATGCTGCCGCGGCCGGTGGCCAGCCATTCGAACTGGGTGCCGGTCGCCAGCGCCACCTCGCGCAGGTGCGAGACGCTGGGATGCTTGCCCTCCGGCGCCTCCCAGTGGCTGACCGCGCTGCGTTGCACGCCGACCAGGCGCGCCAGCTGCGATTGCGACATGCCGGCGGCGCGGCGGGCCATGCGGATCCGTTCTTGCGAAGTCATTGCGCCCACCTCCTGCGGGCCAACCGAATGCTTCACGTGAAATTAACCAAACCACGTGTGGTCGGGAACCCGTTTTGGATACCTAAAGTAACTAGGTGAAAAACAATAGCGGGCATATGTGCGCTTCCAGTAGCCTTGCTTTGCTTTTCTACCATAAACAAAGGAGTTAATCCCTTGAGCGCTACCGGAAGTGGCCGATTTTCCATGGCCGTGACTCTTCACATTCCCGGGGCGGCGTAGTTATCTGTGCAGGCCGGCGGGATGCTGGTTTTGTTCCGGCTGGACGGGAGAGTCGCCAGCCGGCGCACGCACGAGGCGACCACCCCTCCCTCTCCCATGGAGCGCGCATGCCCCCTGTCATGCGCGCTCTTTTTTTTTGCGGCCGTCCGCGGCGGCAACCCGTCGGGCCGGTGCCGGCGCGATGCCGGGGAATGTTCCCGGCGATTTTTTGCGGGTACGCCCTTGAAAGCGTGGGTCGTGCCCCAATCTGCCCCCCAGCCCCGGTCCGCCGGGGTTTTCATGCCCGCGTCGTTGGCACTCTCGGGCCGAGACTGCCAACCGGCGCCAACCGTTCCCAGTGCAACCCATCACCAGCAGAGGCAATGCAATGAGCAATCTCAAGCCGCTTTACGACCGCGTCGTGATCAAGCGTACCGAGGAAGAGAAGGTGTCCGCCGGCGGCATCGTGATCCCGGATTCGGCCACCGAGAAGCCGATCAAGGGCGAAGTCGTCGCCGTCGGCGAGGGCAAGGTGTTCGACAACGGCAATGTCCGCGCGCCGAAGGTCAAGGTCGGCGACAAGGTGCTGTTCGGCAAGTACAGCGGCACCGAGGTCAAGCTCGACGGCGTCGAGTACCTGGTGGTGAAGGAAGACGACATCTTCGCGATCCTCGCCTGATCGCGTCCTTCCGTTCCCGAATTCCCCAACAAAAATCCCTAGCTAAGGAACTACAGCAATGGCTGCCAAAGACATCCGTTTCGGTGAAGACGCCCGTTCGCGCATGGTGCGCGGCGTCAACATCCTCGCCAACGCCGTGAAGGCCACCCTCGGCCCGAAGGGCCGCAACGTCGTGCTCGAGAAGAGCTACGGCGCGCCGACGATCACCAAGGACGGCGTGTCCGTCGCCAAGGAGATCGAACTGGCCGACAAGTTCGAGAACATGGGCGCGCAGATGGTCAAGGAAGTCGCTTCCAAGACCAGCGACAACGCCGGCGACGGCACCACCACCGCCACCGTGCTGGCGCAGGCGCTGATCCGCGAGGGTTCCAAGGCGGTCGCCGCCGGCATGAACCCGATGGACCTCAAGCGCGGCATCGACCAGGCGGTGAAGGCCGCGGTCGAGGAGCTGAAGAAGATCAGCAAGCCGACCGCCGACGACAAGGCGATCGCCCAGGTCGGCACCATCTCGGCCAACAGCGACGAGTCGATCGGCAACATCATCGCCGAGGCGATGAAGAAGGTCGGCAAGGAAGGCGTGATCACCGTCGAGGAAGGCTCGGGCCTGGAGAACGAGCTCGACGTCGTCGAGGGCATGCAGTTCGACCGCGGCTACCTGTCGCCGTACTTCATCAACAACCAGCAGTCGCAGCAGGTCGAGTTCGACGACCCGTACATCCTGATCCACGACAAGAAGATCTCGAACGTGCGCGAGCTGCTGCCGGTGCTGGAAGGCGTGGCCAAGGCCGGCAAGCCGCTGCTGATCGTCGCCGAGGAAGTCGAAGGCGAAGCGCTGGCGACCCTCGTCGTCAACACCATCCGCGGCATCGTCAAGGTCGCCGCCGTGAAGGCCCCGGGCTTCGGCGACCGCCGCAAGGCCATCCTCGAGGACATCGCCGTGCTGACCGGCGGCACCGTGGTGTCGGAAGAAGTCGGCCTGTCGCTGGAGAAGGCGACCATCGCCGACCTCGGCCGGGCCAAGAAGATCCAGGTGTCGAAGGAAAACACCACCATCATCGACGGCGCCGGCGACACCGGTGCGATCGAGTCGCGCATTAAGCAGATCAAGGCGCAGATCGAGGAAACCTCCTCGGACTACGACCGCGAGAAGCTGCAGGAGCGCGTGGCCAAGCTGGCTGGCGGCGTCGCCGTCATCAAGGTCGGCGCGGCCACCGAAGTCGAGATGAAGGAAAAGAAGGCGCGCGTCGAAGACGCCCTGCACGCGACCCGTGCGGCCGTCGAGGAAGGCGTGGTCCCGGGCGGCGGCGTCGCCCTGCTGCGCGCCAAGGCCGCCATCGAAGGCCTGAAGGGCATCAACGAAGACCAGAACCACGGCATCCAGATCGCCCTGCGCGCGATGGAAGCCCCGCTGCGCGAGATCGTCACCAACGCCGGCGAGGAGCCGTCGGTGATCCTCAACAAGGTGAAGGACGGTTCGGGCAACTTCGGCTACAACGCCGCCAACGGCGAGTTCGGTGACATGGTCCAGTTCGGCATCCTCGACCCGACCAAGGTCACCCGCACCGCGCTGCAGAACGCCGCGTCGATCGCGGGCCTGATGATCACCACCGAGGCGATGGTGGCCGAGGCCCCGAAGAAGGAAGAGCCGGCGATGCCGCCGGGCGGTGGCATGGGCGGCATGGGCGGCATGGACTTCTGATCCGCCGCCCGTCCTGGGCGTAGGCCCGCAGGGCCGAAGTCGAAGGACACCGCGACACGAGAAACCCCGCCAGCAATGGCGGGGTTTTTCTTTGGCCGCGCGACCGATGGACGAAGGGCCTCCCTCCCGCCGCGGGCGGAGGGAGGAAAAACCGGCGTTGCGCGTCAGCGCGCGCCGAGCAGCTCGATCTCGGCCAGCGACGACTGCCGCACATCGCTGCTTGCGGTGACGACCAGACGGTACTGGCGGTACCTGGCCGGGCTGGCGAGGCGGAACGGGCGGGTATAGCGGCGCCATTCGAAATTCTCGCCGGCGCGCCTGTCCACTTCCTTCCATGCCTTGCCGTCGTCGGAGCCTTCCAGCGTCCACGCGGTCGGATGGCCGCCGGTGCTGCCGGAGGTCAGCGTGTAGAAGCGCACTTCGGCGCCCGGCTTGCCGAAGGCGTACGCCACCGTCGTCGTGCCGGGGAAAACCGCTTCGGTGCGCGAAGTGTCGTCGAACAGCGCGTCGGCCTTTGCATTGCCGGCCGAAGCGGTGCCGCGACCCGCGCCGGTGAGGTCGGCGAGCGGCACGGGGATCGCGGAGCCCGCGGTCAACGAAGGCGGCAGCGCCGATGCGTCCGCATCGCCGCCCCAGGCGGCGGGCTTCGACGACATCTTGAACTCGATCCTCCCGCCCCGGGCGAGCAGCCGGTGCGGGATCGCGGTGGAGTCCCAGGGCTTGCCGTTCACGCTGACGCCGGCGACATACACGCGGTCGCGGCTGTTGCCCGGCGCGCTGATCACCAGCTCCTTGCCGTTCTGCAGATGCACGGTGGCCTTGGTGAACAGCGGCGAGCCGATCACCAGGTTCTCGCTGCCCATCTGCAGCGGGTAGAAGCCCAGCGCCGCGAACAGCCACCACGCCGACGATTCGCCGTTGTCCTCGTCGCCGGGGTAGCCCTGGCCGATCTCCGAGCCGACGTACATCCGCGCCAGCACTTCGCGCACGATCTCCTGCGTGCGCCATGGCCGGCCGGCGTACAGGTACATCCACGGCACGTGGTGCGCCACCTGGTTGGAGAAACCCCACTGGCCCAGGCGCACGTCGCGCGCCTCGACCATCTCGTGGATCACGCCGCCGTACGAGCCGGGATGGCCGGCGGTTTCCGGCGTGGCGAAGTATTCGTCCAGTTTGCGCGCCAGCGCGTCGCGGCCGCCGTAGAGGTTGGCCAGTCCCTGGCCGTCGTGCGGCACCAGGAAGGCGAAGCCCCAGCCGTTGGTTTCGGTGTAGTCGTGGTCGTGGCCCCAGACTTCCGGCCGGTAGTCGGCGGCGGCGGATTTCCACTTGCCGTCGGCGGCGCGGCCTTGGAAGAAGCCGATGGCCGGGTCGAACATGCGCACGTAATCCAGCGCGCGGTTGCGGTAGTACGCGCTTTCCTCTTCGAGTCGCGCGCGCGGGATCGATGCCGCCGGATCCTTCGCCATCGCCGCCAGCATGTTGGCGATGCCGTAGTCGTTGATGTAGCCCTCCAGCGCCCACGACACGCCTTCGCCGACCGAACTGGGCGTGTAGCCGATGAACGGCGCCACGTCCATGCCCTTGCGGCCGATGTTGTCGTTCGGCGGCGCGACCGCGGCGTTCCTGATCGCCGCCGCGTACAGCGCGGCGGTGTCGAGGCCGGGCACGCCCTTCACGTAGGCATCGGCGAAGGAAGCGTCGGAGCTGGTGCCGGTCATCAGGTTGGCGTAGCCCGGCGAGGACCAGCGCGGCACCCAGCCGCCGTCGCGGTAGTGCTGCAGGAAGCCGTTGACCATTTCCGCGGCCTGGCGCGGCGCGAGCAGCGATTGCGCCGCCCACACCGTGCGGTAGGTGTCCCAGAAGCCGTTGTTGACGTAGACCTTGCCGTCGGCAACGGCCGCGCCGGTCCGCGTTTCGGTCGTGCCCGCCGGGATGTCGTTGCTGGCGGAGGACTGCACCGCGTGCTTCCACGCCGGCGCCGCGTTGCTGCCGGTGTTCTCGTGCGCCGAGTTCGGGTACAGGAACAGCCGGTACAGGTTGGAGTACAGCGTGGTCAGCTGGTCCGGCGTGGCGCCTTCGACTTCGATCACGCCGAGCTTGTCGTCCCACGCGCGCTGCGCGCGCTCGCGCACGTCGTCGAAGCCGTCCTTGTCGGAAATTTCCAGCGCGAGGTTGTGTTTCGCCTGGTCGACGCTGATCAGCGAAGTGGCGATGCGCATGGTCACCGTACGCCGCTTGCCGGCATCGAAGCGGAAATAGCCGGCGTTGTTGCGCGGCCTGGCGTCCTTGCCGCCATCGCTGCCGACCAGCATGCCGCTGGCGGTCACCGGGCGGTCGAACTTCGCGTAGACGAACATGCGGCCGGCGCCGTTGGACAGCCCGCTGCGGGTATCGGTGTAGCCGGTCAGTTCGCCGCGGTCGGGCGACAGGAACAGGCCGCCGCGGTCGTCTACGTTGTCGAAGACCAGGCTCGCGTCGTCGCCGGGGAAGGTGAAGCGGAACATCGCCGCGTGGTCGGTCGGCGCGATCTCGGCGACGATGCCGTTGTCGAGGCGGACGCCGTAGTAATGGGCGCGGGCGGTCTCGTTCTCGTGGCGGAACGTCGCGGCGCGGTCCTTGCGGTCGACGCCGGGTTCGCCGCTGGCGATCGACGGCATGACCTGGAAGGTCTGCCGGTCGCCCATCCACGGGCTGGTTTCGTGGCTCAGCGCCAGCGCTTCCAGCCGCGGCAGGTTCTGCGCGTCGTTGCGCCTGGCGTATTCGTAGAACCAGCTCAGCGAGCCGGCGTCGGTGACCGGCGCCCAGAAGTTGAAGCCGTGCGGCATCGCCGTGGCGGGGATGTTGTTGCCGCGCGAGAAGGCGCCGCTGGAATTGGTGCCGCGGGTGGTCAGCACGTGGTCGCTGGGGCGTTTCGATGGCGCGGCGGCCGGCACATCGGCGATGCGGATGTCGTCCAGCCAGCCGCGGAAGTCCGCCGCGCCGGACGGGCCCTGGTACGCGACCAGGATCCGGTCGATGGTCTTGCCCGCGGCGACGTCGCCGATGCGCGACTGCTTGTGGTTCCACTGGTTGGTGTAGAGCGATTTCGAATCGCCTTGCCCGCGCGGCGACAGCACGAAGCCGTGCTGGTCGCGCGCGCCGAGTCCGGACAGCCGGGTGCCGTCGGTGAACAACAGGTCGATGGCGACGAAGGTGCCGGGGTAGCGAAGGTCGTCGTTGAATCGCGGGAAGACGCGGTACGACAGCTCGGTCGCCGCCGTGACCGGGATGTCGACGTCGAACAGTTCCGCCGATGCCGCACCGCCGTCCGACTTTCCGGCGTATTCCAGCGAATGCACGCCGGTGAAGCCGACCCGCGTGCGGGCCGTGTAGGCGGCGTCGGGGCCGTCGGCAACGCGCAGGTCGATGCGCGTGCCCGCGGCCTGTGTGCCCTCGGCTTCACCCGGCTGCGGCTCGCCGGCCTCGAAGGACGACCAGAACGACGCGGGCGCGGCGGGCGACGGGATTCGTTCCGGCGCGGCGGGTTGCGGGCCGCAGCCCGACAGCGCGATGGCGGCGAGGAGGGCGCCGGTGGGGGAGCGCCGGCGCAGCGGCGATGAAGGCATGTGGGTCATGACGGCGGAATCTTGCAGGGAGGGAACGACGAAAACCCGGCACGGTGGTTCGCGCCGGGCAGGAGCGGAGCGAAGGGCGCGGCATGCGCGCCCGCGACGGCTCAGCGGCCCTGGCGCAACACGTGCAGCACGTCGTGGCAGGCGCCCATGGTGTGGTAGTCGGTCTTGCCGGCGGGGCTCTTCTCGTCGTCGTACTTGCGGTTCTGGCGATCGAGGATCCGGTACCACGCGCCGTATCGATGGTCGACCATGTGTTGCCAGGCGTAATCCCACAAGCGGTCGTACCAGTCCCAGTACGAAGCGTCCGCGGCGACGGCCAGGCGCGCGGCGGTGGCGATCGACTCGGCCTGCACCCAGAAATACTTGTCCTCGTCGCAGACGAAGTTCTCGCCGTCGGGCAGCGAACGGCCGGGGATGTCCTTGCGCAGCTTCTCCGGCGCGAAGCCGTAGACCAGTCCGCCGAATTCCTCGTCCCACGCCGCGGCGACCGCGCGGTCGAACAGTTCGCGCGCCTTCGGCACCAGCCACGCGACCACCGGCATGCCCGCCCGGCGCAGGTGGCCGTCGAGGATCAGCAGCAGCTTCGCCCATTCGGTCTGGTGGCCGGGCTGGAAGCCCCACGGCCGGAACAGGTGGCGCGGATCGTCGCGGTGGTAGTCGGTGTCGATGTTCCAGTCCTGGTCGTAGTGTTCCCACACCAGGCCGCCGGCGTGCGCGGCCTGGCGCTGGGTCATGTTGTCGGCCAGCAGCAGCGCGCGGATCAGGTAGCGCAGGTCGTCGCTGGCCTCGTACGCGGCCAGCATCGCCTCGCACATGTGCATGTTCGCGTTCTGCCCGCGGTAGCTGGAGAAGTTCCAGTCGCGGTCGGCCTCGTCGCGGTACAGGCCGGCGTCCTCGTCCCAGTAGCGCCGTTCCAGCAGGTCCCAGGTCTCGTCCATCCACGGCTTCGCTTCCGCGATGCCGGCCTTGAGCGCGGTCGAATACGCCAGCAGCACGAACGCCGCGCCATAGCAGTGCTGCATGGTGTCTTCCGGCTGGCCGTCGCGCAGGGTCCAGAAGTAGCCGCCGCTCTGCGGGTCGCGATGCCTGTCGCGCAGGAAGGCCAGGCCATGGCGAACCGCCTGCAGGTATTCGTCGCGCAGCGCGGCATCCTCGCCGCCGAACTCGTTCGCGGCCGTCGCGTAGTTGAAGACGAAGCGCGTGCTGCTGACCAGGTGGCGGTGCGCGGCGTCGTAGACCGTGCCGTCGTCCTTGAAATAGTGGAAGAAGCCGCCCGCCGGGTCGATGCAGCGCGGGTGGTAGAAGGCCATCGTCTTGCGGACGTGTTCGCGCAGGAAGGCTTCGCTGCGGAAGTAGTCGTGGTCGGGTATCGCGGTCATCGGTTCAACTCCAGATTGTTGCGTAGGGCGGGTCCTGACCCGCCGTCGTGGTGTTTCCGGTTGCGACGGCAATGATCGTGGCTGTCGCCTTCGATGATCGCCGCAGCGGATCGGGCAAGGCAATGGCGGGTCAGGACCCGTCCTACAGGGCATCGGCCAGCGTGCGCACTTTCAATGCGGCACGCAGGTCGTCGAGGCTGGCGGCGGAATCCACGCGCAGGGTGGCGCTTTCGCCGGGCAGCAGGGTCAGCGCGTTGTCGGACGGTTCGGCGTCCAGGTCGCCGAAGTCGATCCACACCGCACGCGCCAGCTTCGTCGCGTGCAGATCGAGCGCATAATGATGATGACCATCGCGGCGAAGTTCAGCATGCAGGCCCGGGTCGGCCCACGCCATGTCCTTGGCGGCCCTGAAGTACACCACGTCGCGCGATGCCGGCTCGCCTTCGACCTCGAGCTCGAACACCGCGACCGTCGTCGCCGGATCGGCGCCAGCGAGCAGTTCGGCGTCGGCGTAGTCGGCGATCCTCGTCGATGACAGCGGCGCCAGTTCCACCGCCTTGCGCTCGTCGCGCAGCACTTTCCCGTCCAGCGACATCACGCGCAGGCGCAATTCGCCGCGGCGCGCGTCGACGCGGTCATTGAGCAGGCTGACTTGTGTCTTGCCTTCGGCGTTGCGCAGCGCGGCCACCGCGACCGGAGCGAAGAAGCGGCGCGCATGGAACTGCAGCGCCTTCCAGCGCCCGAACCAGTCGATGCCCGACCACGAGGCGCCCGGCCACACGTCGTTGAGCTGCCAGTACAGCGAGCCCATCGTGTACGGGCGGCTGGCGCGATGGTGCAGCGCGGCCAGCTCGATGCCCTCGGCCTGCGCGGCCTGGCTCAGGTAGACGAAATCGGCGAAGTCCTTCGGTTCGCCGAATTCGTAGTCCACGTACTTCATCAGCCGCGAATTGCCCTTGCCGGCGAGGAACTTCTGGTGCGCCTCGATCACCGGCGAATCGATGGCCTGCTCGTCGCGCCGGGCGAATGCGTCGATCGTGCGCTGCACCGGCCATGCCTGCAGGCCGTATTCGGACATGAAGCGCGGGGTGATCTCCAGGTACTTCACCGGCGGATGCGCGGGATTGCCCCACACTTCCCAGTAGTGCATGTCGCCGCTGGCCGGCGTGTTCGCGACCTCGGCCAGGTCGTCGCTGGGCGAACTGGCCCAGTAGGCGATGCCGCCGGCTTCCTCGGCCACGACCTTGCGCAGGTCGGTGCCGAACAACTGCACGTAGCCGTTCCAGACCTTCTCGGCGAACGCCGGGTCCTTCGCCTTCAGGGCCTGGCCGTAATCGCCGCCGCCCCAGTATTTCCAGGCGATCTCTTCCTCGTTGTTGCCGCACCACAGGACGATGCTGGGATGGTCGCGCAGGCGGCGCACGTTGTCGCGCGCCTCGGCGATGACGTTGTCGCGGAAGGCGTCCTCGTACGCCGGCTGCATGCCGCCGCCGAACATGAAGTCCTGCCAGACCAGCAGGCCGAGTTCGTCGGCGATGTCGAAGAACTCGTCGCTCTCGTAATAGCCGCCGCCCCAGCTGCGGATCATGTTCATGTTGGCCGCGACCGCCGACTCCAGCACGCGGCGCAGCTGCGCCTTCGTCACCCGCGGCTGGAACATGTCGAACGGGATCGAATTCGCGCCCTTGGCGAACACCGGGATGCCGTTGATTTCGAAATGGAAGCTGCGGCCCCTGGCGTCCGGCGTGCGGACCAGGGCGACGCTGCGCAGGCCGGTGCGTTCGCTGGCGCTGGCCACGGTCTTGCGACCGGCGCGGATCTCCACGTCGAAGCGGTACAGCGGCTGCGCGCCGTAGCCGGCCGGGAACCAGCGCTGCGGCTTGTCGATCGCCACCGGTACCTCGATGGTGCTGGTGCCGGCGGCGACGTCGATGTCCTGCTTCGCCGCTTGCGTGCGCTTGCCGTCCGGCGCGGTCCGCCACAGGCGCAATTCGTATTTGCCGGCGCGCGCGGCATCCACGCCGACGCGCACGGCGACGTCCGCGCGTTCGGCGTCGACCTTGTCCTGGCGCAACTGCACGTCGTCGATGCGCAGCGCGTCCCAGCGCTGCAGCTTCACCGGCTTCCACACGCCGGCGGTGACGTAGCGCGGGCCCCAGTCCCAGCCGTAGTGGTAGCCGGGCTTGCGCACGAAGTTGGCGGTCATCGCGTCCTTCGGCTCGTCGCCGTAGGGCGAGGGATAGTTGCCGGCGATCTTGGTCGGCATCGCCTGCACCTTCGGCAGCAGGGTTGCGATCGGCGAATGGAACACGATGCGCAGTTCGTTGCCGCCTTCGCGCAGCCGGCCCTGCACCGGCGTGCGCCAGGTGCGGAAGAAGTTGTCGGCGTCGAGCAGCTTCTCGCCGTTGAGGAATACCTCGGCCAGCGTGTCCAGGCCTTCGAACACCAGGTCGCTGCGCACGTCGTCCAGCGCATCGCGCGGCGCGTCGAAGGTGGTCCGGTATTCCCAGTCGGCCAGGCCGATCCACTGCAGCCCGGCTTCCGGCGCGCCGACGTAGGGGTCGGGGATCAGCCGGTTCGCGAACAGGTCGGTGTGCACCGTGCCCGGGACCGTGGCCGCGTGCCAGGCGACGGCTTCGGGGTGCGCCGCCGCCTGTGCGCTGCCGGGGATCAGGCGGAACTGCCAGCCGCCGTCGAGCGTGGTTTCGGCGAAGGCCTGCGCCAGTACGCCGGGCGACGCCACGGCGCAGGCCAGCCACAGGACGAGTTTCAGGGCGAAGCGGGGGTGGGCCGGGGGCGCGGGACGGGCGGGCATCGGTGGCAGCTCTCGGTTCTGTGGGGAATTTCGCGCATGGCGGAATTTCCCGGGATTTGATCGATCTAATTCGCCCAAGCTTAACCCGGAAGGCCGGTCCCGCGGTGCTGCTGCGCAGCAAGCGCGGGACCGGCCTTCCGGCGGCTCAATGCCGCAGCCAGTCGCCGGGAATCGCCCGCGCCGGCTGGCCGTCGGTTTCGACCTGCAGTTGCAGTGCGCTGCCGCCGCCGCCCTGGAAATAGCGCAGTTCGATGCGGTGCAGGCCGGCCTCCAGGCCGATGCTGCCGATGCTGCGGTCCGCGCCGCGGAAGCCGTCGCGTTCGATCACTTCCCTGCCGTCGACCAGCAGGCGCGCGCCGTCGTCCGACACCAGGCCGAAGCGGTACACGCCGTCCTCCGGCGCGTCCAGCCAGCCGTGGAAGCGCAGGCCGAACTCGGCCGGCCGCGCATCGGCGGGAATGCCGATGGCGTCGGCGTAGTCGCTGCGCACCGGCTTCAGCGCCGGCAACTCGCCGGTATCCGACACGGCGGCTTCGTAGTAGTCGCGCTGCAGGCCGGCGCCCAGGCGCGGCCGGGCCTTTTCCGCGGGCAGCAGCCGGACCTGTTCGAAGTTCGCGCGGCTGATCGGGCCCAGGCGGCCGTCGGCCAGTTGCAGGCGCGCACTGACGGCGACCCGGTTGCGCACGTCGAGCGTCCGCGGGCCGGCGTAGGCCGGCGACTGCGCGGTCGGGTCGCTGCCGTCCAGCGTGTACAGGATCCTCGCGCCGGGAATGCCGGTGCGCAGCGACAGCGGCGCGCTTGCGTCGCGGGTGGCGAAGTCGGCTTCCAGGCCTTCGACTTCGGGAATCCGGTAGTTGACGCCGGCCTTGTCCAGCGCCGCGAGCTGCGGGCCGAGGCGCTGCTGGAAGCCGTCCCAGTCGCGGCGCCCGCGCGGCGACCACAGCACTTCGCTCATCGCCAGCGCGCGCGGCCACAGCATGTATTCCAGGCTTTCCGGCGTCTTCAGGTATTCGGTCCACAGGTTGGCCTGGCCGCCGAGGATGTGCTTCGCCTGTCCGGCGGTCAGCGCGTCGGGCACCGGTTCGAAGCCGTAGACCTTGCGCAGCGGCAGGAAGTTGCCGATGCAGATCGGCTCGCGCTTCGGGTCGCCCTGGCAGTAGTCGAAGTAGGCGTAGTCGACCGGCGACATGATCACGTCGTGGCCCAGTTGCGCGGCCTTGATCCCGCCGGCCATGCCGCGCCACGACATCACCGTGGCGGTGGGCGAGGGCGAGCCGTCGAGGATCTCGTCCCAGCCGATGATCTTGCGGCCCTTCGAATTGACGAAGGCCTCGACCCGGCGCAGGAACCAGCCCTGCAGCGCGTGCTCGTCCTTCAGGCCTTCGCGCCTGATGATGCCCTGCGCAAGTTCGCTCTGTTCCCAGCGGACGGTCGGCGCTTCGTCGCCGCCGACGTGGATGTACGGCGACGGGAAGATGTCGATGACTTCGTCCAGCACGTCGGTGACGAAGCCGAAGGTCTTTTCGCTGGGGCACAGGATGTCGTCGGCGACGCCCCAGATGGTGAGCACCTCGAACGGTCCCGGCGTGCAGCCCAGTTCCGGGTAGGCCGCCAGCGCGGCGACCATGTGCCCGGGCATGTCGATCTCGGGGATCACGTCGATGTGCAGCTTCTTCGCATAGGCCACGATCTCGCGCGCCTGCGCCTGGGTGTAGAAGCCGCCGTAGGGCTTGCCGTCGCCGACGTAGGGCGTGAAGTGGCGATCGAGCATCGTCTCCCGCCGGTACGCGCCGACCGTGGTCAGCTTCGGCCAGCGCTTGATCTGCAGGCGCCAGCCCTGGTCGTCGGTCAGGTGCCAGTGGAAGGTGTTGAACTTGTAGCGGGCCATCAGCTCGAGCTGGCGCTTGATGTAGTCCAGCGGCTGCAGGTGGCGCGCCGAATCCAGGTGCAGGCCGCGGTAGCCGAAGCGCGGCGCGTCGTCGACCTGCAGCGCGGCGATGCCGTCCTGCGCGTCGTCCTGCTCGACGATCTGGCGCAGGGTCTGCAGGCCGTAGAACAGGCCGGCGGTGCTCGGCGCGGCGATGCGGATGCCGTCGGCGTCGATGCGCAGGCGGTACGACTCGCGGTTCGCGGCCGCGTCGGGTTCGAGCGAAAGCCGCACGTCGGCGCGCTTGCCTTCGGCGTCGCGGGCGACCGTCGCCGGCGCCTTCCAGTTCGCCTCGACGATGTCCTTTGCCAGCTTGCCCAGTTCGCGCATCTCGCGGTCGTACGGCGCCAGCGCGATGCGCGGTTTCGCCGCCGGCGTGTAGCCGCCGTCGAGCGCCTGCATTCGCGCCGGCGCCGGCAGGATCGATGGCAGTTCCGTCGCCGCGCTGGCCTGGCCGGCCATGAGCAGCAGGCCGATGGCCAGGAGGCGCGCGGCGCGCGGGGCAGGGGAAGCGGGAATCATCTGTCGGTCACCTCGTCGTTACGGAATCGATGGGACTGGCTGGATGCCGCACCGGAACAGGCGATGCGCAGCATCGCCACGTCGCGGGCGGCCACGCGGCGACGCAGGGTGGCGGCCAGCTTGCGGGTCCGGCCGTGCCACAGGTCCCGCGCCTTGCAGCGGGCCGCGGCCGGCAGGCCGAGTTCGGCGCGGCCGACGGCGATGTCCGCGGCCGCATCGCCGCGGTTCAGCAGCACCACCGCGACGCCGCCGCCGGACATCGGCTTGGCCCAGACCTCGCGTTCGCCGTCGTCGCGCAGGCGTTCGCCCTGGCGGCCGCCCCAGTCCTGGTCGACCGCGATCACTTCGCGGTTGGTCAGGATGCGGCGCGTGGCTTCGTCCATGCCGGCCAGGTCGTTCCCGGCCATCAGCGGCGCGTTGAGCAGCGCCCACAGGCTGAAGTGCGCGCGGCTTTCGTTCTCCGCCAGGCCGCGGTTGCCGACCTGCAGCATGTCCGGGTCGTTCCAGGCGCCCGGCGCGGAATAGGGCGACAGCGCCGCCTGCCGGTCGATGATCTTCATCAACGATTCCCAGGTGGGCCGGATGTCCTCGGTGGTGCGCCACAGGTTGGCGATGGGCGCGGCCCAGGTCCATGGCCTCGTATGGCCGTACTCGCTGATTCCGTAGACGATGGGCCGGCCGGTCGCGGCCAGCAGGTCGCGCATCTTCGCGAAGGCCTCGGGCCGGGCCAGGCCTTCGGTTTCGTCGGCGCGGCACCAGTCGTACTTCAGGTAATCGACGCCCCAGCCGGCGAAGGTTGCGGCATCGATGGCTTCGTGGCCGAACGAGCCGATGCCGCGCGCCGGGTACCTGTCCCAGTGCATCGCGCAGGTCTCGCTGCCGGGCACCGCGTACAGGCCGAAGCGCAGGCCGCGCGCGTGCACGTAGTCGGCCAGCGCTTCGATCCCGGAAGGGAAGCGCCGCGGGTCGGCCTGCAGCCGGCCGTCGACATCGCGCGCCGGCGCCTGCCAGCAGTCGTCGAGCACGACGTAGCGGTAGCCGGCATCGCGCATGCCGCTGGCGACCATCGCGTCGGCGGCGGCGCGGACCACGGCTTCGTTCACGCCGTTGCAGCGGAAATGGTTCCAGCTGTTCCAGCCCATCGGCGGCGTGCGCGCCAGGCCGTTGTCGAGCGCCTGCAGCGGGGCGGCCGGCGTGGACAGGCAGGCCAGCACGAACGCTGCCGCGATGCACGGGCGGGAAATCGGGCGGGACAGCTCCATGGGCGGCGTATCAGGCTGCGGCCCCGGCGTGGTGGGGTCGCGGCCGATTCCCTCGCCGGATGGCCGCCCGCCCCGCGTGCGTCCCGGATGGCCGATCACGATCTGCCGTTCCTGTCCATGCTCTGTCCATTTCCGGAAGCGATCCCCAAGCTGCGAATCGGCGGTTGCGCAAGGCCCGTGCGTGCTTCTCCCGAAGGAAGGCGCGGTCGACCGGTGCGGATGCGGTTGCCATTCCGCGCATCTCGACTTAGTTTGGTACAAAGGTTGGACCAATGCCAGCCGTCCGCCGATGGCAAGGGGAGCGCCGGGCGTTCCACGCCGTCGCCAAACGCAATGGAGACTGGCCCGTGAAGCCAATGAAATACCTGTACGCGGCAGCGTTGCCGCCGCCGCCGTTCGTCCGGCCCGCCCCGGTGCCGGCGCAAGCGCCATGAAGGGTGGATTCCGCCGGCGGGACGGGCGGTTCCCGGCGCCGCTGCGGCGCGGGCTGGCGTGGTCGTTGGCCGCGCTTGGCCTGTCGCTGGCTTGCGTCGATGCCGCGACGGCGGCCGCGCAGTGGAAGCTGGTCTGGTCCGACGAGTTCGACTACCGCGGCCTGCCCGATCCGGCGAAGTGGAACTATGAGGAAGGTTTCGTCCGCAACAACGAGGCGCAGTACTACACCCGCGCGCGCAAGGAGAACGCGCGGGTCGAGGACGGCATGCTGGTGATCGAGACGCGCAGGGAACGCCACCGCGGCGCGCAGTACACCTCCGCCAGCGTGACCACCGAGGCGCGCGCGAGCTGGCGCTACGGCCGCGTCGAGGTGCGCGCCAGGCTGCCGACCGGTCGCGGCCTGTGGCCGGCGATCTGGATGATGGGCAGCGACCGCCCGCAGGTCGGCTGGCCGGCCTGCGGCGAGATCGACATCATGGAGAACGTCGGCTTCGACCCCGACCGCGTGCACGCCACCATCCACACGCCGGCGTTCAACGGCGGCAAGGGCACGCAGAAGAGCGGGAACGCCGTGGTCGCCGCGCCGTACCGCGAATTCCACGTGTATGCGCTGGAATGGTTCCCGGACCGGCTCGACTTCTTCGTCGACGGGCAGAAGATCCACGGCTACGCCAACAGCGGCAAGGGCAGCGACGAATGGCCCTACGACAAGCCGTTCTACCTGTTGATCAACACCGCGCTGGGCGGCGGCTGGGGCGGCCAGCAGGGCATCGACGACGCGGCGCTGCCGCAGCGCTACTACATCGATTACGTCAGGGTCTACCGGCGCGCCGGTAGCGGACCGGAGGGAGATCGCGAATGACGATGGAAGGATCGCCGCGCTGGACGCGGCGCGGCGTGCTCGGCGCGGGCGCGGCCGGGTTGGCGGGCGCGCTGGCGCCCGCGGCGCGTGCCGGGGTCGCGGCGACCGCAGGCACGGCCACCCCGCCGGCCGCGCGCCCGCGCCCCAGCGCCGCACAACTGGCGTGGCAGCGCGAACGGCTGGCGATGTTCGTGCACTTCACGGTGAACACCTTCACCGGCAGGGAGTGGGGCGACGGCAGCGAAAGCCCGCGCGTCTTCGATCCGTCCGCGCTGGACGCGCGGCAGTGGGCGCGCACGGCCAGGGAATGCGGCTTCGGCAGCATGATCCTCACCGCCAAGCACCACGACGGCTTCTGCCTGTGGCCGACGAAGACCACCGCGCACTCGGTCGCCGGCAGCCCGTGGCGCGGCGGCAAGGGCGACGTGGTGCGCGAGTTCGCCGATGCCTGCCGCGCCGAAGGGCTGGGCGTCGGCTTCTACCTGTCGCCATGGGACCGCAACGCGAAGGTCTACGGCGAAGGCAAGGCCTACGACGATTTCTACATCGCGCAATTGACCGAACTGCTGACCGGCTACGGCCCGGTGGTCGAAGTGTGGTTCGACGGCGCCAACGGCGAAGGCCCGAGCGGCAAACGCCAGCGTTACGACTGGCCGCGCATCCACCGCACCGTGCGCGCGCTGCAACCGCAGGCGCTGATGTTCTCCGACGCCGGCCCCGACCTGCGCTGGATCGGCAACGAGAGCGGCAGCGCCGGCAGCACCTGCTGGGCCAGCGTCGACCCGGCGCGGGTGCCGCGCCCCGGCGCCAACGATCCGTGGACGCACGAGGCGCTGCAGCAGGGCGACCCGTACGGCTACGCCTGGCGCCCGGGCGAAACCGACGTGTCGATCCGCCCCGGCTGGTTCTGGCACGCGGAGCAGGACGGCCAGGTGCGCAGCGCCGACAACCTGCTGGGCCTGTACTTCACCTCGGTCGGCCGCAACAGCAAGCTGCTGCTGAACGTGCCGCCGACGCGCGATGGCCGCTTCCACCAACGCGATGTCGAGAGCCTGCGCGGCTTCGCCGGGTTGCGCGCGGCGATGCTGGCGAACGACTTCGCCGCAGGCGCCACGGTGCGCGCCAGCGCGGCGCAACGCGACGCGGCCAACGTGCTGGTCGACGATCCCGCGCGTTCCTGGACCCCCGGTGCCGATGCGCGCGCCGGCTGGATCGAACTGGAACTCCCGCGGGACGCCGAGTTCGACGTGATCCGCCTGGAGGAAGCGATCGAGCACGGCCAGCACATCGCCAACTACCGCGTCGACGTCGATGCCGGCGAGGGCTGGAAACCGCTGGCGTGGGGCACGACGATCGGCCACTGCAAGCTCGACCGGATACCGCCGACGCGCGCGCGCAAGCTCCGCGTGGCGATCGAATTCGCCTACGCCGCGCCGCGCCTGGCGCGCGTGGCCCTGCATCGCGCGCCGGACAGCGGGTGGAAGCGCCCCGACTACCACGGCGAATGAACGCCATCGACGGAATCGACATGACCCATTCTTCGCATTGGAACCAGGGTTTCCGGCGCATCGCCGGCGCGCTGGCCCTGCTCGGCGCGCTGGCGGCGGCGCCGGCCATGGCGCAGCCGGCCGCGGCCACGCACAGCTTCGGCTGGAAGGGCGAGCAGTTCCTGCTCGACGGCAAGCCCTTCGTGATCCGCGGCGGCGAGATGCATTTCAGCCGCGTGCCGCGCGAGCACTGGCGCGACCGCCTGCGCATGATGAAGGCGATGGGCCTGAACACGGTCGGCACCTACCTGTTCTGGAACCTGCACGAGCCGCGCCCGGGCCAGTTCGACTTCAGCGGCCAGAACGACATCGCCGAATTCGTGCGCATCGCGCAGGAGGAAGGCCTGTGGGTGATCCTGCGCCCCGGGCCCTACGCCTGCGCGGAGTGGGAATTGGGCGGCTTCCCGGCGTGGCTGCTGAAGACGCCGGACCTGCGCATCCGCACTTCCGATCCGCGCTACGTCGCCGCGGCCACGCGCTTCCTGGGCGAGGTCGGCAAGCGCCTGGCGCCGCTGCAGGTCGCGCACGGCGGCCCGATCCTGATGGTGCAGGTGGAGAACGAATACGGCTCGTTCGGCGCCGACCACGGCTACATGGCCAGCATCCGCGACGCGCTGCGCGCCGCCGGCTTCGACGGCCTGCTGTACACCGCCGACGGCCCCACCCCGCAGATGCTCGGTGGCGGCACGCTGCCGGACGTGCTCCCGGTGGTGAATTTCGGCGGGGATCCGGCCGGGGCATTCGCCGAACTGGAGAAGTTCCGCGGCAGGACGCCGCGCATGGCGGGCGAGTACTACCCCGGCTGGTTCGACCACTGGGGCGAGCAGCACCACACCGGCCAGGTCGACAACATCCTCAAGGACATCGGCTGGATGCTGGAGCGCGACGTGTCCTTCAGCCTGTACATGTTCCATGGCGGCACCACCTTCGGCTTCATGAACGGCGCCAACTACAGCGATCAGGAAAACCGGCCGTACCAGCCCGACACCAGCAGCTACGACTACGGCGCGCCGCTGGACGAGGCCGGGCGCCCGACGCCGGCGTACCATGCGCTGCGCAAGCTGATCGCGCGGCACCTCAAGCCCGGCGAGACCCTGCCGGAGGTGCCGCCGTCGCCGCCGATGATCGCCATTCCGCGCATCGGGCTGACCCAGTCCGCGGCACTGGCTTCGCTGCTCGCCGACCCGGTGCGCGCGGTGCGCCCGCTGGCGATGGAGCAGCTGGACCAGTCCTACGGCTTCGTCTGGTACCGCACGCGCGTGCCCGCGGCGAAGGCGCCGCTGGAAGCCGGCGACGTGCGCGACATGGCGCTGCTCTACCAGGACGGCAAGCCGCTGGGCGCGATGGACCGCCGCCTCGGCCAGCGCAGCATCGAACTCGACGTCGACGCAGGGCAGCTCGACCTGCTGGTCGAGAACATGGGCCGCATCAACTACGGTCGGCGCCTGGTCGACGAACGCAAGGGCCTGCTGGGGCCGGTGCGGTTCGCGGGCAAGCCGCTGCTGGAGTGGGAGATGTTCCGGCTGCCGCTGGACGACCTGTCGCGGCTGTCCTTCGCCGACGGCTGGCTCGAAGCGCCCGCGTTCCATCGCGGCACGTTCCGGCTGCGCAAGCTTGGCGACAGCTACATCGACATGCGCGGCTGGGGCCGCGGGCACGTGTGGATCAACGGCCACCATCTCGGCCGCTACTGGCGCATCGGCCCGCAGCAGACCCTGCTGGTGCCGGCGCAGTGGCTGCGCCGCGGCGACAACGAGATCGTCGTGCTGGAACTGGAAGCCGCGGCGCGCGGGCGCAGCGTTCAGGGCCTGACCGACCCGGTGTTCGACACCCCGTAGCGCGGGGCCTGCCCGCCGCATCCGCGCCCGCGGAAAACCCGCGCGGGCGCGGTGCGCCCGGCCCTACGGCGCGGATTCCCCGCAACCGGTCTCGTCTTCGACGAAGCGGCCGTTGCGGGTCGCGATGCGGCGCTGGAAGCAGGCGCCGGATTCGTCTTCGGTGCGATGGACCTGCCGGGTGTCGGCCACCGCGATGCGCTGCTCGCGCGGCACGCCGCGGTCGTACGAAGCGCTGCCGACGAAGTGGTCGCGCGTGCGCCGCGTCGACAGCGGCCGGCCGTCGCGCGCAAGCACGGTCTCGGCATCGTCGTGGATGCGGATGTCGGTGGTCAGGCGGACCTTCGGGTCGGTCTTCTCGGTGGCGTCGCCCTTCTCGCCGGGCTTGCCGGCGGAGCCGCCGTCCAGCGCCACCATGCCGATGCCGCCGTCGAAGCCGAAGTTCTGCTCGACGGTTTCCGATTCCGTGCCGGACTCGTCCTTGCGCGTCACCACGGCGCGATCGCGCCAGTCGGCGAGCATGCGGTCGTCGTTGTCGTCCATCGAACCCCAGCGATGGTGCACGTCGGCGACGAGCGTGCGCTCCACCGTGGTTTCGACCTTACCCTTCGAGCCGCGCACCTCGCCGCGGGCGACGAAGCGGTGCGTGCCGCGATGGTGCAACGACTGGTCGTTCGCATCCAGCGTATCCAGCCGCATGTCCTGCGACGGCTGGCCGGCGTCGTAATCCAGCAGCTTCGCCCGGGTGCGTTGCACGCCGGCATCGCGCCAGACCTGGATGTTCGGCAGCAGCTTCCAGCCTTCGCGGCCGTCGGGCACGCCGGCCACGTGCAGGCGCACTTCGTGCGGCTTGCCGTCGTTGAGCAGGCCGATGAACGGGGTCAGGTCGTAGCGGACCGGGCGGATGTCGAAGGCGCGCGGCGCGGGGATCGCGTACCACAGGAACGGGTTCGACCAGCCGCCGGTGTAGATGTGCGGGTAGGGCGCGGCGATGCCGGCGACGCGGCCGTCCAGCAGCACCTGCACCTCGCGATGCGGCCCCTGCGGGTTCTGGCACCAGTAGCCGTCCAGCGGCACGGCGTAGTACCAGAACTCCTCGCAGCCGCCGCCGGAGCCGGTGGCGTAGACCTCGGCGAGCAGGCGCTCGGTGTTGGCGGGGATGGTGGCCCTGCCGACGGTGTCGGCGCCGTCCTCGCGCAGCGCGTCCAGCGGCATCACGATGTCGGCGGTCCGCGCGGCCGGATGGTTGGCGTCGGCGCGGAAGAACAGCAACGTCAGCCTGACGTCGAACACGCCGGTGTAGGTCTCGTTGACCACGTTGCCGAGGAACATCTCCGCGTCCTGCGGCTGCGCGAACAGCGGTGCGTAGGCGGTCACGTCCTTCTCCACGCGCCATTCGATGCCGTCGCGCGACGGTTCCGGCGAGCTGGTGCGGAAGAGGGTGACGCCGCCGACCGAGAACTGGCCGATGCGGTCGTACTGGCGGCCCTTCACCGCGCCGTCGAGGCGCAGCACGATCCTGTGCCACGGGCCGGGGCACTGCTTCGCCGCGTCGATCTTCGCGCGCGCCGGCTCGAAGCTGTCGAAGCCGTGGCGCAGCACCTCGACTTCGCAGGCCGGCATGCCTGCGGGAACCGGCGACGGATAGGCGGTGCGCGGATCGTCGTGGTCGCTGCCGAATTTCTGCGGGGGCTCGGCGGCGTGGAGGGTTGCCGAGAGCGCGGCGAGGACGGCGAAGGCGAGGGTTTTCATGGCGGTCGGGTCCGGCAGGGAAATTCGGGGGGCGGAGGCCCGGGTCATTGCGCCGCCGCCGCGCCGGGCAGGCGGAACGCCCAGGCGTAGGCGCCGGCGGCGGAATTGCGCAGCGCCGCGGGAACCTCGACCACGGTGGCCTCGCCATCGCGATGCCACCGCAGTGCGGCGTCGTTGCCGAGCAGCGTGACCTGCGCGCCAGCGGCCGGCGCGGGCCCCGGGATGCGCAAGGTCTTCGGCAGCTTCGATTCCGTTTCGTCCGGCAGGTAGATCGCGTACACCGTGCCGTCCTTCAGCCGGGTGTAGCGGAACTTGCCGTCGCGGTACGGCGCGACCGCGCGGCTGGCGTAGATCGCCTCGCCGTTGACGCGCATCCACCGGCCGATCTGGTGCAGGCGTTCGACGGCCTCGGCCGGCAGCTCGCCGTTGCCGTCGGGGCCGACGTTGAGCAGGTAGTTGCCGCCCTTGGCGACCACGTCGACCAGCATCTGCACCACGCTGCGCGCGCTCTTGTAGTTGTCGTTCGGCACGTACGACCACGAATCGCCCAGGGTCATGCAGGTTTCCCACGGATACGGCAGCGGCTCGTCGGGGATCTTCTGCTCCGGCGTGCGGTAGTTCTCGTAGCGGCCGCCGACCGCGCGGTCGACGACGATCAGGCCGGGCTGGTTCTTCCTGGCCAGCGCCGCCAGGCCCGGCATGTCGATGTCCTGCGGCCAGGGCACGCCGGCGATGCCGTGCGCGGCGTCGTCCATCGTGTCGCGCGCGCGCACCCAGCCGCCGTCCAGCCACAGGATGTCGATCGGGCCGTATTGCGAGGTGATTTCGCCGATCTGCGCGTGGGTGTAGTCGACGAAGCGCTTCCAGATGTCCGGGTGCTTGCGCGTGTCGTAGTTGGTGTGGCGGTTTGGCGTGGCCCAGCGCGGCGACCAGTAGTCGTCGCTGTGCCAGTCGGGCTTGGAGAAATAGGCGCCGATGCCGAAGCCCTGCGCGCGGAACGCGTCGAACACTTCCTTCGCCACGTTCGCGCGCGGATTGGAATGGAACGGCACGCTGGCCGCGGTGATCTTGTAGTCGCTCTGCTGCGTGTCGAACATCGCGAAGCCGTCGTGGTGCTTGGTGGTGAAGACCACGTACTTCGTGCCCGCGTCCTTCGCGACCTCGGCCCATTTCTCCGGGTCGAATTTCACCGGATTGAAGGTGGTCGGCAACTGCTCGTAGGCCTTGACGTAGCCGACGTAGTCGTTGGCGTACCGCTTCGTGTGCTCGTTGCTCTTCGACGGCCCGCACCAGTCCACGTCCTCGGAGCAGATCGACCACGACTCGACGATGCCCCACTGGCTGTACGCGCCCCAGTGCATCATGAAGCCGAACTTCCAGTCCTGCCATTGCTCGAGCTTGCGCACGACCAGCGGGTCGGTTTCCGGCACGTAGGGGTCCTTGCCTTCGGCTTGCGCGGAAAGCGGCGCCGCCGCGCACAGCAGCGCGGCGATGGCGAGTCGTAGCGGTTTCATCCGTTGCTCTCGATCGGTTTGGATTCTTCGCGGTACAGCTTGATCGGTTCGGCCAGTTCCAGCGCGACCACGGTGATGTCGGTGTCGAGCGCGTCGTCCGGCAGCGGCACGTACAGCAGGCCGGGCACCTTGCTCCAGTCGTACTTGCCGCTGACGTAGGGCTTCAGCTCGCGGCCGTCGCCGACCACGCGCGCGCGCAGCACCCGGGTGTCGATGCCCTTCAGCATCAGTTCGCCTCCGCCGGGGCGGCCGTCGACGAACAGGTACAGGGTCTTGCCGTCCTTCGACAGCGTGCTTGGCCCGGCGTAGTGGTCGAGCGGGATGCCGGCGACGCTGCCGAAGATCGCCTCGGCGTGCTTGCGGGTCCAGCGGCCCATCTTCTCGAGGATCCCGACCTGGCGCTCGTCGATGCTGCCGTCCTCGCGCGGGCCGATGTCGAGCAGCAGGTTGCCGCCCATGCTGGCGGTCTGGGCGAGGATGCGGATCAGCTGGTGCGGCGTCTTGTAGTCGTTGTCGCGCGGCTGGTAGCCCCACGAGCGGTTCATGGTCAGGCATAGCTCCCACCACTTCGCGTCCGGGCGAACCACCGGCAGGCCGAGTTCGGGCGTGGCGTAGTCGCCGTATTCGTTGAGGCGCGAATTGACGATGACGTCCGGATTGCGCGACAGCAGGTCGCGCTTGGTCTTCGCCGACTGCCATTCCTCCGCGTTGTGCTCCCAGTCGCCGTCGAACCAGATCAGGTCGGGGCGGTAGCGCCGCTGCAAGTCCGCGAGCTGGCCCTGGTAGTAGGACAGGAAACGCTGCCAGCGCTGCGGCTCGTCCTTCAGTTCGTAGCGCTTTTCCTTGCGGGTGAACACGTCGTAGTCGGCGTACGACCAGTCCGGCAGCGAATAGTACAGGCCGACCTTCAGCCCGTCCTTGCGCAGCGCGTCGACGAAGGGGCCGACCAGGTCGCGCTTCGCCGGCGTGTCGCGGACCACGTTGACGCCCTGCCGGCTGTCCCAGAGCGCGACGCCGTCGTGGTGGCGGGTGGTCAGCACCGCGTAGCGCGCGCCGCTGCGCCGGATCAGGTCGGCCCAGGCCTGCGGGTCGTAGCGTTTCGCGGTGAAGCCGTCGAGCTGCTTCATGTAGTCGGCGTGGCTCATCTTGCCGTTGAAGAACGACCACGACTCGTCGACGCCGTCGACCGCGTAGATGCCCCAGTGGATGAACACGCCGAATTTCGCGTCGGCGAACCACTGCATGCGTTCGGCTTTTTGCGCCTCGGTTTCGGCTGCGGGCGCGCCGGCTGGCGCGGCGGCGGCCGGCAATGCTGCGACAATGGCGGCCAGCAGCGGCGCCAGCAAACGGGGGAGCGGGGAAAGTTTCATCGCGGTCACCGGTTTCATGGCCATACGGTATGGTCCAATGGTTGGACCAATGCTAACGTGCATGCGCCTGCACGGAAAGTGCGCCCGGCCACATCCCGCCGCCGGACATTCGGAAAACTGGAGCAAGCAACGCATGAGGCAATACCCGTGAACCGGCCATCCCCGAGCCCGGGGCCGGTCCTGGAAATCGCCGCCAATTCGCTGGCCTCGGCGCTGGCCGCGCAGGAAGGCGGCGCGGCGCGCATCGAGCTGTGCGCGGCGCTGGAGCTGGGCGGGCTGACCCCGTCGCCGGCGCAGATCGCGCTGGTGCGCGAAAGCCTGTCGATCCCGGTGCACGTGCTGGTGCGGCCGCGCGCCGGCGACTTCGCCTACAGCGACGAGGAGCACCGGACCATGCTGGCCGACATCGCGCACTGCGCCGCCGCCGGTTGCGACGGCGTGGTGGTCGGCGCGCTGACCGCGGATGGCGACGTCGACGTCGCGCGCTGCCGCGAGCTGGTCGCCGTCGCCGACGGGCTCGACCTCACTTTCCACCGCGCCATCGACGTTTGCCGCGATCCGGCGGCGGCGCTCGAGGCGGCCATCGAACTCGGCTTCGCGCGCGTGCTCAGTTCCGGTGGCGCGGCCAGCGCACCGGCGGGCAGCGCCCGCCTGCGCAGGCTGGTCGAACAGGCCGGCGACCGCATCGCGGTGATGCCGGGCGCGGGCATCGATGCCGGCAACATCGCCGCGCTGGCGGCCGCGACCGGCGCCCGCGAGTTCCATGCCTCGGCCAAGCGCGTGTTGCCGTCGCGGATGCGGTTCGCGCCGGCGGACGCGTTGGGCATGGCCGGCGGCGAGACCCGCAGCGATGCCGCCGAAGTGCGCCGCATCGTCGAGGCGCTGCGCCGCGCCGCGGAGGCCGCATGAGCGCCGCCTTCCTCGCCGCCGACGTCGGCGGCACCAATGCGCGGCTGGCGCTGGTCCGCGAACGCGGCGACGGCGGCGTCGAACTGCTCGAGCAGCGCCGCTACCTGTGCGCCGAGCATCCATCGCTGGCCGCGATCGCTGCCGACTTCCTCGCCGCCACCGGTGCGCGCGTCGATGCGATGGCGATCGGCATCGCCGGCGTGGTGCGGGGCGATGCGATCATCAGCCGCAACGTCCCGTGGCCGGTTTCGCTGGCGCAGATCCGCGCGCTGGGCATCGCCGAGGTCGCCGCGGTCAACGATTTCGTCGCGGTCGCGCATGCCGAGCAGTGCATGAACGATACCGACACCACGTTGCTGACGCCCGGTGTCGCCGGGCATGCGCCCGGACCGACCCTGGTGGTCGGCCCCGGTACCGGCCTCGGCGCCGCGCTGCGCGTGCCGGTCGGCGAGCGCACGCTGGTGCTGCCGAGCGAACCGCAACAGGTCACGCTGGCGCCGGGCAACGCGCGCGAACTGGCGGTGCTGCAGCACTGGATGCGGCACGGCGCCGCGCACGTCGGCATCGGCCACGCGGTGTCGGGGCCGGGCCTGTCGAACCTGTATCGCGCGCTGTGCGGGCTCGATGGCGCGCCGCCGCGCCTGCGCTCCTCCGCCGAAGTGACGGCCGCGGCGGAACAGGGCGGCGATCCGCATGCGCGCGAGGCGGTGGCCGTGTTCTGCGGCCTGTTCGGCAGCCTGGTCGGCGACCTCGTGATGGTGACCGGCGCGACCGGCGTGTTCGTCGCCGGCGGCGTGCCGCTGAAGGTGAAGGCGCAGTTGCTCGCCAGCGATTTCGCCGCGCGCATGGTCGACAAGGACGTGATGCGCCCGGTGCTGGAACGCGTGCCGGTGCGCCTGGTCGACGACCCCGACATGGGCCTGATCGGCGCCGCGGCGTGGTACCTGCAGCGCGGCTGACGCGCCCGGGATTCGCGCGGGGCGGGGCATGCCCCGCCCCGCGGGGCGGTCACGCCGCCACGGGTTCGCCCAGCAGCGCCATCGCCTCCGCGTGCGTCGGCAGCGCGACGAACGCGCCGTGCCGGGTCACCGCCAGCGCGCCGCAGGCCGAGGCGTAGCGCAGGCACCGTTCCAGCTCCGTCGGATGCGCGAGGAAGTCGTCGAACGCGCGCGCATCGACGCCTTCGCGCTGCAACTGCGACAGCAGGCCGCCGATGAAGGCGTCGCCGGCGGCGGTGGAATCGACCATCGGCACCCGGATCGTCGGCAACTGGCCGTTGCGCGCGCGCGCGTACCAGCGCATCGGCGCGGCGCCGTCGGTGACCAGCACCAGCCTGGCCGTGCGCAGCAGGCGGGCGACGATCTCGTCGTCGCCGTACCGGCCTTCCTTCAGGTATTCGAGTTCCTCGCGCGCCAGCTTGATGAGGTCGGCGGCCTCGAGCGCGCGCCACAGCACCGGCAGCGACGGCGTGGCGTCCGGCCACAGCACCGGGCGCAGGTTCAGGTCGATGCTGACCAGCGCGCCGGCGGCGCGCGCGCGCGCCATCCCCGACAGCGTGGCCGCGGCGATGTCGGCGTCGGTCAGGCTGTTGCTGCAGACATGGAACACGCTGGCTTCGGCGAAACACGCGGCATCGAAGTCGGCGTCGCGGAACAGCAGGTCGGCGGCGGGCGGGCGGTAGAAGCTGAAGCTGCGTTCGCCGCCCGGATCGAGCGAGACGAAGGCCAGCGCGGTCTTCGCCGCGGCGGTGCGGCGCACGTAGCGGGTGCCGGCGCCGTGTTCGCGCAGGCTGTCGAGCAGGAAGTCGCCGAACATGTCTTCGCCGAGCATGCCGACGAATTCGCAGCGTCCGCCCAGTTTCGCCACCGCGACCGCGGCGTTGGCCGGGGCGCCGCCGGCGAACTGGCGGAACGTGCGCGTTTCGCCCGCGGCCGGCGTGCTGGCGAGGAAATCGATCAGTGCTTCGCCGAAACAGACGATGGTGTTGCGGGTGGCGGTGCTCATCGGCGCGCGTCCTCGCGGCCGTGGGGGAAGGCTTCAGGCGCTGGGCGCATGCGGTGTGCTCTCTCGTTCGGTCAGCAGCACGGGCACGATCACGGAACGGCGCGGGAGCGACGGCGTGGCGGTGCGCTGCAAAAGCAGTTCGGCGGCCTGGCGGCCACGCGCGCGCGGATCCGCGTTCAGCGTGGTCAGCGGCGGAATCCCGACCGCGGCCTCGGGGATGTCGTCGAAGCCGGTGACGGCGAAATCGACGCCGGGATGGCGGCCCAGCCGTGCCAGGCCCAGCATCAGGCCCAGCGCGACCGCGTCGTTGTAGCAGACCGCGGCGGTCGGCGCCGGCGCGTCGGCGAACAGCGCGTCGGCGTGCGCGTTCGCCTCGATACGGGTCGGCGCGGTTTCGATCATCCAGCGCGGATCGACCGCGATGCCGGCTCCGCGCAGCGCGTCCTCGTAACCGAGGCGGCGTTCGCGGCAGGAACTGGAATCGGCGTGGCCGCCGTAGAAGGCGATGCGCCGGTGGCCGAGCGCCAGCAGGCGTTCGGTCGCGGTGCGCGCGCCGGCGCGGTTGTCGAGGCCGAGGAAGTCGTAGTCGAAGCCCGCGGCCTGGTTCTCGACCAGCTGGCGGTTGAACACCAGCAGCGGCGTGTTGCGGCCGATCGCCAGTTCGACGTCGGCCGCGTCGCTGGCTTCGGCCGGCGACAGGATGATGCCGGCCGGATGGTGCTCCATCAGCGAACCCAGCACCTGGCGCTGCCGCGCCGGCGATTCGTTGCTGCTGCCGAGCAGGGTGACGTAGCCCTTCGCGCCGAGCGCCTCGTCGACGCCGGCGGCGAATTCGGCGAAGAACGGGTTGGACAGGTCGTTGATGACCAGGGCGACGGCGGAGGACACGCGCTGGCGCAGGTTGGCCGCGGCGCGGTTGTAGACGTAGCCCTGGCGCTGCATCTCCGCCTCGACCCGGCGTCGGGTGTCGGCGTGGACCAGCGGGCTGCCGCGCAGCACCAGCGACACGGTCGCGCGCGATACCCCGCAGGCGCGTGCGATGTCGTTCAGGGTAATCCTGCGTGGTCTTTCCAAAGCCATCCCCAGCCCAATTAGATCGATCTAATCCCCTTATCCTGCGACAAGCGAAGCTTGTCCGCAAGCCGCACTGCAACGTCAGGTCGCACCGAGCAGACTGGGGGCTTCCACCTGGCGTACGCCCTCGGCCGTGGTGACCGCATAGCTGAACCCCGGTTGCAAAGCATAGCCGCCGAAGCGGCCGTCGCGGTGCAGGGCGACGAAAGCCATCTGCAGGTCCTTGCGCGGGGTCGGGTAGCGGCGGGCGATGCGTTCGATCGCTTCCTTGCAGGCCTGTTCCGGCGCACGCCCCTGGCGCATCAGTTCGACCACGGTATGCGAACCGCACACGCGCAGGCATTCCTCGCCGACGCCGGTGGCGCTGGCCGCGCCGACCTCGCCGTCGACGAACAGCCCCGCGCCGCTGATCGGCGAGTCGCCGACGCGGCCGCGCAGCTTGAACGCCATGCCGCTGGTGGTGCAGGCCCCGGCCAGGTGCCTGTCGTGGTCCAGCGCCAGGATGCCGATGGTGTCGTGGTTGCGCTCGCCGCCGGGCACGCTGCCCGGCATCGTGTAATGGTTGAGGCGCTCGATGTTCGGCTGCGGCCGGTACTCGGCGGTCTTCAGCCACTCGCGCCAGGCCTTCTCCGCTTCCGCGGTCAGCAGGTTCTGCCGCGGGAAGCCCTCGGACAGCGCGAACTGCAGCGCGCCTTCGCCGACCAGCAGCACGTGCGGGGTCTTTTCCATCACCCGCCTTGCCACCGAAACCGCGTGGACGATGTCCTCGAGGCAGGCCACCGAGCCCAGGTTGCCGAGGTGGTCCATGATGCAGGCGTCGAGGGTCACGTGGCCGTCGCGGTCGGGGTAGCCGCCCAGGCCCACCGAATGGTTGTCCGGGTCCGCCTCCGGCACCCGCGCGCCGGCTTCGACCGCATCCAGCGCACGGCCGCGCCGGGCAAGGATTTCCCACGCCGCCGCATTGGCGGCTTCGCCGAAGTTCCAGGTCGAAATCACCACCGGGCCGGCGCTCGCGGAAGCGGGGGCAGCCTGGTCGCCCGCGTGGGCGGAACGTGGACCCAGTCCCAGGGTGGCGGCGGTCAGGCCGAGCAACTGCAGGAAATTGCGGCGGGGAAGCATGGGATCGGAGCGCTCCGTGGTCGGTTTCCGCTCGTCGGAGGGGGAGCGGAGGGTGGGCGGGACAGTCGCGCCATTGGTTGGACAGGTCAACCTTTGTAAACGATTACTGTCTGGCATTTGGAATTAGATCGTTTCAGTATGTGACGAATATCACATTTTTATGAGTTCTTAGCGTCTATGTTTCGTCCTGAAACGCGGTCGGAGTGTCTGCCCAACACCAATGCGGGCAGTTTTTTTGACCGTTGTGGTTGGACCATTGGACCATTGGACCAGCCGGTTTCAGGTGTCGCCCCGCGCGGGGCTGTTCCGGGATTCCTTGCGCGGACGGGGGCAACAAGGGTGTTCAAACCAAACCACCGATTTCTTGGAGAGAGGGAATCCGCAATGACCTGCCGTAAATCGCCCAACCGCACCGTGCTGGCCTGCGCGCTGTCGCTGGCCCTGTGCGCCCCGTACGCCGTACTTGCGCAGGACGCGCAAACCGAGGAGAGCACGGAGCAGAAGGCCCAGGACGAGGCCAGCGACTCGAAATCGAAGACCCTCGACACGGTCACCGTCACCGGTTCGCGCATCAAGCGCGCCGAGATCGAAGGCCCGTCGCCGGTCACCGTGATCACTTCCGAGCAGATCAAGAAGGAAGGCTTCGCCACCGTCTACGACGCGCTGCTGACCCTGACCGAAAACCTGGGTGGCGTGCAGAACGACTACGACTGGGGCCAATCCAGCGTCAACGCCTCGCCGCTGAACCTGCGCGCGCTGGGTCCGGGCCGCACGCTGCTGATGATCAACGGCCATCGCGTCACCGACTATCCGATGCCCTACCAGGGCCAGAGCAACTTCGCCAACTTCAACAACATCCCCACCGGCATCGTCGAGCGCATCGAAGTGCTGACCGGCGCCGCGTCGGCCATCTACGGTTCCGACGCGATGGGCGGCGTGGTCAACGTGATCCTCAAGGAACACGCCGACGAGCAGCAGTTGCGCGTCCGCCTGGGCACGACCACGCGCGGCGGCCGCGATGATGCCGACATCGTGTTCTCCGGCGGCGCCAGCGGCGACCGCTGGAATGCCGTGTACAACCTGCAGCATTTCGACCGCTCCGAGTTCCTGGCCAAGGAGCGCCCGTTCATGGACGCCGAGGACGACAGGGATTACGCGACCTGGGGCGTGGCCGAGCGCGCGCTTGGCATCGCGAAGTTGACCCCGTATCCCGGCATCCGCGTGCGCCAGCCCGGCAGCGTGGAGTCCGTTCCCGGCGTCGGCGGCGTGACCCGCACGGTGGCTCCGCCGGCCGGCGCCTGCGAACAGTACGGCGAGCTGTTCTATACCTTCCAATACATGGGTTACGACCTGGCGACCAGCCAGCCGTACGCATCGGCCAGCACCATCTGCGCCCAGCGCGTGTTCCAGAACTGGGCGCTGCGCACCGGCAGCAAGGACGATTCGGGCTACCTGCGCGGCACTTACGATTTCACCGACAGCCTGCAGGGCTGGGCCAGCGTGGGCGTGTGGAGCTCCACGGGCAAGTTCAACAGCTTCCTGGACGGCTTCGGCAGCGGCGCCTACTGGGATCCGCGCGCGACCAACCTGGAGACCGGCGCCACGGGCGGCGCCCCCCGCGAAATCCTGAAGTTCATTTCGCCGGAGGAAATGGGCGGCCAGGCCGACATCCTGACCCTGTCCAAGGAACTGGCCACCGACATCAGCGTTGGCTTGAAGGGCACCCTCGCCGATCGCTTCGACTGGGAGGCCTCGTTGGGTCGCGCCGATTACGAAGTGAAGGAAAGCTTCCCGACCCTGAACCAGGGCGACATGTTCGACTTCTTCATGGGTCCGCAGCTGGGCACGGTCGACGGACTGCCGGTCTACACGCCGGACTACGACAAGGTCTGGAACCCGCTGACGCCGGGTGAGGTCGATGTGTTCTCGCGTCGTGGCGAGAAGAAGGCCGAGTCCTGGCTGACCCAGGCGCAGTTCGTCCTGTCGGGCGACCTGTTCGAAGGCTGGGCGGGCCCGATCGGTTTCGCGGCCGTGCTGGAAGCGGCCAAGCAGGGCTACAAGCTGACCCCGGATCCGAAGACCCTGGAATGCGATGCGGACTGCTGGTACACCCCGTTCGGCAACATCGAGCAGGGCGGTGGCGAGCGCAACCGCTATGCGGCCGGCCTGGAGCTGCGCGCGCCGCTGCTGGAAGAATCGTCGCCGCTCGGCTCGCTGACCGCTGACGTCGCCGGTCGCTACGACAAGTACGACGCCGTGCGTGACGGCGCCAAGACCACCTGGCAGGCGGGCATGGAATGGCGTCCGTTCAAGAGCCTGCTGGTCCGCGGCACCTTCGGCACCACCTTCCGCGCGCCGGACATGCACTACGTCTACGCCAAGCCCAGCTCGGGCATCTCGGATGCCACCGACTACGTGGCCTGCTCCAACGACCCGAACCGGGTGGAGAATTTCTGCTCGCGCGACACCTACAAGATCGAGGACGCCACGGTCAATTTCGGCGGCACCCCCAACCTGAAGTACGAGGAAGGCGAGGGCACGACGGTCGGCCTGGTGTGGGACGCCTTCAAGAACTTCTCGACGTCGCTGGATTACTGGAAGGTGACGATCAACAACGAAATCCGTCCCACGTCCATCGATGAACTGCTGTATTACGAAGCCGTTTGCGCCAAGCCCGGCTGGACCCCGGACGGCGCCACGCTGGCCAACCCGCCGACCAGCGAATGGTGCGAACTGGCGAGCGAGCGCATCATCCGCAACGGCCCGGCCAACGTGGCGGGCAACGTCATCATCAACACCCAGCCGATCAACCGTGCCGAGAAGCAGGTCAGCGGCTTCGACTACACCGCGCGCTATGCCTTGCCGGAAACCCGCATCGGCAGCTTCAACTTCGGCCTGAACTACACCTACATGCTGACGTACAAGGAGCGCAACCTGCCGACCGAGAAGCTGGTCGACAACCAGAAGTACCAGACGCGCAGCAAGATCACCGCCAGCGTGAACTGGAACTGGGAGAAGTGGAACGCGACGCTGATGATGTACCAGAAGTCCGGCGGCCGCGACAACCGCTGGGGCGGCTGCCTGCCGTTCGAAGACGGCACCGTCCCCAGCACCCGCGTTAACGACGAGATCTGCCGCGAGGACAATGAGGACAACGTCCACTTCGGCGAAACCACGGCCCGCCACTACGCGCGCCGCGAGCCGCGCCGCTACTTCAACGGCAGCGTGGGTTATGCGTTCACCGACGACATCAAGCTGAACCTGTACGTCAACAACATCTTCGACAAGATCTACGGCGACAAGTGGTGCGGCGACTTCGCGTACTGCATCGACGATCCGACCGGTCGCGATGTGGCCCTGGAGATCGTCTACAAGATCAAGTGAGTAAAGATCGCGGCCCTCCACGTGATCGCACGAAGCCCGGCTCTGCCGGGCTTCGTGTTTCCGGGCGGTGCGGCCACTCCGGCGCATCGGCACCGCCGCGGACCAGTCAACGAAACTCCCTTTTAGATCGTTCTAAATTGTGATACACAACATCCCCCAGCGGCTTGCCGGCGACCGTCGGCTGCGGGTCGCACGATGGGAAGGAGACGGCTGCCGCGGTGCGGCGGCCGGGCCATGCACGGGCCACGCGGCCCACGAAATCCGAGTTGGAGCGTATGGGTAAATTCGGCCTGTCCGCCGTCGCCGGCGAATGCAAGGCGATGGTCCGCACCGCGGCGCTGGCCGCGGCCTTGTTCGCAGCACCGCAAGCGATCGCCGCCGAGGGCACGGATCCCGCGGCGCTGGTCAATACCTTCATCGGCACGCAGGACGAGGGCAATACCTTCCCCGGCGCGTCGGCGCCGTTCGGGATGATCCAGGTCAGCCCGATCGGCTCGCACTACGCCGGCTGGCGCAACGGCGACGAGAAGATCCGCGGCTTCGGCCGCAACTTCCTGTCCGGCGCCGGCTGCTGGGAACAGGGCGGGCAGGCGTCGGTGCTGCCGGTCACCGGCGTGATCGGCCCCGGCGGCGACTTCGACACCACGGACGCGAAGAACTTCGACCACAGGAAGTACGGTTCGCGCTACACCCACGACGGCGGCGCCGGCCAGGCTGGCTACTACAAGGTGCGGCTGACCGACTACGGCGGCATCGACGTCGAGGCTACCGCGCTGACCCGCGCCGCGGCCGAGCGCTACACCTTCGCCGCCGATGCGAAGACCGGCCACGTGTTGGTCAACGTGGCGCAGGCCAACGAGAAGCACCGCGTGATCGGCAGCCAGGTGCGCGTGGTCGGCGACCGCGCGGTCGAGGGCAAGATCACCACGCTCAGCTTCTGCGGCGGCCACCAGTACGCGACCTGGTTCCGCATCGAGTTCGACCGCCCGTTCAAGGCCTTCGGCGTCTGGGGCCAGGCCGGCGGCACGCCGGGCGCGCGTTTCAGCATGGAAAGCGAGTACGAGCCGTACAACGGCGCTTGGCTCAGCTTCGACCTCGGCAAGAACCGCAGCGTCACCGCGGTCAGCGCGATCTCGCACGTCGACGCCGAGGGCGCGCGCAACAACCTGCGCGCCGAAGGCATGAAGAACGGCAAGCTGCTGTCGTTCGACGCGATGCGCAAGGCCGCGCAGCAGGCGTGGCGCGGCGAACTGTCGAAGGTACGCATCGAAGGCGGCAGCCACGACGACCGCGCCGTGTTCTACACCGCGCTGTACCACGCGCTGCTGCAGCCGCTGACCGGCAGCGACGCCGACGGCCGCTACCGCGGCTACGACGACGAAATCCACGTCGCCGACGGCTGGACCTACTACGAGTTCTGGTCGCTGTGGGACACCTATCGCTCGCAGAACCAGTTGCTGGCGCTGCTGGAACCGCAGCGCGCGCACGACATCGGCCGCAGCCTGCTGGCGATCGACGCGCAGGGCGGCTGGTTGCCGAAGTGGGGTTACGCGAATTTCGACACCAACACGATGAGCGGCGACCCGGTGACGCCGTTCCTGGTCGACCTGTGGCGCTATGGCGCGCTGAAGGGCCTCGAGGCCGACGCGTGGAAGGCGTTGCGCAAGAACGCCTGGGGCGTGCCGCCGCTGGAATCGCGCCACGAAGGCCGCGCCGGCAATGCGAACTACCTGAAGGAAGGCTTCGTGTTCTTCGACCGCACCTTCCCGGCCAAGGGCATGGACACGGATCCGGCCAACGGCGGTTCGGCGACGCTGGAGTACGCGCTGGCCGACTGCTCGCTGGCGCTGATGGCCGGCGCGCTCGGCCACGAGGACGACGCGGCGGCGCTGCGCGCGCGCGGCGGCAACTGGCGCAAGGTCTGGGATGCGCAGCTGACGGAGAAGGAATCCGGCTTCACCGGCTTCCCGCGGCCGCGCATCGAGGGCGGCGACTGGTTCACCCCGCCGACCGGCAGCTACAGCCCGCGCTCGCACTACGGCTTCCACGAAGGCACGGCGTGGCAGTACCAGTGGTTGGTGCCGCAGGACCTGCCGGGCCTGGAGAAGGCGATGGGCGGACGCGAGAACATGCTGCGCCGCCTCGACGAGTTCTTCGCCTACGACGACGTGCAGGGCGATCCGCAGGGCGGGGCGCGCAAGGCCTGGGTCAGCGGCGCGTACTCGTACTACGGCCAGCATCGCTACAACCCGAACAACGAACCGACCATGCACGTGCCCACGCTGTACAGCCTGCTCGGCCAGCCGTGGAAGACCGCGACCGTGCTCAACGCGGTGCAGACGCTGTTCACCAACGCGCCCAACGGCGTCACCGGCAACGACGATCTCGGCACGATGTCGGCGTTCTACCTGTTCGGCGCGATGGGCTTCTCGCCGCTGATGCCGGGCAGCGGGCAGATGCTGTTGCACCCGCCGCGCTTCGACCGCGTCGAGATCGACCTGGCCGGGGGCAAGCGGCTGGTCGTCGTGGCCGACGGCGCCGCCACGCAGCGCCCGGGGTACATCGCCGCCGCCAGTTTCGACGGCCAGCCGCAAACCGCGGTGTGGCTGGACATCGACCGGCTGAAGCAGGGCGGTACGCTGGAATACGAGCTGGCCGCCGAACCCGACACCGCCGGCTGGGGCACCCGCGAACAGGATGCGCCGCCGCCGGCGTGCCCGGTCGCGCCGTAACCGCCCGCGCAGGCGCCGCCGCGGAAAACCCCGCCGCAAGGCGGGGTTTTTCGTCGGCCGCTACAATGCGCGGATGTCCCCCGCCCGCGCCCATGCCGAATCGATCCAGCTGTCCGTCGCGCCGATGATGGACTGGACCGCGAGTTGATAAAAATCTTTTATATTCAACATCTTATTGAATATTGGATTCGCTACGTTGCACTCATGCTGCCGCTGTAGCTGCAAGCACCCACGTATTGACTCCCTGACGCCTGAAACCTGCTGACATTGCCGAGAGATCTCAGTGAGGGCAGGACAGCGGATGTTGAGCCCGTCCTTATTTCACTGGTGGTAAAATCAAAGCCTTGAAATGCAGCCGGTCGCGCCCGGTGAGAATGCAAAGGGTCATGAATATCGGACGGGCAATCCGGTTGTGCCGTACCAAGCGAGGAGCCTCGCAAGGTGCCGTTGCGCGCCGAGCCAGCTGTTCGGTTTCGTACTTGTCCATGCTCGAGAACAACAAGCGCGACCCGACGCTTTCGACCCTCACCAAGGTCGCGCAAGCGCTCCAGATTCCCGTCGGCTTGTTATTCTTCCTGGCATCGGAGCAGGAGGATCTCGGGCCGATCGATGAGAAGACCGCCGGCAAGCTGATGCAGTCTGTCCATGCGTCGCTGGCCGAGCCGACCAACGCAACCACGCAATCGGGTGAGCAACATGGCTAGTGCCGAACAACTCAAGGCGTTGGTGAAGTCCTACATCGACCGAGACGATCGGCAGTTCTACTCGGTCGCCATGCAGGTAGCGGCGCATGAGGCCAAACTTGGTCATGGGAGACTGGCCGAGGATCTGCGCGACATGATCGACGCCGCAAAGTCGCGGGCCGCGGCTGGCGAGCAGTCAAGCAAGCTGGTTCCCCTTGCTCGTCCTCGGGGCGAGCTTGCCAATCTGCTGACGGTTGCTTACCCAAAGAGCAGGCTGGTCGACATGGTGCTCGACCCGCATGTGACCACGCAAATCGAGCGTATCCTGAAGGAGCAACGGCTGCTTTCGCGTATTCGCGAGCATGGCTTGTCACCCCGGCGCAAGTTGCTTCTGGTCGGTCCACCGGGAACGGGCAAGACAATGACAGCATCGGTGCTGGCAGCGGAACTCGGCGTACCACTGTTCACGGTGAGGTTCGACGCGCTTATCACCAAGTTCATGGGTGAAACCGCGGCTAAGTTACGCCAGATCTTTGATGCGGTGGCCGAGGTCCGCGGCGTGTACTTTTTCGACGAGTTCGATGCGATTGGTTCCCAGCGGGGGCTCGCAAACGATGTGGGCGAGATCAGACGCGTACTGAACAGCTTCCTGCAGATGATCGAGAGCGACCAGTCCAACAGTTTGATCGTCGCAGCCACCAATCATGCGGAGATCCTCGATTACGCGCTCTTCCGCCGCTTCGACGATGTCATCGAGTACCACCTGCCTACCGCAGATCAGGCGGCGAAGTTGATCAAGTCGCGGTTGGGGAAGTTCGTGCCCAAGCCATTCCCGCTAAAAGCGATCGCGTCGAAAGCCGGCGGATTGAGCTATGCGGAGATACGGCGTGCGGTCGACGAAGCCATCAAAGAGGCTGTAATGCATGACGAGTCGCGAGTGAACGGTGAGATATTGAACCGCGCACTGGAAGATCGTCGCAAACTGAGCCTGAGAACGGACAAGAAGAAGGCAGCCCCGAACCATGCCGGATCAACCAGCCGATAAGCGGCCGCACCTAGTCCTGCAAGACACTTCCAAGGCAGTTGGCTTCACGGCGCACTCCGCTGGAGGCGGCGCAACGAGCGTTGTTCCGGATCTGCCTCGACAGCAGCACGGGCAAGCTTTGCGTGCGCAGATCGAGGCATTGAAACCTGTCTCCACCGAAGTGGTTCGTACCCAGGCACAACAGGGGCTGGAAAGCGGTCTCGGCCTGCAGATTCAGTTCGCCAGTCAGCCGGATGTAGAACTGGCATTTGAGAGCTTGGCGAACGAAACGCAGAAGATCGAGCTGCTCAGTGTGCGTAGGGAAGGCGAGCACACGTATGCCAACGTATTCGTGCCCGACGGCAAGCTGGCGCATTTCGAAAAATACGTCACCGAATATCTGGAAGAAAAGAAGGACAGGAACGGCAATGCGCGCGACCACCGGGCGCTGCTCAATACGATCGCCTCGATCCGCGCCGCCGAGCTGCGTGCGTTGTGGACCGACGAGCCAGCCCTATTGCCGGACGACGTTACCGTTCCTTTCTGGTGGGAAGTGTGGCTTCCGGTTCGCGGCCAGCGTCAGGCCGTCGTAGAGGACTTCAAGAAGCTGGCGAGACTGGCCGAATGCGTCGTCAGCGACAAGCAGGTCGACTTCCCGGAGCGAACCGTACTGCTGATGTACGGTTCGCAGCAGCAATTCTCCCGCTCAGTGATGACCTTGAATTGCGTCGCGGAGCTTCGTTACGCCAAGGAAACCGCCGAGTTCTTCGACGGGATGACGGTTGCCGAGCAGCAGGAGTGGGCAGACGAACTATTGCAGCGCGCTCAGATACCGGAAGGTGATGCGCCGAGGATCTGCTTCCTGGATACCGGCGTAAACCGGGGGCACCCGCTGCTTGCACCTTTGATGGATGCAGCGGACCTGCACACGGTAGAGCCGGCATGGGGTGTCGACGATACCGCCAACCACGGCACCGGCCTTGCCGGACTCGCAGGCTACGGCGATCTGACGGATGCGTTGGCTTTGACCGGGCCAATAGAGATTCCGCATCGTCTCGAATCCGTCAAACTGGTGCCTCAGGACGGCGGTAATAACGGAGACGCGCGCCACCATGCCTATCTCTTTACCGAAGGCGTTGCGCGCCCCGAAGTAGCCGCTCCGGATCGGGCGCGGGTTTTCACGTCCGCGGTGAGCGCGTCGGACTACCGCGATCGCGGGCGCCCTTCGTCCTGGTCCTCGGCGGTGGACAAACTGGCTGCCGATACCGATGGGGCAGGCCATTACCCGCGCCTGTTCGTGCTGTCGGCCGGGAATATCCGCGATCCGAATGCTTGGGCTGCATATCCCGGCAGCCTGTCCACCAATCTCGTACATGATCCAGGTCAGGCGTGGAATGCCATCACGGTCGGAGCATTCACGCACAAGGCCGATACGGAAGGGCACGCCTCGCTCAAGGCGATCGCGGCCGAGGGTGGTCCAAGTCCGTTCTCCACGACGTCGAGAACGTGGGATGGGGCATGGCCGCTGAAGCCCGAGGTGATGTTCGAAGGGGGGAACGCGGCCAAGGACGATTTCGGCGCCGTTGGCATGGCGAGCCTGAATCTGCTGACTACCCACAACGAGCCCGTCGATCGTCTGTTCACGACCACGAACGCGACCAGTGCCGCATCCGCGCTGTGCGCGCGCATGGCCGCGCAGATCATGGCGGCATATCCGAACCTGAGGCCGGAGACTGTCCGAGCGCTCATCGTCCATTCGGCCGAGTGGACCGAAGCCATGCGTGCGATGTACCTGCCAGCTGGTCACACACCCAGCAAGAGCGATTACGTTCACCTGATCCGGCATTGCGGCTGGGGCGTCCCCGACCTGGAGCGGGCACTATGGAGCGCAGGCAATTCCCTGACGCTCGTCGTGGAAGACATGGTGCATCCCTACGCGAAGGTGAAGGATAAGGGTGTCATTACGCGCGACATGAACTTGCATGCTCTGCCGTGGCCCGTGGAAGAGCTAGAGGCCCTGCAGAATGCGCAGGTCGAGCTGCGCGTGACGCTCTCTTATTTCATCGAACCCAATCCCTCGGCTCGCGGCTCGACCTCGAAGTTTTACTACCCGTCGCATCGCTTACGATTTGACATCCAGCGTCCGCTGGATGGCTCTACCGACGATTTCGTGGCACGGATCAATGCGGCAGCCCAGCGCGAAGACGAAGGCGATCCAGTCAATCCAAAAGACCCGAACTGGTACCTGGGCGAACTGAAGCGACATCGTGGATCGCTTCATCAGGATGTATGGACGGGCACGGCCGCGGAGTTGGCCAGTCGGGGGTTTGTCGCCGTCTATCCATCGGCTGGCTGGTGGCGAACGCGCCCGGCGTTGGAGAGGTACGACCTGCCTGCGCGGTATAGCCTCATCGTCTCCATCCGCACGCAGCAAACCGAGGTCGACCTATACAACGCAATTGCGCAGAAGATTCCAATTGCCGAGCAGGTTGTTGTAGACGTTTGATCCGATAGTGCTGCATAGCACCTACCGCGAGCAGTCCACACTTCGTCCACGGCCACCGCGTGGCGGCGCTCGGCGAACGTAGGGGATGCCTCTTGCATCCCCAGGAGCCGGGGCAGCGGTGGGCGAAGGGTGGGCTTCTCCGAGCCCCTCCGGGGCTGGCGTGCCGTCCAGGCACCAAGCCGCCGTCCGGCGGCCGCTCGCTGCCTCCTGCAGCTCGCCGGCGCCGCTATGCAGCGCCGGTTGAGTCACCAGGTGAAAGGTCAGTCGGCCATGACAGTGTTGCGAGGCGCGGCACGCCTTCGTGCCATCTCAAGCCCCTTCTTCACGACGTAGTTGGTCGCTCGGCTGGCACCGGTGGCGGTCGCCCCCACGGCCTTGCCGATCACATTGTTGCTGGAGGTCAGCGCCCGCTTTGAATGGCCTGTAGCGAGCATCCTGCCAGCCCCTGCGCCAATTGATGCGAGGCGTCCGATGGCTCCGCCCGCGCTTGCAGCAGCACCACCGCCGAGCGCCGCAGCGACGGCACTCATCTGGCACATCACACCTATAACCACAGCTGCCATGGCGATTGCCTTGATCGATGCCATCAGCAGTTCCGCCGTGCCCATCGTCGTCATGTACTCGAAGAATGTTTCGAGGATCTTGAACATCAGCGCGGCCGATAGAACGACAAGGATGACCTTGAAAGCGTAGTTCACCACTTGGCCAAGCCAGGCCTCGAACCATCGCTGGGTTGCAGGAAGCAGGGCGAACAGGATGAACAATGGCCCGACGGCGAGGAGGACCGTCAATAGCAGGCTAGCGACCAGGATCAGGAAGGCAGCGACACCGACCGTGAGCACGACGATCGTAGCGAGCAGGACCGCGATGCCCTGATACAGAAGCCCTTCGCTGCTGACTCCCATCAGGGACTTCGAGTTCATGACAACGCCTTCCTGCCACGGCCTCTGCGCTACATCGAAGCCGCGAGCTGCCGCGTCATCGAGCATGGTGGACATGGAATTGACGTCGTCCCCGATCGGGTTGCTCCCAGGAAGAACGATCTGGCCAGCAATCTCCATTGGGGCCTGCATGAAGAACTCGCCGACCATGCCTTGGTAGATCCCGGCCGTAAGCGCGAGGCCGACGATGATGCACATGCGGATGATCCGCCTCATGCCGTCGGTGAAAGGCTCGCTGATCTGCCCGGACGCCATCGCCACGCCCCAGAACAGGACGTAGATCGTCAGGCAAGCAACGGCGGGTCCGGCGATGATTGCGATGATGTTGGTACTACCCTCGACCATGAAGTTTTGCAGCGCGGGTTGTATGTACTCGAAGAGGAATCCCGCGATTTTTAGAGCATCTGGTTCCATGTTTCTCTCCAGTGTTAATGGCGTCGGGCTTCGGCGGTTTCAGCCATAGCTTGGGTGGCGTCGTAGCCGTTCGCCTGCGCTTCCCTTGACCCCATGCAGCGGCCAATTTCCTGCTGCACCAGGCAGGCCTTCGACTTCATCCGTGCATCGAGCGACGGCTGGGCCAGGCACTCGCGCTCGGTTGCGATCCGGTAGGCCCGGTTCTTGGGTGAAGTAAGCGTTTTGCAGTCCTGGATGATGGCGGTATCGGCCGATGGTGCCGGCGCCGCCGGCGGCGGCGTTTCGTTCCTGGTGCAACCGACCAACGAGCCTAGAACCAGAGTCGCCGTGAGTGCGATCGAAGCGGTCTTGCTGGTCATCGAGAGGCCTCCGATCAGTACTTGAAAGAAGTCTCGAACGCCGCCTGCTGTTGCTGCTGCGCCCGCGTTTCGCGCTGCTGCTGGGCGATCATGTTCAGCGACTGCAGCTTGATGAGTTCGTTGGTCAGCTGGACCTGCTCGATGTTGATGCGGGCCTGCAGGTCGCTGATCGCCTTCATGTCGGAAGCCGAATCGACCTGGTTGGCCAGCAGCTCCATCTTCTGCGCTCGCTGGGTGGCGGTGTCGTAAAACGACTGGTTCACCGCCTGCTGGTCGGTGTGCGCAGCCATCGACTGATCGAGGCTATCCTTGATGGCTTGGTCGACGTCGGCGAAGAAATCTTCATCGAGCAGGCTGGCCGACTGGCGGATCTCTCGCGAGATGTCGCCCAGTTCGCCGTTTTTCATCGAGGCCAGGGTTTCCTGCCAGTTCTTCGGAATGGCACCGGTGCTGCGGACCAGGTTGCCCATGCCGCGGCCGCCGGTCAGGGATTCGTATTGCTGCTTGGCCTGTTCCAGCTGGGCCTTGAGCTGCGCCAGCTGCTCGACCATCTGCGTGTACTGCTGGATCGCATTGGCCAGGTTGGCCGCATCGATGACCGGGATGCCGCTCGCGTAGACCGGCGCGGTAGACATGGCGCCACCGATGGTCGCCACGCAAAGCGCTATCGAAAGGGCAAGAGTCTTGATTTTCATGGTGTGTTCCTCGTAGTCGAAAGTAGTGGATTAACGGTCTCGGCTCGGTTTGAGCAGACCCAGGCAATGCGCTACGGCGCCGATCAGCAGGCCGAGGCCGATCACCGCCACGGAACCTGGGTTGATTGAGAAAAAGGGAAGGAGGTTGAGGACGCTGGTGATCAGGAAAGGTGCCAAGGCGACGCCGACACCGACGATCCAGTGCGGGATCAACTCGTTCCGGAACAGCTCGCGGTAGATCCCCGCGCCAGTGGTCAGCAGCCCGAGCAAGCCAATCCAAAAGCTGGCCGTGGTGCTGAAATAGGAGGCGACAAGGGACACAAGCCAGGTGACGATCGTCAGGACACTACCCACGATGACGGCCGGCTTGAACCGGGCGTTCCAGTCATCCATGGGGCCAGGCCCGGAACGACGGGGCCTGATGACGACGGTTTCAGGTCTCCGCTTCCTGACGGTAACGCTGGTGGGCCTGACCGTGATGACGACGGGCTCGGATTTCGTTTCCAGGGACATGGGTCCGCTCCTTGTGCAGTGAGATGCCGGCAGAATGCGGCCGGGGTCGCAATGGAGGGATGCCTGGAAGCTTTGACCTTGCGGTCGGGCGTGACCCTTCACCCGTCGTGCAACTGCTGGTGGATCAAGACAGCTGATAGGAGGCCCCGTTGACCTTCCGCCATTCCTGGAACGCTTGGCGCCGCTGGTTCTCCAGGTAATCGGCCAGGTCTTCCACATTGATCAGCCACGGCGACTTCTGGCTTCCGCAGCGGAAGGCCGGCACTGGGAGTGCGGCGCGGGCTGCGCGCTTGGCGGCTTCGTCCGGCGAGTAGCCGAACAGCTCCGCGCAGCGTGCGAGCGGTACAGTGGTGCTGCCGTATTCGCAGGCGATGAGGAACATCCTCATCGCGCGGCCGGATTCCCCTGAGTGGAGGCCGGCCAGGTCTTCAAACTGTCCTTTCGGGGCTCGCATGATCCTGATCCTTCTGTTGTTGGAGGTGTTGGCGTAACTGCTTCTGGATATGCATCCGTTCGGTCTCGGGCGCTGGCATCCGTGCCAGGAACTGGTGGATCTGGCGTGCGAGGCTTGGACCAGCTTCTGCAGTCGAACGTGCGAGATCATCGGCAAGCTGCTTCCAGTCCTTGCGGGTCTGCAGCTGCATGCCTGTGGCGGACTGATCGAACTTGCTCGCTGCCTCATTCGATCGAGTCACAGCCATCAGGGCTTCGCGCACCTTCGCTTTCTGCACGGATGACCGCTTGGCCTTGTCGGCGTGCAAGACGGCCTGTTTCTTCGGCTTGCGGACCACGCCACGGACGCGCCTTGGCGTGGCCTCGGCTGCGATGCCGTGCTGTCTGCAGGCCGCGGCGAAGGCGACGCGCCAAGCCTGCAGGTCGTCCCGCTTCGGGTTCAGACGCTGCCCGGCGAACCCGAGCGAGCGAACCGTCAGGTGGCAATGCGGGTGGTCCGTGTCGTCGTGCCGGACCAGCAGGTAGGAGTAGTGGTCGCCAAAGGTTTCCCGACCGAACTGGCGTGCAGCGTCCAGAAGCTTCTCTCGATCCGTCCTCGGCGGCATGGACAGGACGATATTCACCGTATCCCGGCTGTTGCGGCGCCGATTGAGCGCGCTACCTTCCATCCACGCCGCGGCGGTTTCCTTGACCATCCGCCGACCGATGACCTGCCGGCCGCTTTCGTCTTCGGCCGTCAGCTCGCCGTTACGGGTGATGTAGCGCAGGTGTTCTTCCACATGCCTTGCGCCCTTGGCCTTACCCGAGATCCGCACCATCACTTCCGGAGTACGGGCAGTGACCCGGGCGATGGTCTGCAGGTCGTCGGCCAGCGACGAGCGCCGCCGCTTGCCGTTGGGGTCGAGTGCGCCTTTCCGCCAGCGGACAGGGCCGCGCAGCAGGTGGTCCAGGGATTCGAGCGGCTGGCTCATTCCCAGCCCTCCTTCGGTCCCCAACGTACGGTAGCCGTCTCGATCAGGCGCCGGATTTGTTGGGTCAATGCATCGACTGCTATCGCCGTCTCGCCCACTGCTTGCTGGCAGTCGGCGAGGTGGAGGTGGTGGCCTTGGTGAAGCGAGCGGACGAGCTGATTGAGATTGATGCCGACCATGCCGACTTCATAGGTGGCCCTCGACACGGCCTCGAACTCGACCGGAAGCAATGTCGGTGCATCGAGGAAGCGCGACCGCAACGTTCCAAGAACAATGCTCGGCCGACTGGTATGGGCATTCCGTGCCGCTTGGGTGACGGCCTCGTAGAGGCCCGGTGTCACTCCGACGGAAATGCGCAACGAGCGTCGATCCTCCACGTCCTTATTGACGGGGCCGCTTGGATTCATCCGAACCAGGGTCGCAATGACCCGCCGAAGCAGGGCTGCTTCCGTCACTCCCGATCGCTTGGCCAGAGCGTGAAAGGCTTCTTTTGTGAAGCCATCGAGCGTGGTTTCTACACGAGGCATGTCTGGCCCTCGTGCAGTCGCGGAGCATGTGGGGAGTGGGGGGCGCGGGAGGAATCCCGGGGAATCGCACACGATTCCCTATCCTGCACTCCCCACAAAAAGTCCAGCATGCTGGACTGAGAAAAGCTTATCAGCATGGTGTGTTCTCCCGTATGCCGAGAAGTGCACCTATCTCCTTCAGCCTTACTTGGCTCGTGGCCGGATCGGGCCGATTTCGTTTTGCCTGGTTGTTCGCAATGCGAGCCTGATGTTCAGAAGCCTCCCGATCGCGTCGCGCAGCGACCGCGGGCCCGTAGGCCGGTGTGAATTGCCCTGCGTGGGCGCGTTCGACCAATGCGCGCATGAAATTGGATGGGGTGGTCCGGATCTTGCCCGCGGCTATCTGACCGGCGAGTTCATCTAGCAGTAGTTGGCTGGTGTTGGGGTCCAGCCCATCGAGTAGATCCACAACCACAACTCGCTCTTGTTCCGCGAGCTGGCGTGGAGTCACTAGGCCGGTGCTAGCTGAGGTTGATGGTAGTGGTGGTTCAAATGACGGTTCTGTGGTGGTTCGGGTGACATTGACGTCACTGGTCGTTGCTATGGATGTCACCCCCGGGGATGACATGTCCACCACGGGTGACGTTTTGACACCGGTGACGCCGGTGTCACCGGCCCGCAGCGCCTGAACATTGATCTGGTATCGCCTGGATGAGGCGCCGCCGGTCAGGTTTCCGACCACAGCCACCCATCGATCATCTGCCAGTTGATGCATCACCCGCTTGCATTGGCGGGGAGACAGCGATGCTCGGGAAGCGACGCGAGCAACGCTCGGAAAGCAGATACCTTCGTCATTCGCCCAATCGCACAGCGCCAGGAGCACGATCTTCGGCGTAGCCGGGATCTTCAACTCCCACGCCAAGGTCATGAGGCGGATGCTCACGACTCTCAGGCCTCGTCGATCAGGCGGGCTATGTCGGCCACACGGAACATCACGCGGCGTCCTAGCTGAGCGCGGCAGGAGCGGAGCCTGTCTCCAAGCTCTTTGTCACCGCGGCCCTGATTGATCAGAATGCGAAGGGAGTTCGGCTTGCGACCCAGGATCTCCGCGACCGCCTCGAGTGGTATCAAGGGGGCGCCGTACTGCCGGGTGATCTGTACTTCGGTAGGGCTCATGGTCTTATCCCGTTACTTTCCGCTATTGCGCGGTGATGGCCGAAAATCGACGGGATAAGAAACTTATTAGCGGTTCCTTCCTTGTCAAACAGAGGGCAAATTAGAAACCAATGGATTGTTTTAAGAATCAAAAAGTGATTTTTTAAACAATCGATTTCGGTGCCTGAAAACAAGCTGGTTTTCGATGGTACGGCGGCGTGAACGCAAGATAAACTCGTTATAGTAGTCTTTGGAAGTGAACGTGTTTTCCGTGGCTTGTAGAGTTATATGCGCAGACCCGAGCTTGGTTTATTGGGCTTTTATGTGGTTGAACCGGATCAGAGTCGTGATTTGGACTTCGTGGGTCGCCTGCGTGATTTTGTTGGCGTTCGTTTACACGTGTGGGGGCTACAAATTCAGGAAAACGTTGGCGGCATTGCGGCATGCGATTCGAGTTGCCGATGCCAACTTGGCTGAGAGCCGAAAGCTAAGGAGTGCCAAACTCATACGTGATGATGCGGCCGCAGCAGGACATGCGCGTCGTGAACTCAATGGGGCCGAGCTGGCTGCGCTCGCGGACTATCTCCAGCTGACGCCAGAATTGCCGAAGCGGTAAGAGAATTTATGTTTCCCGGCTGACCAAACCGGATTCGTAAGAATCCGGCGAGCCGCAGGACGCGGCGAGTAGGCCACCTGGATGGTGGCCGGGTGCCAGGACGGCACGCCGGTCGCGGAGCGACAGGGATTGGGTGTCTGTCAGCCTAGCCAGAGATGCCAGGCGAGGTATCCAATACCGAAGATGGTGCCGGCAACCGCTGCCGCGAGGAGCAGTCGTCGCAGCGCATAGACCAGCATGGCGCTGACCCAGGCGGTGACTAGGAAGACGCCAAGAAGACCGAGGACCCAACCAGTCGTCAGCTGGTCGGGCGCGGTCCACCGATAGATCAGAAACGTTGCGATCGCTCCCGTGAGCGGCGCGAGGATGAGGATGGCCACGCCAAGAAGGGACTCAAAAAGGCCTGAGGCCGTTCCGCCATTGTCCGCAGTGCTTCGTTGTCGCCAGGCGCTGTCTGCTTCGTCATGCGTATCGGGCCTCCCGTATCGATCCGGGTGCATCTCGTTCCATCGCTCCATATGAGAGCGATTCGGATCGGGTCCAAGTCGAAGCGGGCGGCCAGTCATGTTAGAAGCTGCGCTTGCGCAGGATCGAGCGCTGCTCGGGGTTGCTGCTCAATCCGTTCATGGTCTGGATCATGCCCTGCACCCAGCCGTCGATCGGTGAGCTTGTATTCGTATTCTCAGGGATCGAAGGCGGTTGTACCGGCAGTGTGCTGTGGGGTTGCTCGGGTGGGCGTTGCATTATTGCGGCGGCTCCTGGCAAATCACGTCTAAAGGTCATTTCCCTTTACATACAGCAGCATGAAGTACTTGAGTTCTTTAAGGCGCTCTTTTCTCGATGGCAAAACCCAAAGAAAGGGGGCAATGAACGCGCAGAAGAGGGCAAACCAAGCTGCAGCCTGTATTGCTGCCTTGGGCTCCAACCCTTTCGCCCATGCGACGACTGAAGCCGTGACTACACCCGATGCGAAGATCAGAAATTTCTTTGCCGTCTCATTGCGATGGTTTTCTAAGTCGATTTTTGCATCAATGAGATCGAAGAGGCTTTGGACATGATTCCTGGTCACAGATGCATCGGTAAGTTTTTTCTTAAACATCAAAAATCTGCTCGCCCGGTACCATTCCTTTTCTGGCGGTCCCAGCACCGTATCGGTGTCTCCATATTCTGATCTGAAGACACGACCCTTCATTTCTTCGATGATCAAGAATAGGAGCAATTCCGTGACCAGAATTGCTGCCATTGATTGCCAATCGTCAATGCGGCGATGTGTTACCCATGAGATCGCGACAATAAACGCTAGCGCAGAAACGATGAAGCCAATTCGTAATTTTGTGCTAGAGAGGCGCCAGAGTTCCTTTGCATAGCTCCGCCGGCTTGAATGTTTAAAGAACGTCTCCCAGGTGATCTTCCATGCGTTCATTGCTAGGTCTCAGTCATCAAGGCCTTGAGGTTATGTCGGGTCAATCTCACGGGCTGCGTCATCAGACGCTTGCAAGCCGAAGATTTCCGCAGGCTCGTTGTTCATGGCGTGACTTGTGGGCTGCGCAAGCATGATCCCTTCATGCGGATATATCTGCGGGAAACGATCGTTCTCGCAACACCATTTTTCGGCTGGCGGCGATAGCCACTCGATTAGTTCCATGATTCGAGCATGGTTCTTACGAAGATTCCAGCTAAGGATTGGTTCGTGGTGCGCAATGCGGTTGCGTAGGACGCGGATTGGCGTCAGTGGGCCGGAAAAGCTTTTTCGCTTAAGCCCTTTTGGCGCAGTGGGGGCGGCGATCCTGTGGAGGGTCTGTTGCCACAGGGTTTCGTAGTCCTTGTTGAACATCGTCGTCCAGAAGCTGAAAGTGAGGCTAGCGACCACGCCCCCAGCCGTCACGGGTTTCCCCGCTTGGGTCAATTCCTGGATGGCCTTAGCGACCTGCTCGGACTGGTGTGGCACGAGTAGGAGCCCGGCAGCTTCGCCATACCAATCCGCGCCCTTAGCCTCGGCGAGGACTGTGTGGATGCGATTGCGCAGCGCCACTTCCAGCGTCTGCAGGGGCGTGTACAGGCTTTCGGACAGGCGGGTATTCAGCCCATAGAGGGCGATGGCCTGGGCACGATCGCCTGCGGCCCAAGTCAGGTAGCGGCCAAAGCGTTCTAGCGACAAGGCTTCCTCAAAATTTTCGTGGTTCATCCCTTCCTGAACGCCTCTATCCGGCCACTTGCAAACCACCACCCTGTGGGGTAAGGTGCTTCCGTACACCCCGGTACCGTCTCTGCCCAATTGGGCACGCGGCCGGGGTAATTTTTATTTGGACTTCGCCTTCAGTCCGCCAGGCTTCTGGAGCTGGGACTTCAGCGCAGCGCGCTGCTGCTTCTCTTCCGTGAATTCGGGTTCCAGCGCCCGCACCTTCGCGACCAGTCCATCCAAGTGATAAATGTTGCTGTTCCAGTCGCCAGCGGCAGTTCGGCGAAGTTGGCGCTGAACCAGTCCCGCCTTCTCCAGCGCCCGGACGTTGTTCTGAATGGTCTTCTCGGTGCAGCCGATACGCTGTGCCAAATCCTTCTTGGTGGGGAAGGGCTTGCGCGCCGGGTCGAACCAATAGTCGAGCAACTGGATGCAAATGTTCATCTGCATCGGGTTCAGGCCTATCCGGCGCTGGCCCTGGATCAGAATAGAAGGGATGCCGGCATAGCCGTGGCCGTAAACGGCCTTGCCCCAGATCCTCTCGGTAGACGAGGCTTTCTTGCCAGGTTTCGGGAACTCGATGACTTCGGCTTCGGGCTTCTTGGCGGACATAGCGGCGGTCTCAAAATGGATGACGGTGAAGGTACGACCGCCAAACGCCTACTTCAATGAGTCGGACGAGGTTGGGTAAGGAAAATTCGATACCCACCCGCCTATACGTTGGTTCCGCTCGTTCCGTCATTCCGCTACACGGTCAACGGTCCTTCTATGGCTAGTTGATGGCCCCACCTGGGAACCTTGGCTTCCCTACCGGTGGGGTACAAAATTTCCATACCGAAGGGGATGAGGCTGGGCCGGATTCGAGCGTGCCAGGTGGGTGTGTTGCGGCTTTGGCAGGGCGTTCCTCGACATGCTCCGGCCGGAGGTGGGTGTACCGCTTCAAGGTCGTCCAGGACTCGTGCAGGGTGAACTGGGCGACTTCCGGGATGTCGTAGCCGCGCTCGAACAGACGAGAAGTGGCTTCGTGGCGGAGGTCGTGGAAGTGCAGATCCTGCAGGCCACGAAGCCGAGTGGCGCGGGTGAAGTTGGCACCGACCGACTTGGGGTTGTAGGGGAACACGCGCGGGTCCGGGGTTTGCTTCCCGTCCGGGCCCTCCACCATGACCTTGGGTTGCCGATCGATGATTTCCCAGGCCTCGGACAACAGGCGGAAGGCGCGTCGGTTGCCGACCTTCTTGCGCGGGTGCTTCACGTCGTCCAGCCAGGCGATGCCTTTTTCGCGGTCCAGGTCGGCCCATTTCAGCCGGGTGATCTCTTCCTGGCGGCGGGCGGTCAGCAGGGCGAAGCGGATGATGTCGGCCATCGGGATCTCGGCGCGCACGTCGCGCACGGCGAAGTGGTCGAGCAGAGCTTTTTCTTCGGCGGCAGTTACACGGCGTTGGCGTTCCTTAGCCTTGGCGGTGACGCGGCGCTGCTGCAGCTCGTGCGCGGCGTCTTCCAGTAGCTGCAGGTCGATTGGTAGGCCGAGGGAGGCGCGAGCAGAGCGCAACACTTGGCGTAGCCAGATCAGGTCATTGCCTGCCGTGGCCGGGCCGGCGCCAGCGCGCCGACGATCTTCGACATGGCCGATGTAATCGGCAGTAGTCAGGCGCAGGACGTTCTTCTGGGCGATGTCGTAGCTGGCCAGGCGCTTGAGATCTGCCTCCTTGGTGCGACCCCAGGGCGTCAGCTCTTTGATTTCCTTCCCGTACCACTCCAGCAGTTCGGCCAGGGTGGCGGCTTTGCCGATCGGCTCGCCACGGGCGCGCTGCTGATCCAGCTCGGCTTCCCGGCGTCGCATCCATTCAGTGGCCAACTGGCGGCGATCGAATGTTTCCGATTCGGAGTGGATGCACTTGCCCTGCCGGTGGATGCGGATTTGGGCGGTGTAACCTAATGAGCCGTCCTTGCGACGGCGGCTGACGATGGTACCCATGCGCTCGATGCTACATGAGCATCTAAGTAGCAGCCAGCGTAGCAATTGGAGCCCGAAAACTACCGAAATTGACCGTTCATGAGCGCAACTGAGCAACAGGAAAACCCGGATAACTCATTGGATTTGCGCAAAAAATCGCGCTATGAGGCGTCCCTGCGTCTTTCCGTCGCCCCGATGATGGACTGGACGGATACGCATTGCCGCGCGTTCCATCGCGTGCTGGCGCCGCATGCGCGGCTGTACACCGAAATGGTGCACGCGAACGCGGCGATCCACGGCGACCGCGTGCGGCTGCTCGGTTTCGATGCGACCGAACACCCCGTCGCGCTGCAGCTCGGCGGCAGCGAACCGGAACTGCTGGCGCAGGCGACGAAGATCGGCGTCGAGTGGGGCTACGACGAGATCAACCTCAACTGCGGTTGCCCGTCCGACCGCGTCCAGGCCGGGCGCTTCGGCGCCTGCCTGATGCGCGAGCCGGCGCTGGTCGCCGAATGCGTCGCGGCGATGGCCGCGGCGGCCGGCGACGTGCCGGTGACGGTGAAGTGCCGGCTCGGCGTCGACGGCGACAACGACTACGGCAAGTTCCTCGGCTTCGTCGACGAGATCGCCGCCGCCGGTTGCCGCGAGTTCGTCGTGCACGCGCGCAACGCCTGGCTGCAGGGGCTGTCGCCGAAGGAGAACCGCGAGGTGCCGCCGCTGCGCCACGACTGGGCGTACCGCCTGAAGCACGAGCGGCCGCGGCTGCGGGTGGCGCTCAACGGCGGCATCGCATCGGTCGAGGCGGTGCAGATGCACCTGCAATGCGTCGACGGCGCGATGCTGGGCCGCGCCGCCTACCACGACCCGTACCTGCTGCACCGGCTCGACGTCGAACTGTTCGGCGGCGAAACGAGGACGCGCGAAGCGTTGTTGCAGGCGTTCCGCCCCTACGTCGAGCGCAAGCTCGGCGAAGGGGTCGCGCTGAAGCACATGACCCGGCACATCCTCGGCCTGTACCACGGCCAGCCCGGCGGACGCGCGTTCCGCCACGTGCTCAGCGAAGGCGCGCACCGCCCCGGCGCGGACTGGTCGCTGGTCGAGCGGGCGGTCGCGGCGACGCAGCGCCTGCCGTCGGCGGCATGACGATCGTCCGATGATCACCCGCGATGCCGGGGCGTTCTTCGCCTTCGCCGCGCGGTGCGCGGCGGACTTCGGTCCGGCCACCGCGCGCGCCGCGTTCCTGGTTTCCCCGGACGGCTTCGCCCGCGCCGAACAGTCGGCGACGGACAACCGCTACATGGCCGGCGCCGCGGACTTCGACCCGGCCGGCGCGCAGGCGCAGCACCGCGCGTTGCAGCTCGCGCTGGGCGAAGAACTGCCGACGATCTGTTTCCCGGGCCATGCCGGTGCGCCGGACGCGCTGTTCCCGAACAACGTGTTCGCCACCGTGCCCGGCCGGCTGATCGTCGGCCGCATGCGCCACGAGGTACGCCGGCGCGAAGCCGGCCGTTCCGACATCCGCGGCTTCTTCCGCGACACGCTCGGCTACGCCGAAACCGACCTGTCGGCGCAGCCGCATCCGTGCGAACTGACCGGCGCGCTGGTGATCGACCGCGTGCGCGGCCTCGGCTACTGCGGCCTGTCCGAGCGCTGCGACGCGGAAGGCGCGGCGCTGATGCACGCGGCCTTCGGCCTGCGCGCGACCCTGCTGTTCGACCTCGCGCCCGGCGAGTACCACGCCAACGTGCTGCTCGCGGTGCTGGCCGGCCGCGCCGCGCTGGTATGCCCGTCCGGCTTCGCCGACGCGGCGGTCGCCGAGGCCGTCGCCGGGTTCTACGCGCCGCACGCCATCGTGCTGTCGAAGGCCGAAACGGCCGCCTTCGCCGGCAACGCGATCTGCCTGCGCGACGGCTCGGTATGGATGAGCGCGCGCGCCGCCGCCGCGCTGTCGCCGGCCTCGCGCGCCGGGCTGGAGCGGGCCGGGTTCGTGCTGCGTGGCGTCGCGCTGGACGCGATAGAAGCCGCCGGCGGCTCGTTGCGCTGCTGCGTGGCCGAGATATTCTGAATGGGGCACAAGCCCCCGCCATCGCGGCGCTGAATGCCTTTCCCCGGCTGTGGATAAGTTCAGAACGGATTCACCGCCGGCGCCCAGAATTGCGTCCGCAGGCGTGGCGACCGGTCCGGTGGGACGCCTGAGGGTTTTTATTCAGCAATGCTCCCGTAAGTTAGGTTTCCGTTATGCGCCGCCCGCTTCCGCTACTGATGCTCGCCTGCCTGGGCCTTGCCGCCGCGGATGCGTCGTGGGCGCAGCAGGGCCCGCGCCGGTCGCCGCCGCCGTTCCAGCAGCAGCCCCGCCAGGAAATGCCGCGCCCGTCGTCGGCGCCGCGCCCCGAATTCCCGCGTCCTTCCCGCCGGGACGACGACTCCTCCCTGTCCGATTCGGTGCGCCGCATCCAGCGCGCCAACGGCGGCCGCGTGCTCGGCGCCGAGCGCGTGCAGGCGGACGGCCAGGAATTCACCCGCATCAAGATCATGGACGAGCAGGGCCGGGTGCGTTACGTCGACGACAACCGCCAGCCGCGCCGCGGCGTCGACCGCCGCAGCGCGCCGCCTTCGCGCGACGCTGACGCGACCACGCCATAATCCCGCCATTCATCGCCGCGACGGCATTTGCGGTAGCCTTTCGCACGGCATCCGTCTAGCGTAGTTCCGTGGCCAAGCCGGCCGTTCTTTTCAAGGGAGAGTCCATGCGTATTCTGCTGGTCGAAGACGAAGCACCGCTCCGCGAAACCCTGGCCGCGCGCTTGAAGCGCGAGGGCTTCGCGGTCGACGCCGCGCAGGACGGCGAGGAAGGCCTGTACATGGGCCGCGAGGTGCCGTTCGACGTGGGCATCATCGACCTGGGCCTGCCGAAGATGTCGGGCATGGAGCTGATCAAGGCCCTGCGCGACGAGGGCAAGAAGTTCCCGGTGCTGATCCTGACCGCGCGCAGCAGCTGGCAGGACAAGGTCGAGGGCCTGAAGCAGGGCGCCGACGACTACCTGGTCAAGCCGTTCCATGTCGAGGAACTGCTGGCCCGCGTCAACGCGCTGCTGCGCCGCGCCGCCGGCTGGAGCAAGCCCACCCTCGAATGCGGCCCGGTCGCGCTCGACCTCGCCGCGCAGACCGTGTCGGTCGGCGGCAGCAACGTCGACCTGACCAGCTACGAATACAAGGTGCTCGAATACCTGATGATGCACGCCGGCGAGCTGGTCTCGAAGGCCGACCTGACCGAGCACATCTACCAGCAGGACTTCGACCGCGATTCGAACGTGCTCGAGGTGTTCATCGGCCGCCTGCGCAAGAAGCTGGACCCCGACGGCGAGCTGAAGCCGATCGAGACCGTGCGCGGCCGCGGCTACCGCTTCGCCATCCCGCGCAACGAGGGCTGATGCCCGGCGCGGCCTCGTCCGGCACGGGCGGCGCGCGCACCGGCGCCGGTGTGCTGGACGGCTGGCGCCCGCGCTCGCTCGGCGCGCGCCAGCTGCTCGCCGCCAGCCTGGGCCTGGTGGCCTTCCTCGCCCTCGCCGGCTACGCGCTGGACCGGGCCTTCGCCGACACCGCGCGCAGCAACCTGCGCGAGCGGCTGGAAAGCTTCGCGATCGCCTACATCAACGGCATCGATTTCGCCCGCGACGGTTCGGTGATCGACTACGAAGTCGTCAACAGCCCGCCCAGCCCGCGTTTCCTGCAGCCCGGCAGCGGCCTGTACGCGCAGGTCGTGTTGCCGGACAACACGCGCTGGATCAGTACCTCGGGCGAAGGGCCGGTGCTGCCGGCCGGCGCGATGCTGGCGCCGAGGCGGGAAATCTTCGATGGCCCGCTGCCGGCGACGCAGATCGACGGTAGCGAGGCCGAGGTCTACCGCTTCGGCCTGGGCGCCAGCCTGGTGCGCCGCGACGACAGGGAATTCCCCTTCACCGTCTACATCCTCGAGGACACCCGTACCCTCGACGCGCAGATCGACGTGTTCCGGCGCGCGCTGTGGTCCTACCTGGGCGGCGCCGGCGCGGTGCTGCTGCTGCTGCAGATGGTGGTGCTGCGCTGGAGCCTGCGCCCGCTGGGGCGCGTGGTCGACGAGCTGGACAAGGTGCAGCGCGGCGAGATCGAGCGCATGAGCGACGACCACCCGCGCGAACTCGCGCCGCTGACCGGCAGCATCAACGCGCTGATCGACAGCGAGCGCGAGAACCTGGAGCGCCAGCGCAACACGCTCGCGGACCTGGCGCACAGCCTGAAGACGCCGCTGGCGGTGCTGCGCGCGCAACTCGACGACGGCGTGCACGCCATCGCGTTGCGCGACGAACTCGACACCCAGTTGCGGCGCATGAACAACCTGGTCTCGTACCAGCTGGCGCGCGCCGCGTCCGGCGGGCACAAGCTGTTCGCCGCGCCGGTGCTGATCGAGCCGCACGCCGAGGAGATCGTGCGCGGGCTGGAGAAGGTCTATACGGCCAAGCGCGTGGTCTGCGAATTCGAGATCGACCCGAAGGCGCGCTTCTACGGCGAGCCGGGCGACCTGCAGGAACTGCTCGGCAACCTGCTGGAGAACGCGTTCAAGTGGGCGCGTTCGCGCGTGCTGCTGACCGTCGCCGTCGGCAAGGTCGCCAGCAACCGCCGCGCCGGCCTGGTGCTGGCGGTCGACGACGACGGTCCCGGCATCGCCGAGGACGACGTGGCGCGCATCCTGCAGCGCGGCGTGCGCGGCGACGAGCGCGTGCAGGGCCACGGCATCGGCCTGTCGATCGTGCAGGACCTGGTGAAGGGCTACCGCGGCGAATTGAACGTGACGCGTTCGGCCGAACTGGGCGGCGCGCGCTTCGAGGTCACGCTGCCGCCGGGGTTGTGAGCCCTCCTTCCGAAGAGAAAATCCGGTCCGCTCATGCCTTGAATCGGTGGCGTGGACTTCCAGTGGCGCGGTTTATACTCGAATGCCGTCGGGGAGACGGCTTACCAGGGGAATTTCATGGCACGAGTGTTGCGCATTGCGTTGCTGATTCTGTTGCTGGCCCCATCGATGGCCTTCGCCAAATCCAAGCTGATGGAGCCGGCTCCCGATCAGTCTCCCAAGCCCGAGCCGGGCAAGGCGTTGGTGGTATTCCTGCGTCCGTCGTTCTTTGGTGGAGGGATTTCGTCATCGATATACGATGCGCCGGATGGCGATACCACGTTCCTCGGGGTGCTGAAGTACAAGGACAAGGTCGCCGTGCAGATGGAACCCGGCGTGCATAGGCTGATGGTGGTCAGCGAAAATGCGGATTTCCTCGACGCTACTCTCGAGGCGGACAAGACGTACTACGTGCTGGTCAAGGCACGCCCGGGTGGCTGGAAGGCCCGTTTCTCCCTGATTCCGATACACAACCGCGCCGACGCCGAATACAGCCTGCAGAGCGCCGATTTCAAGGAATGGAACGAAGCGACGAGCTTCGTCGTGAAGACGGACAAGGCCGAGGACTGGTACCAGAACAACAAGGCCAGCGTCGAGCAGAAGAAGGCGGATTACCTGGTGAAGTGGGAAAAGATGCTGCCCGTGGACCGCGCGGTCCTGGTGCTGCATCCGGAAGACGGAGTAATCCAGTAGGGCCACGCCCGCCCGGCAAGCCTTCCGCGGTACGGATGGCTTGCCGGCTCAGCCTTCCCACTTCGGCAGCTTCTGCTTCACCGCCACGTTCTTCAGCGTCACGTAGTTCGGGATGCCGTCGCGGCCGTAGGGCAGCGGCGCTTCGCCGCGGACCAGCGGTTCGAGGTACTTGCGCGCGCTGGCGGTGATGCCGAAGCCGTCCTTGCGCAGGAAGTTCGCCGGCATCTTCTTCTCGTGGTTGGCCACCTTGTCCAGCGGCGCCGGTTCGATCTTCCAGCGGTACGGCGCGTCCGCGGTGCGCACGATCACCGGCATCACCGAATTGCGGCCTTCCAGCGCGAACTTCACCGCCGCCTTGCCGACCGCCTGCGCCTGCTCCCAGTCGGTCTTCGACGCGAGGTGCCGCGCCGAGCGCTGCAGGTAGTCGGGCAGGGCGTAGTGGACCTTGAAGCCGAGCGCGTCCTTGACCTTGCCGGCCAGGTACGAGGCCACGCCGCCGAGCTGGGTGTGGCCGAACGAATCGGTGCCGCCGCCGGCGTCGGCGACGAACCTGCCGTCCGCCGTGTGGATGCCTTCGCTGGCCACGACCACGCAGTAGCCGACCTTCGCCACGACCTTCTTCACCTCGGCGAGGAACGCGGCCTCGTCGTAGGCGCGTTCGGGGAACAGGATGATGTGCGGCGCGTCGCCGGCGCCCTTGCCGGCGAGTCCCGCCGCCGCGGCCAGCCAGCCGGCGTGGCGGCCCATCGCCTCGTAGACGAAGACCTTGGTCGAGGTCTCGGCCATCGCCGCGACGTCCAGCGCGCACTCCCGCACCGACACCGCGGTGTATTTCGCCGCCGAGCCGAAGCCCGGGCAGCAGTCGGTGACCGCGAGGTCGTTGTCGATGGTCTTCGGCACGCCGATGCAGGCCAGCGGGTAGTCGTAGGCCCTGGCCAGCTGCGACACCTTCAGCGCGGTGTCGGCCGAGTCGTTGCCGCCGTTGTAGAGGAAGTAGCGGACGTCGTGCGCCTTGAACACGTCCAGCAGGCGCTCGTATTTCGCCCGGTCCGCTTCCAGCGACTTCAGCTTGACCCGGCAGCTGCCGAACGCGCCGCCCGGCGTGTGCGCCAGCGCGCGGATCGCCGCGGCCGATTCTTTGGTCGTATCGATCAGTTCCTCGCGCAGCGCGCCGAGGATGCCGTTGCGCGCGGCCAAGACCTTGATTTTTCGGGCCCGGGCCTCGCCGATGACGCCGGCGGCGGTGGCGTTGATGACGGCGGTGACGCCGCCGGACTGAGCATAAAGTAGGGTGCCTGCGGCCATGTCGGGTTCGTTTCCAGTGGGGCGGATGCGGTAAGCTGCGCGGGTATGCGGCGCGGCAATGGTACGGCAATGGATTCTAACGCCGCCCGCCCGGGATTCCGATCTTGAGGGAGTGACTCGATGCGATTGGTGTTGTTGGGCCCGCCCGGCTCGGGCAAGGGGACGCAGGCGATGCGCCTGAAGGAATACCTGCAGGTGCCGCACATCTCCACCGGCGACCTGTTGCGCGCGGAAGTGGCCGCGGGCAGTCCGCTCGGCATGCAGGCGAAGGAAGTGATGGCGCGCGGCGAACTGGTCAGCGACGAAATCCTGCTCGGCATGCTGGAAGACCGCTTCTCGCGCGCCGATACCAGTGCCGGCTTCATCCTCGACGGCTATCCGCGCAACCTGGCGCAGGCCGACGCGCTGGGCAAGCTGTTGCACAGGCTGGGGCAGAAGTTCGACGCGGCGGTGCAGCTGGAAGTGCCGACCGAACTGCTGGTCGAACGCATCGCCGGCCGCGCCAAGGCCGAAGGCCGCGCCGACGACAATCCGGAGTCGGTGCGCAAGCGCCTGGACGTGTACACCGAGCAGACCGCACCGGTGATCGAGTTCTACCGCCAGCAGGGCGAGCTGACCGTGGTCGACGGCGTCGGCGAGCTGGACGAGGTGTTCAACCGCATCGTCGAAGCCATCGCGCCGGAGAAGGCGGTCGGTTGACCGCGCATCGAACCACAAGAAAAACGCCCCGGCATGCCGGGGCGTTTCGTTTGCGGGACCGGTCGCTCGCGCCGGTCAGGGGCTGAGCTTCAAGGTCAGGTTGTACGACTGCAGGATCGGGTTCAGCGGCGAGTAGTAGGTGTTGCCGCCGCCATTCTTGCCCTGCTTGCCCTTGCAGCTGCCGCTGCCGCCGGAAAGCACGCCCTGGCCCTGGCCGGTGCCGGTGATGAACGAGCCGCCGGAGTCGCCGCCTTCCGCGCAGGCGCTGGTCTGGGTCAGGCCGGTCACGGTGCCGTCGGGGTTTCCGCTCTGGTCGACATACGACACGGTCACGTTCTTGGCGCGGATCGCGCCGCAATGCCAGCCGGTCGTGCGGCCGGAACGGCAGACCGCCGCGCCGATCGCCGCTTCGGTGCTGCCGTGCACGGCCACGTCGCCCGAGCCGTACCCGGAAACCAGCGGCTGGAGCGTGTTGCCGCTGTCGACCTGGACCCAGGCCCGGTCCGGGCCGGTTTGGTTGTTGTCCGGCATGGTCGATGCGGCGAACGAGCCGATCCGGGTCGCCCCCTTCCGCTTGCCGCCCGACACGTACACGCCCCAGCCCGCCTCGCCCTCGCTGCAGTGGCCGGCGGTCGCGAAGCCCTGGTTGCCGCCCTGGGTGACGGAGAAGCCGACCGAGCAGTAGTAGCCGCTCTGGCCGTCGGGCGAGGAGATGTACTCGCTGCCGCCCAGCAGCGTGGCCAGCAGCCGCGGGGCATCGGCCATGGTTTCGAAGCGGATCAGCCCGGCGTCGGCCGCACTGGCGGCGACGAAGTCGATCGCGGCCTTCTGCGCGCCATTGCCCACGCCGACCACGACGCTGTTGGTTTGCGGGTCGACGCGCCAGCTGTACACGCCTTGCGGCGCCCGGCCGCTGCGGTCGGCCGCGTGGTCCAGTTCCGCCTTGGCGGCCTCGAGGTCGGCCAGGCTGTGGTCGACGCGGCGAATTTCCACGCCCGCAGTGGCCTGCTGCGGCGCGATCGAGGTGGTCGCCACCACGTAGCGGAACGAACCATCGCCCTGGCGTTCGATCCAGCTGCCCGCGAAGTGGCGGCCCTGCGTGGATTGCAGCGATTTCTGCTGCTGGGCGGCGAGGCGCTCGATCTTCAGGTACTGCGCCAATTGCGTGCCCGACAGGCCCAGGTCGCGCTGCATGGCGGCCTTCAGGGCGGGGTCAACGGCATCGGCAGCCGTCGCGGAAGCGCTGGCGATGGCCAGCGCCATGGCGGCGGCGAGGGGGGTGAAAACGCGAAGGGACTTGGATATCGACATCTGCAAGCTCCTGGGTGGTCGTAGTTGGGTGCCGCCCGCCGGTCGCCGCGAGATTCCCGCGGAAGCCGGGGAAACGGTCGGCGGAAAGTAGCATGGATCGCGCCGGACAACGCGCCCGGGGCAGGATCCGGGCGCGCGAAATCGGCGACAATCGCCGCATGAGCGACATTCCCGTCAGAAACATCCACATCCTCGGCATCGCCGGCACCTTCATGGGCGGCGTGGCCGCGTTGGCGCGCGAACTCGGGTACTCGGTCGAAGGCAGCGACCAGGCGATCTATCCGCCGATGTCGACGCAACTCGAGAAACTGGGCATCGCGCTGGCGCAGGGGTACGCGCCTGAGAACGTTTCCGCCGGTTGCGACGAGATCGTGATCGGCAACGCGCTGTCGCGCGGCAATCCCGCGGTCGAGGCGGTGCTCGACGCGGGGCGCAAGTACAACAGCGGCGCGCAGTGGCTGGCCGAGAACGTGTTGCCGGGCCGCGACACGCTGGCCGTCGCCGGCACCCACGGCAAGACCACGACGACGACGATCCTGTCCTATTTGCTCGAAGCGGCCGGACGCGGGCCGGGCTTCCTGATCGGCGGCGTGGCCGAGGATTTCGGCGTGTCCGCGCGCATCGGCAAGGGCCGCGAATTCGTGGTCGAGGCCGACGAATACGACACCGCGTTCTTCGACAAGCGCAGCAAGTTCGTCCACTACCGGCCGCTGGTGGCGATCCTCAACAACCTGGAATACGACCACGCCGACATCTTCCCCGATGTGGCCGCGATCCAGCGCCAGTTCCACCACCTCGTGCGCACGGTGCCGCATCGCGGCCGGCTGATCGTCAACGGCCACGACCGGCATCTGGCCGAAGTGCTGGAAATGGGCTGTTGGACGCCGGTGGAAAAATTCGGCTTCGATGAATCGTTCGATTGGAGCGCGCGCAAGCTCAATGCCGACGGCAGCGCGTTCGTCGTGCTGAAGAACGGAAAGGAAATCGGCACGGTCGAATGGCCGCTGCTCGGCGACCACAACGTGCTCAACGGCGTCGCCGCATTGGCCGCGTGCGCTGCGGTCGGCGTCGACATTGCCAAGGTGATTCCTTCGCTGGCCAATTTCAGCAGCGTGAAGCGCCGGCTGGAAGTCATCGGCACGGAGCAGGGCATCACGATCTACGACGATTTCGCCCACCACCCGACCGCGATCCGCACCACGTTGCAGGGCCTGCGTGCGAAGGTCGGCAAGGCGCGGATAGTGGTTGCGATGGAGCCGCGCAGCAATTCGATGCGCCTGGGCGCGCACGCCGACGCGCTGGCGCCGTCGCTGGACGATGCGGATGCGGTGGTGTTCCTCGCCCGGCCGGAATTGCCCTGGGATGCGGCGAAGGTGGTTTCCGCGATCCGCGGCGAGGCGAAGGCGGTGCCGAGCAGCGGCGAGCTGATCGCGACGCTGCGTTCGCTGGCGAAGGCCGGCGACCACGTGGTGTTCATGTCGAACGGCGGGTTCGACGGGGCGCCGAGGAAGTTCCTGGCGGCTTTGGAGGGCTAGCCGGCAGTGAAGAGCGGTCGAATACTGGCGTTATCGGTCCTTGTCCTGTTGATCGCTACGGCTGCCGGATTGACGATGGCCAAGAGGAAGAGCGTGATTACCAAGGATCAACTCATCGAGATGTTCGGGAACATGCCCAGAGGGCCGGGCTGGGATACGTCCAAGCAGATGCTGTGGGGCTACTTTTTCACGGATCGCTCAAAAGAAAAACTCCAGAAAGCCGCGGCGCTCCTCGAGCAGCAGGGATACCGGGTTGTAGACATCTACTTGTCCGACAAGGACGACCCCAAAGGACGCGATCTCTGGTGGCTGCATGTCGAGAAGGTCGAAATCCACAGTCCCGATACGCTGGATCAACGCAACCGGCAGCTTTATCGGTTTGCGGACGAGCAAGGGCTTGATTCTTATGACGGCATGGACGTTGGGCCAGCTCCCGTGAAACGCGAGTGACGAGGAATTGGCGCATCGCTCTTTGATTGCTCTACGGCTGCGACGCGATAGGATGCGCGCATGCCAGCCACCGAAACCCTCCCGCTCTTCCCCCTCCACGCCGTCCTCCTCCCCGGCGCCGCGCTGCAACTGCGCGTGTTCGAGCCCCGCTATCTCGACATGGTGCGCGACTGCGGGCGCAGCGGCAGCAGCTTCGGCGTCTGCCTGATCCTGGTGGGCGGCGAAGTCGGCGAGCCGGCCACGCCGGCCGCGTTCGGTTGCGAGGCGGTCATCGAGGACTTCGACACCGGTCCCGACGGCCTGCTCGCGTTGCGCCTGCGCGGGCGCCGGCGCTTCCACGTGCGCCGCACCCGCGTGCGCGACAACGGCCTGGTCGTCGGCGAAATCGAATGGTGCGAACCCGACCCCGACGACGAACTGCACCCCGAACACGCGATGCTGGCGACGGTGCTGGAGAAGATCCTCGAACAGATCGACGCCGACCTGCCGGCGCTGTCGCAGCAGCAACTCGACAACGCCTCGTGGGTCGGCTGGCGCCTGGCGGAGTTGCTGCCGCTGGAACCGTCGCAGCGGCTCGGCATCCTGCAGGAAGACGACGTGCACCGGCGGCTGGAGCGGTTGCTCGGCTTGATGTAGGAGCGGCGTAAGCCGCGATAAGGCGCCCAGCGATCTGGATGAAAGGCATCGCGGCTTACGCCGCTCCTACAGCGTGGGTCTGTCGCCGCTTCCGGCCGGCGTGTCCGTACGCACCCGCAACACCGGCAGCTTCGAATCCGGGTGGATCGCGATGCCGTTCGGCAAGCCGGATACGGCGACCGTCACCGCGGCCAGCGCGGCATCGGCTTCCGACAGCGGCAACCACATGTCGACGAGGTTGAAGGCCTGGCGATGGCGCAATACCTGCGCGCTGCCGATCCACAACGGTTGTTCGTGGCCGGCTTCGCGCACGCTGGCCGGCGCCGGCCACAGGCGCAGCGCGTACATCTCGTCCGGGTTCGCGCCGGGACGCAGCATCAGCAGGCTTTCCGCGCGCGTGTCCAGCGTCGCCGGCAGCACCGGTTGCTGCTCCGCCGGCGTCGTGATGTTCAGCAACTGCAGCGCCTCCTCCCAGCCGGCCTGCGCCTGCACGTGCCAGCCGGCGCTTTCCAGCCGGGCCTGCAGCGGCGCCAACGGGCCGGCGACCTGCACATCGAGCGGCCAGCGCTGTTCGTTGTCGAATTCGTTGCGTCGCGCCGGCAGGCGCTGCCAATCCTTGTTCCACCAGCCGTCGATCGCGTACGACTCGGTCGCCGGCTGCGCTTCGAAGCGCGCCAGCGTCGTGCCGACGCTGCGCGGCGCGTGCCACAGCGCGGCAACGCCGAACGCGCCGTAGAACAGCCACGCCAGCGGCGCCATCCAGAACGAGCGGTTGACGCGGCGGCGATAGGCGACGCCCAGCGCCAGCAGCCAGACCACGCCGAGCAGGATGCCGCCGACCACGTCGCTGAGCCAGTGCGCGCCCAGGTACAGGCGCGCGAAGCCGATCAGCGCAACCACCAGGCCCGCGGCCATGTACGGCCAGATGCGGTTGCGCCCCGGCAGTTCGCGCGCGATCAGCACGGCGAAGAAGCCGAAGGCGATCGTCGCCATCGTCACCGCGATCGACGGGAAGCCGAAGCCGCCGACGACCGCCGGCGGTTTCGGGATGTCGACCACCGCGCCCAGCCACGCGGTCAGCGCCAGGCCGAAGGCCAGCGCCGCCACCCAGTGCGCGGCGGCCATCCAGCGCCTGCGCCACAGCAGGTAGCCCAGCGCGGCCAGCGCCGCCGGCGCCAGTACCTGCGCGTCGCCGAGCGAAGCCAGCGCGGCCAGCGGCTGGTCGGCCAGCGGGTTGCGCACGCCCTGCATCAGCCGGTGCACGGCCAGGTCGATCGACAGCGGCTCGCCGTGGCCGATCACCAGTGCGACGAAGGCGAAGCAGGCCCAGCCGACCGCCAGCAGCAGCACCGCCAGCAGCGCCAGCGACACCGATTCGCGCCGCTTCGGGTCGAACAGCGCTTCCGAATACAGGCCCAGCACCGGGTGTGCGTGCGACCAGCGCAGCGCGCGTGCCAGCAGCGCGTCGGCGTGCGCGGCGAACCAGCGGTAGGTGAACAGCACCGCGATCCACGCCAGCGCCAGCACCAGCGCCAGCAGGCCCAGCACCAGCGCCAGCCGCCCGGCGACCGCGGCCACCGCGTCGTAGGCCTGGCCGAGGATCCAGCCCGGCGCGAGGAACAGCGCCGCCCAGCTGAGCGCGGCGAAGGCGCTGGTCGGCAGGTATTTCTTCAGCGGCATCCGCGACATGCCGGCCACCGCCGGCACGAACGGGCGGATTGGGCCGAGGTAGCGCGCGACGATGACGCTCTTGACGCTGTTGCGGCGGAAGCGCGCCTCGCCGCGGTGCAGCAGTTGCGGGTACTTCGAGAACGGCCAGTAGTCGTAGAGATGCCGGCCCCAGCGCCGGCCGACGAAGAAGCTGAGGCCGTCGCCGAGGAACGCGCCCAGCGCCGCGCAGGCCAGCGCGTACGGCCCGGACATTTCGCCCATGCCGACCAGGATGCCGACCGGCAGCAGCAGCGGCAGCGCCGGCACCACCGCGCCGAGCACGATCAACGCATCGCAGAACGCCACCGCGAAAATCACCGCGCCTGCCGCGTGCGGATGCGCACCGACCCAGGCCAGCAGGCTGTCGAACCAAGTAGGACTCATCTGTGGATTATAGGTGGGCGCGACGGATTTCCCCCTCCCGCACGGGGGAGGGGAGCCGCATGGCCGCAGCGACTAGAATCCGCGCATGGACGCATCGAACCCGGTCGAAATCAGGGCGTTGAAGGCCGACAGCTTCGGCCGCATCGCGCTGATGCGCGGCACGCGGGGCGTGTTCGTGCGCCGCGACCTGGCGGCCTCGCCATGGTGGCTGCGCCTGACCGCATGGCGGCTGGCGCGGCGCGAGGCGCGCGCGCTGCGCCGGTTGCAGGGCCAGCCGGCGACGCCGCAACTGCTCGGCTGGGACGGCATGCGCCTGGACCGCAGTTACCTGGAAGGTACGGCGATGTACCTGCGCCCGCCGCGCGGCGACGTGGCCTATTTCCGTGCCGCGCGGCGCCTGTTGCAGCAGATCCACCGCCGCGGCGTCGCCCACAACGACCTGGCCAAGGAAGCCAACTGGCTGGTGCTGGAGGACGGCGGCCCGGCGGTGGTCGACTTCCAGCTGGCCACCTTCGGCGACCCGCGCTCGCGCTGGATGCGCCTGCTGGCGCGCGAGGACCTGCGCCACCTGCTCAAGCACAAGCGCATGTACTGCCGCGACCGGCTCACCCCGGTCGAGCTGCGCGTGCTCGGGCGCCATTCGTGGCTGCGCGACCTGTGGTTCCGTACCGGCAAGCCGGCGTACCGCTTCCTCACCCGGCGGATACTGAAGTGGGAAGACAACGAAGGCCGGGGGGCGAAACCGTAGGAGCGGGATAAAGAGTGGAGAGGAGCGAGGAGTGGGTAAAATCCCGAGCTGTCACTCGTTCCTCACGCCTCTTCGCTCACTTCTCCCATGACCACCCTCGCCGGCAAAACCCTGTTCGTCACCGGTGCCTCGCGCGGCATCGGCCTGGCCATCGCGCTGCGCGCCGCGCGCGACGGCGCCAACGTCGCGATCGCGGCGAAGTCGGCGGTGCCGAACCCGAAGCTGCCCGGCACCATCCACAGCGCCGCCGAGGCGGTCGACGCCGCCGGCGGGCGCGGGCTGGCGCTGAAGTGCGACATCCGCGAAGAGGACGAAGTGCGGGCCGCGGTCGCCGCCACCGTCGATACGTTCGGCGGCATCGACATCCTGGTCAACAACGCCAGCGCGATCTGGTTGCGCGGCGCGCTGGACACGCCGATGAAGCGCTTCGACCTGATGCAGCAGGTCAACGTGCGCGGCAGCTTCCTGTGCGCGCAGGCCTGCCTGCCGTACCTGCTGCAGGCGGCCAATCCGCACATCCTCACCCTGTGCCCGCCGCCGTCGCTGGACCCGAAATGGTGGGCGCCGCACACCGGCTACACGCTGGCGAAGATGGGCATGAGCTTCGTCACGATCGGCCTGGCCGGCGAATTCGGCCCGCAGGGCGTCGCGGTCAACGCGTTGTGGCCGCGCACGCTGATCGCCACCGACGCGCTGAACATGATCCCCGGCGTGTCGGCGGCGAACGGGCGCAAGCCGGAAATCATGGCCGACGCCGCGCACGCGATCCTGACGCGCGACGCGCGAGGCTTCAGCGGCAATTTCCTGATCGACGACGAAGTGCTGGCCGGCGCCGGCGTGACCGACCTGTCCGGCTACGCGGTCGATCCATCGCAGCCGTTGCTGCCGGATTTGTTCCTGTAGGAGCGGGTCCGGCGCGCGAGCGCCGTGCGCCGGCTCGCGGCAACATCCGTCGTGGCGGGCGGTCCCCGCGGTCGCGCGCCGGGGCCGTTCCTGCGGCGTTAACACTTCGTGCGGCAGACGCATCCGGTTCCCGGGAGTGCAACGACGGGCAGCGTGGACGGCCAGGCGACGACGGCGATGGTGGCGGCGGCACGTGCCGGCGATGGCGGCGCGATGGACGCGCTGTTCCGCCGTTTCGCGCCGGTCGTGCATGGCGTGCTGCTCGGCTACGTGCAACGCAGCGACGCCGACGACCTGACCCAGGACGTGTTCGAAACCGTGCTGGCGCGATTGCCGGAGTTGCGTGACGACGCGGCGTTCCCGGGCTGGGTGGTCAGCATCGCGCGGCATGCGGCGCTGGACGCGAAGCGCCGGCGTGCGCCGACGGTCGGGGATGCCGCGCTCGATGTCGCCGCGGGCCCGGGCAGCGTCGAGGACCGGCTCGACGCCGACCATGCGCTGCGCGCGATCCGCGGCCTGCCCGAGGCCTACCGCGAGACCCTGCTGCTGCGCCTGGTCGAAGGCCTGACCGGGCCGGAGATCGCCGAACGCACCGGGCTGACCCCCGGCAGCGTGCGCGTGAACCTGCATCGCGGCATGGCGATGCTGCGCGAGGCTTTCGCGGGCGCGGCGCGAGGAACGGAACCATGAACCAGATCCCCGGACACGACGACTACCTGTGGGACCGCAGCGGCCCGGTCGACGCCGGGGTCGCCGAACTCGAGCGCCTGCTGGCGCCGCAGGGCTGGCGGCCGCGGTCGCGCGTGCCGCCGCGTCGAGGCGCGACCGCGCCGGGCGTCGCGCCTTCCCGCGGGCGCCGCGACCGGCGCTGGCGCATCGCCATCGCGGGCGCCGCGGCGATCGCCGCGTTCGCGATTGGCGTGCGCGGCTGGTACGCGTACCGCCTGCAATGGCCGGCGCAACAGCCATGGCGCATCGCGGCGGTCGAAGGCGAGGCCCGTGTCGACGGCCGCGATATCGGCGACGCATCGCGGCTGACGCCGGGCGCGGTGCTCGAAACCGGCGCCGGCCGCGTGCGCCTGCGCGTGGCGCGGATCGGCGAAGTGGTGGTCGGCGAAGGCTCGCGCTTCCGCATCGTCGACACGCGCAGCGGCCGGCACCGCACGCAGCTGCAGCACGGCAGCCTGTGGGCGCGGGTGTGGGCGCCGCCCGGCGCGCTTGGCGTGGCGACGCCGGCGGGCGACGTGCTCGACCTCGGCTGCGAGTTCACCATGCGCGCCAACGCCGACGGCAGCGGCACGCTGGCCGTGCGCAGCGGCTGGGTGCAGGTCGAGAGCGGCTGGCGCGAAGTGCTGGTGCCGCAGGGCGCGCGGGTCGAGTTCGCCGCGCACGGCCGCCCGGGCACGCCGTACGACGAAGGCGCGAGCGACGCCTTCGTCGCGGCGCTGCGCACGCTGGATGCGCAGGATGCGATGGCAGAACCCGATGCGGCCGCGGTACGCGCGCTGGCCGCGGCGGCGCGGCCGCAGGATGCGATCAGCCTGATGTCGCTGCTGCGCGCGCGGCCGCAACTGGCCGACGGCCCGGTGTTCGACCGGATGTCGGAACTGATGCCGGCCGATGCGCGGGTCGCGCGCGCGGCGGTGCGCGCGCAGGTGCCGAATGCGATGGGGCCGTGGTGGGAGGCGCTGCCGTACCCGCGGATCAAGCGCTGGTGGGCGCAATGGCCGGACGCATTGCCGTCGCGCGATGGCGCGGAGATCCTGCAGCGCGATTGATGCCGCGCCCGCGCCGGTTAACGGCGCTGCCGCCGCAGGCGTCCTTCCGACGCGCCCCCTTCGTGCGCGACCTGTCGGAGACTTCGATGAACACCGCGAAACCCAAACCGCTGCTGCATGGCCTGGCGCTGTCGATGCTGCTGTTCGCCACGCCGGCGTTCGCCGGCCCGCCGCTGCTGTGCCATCCGTTCCAGACCAACGGCGCGCCGTCGTTGCCGTGGGGCGGCAACGGCTGGAACCAGGCGCGCGCCGGCTACGACCTCGCCAGGCTCGGCGCCGACACCGAGGCGCTGCTGGCGCCCGCCACGCCGGTCATCGCGCGGATGGAGACGCTGCGCCGCGCGGCGATCTACGCCAGCCGCGACGGCAAGGTCGCACGCGGACTCGCCGGCCGGCTCGACGCGCGCGTCGCTGCCGCCAAAGACGACGACGCCAGGGCGCTGGCGCTGTTCGACGCCGGCTATTTCCGCGAAACGCTGCAGGACATCGTGCGCCTGCAGGGCTACGACACGGCGGCGATCGGCAAGGCCGACGCGCCGGCGCTGCGCGCGCTGCTGGCGGGCGCCGACGGCAGCGCGGGCATCGACCAGGCGTTGAAGCTGCGCCCGCAGGATCCGGAGCTGCATTTCGCCGCGGCGCTGGTCGCCACCGCCGACGAGCGCGGGGACGATTACGCCAGGCATGCGCGGATCGCGCAGGCAGGCATGGGCCAGGACCGCCTGCTGGCGCTGAACGTCGCCCGGATCGCCGCCGGGCACTGAGCGGAAGGGATGCACGGGCAGGAAGGGCGGGTCTTGCGGAAGCCGCTCCCGCGATCGCCGGAGCGGCGCCGGGCGCCGGGATTCCGGCACAATAGAACGCCCTTCCGCATGCCCCGCCCATGACCACGCCCGACCCCGCCAGCCTCCTCGCCCTCGGCCGCGACTACTACCTGCCCGTCTACAAGCAGCGCGAGATGATCATCGAGCGCGGACAGGGCGCGCGCGTCTGGGACAGCAGCGGCCGCGAGTACATCGACTTCGCCGCCGGCATCGCGGTGTGCGGGCTCGGCCATTGCGATCCGGACCTGGTCGCGGCGCTGGTCGAGCAGGCCGGCAAGCTGTGGCACACCAGCAACGTGTTCTACAGCGAGCCGCCGTTGAAGCTGGCCGAGGAACTGGTGAAGGCGTCGAAGTTCGCCACCCGCGTGTTCCTGTGCAACTCCGGCGCCGAGGCGAACGAGGCGGCGATCAAGCTGACCCGCAAGTGGGCGAGCAAGCAGGGTCGCCCGGCGGACAAGCGCGTCATCGTCACCTTCAAGGGCAGCTTCCACGGCCGCACGCTGGGCGCGGTCACCGCGACCGCGCAGCCGAAGTACCAGGAAGGCTACGAGCCGCTGCCGGGCGGCTTCCGCTACGTCGATTTCAACGACCTGGCGCAACTCGAGGACGCGATGGCGTCCGGCGATGTCGCCGCGGTGATGCTGGAGCCGGTGCAGGGCGAAGGCGGCGTGACGCCGGCCGCGCCGGGTTTCCTGCAGGGCGTGCGCGCGCTGTGCGACCGGCACGACGCGCTGCTGGTCCTCGACGAGATCCAGGCCGGCATGGGCCGCACCGGCACGCTGTTCGCGCACTGGCACGATCGGGTGACGCCGGACATCGTCACCCTGGCGAAGGCGCTGGGCGGCGGTTTCCCGATCGGCGCGATGCTGGCCGGACCGAAGGTCGCCGAAGTGATGGGCTACGGTGCCCACGGCACCACCTTCGGCGGCAATCCGCTGGCGGCGGCGGTGGCGCGGGTGGCGCTGAAGAAGCTGGCGTCGGACGAAATCGCCGCGAACGTGAAGAAGCAATCGCAGGTGCTGCGCGACGGCATCGCCGCGATCAACGCCGAGTCGAACCTGTTCTCCGAAGTGCGTGGCCGCGGGCTGATGCTCGGCGCGGTGCTGAAGCCGGAATATGCCGGCAAGGCCGGCGACGTGCTCGACCACGCCGCCGCGAACGGCCTGCTGCTGTTGCAGGCGGGGCCGGACGTGCTGCGCTTCGTGCCGGCGCTGAACATCGGCGACGGGGAAGTGGCGGAAGGGTTGCAGCGATTGAAAGCGGCGCTGTCGCAGTTCGCAAGGCCGTGAACCGGCAGGGCGGGTCCTGACCCGACCCGCCTTTGCACCTTCCCGGGAACACCACAGGCGGGTCAGGACCCGCCCTGCCTGGCTGCCTGGCTGAAGAACCGGAATGCGCCGGCCTGCATGAATCGTCAGGTCCCGGCGTAGCTCGAGACCTCGATGAGATTGGAATCCGGGTCCCTGAAGTACACGGACACGATGGGGCCAAGGGCGCCCGTGCGATCGACCGGCCCCTCGATGACGCGGACGCCGGAGGCCTCCAGGTGGGCCAACACCGCCGGCATGGGTACGGACGCGATGAGGCAGAGGTCTGCGGAGCCGGGCGTGGGGCAGGCGGCCTTCGGCTCGAATTCACGGCCGTGCTGGTGCAGATTGATCTTGTGAACGCCGAAGCTGAGCGCCTTCCTGCCTCCGGCGAACGTCGTCACTTCCATGCCGAGGACGCGCGAGTAGAAGGCGCAGGATGCGTCGATGTCCCGCACGGTGAGCACGAGATGGTCGATTCTTTCGATCCGCAATGGGCTGTCCATGAAGTCTGATGCCGGAATCGGGCCGCGCCGCGCAGCGGCGCCGGCTTGGGTGGATTGTCAGGCCTTGCGCCAAAACGCCATGTCGACGCCGACGATCAGGCTGACGACGATGGAGGCCGACAGGTAGCAGAAGAACTGATCGCGGAACCTCAATTCCAGGTGCCGGCTGGCCGCCACCAGCAGGCCGAGCAGGCCGGCCACAACGACCAGGGGGAGCGTCCAGGTGCCCAGGCCGAGCAATTGGCTGACTCTCGCCTCGTCGTTCGGGTTGGAAAAACTCAGGCCGGCCGCAAGCAGGCGCATGAAGAAGGCCATGTAGAGCAGCGCGAAACCGAATTGCGAGCGCCGCCGCTTGACGAGCCAGAAACCCAGGATGCCCTGGGCAAGGGTGACCAGGGGGCCGGCAGCGGAAACCATCGTCTGGTCCAATGCGCCCATGGGGTCCCTGGACCATACGTGGTTCGGGGTTGCGACCATGTCGTGTCCGATGGCAACGCCGGTCAACCAATGCGCGAACTCATGGACCAGGAACGTACCGATTCCAACGAAGAACAGGACCGCATAGAACCTGGCGGTCAGGACCGATTTCGGGCTGCTCACGAACTTCTCCAGTCAGGCCTGGCGCCGGAGTTTAGCCGACCCGCGAAGCGGCTTCGTCCCGGATGAACCGTCAGGTGCCGTTGTGCGGCTCGACCACGACCGCGGTGCCGTAACACAGGACCTCGGTAAGGCCGGCCATCAGTTCGGTGGCGTCGTAACGGACCGCGACGATTGCGTTGGCGCCCAGCTGCCGGGCGTGCCTGACCATGTCCCGGTACGTTTCGAGCCGGGCCTGCTCGCAAAGTTCGGTGTAGATGGTGATGTTGCCGCCGAACAAAGTCTGCAGGCCGCCGAGGAAGTTCCCGACCACGGAGCGGGATCTGACGGTGATGCCGCGGACGATGCCCAGGTTGCGGGCGATCCTGTGCCCGGGCAACTCGGGCGCGGTCGTAACCATGGAATCGTTCAGAACGGTGGTCGAAGGCCGAACCGTTGCGTTGTTGTAAGGATCAGTCACGAGTTTCCCCATTGGTTGCCAAATGCCCGAGTTTGGCCGGGTCGCTTCGCGGCCACGGCCAAGTGGAAATTACCTGCACCGGGCCGGGGTTGCGAAGTGGGGGCGGCCTGGATGAATCCTCGGGCTCACGCGGCGCGGTTGGCGAAGAAATGCCAGGCGAGCCAGGCAAGCAGCGCCAGGACTGCAGGGCAGGCCCAGCCGAAGCGCCTTGCAATGGAAAGGTTGTTGGGCTGCGAGGCGTCCGCGGAAGCCATTGCCCAGGCGATGTTCAACGCCCAGCCGATTGCAATGGAAATCGCTGCCGAGATCAGTGGGTGCAACTGCGAGTGCGCAAGAAACAACCAGAACACCGCAACCGGCAACACTATGGCGATCAGCAAAAGAACGGGTGCGAGTTTCTTCATGAGTCCTGACACCTGAGTTAAGCCGGGCCGCTTCGCGGCCACGGCAGGAAAACAATCTTACGAGCCTTTGCCGTGGCCGCGAAGGCGGGCCCGGCTTGAACGAATTGTCGGGTGTCGCTTGCGATCTCTCAGGTAACCAGGCTGACGAGCCAGGCGATCACGAACCACGAGAAGCCACAGAGAAGGTTGATCTTGTTTTTGATGCCAAACATCAAGTGTTCGAAGTTGACAACAAACTCTCCGAGCGACCGATATAGCTCCGCGGTCTGAGCCTCGTACTTTTCCTTCAAGTGCTCCGCAACCATCTTGTGAGCCCTAACGCCTGAATTAAGCCGACCCGCGAAGCGGGTTCGGCTTGAATGAATTGTTAGGGCTCATGCCCGGGATTGAACGCTAAGGTATAAACGTACGAAAGCGGAAAGAACATCAGGCATGCAATAAACCATCTCCAGCTCCCGGCGACGTGTGCGCGATACATGCTGAGAATCCAAGTTGAAACTATGCCCGCTGCGATAGCCAGGTTGAGCAATTTTTCATGGAAGAACATTTCATCGCCAGAAAGGCCCCAGTCCATCGCTCGCTCTTGGCCGAGTGCCACAAGAAGCGCGAGATATGCAAAGCCAAAGACAATCAACAGAAGCGAGGTCTTTGGAACGGCATTGATCTTGAACATGAGCCCTAACGCCTGAATTAAGCCGACCCGCGAAGCGGGTTCGGCTTGAATGAATTGTTAGGGCTCACTGCCGCGATCTGAGGGCCTAGCCAGAAGCCAGCACACAAAATCGTGGATGAGCCCGCCAAAAAGCAGGAAGAGCAGGAGTGCCGCAACGATATTGTCTAGTGCCGAGCGGGTGCCATCAAATGTAAGGACATGAACCCCAGCAAGAATTGCAAAGAGCGAGACTGAAGTAAGACCGATGCGAGTCGAAGGCAGCAAGCCGCCCCACATGGAGATGCGTCCAGTGCTGCGCACTAGGCCGGCGAAATCTTTCTGCGTCAAAACAAATATTCCGGCTCCAAGAGCGAGCATGACCAACCCGAACCAGAGATCTTTCATGTGAGCCCTAACGCCTGAGTTAAGCCGACCCGCGAAGCGGGTTCGGCTTGAATGAATTGTTAGAGCCCATTGTGCCTCACCCACATGGAGTAGAACAAAGCGAAAAGCAAGATGAGGGTTGTGGCGGCCAGATAGAAACGATTGCGACGCTGTATGGCTGCGGATGTTTGGTGCCGAATGGGTGCGAGCAGCCAAAGAGTGAGCTGGAGCAGCGCGAGTACACCGAAACAGATGCCAATCGTCAACAGGCCGTGCCCCCGAATTGGTAGGAAGGCCGCCAAAGCCAATGATAAAAATTGCAGCGTAAGAACTGTGCGTTGCCAAGGGCGGGCGAACTCAAGCGGCTTGCCGCAATCTGGGCAAAGTTGCGGCTCACCAAATGCAGCAAGTCCGATGCGCGTGCGGAATTGGATAGTTGGGCAGGAAGCCACCGTAGTGCTTGACATGGGCTCTAACGCTTGAGTTAAGCCGTGCCGCGAAGCGGCATCGGCTTGAACGAATTGTTAGAGCCCAGGAGCGCCGCCACAACTGGGTGCCAACGCCGCCATGAAAACCCGTAGGAGGGATGTGGAACCCATGAAGCGATGGCGGTTCCGCCCCGGTAGTCATAGATCCATGTTTCATGCGCCGTTCCGCCCACAACCAATTCGGCCCCCGAGGCACCTTGACTAGACATGTTGCGCCAGAGACGCCGAGAAAGGACTAACACCCGCTCTGGCTGTAACCGCTCCAAAACACTGAAGAATGCCTGCTCAGAGCTAGCCCAAAGTTCTTTGGGAGGGGCTTGCCCAGCAGTTGGTCCGGCGGAACCCTGCACATAGTTGTAGAGCGCAACACTGTTCCAGAACTCAGAGCGGTCAATCTCATGCTTTGGTGCTCCAGCTACGACTTGCATGATGTTTGTCCAGAAGCGGTGACTCCACTTGTTATCCACATACTCAGCTGTAAGTGAACGTGTTGCGTCCGGATCGGACGAAATGTCCCCGTAATGTGATTCTCCAAGAATCAACAGCCGCGGACGGCTGTGCTCGTATTCCGACCCCTTCCACGGCTCGAAGAAAATTGGCATGGGCTCTAACGCCTAATAGACCCCAAATCGGGGTGATATGACGAAGTATCCGCGGCCCGGGCGAGGCGTTCAAGTGACGAATTCCTGTGCGGAATCAAGCTGTTGACCGATAGTCGCGGGCTGGTCATGGCGGCAATCCTGCCTTGCATATTTCAATTTGCGAGGCGATATGCCATATCCATCACGAAATGCGGTGATAAACCCGGCACAAGTCGGGTCGGATAAACGTCTTCAGACGAACAGCCCGCGCCCGATCAGTTCGCGCGCCAGCGGCGCGGCGCCGGTGAAATGCAGCGCATCCAGCCCGGCGCTGCGTGCGCCCTCGACGTTCGGCGCGCGGTCGTCGACGAACAGGGTCCGCGCCGCAGCGGTGCCGCGTTCGGCCAGGCAATCGAGGAAAGAGCGCGGGTCGGGCTTGGCCGCGCCGTATTCGGCGGCGAAATGCACCGCGCCGTCGAACAGCGGGAACAGCGCCGGGCAGATCTCGCGCATCCGTCCGTGCATGTAGGTGCCGTTGTTGGTCAGGATGGCGACCCGCACCTGCGCCGACACCGCCTGCGCCAGTTCCAGCATCTCCGGCCGCGGCCTCATGCTGGCCGCGCGCGCGTCGATGCAGTCCTGCAGGCTGAGCGTGGCGCCGAGCCGGCGCGACAACTCGCCGGCGTACAGGTCCGACGACCATTCGCCGCGGTCGGATTCGTCCTCGAAACCGCTCAGCATCAGCGCCTCGTGCACGCGCCCGGGCGTGGTGCCGCCGCGTTCGGCCAGCAGCTGCAGGCGCGCGGCCTCGTCGTAGTCGACCAGCACGTCGTCCAGGTCGAACAGCACCAGGTCGTAGTTCATCCGCGCGCGATCCCGAACGCCCCGCGCGCCGCCTCGACCGTTGCGGCGACCACCGCCTCGTCGTGCGCGCTCGACACGAACCCGGCTTCGTACGCGCTCGGCGCGAGGAACACGCCGCGCTCCAGCATCGCGTGGAAGAAGCGGTTGAATGCCGGGATGTCGCAGGCGGTGGCCTGGGCGTAGGTCTCGACCTTCTCCGCGGTGAAGAACAGGCCGAACATCGCGCCGACCCGGTTGGTCGTCACCGCCACGCCGGCTTCGCGCGCGGCGGCCTCGAGGCCTTCGCACAGCGTCGCCGTGGTCGCGGTCAATTTTTCGTGGAAGCCCGGTTCCTGGATCAGCTTCAGCATTGCCAGGCCCGCGGCCATCGCCACCGGATTGCCGCTGAGCGTGCCGGCCTGGTAGATCGGGCCGCTCGGCGCGATCTGCCGCATCAGCTCGGCGCGGCCGCCATAGGCGCCGACCGGCATGCCGCCGCCGATGATCTTGCCGAAGGTGCTCAGGTCCGGGGTGATGCCGTAGTGCGCCTGCGCGCCGCCCAGGGCGACGCGGAAGCCGGTCATCACCTCGTCGAAGATCAGCAGCGCGCCGTGCTGCGTGCACAGCTGCCGCAGGTGCTGCAGGTAGCCCGCGCGCGGCGGGATGCAGTTGGCGTTGCCGACCACCGGTTCGATGATCACCGCGGCGATCTCGCCGCCGATCTCGTCGAACAGCTGCGTCGCGCCTTCGAAATCGTTGTAGCTCAGCGTCGCGGTCAGTTCGCTCAGGCCCAGCGGCACGCCGGGCGAGGTGGGCACGCCGAGCGTGAGCATGCCGCTGCCGGCCTTGACCAGGAACGAGTCGCCGTGGCCGTGGTAGCAGCCCTCGAACTTGACGATCTTGCTGCGCCCGGTGGCGCCGCGCGCCAGGCGGATCGCCGACAGCGTGGCCTCGGTGCCGGAGTTGACCATGCGCACCATCTCGCACGACGGCACCAGCTTGACGATCTCCTCGGCCATCGCCACCTCGGCCGGGCACGGCGCGCCGAACGACAGGCCGTCGCGGATCGCCTTCTCCACCGCCTCGCGCACCGCCGGGTGGTTGTGGCCGGCGATCATCGGGCCCCACGAGCCGACGTAGTCGATGTAGCGGTTGCCGTCGACGTCGTACAGGTAGGGGCCGTCGGCGCGCTGCACGAAGAACGGCTCGCCGCCGACCGACTTGAACGCGCGCACCGGCGAGTTGACGCCGCCGGGCAGCAATTGTTGCGCGCGGGAGAAGAGGGCGTGGGAGTTGTCGTGGTTCATCAATGATTCCCTGGAAATGAATTTTTGTGACCGCTCGCGCCGAGCGTAGCTCGCGAAGCGGGCGGAGTCGAAGCGCAGCCGGGCCTGTCCTTCGACTTCGGCCCTGCGGGCCTACGCTCAGGACGAACGGGTTGGCGATTCGAAACGGAAGAGATAGGCACGGACAGCGGCCACCGGGTCGGGCGCATCGAACACGCCGCCGACCACGGCGACCAAGTCGGCGCCGGCATCGACAATGGGCTTGGCGTTTTCCGGCGTGATCCCGCCGATCGCGACGAGCGGCACGCCGAGCGCCTGCGCGTCGTGCAGCAGCCGCGTCGTCGCGCGCCGCGTCGTCGCCTTGGTCGCGGTCGGGAAGAACGCGCCGAAGGCGACGTAGCTGGCGCCGGCGGCAACCGCGCGGCGTGCCCGCTCGAGGTCGTCGTAGCACGAGGCGCCGATGATCGCGTCCGCGCCAAGCAGCGCGCGCGCGGCGGCGATGTCGCCGTCGTCCTCGCCCAGGTGCACGCCGGCCGCGCCGATGCCTTCCGCCAATCCCACGTCGTCGTTGACGATCAGCGGCACGCCAGCGGCTTCGCACAGCGGCTGCAGTGCGACCGCCTGTTCCCAGCGCAGGGTGTCGCCGGCGCTCTTGTTGCGGTACTGCAGCAGGGCGATGCCTGCGCCGAGCAGCGGCGCGACCCGCGCCAGCAGCCGACCGGTGTCGGCCTCGTCCGGCGTGACCAGGTACAAGCCGCGCAGGCGCCGGTTCATCGAGCGGCTTCCGGCGCGCGGGCGGGGATGGGACAATGCGGCTTCATTCCCCGCATTATCCCCCCAATGACCGACCCGAACGACACCGCCTACCGTCCTGTACCGAACAAGTCCTGGATGTGCGTGGTCTGCGGCTTCATCTACAACGAAGCCGATGGCCTGCCGGAAGAGGGCATCGCCCCGGGCACGCGCTGGGAAGACATCCCGGACGACTGGACCTGCCCGGATTGCGGCGCGACCAAGTCCGACTTCGAGATGGTGGAAGTCTGATGGCGGCCACGACGCCGCTCGAGACCGTCGAGCACGAAACCGGCGCGAACCCGCAATGGACGGTGCTGTGGCTGCACGGCCTCGGCGCCGACGGCCACGATTTCGCGCCGATCGTGCCCGAGCTCGTCCGCCGCGACTGGCCGGCGCTGCGCTTCGTGTTCCCGCACGCGCCGGTGCGCCCGGTGACGATCAATGGCGGCCTGCGCATGCGCGCCTGGTACGACATCGCCGGCATGGATTTCGCCACGCGCGCCGACAGCGACGGCATCGTCGAATCGATCGCCCAGGTCGAAGCCTTGATCGCGCGCGAACACGAGCGCGGCATCCCCGCCGGACGCGTGCTGCTGGCCGGTTTCTCGCAGGGCGGGGCGATCGCGCTGGCGCTGGGCACGCGCCGCGAAGCGCCGCTGGCGGGGCTGATCGCGTTGTCCACTTACCTGCCCGGCGCCGACAGGCTGGCCGGTTTCGCCAGCGTCGCGTCGAAGCAGCAGCCGGTATTCATGGCCCACGGCCTCGGCGATCCGGTGGTGCCGCTGCTGTACGGGAAATCCAGCGCCGAAGCCTTGCGGGGCGCCGGCTACGCGGTCGAATGGCATGCGTATCCGATGGCGCATCAGGTCTGCGCCGAGGAGATCCGCGACCTCGGCGACTGGATGACCGCGCGGCTGGCGTAGCCATGCCTGCGGCGTGACGGCGCTCGCGCTGCGGCGACGGCGCAGGTGACTTCGGCGTCCGCACGTGGCTACTATGTCCGCGTCCCTCGCCGCCATCGGGGCGCGAGGCATCGGGAGGAAGCTGCCGTCGTGAAGGTGGCGCCGTGAAAGTCGTGGTCGTCGACGACGAGCCCCTGGCCCGCGAGCGCCTGCGCGCGCTGCTGGCCGAGTGCGCCGGGGTCGAGGTCGTGGCCGAGGCCGGCGACGGCCTGGCCGCGCTGCAGGCCTGCGCCGAATTCCAGCCCGACGTGGTGCTGCTGGACATCGCCATGCCCGGCGTCGACGGGCTGGAAGTGGCGCGCCACCTGGCCGCGTTCGAGCCGCGCCCCGCGGTGGTGTTCTGCACCGCCTACGACGAGCACGCGCTGTCGGCGTTCGAGGCCGAGGCGATCGACTACCTGATGAAGCCGGTACGCGCCGAGCGGCTCGCGTCGGCGCTGGAACGCGCGCGCATCTTCCTCACCGGCCGCGGCAACGGCACCGTGCCCGGCGTCGCGGGCAAGCACGCGCGCAGCCACCTGTGCGCACGCCTGCGCGGCAGCCTGCGCCTGATCCCGGTCGAGGAAGTGCATTACCTGCACGCCGAGGAAAAATACGTGGTGGTGCACCACGCGCGCGGCGAGGACCTGATCGAGGAATCGCTGAAGTCGCTGGAGGACGAGTTCGGCGAGCGCTTCGTGCGCATCCACCGCAATTGCCTGGTCGCGCGCCACGAGCTGGTCGAACTGCGCCGCAACGGCGACGGCCGCGTGCACGCGATCCTGCGCCACGGCGCCGAGCCGCTGGAGGTCAGCCGGCGGTGCGTGGCGGGGTTGCGCGACACCGTGCGGAATCTTTGAGCTGCTGAGTGCTGGTTCCTGGTGGGTAGTGGGTGTTGGGTAGCCCGCGAAATCGGGCCGATCTCGCCAGCAACCAAGAACCAAGAACCAACCTCCCGTTATCGCCCGGACGGCCGGCGCGCAATGCCGGAACTCGCGTGCCTCCGCAACGGCATTCGGGGGATAATGCGCGGATGAAGACCCTCCGCATCGCCACCCGCAAAAGCCCGCTCGCGTTGTGGCAGAGCGAGCACGTCGCCGCCCTGCTGCGCGCGGCGCACCCCGGTCTCGAAGTCGCGCTGGTGCCGATGAGCACGCGCGGCGACGAGGTGCTGGACCGCTCGCTGGCGGCGATCGGCGGCAAGGGCCTGTTCCTCAAGGAACTCGAACTGGCGATGCTGCGCGGCGAGGCCGACTGCGCGGTGCATTCGCTGAAGGACGTGCCGATGGAACTGGACGCGCCGTTCGCATTGCCGGCGATCCTGGCGCGCGCCGATCATGCCGACGCCTTCGTCAGCGGCAAGTACGCGAGCCTCGACGACTTGCCGCAGGGTGCGAAGGTCGGCACCTCGTCGCTGCGCCGGCAGGCGCAGCTGCGCGCGCGCCGGCCCGACCTGCAATTGCTCGACCTGCGCGGCAACGTCAACACGCGGCTGGCCAAGCTCGACGCCGGCGACTACGACGCCATCGTGCTGGCCTGCGCCGGCCTGCAGCGTCTGGGTTTCGAGGATCGCATCCGTTCCCGCCTCGAGGCGCCGGACTGGTTGCCGGCGCCGGCGCAGGGCGCGATCGCGGTCGAAAGCCGCGCCGGCGACGCCGAAGTCGCGAAGCTGTTCGCCGCGCTCGACGACCTGCCGACGCGGATGTGCGTGGAAGCGGAGCGGGCGATGAACCGTGCGCTGCACGGCAGCTGCCACGTGCCGGTGGCGGCGCTGGCGCGACTGGAAGGCGAAGGCATGCGCCTGCATGGCCTGGTCGGTTCCGCGCGCGACGGCCGCGTGGTGCGCAGCGAGCTGTCGCTGTCGCTGGGGTCACCGGAAGTGCTCGGCCAGCGCGTCGCGCGCGACCTGCTCGACAACGGCGCCGGCGAACTGCTGGCGGAAGCCTGAATCGCGCCCGGCCGGTGCTTACCGCGGTGCTTCGATGCGGATGCCCGGATCGTCGAAGCGCGAATAGCGCACGATCATGTGGAACGGCTTGCCTTGCGCGCTGCCTTCGTGTTCGAACTTCAGCGGGCGCCCGTCGCCGTCGATCCAGTAGGTGAATTCGGCCGCTTCCGGTCGGGTCACCTTCACCCGGTACTTCTTCGCCGGCGTGCCGTCGACGCTGTCGGCGCCCAGTGCCTCCACGGCGATGCCTTCCTTGCTCTGCCCGAACTTCAGCGGGTCGCGCCATTGGCTCAGCGTGCCCTTCGGCAGCGGCGTCTTCATCGTCCGGCCCTGCATCTGCATGTACATGGTGTCGCCGATGACGACCTGGGTGCCCATCGGCATCGTGATGCGATAGCGGTCGGGGGCGACGAAATCCATTTCGCTGGTCGTCGTCGGCGTGTCGGCGCCTTCCAGGACCATCGTGGCGTGGAAGCTCTTCGCCGCCCAGAACGCGTCCATCGACGCCTTCACTTCGTCGACGGGGGTGGCGGCGGGTGGGGCGGCAAGCGCGGGCGCGGCCGCATCGGACACGGACGCGGGGGCCGCGGTATCGGCGGGTTGCCCGGCCTTGCAGGCGGCCAGGGCGATGGCGAGGACGGCGACGGCGGAACGGCGCGGCGACATGGCGGACTCCGGTCGGTTGGTGGCGCGATACTAGCGAAAGCGCGAACTGCACGGAGAACCGGCCGCGACTCGGCGATAATCCGCGCCAATCTCCCCGCCCCCGGAACCGGTCCATGGACAAGATCGAACGCATCACCGCCCTGCACCGCATCCTCAAGGCCGCACGCTACCCGGTCACGGTCAAGCGCCTGCAGGACGAACTCGGTTGCTCGCGCGCCACCGCCTACCGCGACCTGGCCTACCTGCGCGACGCGTTGATGGCGCCGATCGAGGGCGACGGCGAGGCCGGCTTCCGCTACGCGCCGGGCGAGAGCGAACGCTTCGAACTGCCCGGGTTGTGGCTGAGTTCGGAGGAACTGTATTCGCTGCTCGCCGCACAGCAGCTGCTGGCGCGCACCACCGGCGGCGTGCTGTCGACCGCGCTGGCGCCGCTGCAGAAGCGCATCGAAACGCTGTTGGCCGACCATGCCGGGGTCGAGCACTGGCCGGTCGAGCGGGTACGGGTGATCCCGCACCGCGGCCGCCGCCTCGACGAGACCGCGTTCCGCACCGTAGCCGCGGCGGTGCTGGAACGCAAGCAGCTGGCGTTCGAATACCGCGCGCGCTCCACCGACGAGAAGACCAAGCGCACGGTGTCGCCGCAGCGCATCACCCATTACCGCGACAACTGGTACCTCGATGCGTGGGACCACGACCGCGAGGCGCTGCGCAGCTTCGCCGTCGACCGCATCGGCAGCGCGCGCGTGCTCGACGAGGCGGCGCGCGACATCGGCGAAGACCAGCTGAAGCAGCACCTGGCCTCCAGCTACGGCATCTTCTCCGGCGAGCCGAAGGGCTGGGCGACGATCGTGTTCAGCGCGAAGGCGGCGCGCTGGGTCGCCGACGAGCAATGGCATTCGAAGCAGCAGGGGCGCTTCCTGCCGGACGGGCGCTACGAGCTGAAGGTGCCGTACAGCGTGTCGCGCGAGTTGCTGATGGACGTGCTGCACTACGGCGCCGACGCGGAGATCGTCGAACCGGCGTCGCTGCGCGAGCAGGCGAGGTCGCTGCTCGCGCTGGCGTTGAGCAATTACGAGCGCTGACGCACTTCGATCCTTCTCCCCTTGTGGGAGAAGGTGCCAGAAGGGCGAATGAGGGGACGCGAGCGCAACGAGCCTGCTTTTGCCGTTGCTTTCGTGGGAGCGGCTTTCAGCCGCGAGCTCCTGCTTTTGGTGTTGCTTCTGTCTCTGAAAAGACAAAACGGCAAGATCAAAATCAAAGGCTCGCGGCTGAAAGCCGCTCCCACGAAATCAAAAGCCGACCCCTCTCACTCGGCGCTGCGCGCCTTTCCCTCTCTCACAAAGGGGAAAGGGAAGCCGAGTCGCAACCCGTGAGATGACCCCCTCCGAGACTGGCTCCGTCATCCCGATGGAGTTGCCGACATGGTTGGATTCGTCTCGAATACCCACGCCACCGCGACCCCCGACCCGCAACTGGACCGCTGGTTGCGCAATGCCGTCTTCGCCGGCCTCGCGCTGAGCGTGCTGCTGCCATGGCGCAGCGAGTGGCTGGGCTTTACCCCGCTGTGGTTGCTCGGCATGCCGCTGAGCGCGTGGTGGGCGCTGCACCGATTCCGCCTGCCGGCGCGGCAAAAGCCGGTTTCGGTGCGCCGGCGGCGATCGGGCGGGCAGGCACGGCGGCGGCACAAGCCCTTGATGGCGAAGCGTTTCGCGCGCGCGGCCTGACCTTCGGCAGGGTGTCGGCCCTTCGGGGGCTGTGCTAGCGTTCTGGGCCATTTGAATGGCTTCTTGGAGCCCCGCCGATGTCCCGATTCGCCCCCGTCTGCCTGCTCGCCGGCCTGGTCGCCGCGGCGGGCGCGACCGCCGCCGAGGAAAAGAACGAAGTGACCGACCGCTACGCCTGGCTGGAAGACGTCACCGGCGAGAAGCCGCTGCAATGGGTCCGCGCGCAGAACGCCAGGGCCGAAGCCGAGATCGCCGCGACGCCGCAGTTCAGGCAGCTCGAGGCCGACATCCGCGCCATCCTCGACTCCGACGCCAAGATCCCCGGAGTCGAGAAGATCGGCGCGTACTACTACAACTTCTGGAAGGACAAGGACCACGAGCGCGGCCTGTGGCGCCGCACCACGCTCGATGAGTACCGCAAGCCGCAGCCGCAATGGGAAACCGTGCTCGACCTCGATGCCCTGAACAAGGCCGAGGGCGAGAACTGGGTCTGGCATGGCGCCGATTGCCTGAAGCCCGAGTACGCCCGTTGCCTGATCGCGCTGTCGCGTGGTGGCAGCGACGCCGACGTGACCCGCGAGTTCGACCTGTCGAACAAGGCATGGGTGAAGGACGGCTTCTTCCGTCCCGAGGCCAAGGGCGGGCTCGGCTGGGTCGATGAGGATACCGTCTACGTCTACACCGATTTCGGCGAAGGTTCGCTGACCAGTTCCGGCTATCCGCGCATCGTCAAGGAATGGAAGCGGGGCACGCCGCTGTCCGCGGCGAAAGTGGTTTACGAGGGCAAGGCCGACGACATGTACATCGCCGCCGTGCACGATCACACGCCCGGCTTCGAGCGCGACTTCGTCAGCCGCACCATCGCCTTCTACAACGACGAACTGTACCTGCGCGGCAAGGACGGCGCGCTGACCAAGATCGACGCGCCGAATTCGGCCAGCAAGAGCGCGCACCGCGAATGGCTGACGCTGGAGCTGCGCGAGCCGTGGACCGTCGCCGGCAAGGCCTACAAGGCCGGTTCGCTGCTGGTGATCAGGTTCGATGACTTCATGGCTGGCAAGCGCGAATTCGAGGTGTTGTTCGAGCCGACCGACACGACTTCGCTGGCGGGCGCGACATTCACGAAGAGCCATCTTGTGCTCAACGTCCTGGACGACGTGAAGAACAAGCTTACGGTGCTGACCCCGACCGCGCAGGGCTGGACGCGCAGCGACTTCACTGGCGCACCGGCCATCGGCACGCTCGGCGTCGGCGCGGTGGACAGCGACGAATCCGACGCGGTGTGGCTGACGTCGACCGACTACCTGACCCCGACCACGCTGTCGATCGCCGAGATCGGCAAGCAACCGGAGGCGCTGAAGTCGAATCCGGCGTTCTTCGACGCTTCGAACGACGTGGTCGAGCAGCATTTCGCCACCTCGAAGGACGGCACGAAGGTGCCGTACTTCCTGGTGCGGCCGAAGGGCCTGAAGTACGACGGCAAGGCGCCGACCCTGCTGTACGGCTACGGCGGCTTCGAGATTTCGCTGACGCCGTCCTATTCCGGCGGCGTCGGCAAGGGCTGGCTGGAGAAGGGCGGCGTGTACGCGGTCGCCAACATCCGCGGCGGCGGCGAATACGGCCCGCGCTGGCACCAGGCCGCGCTGAAGGCGAACCGGCACAAGGCCTACGAGGACTTCGCCGCGGTCGCCGAGGACCTGGTGGCGAACGGGATCACCTCGCCGAAGCACCTCGGCATCCAGGGCGGCAGCAACGGCGGCCTGCTGATGGGCAACATGCTCACCCAGTACCCGCAGTTGTTCGGCGCGGTGGTCTGCCAGGTGCCGCTGCTCGACATGAAGCGCTACAGCCACCTGCTGGCCGGCGCGTCGTGGATGGCCGAATACGGCAACCCCGACACCGCCGACTGGGAGTTCATCAAGACGTTCTCGCCGTACCACCTGTTCGACGCGGACAAGGACTACCCGGCCACGCTGTTCATGACCTCGACCCGCGACGACCGCGTGCATCCGGGCCATGCGCGCAAGATGTACGCGCTGATGTCCGAGGCCGGCAAGGACGTGCGTTACTACGAGAACGTCGAGGGCGGCCACGGCGGCGCGGCCAACAACGCGCAGTCGGCGCACATGAACGCCCTGGCCTATACCTTCCTGTGGCAACGGCTGGCCGACTGAACCCGCCGTTGCCTCCCACGCAACCGGTCCCCATATGAAGACCCTCCCATACCTGTTCGCGACCGTCCTGATGAGCCTTCCGCAGACTTCCGTCCTTGCCGCCGAAGCCGTCGCGCCCGACGTGGCGAAGAAGCCGCACGTGGTCAGGGCGCCGTTCGGCGCCGAGCGCAACGACGACTACTACTGGCTGCGCGACGACGAGCGCAAGAACCCGGAGATGCTGGCCTACCTGAACGCGGAGAACGCCTACGCCGACCAGGTGCTGGCGCCACTCAAGCCGCTGCAGGACAAGCTGTACGAGGAGATCGTCGCGCGGATCAAGCAGGACGATTCCAGCGTGCCGTACCGCGAGCGCGGCTGGTGGTACTACTCGCGCTTCCAGGCCGGCAAGGACTATCCGGTCTACGCGCGGCGCAGGGACGCGGCCGGCATCGACGCGCTGTCGATCCAGAAGGCCAACAACGCCTCCGACTTCGCCGGCGAACAGGTGCTGCTCGACGTCAACGAGCTGGCGAAGGGGCACGACTACTACAACATCGGCGACTGGGAGGTATCGCAGGACAACAGGCTGCTGGCCTACGCCGAGGACACCAACGGTCGCCGCCAGTACACGATCCGCTTCCTCGACCTCGAAACCGGCGAGAAGTACCCGGAGACGATCAAGGGCGTGTCGCCGGACCTGGTCTGGGCGGACGACAACCGGACGCTGTTCTACGTCGAGAACGACCCGGAGACGCTGCTCACCGTGCGGGTGAAGAAGCACGTGCTCGGCACGCCGGCCGAACAGGACGCGCTGGTCTACGAGGAGAAGGACGACAGCTTCTACATGGGCATCGGCCGCACCCGCGACGACAGGTTCATCACCATCTTCCTGGACAGCACGGTTTCCAACGAACTGCACTACGCGCCGGCCGCGAATCCGGACGAGTTCGCCGTCCTCGCCCCGCGCGAGCGCGACCTGGAATACGACGCCGACCATTTCGACGGCCAGTGGGTGATCCGCACCAACGCCGACGGGGCGAAGAACTTCAAGATCGCCACCGCGCCGTCCGATGCGACTACGCGCGGGCAATGGAAGGACTGGGTGGCGCACGATCCGAAGGTGTTCGTCGAGGGCTTCGAGCTGTTCGACGGTTTCGCCGCGGTCGCCGAGCGCTCCGACGGGCTGGAGCGCATCCGCCTGCTGAAGAAGAAAGTAGAAAGTCCGCACATGGATGTGCGGGCTCTTGCGAGGGACTCGCAATACGAGCAGGAATACGTGAAGGCCGACGAGCCGGCGTATTCGATGGGCCTGGACGTGAACTCCGAGCCGGACACGCCGTGGCTGCGCTACGGCTACACCTCGATGACCACGCCGTCGACCACCTACGAGCTCAACGTGCTCACCGGCGAACGCCGCCTGCTCAAGCAGCAGCCGGTGCCGGGCTACGACCCGTCGCAGTACGCGACCGAGCGCGTCTGGGTCGAGGCGCGCGACGGCACGAAGGTGCCGGTGTCGCTCGTATACAGGAAGGGCTTCAGGAAGGACGGCAGCGCCGCGATGCTGCAGTACGGCTACGGCAGCTACGGCGCGTCGATGGACCCGTACTTCAGCGCGACCACGGTCAGCCTGCTCGACCGCGGCATGGTCTACGCGCTGGCGCACATCCGCGGCGGTCAGGAAATGGGCCGCGCCTGGTACGAGGACGGCAAGCTGCTGAACAAGAAGAACACCTTCACCGACTTCATCGACGTCACGGACGCGCTGGTGAAGCAGGGCTGGGCCGCGCCGGACCGCGTCGCCGCGATGGGCGGCAGCGCCGGCGGCCTGCTGATGGGCGCGGTGGCGAACATGGCGCCGGAGAAATACCGCGTGATCGTGTCGCAGGTGCCGTTCGTCGACGTGGTGACGACGATGCTCGACCCGAGCATCCCGTTGACCACCAACGAGTACGACGAGTGGGGCAATCCGGAGCAGAAGAAGTTCTACGACTACATCGTCACCTATTCGCCGTACGACAACCTCGCGGCGAAGGCCTACCCGGCGATGTTCGTCGGCACCGGCCTGTGGGATTCGCAGGTGCAGTACTGGGAGCCGGCCAAGTACGTGGCGAAGCTGCGCGACCTCGACACCGGCAAGTTCCCGGTGGTGTTCCGCATCAACATGGACGCCGGCCACGGCGGCAAGTCCGGCCGCTTCCGCCGCTACCGCGAGGCCGCCGAGTACTACGCGTTCATGCTCGACCAGCTGGGCGTGGCGGCACGGTGAGCGTTCCCCCTCTCCCGCTCGCGGGAGAGGGCCGGGGGCAAGTGCAAGCCGGAAGAAGATAGCGCCGAACTCTGCTAAAACGTCCGCATGCGACATGCGCCCCCATCCCGGCCTTCCCCCGCAAGCGGGGGAAGGGGGTCGAAACGCTTCCGCTGGGCCTGGTGGCTGCTGGCCTACGTCGCGCTGGGCCTGGGCATCGTCGGCGTGTTCGTGCCGGGCCTGCCGACCACGGTGTTCATCCTGATTTCGGCCTGGGCCGCGGCGCAGGGCTCCGAACGCCTGCATCGTCGCCTGCTCGCGCACCCGCGCTTCGGCCCGGCGATCCGCGACTGGCAGGCGTACCACGCGGTCTCGCGCAAGGCCAAGCGGGCCGCGAGCTGGGCGATGCTGGCCTGCGCGGCGGTCCTGCTCGTCGTGATGCTGCTGGTCGAAGGCCATCGCTGGTGGATGTCGGCGTTGCCGATCGCCTGCATGGCCGGGGTGGCGTGGTGGTTGTGGCGCAGGCCGGAACCGCCGCGCTAAGCGTTCGCGTTCACCGGGCTCTGGCTATACTCGTTGCCATGAAGACCGAACTCCGCATCGTCATCGCGGGCGTCGCACTGGCCGGACTCGCGGCCTGCGGCGCCAAGGGGCCGCTGTTCCTGCCCGAGAGCGCCGCACCGGTGGAAGTGCCCGAGGCGACGCCGGCACCGGCACCGGCGGAAACGCCCGCCGACCTCCCGGCGGTGCCGCCGGTCAGCCTGCCCGAAGCGACGCCGGCCGCAACGCCGGAGGAAACCCCGGCCACCACGCCGACCGCGCCGGAAACGAATGGCTGAGGCTTCCACCCTGCGCTTCAGCAAGATGCACGGCGCGGGCAACGACTTCGTCGTGCTCGACCTGCGCGGCGGCACCCCGCCGCCGGACGCGAAGCTCGCCGCGCGACTGGCCGACCGCCACTTCGGCGTCGGCTGCGACCAGATCCTGACCATCGAGCCGCCGCGCACGGAAGGCTCGGTCGCCGCGTACCGCATCTGGAACGCCGACGGTTCCAATTCGCAGCAGTGCGGCAACGGCGCGCGCTGCATCGCCGCGTGGCTGGTCCGCGACGGCGCGGCGAAGGGCAGTCGATTCCGCATCGACAGCCCGGTGGCGACCCACGAGGTCGAGCGCCTGCCGAACGGCGACTACGCCATCGAGCTGGGCGTGCCGGATTTCGAGCCGTCGCGGATCCCGATGGTGGGCTTCGAGCACGAGCGCGACGAATACGACCTGCCCTTGCAGGGGGAAAACATCCACTTCGGCGCCGTGTCCATGGGCAACCCGCACGCGGTGCTGGAGGTGCAGGCGGTCGACATCGCGCCGGTCGAGCGCGTCGGCCCGGCGCTGCAGAAGAACGCGGCGTTCCCGCAGTCGGTCAACGTCGGCTTCGCCGAGGTCGTCGCGGCCGACCGCGTGCGCCTGCGCGTGTACGAGCGCGGCAGCGGCGAAACCCTGGCCTGCGGCAGCGGCGCCTGCGCGGCCGCGGCGGTGCTGATGCGCCGCGGGCGGATCGGCCGCGACGCCGTCGTGTCGCTGCCGGGCGGCGACCTGCGCATCCGCTGGCCGGGCGACGCGGCGCAGGTCATCATGTCGGGACCGGCGCAATTCGTATTCGAGGGGGAATGGACAGGATGAGCGAGAAAGACGAGAAACTTGGCGCGCACGAAGTGGCGGCCTGGCTGCGCCGGCACCCGAACTTCCTCAAGCAGTTCCCCGACCTGGCGCTGAGCCTGTCGGTGCCGCGCGACGAGGGCCCGACCGCGTCGCTGGCCAGCTACCAGCTGGAAGTGCTGCGCGACAAGAACCGCGAGCTCAACAAGCGCCTCAACGAATTGTTCGCCAACGCGCAGGTCAACGAGCGCCTCGCGGTGCGCACGCACCAGCTGACGCTGGCGCTGCTGAAGCAGACCAGCGCCGCGGACACGCTGCGGGCGATGGTCGCGTCGTTGCAGGAGGACTTCAGCGGCGACCTGGTGCGGATCGTCTCGTTTGGCCCCGTCGCCGGGCTCGAGGCCGACTGGTTCCAGGTCATCGAGGAAGGCAGCCCGCGCCTGTCCACGTTCAAGGACAGCCTGGCCGACGGCGAGCCGCTGTGCGGACGCCTGCAGCCGGAAAAGAACGCGCTGCTGTACGGCGTGCGCGCGGAAGAAGTGAATTCGTCGGCGCTGCTGCCGCTGGCCGGCACCGGCTTGGTCGCGGTCGGCAGCCGCGACGGCAACCGTTTCTATCCCGGCATGGGCACGCTGTTCCTGCGCATGATGGGCGAGTCGCTGGTGGCGGCGCTGAAGCGGTTCGACTGAATCGCGAGATGAAGGACTATTTCTTCACGAGGATTTGGGTGGTCATGGCCATCTTCCTCGTGCGGATGTCGCCGATCATTGGCGTCGCGCTCGCTTCCTGGGCGCATGAAGTCGACCAGGGATCGTGGGTCGTGGCTTTCCTGGCCACTTTGCTGTTGCAGGTCTGGTTCTATTGGACGTCAAAACGTTGTTCGAACGAGCAGTTCGGATATGCGAAGGGCCTTTTCCTGATCGGTGCCGCCATGAGCACGGGCTGGTCGTACCTGGATCTCGTTTTCGTCACTGTTGCATTGGTGGTTGCGCAGATCGTCTCGCTATTCATCGGATTGATGCCGTCCGCGCCAGCCACCTACTGCAGACTCGTCCATCTTTTCTATCGCCACCGGATGGAGCAATGATTCGAGGGCCGTTGATCGCGGCGGGGATACTGGGCCATGCCCGCCATTGAAGACTTCCTCTCCCACCTGCGGGTCGAACGGCGCATGTCGGCGCATACGATCGATGCCTACCGCCGCGACCTCGACGCATTGCAGGCATGGGCGGCGGAGCAGGGCGTTTCCGCGCTCGCCGGGCTCGACGCCGCGCAGATGCGCGGCTTCATTGCCGCCGAGCACCGCCGTGGGCTGTCGCCGAAGAGCCTGCAGCGGCGGTTGTCCGCCTGCCGCAGCTTCTTCGCCTGGTTGCTGAAGCACGGCCACGTGACCGCCAACCCGGTCGCCGGCGTGCGCGCGCCGAAGGCGCCGCGCAAGCTGCCGCAGGTGCTCGACGCCGACGAGGCGATGCAACTGGTCGAAGTGCCGACCGACGCGCCGCTGGGCCTGCGCGACCGCGCGCTGCTCGAACTGTTCTATTCCTCCGGCCTGCGCCTGAGCGAGCTGTGCGCGTTGCGCTGGGGGGGGCTGGACCTGTCCGGCGGTTTCGTCACCGTCACCGGCAAGGGCAACAAGCAGCGCATCGTGCCGGTCGGCTCGCATGCGCGCACCGCACTGCAGGCCTGGCGCGACGAGCAGCAGGCGAAGGGCGACGCGCCGTCGCCGGACAAGCCCGTTTTCCCGGGCCGCGGTGGTGCGCCGATTTCGCAGCGCGCGATCCAGATCCGCATCAAGCAGCTGGCACAGCGCCAGGGCCTGTTCAAACATGTGCACCCGCACATGCTGCGGCACAGCTTCGCCAGCCACATCCTCGAGTCGTCCGGCGACCTGCGCGGCGTACAGGAACTGCTCGGCCACGCCGACATCGCCACCACGCAGATCTACACCCACCTCGACTTCCAGCACCTGGCCAAGGTGTACGACGCCGCGCACCCGCGGGCGAAGCGCAAGCCTTGAGGGATCGCATGGGGGAAGCGGCGGCGAAGGGGACGGTGCTCGTGGTCGGTGCGGGCGGATTCCTCGGCGGCTACATCGTCGCGGCGCTGTGCGAAGCGGGCTGGCGCGTGCTGCGCGGCATGCGCGCGCGCGGCGCGGCGGCGGCGGACGTGCGCCATTGCGACCTGTCGACGATGCTCGCGCCGGAGCAATGGTCGCCGGCGCTCGACGGCGTCGATGCGGTGGTCAACGTCGCCGGCATCCTGCGCGAAGCCGGCACGCAACGCTTCGACCCGATCCACCACGACGCGCCGCTGGCCCTTGCGCGGGCCTGCGTGGCGAAGGGCGTTCGCCGCTTCGTGCAGGTTTCGGCATTGGGCGCGCCGGAAGACGGCGGATTCATCGCATCGAAGCACCGCTTCGACCAAGCCTTGCTACGGCTTCCGCTGGATGCGGTGGTGCTGCGGCCGTCGATCATCTATGCGGCTTCCGGTTCCTACGGCGGCACTTCGTTGCTGCGCGCGCTGGCGGCGCTGCCGTTCGCCACGCTGCTGCCCGGCGACGGGCGCTGGCCGATACAGCCGGTCGCCGCTGAAGACCTGGCGCGCGTCGCCGCGCATGCGCTCGACGTGCCGGCGAAAGGCATCCACGAAGTCGGCGGCCCGGAACCGATGAGCCTGCGCGAATACCAGCTGACATGGCGCGAATGGCTGCGGATCCCGGGCCGGCGCGCCTGGCCGACGCCGGAAGCGTGGGTGTCGATGCTGGTCTGGTGCTGGGAGCGCATCGGCAGTGGCCCGGTCGGCGAAACGATGTGGCGCATGCTCCGCCGCGGCAACGTCGCCGCGCCCGGCGCCAGCGAGGACCTGCGCCGGCATTTCGGCTTCGCGCCGCGCGGCCTGCGCGAGGTGCTGGCCGCGCGGCCGAGCCAGGCGCAGGACCGCTGGCAGGCGCAGTTGTATTTCCTCGCCCCGGCCTTGCGCTTCGCCTTCGTGCTGCTGTGGCTGCTGTCGGCGTGGGCCGGATTCGCGACGCCCGCGGCGCAGGTCGATGCGTTGGCTGCCGGTTCGCCGCTGGAAGGAGCCGCACCGGTTGCGCTGGCGCGCGGCGGCGCGGCGTTGGACCTGCTGCTGGCGATCTGGCTGCTCGTCGGCTGGCGACTGCGCACTGCAGTCACGTGCATGATCTTGCTGGTGCTGGCATACACGCTGGTGCTGGGCGTCGCGTTGCCGGCGACGTGGCTGGATCCGCTCGGCGGCTTGGCGAAGAACCTCGTGGTGCTGCCCGCGCTGGCGGTGCTGTGGGTGCTGTCGGACAGGAGATGAGCGCGATGGCGGCGTACCTGCTGGTGAAATGGCTGCACATCCTGTCCTCGACGCTGCTGTTCGGCACGGGCCTGGGCATCGCCTTCTTCATGTGGATGGCGCACCGGCGCGGCGATCCGCGCCACATCGCCGCCACCGCGCGCACGGTGGTGATCGCCGATTCCTGTTTCACCGCGCCGGCCGTGGTCGTGCAGCTCGCCAGCGGCCTGTGGCTGGCGCATTTTCTCGGCATCCCGCTGACGCATGCATGGGTGGGGTCGGCGCTGCTGCTGTTCGTGCTGGTCGGCTGTTGCTGGCTGCCGGTGCTGTGGTTGCAGGTGCGCGCCCGCGACCTGGCGCGGGCGGCGGCCGACGGCAACGAGCCGCTGCCTGACGCCTACCATCGCGCCATGCGCTGGTGGTTCTGGCTGGGCTGGCCGGCCTTCATCGCCGTGGTCGCCATCTTCTGGCTGATGGTCGCCAAGCCCGGTTGACGCCGCGCCGCGCGGATCAGCGCAGGATCTGCGAACCCGACTAGGTTTCTCCCGGCGCGAGGACTTGCGGCGCCAGCACCTGCCCCGCCTCGACGCAGACGAAGCGCTTCCAGTCGCCGGGCGCGAGGTCGCCGATCCCGGCCGCCAGCCTTTCCCCGGGATTCCAGACCACGGTGTCGCCGAAGCCTGCCTGTCCGATATGCAACGCGCGCGCGCCGTCGTGCAGTTCCAGCGGTGCGACCACGTCGTTGTAGATGCGGTCGACTTCGCCCTCGAAGCGGACTTCGTGGTCGTCCTCGCGGCGCAGGACCCCGCCGGCCGCACTGTCCTCGTAATCGCAGCCTTGCAGGCCGAGCAGGGCGACGTTGTCGATGTCCTCCACGCGCAGGTAGGTGTGCAGCGCGGCGGTGAAGGAGAGAACGTCGTCGCCGGTGTTCCCGATTTCCAGGGTCAGCTCGATCGTGTCGGCGGACAGGCCGACGCACAACCGCGCGGCGAAGGCATGCGGCCATTGCGCGGTGCGCTCGTCGTTCTCGAGTTCGAAGGCCGCAAGCCCGTCCCCGATGCCGGCGTAGCGCCATGCCAGCGCGCGCGCGAAGCCGTGGCGCTGGTGCGGGCCGCGTTCGGCGAACTGGGGGAAGATCACCGGCACGCCGCCGCGGATCGCCGCGCCTTCGGCGCATTTCGCGCGTTCGCTGAGGAACAGTCGTTCGCGGCCGTCGGCCGGGATCCACGACAGCACGTGCGCGCCGTGCAGGGCGACCAGCGCGGTCGCGCCGTCGTTGCGCAGGCGGATGCAGGGGATTCCGTGGGACTGGACCGGTTCGGATTGCAGGGGCATGCGCCGGCTCAGTCCTCGCCGATGTCTTCGTTCCAGGTTTCCGGATTCGCCGCGATCCAGTCGCCGAGCAGCGTGATGCACTCGCTGTCGTTGAGGTCGATCACTTCGACGCCGTTGTCGCGCAGCCAGTCGATGCCGCCGGCGAAGTTGACCGATTCGCCGACCACCACGGTGCCGATGTTGAACTGGCGCACCAGCCCGCTGCAGTACCAGCACGGCGCCAGCGTGGTGACCATGATCGTGTCGCGGTAGCGGCGCTGGCGGCCGGCCTTGCGGAAGGCGTCGGTTTCGCCGTGCACCGACGGGTCGCCTTCCTGCACGCGGCGGTTGTGGCCGCAGCCGAGCAGGGTGCCGTCGTCGCGGTACAGCGCCGCGCCGATCGGGATGCCGCCTTCGGCCAGCCCCTGCCGGGCCTCGGCGATGGCGGTCTGCAGCAGGGCGCGGTAGTCGGGCGTGGCGATGGGCATGGAAGGCGTCTCCGTTCGTGCTGAGCGTAGCCCGCCGTGCGGGCGAAGTCGAAGCATGGTCCCTGGCCTCGGGGCCCGGGACCGGCGGGGATATTGTGAACAATCGCGCCGCCGCCGGTGCGATAATGGCCGCATGAATCCCGCTTCCGGCAAGCCGTCCCCGCACGAACCCTCGCCTTACGAGCAGGGCACCACCCACTTCGGTTTCCGCGACGTGGCGGCGAAGGACAAGCAGAAGCTGGTTGGCGAGGTGTTCACCTCGGTCGCGTCGAAGTACGACCTGATGAACGACCTGATGTCGCTGGGCATCCATCGGGTGTGGAAGCGCTATTTCGTCGGTACCGCGCAGGTCAAGCGCGGCGACCGCGTGCTCGACCTGGCCGGCGGCACCGGCGACATCGCCGCGTTGCTGAAGGACCGCGTCGGCGACCGCGGCGAGATCGTGCTCGGCGACATCAACGCCGGCATGCTGTCGGTCGGCCGCGACCGCCTGACCGACCGCGGCCTGGTCAAGGGCCTCGAGTACGTGCAGTGCAACGCCGAGGCGCTGCCGTTCCCGGACGACAGCTTCGACCTGGTCACGATCGCCTTCGGCCTGCGCAACGTCACCGACAAGGACGCCGCGCTGCGCGAGATGCACCGCGTGCTCAGGCCCGGCGGGCAGGCGCGGGTGCTGGAGTTCTCCGAGGTGAAGGTCGACTGGTTCAAGCCGGTGTACGACTTCCACTCGTTCCAGGTGCTGCCGCGGCTGGGCCGGCTGTTCGCCGGCGACAGCGACAGCTACCGGTACCTGGCCGAGAGCATCCGCAAGCACCCGCCGCAGGAACGGCTGAAGGCGATGATGAACGAGGCCGGTTTCGCCCGAACCGGCTACCGCAACCTGTCCGCCGGCATCGTGGCCGTGCACACCGGCTACAAAGTGTGACCGTCGCCGCTCCCGCGTTCATGCGGCGGGGACGGTAAACTGGCGGCTTCACCTGTCGCAGGAAAAATCCGATGCGTGCCGTATTGCTGGGCCTCTCCGCCGCCGCCGTGCTGGCGGCCGGCTGTTCCAAATCCCCCGAACCCGAATCCGCCACCACACCCGCGGGGCCCGCAGCCGTGAAGACTTCGCGCAGCCACGACGAAAGCTCGTACGCCGAACCCGACAAGGTCGTCATTTCCGACCTGGCGCTGGACCTGGCCGTCGACTTCGACAAGAAGCAGATCGCCGGCACCGCCACCTACAAGCTCGACTGGAAGGACAAGCAGGCCACGCAGCTGGTGCTGGACACGCGCGCGCTGACCATCGAGAAGGTCGAGGGCGACGACGGCAAGGGCGGCTGGGCGCCGCTGCAGTTCGCGCTGGCGCCGGAGGACCAGATCTTCGGCAGCAAGCTGACCATCGAGGCGCCGGCGCGCAACGCCCAGGTGCGCGTGGTCTACCACACCTCGCCGAAGGCGTCCGGCTTGCAGTGGCTGGAGCCGTCGATGACCGAGGGCAAGAAGCTGCCGTTCATGTTCAGCCAGTCGCAGGCGATCCACGCGCGCAGCTGGGTGCCGCTGCAGGACACGCCGGGGGTGCGTTTCACCTACAGCGCGCACGTGACCAGCCGCCCGGACGTGATGGTGCTGATGAGCGCCGACAACGACCCGGCCGCGCCGCGCGACGGCGACTACAGCTTCAAGATGCCGAACCCGATCCCGTCGTACCTGCTGGCGATCGCCGCGGGCGACCTGGTGTTCAAGCCGCTCTCCGCGCGCAGCGGCGTGTGGGCCGAGCCGGCGATGGCCGACAAGGCGGCCAGGGAGTTCGAGGACACCGAGAAGATGATCCTGGTCACCGAGAACCTGTACGGCCCGTACCGCTGGGGCCGCTACGACATCCTGGTGCTGCCGCCGTCGTTCCCGTTCGGCGGCATGGAGAACCCGCGCCTGACCTTCGCCACGCCCACCGTGATCGTCGGCGACAAGTCGCTGGTGTCGCTGGTCGCGCACGAACTGGCGCACAGCTGGTCGGGCAACCTGGTGACCAATTCCAGCTGGAAGGACATCTGGCTGAACGAAGGCTTCACCACCTACGTGCAGGCGCGCATCACCGAGGCGATGTACGGCGCGGAGATGGCCGACATGGAGCGGCAGATCGACCAGTCCGGCCTGGCCGACGACCTGCAGGGCATGGCCGCGGACGCCCAGAAGCTGGCGTTGCCGCCGCTGGCCGGCCTCGATCCGGACGACGCGCTCAGCGAAGTCCCCTACACCAAGGGCGCGTGGTTCCTGCAGTTCCTCGAACAGCGCTTCGGCCGCGAGACGTTCGACGCGTTCCTGCGCGGCTGGTTCGACGACCATGCCTTCCAGAGCGCCAACACCGACCAGTTCGTCGAGTACCTGAGGAAGAACCTGCTGGCGAAGAGCCCGAACGCGGTCAGCGACGCCGAACTCGACGCCTGGCTCAACCAGCCGGGCATCCCGCCGTTCGCGATCAAGGCGCAGTCGCGCGGCTTCGCCATCGTCGATACCGCGCGCATCGCCTGGCTGGGCAGCGGTACGCTGCCGGACCCGCAGGTGACCCGCGACTGGACCACGCAGCAGTGGGTGCACTTCATCGAAGGCCTCGGCGACACCGCCAAGCCCGAGCAGCTGAAGCAGCTGGACGGCGCCTACAAGTTCACCGGCACCGCCAACGGCGAGATCGCCATGCGCTGGTATCCGCTGGCGATCCGCAGCGGCTACGCCGAGGCGCAGGCCGCGGCCGGCGAGTTCATCCAGCGCGTCGGCCGGCGCAAGCTGATCATGCCGATCTACACCGAACTGGCGAAGACGCCGGAAGGCCTGGCCTTCGCCCGCGAGACCTTCGCCAGGGCGCAGCCGGGCTACCACCCGATCACGACCGCGTCGGTCGAGGCGCTGCTGGCCAAGGCCGAGGCCGGCGAGTAACCCGGGAAGCAAGCCCTCTCCCGCCGGGAGAGGGCCTGGGGCGGGGCGCCGGCGGAGTCGGCACGGCTTGCGCTCGCGACTGCCTCGCCACGCGGGCGCTTCCGTCCGTCGATGCGGTGCAAGCGACGCCGGCTTCGCCGTACCCTCATCCGGCGCTTCGCGCCACCTTCTCCCGGCTGGGGAAGGGAACAGCTTTCCGGAGTCGAAACATGAAACGCAACCTGACCCTCGCTGCCCTCGTCCTCGTCCTCGTCCTTGCTGCCTGCGGCCCGAGCGAAGCGGAGCTGCGCGCCGCCGCCGAAGCCGCCGCGGCGCAGAAGGAGCAGGCCGCCGCCGAACTGGCCAGGCAGTACGACGACGCGCTGGCCGCGCGGAAGTGGGAGATGGCGCGCATCCACGGCGCCGCGCTGCTGGCGCAGTACCCGGACACGCAGGCCGCGGCGCAGGTGCAGGCGACGTTCGACGAAACCAAGGCCAAGGCCGAGGCGCAACGCGAGCAGGAGCGGCTGTCGTCGCTGTGGAACTACGCGCGGGTCGCGGTGGGCAAGGGCGAGCAGCGCTCGGCGATGATCTACAGCAAGCAGCCGGTCGACGTCGACGGCAGCGGCCCGCGCACCGTGCAGCTGGTGTTCCGCGACCACCCGCAATGGGGGCGCAGTGCGTACCTGGTGCTGCAGGCCGGCGATTTCGCCAAGGCCTGCTACGGCAGCTGCAGCGTGACCGTAGCCGCCGACGGCGCCGCGCCGAAGAAAATGTCCGCCAACCGGCCGAGGACCGACGAAGCCATCGCGATGTTCATCGACAACGACAAGGCGCTGTGGAAGCTGGTGCGCAAGTCGAAGGCGATCGAGGTCGAGTTCCAGACCCGCGACGTCGGCCCGTGCAAGGTGGTTTTCGAAGTCGGCGGGCTGGACGGCAAGCAGATGCCGGGCTGGGATTGATGCATCGCAGGGCGCAAGCCCCGCTGCATTCCTACGCGCCGGCCGGCGATGGCGGCCCTTCCAGTTCCACCCGGTTGCGGCCGCTGGCCTTGGCCCGGTAGAGCCCGCGGTCGGCGCGATTGATCAGCGCTTCCAGCGATTCGTCGCCCTGCGGCGGCGCGTGCACGGCCAGGCCGATGCTGACGGTGATGTCCATGGTCGGACCGTTCTCCAGTTCCAGCGGCTGCGCCGAACTCGAGCGCAACCGCTCGGCGGCGAGCAGGGCGCTGGCTTCATCGACGCCGGACATCAGGATGGTGAATTCCTCGCCGCCGAAACGGCACAGCAGATCCTCGCCGCGCAGCTGGTCGAGCGCGCGACGGACGAACGCGACCAGCACGGCGTCGCCGACAGCATGGCCATGGCGGTCGTTGATCGACTTGAAGTGGTCCACGTCGACCATCATCACTGCCACGGTACGGTCCGCGGCCGCCGCTTCGGCGACGACGGCGCGGCCGCGTTCCATGAATGCGCCGCGGCTCAACGCCTGGGTCAGGGAATCGTGGCTGGTGGCGTGGTACAGCGCGGCCAGCAGGCGGTCGCGAGTGGCGATGACGCCGGCCACGGTCAACGGCGCCACCGCCACCAGCGCCATGCCGATGCGCATCGATATCACCGCGGCCATGTCGCGCTGCAGGTGCAGCGGGATCCAGTCGTTGGCGATCGCCACCAGCGTCCACGCGCACAGCAGCAGGGTCGCGGTCGCGGTGACGAACAAGCGGTAGCGCAGCGCGCACCACAGCAGCGCCGGCACCGGGAAGGCGATGGCGCCGGGGCCACCGATCAGCACGCCCATCAGCACGGTCAGCAGCAGGGCCAGCGCCGGTAGCCAGCGGCCCAGCGTGTACCGCGGTTGCAGCGCGCGACCGCGCCATTCGCGGTACAGGTCGCCCGGGCGCGGCATCAGCAGCACCACCGGGACCAGGGTCAGGTAGCTGATCAGCTCGGCGGAAAACCAGTTGCCGAAGGCGATGCCGAAGTCCGCGCCGGCGGTCGGGTTGCCGACCATTGCCGCGGCCAGCGCGGCGCAGACGCAGACCAGCAGCACCCACAGCATCGACTGCGGTTGCTGCAGGTCGCGGTCCTCGCGGCGGATGCGCAGGAACAGGGCGTAGCCGACCGCCACGCCGGCCAGGTTGGCGGCGGTCAGGTGCAGGGTGAGCGACAGCGCGCTGCCGGTGGCCAGGTCGGCGGCCAGGTAGGCGAGGGCGGCGGCGATCCAGGCCAGTGGCGTGGCCAGCGCGGGGCGCCGCGCGAACAGCCCCAGCAGCAGGGCGTTGGTCGGCCAGAACGAGGCCAGTTGCTGCTCGGGGCGGCTGAGGATGCCCAGCCAGCAGGCGGCGAACACCAGCCCTCCGATCATGGCCGCATCGCGCAGTCTCCGGGAAGCGGCGGACGGGCCGGTGTCGCCCATGCTGGCTTCCTGCCGGGACATGTCTTGCCGCGCCGGTTACAGCGAATAGCCGAACTGCTGCTTGAACTGCTCGTTGAACTCGGCGAAGTCGAAGCGCTGGTTCTGGGTGCCGGGGTGCTCCACCTTCAGCGCGCCCATCAGGTTGCCGATGCGGCCGATGGTGACCCAGTCGAAATCCTTCTCGATGCCGAAGATCAGGCCGGCGCGGAACGCGTCGCCGCAGCCGGTGGGATCGACCACGCGGCGTTCGTGGGCCGGCGGGATGTCGTAGCTCTTCTGCGGGGTGTGGATCACCGCGCCCTTCGGCCCGCGCGTGGTGATGTAGGCCTTCACCCGCGACACCACGTCGTTCTCGTTCCAGCCGGTGCGTTCCTGCAGCAGGTTCGATTCGTAGTCGTTGACCACCACGTAGTCGGCCTGCTCGATGAACGCGCGCAGCTCCTCGCCGTTGAACAGCGGCATCGCCTGGCCGGGGTCGAAGATGAAGGGCACGCCCATCTCGGCGAATTCGGCCGAGTTCTGGATCATGCCTTCGCGCCCGTCCGGGCCGACCAGGCCGATGCTCACGCCGGGCACGTCCTTCACGTGGTTCTCGTAGCTGCGCATCATCGCGCCGGGGTGGAACGCGGTGATCTGGTTGTTGTCGTGGTCGGTGGTGATGAACGCCTGCGGGGTGAACAGCTCGTCGATCACCTTGACCCGGCTCAGGTCGATGCCGAGGCCTTCGAAGTACTCGCGGTACGGGCCGAAGTCCTGGCCGACCGTGCCCATCGGGATCGGGTTGCCGCCGAGCAGCTTCAGGTTGTAGGCGATGTTGCCGGCGCAGCCGCCGAACTCGCGGCGCATCCGCGGCACCAGGAACGACACGTTGAGGATGTGCACCTTGTCCGGGAGGATGTGGTTCTTGAACTGGTCCGGGAACACCATGATGGTGTCGTAGGCGAGGGATCCACAGATCAGCGCGGACATCGGTCGGTCTCTTGGTCGGGCGGGGTGCCGGTCCGTCGCTCCCTGGTGGACCGGTCCGGCGGCGAAAGGTTAACGGCTGCGGCCCCGGCCGGCCAGCCCGGCGCCGGCGCCGGCATTGCCGGAAAGGCGCGGGAATGTGCCGGAAGCAGCGGTTTTCCCGAGAAAATTCCTTGCCCGGGAACAGGTCGGTTGCTAGGCTTATCCGCCCTTTATCGCCCCTCCGAGGCCGCGGATCCCCCGCCGGCGGCTTCCGTCATTCAGCAGGACCCTCTTCCCCGATGTTCAAGAAACTCCGCGGCATGTTTTCCAACGACCTGTCCATCGACCTGGGCACGGCCAATACCCTCATCTACGTCCGCGGACAGGGCATCGTGCTGAACGAACCGTCGGTGGTCGCGGTCCGCACCGACCGCGCCTACGGCGGCAACCGGGTGGTCGCCGCGGTCGGCGCCGAGGCCAAGCAGATGCTCGGCCGCACCCCCGGCAACATCACCACCATCCGCCCGATGAAGGACGGCGTGATCGCCGACTTCACCTACACCGAGGCGATGCTCAAGCACTTCATCAAGAAGGTGCACAAGTCGCGCTTCCTGCGCCCCAGCCCGCGCGTGCTGGTGTGCGTGCCGGCCGGCAGCACCCAGGTCGAGCGCCGCGCGATCAAGGAGTCGGCCGAAGAGGCCGGCGCCCGCGACGTGTACCTGGTCGAGGAGCCGATGGCCGCGGCGATCGGCGCCGGCATGCCGGTGTCCGAGGCGCGCGGCTCGATGGTCATCGACATCGGCGGCGGCACCACCGAAGTGGCGGTGATCTCGCTGTCGGGCATCGTCTACTCGCAGTCGGTGCGCATCGGCGGCGACCGCTTCGACGACGCCATCATCAACTACGTGCGCCGCAACCACGGCATGCTGATCGGCGAGGCCACCGCCGAGCGGATCAAGCTGGAAATCGGCTGCGCCTACCCGCAGACCGAGGTCGCCGAGATGGAGATCTCCGGCCGCAACCTCGCCGAGGGCGTGCCGAAGATGATCAAGATCAACTCCAACGAGGTGCTGGAAGCGCTGCACGAGCCGCTGGCCGGCATCGTCAGCGCGGTCAAGCTGGCGCTGGAGCAGACCCCGCCGGAACTGTGCGCCGACGTCGCCGAACGCGGCATCGTGCTGACCGGCGGCGGCGCGCTGCTGCGCGACCTCGACAAGCTGCTGTCCGAGGAGACCGGCCTGCACGTGCAGGTCGCCGACGACCCGCTGACCTGCGTCGCCCGCGGCGGCGGCCGCGCGCTGGAGCTGGTCGACATGCACGGCAACGAGTTCTTCTCGCCGGAGTGACGCAAACCGGGTTGCTGGTTCGTGGTTCGTGGTTCTTGGTTCTTGGTGAGTCGTCCCGTCCGTTTTTCCCCACAACCAACAACCAGCAATCAACAACCGCTGTGACAGCCAGCCGTCAGGAACCGAAACGCTAGTGCCTTCCTACGCAGGCCCCCCCGTTGCCTCGCGCTCCGGCGAAATCGCCGGCACGCTGAAGCTGCTGGCCTATCTGGCGCTGGCCATCACCCTGCTGATCCTCGACCACCGCGGCGGCTGGCTGACGCAGCTGCGCCGGCAGAGCGACGTGGTCGCGCAACCGGTGTGGTGGCTGGCCGGCCTGCCGGGCCGCGTCGCGACCCGGGTGCAGGACGACGCCGCCACGCGTTCGCAGCTGAGCGAGGAGAACCGCCGCCTGCGCAACGAATTGCTGATCGCCAACGCGCGCCTGACCAGGCTCAGCACCGCCGCGGCCGACAACGTGCAGCTGCGCGCGCTGCTGGGCATGGCCGAGAGCCGCGGCCTCGACGTGCAGCTGGCGCCGGTGCTGAACATCGACCTCGACCCGACCCGGCAGCGGCTGGTGCTCGATGCCGGCAGCAACGACGGCGTGCGCGTGGGCCAGGTGGTGATCGACGCCGGCGGCCTGATCGGGCAGATCATCGAGACCACGCCGGACAATTCCACGGTGCTGCTGCTGACCGACCCCGACCATGCGGTGCCGGTGATGATCGGCCGCACCGGCGTGCGCCTGCTCGCCTACGGCAACGGCCGCAGCGACCAGCTGGAGCTGGTCAACATCCCGACCAACACCGACCTGCAGGTCGGCGACGTGGTGCTGACCTCCGGACTCGGCGGGCGCTTCCCGGCGGGCTTCCCGGTCGGCACGGTGGTGCAGGTGCGGCACGACGAAAGCCGCGCCTTCCTGGTCGCCGAACTGAAGCCGGCCGCGCAGCTCGACCGCGGTCGCGACGTGTTGCTGCTGATCGAGGCGCCGCAGGCGGCGGTGCCGCCGGCCGACGGGAAGAGGGGGGCGGGGGACGCGGGCACGCCGGGTGCCGGCGGCGCCGTCGATCCCCCGTCTCCCGCGCCTTCGAAGGAGCCGAACCGATGAGCCGCCAGCGCATCGGCTGGATCCTGCCGGTCAGCCTGCTCGCGGCCCTGCTGCTCGGCCTGGTGCCGCTGCCGGAAGCGTTGCTGCCGCTGCGCCCGTACTGGCTGGCGCTGGTGCTGGCCTACTGGCTGATCGAGGCGCCGGACCGCGTCGGCCTCGGCTTCGCCTTCGTCGCCGGCATCGTCGCCGACCTGATGTTCGGCGCGTTGCTCGGCGAGCAGGCGCTGCGCCTGACCATCATGGCCTTCATCCTGCAGCGCTTCCGCGCGCGGTTGCGCTTCTTCCCGCTGTCGCAGCAGGCGTTGCTGATCGGCGGCCTGCTGCTGAACGACCGCATCGTCACGATGCTGGTGCACATGGCGCTGGGCGTGCCGCGCCTGCCGTGGAGCTACTGGTGGGCGCCGCTGCCGGGCATGTTGCTGTGGCCGCCGCTGTTCGTGCTGCTGGATACGCTGCGCCTGGGCAAGCGCGATTGAGCCGGCCATGTCGACGTACCGCCGCCGCGCGAAGAACCCCTATGCGGAAGCCGAGCAGTTCCGCCGCCGCGCGACGCTGGGCTTCGCGGTGGTCGCGCTGTTCCTGCTCGGCCTGGCCGGGTGGTACTTCAAGCTGCAGGTCGTCGACCACAGCGAATACGTCGCGCGCTCCGAGGAGAACCGCGTCCGCCCGCGCCCGGTGGTGCCGGCGCGCGGCAACATCTACGACCGCCACGGCGTGCTGCTGGCCGAGAACGTGCCGGCCTACCGCCTCGAGGTGCTGCCGGAGAAGGCCGGCGACACGAAGACGCTGATCGCCGAACTGGGCAAGGTTGTCGCGCTGGATCCGGACGACGTCGCCCGCTTCGAGGCCACGCGCAAGGTCGCGCGCGGTTTCCGCCCGATCCCGCTCAAGCTGCGCCTCAGCGAAGACGAGATCGCGCGCTTCGCGGTCGACCGCTGGCGCTTCCCCGGGGTCGAGGTGGTGCCGTACCTCAACCGCCACTACCCCTACGGCGACCTGTTCGCGCACGTGATCGGCTACGTCGGCCGCATCGACGAGAAGGACCTGGAAACGCTGCCCGAGGAAGACGCCGCGCTGACCCACATCGGCAAGACCGGGCTGGAGCGCTATTACGAGGAAGCGCTGCGCGGCAAGGTCGGCTACGAGAAGATCGAGACCAACGTCGAGGGCCGCGCGCTGCGCTCGGTCGGCCGGGTGCCGGCGCAGCCCGGTGCCGACCTGCGCCTGGGCATCGACGCCAACCTGCAGCGGGCGATGGCCGCCGCGTTCGGCGAACTGGAAGGCTCGGCGGTGGCGATGGACCCGCGCAGCGGCGAGATCCTGGCGATGGTCAGTCTGCCCGCCTACGACCCGAACCTGTTCGTCAACGGCATCTCGCACGCCGATTTCGCCGCGCTCAACGAAAACCCCTCGCGCCCGCAGTTCAACCGGCTGGTGCTGGGCGGCGTCGCGCCCGGTTCGACGATCAAGCCGCTGACCGCGCTGGCCGGGCTCGACAGCGGCGTGCGCAAGCCCGAGGACAAGGTGCTTTCGACCGGCATGTTCCGCCTGCCGGGCATGAAGGGCCGAGGCTGGGGCGATTCGCACCGCGGCGGCCACGGCTGGACCGACGCGCGCAAGTCGATCTGGGATTCGGTCAACACCTACTACTACTACCTGGCGACCGACCTGGGCGTGCAGCGCTACGACGAGTACCTGGGTCGCTACGGCTTCGGCAAGCCGACCGGCATCGACCTGACCGGCGAGATCGGCGGCATCCTGCCGTCGCCGGCGGAGAAGCGGCGGCTGACCAAGGAACGCTGGTATCCCGGCGACCTGGTCAACGCGTCGATCGGGCAGGGCCTGTGGAAGGTGACGCCGTTGCAGCTGGTGCGCGGCGCCAGCGCGATCGCCAACGGCGGCGAGCTGCTGCGCCCGCACCTGGCCGTGGCGCAGCGCCTCGGCTTCGACGCGCCGTGGCAGCCGTTGCCGCAGCCGGCGCCGGTCGGGATCACCACGCATCCGGAAAACCTGCGCGTGGTGCAGGAAGGCATGGAGATGACCGTCAGCATCGGCACCGCGGCCGCGGTGTTCCGCGGCGCGGGGTACCGTTCGGCGGGCAAGACCGGCACCGCGCAGGTGGTCAACCGCAGCGAACGCGCGGTCGATCCGAGGTCGCTGCCGCTGTGGAAGCGCCACCGCGCGCTGTACATCGGCTACGCGCCGGCGGAGAACCCGACCATCGCGGTGGCGGTGGCGGTCGAGGGCGGCGGCTTCGGCGCGGCCACCGCCGCGCCGATCGCGCGCGCGGTCTTCGATGCGTACCTGCTGGGCAAGATGCCGGAAGGCGTGGAGAAGATCGGCACCGAAACCGCGCCACCGCTGGTGGTGACGGCGGCGGATGCGGCTTCCACTGGCACCGTATCGGCGCCGCCAGCCGCGGCCGCGACGAATCCCGTGCCCGCCACCATCCCGGAGCCGAAGCGATGAAGGAAATCCTGCGCTGGCTGGCCGCGCTGACCGAAGAAGTCATCCGGACCTTCGACTGGCCGCTGCTGCTGGCGCTCGGCGCATTGATGGGCATCGGCCTGATGGTGCAGTACAGCGCCGGCGGCGACGCCCACGGCATGCACAACATGCTGGCGCAGGGCGTGCGCTTCGCGATCGGGCTGGCGGTGATGTGGGCGCTGTCGCGGGTGCCGCCGGCGCGCCTGCGCGGCTGGACGCCGGGCGTGTTCCTGGCCTCGCTGTTGCCGCTGGTCCTGGTGCTGTTCATCGGCACCGGCAAGCACGGCAGGCACTGGATCGACCTGAAGGTGTTCTACCTGCAGCCGTCGGAGCTGCTGAAGATCACCCTGCCGATGGCACTGGCCTGGTACCTGAACCGCGAACCGCTGCCGCCGCAGCTGCGCACGCTCGCGGCCAGCGCCGCGCTGGTCGCGCTGCCGACCGCGCTGGTCCTGCTGCAGCCGGACTTCGGCACCGCGATGCTGGTCGCGGCCAGCGGCGTGTTCGCGATCTACCTGGCCGGGCTGTCGTGGAAGTGGATCGCGCCGGCCGCGGCCGGCGGCGCGGTCGCCTTCGCGCTGGCGATGTTCGCGCCGATCAAGTGGTTCTCGTTCCTGCGCGAATACCAGCAGAACCGCATCCTCACCTTCCGCGACCCGGAGAACGATCCGCTCGGCGCCGGCTGGAACATCGTGCAGTCGAAGATCGCGATCGGCGCCGGCGGCTTCACCGGCAAGGGCTGGGGGCAGGGCTCGCAGTCGCACCTCGACTACCTGCCCGAGCACACCACCGACTTCATCTTCTCGGTGCTGTCGGAGGAGTTCGGCTGGATCGGCGTGTTCACCGTGCTCGCGCTGTACCTGTTCGTGATCGGCCGCTGCCTGTGGATCGCGATCGACGCGCGCGACACCTACTCGCGCCTGCTCGCCGGCACGCTGGGCCTGTCGTTCTTCGTCTACGTGATCGTCAACGGCGGCATGATCTCCGGCCTGCTGCCGGTGGTCGGCGTGCCGATGCCGCTGCTGAGCTACGGCGGCACCTCGGCGGTGTCGCTGCTGGCCGGCCTCGGCCTGGTGATGGCGGTGAAGGCGCACCGGCCGGTGCATGGGTATTGAGGCGAGCGGTGAGCGGGTATCGGGGTGGGAAGCGAGCGAAGGCCGGAGTCGACGATTGCTTCCGCTCACTCTTCTCCGCTCGCTCCTTCGCTTCATTCATGATTCCCGTCGTACCTCCATGCTACCCTCGGCGCCGATGATCCGACGCGCCTTGTTCTGCCTTGCGACGCTCGGGTTGGCCGCCTGCGCGAGCCAGCCGCGGGAACCGTCTCCTCCGCCATCCGTCACTCCCGCGACCACCACCACGCCGGCCGAGGCCTCGGTCGAAGCGGTGCGCGGCCCGGTCGACCTGACCCGGGTCCCGTTCACCGTGGCGCGCGCGGCCTTCGTGCGCGACACCGCGGCGAAATACGCGATCGACGCCGCCTACGTCGACGGCGTGCTGGCGCAGGCGCAGTACCGCGGCGACGTGGTCGAACTGATGTCGCGCCCGGCCGAGCGGGTCAAGCCGTGGAACGAGTACCGCGCGCGCATGCTGACCGACGCGCGCATCGCCGCCGGCCGCGCGTTCTTCGCCGAACACCGCGATGCGTTGCGGCGAGAGGAGGAAAGGTACGGCGTACCCGCGGAAATCATCACCGCGATCGTCGGCGTCGAGACCAGCTACGGCGGCTTCACCGGCAAGCACCGCGTGCTCGACGCGCTGTACACGCTGGCGTTCTTCTATCCGCGCAGCGGCGACCCGGCGCGGGCCGCGTACGAGCAGAAGCGCGAGAACTTCTTCCGCGACGAACTGGCGCAGCTGTTCGCGCTGTGCCGCGAGGAGAACCTGGACATCCTCGCGGTCACCGGCAGCTACGCCGGGGCGATGGGCATGGCCCAGTTCATGCCGTCGAGCTACCGCGAACTCGCCGTCGACGGCGACGGCGACGGCCGCCGCGATCTCTTCAACGACTACGACGACATCTTCGCCTCGGTGGCCAACTACTTCGTGAGGAAGGGCGGCGAGCGCGGCGGCTGGGTGCGCGGCGGCGCGGTCGCGGCGCGCGCCGAGCTGCTGCCCGGCCACGAGGAGTTCAATCCCGACGACTGGCTGCCGACGTACACGCTCGACGACCTCGCCGCGCGCGGCTACCGGCCGCTGGAAGCGGTGCCCGCCGACGCCACCGCGACGCCGGTGACCCTGCAGGCCAGCGACGGCAAGCAGTACTGGCTGGGTTTCCGCAACTACTACGCGATCACCCGCTACAACAACTCGAAGATGTACGCGATGGCGGTCTACCAGCTGTCGCAGGCGATCCTCGGCCGGGAGCTGCCGCCGGCATGAAGCGCTGGCCGCTGCCGTTGCTGCTGCTCGCGCTCGCGGCCTGCGGTACCACGCCGAAGAAACCGGCCCGGCCCGCCGCCGCGCAAGCCGGCGGGCCGGGCGCATCCGCATTGGCTGCGGCCGCTGGCGATGGCTGCGCCGGCCGCTATGCGCCGGCGCAGGAAGACCCGTCCACGCGCGGCGATTACACGCGCGGCGGCCTGTACAAGCCGGGCGTTGCCGATTCCACGCCGGAACACGTGCCCGACATCGACTGCATCGCCGAACCGGCGGTCGTCGACGCGCCGCGTTCGCCGTTCGGCAACAGGACGCCGTACACCGTGCTCGGCAAGACGTACCGGGTGCTGGACAGGCCCGACGGCTACGTCGAGCGCGGCACCGCGTCGTACTACGGGCAGAAGTTCCATGGCCGCCTCACCTCGAACCGCGAGGTGTACGACATGTACGCGTTCACCGCCGCGCACAAGACCCTGCCGCTGCCCAGCTTCGCCCGCGTCACCAACCTCGACAACGGCAAGTCGGTGGTGGTGCGGATCAACGACCGCGGTCCGTTCCACGACGGCCGCGTCATCGACCTCAGCTACGCCGCGGCGGTGAAGCTGGGCATCGTGGCGCGCGGCACCGGCAACGTCGAGGTGCGCGCACTGATCCCGGGCGAGGCCCCCGCGGTGGCCGTGGCCGCGAAACCCGCGCCGCCGGCGCCCGCGGCGAGCGCGATGGACAAGCTGGTCGACGGCCTGCCGCCCGTCGCCGCGGCCACGGCGGCCGTGCCGGCGTCGAACCTGCGCTACTACGCGCGCAGCAAGCCGGAGCACGCCTCCGGTGCCGACGATTTCGACGCCTGGCTGCGTGCGCAGGACCTGCAGATCGTCGGCGGCAAGGTAGTGCGCGCGTCCTCCGCGGCGGAAGGCGCGAACCCGGCAGCGACCGGGGCCGCGCCGCCCGCCCCCGGCACCACCGGAATTGCCCCGCCGCCGCCCGTCGGGCCGGCGCCCGACGCCGCGCGCGCGCCAGCGGTCGTGTTGCAGGTCGGCAGCTATTCCAGCCGCGAGAACGCCGACCGCGCGCTGGCCCGCCTGACCGCGGCCGGCATCGCCAGCGCCACGCTCAGCGGCGTCGACAGCGACGGCCGGCGACTGTGGCGCCTGCGCGTGGGCGCGAGCGACACCGAGGCCGACGCGCTGGCCCGCCGCATCGCCGGCCTCGGTTTCGGCCTGCCGCAGCGGGTGCGGGAGTGAGCAGGAAGTTCGCGGTTCGCGGTTGGCGGCGCGTGGCTGGACAGAGGCGGCGCTTCCGCGAATCCACGCCCTGCCGAGCATGAACCGCTGACCACGCAGCGCGAAACATCCAATCCCCCAGCCATTACAATCGCAAGACACTCATCACCTCCGGCTTCGGCCGCCCTGGAGTACGCCTCACCATGAAGTTCTTCCGTTCCGCCACGGTCGCCCTGGCCGCATTCGCCACCGCCGCGGTCGGCCTGGCCGCCGCGCAGACGCCCGCTCCTGCCGCCGCGCACGCCGCCGAGACGGTCGCGCCGGTCGCCATCCCGCCCGCGCCGAAGCCGGTCGGCACCGCGTGGGTGCTGGTCGACTACGCCAGCGGCAATGTGCTGGCCGGCGAAAACTACGACCAGCAGCTCGAACCGGCCAGCATCACCAAGGTCATGACCTCGTACGTGGTCGCCGCGGAGATGAAGAACGGCAAGGTCAGGCCCGACGACCAGGTGATGCTGAGCGAGCGCGCCTGGCGCGAGGGCGGCGCCGGCACCGACGGCAGCTACAGCGGCTTCGAGGTCAACAAGACCGCGCCGCTGATCGACATGGAGAAGGGCATGGCGGTGCAGTCGGGCAACGACGCCGCGATCGCGCTGGCCGAGCACGTCGCCGGCAGCGAGGAAGCCTTCGCCTCGCTGATGAACAGCTACGCGGCGAAGATCGGCATGAAGAACTCGCACTTCGTCAACGCGCACGGCCTGCCGGCGGAAGGGCACGTGACCACGGCCTACGACCTGGCGCTGCTGGGCCGCGCGCTGATCCGCGACTATCCGGAAACCTACGCCTACAACAAGATCAAGGAATTCACCGTCGGCACCATCACCCAGCCGAACCGCAACCTGCTGCTGTGGCGCGACGCATCGGTGGACGGCATCAAGACCGGGCATACCTCCAAGGCCGGCTACTGCCTGATGAGCTCGGCGCAGCGCGGCGACCAGCGCCTGATCGCGGTGGTGATGGGCTCGACCTCGGAGAAGCAGCGCGCCGACGACAGCATGGCGCTGCTGAACTGGGGCTTCCGCTTCTACGAAACCCACCGCCTGTACGACGCCGGCAAGGCCATCGCCACGCCGCGCGTGTGGAAGGGCAAGGTGAAGCAGGTGCAGCTGGGCGTGGCCAGGCCGCTGCTGGTCAGCGTGCCGCGCGGCCGCTACAACGCGCTGAAGCCGAGCATGGAGCTGCCGAAGCAGCTGGTCGCGCCGATCGCGCAGGGCCAGGCGGTCGGCACGGTCAAGGTGACGCTGGACGGCAAGGTCGTGGCGCAGGCGCCGCTGGTCGCGATCGCCGCGGTCGAGCAGGGCGGCTTCTTCCGCCGCCTGTGGGATGCGTTCTGGATGTGGTGGGAATCGAAGTAAGCCCTTCCGGTTCCGCGAAAGAAGCCGGCGCAAGCCGGCTTCCGCGTTTTTCGCGCCGTTAACCACAACGCTGCGATCCGGGCGCACACTTGGGTTCCCGTCCCGCCGCCCCGATAATGCCGCCATGAACATCTCCTCCGATGGCATCAAGTCCGACAATCCCGAGCACGGGTTCCAGTTCCCCGGGGTCTTCGAGCTCAGCGCGATGGGCGCGGCCGACAAGGGCCTGGAGTCCGAGCTGCCGAAGCTGCTCAACCAGTGCGCCGGCGTCGAAGTGCTGGAAGAAAGCATTTCGTGGAAGCATTCGTCCAACGGCAAGTACGTGTCGGTGCGGATCAGCTTCCGGGTCGAGAGCCGCGAGCAGTACGACGCCGCGCACCAGGCGCTGCGCGACCACCCGGAAGTGAAATGGACGCTGTGAATCCTGCAGCCCCCTCCCTTGCGAAGCAGGGGAGGGCGGGGGAGGGGTTGCGAGCGCCGCAGGCGCGAGTGCTTTTGCCATGAGCGAAGAGATGCAACCGCAAAGGCAACAGCACCCCCTCCCAACCTCCTCCTGCACGCTGCGCGTGCAAGGGGAGGAGTTGTTCCCCTGCGTCGTCCGCGACCTCGGCCGCCAGCCATACGAGCCGGTGTGGCGCGCGATGCAGCGCTTCACCGACCAGCGCGGCGACGGCACGCCGGACGAACTGTGGCTGGTCGAACACGAACCGGTGTTCACGCTGGGCCAGGCCGGCAAGCCCGAGCACGTGCTGGCGCCGGGCGACATCCCGGTGATCCACGTCGACCGCGGCGGCCAGGTGACCTACCACGGCCCCGGGCAGATCGTCGCCTATCCGCTGTTCGACCTGCGGCGGATGAAGGTCGGGGTGAAGGAATACGTCTGCCGGATCGAGCAGGCCATCATCGACACCATCGGCGAATGGAACATCCACGCCGAGCGCAAGGACGGCGCGCCCGGCGTGTACGTCAACGGCGCCAAGATCGGCGCGCTCGGCATCCGCGTGCGCCACGGCTGCACCTTCCATGGCCTCGCGTTCAACATCGCGATGGACCTGGAACCCTTCCAGCGGATCAATCCCTGCGGCTACGCGGGATTGCAGGCGGTATCGCTGCACGACCTCGGCGGCCCGTCGTCGATGGACGCGGTCAAGCCGGTGCTGCTGGAGAAGCTGGCCGAGCAGTTCCGGCTGGAGCCGCGTTCGTAGGAACGCCCGGATGCGTCCCTACGGGCGCCCGGCATCGTGACACAATCGGCGCATGACCGCCGATCCGACCGAAACCGTCGCGCAACGCGCGCTCGCCCGACTGCGCGATGCGTCTTCCGACACCGCGCGACTGCTGGACGATGCCGGCATCGCCGCGAAAGTCGCCAAACTCGCCATCGCCAGCGACTTCGCGCTGGGGACCCTGTGCAAGCAGCCGGAGTTGTTGCCGCAACTGGCCGGCGACGCCACGACGCCGCGGCCGCCGCCGCAACTCACGGCGGACAACGCGGCCGAGTGGCCGGCGCTGCTGCGCCGCCATCGCGCCGCCGAATCGACCCGACTGGTCTGGCGCGACGTGGCCGAAGGCGCCGACGTCGACGAAATCCTCGCCGGCAGCACGCGGCTCGCCGAGCAATGCCTGCAACTCGCGCTCGACGCGCTGGAGATCGAATTCGCGCGCCGCCACGGCGTCGTCCGCAACGCCGCCGGCGAGCCGCAGCGGCTGGTCGTGTTCGGCCTCGGCAAGCTCGGCGGCGGCGAACTGAATTTCTCCTCCGACATCGACCTGGTCTACGCCTTTCCGGAAGACGGCGAGTCCGACGGCGCGCGTCCGCTCGCCGCCGAGGAATACTTCACCCGCCTCGGCACGCGGCTGGCGAGGCTGCTCGACGAGGCCACCGCCGACGGCTTCAGCCACCGCGTCGACCTGCGCCTGCGCCCGTTCGGCAACGCCGGGCGCGTGGCGTTGTCGTTCGCGGCGATGGACCTGTATTTCCAGCGCGAAGGCCGCGACTGGGAGCGCTACGCCTGGCTGAAGGCGCGCGCGGTGGCCGGCGACGTCGCGTCCGGCGAAGCCTGGCTGCAGGCGCTGCGGCCGTTCGTCTACCGCCGCTACCTCGATTTCACCGCGCTCGACGGCCTGCGCGAGATGAAGGCGATGATCGCCGCCGAAGTGGCGCGGCGCGAGCTGAGCGACGACGTCAAGCGCGGGCCGGGCGGGATCCGCGAGATCGAGTTCCTCGCCCAGGCGCTGCAGTTGATCCACGGCGGCCGCGACGCGTCCCTGCGCGAGCGGCGCCTGCAGCCGGCGTTGCGCGCGCTGGTCGCCGCGCGCCAGGTCGATGCCGGCGCCGGCGCGATGCTGGCCGATGCCTACCGTTTCCTGCGCCGGCTGGAGAACCGCCTGCAGATGCTGCGCGACGCGCAGACGCACGTGCTGCCCGACGATCCGGCGGATCGCGCGCGCATCGCCGTCCCGCTCGGTTACGGCGACTGGGACGCGCTGCGCGCCGAACTGGAAACGCATCGCGGGCGCGTCGCCGGCGAATTCGCCGAACTGCTGGCGCCGCGCCGCGGCCGGCGCGATTCGGATGCGTTGCAGGCCTACTGGCGTGCGCTGCCCGACGGCGGCGGAGCCGATGCGCTGGCGGCGGCCGGTTTCGTCGATGCCGCGTCCGCCGATGCGTCGCTGCGCGATTTCGCCCGCGCGTCCGGCGTGCGCGGCCTGTCCGACGCCGCCCGCGCGCGGCTCGATCGCGTGCTGCCGGCCCTGCTCGAAGCCGCGGCGAAATCCGCGCGGCCCGACGCCGCGCTGCGCCGGCTGCTGCAGCTGCTGCACGCGATCCTGCGCCGCGCCAGCTACCTTGCGCTGCTCGACGAACAGCCTGGCGCGCTGGCGCGGCTGGTCGACGTGATCTCGCGCAGCGCCTTCCTTGCCGACCGCCTGATCGCGTTCCCGTTGCTGCTCGACGAACTGCTCGATGCGCGCGTCGCCGGGCCGTTGCCGGACCGCGGGGGGATGCGTGCCGGGTGCGAAGCGGCATTGCGCGACGACGATCCCGAGGCGGCGCTGCGCCAGCTCAACGAAACCCGGCTCGCGCTGAGCTTCCGTATCGCGCTCGCCGCGCTGGACAAGCGCCAGCCGGCGCAGGACAGCGCGCGCCAGCTCGCCTTGCTGGCCGAGGAAGTCGTGCGCGTGGCGTTGCGCATGGCCGAGGGCGAGGTCGCCGCGGCGCACGGCCGCGTGCCGGGCGGGCGCTTTGCGGTGATCGGCTACGGCACGCTGGGCGGCGAGGAACTGGGTTTCGGTTCCGACCTCGACCTGGTGTTCCTGTACGACGCCGCGACCGACGCGGTTTCGGACGGCGCGCGCCCGCTGGAGGCTTCGCGCTGGTACGCGCGGCTGACCCAGAAGCTGGTGGCGTTGCTCGGCGCGATGACCAGCGCCGGCCGGCTGTACGACGTCGACGCGCGGTTGCGCCCGGACGGCGGCAAGAGCCTGCTGGTGACTTCCCTGGCTAGCTATCGCGACTACCAGCGCGAACGCGCGTGGACCTGGGAACACCAGGCGCTGGTGCGCGCGCGCGGCGTCGCCGGCGACGGGTCGCTGTTGAACGATTTCGAATCGGTGCGTACGCAGACCCTGTCGCGCCCGCGCGACGCCGGCAAGCTGCGCGACGACGTGGTGAACATGCGCAAGCGCATGCGCGCCGAGCTGGACCGCAGCGACGAGGCGCACTTCGACCTGAAGCAGGGCGAGGGCGGACTGGTCGACATCGAGTTCCTGCTGCAGTACCTGGTGCTGCGCGAAACGCCGGCGCATCCGCGGCTGCCGGCATTGCGCAACACCGGCGAACTGATCGAGACGCTGCACGCCGCCGGACTGATCGATGCGGCTTCGCACGACACCTTGTCGCAGGCGCATTCGCTGTACCTCGCCGAGGGATTGGCCTGCACGCTGGACCGGCGCAAGCGGATCGTACTGGAGACGGAACGGATCGCCGCGATGCGGGCGGGCGTGACGGAGGTCCTGGTTCGCGGCGGGCTGGATTTCCGGGATCGCTGACCGGGCCGATAGGCGGATTGGTATCCTGCGCTATCGCCCGGATTTGAGGGCTGACAGGCGTTAGTACTCAGGTCACATGGCTAGTTCCGACAAGGAAACCCCGCCAATGGGAGCACCTCCGGGAACCCTTCAGGTCAATCCCGCCGAGGGCTTTGGGCCGCACATTGCCGGTCCATTCCTAGGTCAGTATGGCGAGGGCTCGGTATTCGTCACGGCTACAGTTGACCGCCTGACACACCGATTCGTAGCGGCTCTCAAAAAATCCGGAAAGCTCCCGAACGATTACGTTCCCGTACAGTACGGTCCCCCGGAAATGCGCGAGACGCTGGAGAATCTTCTCAACGCGCTGACTGCTCTGGGGGTGGATAAGCCTTCGGTCTTGCTCATGAGGAGCGCCGTCGGGCATGAGGAGCCGCAACGCTTCATCATGGTGGCTAGTTCAGTTCTCGGCAATGGCCTTGTCACAAGCTGGCTGCATCGATTGGAGCTGGAGGATTATGCGGGTGCAAATTCGGCTTTGGTGCCTCACTAGCAAGAGAGTAGGGTCAGTTGAGCCACAGGCGATACCCATCATCACCATGCCGGTGATTCTACGTCGACAGGCATCGTGTCACTTTACCCAGAACAAGACGAAAGCCACGCAGGCGAGCGTCGATGCCTATTTCGCCAGCATCGCCGATGAAGGCCGACGCAGGGACTGCGAAGCGCTGGCCGATGTCGACCCGAAGGTGCTGGAAAAGATGATCGCGGCTTCCTGGGCGGCGGCGAAATCGTCGTGAACCCTTCCCCCTCTTGCGGGAGAAGGGTTCACAGGCCGAGGCGCTCCCTGACGATCGCCGCCACGCGCGCGGTCTCGCGCAGCGGCTCGGCTTCGAACGGCGCCAGCGCCGCATCCATCTCGCGCACGCGGCCGCGGGTCAGCAGGGCGTCGACGAAATTGCGCGGCCGGCCGCCGAGGTGCCACGGTTCGAACACGAACACCGGCGCGCGCGTCGCGCAGGCCTCGGACAGCATGTTGACCGAGTCCGGCGTGCAGACGATGCGGTCGGCCCAGGCCAGCAGGCCGGGGTAGGGATTCTCGCCGTCGGCCTGGCCACGCCAGGTGACGCCCCGGAACTTGCCGAAACGGGTCCGCAGCGCGTCGGCGATGCCCGCCGGCGTGCGCCGCGACGCCGTCGCCAGCAGGCTGCCGCCGTCGCGGGCCAGCGCGGCTTCGAGCTTCGCCGCCAGCGCCTCGAACGCGGCCGCGTCGAAGTGCCAGTGCGCGCTGTCGCCGCCGAGCAGCAGTGCGGTGCGCGGCGAAGGCAGTTCGGCGAAGGCGGCGAACTGCGCGCGCGCCCCGGCCAGCCACGCGTCGTCGACCGGGTTCAGGCTGCCGAGCAGAGTGACGACGTTGTCGCCGCGCAGGCCGTCGTGCTGCGGCACGACCACCAGGTCCCAGTGCGACGGATCGATGCGCGGGTCGAGGATCTGCACGGTCCTGACCCGTTCGTCCTGGGCCTGTCGAAGGGCGCGTTCGCGCAGCAGCCGCGTGGCCAGCGCCGCCTGCCGGCCGCAACCGATCGCGAGGCGCGGCGGTTGCGCCAGGGCCCGCGCGAAATCCGGGCCGAACGCCGTGCGCGCCGCGCCCGGCAGGCGCCGCGGCGCGAGCCAACGCCACGGCGCGCGGGACTGCAGCACGACATCGCGGGTCGCCCCGCCGAGCGCGCTCGCCAATGCCCCAGCCTGGCGGCGGTTGCCGGCATGGCCGTCGGTCAGCGTCCACGCCCGCGGCGCAGGCCCGGCAGCGACCGATGGCTGGTCATCCGGCGCTGGGTTTGTGAGTCGTTCCACGAATCAAAACAATCCGTTCCGGTTGGTTCGGGTGTCGTCGAAGTCGCAACACTCTACACTGCGGGCCGGTCCCAGAACCCGCTTCTTCCTTCCCAGCAGGAATTCACCCGATGTCCGAACCCCTGAACACCGCCGCGCTCGACCAGCTGTTCAATACCGCCCGCACCTACAACGGCTTCGGCGGCGAGATCAGCGACGAGACCCTGCGCCGACTGTACGACCTGCTGAAGTGGGGACCGACCTCGGCCAACAGTTCGCCGGCGCGCTTCGTCTTCGTCAAGTCGCCGGAAGCCAAGCAGAAACTGGCCCCGGCGCTGTCCGAAGGCAACCGGCAGAAGACCCTGGCCGCGCCGGTCACGGTGATCGTCGGCTTCGACCAGGATTTCCACGAGAAGCTGCCGTACCTGTTCCCGCACACCGACGCCAAGGCGTGGTTCGACGGCCCGCGCGAAGGCCGCCACGAGGCCGCGTTCCGCAACGGCACCCTGCAGGGCGCCTACCTGATCCTGGCCGCGCGCGCGCTGGGCCTGGACACCGGCCCGATGTCGGGCTTCGACAACGCCCTGGTCGACGAAGCCTTCTTCAAGGGCACCACGATCAAGTCGAACTTCCTGGTCAACCTCGGCGCCGGCGACCCCGCCAGCATCTTCCCGCGTTCGCCGCGCCTGCCGTTCGACGAAGCCGCGCGCATCGAGTGATTCGCGCGCGCTCGAATCCGCCTTCGCCATACCCCCGCCTGCACCCCACGAGGAACACAACCATGCGCAAGATCCTGCTCGCCACCGCCCTGTTCGCCCTCGCCGGTTCGGCCTTCGCCGCCCCGGTCGCCTACAAGCTCGACGCCACGCATACCGACGTGCTGGCCACCTGGAACCATTTCGGCTTCTCCAACCCAAGCGCGCACTTCGGCGCCGTCGAAGGCACCCTGGTCTACGACGCCGACCAGCCGACCGCGTCCAGCGTCGAAGTGACCATCCCGCTGTCCGGCCTGGCCGGTTTTTCGGAGAAGTTCGACGCGCACCTGCGCAGCGCCGATTTCTTCGATGCCGAGAAGTTCCCGGTCGCCACCTTCAAGAGCACCCGGGTCGAAGCGGCCGGCGAAGGCAAGCTGACCGTCTCCGGCGACCTGACCATCAAGGGCATCACCAAGCCGGTGGTGCTGGACGTGACCCTGAACAAGGTCGGCGAGCATCCGATGAGGAAGGTGCCGGCGATCGGCTTCAACGCCGTCGCCACGGTCAAGCGCAGCGACTTCGGCCTGGGCCTGTACGCGCCGGTGGTCAGCGATGAGGTCAAGCTGAGCATCACCACCGAGGCCACTGCCGCCCCGGCCGCGCACCACTGACGCGCCCGGCGGGCGGCGGGGAACCGCCACGACGCAACCGCCGAAAGCACCACGCCGGTCCCCGCGGGGCCGGCGTTTTCTTTTGCCGGGAGGGCCCGGCTGCTAGACTGGCAGCCTCGTATTCAGCTGCCGAACGCCCCCGCCATGAGCCAGACCGCCACTGCGCCCGCCAACGCCGAGAAGCGCTATACCGTGCACCGCAGCGACCTGCCGTTGAGCTGCCCGCTGCCGTCGATGGCGCTGTGGAACTCGCATCCGCGCGTGTACCTGCCGATCGAGAACGAGCCCGGCGGCGAGACCAGCTGCCCGTACTGCGGCTCGCATTTCGTGCTGGTGGACTGAGCCCGCGCGCACGGAGCGGGCGACGATGCGCCGCCTGACCGTGGTGCAGCTGCTGCCGGCGCTGGAGTCCGGCGGGGTCGAACGCTCGACCCTGGAGATCGCCGCGGCCCTGGTCCGCGGCGGCCATCGCGCCATCGTGGTCTCGGCTGGCGGGCGACTGTTGCCCGCGCTGGAAAGGATTGGCGCCGAACACGTCGCCCTCGACATCGGCCGCAAGTCGCCATTGACGCTGCGCCACGTGCCGGCGTTGCGGCGCCTCTTCGAAGCGCAGCGCGTCGACATCGTCCACGCGCGTTCGCGGCTGCCGGCGTGGCTGGGCTGGCGCGCGTTGAAGGGGATGCAGGGGTTGAAGCCTCGCTTCGTCACCACGATGCACGGGCTGAACTCGCCCGGCCGGTACAGCGGGATCATGGCGCGCGGCGAGCGGGTGATCTGCGTGTCGAACACGGTGCGCGACTACCTGCTGCGGCACTATCCGCGCACCGATCCGGCGAAGCTGCGGGTGATCCCACGCGGCATCGACACCGCGCAGTTCCCGCGCGCGCCGCTGCCCGACGTCGCAGCGCGGCGGCGCATTGCCGGCGAACATCCGGCGCTCGGCGGCGACGGCCCGCTGCTGTTGCTGCCTGGGCGCGGCACGCGGCTGAAGGGCCACGCCGATGCGCTGCGCCTGCTGGCCGGCCTGCGCCGCGCCGGTGGCGACGCACGGTTGTGGCTGCCCGGCGCGCGCGAACGCGGGCGCGAGGACTACATCGCCGAAATGGAAGCCGAGGCGGCGAAGCTCGGCGTGTCCGCCGCGGTCGCCTTCACCGCGCCGACCTCGCGCATCGCCGAAGCCTACGCCGCCAGCGACCTCGTCCTGCAGCTCTCGCGCAAGCCCGAGTCGTTCGGCCGCACCGTGGTCGAGGCGCTGTCGGTCGGCCGCCCCGTATTGGGCTGGGCGCACGGTGGCGTCGGTGAACTGCTTGCCGAACTGCAGCCATGTGGCGCAGTCGAACCCTTCGACGAGGAAAAACTGTTGGCGGGCGCACAATCGCTGCTGGCACATCCGCCGCCGCCATTGGCTACCATGCCCTACACTTTGCGGGCGATGCAGGACGCCACGCTGGCCCTTTACCAGGAAGTTGTCGAACACGATGTCGAATCCGCCGTCCGCTGAACCCGGCCGCGAGCCGCTTTCCGCCGCAGTCCCCGTCGGCTGGCGCTGGGCGCCGGCCTGGGTGCTGTGCTTCGTCGCGCTGTGGCCCGCGCCCGGTTATGCCGAGGCGGTGATGGTGCTGGGCGCGCTGGCCGCGATCGTGCGCCTGCTGCTGGCGCGCTTCCGCGGCGGCACGCAATTGCTCAGCGGTCCGGCCTGGGCGCTGACCAGCGTGCTGTTCGCCGTGTACTGGCTGCCGGAACTGGTCTCGTCGATCGATGCGGTCGACCACGGCCGCGCGTTCAAGGAATCGCTGGTCGACCTGCGCTACCTGCCGTTCCTGTGGCTGGTCGCTGCCGCGGTGGCCAACGCGCGCGGCCGTCACGCCACCTTCACCGGCATCGCCGTGATCGCCGCGGTGTGGACCATCGACGCGCTGCTGCAGGCCGCGTTCGGCACCAGTCCGCTGTTCTGGGGCATCGACCAGGTCAAGCAGTTGATCAGCGGCCACGGCATGTGCAGCGCGCAGGAGATCGCGCTGCTCGACCGTCTCAGCGGCGTGCTCGGCCCGTGCAACCTCAAGCTGGGCGTGATCATGGCCAGCCTGTCGCCCTTCGTGCTGTTCGCGGCGGGCAAGCGCTTCGGCATCGCCGGCTGGCTGGTCGCGGCGGTGGCGGTCGGCACCGTCGTGCTGCTGGCCGGCGCGCGCGCGGCGTGGCTGACCTTCGCCCTGGTGCTGCTGTTCTCCGGCTGGCGCCTGCTCGGCTGGAAGCGGTTGCTGGCGGTGTTCGCCGCCGGCGCGCTGGCGCTGGTGGTGTTGAACTTCGTTTCGCCGCAGTTCCACCTGCGCATCCAGCGCACCGGTGCGGTGCTGGCGAACAGCGAGGACAGCGTCGACATCGCCTTGTCCGGGCGCGCGCAGATCTGGGGCGCGGCCGTGTGCATGGTGCGCGAGCATCCGTTCAACGGCGTCGGTGCGCGCAACTTCCGCGATGCCTACCCGGCCTGCAACCCCGCGCCCGACGTCATGCCGGCGTGGGGCGAGGGCCCGGCGCACCATGCCCACCAGATCGTGCTGGAGATACTCAGCGAAACCGGCGCGATCGGCCTGCTGCTGTGGCTGGCCGGCGCGGCGCTGGCGTGGCGCGCATGGCGTTATTCGTCGCCGCGGGCGAAGGAGAACGCGCGGCCGGCGATGCTGGCGCTGGCGGCGACCGTGTTCCCGCTGAACACGCACCTGGCGTTCTATTCCACCTTCTGGGGCGGGCTGACCCTGCTGCTGGCGGCGCTGTATTCGGGCAGCCTGCTCGCGCGCGACGATGGCTGAGCGCGGAGCGCAAGGCTGCTGGTTCATCGGGCCGGCGGATTTCCTCGCCGGTTGCGTCGCGCGGCTGCCGCAACGCGCGTTGCTTGCGCTCGGCGCCGCGCTCGCATGGCTGTCATGGCCGCTGCTGGGCAAGCGCCGGCATTACGCGAAGGCCAACATCGACCTGTGCTTCCCGCGGCTGGACGAAGCCGCGCGCGATCGGTTGCTGAAGGACAACATCCGCAACACCGTCACCGGCGCGCTGGAACTGATCCGCGGCTGGTACGCGCCAGCCGAAGTGTTGCGCGGCATCGCCGACGTCGAGGGCTTGGAACACCTGCAGGCGGCGCTCGCGACCGGCCGCGGCGTGCTGCTGTTCGGCGGGCATTTTCCGCACGCCGAGTTGTGTGCGCGCCTGCTCGGCGACGCGGCCGGCCAGCGCGTCCACGTGCTGGTCCGCCACAACAACCATCCGTGCCTGGAGCGGATGATGGACGGTGCGCGTCGCCGCGTGTTCGCCGGCACCATCGGCAAGAAGGACGTGCGCGGCCTGCTGCGCGCGCTGTCGCAGGGCGGCATCGTCGCCTATTCGGCCGACCAGAACTTCAACTACCAGAACGCCTTCGTGCCGTTCTTCGGCGTGCCGGCGTCGACGCTGACCGCGACGCCGGACCTGGCCAAGCGCGGCAACGCGGTGGTGCTGCCGTTCTGGTTCCATCGCGACGCGGAGGGGCGCTACAAGCTGCGCGTCGAGCCGACCTGGCCGAACTGGCCGTCCGGCGATCCGGCCGCCGATGCGGCGCGCTACATGGCCGAACTGGAAAAGGTCGTGCGCGAGCACCCCGAGCAATACCTGTGGGTGCACCGCAGGTTCAAGACGCGGCCGCCGGGCGAGGCGGATGTTTACCGGAAAGCCCGGCGGTCCGACGGCCCGTAGAGCGTAGCTTGCTGCGCTCGGTTCTTGCCCTGGACACCAGGCGCGGACCAGAGCAGGAGCGGCGCAGCAAGCTGCGCTCTACGGGCGCAAGGCGCCTACGCGAACTTCGGAGTTTTCCGATGTTGTTCGCGATTGTGCATCGTTACCATCGCCGCATGTCCAGCCCCAGGCTCACACGCGGCCGCAACTCCGAGAGACAAGCGGTATACGCCGTCACCATCGTCACCCGCCTGCGGCGGCCATTGTTCGGCTCCACAACTCTGGCCAGTATCGTCCGGGAGCAACTGCAACTTTGCGATGCAGAAGGCATTACGCGGACCCATGCCTGGGTGGCAATGCCGGATCACGTGCATTGGCTGTTTGAATTGCGCTCGGATGGCCTTTCCGCCTGTTTGCAACGTTTCAAATCTCGCAGCGCCCGCGCGGTCAACTCGATCCGAACCACCGAGGGCGCTGTCTGGCAGGCGGGATTCTACGACCACATGCTGCGCGACGAGGACGATCTCCTCGCACAAGCGCAATACATCATCGATAACCCGGTACGCAGGGGCCTGGTCGGGAATCCGCACCAATACCCGCATTGGGGGTGTCGCTGGATCCCCAATCTGAATCCGGATGCCCAAACCCGTAGAGCACAGCTTGCTGTTGCCCGGGGACGGGACGATTGAAAGCATCGAGGCTGGCTCTGCCCTGCGAAAGCGAAGAACGAGCGCAGCAAGCTACGCTCTACGGAAACCGGGAAACCGGGAAACCGGACCCTCCTGCTTAGCGGTAGACGTCGCCCTGCTGCCCGTCCGGCTGCCGCTTGAAGCGCTTGTGGATCCACAGGTACTGTGCCGGCGCTTCGCGCACCATGCCCTCGATCGCCGCCATCACCTGCGCGGTGTCGGCGGTGGCGTCCTTCGACGGGAAGCCTTCGAATGCCGGCGACAGCTTCAGCGTGTAGCCGCCATCGTCGCGGCGCACGTGCGAGAACGCGACCACCGCCGCGCCCGACAGCCGCGCCAGCTGGTGGGTCGAGGTCAGGCTGTAGGCGGGACGGCCGAAGAACGGCACGAACACGCTGTCGCCGCGACGCGTGTCCTGGTCCGGCGCGAACCACAGCAGGCCGCCCTGCTTGAGGTGCTTCAGCGCCGGGCGCAGCTCGTCGCGGGCGAACATCGCCGTGGCGTAGCGCAAGCGTCCGCGCTTGACCGCCCATTCCATCGCTCCGGTCGCGTGCGGCCGGTACATGCCGGCCAGCGGCGCGTGGTCGCACATCAGCCGCGCGCACAGTTCCAGCGTCACGAAATGGCCGGAAACCACGATCACCCCGCGCCCGCCTTCGCGCGCAGCGGCCAGGTGCTCCAGTCCTTCGACGCGCAGGCCGCGGCGCATCGGACCGACGCCGCCCCACCACGCACGGGCGAATTCGAACAGGCCGATGCCGAGCTCGGCGAAGTTGCGTTTCAGCAGTGCGTCGCGCGCCGCCGCATCCAGTTCCGGGAAGCACAGTCCGAGGTTGCGTTCGGCGACCTTGCGCCGCGCGCCCAGCGCCACCCGCAGGAGCGGCCCGAGCAGCACGCGGCCGATCCAGCGCTGCAGCCGCCATGGCAGCCGCGCGGCGGCGGCGGCGAAACCGATGCCCAGCCAGGTCGGCCATTCGCGCGGCGCCAGCGGCGGCGGTTCGCGCTGCGGCGGCTTCGGGGCAGCGGTGGTCTCGGTCTCGGCGGCGGCCATTCCGCCATTGTAGCGGGCGGGGCGGGTATCCTATCGGGGATGCAAAAGGACGTGACCGAAAGACTCCTGCGCGGCCTGTACTCGGCCGTGCTCTACGTTTTGACCCCGGTCACCGTCTACCACCTGATCTGGCGCGGTTTCCGCTTCCGCGATTATTTCCAGCGCTGGAACGAGCGCTACGCCTCGTACGACGAACCGGCCGGCCCGGTCGACATCTGGCTGCATGCGGTGTCGGTGGGCGAGGTCAACGCCGCCGTGCCGGTGGTCAACGCGCTGCGCCAGCAACGCCCCGGCCTGCGCCTGCTCGTCACCACGATCACCCCGACCGGCTCCGAGCGCGTGCGCGCGCTGTGGGGCGACACGGTGCAGCATGTCTATGTGCCCTACGACCTGCCCGGCGCGGTGTCGCGTTTCCTCGGGCATTTCCGCCCGAAGCAAGCGCTGGTGATGGAAACCGAGCTGTGGCCGAACCTGCTGTTCGGCTGCCGGGACCGCGGCATACCCGCCTATATCCTCAACGCGCGGCTGTCGGCGCGCTCGCTGCGCGGCTACCGCGTGCTGGCGCCGCTGATCGCGCGGGTGGTGTGCACGCTGCGCCGCATCGGCGCGCAATCGCAGGCCGACGGCAAGCGCTTCGTCGCGCTCGGCGCGCCGCGCGGGAACGTGGTCGATACCGGCAACTTGAAGTTCGACATCGCCGCGCCGGCGGGACTGGATGCCTTCGTCGCCGGGTTCCGCGCGCGCGCGCGGCAGCGCCCGGTGTGGATCGCCGCGAGCACCCACGAGGGCGAGGAAGCGGCGGTGCTGGCGACCCACGCGCGGTTGCGCCGGCGCTGGCCGGACATGCTGCTGCTGTGGGCGCCGCGCCATCCCGAGCGTTTCCCGCGCGCGGTCGAGCAGGCGCGCGAAGCGGGCTGGAAGGTCGCCACCCGCCGCCGGGACGGATGGCCGGGTGCGGACGACGGCGCGTTCGTCGTCGATACGCTGGGCGAACTGATGGCGTTCTACGCCTGCGCCGACGTCGCCTTCGTCGGCGGCAGCCTGCAGCCGGTCGGCGGGCACAACCTGCTGGAACCGGCCGCGGTCGGCACGCCGATGGTTACCGGCCCGCACCTGCACAACTTCGCCGAGATCTCGAAACGGCTGAAGGAGGCCGGTGCGCTGGAAATCGGCAGGAATGCGGAAGAAGTCGGCGCGCTGGTCGAGGCGTTGTTCGACGACGGAGCGAAGCGCCAGGCGATGGCAGCGGCCGGCCGCGAGCTGGTCGAACGCGGGCGCGGCGCGCTGGCGAAGACGCTGGAGATGATCGCGGCGGATATCCCGTCGCCGTAGGGGCGCGGCGCGTCGTGCGCCCGCGCGATCAATGCATCCGCGACGGACGCGCGCTCAGGTCCACCAGCTTCTCGCGCATCGCATCGGCATCGCCGGCCTGCGGCGCGACGTGCAGGTAGCGGGCGAGGTCGTCGCGCGCGCCGCGGGCGTAGTCCATGTGCAGGTAGGCCAGGCCGCGGTCGCGCAGCGCTTCGGGCTGGTCGGGGCTCAGCTTCAGCACGCGGTCGGCGCTGCGCGCGGCGCGGTCCCATTCCTCGCGCTCGGCGTAGACGCCGTGCAGGTTGCGCAGCACGCGGATCAGGATCGAGCGGTGGCTGGCCGGGTCGAGGATCTGCAGCAGCGCGTTGTCGTCGGGGATGTCGCCGCCCAGGTGCGGCTTGGCGCGCTCGCGCAGCTCGTCGGCGCCGAGCGGGCGTCCGCCGTTGAACGGGTCCATCACCAGCAGGCCGTCGTCGACCGGCAGGCGCACGAGGAAGTGGCCGGGGAACGACACGCCGTCCAGCGGCACGCCGAGCCGGCGCGCGACTTCCATCTGCACCATCGCCAGCGAGATCGGGTTGCCGAGGCGGCGGTCGAACACCTCGTTGAGGTAGCTGTTGCGCGGGTCGTAGTACTCGTCGTGGTTGCCCGTGTAGCCGACTTCGTCGAACAGGTAGCGGTTGATCGCCGCCATTTTCAGCGGCCACGGGTCGATCGCGTCGATTTCCGGGCGCAGGTGCTCGGCGTGGGTCTGCGCCACGGTGTCGTACAGGTCGGCGTCGAGGTCGGGGTATTCGTCGCGCGCGATCAGCAGCGCGGTGCCCAGCAGCGGCAGGCTCTCGTCGGGCAGCTCCGCCAGCGCATTCCAGTCCGGCAATGTCAGTCGTTCCCCCATGCCCGCACTGTGCGGCCATTCCCGCGGACAATCAAGCCTTACGCCGGGAAATGTGCGGCATTGCGCCGTCCGGACGGGGCCCCGGTTCAGTTCGCCGGCGCGGGGATGCCCTTGCCGAACTTCAGCTGCGCGCCGTTCTCCAGCTTCAGCTTCGTCGCCTCGCCGGCATTCAATTCCAGCACGTAGCGCGCCGGCACCTTGCTGGGGTAGGACGGGCAGCCGTTGCCGGCCGAGCACGGCGGCACGTCGCGCTGCTGCGCGACCAGCTTGCGGCCGTTGTCGAAGTACAGGATGTCGAGCGGGATCTTCGTGTTCTTCATCCAGTACGCCTGCGGCTCCTCGTACTCGTGGATGAACAGCATGCCGTGGTCGGCTTCCATGCGGTCGCGGAACATCAGCCCGCGCTCGCGCTCGGCCTCGTCGTCGGCGATTTCCACCTGGTAGCGCTGGCCCGCGATCTCCACCCAGCTGCCGCTGGCGCTGGCGCAGCCGCCGAGCAGCAGCATCGAAACGAGGAAGGTCGGTCGGAGCAGGGACATGGCGGGATCCGTTGAATGCGTCCCGCCTAGTTTATTCGACCCGGCCGGCGCGGGCGATTTCCGCGGGAACCGCTCCCGCGAATCAGAACAGCGGCTGCGTTTCGCCGCTTCCGGGCTCCGGCCTGCGCTTGCGTGGACCCCAGCCGCCGGCGCCGGCCTTGAACGGCTCCGCGCCTTGCGGCGCCGGCCGCGCCTTGCGCTGCCGCGCCTGGGCTTCCCGATGGCTCGCTTCGGCCATCTTCCTGACCTGGCGCTCGCGCTGCAGCCAGACCTCGTCGAGCACGGCATCCTTCCGCTTCGCGCTTTCCTTCAGTGCATTGTGCTTGCGGGTGACGACGTCTTCCTCGCTCGCGGTTTCCGGCACGTGCTGGAACGGGATCCGCATCGGCGCCGCGTCCAGCGCCACCGCGCGCTGCATCGCGCCGAAGTAGACCGAATTGTTGCCGTACTTGCGGTTGATCGCATCGACCACGCGGCTCATGCCGCGATCGCGGCGGCGGTCTTCCATCAGCTCGCCGGTGACGCTGCCGGCTTCCTCCAGCCCGACCAGGGTCACCGCCACCGACAGCGGCGGGTTGCGCTTCGGGTTCCAGCGCCGGGTCGTGATGTGGCGTTCCAGTTGCGCCAGCTGTTCGCCGAGCAGGCGCAGGAACGTCGGCGTATCGTCGATCGGCGCGAACGACAGGTCGCGTTCGAAGCGGTTGTCCAGCCCGACGAAGCGGATGCGGATCGCCATGCCGCGGGCCAGGAAGGGGCCTTCCTCCTTCTTCTCGTCGCGCATCCGCAACCGCATTGCCGCCTTGGCCAGCAGCTTGAACAACACCGAGCGCGCGCCTTCGAAGCTGCGCAGCTCCGGGCCGAGCACGTGCGAATGGCCGATCGAACCGCGTTGCGTCCTGCGTTCCGGCAATTCGTGGCCGCGCAACTGCATCCAGAAACGCTCGCCCTCGACGCCGCCCCAGACGCGGCGCAACTGCTCGCGCGGCGCGCTGCACAGCTGTTCGCTGGTTTCGATGCCGGCGTCCAGCAGGCGCCGTTCCATCGACGGGCCGATGCCGCAGAAGTCGCGCAATGCCAGCGCGTGCAGGCGATGCGGCAGGTCGGACTGTTCCAGCACCACCAGGCCGTCGGGCTTCTGCATGTCGGACGCGGTCTTGGCCAGGAACCTGTTCGGCGCGATGCCGATGGAGCATTTGATCCAGTCGAATTCGCCGGCGATGCGCCGCTTGATCCGCCGTGCGATCTCGATGGCGTTGTCGCGCTGGCGTTCGCGGCCGATCAGCCAGCACGGCACTTCGTCGATCGACGCGGCGTTGCCATGCGGGATGCAGTCCTGGATGGCGTCCATCAGCCGGTGGTGGACCGCGACGTAGCGCGCCGGCCGCGCTTCGACCAGCGCCAGGTCGGGACATTTGTCCAGCGCCTCCCACACCAGCGTGCCCGTGCCGACGCCATGCCGCTTGGCTTCGATGCTGGCGGCGATGCAGCAGGTGGTGTGCGACACGACCGGCACCACGCCGACCGGCCTGTCGCGCAGTGCCGGCCGGTCCTGTTGCTCGACCGAGGCGAAGAACGAGTTGAAGTCGACGTACAGGCAGCGCAGGGTCATGGCGCGGCGGCGGCAGCCACTGGGTGGCCAGTATCGCGCCGTTTCGTCTCAGTCGCGGAGATACGCCGGCGGCGTCAGCCGGCCATTTCGACCAGCCGGGCGATGGTGTTGTGGATGCGCGTGGTCGCGGTCAGTTTCAGCCTGCGCTCGATCAGGTTGTTGTTGAGCTTCGAGTCGCCGAACCGCGACGCGACCAGCAGCCAGGCCTGGTCGCCGATGAATTCGATCCGGTCGGGCGCGTGACCCGGCGCGAGGAAGGCATCGAGCAGCCCGCGGTCCGGCGCCGAAGACAGCAGGGTGAAGTAGGTGCGGCCCGGGTCCTCGCGCCGGAACGGATTGCGCTGCAAGGCCTGGCGGAAATAGCCGGCCGGTCGCGCGAGCACGGCGATGTCGCCGCCGAATTCCTCCGCGATCACGTCGTGCACCAGCGTTTCCAGCCGCGCCTGCCCCAAGCGGGTGTCGGCGACCACGTTGCCGCTCTGGATCAGGGTGCGCACGTTGCGCAACCCGGCCTGCTCCAGCGCTTCGCGCAGCGGCGCCATCGGCACCTTGTTCCTGCCGGTCGGCATGACACCGCGGAGCAGGACGATCCGGGTGGCCATCGACGCGGCCTTCGCGTCAGAACACCTTCGGCGGTTCGCCGCCGACGATCACCACGTCCGCCGGTCGCCGCGCGAACAGGCCGACGCTGACCACGCCCGGGATCTGGTTCAACTCGCGCTCGAGCCCGACCGGGTCGACGATGGCCAGGTTGTGCACGTCCAGCACCCAGTTGCCGTTGTCGGTGACCACGCCGTCGCGCCACACCGGCTGGCCGCCGGTCCTCGCCACGATCTCGCGCGCGACCAGGCTGCGTGCCATCGGGATCACCTCGATCGGCAGCGGGAACCTGCCCAGCACCGGCACCTGCTTGCTCGGGTCGACGATGCAGACGAACTTTTCGCTGGCCTCGGCGATGATCTTCTCGCGGGTCAGCGCCGCGCCGCCGCCCTTGATCAGGCGCTTGTGCGGGTCGCATTCGTCGGCGCCGTCCACGTACAGCGACAGCGGGCCGGTGTTGTTCAGGTCCAGCACCTCGATGCCGTGCTGCTTCAGCCGCGCCGTGCTCTGTTCGGAACTGGACACCGCGCCGGCGATGCGGTGCCTGATCCTGCCCAGCGCGTCGATGAAGAAGGCGACGGTGGAGCCGGTGCCGACGCCGACGATCATGCCGTCCTCGACGTATTCGATGGCCTTTTCGCCGGCCAGGCGCTTCGCTTCGGACATGGTCTATTCGAGGGAGAGGAGGAATTTCCATTGCGCCGCGGTCACCGGCATCACCGACAAGCGGCTGCCGCGCTGGACCAGGGCGAAGCCGTCGCCGAGTTCGTCGGCGCGGCCCTTGATCTCGTCCAGCGAAATCGTGCGCTTGAGCTTCTTCACGAACTTCACGTCGACCAGGTCCCAGCGCGGCTGTTCGCGCGTGCTCTTCGGGTCGAAGTAGTCCGACTTCGGGTCGAACTGGGTCGGGTCCGGGTAGGCCTCGCTGGCGACTTCGGCGACGCCGACGATGCCGGGCACGTCGGTGTTGGAGTGGTAGAACAGCACGCCGTCGCCGGGTTGCATCGCACGCATGAAGTTGCGCGCCTGGTAGTTGCGCACGCCGTTCCAGGGCTCGACGCCGACCTTCTTCAGCGCGTCGATGGAAAAGGCGTCCGGTTCGGACTTCATCAGCCAGTAGTGCTTGCGGCGGCTCACGCGGCAGCTCTCATGGGGCAACCCCGGTCAGGTAAGTGGCGGATTCGGTGCAGATCGCATCGGCGTGCACGTCCCAGTCCTCGGCGCGCAGCGATTCGACGCGCTGCGCGTCGAAACCGGCGCCGACCAGGTGCGGCGGCGCGGGCGCGATGCGGCGGAAGGCGAAGGTGCGGTCGTACCAGCCGCCGCCCATGCCGAGGCGGCGGCCGTTGGCGTCGAAGCCGACCAGCGGCATCACGACCAGCGACATGGCCTCCGGTTCCAGCGCGCTCGACGGTTCCACCGCCGGTTCGGGGATGCCGAAGCGGTTGCTGACCAGTTCGTCGCCGGGGCGCCACGGGGCGAAGCGCAGCTCCTCGCCATGGAGGATGGGCAGGCAGTACACCAGGTTCTTCGGCAGCTTCAGCTGGAAGCTGTGCAGGGCGATCTCGCCGTCCATGGCCCAGTAGCCGGCGACGTAACCCTGCCCGGATGGGGCGTCCTGCCGGAAGAAGGGTAGCGCGAGCAACTGCGCAGCCAGCCCGTCGGCGGCGGCGATGCGCTGCGCGGCCGGGAGCTCGCGGCGGCGCTGGCGCAGTTCGCGGCGCAGCGCGGCGCGGTCGTCGCCGGTCGGGGCAGGGCTGGAGGCCATGCGGGGGATTTTGAGGCAAATCGCGCCTCGAATGTAGGAGCGGCGTAAGCCGCGACCGCTTCGCCATTGTGCGGAAAGCGGTCGCGGCTTACGCCGCTCCTACAGGAATGAATACATCCTCCGCCATGCCGGTGCCCGCGAAACGACCTTGAACCCGGGGTTCAAGTAGGAAGGCTCTGGGAACCATCGGGCTTCCCGCTACATGGCGGACCTGCACTCCCGGCTCACCGTCGCCTTCCCGTGGTCGTCATTAAGGGACAAGGCGAATGTTTGCGCGTGCTGTCGGACACGGCAGAGGATGTGGAGGTCAGTATAGCGACGCGCCGCTGAATGCAAAAGCCGTTTGTCGGCTGGGAATCGAATCCATCTGAGGTCGACGCGTGGAACGCGGAATGCGCATGCAATGCGTGGCCCGGAATCCCTGAATCAGGTCGTCTCGCGAAGCGGATCCGGCCGGAGTGATCCGGTCGGGAGCTGACGACGGATCTGCGAACCAAGCCACATGGCTATGGCCAGGGCGAATACGTTGACCCCCACGACAACCGGCTGATCCGTTTGCATGAGCGAGTAGTTGAATTTGCTGCCCACCAAGAAGTCGCCGTTGAGTTTGAGCGGCGAAAACTGGATGGATGCGGTGACGTGGAACCCGCTCGACAGGAAATAGCCGATGATCGGCGAGCTGAAGGCGGGAATTTGCACAAGCCAGTATTTGAAGTTCGACCGCTCTGCGCCGGGTTGTGCCTCGATGAGCTTCACGCCACACCAGATTCCCCACGCATAAAGGGTCGTGACGGCGATGCAGACAAGCCATTCGAGGGGATTGCTGCGGGTGAACAGCAGGGCCAGGCTTGCTGCGAAGCCCACGGCGCCACCGCCTGCGGCCAAGATGCCGAGCGTCCGACGCTGCCAAGTTTTCATCCATCCCCCCGATTGCGTTTCAGCTTCCCAGCGCCCGGTCCAGCTTGTGGTTCAGGTCTTCGAGCACGCGGGTGAGTTCGCGTTCGCGCGAGCCGGCCTGGTCGCGCAGCAGTTGCAGCTCGTGCGCCAGGTTCAGCGCGGCGAGCACGGCGACGCGGTCGACCGCGGCCATGCGGTTGCTGCCGCGGACCTCGCGCATCTTGCTGTCGAGCAGCTTGGCCGCGGCCATCAGGCTGCCGCGTTCGCCGGCCTCGACGCCAACCGTGTATTCGCGGTCGAGGATGTGGACGCTGACCGGCTCGTTTCCGCTCACGTGTGCTGCTCCAGCGACTTCAGCCGCGCGATCATCGCCTCGACCCGGGAACGCGCCTGCTCGTTCTTCGCCAGCAGCTGCGAACGCTCGCCGACCAGCTGTTCCTGCTGGTTGCGCAGGCTGCGGTTCTCGTCGCTCAGGCGTTGGCAGCGGTCGGCCAGTTCCTGGACCCGCGCGGCGATGGCGCGGAGCTGGTCGAGGAGGGCGTCGTGGTCCATGGCGTCACGATAGGGGCGCGGCCGACGGCCGGTCAAGGGCGGGGAGCGGGCGGGCCGTGACGCGGCTCACGACGCGGCCACGAACGCCGATTGCGGGTAGTAGTCCCGGATGAACTGCAGGCACTGTTCGGCCGGCAGGGCGCGCGAGACGTAGTGGCCCTGGATCTCGTCGCACTGGTGCCCGTGCAGGAACGCCAGCTGGTCGGCGGTCTCCACCCCTTCGGCGACGACGGTCTTGGACAGCGAATGGCCCATCGCGATGATCGTGCTGGTGATCGCCTCGTCGTCGCCGTCGCGGGTCAGGTCGCCGATGAAGTCCTGGTCGATCTTCAGCGTGGTGATCGGCAGCCGCTTCAGGTAGGCCAGCGACGAATAGCCGGTGCCGAAGTCGTCGATCGCCAGCGACACGCCGAGGTCGCGGCAGGCGCGCAGGGTATCGGCGTTCTGCTCCGGGTTGGCCATGATCACGCTCTCGGTCAGTTCCAGCTCGAGGAAGCGCGCCTCCAGCCCGGTTTCGGCGAGGATCCTCGCCACCACCTCGGACAGGTCGCCGCGCTGCAACTGCAGCGCGGAAACGTTCACCGACACGCTCAACCCGGCCATGCCGGCGTCGTGCCAGCGGCGCAGGGTTTGGCAGGCCTGGCGCATCGCCCATGCGCCGAGGTCGAGGATCAGCCCGGATTCCTCGGCCAGCGGGATGAACAGCGCCGGCGAGACGTCGCCGAACTCGTGGCTGTGCCAGCGCATCAGCGCCTCGGCGCCGACCACGCGCTGCGACGACAGCGACATGCGCGGCTGGTAGACCAGCGACAGCTCGTTGCGCTCCAGCGCGCGGCGCAGGCCGCCGGCGAGGATCGCGCGATGGCGGGTCTTCTCGTCCATCGACTCCGAGTACATCTGGTAGGTATGGCGGCCGATCGCCTTGGCCTGGTACATCGCGGTGTCGGCGTGCTTGAGCAGGTCGGTCGGCACCTGGGCGTGGTCCGGATACAGGCTGATGCCGACCGACGGCGACACCGCCAGCTCGAGGCGTTCGCCGAAGGTCAGCGGCACGTTGAACGCGGCGATGATCTGCTGCGCGACCTGCTCGGCTTCCTGTGGCGAGCCGATGTCCTCCAGCACCACGGTGAATTCGTCGCCGCTCAGCCGCGCCACGGTGTGCTGCGCGCCGACGGTCTGCTGCACGCGCGCGGCGGCGGCGCGCAGGATGCGGTCGCCGGTGGCGTGGCCCAGCGAGTCGTTGATGTCCTTGAAGCGGTCCAGGTCGATGAACAGCACGGCGATGCGGCCGTTCTCGCGGCGCGCACGCACGATCGCGCGCGACAGCCGTTCCGACAGCAGCGAACGGTTCGGCAGGCTGGTCAGGGTGTCGTAGTTGGCCAGGTAGCGCAGCTCCTGCTCGGCGCGCTTCTGTTCGGTGATGTCGTTCAGCACCAGCACGTACAACTGGCGCTGGCCGCTGGCGTCCGGGACCACGTTGGTGTCGATCCGGCACAGGATCTCCTCGCCGTCCTTGCGCACTTCCCACACCTCGCCCGACCAGCTTCCGTCGCGCGCCAGGTCGTCGCGCATGCGCTGGAAGAAGGCCCGGTCGTGCTGGCTGCTGTTGAGCAGCGACAGCGGCTGGCCGATCACCTCGTCGTCGAGGTAGCCGGTGATGCGGCTGAACGACTGGTTGACCGCGATGAAGTTGTAGTCCCAGTCCAGCACCGCCACCGCCTCGCTCATGCTGCGCATCACTTCGCTGGCGATGCGGTGCTCGTACTCGGCGTTGCGGCTGGCGGTGATGTCGCGCGCGGTGCCGGCGATGCGCAGCGGGCGGCCTTCGCGGTCGCGCTCGACCACGCGGCCGCGCACGCGCACCCAGGCCCAGGTGCCGTTGCCGAACAGGTCCATGCGCATTTCCGACATGAACAGCGGCGACTCGTCCTGCAGGTGGCTGCGCAGCGCCTGCATCACCTGCGGCAGGTCCTGCGGGTGGATCGGCGGCACGTCGCCTTCGCGGTTGTGCACGGTGATGTCGGCCGAACGCGCCACGTTCTCGTCGGCGCGCATCCGGTGCAGGCGGCGGCGCTCCAGGTCGTAGTCCCAGAACAGTTCGCCGGAGGCCCACAGCGCCAGCTTCAGCCGTTCGTCGGGTCCCGGCACGGTAGCGTCCCAGGCCGGTCCGCGCGCATCCCGCCACCAGCGCGCCAGGCGCGCACGGTTGGCGAAGCCGACCACGCCGGCCAGCACCGCCAGCGCCAGCAGCAGCCACGGCCATGTCGGCGCGGCCTGCGCGGCGGACGCGATCGCGACGACGACGGAGGCGGCGATGGCGGCCATGGATGTTGGGGATCCCCTCGGCGCTGGGCCGGACAAGCGAGTGTAGGCATGCATCCGCCCCGACAACAAGCGGCGCGGGCGCGGCGGGTTGCTACACTTTGTCCATCCGGCCGCACTTTGTCCGGCCCGGCCAGTGGATTGCGTTCAAAAACGACGTTCTGGAAATGACCGAGCTACCCGAACTTGGCGATGTCGTCCGCAGCGCGCAGCGCCTGGCGCCGGGCGTGGACCCCTCCGAATTGCATGGCGCGCTCAGCGGCTGGCTGGCCGGCGGCGGCGCGGACGCCGCGGACTGGCCGGCGCGGGTGCTGGCCGATCCCGCGCTGCCGGCGCCGGAACCGGGCAGCGCGCTGGACGAATTGCGCACCGCCACCGTGGCGCAGCTGGAAGACCGCGAGCTCGGATTCGAACTGCTGCTGCCCGATGCCGCCGCACCGCTGGGCGAACGCGCCGCCGCGCTGTTCGACTGGTGCCGCGGCTTCCTCGGCGGCTTCGGCCTGGCCGCCGGTGCGAAGCCGAAGCTGTCCGACGAGGGCGAGGAAGCGTTGCGCGACCTGGCGCGGCTGGCGCAGGCCAGCGCGGAGCAGGGCGACGACGAGCAGGAAGACGAGGACGCGCTGGCCGAGATCGAGGAATTCGTCCGCGTCGCCGCGCTGCTGCTGCATGGCGACGTGGTGCTGGCCGCGCGGCACCGGCAGAAGTTGAATTGAGGGTTGTTCGGTTGCTGGTTCTTGGTTGTTGGGCAAGCGCCGGCCGTCGATTCCCTCCAACAACCAAGAACCAGCAACCAAGAGCTAGATGAAGTCCCTTGCCGGCATCTCCGCCACCGAATTCGCCCGTCGCCGCAAGCAGCTGATGCGCATGGCCGGCGGCGACGCCATCCTGGTGCTGCCGGCCGCGCCGGAACGCGTGCGCAGCCACGACACGCATTATCCGTACCGGCAGGATTCCGATTTCTGGTACCTCAGCGGTTTCCCCGAACCCGAGGCGGTGCTGGTGCTGGTGCCGGGGCGCCGGCACGGCGAGGCGCTGCTGTTCTGCCGCGAACGCGATCCCGAGCGCGAAAGCTGGGACGGCCCGCGCTACGGCCAGGAAGGCGCGGTCGACGTGTTCGGCATGGACGATGCCTACCCGATCGACGACCTCGACGAGATCCTGCCGGGCCTGCTCGAAGGCCGCGGCCGCGTCTACTACCATTTCGGCCGCGACGCCGACTTCGACCTCAAGCTGATCGGCTGGGTCAACCGCGTGCGCGCGCAGGTCCGCCACGGCGCGCAGCCGCCGCACGAGTTCCTCGAACTCGGCCACCTGCTGCACGAGATGCGCCTGTTCAAGTCGAAGGACGAAATCAGGCTGATGCAGCAGGCTGCCGACATCAGCGTGCGGGCGCACGAAGCGGCGATGCGCGCGGCGAAATCCGGCGTGCGCGAGTACGAGCTGCAGGCGGAAGTGGAGCGGGTGTTCCGCGCCGCCGACGCGTGGCCGGCCTACGGCAGCATCGTCGGCGCCGGCGCCAACGGCTGCGTGCTGCACTACCGCGCCAACAACGCGGCGGCGAAGGCGGGCGACCTGGTGCTGGTCGACGCCGGCGCCGAATACCGCGGCTACGCGTCGGACATCACCCGCACCTTCCCGGTCGGCGGCCGTTTCTCGAAGGAACAGCGCGCGCTGCACGACCTGGTCGGCGCGGCGCAGGCGGCGGCGCTGGCGCAGGCGAAGCCGGGCGTGCCCTACGAGGCCGGGCACAACGCCGCGGTCGAAGTGCTGACGGAAGGGTTGCTGCACCTGGGCCTGCTGAAGGGCAAGGCCGGCAAGCTGATCGCCGAAGGCGGCTACAAGCGCTTCTACCCGCACAAGAGCGGGCACTGGCTGGGCCTGGACGTGCACGACGTCGGCGAATACCGCATCGACGGCGAATCGCGCCTGCTCGAGCCGGGCATGGCCTTCACCATCGAGCCGGGCCTGTACATTCGCCCCGACGACGCCACGGTCGACGCGAAGTGGCGCGGCATCGGCATCCGCACCGAGGACGACATCGTCATCACCGCCGACGGGCATCGCGTGCTGACCGACAAGCTGGCGCGCAGTGCCGACGAGATCGAGGCGCTGATGGCGTCGTGACGGGCCGCAGGCCGGGGCCGCGCCCCGATGCGCCTGCCTCCCTGCATGGCCGGTTTCGTCGCCGCCAGCGGCGTTTCGTCGCAACGGCGCTTCCCCGGCCGCCGGTCGCGACTATGCTTCGCCGCATCTTCCCGCGACGGAACCGCCACCGTGATCCGCAACTGCTTCTTCCTGATTCGCCTGGTCGCTGCCTGGGTCGGCGTGTTCTTCCTGGCCGCGCTGCTGTGGAATGGCCTGCTGTTCCGTGGCGCTGATCCGTGGCCGGTCGTGTTGGCCGGCGCCGCGGTGCTGGTGTTCGTGATCACCGGCGCGTTCTCGCACCTGCGCCGGGTGCGCCTGATCGCCGGCCGCACCGACGGCGGCACCCTGGGCAACCGCCAGCGCCGGCAGATCGAGATTCCGTTCGAGGCCGGCGAAGCCTTCGACCTGCTCGACGCCGCGATCCGCGAGCTGCCGCGCGTCGAGGAGGTGGAAAGCGCGCGCGACAGCCTGCAGATCAAGGCGAAGGTGCGCCGCCCCGATCCCTACGGCCGCAATCCGCTGGGGCGCTGGAATCCGCTGGAATGGTTCGGCGTGCCGCGCAACCAGATCCTGGCCACCGTGACCCCCGGGCACGACAGCGGCAGCGTCACCCTGGTCTGCGAACCCGAGAGCGGGGCGTGGAGCGACTGGTTCCGCGTCGACGACGGCACCAACCTGGAGAACGCCGAGGCCATCGCCCGCGCCGTCACCCGCCGCGTGGCCGAGCGCCGCCGCAACGAACAGGCCGATGCCCAGCGCACCACGGTGGAAAAGGACCTCACCGTGGCCAAGCTGAGCCTGCTGCACGCGCAGGTGGAGCCGCATTTCCTCTACAACACGCTGGCCAGCGCGCAGTTGCTGACCCGCAGCGACCCGGAACGCGCCGAAACCATGCTCGGCCACCTGATCCAGTACCTGCGCCATTCGCTGCCGCGCACCGACGATGCGTGGTCCACGCTGGGCGAGGAACTCGAGCGCGCCATCGCCTACCTGGAAATCCTGAAGATCCGCATGGGGCCGCGCCTGGCCGTGCAGGTCGACGTGCCCGACGCGCTGCGCGGCACCCCGTTGCCGCCGATGATGCTGCAGACGCTGGTGGAGAACGCGATCAAGCACGGGCTGGAGCCGAAGACCTCGGGCGGCACGGTGTGGATCCGCGCGCGCCGCAGCGACGATGCCGTGGCGGTCACCGTGGCCGACGACGGCGAAGGCTTCAGTGCGGCCAAGCCCGGCGGCACCGGCATCGGCCTGAAGAACGTGCGCGAACGCCTGCAATTGCTCTACGGCGGCGCCGCGGCGCTGGCGGTAGTCGCCAATTTCCCGGCGGGCGTGGCGGCGACGATCTCGGTGCCCGCCGCCCAAGAACCAGCGCGGGACGTGGCCCATGGCTAAGGCCGTCATCGCCGAAGACGAAACCTTGCTGCGCGATGCGCTGGTCGATGCGCTGGCGCAGGCGTGGCCGGCATTGGAAATCGCGGCCGAATGCGAGGACGGCGCCAGCGCCCTGGAGGCCATCGCCGAGCACAAGCCGGAAGTCGCCTTCCTCGACATCCGCATGCCCGGGCTGACCGGCCTGGACGTCGCGGCGGCGGCGGCCGAGGCCAGCCCGCGCACGCGCATCGTGTTCACCACCGCGTACGACCAGTACGCCATCGACGCGTTCGAACGCGGCGCGGTGGATTACCTGCTCAAGCCGGTGGCGCCGGAACGCCTGGCCGCCACCGTGGCGCGGCTGCAGGCGCGCGCGGGCGAAGCCGAGGCCGACAGCGCCGCGCTGGCCGAACTGCTGCGCAAACTGGGGCAGGGCATGCCGGCCGGCCGCGGCCAGCCGCCATTGACCTGGATCACCGCCAGCGTGGGCCGCGAGACGCGCCTGATCGGCATCGACGACGTGCTGTACTTCCGCGCCGCGGACAAATACACCACCGTGGTCACCGCCGAAGGCGAGGCCTTGCTGCGCACGCCGATCAAGGACCTGCTGGCCGCGCTCGATCCCGCCCATTTCAAGCAGATCCACCGCTCGACCATCGTCAACCTGCGCGCCATCGCCTCGATCGTGCGCGACGACAGCGGCAAGGGCGTCGTGCGGCTCAAGGCGCGCCCGGAAACGCTGGTCGTGAGCCAGCCGTTCATGGCGTTGTTCCGGAACATGTAAGAGCCTATCCGTAAATTACGTTTACCTTCAAGGGAACCTTGCGGAACGCGATGATGGCGGCGGCCAGATGATTGAGCGCGAGGAAGCTGCGTGCGAGTTTCTCGTACCGCACCAGCAACTTGCGGA
>Ga0180220_1000071_pt1 | contig 199467 bp, 132 predicted proteins | sample eDN5th37CBELigBY_FD_151335 | JGI IMG/M metagenome (GOLD analysis project Ga0180220, IMG submission 151335) | Enriched backyard soil microbial communities from Emeryville, California, USA - eDNA 5th pass 37_C BE-Lig BY (version 2) (version 2) | ecosystem: Environmental > Terrestrial > Soil >... | reverse complement strand
AGTGATTAAGGAATTGCTCTTGGCGGTGTAAAACATTGAAGACTGAAAATTGAAATAAGTAAAAAAAATCCACAAACTGCACCAAATTTGGCACGTTAAATAAAAACGACAAGAAGTATAATATGATATGTAAGCGCTTAACAAAAAGAGGGGGAGGATTCAAATGAGATTCAAAAAGAAAGCAACCTTTGCTTTAAGTACAGCATTTCTAGCAATGTCTATACTATCCGCATGTTCAGGAAGTTCAGAGTCAAATGCAAGTACGAGTGAAGAACCTAAAGACGAAACCATTAAGTATTACAATTGGGATAACGAAGTAATGCAGGCATCAACAGCAAAATACATTGAGCAGTTTGAAAAAGAGAATCCGAACATTGATGTTGAACATGTAGCGCTTGTGCCAGGAAATTCACTTGAATCGCTAAAAAAGCTGGATGTATTAGCGGCATCAGGTGAGCAAATTGACCTTTTTATGACCCCACATATTGATGCGATCTACCAGCGAGCTGCAGAAGGAATCGTTGCACCACTTGATGATCTATATAAAGAAAACAACTTAAAACCGGAAGAAGAATACTTAGTTAATCCTAAGTATAAGGGTAAATACTATGGAATTTTAACCAATGTTACAACCAATTTTGTTCTTCTAAATAAAGACGCTTTAGATGAGGCGGGGCTTGATGTCCCTAAAGCTGGTTGGACATGGGATGAATTTAGAGAATATGCTAAAAAATTAACAAAGGGAGAAGGCGCTGAAAAGCAATATGGTGCATACTTCCATAACTGGGGATTATATGCTAATCCTATCACTCAAGTACACTCTAAACATCCATTTATGACGGAAGATGGGAAAACGAATTTTACAGATCCTTCCTATGAATATTTCTTTAACCTAAGACGTCAAATGGAGAAAACGGATAAATCTATTAAACCTTACGCTGACGTAATCGGTGCAAAACTAAACTACCGAACAGAATTTTTTAATGGCGATGCTGCGATGCTATTAACTGGTACTTGGATGATTGGAGAGACTGGTAATATTCAAAATAATCCCCATGAGTTCAAAACAGCATTTGCACCAGTGCCAGTTCAGTCAAAAGATGATAAGAACGAAATCTACACGGGCGGACACTATTTAGCAATCGGTCAAAATTCAAAAAATAAAGAAGCTGCCTTTAAATTTGCCCGTTTTATCTCAACTAACTTAACAGACGCAAGAACGGAGTTACCAGGCTGGAAAAAAGGAGATACGAAACCATTAGTTGAAAAATGGATTGCCGGAAAAGAAGATTATTATGATGTTGAATCACTAATGTATACTTTATTTGACAGTACGGAAGCTTTACCAGCATCTGATGTATCAATCACTTACTCGTCAGAATTAGATCAAATTTTAGGTGATGGATTTAGCCAGTTTATACTTGAAAATAAATCGGCCAAAGAAGTTCAACAGTGGATGGTTGATGAAGCAAATAAAGTGATTAAAGAAAACGAATAATAGTATTTACAAAAGGCGCCTCAGGTAGAGGGGCCTTTTGCCCATTTGAAAAATTCGATTTGAAGATACTAATTTTCACTAATTGTACTAATTTTTATTCTCAGCTAAGTGGAAAGCTGAGACAAGTTTTCAATAACAAATCCTATTAAATGAATAATTGATCGTTTTGATATAGAAAGGTTTGAGTATACTCGCGTATTTGGAAATAGTGATTTGAGGATCCTTTTTCTAGAATAAGAGTAAGAAAGTTTAGTAAGTGATGTTCATGAATAAGAAGAAATCAAGCCGATTACACCTTCTTAGCCTGTGGAAAGTCGGCTAATTTTGTTTTCGAATTTTCTTACATTGTAAATCTGCGTTTTGCTAGAGACCTATAAAGAAAAACGCAATAAAAAGAAATTTTATCTGCTCACTGATTGTTTTGACACACAGAGTTCTTCATTGCCACATATGTGGTAAAATTCAGTCTTTGTTAAATGTGGTCATCAGGATATGATTTCTACAAGGGGGATTAAGGATGCTATCGTCCAGACAAAAAATGCTTTTGAAAAAGCTATTAGAAGGTAGTCAGTATGTGACCATTGAATTTTTAGCTAAATGGCAAAATGTTAGTGAAAGAACGATTCGCTACGATTTGGATGCGATTGATTCTGCTATTAGGGAAGTGGGGGCGTCGCTTTCGAGAGCTCCTGGAAAAGGTGTATGCTTGCATATTGGCGAAGAAAAACGGTCGATTTTGTTTGAAATTGCAGAAGGAAATGAAATTACGCTGGATAAACATGTGCAAGTAACGATGATGAGCTTGTTTGCTGCCATGCGTGAGACGGTAACGATTCAACAATTGGCAGATGAATTTTATTTAAGCCGATCAAGTGTTCAAAAGTATTTGCCTGAGATCGAAGAGCTACTTGACCGATTTGAATTACAGCTGGTCAAGAAGTCACGCAAAGGGTTTCTCGTAAATGGAACAGAGCGTAGTATTCGTCTAGCTGTCTATTACTGGCTGACAGAAAAGCAAGTGGACTTGGATAGAGTGAAGGGTTGGCTTTCTATTGAAAAGGAAGAAGATCTATCACTTGTTATAGATTGGCTACATTCTTGCCAACAAGAACGTGAACTTTTTTATAGCGAAACTTCTTTGCGTGTCTTATCGATCTTTCTTATGTGGTGGTATAACCGAATCCTAAATGGACATTTTGTATTTATTTCCCATGATGAACGAGGAAAATGTATCTCGCAACTTGGAGAGTTAACCAATGTTCTTTCTTTAGTAAGTGAAGATAAGCGTGTGCGAGAGCATGAAGCTGCGTTTTTAAATCATTTGTTTGATCAAGTCAAAGTCGTTTCCTATAACAAATACGCTATTCAAAGTGAAAATTATAGGAAAGAAAGAAAATTTAGTACGTACCTAATTAAGCAAATTTCAGAGATATTACAAGTGAATTTACTTCAAGATACGAAATTAATGAATGATTTAACGTACCATATTAAGGCCGCATTCTTACGATTAGAACAAGGTGTGGAAATTGATAACCCTTATACAGAAGAAATTAAAGTTCGTTACCGGGCCATCTATGAAATGGTTCATCAAATTACGTCAGATATGGGGTATAAGTTATTTGCTTCAGAAGTCGCCTTTATCACGATGCATATTAGTGCAGGGTTAGACCGTAGCAATAGTAAAAAATTTTTACCTACGGTCATTGTCGTTTGTTCGTCAGGACTTGCAACGTCTTCGATTTTAACGACGAAGCTACAGCAGGCGGAACCAGGCTTTCACTTAATTAATGTCGTGAATACAGAAGATTTGCTTCGTGAACTTGAAAAAAGTGAAGTTGATTTTGTGTTGACGACACAGGAACTTTCCATCAAACAATGGAATCATACCAAAATATTCAGAGTGAGCCCGTTATTAAACGATGATGATAAACGAACAATTCAGCATGAGGCACATAAAATTATTAATCGAAAACAGCTTGCTCTTTTTAATCAAGTTTATTCCCATGCTTCTGTGGTTGAGCCTACTCTTTTTGATGAAACGATTCATTTTGCAAAGACCAAAGATTGGAAAGAGAGCATCACTTTAGCCGCCGCCCCTTTACTGAATGCTGGTCATATACGTCAAGGCTATATTCAAGAAATGATTATGTCGGTAGAGCGAAATGGCACGTATATGGTGTTTTTGCCAAAGATTGCATTCGTTCATGCTGGACCGGAAAATGTTGAAAAAGAAGGAATCAGCATGACGATCTTTGAGGATGAAATTGACTTTGGTTCCTTTAATCCTGAAAAAGTAAAGATTGTCATTGTTTTAGCAATTAAGGAAGCGCACAATCAAGATTTTTTACAGCTTTTCCGTTATTTAGAATCAGATCAAATAAGAGAACGGTTAATGACTAAAATGAGTGAAAGGAAGGAAGTAACGTGACCGAAGATAAAATCAAGAAAGAACATATAGCTACTGGTGTCAAAGTGGCTGATTGGGAGAGTGCTATACAGGCATCAGGAGATTTATTAGTAAAAAGTGAGGCCGTAACTTCTGACTATGTCAAGCAAATGATTGAGTCTGTGAACAAAAATGGTCCTTATATTGTTATTGGACCTGGTATTGCAATTGCCCATGCTAGACCAAGTGAAGCTGTAAGAGAAAATGCGATTTCACTTGCCATTTTAGAGAAGGGAGTACCTTTTGGCAATGAACAAAATGATCCAGTTGATTTGGTATTTTCCTTTTCCGCTACAGGATCAGATAGCCACTTAAAGATGATTGAGGAGCTATCACGAATTCTGCTTGACGAAGAAAAAGTAGAACAAATTCGTAAGTCGAAAACAGTTGACGAAGTCTATCAAATACTTTAAATAGGAGAGATGAAAAATGAGTAAATTGAAAATTATGACAGTATGTGGATTTGGACTAGGGTCTTCAATGGTTCTGAAAATGAATTTAGAAGGCGTATTGCGAGAATTAAAAATCGAAGCAGATGTATTTACAGGGGATGTAGGCTCAGCACAAAGTACACCTGCTGATTATATCTTTACGAGTAAGGAATTAGGGGAAAAGTTAAGTTCTCAAACAAAAACACCAGTAGTAATCATTCATAGTTTTGTTAATAAAGGTGAAATCAAGGAAAAGGCAGAGGAGATCTTTCAGGGATAAGTGCCTAGGATTATTACCGATTTATAATTGAATAGGAGGAGTATCATGCAATCGGTTATGAGTTTTTTTATTGAAATTATTCGTGAACCTGCTATTTTCCTTGGGCTTATCGCTTTAACTGGGCTGTTGCTTTTGAAAAAGGATTTCTCAACTATAGTAGCAGGTACAGCGAAAACTATTATTGGAGTCGTTATTTTAACACAAGGAACGAATATTTTGACAAGTTCGATTTCGCCACTAACTGCAGGGTTTAACCTTATGTATAACATTGAAGAGACAGAAGTGGCACCAGCTTTAGGAGCTGATACGATTTTAAGTCAGTACGGAACAGAAATTGGTATGGCAATGTTGATCGCCTTTGTAATCAACTTGCTTGTAGCTCGTTTTACGCCGATTAAACATGTGTTTTTAACGGGACATATGCTTTTCTGGTTTCCGTTTATCTTCGTCGCTGTTGGAATCGAAAATTCACTAAGTCATACACAACTCATAGTTTACGCTTCTATTATGACGGCGCTTTATATTATTATCGCCCCGGCTATTCTTCGTCCTTTTGTCCGAAGAGTAACAGGGTCTGATGATTTCATTATTGGACACCCGACAACGATTTTGTCGCTTATTTCTGGTTGGGTGGGGATGTTATTTTCCAAAAACAAAGGGAGATCATCAGAGGATATAAAATTCCCTAAATCAATGGAATTTTTAAGAGAGATTAGTATTACTTCTTCCATCACAATGTTTTTTGTATATTTAGTTGTCAGTCTCATTATTGGCTTTGATGCAGCTGCTAAAGCATTTGGGGCGGATCAAAATCTCTTTATTTATAGCTTGATGCAAGGGATTTTATTTGGAGCAGGGCTAACAATCCTCTTGCTTGGGGTACGAATGATGCTTGCTGAAATTATTCCAGCTTTCCAAGGGATTTCACAGAAATGGATTCCAAATGCGGTCCCTGCACTCGATGCGCCGATTCTCTTTCCGTTTGCACCTAATGCCGTTCTTATTGGTTTCCTTGTGTCGATGGTTACATCAGTGGTCACTATATTTATTACAGGAAGCCTTGGCGTTTTCAGTTTTGTCATTGTTCCCCTTACGATCACTTGTTTCTTTGAAATTGGTACAGCGGCCATTATCGGAAACGGGACTGGTGGATTAAAAGGAGCAATTGCTGGGTCAGCAACGGCAGGGGTAGTGATGATTTTGCTTGTTGGACTTTCTGTTCCGGTTTTAAGCGGGACAGCTTCAGATTGGATTGTCATATTTGGAGGGAATGATTTCTCACTCTGGTCCTTTATTGGCGATCCAATTGCTAAAATCTTTCCATAAGGGAGACGAATATGATGTCTTATATGAAACAGTATTATGAAACTATTCAGAGTGTGCTTGAGAGAGTGCTTAACGAACAAGAGTCTAATCTTGAAGAAGTGGCAAAAGTGATGACAGATGCTCTGGCCAAAGGAAACTCTTTATATTTATTTGGTGCTTCTCATGCCGGAATTGTCGCAGAGGATGCTTTTTATCGGGCAGGCGGATTTGCCTTATTTAATCCGATATTTAGCCCGGCTCTCATGCTTAATGTTGAACCGATTACTCTCACATCTAAAATGGAACGACTAGAAGGGTATGGACAAATTTTGCTCCAGTCAAAACCAGTTAAAGAAGGCGATGTTCTTTTTATCCACTCGGTATCAGGGAGAAATCCTGTTGCCGTCGATATAGCGATGGCCGCTAAGGAAAAAGGAATGAAGGTTATATCCTTAACCAATGTCACGTATTCGAAAAGTGTCACATCAAGACATTCCTCTGGAAAGCGACTGTTCGAGGTAAGTGATTTTGTTATTGATAATTTTGGTGAAACAGGGGATGCTGTTGTCTCCATTCAATCCCTAACACAAAAAGTTGGACCAACTTCCACTATTATAGGAAGCTTTGTCATTCACTCGATTGTATTGAAAATGGTGGAGTTATTAGAGGCAGCAAATCAAGAAGTTCCGATTTTTCGAAGTGCCAATTTAGATGGTGGCGATGAGTACAATAGAGAAATGATGGACAAGTATAAAGACCAAATTCATTATATGTAAGGGAGGAATTGCATGAAAAAATTTCTTATTCTAATTGGCATTTTTGTATTGGTAAGTCTATCATTTTTACCTATTAAATCGAGCGCAAACCAAGAGACGGCAGATATGGAGTCTAACATTCATAAAGAGTGGAAATTGATGTATGTTGAAAACTTTAGTGAAAACATTCCTGAATTTAATGAAGTACCATGGACGATTGATCCACATGGTGAAAAAAGTCCGTGGAATGTCGATCATTTAGATGACGATGGCAGGTATTTTCAAGTAAAAGGTGGAGAGGATTTCAATCGTCATCTAGAGAGCTTTAATTTAATGAGAAAACGGATTGCGTTTGGTAAAGATAATTGGCTAACGGCTGAGCTAGCATCTAGAGATAATGACAAAAATGGCCAGCCAGAAACTCCACCTGAACTCCAAGTTGTGAATATGGACAAAGGAGGAAAATCTTTACTGTTAAATGAAGAAAGCTATAATAGCGGTGTCATCATTCGCTCTACAAAGGCACTTCCTTCACAGTATCGAATTGAATATGAACTTCGTACATTGGATTTCGGAGGGAAGCGTAATGGATCACCTTACTATGACAATAAATATAACGGCTACGATTTAGAAGGTTGTAAAACGAATTTCCCATGGAAAAACGGAGGATCTTTTGCAGGAGAATCCAGTGAATGTAATAGTAATTTTGGCAACGTTAGAGAAGAAAATGGCTTTTATTATTTAGCTATTATGGATTACGAAAACCCTGCACCACATAATAATATATTTATTCACAATCACCGAAAAGTAGTGATGGATGGCTACAATACGGAAGAAGTACCTTGGGGGAGAGCTAAACAAGTCTGTAATCCGAAAACAGGCGAATACTATTCATATTATAGCAACAATAGTAATCACAGTGCTATATATGCGATTTTCCAAAATGGAAATGAATGGTTTAACAAGAATATTCTATATCCAGGACTAGCTATTCAGTCAGAATGTGGAGACGAGAAACCAAAGGATGTTTTAGGAGTTGCTGAACTTCAACCTGAGCTAATGCCAAACGAAACTTATAAATTTGCCATTGAGCGAAATGAGCAGGGATATACGTTAGAGATGTCAGGGAATTTTCTCCATGTAGGGCAGCGGACATATAGATATCAACAAGACTTTGTAGATTACGAGAAAAATGTCGCAATCTGGCATTACAATAATAGTTCGGAGGAATACAATGGAGAGTTCAATTCCACTTTAGAGGTAAATGGCCCAAATGGTTCATACTCTGTTGAGCAATGGCCGTCTGGATCAGCTTATCCAGATTATTTTCTAATTGGTGATCCACACATTAATTATTATGAGGGATCTGCAACGATTGATAATATTCGATTATATGAACCTAAGAAAAAGTAATGACCAAATAATGTGTGAAAGTGAATTCTCAAGAAACTGAGAATTTACTTTTAACATACAGATTAGAACGTGATTTTATCTATCTCATGAACAAACATTATTTGGATTTAGGCAGGTTTAATCGTTTTTGAGATTCATCCTTTTAAATGATAAAGATTGATAGATCTTAAATTAGTTTAGGGAAAGGGATTCGTCCCTTTCCCTTCATTATATCTGCTGAAAAATCTTGTTCGAGAAAATAGACAGTACCACATAGGTAGTCTAATTATAGCTTTTACGGGGTGTTCACTTGAAGACACCATTAAAATGGCATCGGTAACCAGCTAAATACGATAAGAAGGAGAGCATTGTAACAGCGAAAGATGTTGACATCGTCATTCTCGATGAAAACCTAGATGATTTTAAGACATTATGAAGGGGAACACTTGCATTTAAGAAGGAGGACAAATAGAAATGATGATCATCGAAGTAAAGGATTATCAAGAAATGAGTAGAAAGGCAGCTGAATATTTAATTGAAAAGGTTCGCAAAATTAAAAACATAAATCTTGGTCTCGCGACAGGTGGAACACCAGTTGGAACTTACACTAATTTAATTAAAGACCATAAGCAAAATGGCACTTCTTATCAAGGCGTGACAACTTTTAATCTAGATGAGTACGTGGGGCTTTCAGGAGACAATCCTAATAGCTATCGTTACTATATGAATGACCAACTATTTAACCATATTGATATTGATAAGTCGAATACTTATATTCCACGTGGTGATGCCAAGTATATGCAAAAAGAATGTACAAATTATGAAAAACGATTAGCAGATCATGGTGGAATTGATTTGCAAATCCTTGGAATCGGCAGTAATGGTCATATTGGCTTTAATGAACCTGGAACCTCATTTGATTCAACTACCCACATTGTTGACTTAGCCTTGTCAACAAGAGAAGCAAATGCAAGGTATTTTAATAGCTTAGAAGAAGTACCAACAAAAGCAATTACAATGGGGATTTCCACCATTATGAAAAGTAAAGAAATTCTACTTCTGATTTCAGGAGAGAACAAAAGCGAAGCATTATACAATCTTTTATATGGTGAAGTTGATGAGCGTTTTCCTGCATCTGTATTGAGAAATCATCCATTTGTTACAATTATTGCCGACAAAGCTGCAGCAGCAACTATAAAAGAAAATTCGATATACTGACTCGGTTAATTTTTAGGAACCAAGGAGTGAAAACTTTCATTCTTCCTTGGTTTCTTGAATTTCACTTCAATAGTTGAGCCGAAAACAAAACTGTTTTAACCTAAATCACCCTCTACACTAATTATTATTTCAAACGTATAACTTATGCTCTGCATAATTGAAAAAGAAAGGAGGCAGGTGGGTAGAATGATAAACAAAGGCTCCCCTATTCCGATTTATTATCAACTTGAAGAAATAATTAAAGACTTAATTGAAAAAGGCGAGCTAACACCTGGGGATTCTCTGCCTGCAGAAAGAGAGTATGCCGAAAAATATGGAATAAGTCGAATGACAGTAAGACAAGCCTACACTCAGTTAGTACAAGATGGATATTTGTATCGAATGCAAGGAAAAGGGACCTTTGTAGCAAAGCAAAGGCCAAAAATAGAACAAGCTCTTCAAGGATTAACGAGCTTCACTGAGGACATGAAAGTGAGAGTATTAAAGCCTGGAAGTCAATTACTTCACTTTGAAATTATTCCAGCAACAAGTCTAATTGCAGAACAACTTAAAATCCAGGAATATGGACCAGTATATGAAATTAAGCGGATTCGCCTAGCCGATGATGTGCCAATGGCGTTAGAAACGAATTACATTTCTGCTGATTTTATAGAAGGATTAACAGAACAAATTGTGAAGGAATCTTTGTACTCGTACATTGAAGAACAATTAAACTTAAAAATTGATCATGCTTCACAGGTTATTGAATCGGCTGTCGCAAATCAATTTGAAGCAGAACATTTAAATATTCAACCAGGGGCTCCAGTTATGCTCATACAGCGTAACACTTTTTTAAAAGATGGGACGCCTGTTGAGTTTGTTACATCATTTTACAGAGCAGACCGTTATAAATTTATGATACAGATGAACCGATAACAATAGGGAGGTTCATAAGATGTACAATCGATTATTTGCAAAAGCTTAAAGCATTAATAGAACGGTCGAAAAAGAAGAAAAGAGTCTTTCAATCCCTCCATTCGTACCGGTTTATTTACAAAGGATATAAATACTCATGTAAAGCTGCAATTCCTTGGTAGACAAGGATCTGCAGCCTTTTTTATCTTAAAAAACTGTAACCCCATTAAACTATCTTTTTTCAGATGAGCTATTACTTAAAAAACACATTTTAACAGGTAAAAATTTTGCACATATAGGTCAGAATCGTTTTTTAGAGGTAGTGAAATTGTGTATTATAGTAAGTTTATAAGTAGATAGGGGGGGCGCAAATGAAGGAAAATATTGAATTAACAACAGAAAAACCAGAGCTTTTGATTAAAAAAACAAAATGGTCAAACTCCCGCAAGGAGGCACTTGTAGGATGGCTATTTCTATTACCTGAACTTGTGGGAATGTTATATTTGTATGTATTTCCAATCGTATTTTCATTGATTATTAGTTTTTCAGAATGGAATTTGGTTGGAGGTTTTTCCACTATTAAATTTGTTGGGTTAGAAAATTTCCAGAAAATGTTCCAGGACGAAAAGGTTTTTATGGCATTAAAAAATAACCTGTTTTTCACGTTTCTATCCGTTCCAACAGGTATGGCTTTGGCACTAATTCTTGCTGTCATTATCCATACTAAAGTATATCTGAAGGAATACTTTAAGGTCGCATTTTTTATCCCATATATTTCCTCTATTATTGCTGTTGGGGCTGTATGGAGTGCACTTTATCATCCTTCAAGTGGACCGATCAATATGTTTTTAAAAAGTATTGGGTTTGAAAAAACACCGTTATGGTTAGCAGATCCGAACTACTCACTGATTGCCATTATTATTATTTCAGTGTGGGCAATCATTGGATATAACGTCATCATCTATATAGCTGGTCTATCTAATATTCCTGATGAATTATATGAGGCAGCAAGCATTGATGGGGCTTCTTCAATTCAAAAGTTTTTTAATATTACGTTACCAATGCTTGGACCGACAAATGTATTTTTATTTATTACTTTACTAATTGGTTCTTTTAAGGTATTTGACTTAATTGCATTCTTAACTGATGGTGGTCCTAATAACACATCAACGGTTATCGTATTTAGGATTTATGAAGAAGGCTTCCGTCATTTTAATATGGGGTATGCTTCTGCGATCTCTTGGTTATTGTTTATCGTTGTAGCTGTGATTACACTAATTAGTTGGAAAATTCAAAAGAACAAAGTGCACTATTAAAGGAAGGGGGATTATAAATGATTCAGAGAAAAATAGATATACAAAAGGTTATTACAACGATCATACTACTTGCTGTATCAATATTTTTCCTACTACCATTATTTTGGATGACTTCAGCTGCATTTAAATTTGAAAAGGATGTTATGGTTTTTCCAATTGAATGGATACCTAGTTCATTGAATGTTATTGAAAACTTTAAAGCTGTATGGATGGCGAAGATTCCATTTTCGTTATTTTATTTTAACTCACTAAAGCTTTCGATTATTATGACGTTGGCTACAGTTCTATTCTCTTCGATGGCAGCGTTTGCATTAACGAAGTTGCAATTTAAGGGAAGAAATTTAATGTTTGGCTTACTACTAAGTTTTATGATTATTCCTGAGCAAGCCACACTTGTCCCGCGATTTCTATTATTAAAGTGGTTAGGACTATACAATACTCATGAAGGGCTTATTTTAATGGGGATGTTCTCAATCTACTTTACATTTCTTATGAGACAATTTATGCTAGGAGTCTCTAATGAACTCATAGAGGCAGCCAAGCTTGATGGAGCAGGGTATTTCACGATCTTTTGGAAAATTGTTTTACCATTGTGTAAACCGATTATTGCAACGGTCGGGATTATTAAATTTATTTGGACGTGGAATGATTATCAAAATCCACTTATCTTCTTAATTGATAAAAACTTGTATCCGATCACATTAGGAATGCAATTATTTAAGGATGACTATGCTGATAACTATGCGATTCTAATGATGGCTTCACTTTCAGCTATCATACCTTTAGTAATTATCTTTATCATTTTACAGAAACATGTTATTAAAGGGATCTCCCTTGGAGGAGTAAAAGGATAACGCTTTGACATCATATAAAGGGTAAAAATTATTCACGCATTATGCAAAATAATTCACGTTCTTTCACTCGCAATACCTTTATAATTCATGATGTAAGCGGTTTATATATAAAGGGGGAAAAAAGATGAAGCTAAAGAGAAAAACGGGTTTGATTATTAGTAGTACCCTCCTTGCAGTGTCGGTTTTGGCTGGATGTGCTGCAAATAAGGAAAGTGAACAAGCTACTAGCGGGAAAGATGAGGTTGTGACAATCAAGTATTACAACTGGGATAATGAGATACAGGCTGCTACTACTGAGCAGTATATTGACCAGTATGAGAAGGAAAACCCAAATATAAATGTAGAATCTGTATCATTAGTACCGGGTAACTCGCTTGAGACACTTAAAAAGTTAGATGTTTTAATGGCCTCTGGCGAAAAGGTTGACCTGGTTATGCTACCACATGCAGATGCAGTTTTCGAACGTACAGCTCAAGGTGTACTAGCTCCTTTAGATGAGTTTTATGAAAAAAATAATTTAAATCCAGAAGAAGAATATTATGTGAATCCGCAATATGAAGGAAAATATTACGGAATTCAAAATAACGTTGTTCAAAACTATGTTCTTCTAAACAAAGATGCATTAGATGAAGCGGGATTACCTGTTCCTAAACTGGGATGGACATGGGATGACTTCGCTGAATATGCAAGAAAACTAACAAAAGGCGAAGGCACTGAAAAACAGTATGGTGCATACTTCCACAATTGGTCACTATATGCAAATCCTATGGCACAAATCCAATTTAAACATCCGTTTTTAACAGAAGAAGGTAAAACAAACTTTGATGACCCTACCTTTGAATACTTCTTCAATCTTCGCCGTACAATGGAGAAAGAAGATCAATCGATAAAGCCTTATGCAGATGTTATTGGAGCAAAGCTTAATTATCGTACAGAATTCTTTAATGGGGATGCAGCTATGTTGTTAACCGGGACTTACACAATTAATGATCCAGGTGATCTTGAAAACTACCCTCATGATTTTAAAACAGCATTTGCACCAGTTCCTTTATATTCAAAGGATGACAAATCGGAAATATTTATGGGAGGAAACTTCCTATCAATCGGTGCTAATTCAGATTATAAAGAAGAAGCATTTAAATTTGCACGCTTTATGTCAACCAACCTAACTGAAGCAAGAACGGAACTGCCAGGTTGGAAAAAAGGTGACGTAAAACCACTTGTTGAACGTTTTATCAGTGGAAAAGAAGACATCTATGATGTTGATTCCTTAATGTACACGCTATTTGATAGTGGAGTTGAATCATTGCCACCTTCAAAGGTTTCCGTTACTTATGGAGGTCAATTAGATCAAATTTTAACAGATGGGTTTAGTCAATTTATTTTAGAAGACAAGTCCGCTAAAGAGGTTCAAGCCTGGATGGTTGAAGAAGCAAATAAAGTCATTGAAGAAAATTCAAAATAACAGTATACATCTAAAAAGGGCACCCCTATGGTGTCCTTTTAGCTATAGGTACCGTAACTATAGGTAGATTTAGGAACTATAGCCCGGCTTCAATTTATGGTATTATAGAAAAGCTTATATTAGAATTTAATGTTGTTTTTTGTACTTAGTTGGCAGCAGTGGAAAACACCTCGTATGAAATCAACAGCTCAGAGCAATAGAAATAGAATCTTAAGGTAAAAGTAATAGAAATGAGATGAATAATGATGTTTAAAAATAGTTTCTACTGGAAACTTCAACTTTCCTTTCTTGTATTAATTTTATTACCGATCATGGCACTTTCATTTCTTTCTTATACTAATACGAAAGATTCCGTTATGCATGAAATTCAACTTACAAATCAATCGGTTTTAAATATAATGGAAAAAGATATTTCCAAAAATCTTGACGATATTGCCTATGCATCTCATTTGTTTTCAAATAATAGCAGGATTAATAATAATCTTCGAGATTTCTCTACGATGAATAATATTAAATCTTATGAGGACTATAAAACATATTTGAGTATACGTGAATCCTTTGAATTAGTATCAATAAAGATTTTAAGTACTGATATTACAATGTTCGTTGTGAATAAAAACAATTTTATCATACCGTATATGGATATTGTGAATGGAAAAAATGGAGCATTTAAAGAATTGAATGGCCATTTTGAGATGATCAATTCCCGTGTTAATTTTTCGATACCAGATAAGTTACAATGGCTCGGAATCATTAACCCAGAAAATGAAAGCGATTCCTATTATTATTTTGCTAGAGTCATACGTGATAAGAACGATGGCAATTTATTATCTACACTATATATTGGTATCTCGAGTAAATACTATGATAAGATTTTTAGCAACTCTGAAACAGGCAGTTTTGCTCTTTTTGATAAGAAGGGAAATAGAATTGCAGGGAATCCATCCATAAAGATGAATCTTCCAGCTTCGAAAAACAATATTCGAAATGAAATCATGATCCCAAAAACAGAATGGAAACTTGTTCATGAAACGAAAAATGAACAAATAACAGGACAATTGTCCAAAACATTTAATATCAGTGTCATGATTTTTCTCGTCTTTTTTCTCATTTTTTTATTTATTTCATTCGTTATTGCAAAAAGATTGCATAAACCAATTAAAAACTTGACGAATGTTGCCCAAAAATATGGAAAAGGAAATAGAGAGGTAAGATATCATGTTGAAGGGAACGATGAAATAAATCAGTTAGGTCGAACCTTGAACATCATGCTTGATCAAATAAATGATTTAATTAGTGACATTAAGCTGAAACAAGAAGAAAAACGAGTATTAGAACTCCAGGCGTTGTTCGCACAAATTAGGCCTCATTTTCTGCTAAATACACTTAACTCAATTAAAATAAGCTTGATTTTGTCAAAAGACAATTTTCATAGCCAAAAGATCGACTCACTAATGGGATTGCTTAGGGCTTATATGAAAATTAATGAACCGTGGACCATACAGGATGAGTGTCATATGCTTTATCATTATATTGACATTATGAAAATGAGAACCGATTTAGAGTTGGATTTATATGTATCTATTGATCATGAAATTAGAGACTTTGAGTTACCTAGATTGATGCTTCAACCGATTGTTGAAAATGCCATTATCCATGGGTTTACCGAAGAAGAATCCAATGGTGAAATTAGGATTGATGCAAAATTGGTTGGAGGGTTTATTGTCATTTCTATCCAGGACAACGGAATAGGACTTGAGGAAAATAAAATGAATGAATTGAGATCCCTGTTACAAAATGAAAATCAAGACACTTATAAGCGAATTGGGATCGTAAATGTGTTAAAGAGATTGCAACTAACCTATGGTGAAGATGCTTTTATTCATATTAATTCAAATGAACGAGGTGGAATGACAGTTGCTCTTCACATTCCCCCAAAAAATAACTTTTCATAAAGGTGGCGATAAACTTGTATAAAGTAATGTTAATTGATGATGATGTACTCATGATTAAATATTTAAAGCAATTAATAAAATGGGAAGATTATGGTGTACGAGTTGCTGCCTCCTCATATTCAAGTGTAAAAGCACTAAGACTATTTGAGGAAGTCATGCCTGATATTGTGATAACAGATATTGGACTCCCTCAAATCAATGGGTTGGAACTCGTAGAAAAATTCAGGAGTATAAAGCCGGATATTCGAGTCATTTTTTTAACCTGCCATGAAGATTTTTCGTATGCTCAGAAGGCAATAAACCTCGATGCTGATAATTACTTGATAAAGGATTCACTGACAACATCCCAATTAGAAGAATGCCTTCGCAAGTCTGTGAAAATGGCGGATGAAAATTCTAAGAGTTCTGAAAAAAATGCATATAACGTCATCTTAACGAGGAATAATGACCTCATCAAGCTAACACTATTAGAGCGGTTATTAAAGATGGAAAATAAAGATACGCTACTTACGTATGCGAGAAGTATAGGGATTCGCTGGGAGCATAGCTCTTTCCTAATCGGGATTGGCCAAATTTCTTATTCATCACTTGTAGAAAAGTACAATTATCATGATTATAAGGTGATCATGTATAGCATTTATAATATTGCGGAGGAGCTGGCAAAAAAATTCACTGGAATCACTGTATTTAATAATCAGGAAAACCTAGTTTATCTGATTAATTATCAACAAACGATCAAGTATAATATCCAGAAATACCTTCGCCAATATCTTACCGAATTATATGAAAAATGTAATGAATTACTAAAAATACAAATTCGCTTTATCTATAACCAAGCAACATTAGAACTGGATCAAATAGGTGCTTCTTATAAAAAAATGATTGATTCTAAATATAACTTTTACTATTCAGAATCAACAATAGAGAGCTTGAACCTAAAAAATGATAACGCTTTTTTTCATTCTCCTGTTGACAAATTACTAGAACATGAAATGAAAAACCTCTTTTTCTCTGTTAAAGAAAAGGATGAAGAGTTATTAGAAAAATCTATTACTGCAATTTCAACAGAAGCAAAGAACAGACATTTACTTCCGATTGAAGTGATTGAGCTTTGTTCCCAGCATATTCGAAAAATTGAATTGCAATTTGGGTCTTCCAAGATGGATGAGGATTTTTACAAGTGTTTAGGATCTACATTGAGCTTATTTGATACTTTAAAGCTTATAAAAGGTAAAATGAAGAAACTTATTGAGGAAAAAGAGATTATGAACCAATCTGTAGAGGCTGAGCCAAAGCTTAAGGCTATTAATAGTTTTATCGCTGATCACCTTTCAGAAAACATTAGTTCAGTAGATGTAGCAGCATTTCTATATATGAATTCAAGTTATTTTTCACGTTATTTTAAACGACTAACTGGTGAAAATTTCACGGATTATGTTCATCGCTACAAAATAGAAGCGGCAAGAAAAATGTTAGAATACACGGAGGAAACCATTGAAGAGGTAGCACTAAAATGCGGGTATTCCGAGCGCACATATTTTTCAAAGGTTTTCAAAAAGTATATGGGGATGACACCACGAGATTTTAGATTGAAAGCAAATTAGAATATTTTAATGACCTCCAAAGTTCCATTCAAAAGTTTTAGTGAAAATGGTAAAAATCTTACACGTTTTACAAAAAATCAAACGTGTTTACGGACTATTTTTCACTTTACACTTTATGTATGGTTTACACTTTAGGAGGTTTTTTTATAGGAAAAGATGATGCAACTGATACAAGATGTTTTCTTACACCGAAGACCTCATTAAATCAACGATCAGATTTTTGCGTTCATGGAGGCCGGAAGCGAGTAGGTAATGCCATTAATCGTTTTATATACGATATAAAATAGTAGATGTTAGCTTAGGAGAGTGATAAATATGTGGAAAATAGCAATCGAAGATGCGATTCAAAAAACAAGGGATAACATAACAAGATTCGGTGATTTATTTCCCCATGTTAGTACGAACAATAAATATGAATTGAATAATAATGATGATTGGACGAATGGATTTTGGTCAGGAATTCTTTGGCTGTGTTATGAATACACAAATGATGATATCTATCGAAATGCAGCGAAGAAAACTGTTGAGAGTTTCTTTAAGCGGTTTCAGAATGAAGTAGTTCTCCAACATCATGATATTGGATTTTTATATTCTTTATCCTCAAAAGCTCAATGGATCATAGAAAAAGATTCAAATGCAAAAGAACTGACACTCAAAGCTGCTGCCAAATTAATGGAGCGCTGGAGAGAAAAGGGGCAATATATACAAGCGTGGGGACCGATAGGAGACGATGTCGAAGGCGGTCGTATTATTATAGATTGCTTACTGAATCTGCCACTCCTTTATTGGGCTTCGGAACAAACAGGTGATGAAAGGTTTCGAGATGCAGCAATAATTCAAGCGGACAAATCGCTGCGCTACCTCGTTCGTGGTGATGATAGCTCGTATCATACTTTCCATTTTAATCAGGAAACAGGAGAGCCAATTGGCGGCTCTACCCATCAAGGGTATACAAACGGTTCTACATGGAGTCGTGGTCAAGCATGGGGCGTATATGGATTTGCTTTATCATATCGTTATACGAAAAATCCCGTTTATTTGGAAGCATCAAAACGAATGGCACATTTTTTCCTGAAGAACTTACCTGAGGATTATGTATCGTATTGGGACTTTAATGCACCTATTACGAAAGATACACCCCGTGATAGCTCAGCAACAGCTATTGTAACTGCCGGTATCCAAGAGCTAGTAAGCCATTTAGAGCCAGGTGATAGTGAACGAGCTTATTTTGAAAAGGCCAATTTAAAAATGATGAATTCACTTGTGACTAACTATTCAACCATACATGAGACTGGTGCTGAAGGATTGTTAAAGCATGGCTCATACCATGTTAGAGGAAATCTTTCAAAGGATGACTATATGATTTGGGGAGATTACTTCTACCTTGAATCGCTTATGCGTCTTGAAAAAGGCATGACCGGGTATTGGTATGAAAGATAGAACATTCAATCGAACAAACTGTCATAATAGGTGTTTATATGGATAGTACGAAAATATTTCAGATCCTTGATTTAGATTATCCGGGCTTAGAGCAAGTGAAAATTGCATATGCAGAAGGACGCGCGAGAGACGCATTCATTGAGATAAAAAAGTATTTCATAGAACAAAAAAGACTTAGCCTATTTATGAAAGATGATGAAAACACAAAGCTGGTCTCATTAATAAAAAATCAGTATAAATGTGAAGCGGAGCGTGTCATTGAAAGAGCAAATCAAGTTGTTCAGCAGTCGTTTGTGTTTCAGGAAGCGTGGGATATGGAGCGAACAAATATCCCTGTTACTTTTGACAATGTCATTGAGTGGGATTATGTACCATATGAAGATCAAGAATGGGCATATATGCTGAACCGACACCGCTATTGGATAACATTAGGTCAAGCTTATTTACTAACAAAAAACGATATCTATTTACATGCTTATAGTAGTCAGATAGGAGATTGGATTTTGAGTAATCCAACTCCTTCTAGAATGGAAACAAATCTTGTTACTTGGAGGACGATCGAGGCGGGAATTCGATGCAGTAATTGGATGAATGCATTGCCATATTTTTTTGATCGTCTAGAGCCAGAATTATTTGTAACAATACTTGTATCCCTATACGAACAAATGGATTATATTGCCCATAGTTATAATAGCTGGAAAGCAGTTAGTAACTGGGGGGTATTAGAAAATCATGGCCTTTTTAAAGTAGCACTCACCTTTCAGGAGTTTAAGAATTCCGATCAATGGGTGACATTGAGTATTGAAAGATTGAAAGAAACGGCATTTTTACAAGTAATGAAGGATGGTATCCACTGGGAGCAGTCACCAATGTATCATAATGAGGTGCTATTAAGCTATTTGGATGTCATTTATTTATCGAATAAACACAAAGTTAGCCTGGCACCTATCATTGTTGACATTGCTCAGAAAATGGCATTTGCAGATTTATTTATGGCAAAACCCAACCGTTGTCAACCAATGAAAGGAGATAGTGACAACTTTGACCTAAGAGATGTACTTACAATGTCATCAATTATATTTAAAAATGGTGTTCTGAAGACTGGTGGTTATGAAAGAATTGATTATCAAAACCTATGGACTTTTGGAATAGAAGGAAAACAAATCTATGAATCAATTCAACCTATAGAACCAGCTGCAACTTCAGCATCCTTTGAGCATTCCGGGAATTTTTTCATGCGTTCAGGCTGGAATAAAGAGGATTTATATTTATTTTTTCATTGTGGTCAACTCGGTGGTGGACATGGGCATGCCGATTTATTACATTTTGATATTCACGCCTACGGAAAAGATCTACTAACAGATCAAGGAAGGTACAACTATTGTGACAGCTACGAACTAAGAAAACAATTAAAGCAAGGTAGCGCACATAATACAACTCTTGTAGACAATATTGAATTTACGGAATATGTAGACACATGGTCATATGGCAGGGTGGCCAATCCAACTGCAACGAAATGGATAACTGATGATCACTATGATTACGTGGAAGGAAGTCATAATGGGTATTGGCATTTGGAAGATCCAGTACATGTTCAACGAAGAATCCTTTTTGTTAAGCCATATTATTGGGTGCTACTAGATGAGTTTTTTTGTAAGGGGGAGCACAGTTTTACTCAATTCTTTCACTTTCCTCCAGGTAAAGTAGAAGTTAATCATATGACAAAAAAAAGTTCAACATTATTTGAGGATGAGGCAAATCTTCATATATTTCCTATAACAGAAAATGTAGAAGTACAGCTAAAAAAGGGATTTATTTCTTATGAGTATAATGCTGCTGAAGAAAATTTCTATACAGAATATTCTCTTGTGTCAAAGGGTTTTACCCCCATTATGCATGTCCTCTTTCCACAATGTTCAAATAATGATTCCATTCCGGTCATCAGTAAAGTAGATATACTCAATATTGCAGGGGATCTTGTATTAGATAATGAAGCATTAGCTTGTAAAATCTTGTTTCCTGATTCGTCTATAGAACATATTATTGTTATTTGTTTTAAACCCCCATCTCATCATTCAATGTCATATATCGTAGATGGGACACAAATCTTTAGTGAAGTAACAATTATTAAACGATCAAATAAAGAAGAAGTGATTGTTGTTAAATAGAGATACTTATTGAAAAATTAAACGAGAAATAGGGGATATGTATGGAAATTAACGGTTGGGCAGGCGGATTATATCGAATCTGTGATTGGATCATGCGATTAGCATATGTGAATCTATTGTGGATACTGTTTTCTCTGCTGGGACTCGTTCTATTTGGTGTAATGCCTGCAACAACGGCTTTGTTTGGGATTATCCGTAAGTGGGTAAAAGGTGAAACGGATTTTCCAGTGTTCAAAGAATATAAAAGCCGATATGTTCATGAGTTTCGACATTCAAATTTGCTAGGTCTTATATTATCGGTTATAGGTGTTCTTTTGTACGTAGAACTCTCGTTTTTCTTTCCATTTACAAATATAGTTCAGCTTGTATTATTTCTTATGGCTTTACTAATGACATTCATTTTCTTAACGATCATGATGTATATTTTTCCTCTTTTTGTTAACTATGAATTGAATTTGCTCCAATATATTAAAACCTCATTGTTAATAGGGATTTCATATCCTATTAAAACATTAGGTCTACTTGGGGCTGGTATTGTTCTTTATTTTATCTTATTTAGTATTCCTGGTTTACTGCCATTTTTTTCAGTAAGCATGTTTAGCACAATTATATTATTCTCATCCTTTCGTATTTTTGAAAAAATTGAGCAACAAAAGAGTGTTTTATAAAGATAGATATACATTTGTCTATTTAAGAGATTGAAATGAAGGGGAGGAATCTTACATGAAATATGCAATTGGAATTGACATTGGCGGGACTAAGATTGCTGCAGGAATCGTCAATGAAAATGGTGACTTAATTCAAAAAGATATTGTGCCAAGTGATCCAAATGATGAAGAAAGGATGTTTTCACAGGTAATAACATGTGTAGAACAACTTTTGAATCACTCCCGTATACCACTCCAACAAATTGATGGAATAGGAGCTGGGATACCAGGAATGGTTGATAGAACAAACGGTATAGCCGTTTTTCAAAATAATTTACCATGGAATCACTTTCCGTTTGTGAAAAGAGTCAAGGAAGCCTTGAAAATTGAGAATATTATCATTGATAAAGATGTTGATATGGCTGCCTTTGCTGAATGGAAAGACGCAAACAGAAAGAAAGATGAATTATTCGTGTACTGCACCATTAGTACAGGAATATCTATCTCTATTATTCAAGGAGGAGAGTTTATCCGTGGTGCAGGTTTTGCTGGGGAGTTAGGATTAATTCCAGTTTATGCACCTGGTCAAGAAATTCCTATTAACAGACTGGAACAATCAGCTGCTGGACTTGCACTGGAAAGGCGTGCAAAGAAGGTGTACGGTGATGACTCGTTTACAACAAAGATGATTTTTGCTGCTTATAAAGACGGTGACGAAACTGCTGAAAAGTTGATTAACGATATGATTGCATCATTAGCACATGGCATTTATATGATTCATAGCCTATTGGATCCGCATTTGATTACTTTTGGCGGGAGTGTAGCAACGAATAATCCATTTTTGTTGAATCTATTAAAAGATAAGCTAGCTGAATTCGTAATAGATGAACAGAAACATATTTTAGAAAAAATGCAGATCAGTCAATTGGGTAATGAGCAAGGCATTATCGGTGCAGGTTTGCGAGTGTTTCATCATTAATAATAGTTTTTTAAGAGGGAGATGTTCAGATTGTCAAATTTAACTGTAAGAGAGAAAAAACTCTATTTAAACGATGAACCTATTCAACTTATTTCAGGGGCCATTCATTATTTTCGAATTGTACCGGAATATTGGGAAGATCGGCTGTTGAAATTAAAGGCTTGCGGATTTAACTGTGTGGAAACATATATTCCATGGAATTTGCATGAGCCAAAGGAAGGGCAGTTTAACTTTGCTGGTATAGCAGATGTTGAGAAGTTCATTCGCATAGCTGAGCAAATTGGCTTATATGTGATTGTTCGACCAAGCCCGTATATATGTGCTGAATGGGAATTTGGCGGACTCCCTGCCTGGTTGCTCGCTGACCGTAATATGAGATTAAGATCTTATTACGAACCATACTTAGATAAAATAGATGCTTATTATGATGTGTTAATGGAAAAATTAAAGCCCTTACAAACGACGAATGGCGGCCCAATTATTGCCATGCAAGTGGAAAACGAATATGGAAGTTACGGGAATGATAAAAAATACCTTCAATATATAAAAGATGGAATGATCTCTAGAGGAATTGATGTATTACTATTTACTTCAGACGGTCCAACGGATTTGATGCTCCAAGGGGGAACATTGCCTGATTTACTAGCTACAGCTAATTTTGGTTCGAAGCCAAAAGAATCGTTTGATAAATTAAATGAGTATTTTCCTAATTCCCCCGAGATTTGTATGGAATTTTGGAATGGCTGGTTTGATCATTGGGGAGAAGAACATCATCAAAGAGATCCATATGATGCTGCCAACACATTTGCTGAAATGTTAAAAGAGGGTGAATCTGTTAATTTTTATATGTTCCATGGAGGTACGAATTTTGGTTTTTATAATGGAGCTAATTACGATGATAAATATGCCCCAACTGTCACGAGCTATGATTATGATTGCCCATTAAGTGAATCAGGTGATTTAACTCCTAAATTTTATGCAGTCCGAGAGGCTATTGGAAAATATAAAAATCTTGAGGAACTAAAATTACCTAAACCTATTCCGAAAATCAATTATGGGAAAATTGATATGGTGGAATCTGTAAAATTATTTGATTCATTAGAAGTAATTAGTGAACCCGTAAGAAGAACTCATCCAGAAACAATGGAGGAACTAGGTCAGGATTACGGTTTCACTCTTTATCGAACTACAATAGAGGGGCCAAAACCAGAGGCGCCATTAACGATACAAGATGTTCGTGATCGTGCACTTGTATTTATAGATCAGGAATTTATTGGTGTAATAGATCGATGGGATAATAAAACCATTTCTTTTGAAGTACCGGAAAAAGGGGTTCAGCTTGATATTTTAGTAGAGAATATGGGGCGTATCAATTATGGTCCCCTATTAAAAGATCCAAAAGGAATTACAGAAGGGGTAAGATTTGAACGTCAATTTTTATATGATTGGACAATTTTCCCTCTACCGATGAATAATCTTGATTCATTAACGTTTAAGAAGGCAAATAAAATTGATAACTCAGGACCTTCTTTCTACAGGGGTGTAATTAATATAGAAGAAATCGGGGATACATTTGTGGAATTACCCGGTTGGAAAAAAGGGGTCGTTTTTATTAACGGCTTTAACCTAGGTAGATATTGGGAAATTGGACCTCAAGAAACCTTATATTTGCCAGGGCCATTATTAAAAAAAGGCGAGAATGAAATCATTATTTTTGAAATGCATTCAAAAGATAGCTCAGAAATATTTTTGATAGACACGCCTAAATTAGGGTGAAATTTATTCCAGGCTTGATAAATCCTGAATGATCCACAATTGGACCTGCAATCAGTTGCAGGTCTGTTTTTATTGATTCATAAGGAGGTTAATTAGATTCATCTCCTATGTCATAAGAATCTATGAAATTAGTGGCACTCTATTAAAAGTAAAAATTGAACACATAATAGTCAGAATCGTTATCAAGGTCAAGGATTATTTTAAAATATAATGATTTATACTCAACCTAAAATATCGGACGGCTAATTTTCTGTTAAAAACCAGGAAAATGTAAGCGTTATCTATCGATCTCATTCTCCATATAGAGCCCCAGTTACTGTTTTTTTGAAGCAACAATTTATTTTTTTAAATCCTTTGAAAACTTTGAAGGGGGTGATATTTATAAGAAAGTTTTCGTTCACTTCGTCCATTTAAGCTTTTAGGTCTAACTACATTAGAATAATCGTTAAGTGGGGAGAAGTTACCTTATTTGGTCCAGTTTTTTCATGATTAATCAGGACTTAATGACAAAGTGGAGGGGGAAAAGAAGTGCAAAAAGCAATCAGTATTTGTCTAGCAATATTCTTTATTTTAAGTTCAGCCCTACCTGTGTATAAAGTTACAGCTGAAGAAATACCAAAAATGAATTTCATACAAAACGGTGGGTTTGAGACAACAACTAGTAACAGTAAATGGTCGAATAATATAGGGCCTGAAAATTGGGATGTTTGGATTCCAAGTGGTAATCCAGTGTTAACAATTGACTCTAATGAATATCATGAGGGAAATCATTCTATCTCTATCAATGCAACTGAGACAAGCAGAGCGGATGTTCTACAAGATGTGGCGGTCAAACCTGACCAAAATTATCAATTATCATTTTGGTTTAAAACAGAAAATATTGAAGCATCTTGGGGAGGACTGTTTGTACGAACACAGTACTTAGATAGTAATGGGAAAAAAGTTAGCGATGGACCATCCACAGAAAAAATAAAAGGATCACATGACTGGAGCTTGCAAGAAATTAATTTAGCAATACCCAATAATGCAAGTAAGCTACGGGTAGAGCTATTTTTTGAAACAGCAACAGGGAAAGCGTGGTTAGACGATGTGACACTTAAGGAAACTGAGAAAACAGTAACTAATTTTTCGTTAGAGCAAAATGCCGTTACGTTAAATATAGGGGAGGCTATGTCTTTAACTCCTGTATTTACACCTTCAGATGTGACAGACAAAACCGTTTATTGGACATCCTCCAACCCTGATATCGCAGTGATTGACGATACAGGCCTTGTTACAGGAGTAGCCCCAGGGGTTGCAACAATTAAGGCAACAACCAGGGATGGTGGATTTACGGCAGAGTGTCTAGTTAGTGTAGATTCCGCTGAGGCTATAGAATATTATGAACAGCTTAGAGTCAATTGGTTTAATAAACTAACAGGCAATGATCAATATGATCCTAACAATAAGAACGTGGTCAACTCTATCAATACTTTAACAGAAAAAGTGACAAACGATGATGGTACGGGTTTATGGGATTCGATGAATAAATCTGATAATCGCACGTCCTTGTGGAACGATAAAGCAAGTACAACTGATTCATCTCATATAACGAATTCCTATCAGCGTTTAAAAGATATGGCTCTGGCGTATTCAATCGAAGGTTCAACATTAAAAGGCAATCAAACGTTGAAGGAAGACATTGTTAGTGGGTTAGATTGGTTATATACCCATCGTTATAATGAAAATAAAAACCATTATGGAAATTGGTGGGATTGGGAAATAGGAACCCCTCAAGCGATGAACGATATAGTAGTGTTGATGTTTAACGATTTATCTTCCACTCAAATAAAAAACTATATGAGAGCAGTGGATCGGTTTGTTCCAGATCCTACGACACGTGAATCTCTTAATAATCCAGACTTTCGAGAAACAGGGGCAAACCTTTTAGATAAGGCTCTTGTCGTATCTATTCGTGGTGTAATCGGAAATAATAGTGCAAAAATCTTGCTGGGAAATCATTCAATTGGTGAAGAATATCATTATACTGAAAGCGGGAATGGTGTTTATAGGGACGGTTCTCTTGTTCAACACTCTAATATAGCTTATACAGGGGGATATGGAGCTGTTTGGCTTGGTCGTACAGCTGACATGATGTATTTGTTAAAAGATTCCCCGTGGGAAGTCAATAATCCGAATGTAAATAATGTGTTTAACTGGGTAACAGATTCCTTTGAACCAGTTATTTATAAAGGTGCAATGATGGATATGGTATCTGGGAGGGGGATTTCAAGGCAGGGATCTAGCGATCATTCAAAGGGAAGAGCGACAATATTAAGCTTACTGCGTTTGGCTGATGCTGCTCCTCCTGAAAAAGCAACGGAGATCAAGCGTATGGTCAAAGAGTGGGTCCAAACAGATACTACATTTACCAATTATACCGAAGGATTATCGATTTATGAAATCAATCTTGTAAAAGATTTAATAAATGATTCAACGATTGAGCCTAGGGGTGATTTGGTTAAGAATCAGGTCTTTGCAGGTATGGATCGGGTCGTACATCTTCGTCCTGGATTTGGCTTTGGGATTGGGATGTTTTCTGACCGAATTTCAGGTTTTGAGTATGGTAATGGAGAAAATAAAAAAGGTTGGTATACAGGAGCTGGGGCTACTTATTTATATAACAATGACCTCAAGCAATTCAGCAATGATTTTTGGCCAACTGTAGACAGTTATCGATTACCGGGTATCACAACAGATCAATCAATAGGAACGTTGAAGGACTGGGCAAGCTACTATAACCCAAGAACATGGGTTGGAGGTTCTAATCTCAACGGAATTTATGGTGCAGCAGGCATGGATTTTTCTCTTGAAAAATTAACAGGCAGCTCACTGCAAGGTAAAAAATCATGGTTTATGTTTGATAATGAGATTGTTGCTTTAGGTACAGATATTTCGAGCTCTGATGAGTCTAAAGTAGAAACAATTATTGAAAATCGACAATTGAATGAAAATGGTAGCAATAAGCTGATCGTTAATGGGGAAGAAAAGCTGAATCAACTTGGTGATTCGGAGACTTTCAACAATGTTAAATGGGCTCACTTAGAAGGGAATGTTCAAGGCTCAGATATAGGTTATTATTTCCCAGAATCAACCAGTGTGTACGGATTACGTGAATCGCGAACAGGGTCTTGGAACGAGATTAATAATGGCGGATCCTCTGAGTCTATTACAAGAAACTATTTAAGTTTAGCATTTGATCATGGGAAAATGCCTATGAATGCTTCCTATTCTTATGTACTTCTCCCTAATAAAGATGTTGCTCAAACAGAGAGTTATAGTAGTAATGCCGATATCACTATTCTTGCAAATACATCAGCGGTTCAGGCAGTAAGAGAAAAAACTCTTGGGATAACAGCAGCAAACTTTTATGATGCAGAAACGGTTGACTTTATTACCGTGCAAACTCCTGCATCTGTTATTGTACAAGAAGAAAGCAACGGATTGACGCTATCGGTATCTGATCCAACGCAAAAACAAGAAAAAGTTATAGTTGAATTAAACAAAACGGGATTGGATATAGATGTAAAGGATGAAACAATTACAGTACTACAAACTTCACCAACACTAAAGGTTGAAGTAAATGTTGCTGGTTCGATAGGGAAAACACATTCTATCAAATTCAAGGATAAGACACCCCCTGCCGTTACAGCACCAAAATCGTTAGAACTTTATCGAACAGATTCAGCCAATCTAGATTTTGAGATTTCTGACTCATTTAGCGTGGTTTCAGAAAAAGAATTCAAGCTAGATGGAGTAAAGGTAAGCTACCCAATTGTAATAGAACCATATTCACTATCTAAAGGAGATCATACTATTGAAGTTTCTGCAACCGACCAAGCTGGAAATGTAACAAAGGAAACTTATAACATAAAGGTTTTAATGGACATTGATCATTTAGATGAGGCTATTAAATATGGAAGGCAAAAAGAATGGATCACTGATGAAGGAATAGCTACTAGTCTTCTATCGAAGGTTCAAAACATCCAGAATGTCAAGAAACAAAACGAACAGACTCTGAATGCTTTAAATGCATTGGAAAATGAAGTTCGAGCACAAGCAGGAAAAAAGATTAATACAAACTTTTCAAACATGTTGCTTGAAGATATTTCTGATATGCTTACCTAAAGGCATTACGTTTAATAATAAAAGCTTGACCACATTCTAAATGGCAGAATAATTGTATAGACTTTTATTTTAATATATTTTACTATCAAAAGCACAAAACGTTGATGTACAAATACTTATTTAACTCGTTTTTAGTCAAAACTATATATCTCCCCTACCTAATTTGAGAGGGTGTAAGAAGCTTCAATTCCTTGTTGCGTGAGGGATTGGAGCTTTTTTGTTATGTATGTCGCAAAACCTTTTGAGTATTGAAACATATTAAGCGACATTCTACGTTACATAATTGAGCCTCTCTTATAGGTCTTTATTAATATTTTTTTACTCTAATGATAAGTGTTAATAACACGTCTTAGGTAGGAAACTCCGATTCAATCTTTTACTCTTCTTCCAAGAACGGCCATTATATTGAATAAGAGGTTGCATAAAATCTCACTTTTTTATGTAGTTAACAGGATTCTCAAGAAGCCAAAACGGTGACATCAAAGTGTATAAAATTCTGCATAAACGAAAAAAAATAAAAAATGCCAATATCTTGAACCATGAGGACTGGCGTTATTGCCACCTTCCTATATTGGCATTATATTAACTTGAAATTATATCATATACATTTTTTAACTAACTACCTCAATTAGTTTTATTCTTTTTTAAATCAAAAAGGTTAATTAATGTATCAGTATGAGATACTAAGCCTAAAACTATTTTGAGGGGGATTCTTAAATTGAAATCTCAGGAAAAGTCAGCAAATATAGAACTGACATGTACCGAAATCGGTGGGCTTTGGGGCGTTTTTATTCAAGAGAGTATGAGTACTTGTTTCCTTAAATATTTTTTACATCATCTTCAAGATGAGGAAATCATACCTCTAACAAAAGAGGCATTGCAAATTTCTCAAGGGCGATTAGACAAAATGAAAAATATATTCCTTGCTGAAAACTTCCCATTTCCCGCGGCTTTTTCAGAAGGTGATGTCAATTTGTCTGCTCCTCCGCTATTTCATGATGTGTTTACCCTGAGTTACATTTACATGATGAATCGGCTAGGAATGATTAATTTTAGTTATACTGCTTCTAACAACGTTCGACTGGATGTGCTCGACTTTTTTACAGAGTGTATTCATACATCTACCGAGATGTTCGGCAAAGCAGTCAAAATGATGTTGTCAAAAGGCATTTATGACCGTCCTCCTAAAATGGAGTACCCAAAAGAAATCAAGTTTGTTCAAAAGGAATCATTTATTTCGGGTATTATTGGCAAAAAGCGTCCGTTGAATGCAATTGAATTGTCCGAGATATTTTTTAACATTGAGCGAAATTACTTCTCAATTCTTATCATGCTCGGATTTGCTCAAGTAATAAAGGACAAGAAACTGAAGGATCACATTATTAGAGGGAAAATTATAAGTGAAAAACAAATTTCATTTTTCAACAATTTACTAATGGAAGAAGAGCTTCTCGGTACGGTAACGGTGAGCATGGAAGTAACTGATTCTACTGTATCACCATTTTCAGACAAACTTATCATGTCTATGATAAATGTATTAAATTCAGTGGACATCAGCTTAATTTCACACGCCTTGTCAGTATCGATGAGAACAGATCTTACAGCTCAATATACTAAAATTATTGCAGATGTAATGATGTACGCCAAAGACACATTTGATATAGTTGTTGAAAAGAAATGGCTGGAACAACCTCCGCTTGTGACAAACAGAGATAAGTTGATAAACTCGTAGTAATGAATAAGAAAAAGTTTAAAACGATCTTTCAGCCGAAGATCCTTTTTCAGTGCCTATAAGTCGCTTTATGTAAAATAGGCTGAAAAAGAAATATATTACTTTTATTCCGTAATCGGGCGCTAGTGTTGAAGATTTAATTTCCATTATTCCTAACTAAACTTTTATCAGTTGGATATAATAATTAACTGTTTTTAAAAGAGAGGGAGGAAACTCCCTATTATTTTTGAACCTGGCTCTCACCTTTTGCTACATCTCAGACCAATGACTGGACTTATAAAATTCCGTCTCTAAAAATAATTACCGGTACTTATCCCTGTAGTATGATAGCTTCGCTTGTTATACGAGATCTTAGTCCCAACCAGCCTGAAAATGTTTATACAAGTAGGGGGTGAACAGTTTAACTAACGAGATTAAGTTCCACGGGTGAGACGTTCTATCTTCTACTTTTTTATATTGATTTTTTAAGATAATAAATACTAAAAAAGAATTGGTAAGCGATATATCTACTTGTGATTTGGTATGTTAGTATCTTTTATTTAATAGAGGAGAGCTCGTTTTTTCAAAGTCCCAGTATTGCAGGCCAATTAGATATTAATTTTTGTTTTGATAGTCAAGTTCTCTTAACTTGTCATTCATGTTAGGATAGGAAAAATAAATAATTAGTATGTTTTCTTTGTCATTTTAAGACTAGCTTTCTTGATCTATATTTCCTCCATAAAGATTTCTGCTTATATACTTCTTTCATTTCAGTTAGATCCATCTCCATTTTTAAAAGCAATCCTGTCAGTTACGTTTCAGTATAAAAGAACTACTATATTTAAGTGACTAACTGTAAAATAAATCCTTTTTATAGGAGAACCTTCACATTTCCCTATTTTTAGTTGACTATGATAATCATTATCATTTAATCTAAACACATCAACGTGATAATGAAAATCATTATCATTTGAATAGAATCATCTCACATTAAATAAAATACATGTTTTAAAAAAGGAGTGTTACATATGAAAGCTGCTGCTCGTACTGTTTCACAAAATGAAGAATTGTTGAGAAAGCAAGAGCAAAGGGAATCAAATGCAAGATCTTATCCAAGAAGATTACCTCTTGCAATTAAGAGGGCAGAAGGAATTTATATAACAGACATGGATGGAAAGCAATATATGGATTGTTTAGCCGGGGCTGGCACACTGGCGTTAGGTCACAATCATGCCGTGGTACGAGAAGCGATAGAAGATGTGATGAATTCGTATGTACCATTACATACTCTTGATTTAACGACACCAGTAAAAGAGGGATTTATCGATGAGGTGTTCGATTCTTTACCAGCTTCATTTGCTGAAAAGGCGAGAATTCATTTTTGTGGTCCAACAGGTGGTGATGGGATCGAAGCAGCCTTAAAGCTAGTGAAAAGAGCTACAGGTAATAGAGCGATTCTTTCTTTTCAAGGAGGGTATCACGGCTCTACACACGGTACATTGAGTATTTCCGGAACGATTGGTCCAAAAAAGAGTATTCATGCTCTTGTCCCCGATACCCATTTTCTCCCGTATCCATATGAATACCGTTGTCCTTTTGGTGTTGGAAAAAATGGATATCATATTGGTGCAACATACATTGAAAACTTATTGGATGATCCTGAAGGAGGAATTGTCAAGCCAGCCGGTATTGTTGTGGAAGTCGTGCAGGGTGAAGGTGGTTCTGTTCCAGCACCAATTGAGTGGCTAAAAGAGATTCGCCGTATTACGAAAGAACGAGATATTCCATTGATCATTGATGAGGTACAAACAGGTATCGGTAGAACAGGAAAAATGTTTGCTTTCGAGCATGCTGGAATTGAGCCGGATGTTTTAGTTCTTTCAAAAGCAATAGGGGGAAGTCTCCCGCTATCAGTGGTTATTTATGATCGCCGCCTGGATCAATGGGAGCCTGGAACACACATCGGAACATTTAGAGGGAATCAAATGGCAATGGCAGCAGGGCGTGCTACATTACGCTTTGTTAAGGACAATCAATTACCAGAACATTCCCATGAAATGGGGACTTACTTTATCTCTCATTTAAAGTCAATACAAAAGGAAACATCCTCTATCGGGGATGTAAGAGGAAGAGGGCTTATGATCGGTGTTGAAATTATAAATCCAACAAAACAGCCTAACCAAATCGGAAGCTATCCGGCTTACCCGGAGCTTGCTAGTAAAATACAACAAGAGTGCTTTAAGAGGGGGTTAATTTTAGAGGTAGGAGGGCGATTTAGTACTGTTATTCGATTGCTACCTCCCCTAATTATTACAAAAGAGCAAATCAACGAAGTGTTAAATCGTTTTCGGGAAGCTTTGGTAAGTGCTGAATCTCAATTTGGTTTGCGATAGAAGGTGATGGAATTGAAAAATGATTTTTCACAATGGTTTCTTGATGGTGGGAGTAAAAGTGAGAATATGTATCACACCCTGATGGATAAAGTAATCAAGATTATTTCTGATAAAACAAAGACAGCGACCAAACCCTTTATAGGAGCCTCTCGTCAAGAGATTGAAGTAGCTGTGAAACAAATGCTCAACATTCCGGCAACAGGGCAGATGTCAGGTGTGGTGATGGATGAAATACAAAATGTTATTGTCAAACATTCTTTGTGGGTGTCTCATCCTTCTGCGATGGCACATCTACATTGTCCGCCATTACTCCCGTCACTTGCAGCTGAAGTGATTATAAATGCGCTAAATCAATCGATGGACTCATGGGATCAGAGTCCTGCTGCTACTTATGTTGAAGCAGAATTAATAAAATTCTTTACAAAACAAATCGGCTATTCATCTGAAGCTGATGGCGTTTTTACAAGTGGAGGTACACAATCCAATTATATGGGTTTACTACTAGCTCGAAATAAAGTATGTCAAGATTTGTTTTCTGTCCGAGTACAGGAGGAGGGACTTCCGTCAGAAGCAAAAAGATTACGCATTCTTTGCTCTGAGCATGCTCATTTTACCGTGCAAAAATCAGCAGCTCAGCTTGGATTAGGAATGAATGCTGTGGTCAAAGTGTCAACTAACGATAAAAATCAATTTTGTATAAAGGATGCGAAGGTGAAAATTGATCAACTAAGACAACAAGGGCTTATTCCTTTTATGGTCGTGGCAACTGCTGGAACGACTGATTTTGGGAGTGTAGATCCAATAGCAGATATGGCCGAAATGGCGAATAAGGAAAAGTTATGGTTTCACATTGATGCCGCCTACGGAGGTGCCTTGATCTTTTCTCATGCCTATCACGAGATTATTAGCAATTTACAGTTAGCCGATTCTATTACAATTGATTTTCACAAGCTTTATTACCAATCAATTAGCTGTGGTGCATTCTTCGTTAAAAATAAACAGGATTTTCAACAAATCACCTATCATGCTGATTATTTAAACCCTGAAGAGGATCTCGATGACGGAATTATGAATCTAGTAGAAAAAAGCGTACAAACAACAAAAAGGTTTGATGCCTTAAAGCTGTTGATGACGTTTAAATTGATAGGAACCGATTTGTTTGGAGAGATGGTCGATTATACAATCAATCTAGCAAAGGGAACTTCTAAGCTCCTTAAGGATGAAGCTTGTTTTGAGGTCCTTAATGAGCCTGAGCTTAATGCTGTGTTATTCCGCTATGTTCCCAAACATCAACGTGAGGACAATCACTACATTGATGAAGTGAATCTTAAGCTACAACGCATATTCTATCAAAGCGGTGAGCTTATTATGGCTAAAACAAAGCAAGCAGGAAAAGTATATTTGAAGCTGACAATGTTAAACCCTCTTAACACGATCGATCATATGAAGACACATATAGAACGAATAAAGCAAACTGGAGAAAAAATAGAGAAAGAGCAAGGAGCGGTTCAGTATGGATATTCCATTCATTGCTAATCACCTGACGATGCAGAATATAATCAATTGCTATGTAAAAGAAACGGGAGAAGGAGATTGGAAACATGTAGAGGAAGTCTCAATCCCAATAGAAGATCAAAGCATCAAACAGGTACTAGTCATTTCATTTAAACGGCAGTCTGTTACTTTGTATATTCCGGTTCGGTATCAATCGGTAACAGAACGCCATCTGTTTGCCCCAAGGATGTTTTATCAAATAAAAAATGATGAGATGATACAGCTTGACTATATGACACTCATGGCATTTATGCAAAAAGAGTTCGTACTCGCGAACAACCAGTCCGTTCAAGCTGATGAGTTAATGCTCAGAACAATCTTAAGCTATCAAAATATAAAAAGAATCATTTCGCACAGAAGCAGTGATCTAGACGAATGCTATCAAATTGAAAAAACCTTTCTTCAATCTGAGCAATCTTTGTTAATTGGCCATCAAGTACATCCTACCCCGAAAAGTCGCCAGGGGATCGATGAAGATGAGGAACATATTTTTTCACCCGAGACAAAAGGGGCTTTCCAGCTCCATTATTTTCAAGCAGTACAGGACATTGTTGATGAGGATTCAGCTCTCCCTCAAAGTGCATCTTTACTGATTAAAGAAGAATTAAAGAAAGATCCATTTGTGACACAAGCATTTAAAGATCAGTATTGTCAGGAAGATCATTTTTCTCTTATCCCTATTCATCCTTTACAAGCACGAAAGCTATTAGGACGAGAGGATGTGTGTGTGCTTATAGAATTAGGCAAACTTACATACCTTGGTCCACAGGGAAGAGAGTTTTATCCAACCTCTTCTGTTCGGACCGTGTACCATCCGGAAGCAGGCTATATGTACAAGTTTTCGATTCCGGTAAGAATCACCAATTCTTTACGTATTAATAAACGAAAAGAACTCAGTCGCGGGGTAGAAGTAAGTCGACTCCTGCAAAGTGAGGTTTCCGAGAAGCTAAACGAATATCATCCTTCATTCCGCGTGATGGAAGATCCGGCATACATGACGTTAAAGCTTGCTGTAGAAGAAACAGGATTTGAAGTTGTCATCCGTGAAAATCCTTTTCAAGATGGGAAAGAGTCACGGACAACATTGCTTGCTGCCCTTTGTCAGGACCATATTACAGGAGAAGCTTCCCATTTAGCCAATATAATCAATCAACTAGCAAACGATGAAAAAATTTCAGTTGCTCAAGCAAGTGAACAGTGGTTTGCAGAATATTTGAAAGTGAGCTTGCGACCAATGTATTGGCTTTATCATACATATGGTATTGCGCTTGAAGCCCATCAGCAGAACTCGATTATTCAACTTGATGAACAGGGGTATCCGGAACTATTTTATTATCGGGATAATCAAGGCTACTATTTTACGGAATCCAAAGCCGAGGTGTTAAAGCAAATTGTTTCAACTTTAAATGAAAAAAGTGACACGATTTGTAGTGACTTAATTGCAGAAGAACGTTTTCGATACTATGTCTTTTTTAATCATTTATTCGGTTTAGTTAATGCTTTTGGTGTGAATCGCCTTATTAATGAACGTCGACTACTCTCAATGATTAAAGAGGAGCTCCTAGACTTAAATAAACTGTTCGGTGACGATACGAACTTATTAACTTCATTGTTGCATGAAGAAAAGCTGCCATGTAAGGGAAATTTGTTAACGAGAGTATACGATATGGATGAGCTTGAGGGATCTCTTGAGACTCAATCAATTTATGTTCATGTTAGTAACCCATTAGCGGTATTGGCAGGTGAACGACATGGAATCTAGTGTTTATGTTGAACAGAAATTTCCGTATGAACGATATGATGCTGTTAGTGAAAAGATAATCTCATTTCGTCATGTAAAAATTGCTGATGATTTAAATAGACTTCATTCTTGGATGCATGAGGAGCATGTAATTCCTTTTTGGAATCTTACTATTTCATTAGAAAATTATAGGATACATCTAGAAAAATTTATACAGGATGATCATCAAACACTCTTAATTGGTGAACTTGATGGTGTACCAATGAGTTATTGGGAGTCGTACTGGGTAAAGGACGATATCATTGGAGAGTACTATGAGTTTGATGAATATGACCAAGGAATTCATTTGTTAATCGGCGAAAAGGAATTTCTTGGAAAAGGGCTCATCTATCCATTGTTGCTAACGATTTTATATAAAAAATTCCAAGTATCAAACACAAAACAAGTAATTGCAGAGCCAGATATACGAAATGAAAAAATGATTCATGTGTTCAAAAAGTGCGGATTTCAAGCTGTTAAAGAGGTCGAATTGCCTGATAAAACAGGTTTGTTGATGAGTTGTGAACGGAAAGTGTTTGAAAGAAGGTGGACAGATTGGCAAATCAAGAAATTTTAGATGTCATTGGAGTAGGAATAGGTCCGTTTAATCTCGGCTTAGCAGCGTTGCTTGAAAGAACAGAATGTCGTTCATTGTTTTTTGATAAAAAGTCGCGATTTGAATGGCACCCGGGGATGCTACTAGAAGGAACAACACTACAAGTGCCTTTTATGGCAGATTTAGTTACGATGGTAGATCCGACGAACCGTTTTAGCTTTTTGAACTATTTGCATGAGCAAAAACGACTATACCATTTTTACTTTTTTGAAAGATTCCATATCCCACGTACGGAGTACAACCATTATTGTCAATGGGTAGCAGAACAGCTTCCTCACTTGCAGTTTCATTGTGAGGTGGAAAATATCGAGCAAACCGAGGAAGGGACTTATCGTGTAACGGTTCTTTCAGGAGATAGAGAAGAACCAAAAACGTACGAAACCAAACATGTGGTCATAGGAGTAGGGACAAAACCGTATGTTCCTGAGAAATTTCAATCCAGTCTTGGTGATCATTTTTTTCATTCTTCCCAATATATGAGCAAACGGGAAAGGATACAAGAAAAAAAATCAGTTACTGTCATTGGTTCAGGGCAGAGTGCAGCTGAAATATTCTATGATTTATTGTCTAAACAGCCGGATCATGATTATCAGCTATCATGGTTCACAAGATCGAAAGGCTTTTATCCAATGGAATATTCAAAGCTTGGACTTGAACATTTTTCACCTGATTATACTCGTTATTTTTATCACTTGCCTAAAGAAAAGAAGAAGACGGTTTTGAACAATCAGGCATTGTTATATAAGGGAATTAGCTTTGATACGATAGCTGATATTTATGATTTACTGTATGAGAGAACGGTTGGAAATAAAGAGCCAAAGGTTCATCTGCAAGCATTGACTGAACTTTTGTCGATTGAGGAATGGAACAATCACTATCTACTCTCTCTGTATCAGCATGAACAGCAAAAAGAGAAGCAAATCGAAAGTGATATCGTGATTCTTGCGACTGGCTACCATCCTTATACCCCACACTGCTTAAAAGGTGTAAATCATCTAATTGAGCGAGACGAACTCGGACAACTTGTTATTTTAAAGGACTATAAAGTGAAGGTAAATGTCGAATCCAAAAATCATGTATTTATCCAAAACGGTGAGCTGCATACACATGGTGTTGGTGCACCTGATTTAGGGCTTGGGGCGTTTCGAAACGCGACAATTATTAATGAAATCATGGGTAAAGAAGTATATAAACTCTATGAAAATAGTGTATTCCAGCAGTTTGGGATGTAATAGAAGAGTATGAAAAAGGTTGAAAGATGGCTTGTTTATTGTTGTTTACTATTTACATTCATTTCAGAAATGCTGCTATCACCCTTTTTTCCACAATTATTTTCTAGCTATTTTCAAGTAGACGGAGTGCAAGCAACTAGCTTATTCATTATTTGTTGCCGTCTGATCGGTATTGTGATGACTCCTATATGGGCTAAAGTAGCGGAATGGATTCCTCTCCGAAAGCTTATAACAAGTGCTTTAATGGCCATGACGGGCTGCAAATTACTGATTCCCAATGCCCATTCTTTCGAGGAATTTTTAGTAATCTCACTGGTTTTACTATTTTTTCAAAGCAGCATTTATATTCTCTATCCAGTGATGATCGCTTCATGCAAGAAAGAGGATGAAAAAGTAAAAACAACAACCACTTACTTATTTTTATTTCATGGAAGTGTAATTGTAGCTGGGATTATAGGAAGCTTCATTATCAATTGGTCGTTTCCGTTGGATAGCTATTATCTATTTGCGATCATCGATCTAGTCCTTGCAGCAGCTTGTTATTTTCTTTTATCAACACGTTATTCATTTAGCTCAAAAGGAAAAATCAGAAACAAGGAAGACCTATCTCATGCTGGGAAATGGCAAGGAGAATTTCTTATTTATTTATTCATTGTCCTTCTCTTTTTTATAGGACACCATACGATTCGCCCATATTTTACGGCATTTCTTGATCGTACCTATACCCTTTCAAAACAAGGACTAAGCTTGCTATATGTCATGCCAAGTCTTGTAGCGATCATCTTGCAGTTTTTATTGCCGAAACGCTACCTTCAATCCCATATAAAGATGATTTTCATTTGCATAACGGCGGTAACGGGAGGATTGCTATATATACAAGTGTTAGTAGAGGATATTTGGCTGTTTGTTTTCTTTCGTATTATGTATGGGATCTGCTTTTTTGTCAGTCTGGCCGCGATTGACGTCCTTTTTTTCAAAATGAGAATGGGAAAAGAATCGCCGCTATCCTATAGTCTCGTAACATCGGTCCAAAACATAGCCTTGCTTATCTCGCCCATTGCCGCTTTAACAATGGTAGAACATGACGGGGGTGAAGGTCCGTTCTTTTTTAGCGGTTTCCTTTTAATTTGTTCCGCACTACTTGCATTTTTGTTTTCAATAAGCACTCATAAAGCATCTTTATACCAAATAAAAAAAGGAGTTGGACATAGTGAAAATAAGTGAAACACCTTTACATATGTTAACAGGAGAAGCTTGGAGAGACGTAGATCAGCAGCTTTTAGCTAAAATGCTTCAAGAATTCATGTATGAAGAAATTATTACCCCGAAACTTCTTAGCGAAAAGGATGGAGTACAATGCTATGTATGGGAAGATAACAAAGGAACTATTTATTGTTTTGAAGCAAAGCCGCGTTTATTCGATAGCTTCTATGTGATACCAAGTAGCATTGAAATGATCGCTTCTGAAAAGGAAGATATACCTATGTCACTTTCTCTTCTGTTAAGTATTCAACAGGAAGGAAAGATGAGCGGATCTACAGCTGGACATTTAATAAAAGAATATTTGCATACACTAGTGGCCGACACTCATTTAAAAGAAAAATCAAAAACCTCTGATGAGTTAGTTGAATTAGAGTATGCAGATTTGGAAGGAGAAATGAGTGGACATCCTTGGATTACCTATAATAAAGGTCGGATTGGTTTTGGGTATGAGGATTATATTAAATATGCCCCTGAACAACAGAAAAAGGTGCAACTTTCATGGATAGCGGTTCATAAAACGATCGGAACATTTCATTCTGTAGAAGAATTGAGTTATGATAGGCTGCTAGAACAAGAGCTTGAGCAAGAAACACGTCAGCAGTTTGCAAAGAAATTAGAGGCCAGAGGCGTACCAGCAGAGGAATATTATTTTATGCCGATACACCTATGGCAATGGGACAATGTGATTGTATCAATGTTTTCGGTTGAAATTGCCAACAAAAAGATCATTCCGCTAGGCGAAGGAAATGACAAGTATCTTCCTCAACAGTCTATTCGAACCTTTGTAAACAAAACAAACAAGGAAAAGTATCATGTTAAGCTGCCAATGAGTATTTTAAATACACTTGTTTACAGGGGGCTTCCAAGTGAAAGAACAGTGATTGCTCCTGAAGTGACAACATTTATGAAAAACATACTAAAAAATGATTCATTTTTACAAGAAGAGTGCCGATTAAGTCTATTAGGAGAGGTTGCAACCATGAATGTCGACCATCGCACTTTTTCAAAGCTAAAGGGAGCTCCTTATCAATATCTTGAAATGCTTGGGGTAGTTTGGAGAGAAAGTATTTATAATGAGTTGCAAGAAAATGAACATGCTATTACACTTGCCGCACTATTGCACGTAGATCAAGAGGGAACACCATTTGTATCAACATTAATAGAGAAGTCAGGTCTTACAGTTGAACGATGGATGAAGGAACTAGTGAAATCCATTTTACCTCCATTGTTACATTACTTATATCAATATGGTACAGTGTTTTCACCACACGGTCAAAATACGGTGCTTGTTTTGAAAAGTTATAAGCCGGAAAGGACAATTATGAAGGATTTTGTAGATGATGTGAATATTAGTGATCAGCCATTTCCAGAGCTTGCGACGTTGTCCCCAGAGCTGAAAAAAGTATTACGAAGTGAACCGCCTGAAGGGTTAACACAATTTATCTTAACAGGATTATTTATTTGTCACTTCCGTTATTTAAGTAACATTCTTCAGGATAAGGAGCAATTTTCAGAACATCGATTCTGGAGTATTGTTCGTGAGGAAATTCTTTCTTATCAACAGAGATTTTCACATTTAGAAGAAAGATTTAAGCTTTTTGATCTGTTAAGACCAACATTCACAAAATTAACACTTAATCGAAATCGTATGTTCGATTATGGCTATGAAGATGGAGAAGACCGCCCACATGCAAGCGAATTTGGAAAAGTCAGTAACGCCCTATATGAAGTCGCGATTCAAACGACTAGCTAAATTGAATAAAATGAAAATATACTATACTTACAGGCTATCGAGATCTATCGACAGCCTGTAAGGTAAGCTTTCTTATCCACATTTATAATCTGTACCAGCCTCTTTTTCTCCTATATACTTAAAAATTATTAGAAACGGCCCATTGATTGTTGAGCCATGGCAACTAGGCGTTTGGTAATTTCTCCACCAACTGATCCATTAGCTCTTGAAGTTGTTTCAGCACCAAGGTTAACACCAAACTCTGATGCGATTTCATACTTCATTTGTTCAATAGCTTGTTTAGCACCGGGAACAACTAATTGATTGCTGTTATTATTGCGTGCCATTTTAAATCATCTCCTTAAAGTTTGTAAGAATTAGATTATGCAAGCTTGCTTAATCATAGTTTGAATTTTTAGGGATTAGTTATACATGTAAATAATGGTAATTTTAATGTATAGATTTTTTATTTAAATGATTTATGGAGCATGGTCAAAATGCAGAAGCTGATCAAGAAAAGAAGCTCTATCTATAGGAGGAAGATGGAAAAAGCCGTTTCATTTAGTTTATGAAAGATTGTATTTCAACTATCGGGGCTTTAATTGAATAAGCTAAATAAAAGGATTGAATTGGTTCTACATTAACCTATTGAGCTATCGAATTAAACGAAAAAGAGCGACCACCAATTGAGGTGTCGCTTGTTTGTTTAGACTTTGCTCTTTCAAGTCCTTCAGCTGTTCGATCAGTATTACATCGCGTTCAAATTCTTCGATAGCACCCAACATATTAAACAATAGTTTAGCAGCCAATATAAATCTCCACTAATGGTAAATCTGCCAATAATTCACTAATGTGACACCCTTGTAAACCTGTTAGCCTTGTAGATGGGCCTGTTTTTGCTCTAAAAAACAAACAGGAGGTTTACAAAATGAAAAAATTATTTACCTTAGTGATCACAATTACACTAGTAATTGGTTCTTATACTTTCTTTCCAACAACTCAAATAAATGCTGAATCAGAAGATTCTATTCAGACTAGTGACACTTTAAAATTATTATGCAAAAAATATGGTATCGACAAGAATGAAGCTGAATTAATAGACTTACGTTTTTTTAATGAAGAAGAAAAAGCCAATTCTCCAATGACCTTGATCGAAAAAAAAGATAATTCTCTAACAATCTCGAACGAAGAAAAGAATTTGCTTGCTCGTCTTGTCCACGCAGAAGCGAAAGGTGAGCCATATGTTGGTAAAGTAGCAGTTGCAACAGTTGTGTTGAATCGTGTTGAACACAAACAATTTCCTGATACAATAGAGGAAGTTATTTATGAAAAGAATGCATTTGAACCTGTTCTAAATGGTTCAATTAATGAACCTGCTGATAAGGAAGCGATGAAAGCTGTTCAGGATGCTTTGACGGATCAAGGAAATGACGATGAGTTACTCTACTTTTATAACCCTGAAACGGCAACAAGTGATTGGATTTTAACTCGTGAAGTTATTAAGACAGTCGGCAATCACGCATTCGCTATTTAAAAAGCGCGTACATGAAGCTTCGCGCTTTTTTCGTGTGCCCAGGAATGTTCATCAATTAAATAGTGAGAGTTTTCTAGAACAAGGAAAGGCGCTTATTTTAAGTTTGGGGCAAAATTGTTGAGAAGCAGTCAGTCTCCTCCACTGGATATTTATGTTAAAATGAAACTAAAAATACAGATAAGAGTTAATAGTTTTACTGTGACTACTGCAATTCTAAACAAAGGAAGTTTTTTTATAAAACGAATCACATATCTAAAAGGAGCTAATAATGGAGTTATTGACGAGTAAATTGATCATAATATCTTTATTTGTGTTAATCATTACAATGGTTGAGACACTAGCTTATTCAACAAGAATTTCAGGAACAAGAGTGAAGCTAATTGCTACTGCGATCTCTTTGTTTAGTACACTGGTGATTGTATCTAGATTTTCTACAATGATTCAACAACCTTTAACAGCAAAGCTTATTGCAGAAGCTCCTGATCTTAACAAATTAAACTTTATAGAGGAACAATATAGGATTCTAATTGGTGTCACTACTATTGGAGTCATGCTAGGGATTTTACTGTTTCCGACCTTTATCAATATCTTTTCACGAGCAATAGTGCAATTATCAAATCAAAGAGGTTCAATAATTGCATTATTTCTTAGTCAGTCCAATCTAAATGGTATTAAGAAGGTCATTAAATGTATTCGGTTACCTAGAATAACTTATTTAAAAGGAATTACATATAAAACAATTCCGAAACGACTTTTTGTAACCAATATAATTGTGTCTGCTGTATTTACAATTGGAGTACTTTCTTCAATATATGCATCAATGTTAGTTCCTGAAGATTATGCTCAAGCAGCACTAATGTCTTCAGGTATTATTAATGGTGTTGCAACAATCTTATTAACATTGTTTATTGATCCGAAAGCCTCTGTATTAGCAGATAGAGTAATGAAAAAAGAGTGTGATTACATTTACTTAAAAAGTTATTCATTAACAATGATTAGCTCTAAATTAGTAGGAACAATTCTTGCTCAGTTTTTATTCCTACCAGCTGCATATTACGTAGCTTGGTTTGCAAGTTGGATATAATTATTTGCTTTAAGATCTTTAGCAATCGGGCGCTATTCTTGAATAAGGATGTCGCTTTTTTTATTTATAATGGAATAAGACTTTCAAATTAAGCAATAAATTTAATATAACTGGAAATATGCAAAAACGTACTGGTTATATAGTCAGGGAGCAGGTTTTGTTTGTTATAGTGATTGTAGGAATAAATTCCTTTTAATGCTATAATGATTGTGAAGTTTTTCACAAAAAGGGAGTGATTATTTGGTGCTAACTTTCAAGTTGAAGACGGCATTATATGCTTCTTTACTTTTTACATTGGGTTTTTGGCTGTTAGGATTGTTCCAGGAAGGAGAGGTTTTCTTTTCCTTTATGCTGGTGGTAATTCTCCTTTACTGCCTGTTTGGAAATGTGATTTATGGAGTTCCGGTTTCACTGCTGTCCGAATATCTTACAAAGAGGTTAGCCAAGTGGAGGTTTGCTGCAGCGGGATTTATACATACGATTTTAGGAGCAGCAACTTATCTTATAATGGAAGGTTTTGCTTTTTTTGCTCTATTGGCATCAGTAATCTTCTTTATTGTGGATGAGTGGAGGAAATGGGATCGGGAAATGCCTTCCGGAAAAATAGCTGCAATGAATGCCGCGGCATTTCTATTGGCTGGTTTGCTGCCGATGGGACTTCTCTGGCTGCAGGGGAAAGTCGAAATGGAAAAAAAGACTAATGATCTGTATTTAATACCAAAAGGATACGTTGGACAGGTGACAATTATGCATGAGTTTGGGTATGCTCCCGAGCCAGAAACAGAAGGGAAGTATGATGTGTTCAGCGTAAACAATAAAGGATATGCTGTAACTGCTTTGCCGCCAAGCGAGGGCTTGATTGAGGACTTATACTATTATGTTGATGAAAAGGGAAAACGTGAAGAAATTCCAGAGAGATGCATCGAGTTGGGACCATTTGGTTCAACAATGGGGGATGGGTATGAGTATTCATATACCCAATTTACTGTTGGATGCAGTGAAGATATTAGGCAAGAAGATCTTTACTATTTCAATGAAGGACTATCTGTTGAAGACATCCTTTATGAAGAAGGTATCTTTGATATGGAAAAATATAAATTTGTACCGAGGGAGTATAAATAATTTTATGTAACTGGTTTTTAAATTACTAAATTATTTATACTCTCTGAACTACTGGGGATAACCTCTAAGCGCATTCTCATGAAAAATATAAACTATGAAGGAGTTGATAGAAGTACAAAAAGTGAAAATTGCTGAGAGAGAAGTTTTTCCAATCGGTTTAGGTACTTGGAATATGGGAGATGACAAGGAAAAGTATACGCAAGAATTAAATGCTTTGAAAGCGGGATTAGACGCAGGTATACAAGTTATTGATACAGCTGAAATGTACAGTAATGGGAATTCTGAAAGTTTAGTAGGTCACGCCATTAAACCTTTTGAACGAGAAAAACTATACCTGGTCTCAAAAAGTACAAAATCATTTTCAAGAATATTTCTCCTGATGTTTAGTTATCTCTTGTCTTTGTTGATGATCCTTTTTAAGACAAGGTACGTAATCAGAAACATCATAACCTTTACCATTGTAAGGACTAAACTCCTTTGAACGTGGAATGACCAGTCATATTAAATTTAAATAGATGTAATTTTCAGAAAAAAATATGTCAAGCGGTTGACTCATTAAAGGGTATGACATATAATTTTTTTGTAGACTTTTCCTAGAGGGCTTAAAAATGTTGATGTTAGGAATTTGTTTATTCGAAAAGGTAACTTTTGAAGTTAATATACTATTTATTTTTTTTGGGAAAGTATGTCAAGCGGTTGACATATAGAAGACGAAGAATAATCCTTCCTGTAACGGGATTTAGCGTTAAATTTCAGTTAGAGTAAGCAATCATAAAATAAAAGATGATGAATTTTGTAAGCGATATCATGAAGGGGGTGATGAAAAGAGTTTTATTATACAATTTATTTTCTCTTATAGGTTAAAAAGGATAAATTAGCATCTAGAAGGTGGTTTGACGTAGTGGACAATTTTAAATATGAAGTGTAAGTGCAACTACGCATCAGGCTTCGCCTTAGCCGGCTCAATCGGCAAGTTTTCTTTAAAGCTCTAATGATAAGTATAAGTAATCCGCAAATTTCTAAGAAAAGGGTGATAGTGTGAATAAAACTATTAAGAAGTCTTTTATCCATTTATTGATTATTTTTATCCTAATGATTCAATTGTTAATCCCATCACTAGTAACCGTAAACGCGGCATCTCTCCCAGTGGTGAATGATGAAAGTTACCGACCTGGTTTTCATTTTTCTCCTGTGAAAAATTGGATGAATGATCCAAATGGAATGGTCTACCATAACGGTGAATACCACTTGTTTTATCAGCATAACCCTACCGATAAAGTGTGGGGGCCAATGTATTGGGGCCATGCGATTAGTAAGGACTTAGTAAACTGGGAGCACTATCCTATTGCGATTTATCCTGATGAAAATGGGTTTGCTTGGTCAGGCAGTGCTGTAGTTGATGAGGAGAATACATCAGGTCTAGGAACAGACGAAATTCCTCCGATGGTTGCTCTTTATACGAGCGAAAATGGTGGTGATAATCAACATGTAAGTGCTACATACAGTCTTGACAATGGTCGAACATGGACAACATATGAGCAAAATCCAATTCTGACAATGCCAAATGAAATGAAAGCAAGTAATGGAGGCTCAGGTGTATTTAGAGATCCTAAGGTGTTTTGGCATGAGCAAAGTAACCAATGGATCTTTGTTATTACTAGTGGGAAAAGAGTAGATTTCTATTCATCTAGCAATCTATTAGAATGGAAAAAAACAGGTGAATTCTCTGATCCTAAAGCAGCTGAAATTGGGAGTTGGGAATGTCCTGATTTGTTTGAGTTGCCATTATATGATGGTAACGGAAATAAAATAGGCTCAAAATGGGTTTTAACTGTAAGTATCAACCCAACACCAACTGGTGGAACAGGAATGCACTATTATGTAGGGGACTTTAATGGCAGCACATTTACTCCAGATAAAAAGATGGATGAATTAATGTGGGCAGATTACGGAGCTGATTTTTATGCTGGAGTAACATGGAGCAATACGGTTGACTCCCTTAATGATAGTCGAAGAATTTGGTTAGGATGGATGAATAATCCAGCACAATATGCAGGGGAAATTCCTACTTCGTCTTGGAGAGGAGCTATGTCAATACCACGAGAGCTTGCTTTAGTGGAGGTAGATGGAGAGATACGATTAAAACAAGAACCAGTAGATGAATTAAACCAGTTAAGAGATACTGCAAATATGGTGGAAATAATAAATCAAAAAATATCAACTGATAATGTCTTAAACGATCTTGAAGCCGAAATGTTTGAGATTGAGGCAGAATTCAACCTTACGGACACAACTGCAACTGAATTTGGGTTTCTAGTGAGGAAAGGGGAAAGCGAAGAAACGAACATCTCCTATAATATCCAGGATAAAAAACTTTCTGTAGATCGAACAAAATCAGGTGAAACAGATTTTGATGAGAACTTTCCTACCATTCAACATACTGATTTAAATGTATTGGACGGAATTTTAACTATTAAGTTGTTAGTAGACCGCTCATCTGTTGAGGTTTTTGCAGAGGAAGGTACGGCTGTTTTTACAAATCAAATTTTCCCAAATGATTCAAGTAGAAAGGTAGAGTTATATTCAAAGGGTGGGGAAGTTACACTGAATTCATTATCCTTTTACCCTTTAAAAGAGGCAACATTTACAACAAATCAAGAAGATTTCGATATGAATAGCCTCCCAAATACTATTGAAAACCCCAATTTTGAAACTGGAGATTTATCAGGCTGGACTGTTACCGGCTCAGCATTTAGATCACCTGTCACAGATGTAACTAAATTCTGGGGAGGGCCTTTTGAACATGAAGGCACTTTTCATGTATGGGGATTTCAGGGGGCAAAGAGTGATGATAAGTCAGATTTAAGAGCTGGAATAATGAAATCATCCACCTTTATTCTTGATGGAAATGGACAGATTGATTTTTTAGTCGGTGGAGGACAGGACATTAATAATTTATATGTAGCACTTGTTAGGGCTTCTACTGGAGAAGAATTAATGAAAGCAACTGGAGCTAATACAGAAAAATATCGCAGAGTGAAATGGGATGCATCAGAATATCTTGGTGAAGCTCTTTATATTAAAGTTGTTGATCACCACTCTGGAGGATTTGGGCATATTAATGTCGATGATTTTCATGTATTAAATGAAGAAGAAGTTATCGGAAATACCTTAGTCAATCCTGGTTTTGAGACAGGAGATTTAACAGGCTGGACAGCTACTGGAGATGCATTTGAGGGCACTGTTTCAAGTCAAGAAACTTATTGGGACACAGCGGTTCCTTTTGAGCATCAAGGAAACTACCATTTATGGGGCTTTCAGGGAGTACAACCTGAAGAAGCTGATAGAAGAACCGGAACATTAACGTCAAACACATTTAACTTAGCTGGCAATGGAGAAATTTCTTTCCTCTTAGGTGGAGGAGATGAGATGGATGGAACGACAAAGTATGATCTATATGTGGCACTGGTCCGTGCTTCTGATGGAAAAGAGTTATTTAAGGCAACTGGACCTGAATCAGAAACATACCAGCGTATTACGTGGGATGCAAAGAAATATTTAGGTGAAAATCTATTTATAAAAATTGTTGATCAACATACAGGAGGATTTGGTCATATTAATGTGGATGATTTTCAAGTGAGAAATGGAGGTATTATCCACCATTGGGCTTTTAATCAAAGTGAAGGTAATTCAGTAAAGGACGAAGTGACAGGTAAGAATCAAAAAGTTGAATATGTTTTTTCAGATGCTAAATATAAGCCTTCCTCTGATCCATTATGGAGAAAAGGTGTAGAAAAAAACGGGCTTCTTTTTGATGGATATTCTACCTATATTGAACAGGAGGCAACCCAATCAATACAGCCTAGTGATGCTATTACAATTGAAGCTTGGGTTGCGCCGCGTTCTTATGAATGGGGTGATCTTGGACAATTATCTGCTATTGTTAATCAGCATAATAAAGCTCAAGGTGAAGGGTATATTTTAGGGATGGGCAGACATGGAAAATGGTCATTTCAAGCTGGTTTAAATGGTGAATGGAAAGAGGTATGGGCAGAAGAAGATAAAGTACTAGAAAAAGATAAGTGGTCGTATATAGTTGCAACATTTGATCAGGAAGCAAAAAAAATGAAAATCTTTTTAAACGGAGAGTTAGCAGGAGAGGTTAATACACCTAAAAATGCAACAATAACAGCTTCTGACAAGGACCTATTAATAGGAAAGCACAACACAGCTGCCGTATTAGGGCCATTTACTGCTAATATGTTTAACGGAATGATAGATGAATTAAAAATCTATAACAAAGCGTTAACTTCCGAAGAAATAAAAAAGAACTATGATCAAATAATTGACAATCAAGAGAATCATCAATTACCAAGCCCTGATTTATCTTTTGAGCGAAGTGTATATGATGGAGATCGATATCGACCTCAATACCATTTTCTTTCTCCAGGTCATTGGATGAATGAGCCACATGCACCTTTTGAGTATAACGGAAAATATCATATTTTCTATCAGCATAATCCACAGGGACCATATTGGCACCAAATTCATTGGGGTCACGCAGTTAGTGAAGATATGGTTCATTGGGAGGATGCTCCTGTCGCTTTAGCTCCATCAGGGGTATCACCAGACGGTGTATGGTCAGGCTCGGCACACTTCGATAAAAATGGAGAACCTGTATTGTTTTTCACAGCTGGAGATGATAGTAAAACACCAAATCAAATGACTGGCCTAGCAACACCAACTGATGTAACTGATCCGATGCTAGAGGATTGGAAGATGCTGTCTAATCCTGTTACTGTTCAAGCTCCTGATTTACCAGCGGAGCAAGGAAAGGTTATGTTCGGTCAATTCCGTGATCCGTTTGTATGGAAAGATGGAGATACATGGTATCAAATTGTAGGTTCTGGAATAGAAAATATTGGCGGTACTGCATTACTTTATACATCAAAGGATTTAAAAAATTGGGAATACAAAGGACCATTCTTTGTAGGGGATTCAAAAAAATATCCTAAGACAGGTGATGTGTGGGAATTGCCTGTGCTGCTGCCACTTGGAGAAGATGAAAATGGAGAACAAAAATATGCATTTTTCATAAATCCTTGGTTTAAGAGCTATAGTGAACATAATGTGAAATATGTATTTCATTGGATTGGTTCATGGGATAAAGAAAACAACAAATTTATTCCGGATCATGAGGAACCTAAATTATTTGACTATGGTGTACATTTTACGGGCCCAAGTGGAATGATCGATGAAAGCGGGCGCTCTATATTATTTAGTATTGCGCAAGATCGTAGAACAGAACAGCAGCACTATGATGCTGGCTGGGCTCATAATGCAGGCTTACCTTTAGAATTGTCTTTATTAGAAAATGGGGAGCTTGGTATTGAACCAATTAAAGAATTAGAAAGCTTACGAGGAGAAAAGCTAGTTGAAATAAAAAATAAATCACTTAAAAAGGCGAATAAGCAACTAGCTGATGTAAAGGGTGATATGTTAGAAATTGTTCTTGAGATCAAAGCGAAATCAGATGAAAAGTATGGGATAAATGTACGTCAATCTGCCGATTCATCCGAAGAGGTCAACCTATATTTTGATGAAGCAGCTGAAAAATTTGGCGTAGATGCAACAAAAATGAGCTTAGATCCTGATATTGCCAAAACAAGTAGTGAAGGTCAACTTACTCTTGACGGAGAAAATCTAAAGCTTCATATCTACTTAGATCGATCGATGATTGAAGCCTATGCCAATGGGAAAAAGAGTATAACGACCAGAGCATATCCTACGAGAGCTGATTCTCTAGGCATTGAATTATGGAGTCAAAATGGAAAAGCGAAGATTGTGTCTATGGAAGTATATGAAATGGGTTCAGCTTATAGTGACAATCTTGAACCAGCTTATTTTGAAGAGGAAGCTCCAAAAGAAGAAATACAACATGGCGAATTAATAAATCATGATTTTCAATCTGGTGACTTAACTGGCTGGACAGTATTAGAAGGAAATGCATTCACAGACGATCATGTGACGAATAAGAATGATTGGGGATGGGGTGGTCCATTCGGACAGGCGACAACATCTATAGACCCGAGCCGTTATCACCTATGGGGCTTTCATCCAGATCATGGGGGCGATGAGGCGACAGGTGTGATCAAATCTGAAAACTTCATTTTGGGGGGAGGTGGTCAGATTGACTTTTTAACCTCAGGAGGTGCAGATGAAGGGCTTTTATACATTGCACTTGTTGATGCAAAAACAAAGGAAATTTTATTGAAAGCTACTGGTCATAATGGTGAAGCCTATCGTCGTGTCTATTGGGATGCATCGGAATATATAGGAAAAGAACTATATATTCAGGTGGTTGATAAGCACACAGGTGGATGGGGCCATATTAATTTAGATGACGTTAATGTTCCAGTCCATATAGAAGTAGCGCCTGAAGGAGGTACTTCTAATCCATATAAAAATTAAATCATTATTCTATCATAATGATCGTTATTTGTGGGGGAATAGTAAAATACTAAAAACTTAAAAAATAGTAGAGTTGATACCTTTCTGATTTATCAGAAAGGTATGTTTTTTTGGTTTCAGAAGAACAGGGGCAACAGAAAGCGATTACTAAGTGGTACTTTACATTAAGGTGTTTATGTATTTATAAGTTTCGATATGTAAAAAATTTGTTACCCCTTTCATAAATAATTATGGTAAAATTATGATCGATAATCTTTGTTTCATTTTATAAGTAATAGATATTACAGTACTCTTATTGGATTTAAGGAGGGAAAATAGATGGTGAAACCAAAAATTGAAGACGTTGCCAAGCTTGCTGGTGTTTCACCAACAACTGTTTCTAGGGTATTAAATAATCGTGGATATATTAGTGAAAAAACTAGAAAAAAAGTTCATGATTCGATGGAACAATTAAATTACTATCCTAATGAAATTGCTCGTTCACTGTTCATCAAGAAAACGTACTTAATAGGGCTTATCTTTCCAAGTACTGGTAATCCATTTTATGGACAGCTTATTTTTCATTTAGAAAATATTTGTTCTTCATTGGGTTATAAGGTATTACTCTGTAATAGTCAAAACCGTGAAGATAAGGAAAGAAACTATTTGAAAATGCTGCAAATGAATCAAGTTGATGGAATCATAGCTGGTGCTCACAATAGAGGAATTGAAGAATACGAAATACCAAAGCTGCCTGTAGTTGGTATCGATCGTTATTTATCAAGTAAAACACCAGTTGTATCTAGTGATAACTATGAAGGTGGAAAACTAGCGACTCAACTATTAATTAATAAAGGATGTAAACAAATTATCCACATTAATGGACCACATTATTTAGAGACTCCGGCAAATTTAAGAAGAAAAGCATATGAGGATGTTATGAGAGCTAATAACCTAAATCCTCTTACATATGAATTTCCTCTTAAATCAACAGATGAAATTGTTATAAATATTGTCAAACAAATATTTGATGACCATCCTCAAGTTGAAGCTATCTTTGCAAGTGATGATTTGATTGCCTCTAAGGTCTTAAGAGAGGCTAGAAAAAGAAACATTAATATTCCACATGATCTAAAAGTAGTTGGATACGACGGTACAGAAACAACAAAAAGGCTGCTGCCTGAATTAAGCACAGTTGAACAACCCATTAAGGAAATAGCTGAAAAGGCTGTAGAAATTATTATTAAACAGATTAAAGGTGAACATGAAGAAATTCAATTAGAAACGATTTTACCTGTTAAATTAATTGATAGTGAAACGACATAGAAAGAATAGAGCTGAATGAGTAAAAAGTGAAATATTTTGTGAATTATATGTCATGCGGTTGACATATGAAGGCGTATGGCATATAATTCTCTTTGTAAGGGGTTTCTAAAAAAGGGTTAGAAGTCCATGAATATCGGAAATTAATAGATTTGAAACGATAACCTTTAGAGGTTGAAAAAAATTTTTTAAATCAATATGTCATGCGGTTGACATATTGAGGCGAATATTTGTAAAGGTAAAAGTCTATGCATATTGGAATAGAAAGATTCAAAATGTTAATATGATGAGGTTTTAGAATTTTTTTCTGAATAATATGTCATGCGGTTGACATAATGGCCATGTTAGCCGTGTTATCAAAAAATGATAGTTTTTTAATTTTCCAGATTTCGCTGAAAGCGGAGGCTCTTGAAGTCAATAAATGATCAAACGAACTTGTTATTGAAGCTTGCATATTAGCTTAAATATATTTTTGAAAGTGAGGAGAAGATATGCACACAGAGGTTAGGATGTCAACAAAAATAGATCAACCTGCACAAAACATAAAAAAGGCTAAATTTAAAAAGCTGTTGAACAATTACCAACTCTATTTATTTTTATTACCTGCTTTAATTTATTTTATCGTTTTTCACTACTTTCCAATGTATGGAGTCATTATAGCTTTCAAAGATTTTATTGCAACAAAAGGTATTATGGGAAGTCCGTGGGTTGGCTTTAAGCATTTTGAAAGATTTTTTGATTCATTTCAATTCTGGAGATTAATTAAGAACACACTAGGTCTTAGCGTTTTACAATTAGTCATTGGATTTCCGTTGCCAATTATTCTTGCATTAATGATGAACCAAATAAGACATGAGAAATACAAACGTTTTGTTCAAACAGTGGTATATGCCCCGCATTTTATCTCAGTCGTCGTTTTAGCCGGTATGATCTATGTTTTCTTCTCAAACAATGGACTTATTAATAATTTCATCATGATGTTTGGTGGAGAATCTATTTCGTTTATGGCGAAACCAGAGTGGTTTAAACCATTGTATATTGGATCGGGAGTTTGGCAGGAAACAGGATGGGCAGCAATCATCTATCTAGCAGCTCTTGCAGGAGTTAGTCCTGAGCTTCATGAAGCAGCAGTAATGGATGGTGCGAATAAGTGGCATCGAATATTACATGTTGATATCCCAGCTATCATGCCTACTGCAGTCATATTACTGATCTTATCGGTAGGTAATATTATGAATATCGGATTTGAAAAGGCTTACTTATTGCAAACACCTTTAAACCAGCCATCTGCAGAAATTATTCCGACATACGTTTATAAGATGGGTTTGCAACAGGCTCAATATAGCTTTGCAGCAGCAGTAGGGTTATTCAACGCCATTATTAACTTAATATTATTAGTGGCCGTTAACAAATTTGCTAAGAAATTATCAGGTCAAGGTCTATGGTAACGAGGAGGTTGAGGGATTATGGGTTTATTCGCAATGAATAAAACAACTAGAAGATCTAAAGAAGATAAAATTTTTGATTCAATTAATATTTTCCTAGTCGCGATTATGGTCATATTAGTCGTCTATCCTCTTTACTTTATCGTGATTGCGTCGATTAGTAACCCTAATTTGATCTATGAGGGGAAGGTATGGCTACTGCCAAAAGATATTACCTTTGAGGGATATCAGAGAATTTTTAGTGATAGCAAGATTTGGTTAGGTTATAAAAACTCGATCATCTATACGTTTGTTGGAACTCTTGTGAATGTTTCATGTACATTAATGGCTGCATACGCATTATCACGTAGAGATTTATATGGTAGAAACCTAATTATGTTTTTATTCCTCTTTACGATGTTCTTTTCAGGAGGGTTAATTCCTACTTATTTAGTCGTTAAGAATCTGGGATTACTCAATACGATGTGGGCGTTAATTTTACCTAAGGCTGTTGCAGTGTGGAATGTGATTGTTGCAAGAACCTATTTCCAAACATCTATACCAAACGAGTTATTAGAAGCGGCAAAGATGGACGGTTGTTCGGATGCGAAATTCTTTTGGAAGATTGTCCTCCCGCTATCCAAACCTATTGTAGCTGTAATGGTTTTATTTTATGCAGTCGGACACTGGAACTCGTACTTTGATGCATTAATTTATTTAAATAATGAGGATTTATATCCTCTTCAATTGATTTTACGTAATATCTTAATTCAAAATGAAGCTTCTACTCAAATGATGAGTGATATTGATTCACTAGCAGCAAAACAAAGAGTTTCAGAACTTATTAAATACGGTGTGATTATTGTAGCTTCGATTCCACTTTTAGTTTTATATCCATTTGTACAAAAGTATTTTGTTAAGGGAGTTATGATTGGTGGAATTAAAGGTTGATATATTTTAACAGGTTACTTTAAAGGAGGTGGGGATTCCGGTTTATACTCTCAAAAATTAATATTATTTAACATTAAGGGGGAAAAAGTAATGATTAGAGCAATGAAAAGAAGCATAGAAAGAAACAAGAAAAAGAAAATGTCCATGGCTCTAGTACTTGGGTTAAGTGCTTCACTTGCCTTAACAGGTTGTACAAGTAGTGAGTCAGGAAAAGAATCAAAGGAATCGGCAGCAGCATTCAACGAAACAGGTCTGCCGATAGTAGAGAAAGAAGTGACATTAAATTTTGTTTCACCGAAACAACCTTTAGCACCTGATTATTCAGAAATGGTCATCTTTGACAGACTCCAGGAAGCGACGAATGTGAGTATAAAATGGAACAATATCCCTGGCGATGGATATCAAGAAAAGAAAAATTTATTATTAGCAAGTGGTGATCTACCAGATGCGTTTTATGCTTCAGGCTTTACAGATCAAGATCTAATGCAGCATGGGCAAAGTGGTACGATTATACCTTTAGAAGATTTAATAGATAAATATGCACCTAATTTAAAGAAATTATTTGAAGAAAGACCAGAGCTTAAACAAATTGTGACTGCACCAGATGGACATATTTACTCTTTACCTCGAGCAGAAGAGATGGATTTAGTAGGGATGCCAAACATCATGTTTATTAACCAAACATGGCTAGATAAACTTGGTTTAGAAATGCCAACAACATTGGAAGAATATCATGATGTATTAAAAGCTTTCAAAGAAAAAGATCCAAATGGGAATGGAAAGCAAGATGAGATCGGTTTAACCTTCTGGTTTAATGGTTGGTGCGGAAATGAAGGAGATTTAATCGGTTTATTCGGTTTACCAGATGCTCCATTTGAGGCTGATCATCGAGTTGTTCGTGATGGAAAAGTGATTTATGCAGCAACTCAACCTGAATATAAAGAGGCAATTGCGTACTATCACCAATGGGTAAAAGAAGGATTAATCGATCCAGAGGTTGTCACTCAAGATACAGCCCAATTATTTGCAAAAGGTAAAACAGAAGATCCAACACTTGGTTCTTTCATTTGGTGGGAGGATACTGAAGTAGTTGGTACAGACCGTGTTGATGATTATGCCATTTTACCTCCTTTAAAAGGAAAAGACGGAAAAATCATTGTGGGCCGTTCGAACTATTCTGAATACGGTAGAGATGCATTTGTTATCACGTCAGCTAATGAAAATCCAGAAATTACAATGCGATGGGTTGATCAATTATATGATCCGAAAATGTCTGCACAAATTAACTGGGGACCAATCGGTGAAATCTATGAAGAAGATGAAAATGGTAAGTTAGTTAACAAAGAATTACCTGAAGGTGTTGCAATGGGAGAATTACGTCAAAAAGTTGCACCTGGTGGACCATTTGTTGTCTTAAAAGAGCATTTTGGAACAGTAGTAGAAATGGAGCCAAGAGCAAAAGAACGTTTAGAAATTCTTGAAAAATACTACAAACCACATATGGTTGAGGAAAACTATCCACAAATCTTCTTTAGTGCTGAAGAGCTTGAAAAGATTAATACGATTGAACCAGAAATCAAAGAATTTGTAAAACAGAAGGAAGCTCAATGGTTAGTTGAAGGTGGAATAGAAGAAGAGTGGGATGAGTATGTCGAGCAATTAGAAACAATGGGATTAAATGAATTAATGGAAGTTTATCAATCAGGATTAGACCGATTTAACAAAGAGTTATAATTTATCCCGCTCTTAACGGGCAGTAGACTCCCCTCACAAGTTTTGAGTTTACAAAGAGGGTAGGTGGAGGATAACTTGCCCGTAAAGGTCCAATTGGTTCAACTAACCAATAGTGGGGGATGAAGAAAACCCCCACTGTTGGAAGTTTTACCTTATCCTTTCTTTAAGGCCAGATGTTCTTTCTATCTGGCCTTTCTATTTAAAATGTAGAAATAGGTGATAGATGTGAATAGAGTAACAGCTTTAGGAGAATTATTAATTGATTTTACACCTTCGGGATATTCAGATAAAGGACATATATTATTCGAAACGAATCCTGGTGGAGCCCCAGCAAATGTTTTAGTAACTCTCTCAAATTTTAATATTCAAACATCGTTTATCGGAAAAGTGGGGGATGATCAATTCGGTCATTTGCTAAAAACTGGATTAGAACAATATAAAATCGATACAACTAATCTTTTATTTTCAAATCAAGTAAATACAACGCTAGCCTTTGTTCATTTAGATTCTACTGGCGATCGTTCCTTTCATTTTTATCGTAAGCCAGGTGCAGATATTATGCTAACGGAAGAGGAAATTAACGAAGAGTTGATCCAACATTCACAAATCTTTCATTTTGGGTCATTATCGTTGACACATGAACCTGCTGCAACAGCTACTTTTAAAGCATTAGAATATGCCAAAAAACATAATGTGATGATTTCATATGATCCTAACCTGCGTATTCCTTTATGGGATTCACTAGACCGAGCGAAAGAAATGATTCTAAAAGGATTAAAATATGCTGATATCGTCAAACTGTCAGAGGAAGAACTCGTCTTTTTGACTGGATATGATGATTTGGAAAAAGGTACTGAAATTATTCAAGCTCAATACGGGTGTTCCGTTGTATTTGTCACTTTAGGATCGAAAGGCTGCTTTTACAGGTCTGTAAATCATAGGGGAAAAATATCAGGGTTTCATGTCGAAGTTGTGGATACAACTGGGGCGGGAGATGCCTTTGTAGGCGGTGCTTTATTTAAGATACTTGAGTCTAATAAACATGTAAATATGTTAAACCAAGCTGAATTAGTTGAGGTAGCAACTTTTGCTAATGCAGTAGGGGCACTTGCGACAATTGCAAAAGGTGGGATTCCAAGTATGCCATCAAAAGAACAAGTAGAAAAAATGTTACTGACTAAATGTTAACTATTAATATATAAAATTTTTTTAGTTGAGGGAGAAAGGAAGTACAAAGTCTATGAACACGGTGACTAAACAACAATATTATACAGAAAAGTATCGACCGCAATTTCACTTTTCACCAGAAGCTAATTGGATGAATGACCCTAATGGAATGGTTTATTTTGAAGGTGAATATCATCTGTTTTATCAATATCATCCAAATGGAACAACATGGGGACCAATGCACTGGGGGCATGCTATTAGCACAGATCTTGTCCATTGGGAACATTTGCCGATCGCATTAAAACCAGATGAGCATGGGATGATTTTTTCTGGCAGTGCAGTCGTTGACTGGAATGATACTAGCGGTTTCTTTAATGGTCAATCAGGTTTAGTAGCAATGTTTACTCATTCGGATACCTACCCAGACTCTGAACGCCCTAGACAAAGACAAAGTATTGCTTATAGTAAAGACAATGGACGTACATGGGTGAGTTATGCAGGAAACCCTGTCATTTCAGATGAAAGCATTACGGATTTTAGAGATCCAAAAGTATTCTGGCATAAAGAAACAAAAAAATGGGTGATGATCCTAGCTTCAGGTCAAACAGTGAGGCTATATACATCAAAAAACCTTAAAGATTGGGACTTTGCAAGTGAATTTGGAGACGGTCATGGCTCACATGAAGGAGTATGGGAGTGTCCGGATTTGTTTGAATTACCAGTAGATGGGGATTTTAATCAAAAGAAGTGGGTCTTGTTTTTGAGTATTGGTGATGATCCAAGTTATGAAGAAGGATCAAGAACACAATATTTTATTGGTGAGTTTGATGGGGAAACATTTACAAATGACAACACACCAGAAACGACTCTTTGGATTGACAGAGGCAGAGATAATTACGCTGGAGTAAGCTGGTCGGATATTCCAAATGAGGATGGGAGAAGAATTTACCTTGGCTGGATGAGTAACTGGCGATATGCAAATGTTACACCAACTAAAGAATGGCGAAGCGCGATGACAATTCCAAGAGTCCTTTCATTAAAAACAATGAAGGAAGGAGTTCGATTAGTTCAAGAGCCAGTTCAAGAATTACAAAAAATTCGTGAAAAATCAATACAAATAACAAATCAAACGATCGTACCTAGCGAGAATATAGTTTCTAATGTAAAAGGTAACACTCTTGAAATTATTGCAGAGTTTGAAATCGGTACAGCAGTTGAATTTGGATTTAAAGTGTGTAAATCAAATCAAAAGGAAACTGTCATCGGATATAACGTTACTAAACAACGATTGTTTATCGATCGCACGAATTCTGGACAATCAGATTTTAATGAATCATTTATTGGAAAGCATGAAGGAGACTTAGCTCCTTATGATAACAATAAAGTGAAGTTACACTTATTTGTTGATTGGTCATCTGTTGAAGCGTTTGGAAACAATGGAGAGCTAGTGATGACAGATTTAATATTTCCAGATCAGAATAGCAAGGATCTCGAACTGTATTCAATTGGTGGGGATGTAAAAGTAAACACATTAGAGATTCATATGCTAAAATCAATTTGGAGAAAATAAACATTAAAGATTATGGGGGATAAAGGATGAATGACTTGAATAATCGACTATTAAACACAATAAATACAATCGTGGATTACTTTCTTTTAAATGTATTGTGGGTAATTGCCTCAATCCCCCTAATGACAATTTTCCCAGCAACTGCAGCAATGTTCGGTGTTGTCCGTAAGAGACAGTTACAGAAAGAAACGAATGGGATTTTTAAGAGTTTCTGTTTGCAGTTTAAAGATAATTTCAAACAAAGTATTTTATTATCTATCGTTTGGGCAGTCTTTGGAGTTTTCTTATATGTAGATTACAGGATTATCAGTCCAGAAAGCTCCAGCTTTCAATTTATCCTTTATATTTTGCTAATAATTGGCCTTATTTTATTTGCTTCTATAACTATTTACCTTTTTCCAATCATGGTACATTTTGAGTTGAATTGGAAGTATGTTGTCAGAAATGCATTTTTCTTCTCACTCATGAATCCTATTTTAACGATTCTTTTATTAATCATTGTTGGAATAGGTGGTGCTCTATTGTACGCTTTTCCAGTTTCTATTTTTATTTTAGGTAGTTTTCTAGCATATATCGTATATTATTCATGTCAAATGATGTTTAATCAAGTGATGATTAAAAAGGGGATAGACTAAGCAATTTATTTATTCAGAGGGAAGATAAAGATGGTTCTCCTTAGGGGAAAGAAAGATATTCTTTTTTCCTAATTCAATAGATAGGATATGTATAGCACCAAAACAAAGCTTTGATTTATTGTTTATTTTGATCCCACATTCCTAAATTCACAAAAAAATTACATAGACTTACTTTATTTTATTGAGTTTATTAATGTATTTTACAACCACATCCCTAACCCAATCCTGACAGGATAGGGGCGAGGTTCGAATTCCTCTCGAATCACCAGTGTGAAGCTTCAATTCCTTATAGGTAAGGGATTGAAGCTTTTATTTTTGTCATATTTACAGTAGGGGTTTCACAAGATTCGTATTAAATACTATTTCTTTCACACGTCGCATTTTTGTAAAAACCCCAAGCTTATATGGTATCTCAATCTATTTCTTAGTTACTAATTCTAAAAACTGTTTGGTTTACACTTTTTGTACAAAGCCTTTTCCTTTTGAACTGTTTTCCTTTAACTATGCAAGGAAGAAAATGCATGAATGATATAAAAATGGAAACTCTAAAAAATAATCATTGTAGTCAAAAACTTGGAGTGTAATGAGAAATGAATGATGCATGGAACCGTATGTTCAAGAAGAAAACACAGAAGGTATTTAATGATGAAATAGATTCTTCCTCGATCGAACAAGATCTTGGTCATTCTTTAGAGGATAATATTATAAATATTAAAGAAGCATTAGGTCATAGCGGTGATTTAATTATACGGGAATTTGAAATGGGAAAACCTTTCATGCACAAAGTTGCAACCATTTATGTAAATGGATTAACGGATAAAGATCTAATGGGAAATTTAGTTATTGAAAAACTCATGGCTGATACTAATGTTGTCGAAAATGAAGGGGAGGCCTGGGCTCCAAGCCAGATAGGTATATATATTAAAGATCATCTTTTAACAGCTACCCACGTTGAGGTAGCAATAGACTTAAAGAAACTACTATCTTTACTATTAACTGGTCAAACAATTGTGCTTATTAATGGATTGAATCAGGCCTTTGGATGTGCTTCACAGGGGGGAGAGCTTAGGTCAATTCAAGAACCAACGACAGAAAATTCGGTACGCGGACCTAAAGAAAGTTTTACAGAGTCGCTTATTACAAATACGTCCTTGATTCGAAGGAGAATTAAAAGTCCAAATCTTTGGCTAGAAACAAAGGAGCTTGGAAAGATCACCCAAACCGTTATAGGCGTGATGTATATAAACGGAATTGCAAATGAAAAACTTATTAATGAGGTAAGAGAACGGCTAGACAAGATCGATGTAGATGAAATACAAGGATCAAATACGATTGAAGAATGGATTGCAGATGATACGTTTACACCATGGCCAACCATCATGGTAACTGAACGTCCTGATGTTGTTTCAGGAAATTTGTTAGAGGGACGGGTCGCTATTTTTGTAGATGGAACACCAATACCTTTAATTGTTCCAACTACGTGGAATCAATTTTTTCAAACTGCTGAAGATTATTACTTACGATGGAATATTAGTGGGTTTTTAAGGTTCATAAGAATTATTTCCTTTCTAATAACGCTTTTAGGACCATCCTTATTCATTGCATTTCTTTCGTTTCATCCAGAACTCATTCCAACGCCCTTACTTATTAATCTTGCAGCTCAGCGTCAAGCAATTCCTTTTCCGGTCATTATAGAGGCATTATTAATGGAATTTACATTTGAAGTACTGCGGGAAGCTGGGGTCCGGATGCCTCGTCCTGTTGGTCAGGCGGTATCAATTGTAGGTGCATTAGTATTAGGTGAAGCGGCGGTTTCTGCTGGAATTGTTTCTAGTGCAATGGTTATTGTGGTAGCTGCAACAGCCATTGCAAGCTTCACAATCCCCCATTATTCCATGACAGATGCCGTTCGTTTGCTCCGTTTTATTATGATGCTTTTAGCTAGTACGTTTGGACTTTATGGTATTGGGCTAGGAGTCATATTGTTAGTTAGTCATACGGTTGGCTTGCGATCATTTGGTATCCCATATTTATCTCCATTTGCCCCACTTATTGTTGCGGATCAAAAAGATGCGATTTTGCGCATACCAATACCATTTATGAGAAAACGTCCTCACCTTGTTAGTCAGAAAAATACAAATAGAATAAATACTAAAAAAGGTGGACAAATAGGGGAAGGGAATGAATAATCATGAATAGTTTATTGATACAGAGGTCATATAAGATTCTTTTATGTGTTTTATCTATTCTCTTCACATCAGGATGCTGGGACAGTAATGAATTACAAGATTTTAGTATAATATCAGGCATAGGGATTGATAAGGGAGGTGACGATCCTGAAGATAGATTTCGTACAACAGTCCAAATTATTAATCCTAGTATCGTCTCAGGTGGACAACAAGGTGGTAACGTTCAATCCTCACCAGTTACAACTTTTTCAGAAACTGGCAGTACATTAAAGGAAGCATTAAGGAAAATCTCAAATGAAGCACCAGCAGAGCTTTTTTTTCCACATATTCAAATCATGCTAATTGGTGAGGAACTGGCCAAAGATGGAATGAAAGAGCTTTTTGATGTGATTGAACGTGATCCGAAATTTCGGGTACTCTTTCCTGTTTTAATCGTAAAAGGTCATACAGCAGAAGATGCTTTAAAAGTCTCTACTTCATTAAGACCTGTACCTTCAGCGAATATAGAAGGGAGTTTGGAATCTTCTAAAGAAATATGGGGGGAATTTCAAAGTACCCGTGCTGATCAAGCAATTATGAAATTGGCAGAAGGAAGTGTTGCTATTACAGGGATCCAGATTAATGGAAAAGTAGAAAAGGGGAATCAAACAGCTAATATGCAAGAAATTTCCCAGAGCGCGAAGTTAGAAATAAAAGGACTTGCGATTATCAGAGACGGTAAATTGGAAAAATGGTTGGAAGGAGATCCTGCCCGTGGTGTGGTGTGGGTTAATAATGAAATGGAACAGACAGTAATGAATCTTGATTGCCCTGAAAAAAAAGATGCAGTTGCAATTGATATTGGGCGTGCAAAATCAGGTATAAAGGTTAAGGTCAAAAAAGATAAGCCTGTTATTACTATTAAAATAAATGCAGAAGGGGATGTGTTGGAAACACATTGTCCAATTGAGCTCGATAAGGATAAGACGATTAAAAGATTAGAAAATCAGTTGAGTAAAGAAATTAAAGATGAGGTTATGACAACAATAAAAACAGTACAAGAGGAAAAAACTGATGTCTTTGGATTTGGGGAATATATCAACATTGAGGACAAAAATTATTGGAAAAAAATAAAGGATAAATGGGAAGAAGAAATATTTCCGGAGTCTAAAGTTAATGTAGAGGTGAATGCAACGATCCGACGGACCGGAATGAAAGTAAAATCGTATATAAAATAAGACGGATTTTGAAAAGAAAGGGATTGCTAGAGATGGAAAAAGCCAAGGTTAACGGTATTCAATTATTCGCACTGATGTTTATGTTTAATTTAGGGACAGCAGTGGTTGTTAGTTATGGAATAGGAGCAAAAAAAGATGCTTGGCTTGCCATCCTATTAGGAATGTCTATTGGATTCTGCTTATTTTTTATTTACTATCGGCTATTTTGTCATTATCCAAAGCTACCTATTACTGGTTATGCAAGAAAAATACTAGGGAACTATTTTGGGTGGATTATCGGTTTATTTTATGTTCTCTATTTTTTGCAAATTGCAACTCGACAGGTTCGTGACTTTAGTGAACTAATTGTTTCATCCACCATGACTGAAACACCGCTTTTAGCAATCCAAATCTCATTCGTTCTCGTCATTTGTTATGTTCTCAATCAAGGAATTGAAGTGTTAGCAAGAACAGCGGAAGTATTTATTGTGATTTTGTTTTTGTTAGGAGCAGCAGGGAACTTCCTCATCCTTGTTTCTGGAGAGTTTGAGTTGCATAATTTAAGACCCTTTCTAGAAAATGGATGGAAGCCGATCCTATCAACTGCTGTTTTGGAATCGTCTCATTTTCCATTTGGGGAAATGGTTGTTTTTACAATGCTGCTCCCTTATTTAAATAAGTCTGGTTCAGTTAAAAAAGTCTGGATGTCTGCCTTATTGTTAAGTGGACTTGCTTTAAGCTGGACTGCTAGTTTAAATATCGCGGTTCTTGGTGTTGATGTCATGGAAAGAACCACGTTTCCTACACTAGCGACTATCGGAAAGGTGAATCTGCTTGATTTTATTCAAAGACTTGATGTGATTGTCGTGTTTACGATGTTAATCACTGTTTTTTTTAAAGGATCGCTTTTTATTTATGGAGCTGTCATTGGGATTGTTGACTTATTTAAGTTGAAAAATCATCAGCAGATTTTGTTGCCGGTCGGAGGGATTATCATCGTTTCAGCTATGACAATAGCGACTAATTTTTCCGGATATATGGAAGAAGGGAAAGAGGGGTTACGCCCGCTTGTTTTTGCACTTTTTTTGTATTTTCCAGTATTAATGTTAATAGTATCAACGATTCGCAAGCGTTTGAAACAAAAAACCAATTAAGCTTTTTTCTGATTTCTATTTTTAAAGGACTGGAAGATTTGATTGCCAATAATAATGAAGACTAGAAATATTAACATGACATACTCTCCAGCCCCAATAATATTAAAGGTTTTTAGGAAGGTGTTTAATGATTCGAACAGCGTATCACCTAAAATAAGATCAACTGATACATTTGTTAAGATTGTTAAGAAAAAAATTAAGACAACTACACAAAACACCTTCAATACAATTCCTCCTATTTTTTCATATAGTATAAATAATCTTTATTATAGTGGAATCTTTTATCCTGCCTTAATGGCGATCTATCCCGAGAAAGAATTTTATTTTGCTGTTTTTTAAAATTGTACATTTATAGTATTGCACATTGTCTTTAAAAATATCTTGTTTAACTTACTTGCAGTTTGTTGTGTAATTCTGTACTTAGGGGATACTAACTAAAAATGATTGTAGAGGTGAATGATGAGACGATTTGTTTTAGCTTTATTCCTACTTTTTTCTATTTTTGCTACGTATCCTTATCAGACAAATGCAATTAATATGCCTTGTAGTATGGTCTTAGAGCCTGTCGATAAAAACCTAAAAAATGCTAAGGGAACAGCGTTAATATATAAAGTGCAACTAATTCCACAGAGTTTTGCTCGAACAAGTATAAGCATCCTTGGTGTTCATCTGCCAGTGCCATCTTCATATGGCAATTATGATAGTTATGAGGGGGTTGCATTTATTCCAGATGAAATAAGTTGGCGTTTTAGACTTTATCCAACTCCTGAAGAAAATAGTCCAACTTGGGCTGGGAGATTTGATTTCATTACAGCTGAAATGAAAAATGTAGAAGTTCAAGTTAGACTTTCTAATACAAAAAGTGAAAAATTAGGACCAATTATTTTAACAAACTATATTAAATACTGTAAGTAAGGTTGTTAACTTGTGCGTTTCAATAATATAGAGACGCTTTTTTTAATTGCTAGTGGCGTTAATGGTAAAAGTTATTTCGTAATAAATTTTTAAAATATTAATTAGGAATATGGTTTTGTTAAGTCAACCATCATTTTCATGCATACCAAATAGGGTGTATTATTTCAAAATAATGGATTATTAAGGGACAAACGTTGTGAATATGTTGTTTATATACGAATAATGTCATTTCCTCTCGAATTCTTTTATGAAAAAGAAAATAGGGAGGATTTTTTTTATGTTAAAAAGATTTAGAAATATGTTCTTAGTCTTTGTTGTTGGAGTCATCCTGATTGCAGGTCCTTCATTTACAGAAGCAGCAATGGGAGATCGGACACTAACAAATGGCTCATCAGGGTCGGATGTTGCCGAATTACAGGATTATTTGATGACAAAAGCTGTATTCCCCTACCATACATCGACAGGATACTATGGGGATATCACAGTAGAAGCTGTCAAAGATTTTCAGCGAAAACGCAACTTAAAGGTCGATGGTATTGCCGGACCGCAAACGAACCATGCGTTAAAAGTCTTGCGATATGGCAACATAGGAAAGCAAGTCATACATATTCAATATCAGTTAAAGCAAACAGGTCATTACAATTCAAGTTTAGATGGTATTTATGGAAACGGCACTGTGAGCGCGGTCAAGAGTTTTCAAAAGCAACAAGGGCTAGCGGTTGACGGAATTGCAGGTCCGAAAACAAGATCAGCGTTGGATAGTAAAGCCAAACGTGGTTCAGCTGCCGGTAAGACATTGACAGTGGCAAGCACAGCATATACGGCAAATTGTGAAGGGTGTTCAGGTGTGACAAGGATGGGTCTAGATTTAAAAAAATACCCTGATGCGAAAGTGATTGCGGTCGACCCTAGTGTTATACCACTTGGATCCATCGTAAAAGTAGAGGGTCATGGAGTCGCAATAGCAGCGGATACAGGCGGCGGTATAAACGGAAATGAAATTGATGTGTTCATTCCTAACCATAATAACGCTCTCCAATGGGGACGTAAAAACGTACGTGTGGAAGTAATCGAATAGTCTTAATGAGCTGACCTTCACAATATTGCTGGAGGTCAGCTTTTTTGGAGTGCCAGACATTATTTAAGAACCCATATAGTTTGTATGTTGAATAGGGTTCGTATCCCTCTTTAGATCCTATATAAAAGAAAACGCTAGATTCAGTAGCCATACTGTTTCTAGCGTTTTCGGGAAAAATGGGATTCGGTTACGAACTATTTGAGAATTATCTTTAATTCATAAATAAGATTGATTGTAATACTATTAAAGATGTGGTTAATTTCTAAAATTTAAACTCTATTTACGATTTGATGGATTTTTCTTTATGAGAAGTTTAGGATTTCATATTATAAAAGTCATGTATTATCATTTTAAAAATAATACAATGTCTAAAAGTAGACTTCTAATTGGACTGCTAGTGTATAACATAGTCGTGCTTATTTTTTACTAAATAGAAATATTCAAAGCAATGGGGGCATGGATGATAATCATCTTGACTTAACAAATTTTTTACTTGTGCATCATTATTTGATTCCTCTAAATATTTATCTAAGATCTTATGATGGTTGCATACATCAGTTATGAAAGCAGTCCGATGTACAACTAATTTCGAATGATCTATGAAATATTTGGACATATATTAAACTCCTTTTTTCATCTTTATAAGATTTTAACATACTCATATTACAGTGATATTTCATAAAAATGGCATATATGTTAAAGTGATCCAATTTAGGTGGCTATCGTTTTATAATGCTAATTTTAAAACATTTAATTGTTCCTTCCTCGTTTTTCTAGTTGAAACTGTTTATGAACTAATTAAAGTTATTAGATTATCATTTGAAAAATGACCCTTTTTTTCTACCTTTTAAAAGGTCACCTGTCCAGCCTTTCATTTTTAAGTAACCATAAAGCCCTAGTGTTGAGGAAACAATTAGTAATATTGACAATAAATAACCAAATTGCCATTCTAGCTCCGGCATATGCTTGAAATTCATACCCCATAATGCTCCAAAAGCCATTACGGGGGTAAAGATTGTCGTTATAACAGTTAAAGTTTTCATAATTTCATTCCCGCGATGGGAGGAAATGACTTCTTCTAAATTAATAATTGAATCAATTTCAGTTTCATATTCAGTGATCAGGACCATTGCTCTATCAATTCGCTTGCACGTACGATTAAAAATATTTCCTTTATTTATTTCATCAAGATAGACTTCCTCTATTCCCATTTTTAACTCCTTCAATGGAATTAATAAGTTTTTCCAAATCAATAGTTCATGTCGCCGCTTATATATTTTATCGAGAATACTCGTTTTATTTTTTTTTCTTACATTCCAAATTAGTTTATTTAGCTTATCTTCAAATTGATCAATACCATATAACATTTCATTCATTAGTTCTCCAAGAATGAGTAAAAAGCCATCAATTGCGTTTTCAGTCATTTTAATTTGTCGGAACAATAATTCCTGGCTAATATGGTTAAGAGACGACAACTCAAAATCGACTGTAATCAATTGATCATTCGTAATATAAAAATGACAGATTTTATAATCTAATTCATCCTCGAAGTTTTGCTTGTAAATAAGTGAACCTCTTACAATTTTTTTCTCATTCTCTAATATTACTGTTCTTAAGAAATTTGTTTTTTTCCCCTGAACTTGATCTAGCCATTCCTTATTTAAGGGAGAGCAGTCTTTATAGATGACATGTTTTATTTTTTCAATCTCGTTTTTATTAAACTGATACCATTTCCAATTATTTGGACCGATATTTTTTTTCATACTATCTCCTTTTTATTAGACGCTTTTTTCTATCAATTTCCCAATTGTTGAATATATGAAACTTGAAAAAATGTTTTATATGTCATTAACGAGGTATTAATTTACTAGAAGAACCTGATTTATAGTTGGGGAAGAATATATAGATAAATGTAAAAGCTGCCGATGATTTTTGGGTTTGCACTATTTGGAAGTCCTTGTGTGAGGTGAAAAAATGAATATACTTTTTTTACTCATCTATTTCGGTATCATCACAACCGTTATAGAAATTCATGTTATTTTATTTCGGTTAACAGGTTTGAAATCGGAGGTTTCAAGATTCCAGGTCATATCGATGATGACAGGTACAGGCTTTACGACTGGAGAGTCTGAGCTTATATTAGGTCATCCGATTCGTAGAAAACTAGCAACTTTTCTTATTTTGTTTGGGGCTTTCTCCCTTGCTGTTATTATTTCATCTATTAGTAGTTTCCTATCGGACGAACTCAGAACGAAAGAAATTTTATTTGTGACAGGAGTGATAATATTAGTTTTTGTTGTATTAAAGCTGGAGTCGATCCAGAAGGTATTGTTTAATTTATTTAATAAAAAAATGAAGAGAAATATTGAGCTAGGTGACTTGCCAATAAGGGAGGTATTTTTAACAGATAAACAAGATTACATACTAAATCTCCATATATATAAAGATTCTAGTCTATTTCATAAAACATTTAAGCATGCAATACAAGAACACGATCAGCTAGATATTGTTATATTGTTTATTAAAAGAGGGGAAGTGAAAATTACAAAAGACATGTATCATACAAAATTTCACGAAGGGGATCAGATCTTACTTTTTGGGAATAAACAGGTAATCAAAGAGAAATTTAAAAATGATATTAAATTAATGGAAGAGGAAATGAAAAAACAGGACCACACACCAATTACTGAGTACTAGCATTAAATTGATAGCGAAATTCACATATCTTCAATTTTTTATTTTCTGACCACAGACAAACCATATTCTTTAGCTATATTAATTCTATTATCCGCTTCAACACCATCATATAATGACTAGTTTTCTAAATTTATCTTTTAATGAAGGTTTACTTTTTGGACAAAGCGGTTATAGTTCAATACGTCCGAAAGGACGACAAAAATTTCACTTTTTCGAGGAGGAATTGATAATGGCTAAAAACAATGATAGAAAAATGTCGGTAGAGGAAGCAGGTCGTAAAGGTGGGAAAACCACTTCAGAGAATCACGATAAAGAGTTTTATCAAGAAATAGGACAAAAAGGTGGAGAAGCTACTTCAGAGAATCACGATAAAGAGTTTTATCAAGAGATAGGACAAAAAGGTGGAGAAGCTACTTCAGAGAATCACGATAAGGAATTTTATCAAGAGATTGGTGAAAAAGGTGGGGAATCCCGCAGTAAACAACGAAAAAACGATTAATTCTCTTTAATTGGTTTTACCTTAAAATAAAATGGAGTAACGAACAGAAGCTTGTACCTATTTGTACAAGCTTCTGTTTTGAAGAATGCAGTCCGCACCTATAGTTAGTTTTTCCTTTGCTACGTCGGAATTTTAGGCTCTAATAGCATCTTCGCTTAGAGAGCATAATACTTGTTGATTTCGCTATAATAATACTCTAATGAATGGCGTTTTATATAATTGAAAAAAGAGGATGAAATGTTCGGTACAAATCCTTTTGCATTTTTCCACGCTTGAAATTCAATAAGAAAGTCAATTTGTCTTTTTTGTAATGGTTCCTCTGTGCTCTCTTGCAATTTAACCAATGTTGAAAGAGATTGATCAGTTGCATGTCCTAGTTCATGGGCTAGAATGACAGCTGTGTAATCAAGGAACACATTTTTGCCTGGGAACAATAACTCACATTGTTTTTTAATTTCACCTAAATACAATGTAATAGCATGCTCTTGTAGATTGTACTTCCCGCCTATATTTCTATTTAAAGGACATCTTTCTTCGATTTTAACTTTCACTAAACTATCGGATAATTTTAATAATTCATTAACAATCTTCATGATTTTATTTTGTTCCGTCACTTTATTTCCCTCTTTATTTTTTGTTAAATGTATGCCGGATAGTATTAATTTATGATTTTTTCATCTCTTAGGAGTATGGCAAAAGTGTCATAAACTGTAAATTAGGAATGATGATCATTTGAATCGACCAGCCTAAGCAGTTGCTTAAAAATCTATAATCGTAAAACTTATTGAATTCATTATATATACGTTGAAGGGAAAAAAACAGAGGATTTTATATAGATTATTTATAAGAGGAAAATAATTTAAAAAGTAATAGGAAGAAAAAAACCTCTCCGACACGGGAGAGGTTCTTTCTGTTACTAAATATTCATTGTTATTGATTTTCTAAGCCTTTGATTCCTCTTGAAGTACCTCTTCATCAATATTTTCTTTAAAAGCAAACGATAATAGTAGTGAAACTAATATTCCTCCACCAATTAAATTACCTATCGAGGCAGGGATAATATTATAAAAAATTAATTGAAACCAATTATATTCAAAGCCTTCCAGCACGGTAATGCTAAAATATCCCATATTGGCAACAGCATGCTGGAAATTACCCGCTTCAAAAATAATGACAGGTAGAAAAATCCCTAAAATTTTCCCTGCTACATCCCTTGCAGCCGTTGCTAAGACCGCAGCAATTCCAATTAACCAGTTAGCTAGAATTCCTGAAAAAAGTACTTGAAACCATCCTAATGCCCCTCGCTCAGTAAACTGCATTTTTTTCTCCACGAATACGAGAAGACCTTCATAAAAATCTTTATCTAAAGAACCAGAAAGATTAAGTAAAAAGCCAACAAAAAGAGCCCCTAGAAAATTCCCGATATAACAAACGATCCAAAACTGGAAAACCTTTTTGCTTACCCAGTATTTACTATATAAAATGTAACTCGGTAGTAAAACATTAATTTCGGTAAAAAGAATTGAGCCTGATAAAAAAATCATTGCATATCCAATAGCAAAACCAATTCCCGATAGAAGATGGTAATAACCATCTATTTTGATATCCATAGACAATAATACGGAAGCTAGGGCACCGAATGAAATAAACGCTCCCGCCATAAGTGAAAGAATAAATTGTGCACGCCTAGTCGTTTGCTGTGTTTCTTTTCCTTTTAAAATAAAAGATTCGATAATTTGTTCCGGAAAATAATATTGCCTGTTGGGATATTGACTATCTTTAGTGTTTTTTTGTATTTTATTTTTCATAACAACCACCATTGTTTTTTCTAATCAGTTTCCCTAAATAAAAGCCTTTAAACATACCAAAGGATTTTATTAGCTATTCTATTTATGTACGATAATCTGGGATATTGATTAGAATAGATATTAATAGGAGGCGATCTTTGCTTTATTAGCATTTAATGAGACCGGAGGAAAGATGGAGTGGACGAAGATCAGGGCACTAGTAATGGAATGAAATCATTAGACAATGTTTAGCTCATTCTGAATTTCATCTTCAATATATTATATTACTGTTTTAATAGGTATCCATTTTTCTATACCAATTATTCTTCGGAGGATCGATTGGTATAGAAAAGTGGAGAAGTAAGAGTTAATTAATAGGATCTTTTTCTAATGGTTTATTCATAATAATGTTTAATACTGCTTTGCCATCACTGGGACAGCCATTAACGTATGGAGTTGGAAATAGAGAAAAAAACACATAATAAACAGAAAAATAAACAAATTGATAAAGTAAAATACTAGGCTTAAGGAATTCTTGAAGAATTAAACTGTTAACTAGAATAATGGTTGTAATATTAAATATAGAACCACCTAGAAAAATGAAGATCTTTTTTACTTTTCCATTTTTCTTATGATGCAATTCTTTATATTCACACCAACCATCAAAAAAATAGAACTTACGGATACAAAAGGGACCAATTTTGCAAAGCATTTTTCCTGTACCTATATGAATATCTACCTTGCAGCTAAAAAGCTTAGCGAAAAATAAATGGCCGCTTTGATGGATAATGGTAACAAGAGGAAGTACTAAAAAAAGTGAAAGAAAGAATTTCCACATGTCTTCAAATCCGAACATGGATCGTCCCCCAATATGATTTACTATTTCTTATTCTTTTCATACCCATCCTATCTTTTATAAAAACAATATAGACAAATACGAATGATAAGCAAATTTAATCAATAAAAATATTAAACCGCCATCAGAAAAAATGGAGGTAGTTGTCTTATGGCTTTAATGAAAATTTTCAATAGCAAATATACAGAAATAAGGGGAGTTAAGAGAATATTGGAATCTCTTAAACCTCCCTTTTTATTTTATAAACTTTGATGAGGAATAAAAGAAAACACAATTCCAATAGAATTGTATCTCTTAACAATCAATTGGCATTTTCCAGTTTTTAATCCATCCGCGAGCCTTCATGGCTTCTGCAAGTCTTCCAACTCCTACTAAATAGGCAGATTCTCGCATACTAACCTTTTTCTCTTCTTTCATTCTATATACACTTTCAAATGCATTGATTAATTTCTCTTGTAGTTTTTCATTAATTTCATTTTCTTTCCAAAAGTAATTCATAGAATTTTGAACCCATTCAAAATAGGATACGGTTACGCCACCTGCGTTACATAATATATCTGGAATAACAAATATGTCCTTCTCCTCCATAATTGTATTTCCTTCCGGTGTAGTTGGACCATTAGCAGCTTCAGCTACGATCTTTGCCTTGATATGAGGAGCTGTTTTGCTTGTGATTTGGTTCTCTAATGCTGCCGGAACGAGGATATCACATTCCAATGAAAATAGTTCTTCATTTGTAATATTTTTACTGTCCTCAAAACCCTTTACCGTTCCGTTTTCGTTAACATAATCTATCAGATTCATTATGTCTATTCCTTTTGGCTGAAAGGCTCCACCTTTTGCATCCGTAATAGCAACTACTTTAACGCCATGTTGATGTAATAGTTTTGCTGTTATAGAACCAACATTCCCAAACCCTTGAATGACCGCGGATAGGTTATCAAGTTTGAGATTTAAACGTTTGGCGGCCTTAAGAATTGAGATAACTACTCCACGTCCTGTTGCCTCAATACGCCCAGCCGACCCGCCAATCACGATGGGTTTCCCTGTTATAAATCCAGGAACACTATGTCCTGATAATCGATCAAATTCGTCTAGCATCCATCCCATTATTTGTTGGTTTGTATTAACATCAGGCGCGGGAACATCTTTTTCAGGTCCAATGATAGGTTCTAATTCCCTAATAAACCCTCGACTTAATTCCTCCAGTTCTCTATTTGAAAGTTCGAGTGGACGACTATAATCCCACCTTTTCCACCTCCAAAAGGTAAACCGATTAGGGCAGACTTTAAAGACATCCACATTGATAAAGCTATTACCTCGTCCTCGGTAACGTTTTGGTGGAATCGAACTCCACCTTTCGTTGGTCCTAATATATCGATATGCTGTGAACGGATACCAGTATAGCTTGCATATTGACCATTATCCATACGAATTGGAATAGAAACTTTCATTACTCTAGAAGGTTTTTTTAAAATCTCATAAACACCTTTTGGAAGGTTTAGTGACTCTGTTGCACGTTTAATTAAACGTTTCGCGATTTCATATGGATTGTTAATATCTATCCCATTTTGTTGTTCTTTAGATGGCATTTCCGATTTTATTGCTGCAATAGAGTCATTGCTTGTTCCTTCATGAGGCTCCACATTTGTCGTCTTTGGTTTTTCTTCCATGATTAACTCCTTTGCAGGGTTCGGTTTGCCTACCATTTTTATATCATTCCTTTCAATTTATTCGTTCTATTTAATGCAATAAAAGAAAAATAGCTCTATTTTTTCTTTTCGATTACTTACCCTTAAACTGTTAATCTTAAAACAGTAAGGGAAAAATAAAATTATATAAATTTAGGTGAACCTAGCAAAACGAATGGATTCACCAGCAAATAAATAGATTTGACGACTTTATCCTTCTTAAGCAAGTCAAAATGAGATGAAAAGCTAACCGGGTATCAATAAGTGTTTCGATCTTTTTCTAAAATACAGGTTTATTTCCTAAACAAGAAGGTTATAGTTTCTATACGTCCGAGAGGATAATCTATTAACTATTATTTTTCTTAGAGGAGGAATTAAAATGGCTAAAAAAAATGATGGGAAAATGACCGTAAAAGAAGCAGGACGTAAAGGAGGAGAGGCTACTGCCCAAGATCATGATAAAGAGTTTTATCAAGAGATTGGAAGAAAAGGTGGAGAAGCTACTTCCGAAAATCACGGTAAAGAATTTTATCAGGAAATTGGTGAAAAAGGTGGAGAATCTCGCAGCAAACAAAGAGATAACGATTAATATTTTGTAGTGTACAACCTAAAACAGATAAGTTAGTTATTAACTAAAAAAGAAGTTTGTACATTTTGTGCAAGCTTCTTTTTAAAAGATTGATGGGAAGACAAAGTTTCTTAATAAACCGAAACATAAAGGTTTATCAATTTAAACAACGGGTATCTACTATACTAAATAAATTTAAAAGGAGAGATAAAATATGGGATTTCTTTGGGCATTAATTATAGGTGGAATTATTGGTTGGTTAGCAGGATTAATCGCTGGACGAGATATTCCTGGAGGGATTATTGGTAACATTGTTGCAGGATTTATTGGAGCATGGCTCGGCTCGCTTTTATTAGGGCAGTGGGGACCAGAAACAGGAGGCTTCTATATTATCCCGGCTTTAATAGGAGCTATCGTTCTAGTATTTGTCGTTAGTTTTGTTTTGAAAAGTTTTCGAAGACATGCTTAATATGATCAACATAGTAAAGAGGCTGCGTGATCGCAGTCTCTTTGTTTAAAGGCGATAGAATTATATTTAATATCGGTTAGAGATAGAAAAATTTCATTTATAAAGGATACCAGTTCAATGAAAAAGGTAAAGGATAAAGGACTGTTATAGATTAAATAAATAATAGAAGGTGATGGGATGAAAACACCAGAGAACTTATTGTTAACAAAAGAAGACATGATAAACGAACAAATAGTTCCTAAATGGGTAATCAAAGAATATCAAACGTTTCATAAAACAGTGACAGATCCTACTTTTCCTTGTTATTTTGGGATGAGTGCTGAGAACAAAGGAGAACTTCGCTATTCATACATTACACATGATAATTGGTCACATTTACCTGATACTATTAATAGCTTTATTGAGTTATTCCATGCACCTAAGCTTATTCGGCATGGATTATTTCTTTTCGTAGAGCCTGAAAAGACGGAGAAATCAATATCCTATTATCGGAACTATTTTTGGGAAATCTTGCAGTATTTACATAGACATGATGTAAGAGAGTGGCCGCAGGATATTCCGTACGATCCTGACCATCATCTTTGGGCATTTTCGTTTGGGAATGAACCGTTTTTTGTATTTGGAAATTCACCTGCATACAAGAAACGGAAGACAAGAAATTTAGGAAACTGCCTCATTTTAGGTTTTCAACCACGACGTATTTTTGAAGGGTTAGAGGGAACATCGAAAGGAGGAGCGATGTCGAGAGAGAAAGTGAGAGAACGTGTAGAAAAATGGGATCTGCTGCCGAAGCATCCAAATATAAGTCATTACGGTGATCCTGATCATCGAGAATGGAAACAGTACTTTATTGGTGATGATGCCAAATCAATTAAAGGAAAATGTCCATTTCAAAAACTTTCGAAAAATTAACTATAGGCACCTTCTTAAAAATAGGAGGCATTTTCATTATTGCTAGAAATTTATAAAATTCTTGTACTATGGATAAGTGATCGGCATCCGGCTCAGAAGTACAGGGTGTGCAAGTGCTGTCGTTGCAACAGGAAGTTGCGGTTTAGACTGCCAGCGCCTGGTCCTTCGAGGCATAGGCTGATCAAGAAACTTTCGCTTTTGTTCATAAGTAACATTGAATAAATAAACAATTTTTTTTCATTATCTGAATGAGAATAAATTAGATATCAATAAAAAATTAAAACCCTTGGCATGGAGACAAGGGTTTTGGTTAATTAAGGATCAAATCAGTATGATCATTTAGATATTTGCTCAACTTCAATCAATTTAATTTGATGGCCATTAATTTCTTTAACTTTAAATTCGTAACCTTCACAGTTAACGGCAGTTCCTAGAGTAACGTCTGATTTTTGAGAAAGGATCCAACCGCCGATTGTGTCTATTTCAGAATCATAAATATTTAAGTCAAACAATTCATTGACCTCTGTCAGCAAAACCTTTCCATTAAGTAAGGTAGTGTTTGTATCTATTTTTTGAATCTCCGGTTTTTCATCTATATCAAATTCATCTTGTATTTCGCCGACAAGTTCTTCTAGAATATCTTCTGCAGTTACAATGCCGGCTGTTCCTCCAAATTCATCAATTAATAGTGCTATGTGTGTGTTTTCTTGTTGCATTTTTATAAGCAGCTCCTTAATAGGTGTCGTCTCAACCATACTAATAATAGGTCGAATAAATTGATTAAAATGATTTTGTTGGTTGCAAGAGTCTATTGTTAGAATATCTTTTATATTTACCATACCAATAATATTATCTTTATTATTGTTTGCTACAGGATATCTTGTATATTTTTTTTTCTTCATCAGATTTAAGTTTTCAATAAAAGGAAGCTCTAGATAAAGACATTCCATTTCTGTACGAGGAACCATTATTTCTTTTGCTACACGGTCATCAAATTCGAATACTTTATTAACATATTGAAACTCTGTTTGGTTAATTTCTCCGCTTTTAAAGCTATTAGAAAGTATCTGACGCAACTCTTCTTCTGAGTGAGCGATTTCGTTTTCTTTAGCCGGGTGAAGCCCGAACAATCTAATAAATATTCTAGCTGATCCATTTAATGCCCAAATAATTGGATACATGATCTTATAAAACATAATAAGTGGTGGTGCACTAAAAAGACAGACCCTCTCCGCTTTTTGAATGGCAACGGTTTTGGGAGCTAATTCCCCAATGACAACATGCAAAAAAGTAATAGATGCAAAAGCGATAATAAACGCTAGTGTAGAAGAAAGTGCCTCTGATATATTCATCTTTATAAATATTGGGTTTAAAAGATGTTCAACTGTAGGCTCTCCCAACCACCCTAAACCCAGAGCAGTAATTGTTATTCCTAATTGACAAGCTGATAAATATCCATCTAAGTTATCAAGAACCTTCCGAACCGCAACGGCACGTTTGTTGCCTTTTTCAATTAAGTGTTCTATTCGCGTTCTTCTTATTTTAACAATCGCAAATTCGGATGCTACGAAAAATGCGGTTAACAAGATTAAGAGTACCACCATGGTTAAATTAAAAATATTCTCCACATTGGTCCTTACACACTATGTAAGGAATTCACCTCCTAATTTTTTGTTCTGCTGTTTAATAAGAATTGAATACAAGTCTATTAAACCTAAATAGAAAAATGCAGCGGAATTACCACTGCAAAAAAAGAAATCTTTTTAATGGTTTCATTCATTATTAACAAGGAAAGGAAATAGAATCATTTTAGGGATTATATTTTTTTTCACTAGAAGATTGATCTTTTGTGTCATGTTTGTCTCTTTCTTCTCTTTTTTCCTCTTTTATATCTTCAAGTGGTAAATCATCAATAGGCATTACCAGTTGGTCGATTTCTTGCCGACTTTCTCTATCTTTTTTGAATCTATCAGGGTTATTTTTTTTCTTGTGTTGCACGTATTCTCGATCCATTAAAATACCTCCTTATGATATAAAATATACAACTCAATAATCGTTTACTTGAGTTTTTAATACCCTGACGAATGTATTGATAAACACTAGGAACTTACTAATTAAATGAGCATATACAATTCGGTACTTAACGAAGAAGTCCATCTTTCAAAAAAACACCCTCATACATCAAAAAGTATGAGGGTGTTTTCTATGTTCTATTTATCTATTCTAATTCATTTTCAACTATATCTACTTGGTGTTTCATGTCCATTTGTTTATCTGTTCGGTGGTCAATGATTATATTGGTCACAATTCGATCGGGTCCAGCAGAAAATGCTTCTTGATGCATGTCCCTTGCGATATTCCATAGTTGATCAATCTCTCCTTCAATAACAGTTGAAGTAGGAGTCAACTTATACGTTAAGTCTTTTTCCTCTATTTTTTGGATAACATTTGTAACCTCTGAACTGAAGCTGGTAGAATCAGTTCCTATGGGAAGGATACTAATTTCCAACAATGGCATTTCTATCACTCCTTTTATCGTTTTGAGATATTTTAAACTATAAATGATTAGGTTCCGCTGGAACGGAAATATCCTTAAGGGTTTTTCCAGCTTTTCTCGTTGAATTATTATGGACAGCTAAGTCTCCAAGTGAGACCATTCCTACTAATTTTTCGCCTTCAACAATAGGTAGTCGGCGAATTTGATGCTGTGACATGATCTCTGCTGCTTGTTCAACTGACATATCCGGTGTTCCTTTAATTATATCTTCGGTCATTAGTTTTGAAATTGATGTTTCACCTGATAGATTGTTTGCAATCCCTTTTATGACAATATCACGATCAGTTATGATCCCTACTAATCTTTCATCTTCACAAATTGGAATTGAGCCTACTTCAAGCTCTTTCATTTTTAAGGCAACATCACTGCAAGAACTCTTATGTGTACAACTTTCAACATCGGTAGTCATGACTTCGGTAATATTCATGTTAATTCCTCCTTCATGATTTTAAGTTCTTCGTTTACTTGCATACCCTTCATCATTATTTGTAAACACAATGTCCATTTAGAAACTAATTTAACAACTTTTGTTAATCTTGAAGGGAAAGTGTTTTCCGCTTCAAACCCTGCTAATGTCTTTTAGACTTAAATCCATAGTTACTCTTAATAAAAAATATTTGTTGTTTAACTACTCTATTCATTGGGAATGGAACCTATGAAACAATCACAACATTTTATCGGAATTTTTAAAGGAGGCAGAAAATGATAGATTACAATGGAGTAACAGATTCCTGGATAGCATATTTAGGTAAACTACCAGATTTAGTACTTTCACTTATCGTTCTTTTGATAGGGTGGATTGTTGCTTCCCTTATTGCAAAGGCGGTAAAAGCTGCCTTACATCGTACAGACTTTGATAACAAAATGGCAAGATGGATGAGACCAAATTTTAATAGAGAAGAGAGTACAACACATTCATTTCATTATTCATCTGAAAGTATTATTAGTAAGATTGTTTTTTGGATCATTATGGCTGTAGCGTTTGTTGTGTTTTTAAATATGCTAAGCCTGCCATATGTTGCACAGCCCATTTCACAAGCTCTAGGTGTCATTGTTGCTGCTATACCAAATCTGTTAAAAGCGACTCTTATCGCTGTTGTTGCTTGGTTAATTGCATCAGGATTGTCAATTTTAGTTAAAAAGGCAGGAGGAAGTCAACGTTTTCAAGGTTTTTTATCGCGATGGAAGCTAACAGGTGACAGTAATCGCGCAAGTCATGCGGTCATCTCGGCTTCTAAAGCAGTCTTTTATTTAACACTGCTACTTTTCTTGCCAGCTGTACTCGCAGCTCTAGGAATTGAGGCGATTTCAGAGCCTCTTGAAGGCATGTTGAAAGGATTCTTTGCTTTTATTCCTAATCTAATAGGTGCTGCGGTGATATTATTTATTGGATGGATAGTAGCGAAGATCGTTATGGAAATCCTCGTAAACTTCTTAAGAAGTATAGGAACAGATCGCCTCGCAGCTAAATTAGGTGCAGAGGGGGTACTTGATAAAAATTCACTATCCCAGCTGATTGGGACGATTGTTTATGTATTTATATTAATCCCGGTTGTCATCTCGGCTCTCGAAACATTGGATATTCGTGGTATTTCAGCACCAGCGGTTGGAATGCTTGGCCAAATCATGGACATGATTCCAAACATTATAGTAGCGATTCTACTTGTGGCTGTAGGCTTATGGGCCGGAAAATGGGTCAAAACTGCCATCACTTCATTGTTAGAGCGAATTGGGTTTAACAGCATTCTTTCGAAAATAGGACTAGGGTCACTGCAAAAAAGCACACAAACATTAACCATTTCTGAGCTAGTCGGATTGGCAGCACAGATTTTAGTTGTTCTCCTATTTACAATCGAAGCGTTACAGCTTGTTAATCTTGATAGTTTAGTTTCAATTTTAACAGTTGTCTTAGCTTACATTCCAATGGTGTTAACGGCTGTTCTGATTCTTGGAATTGGGTTTTATGTGGGCGATCTTGTCAAACGTGTTATTAAAAGCATGGTGAGACAAAAAACAGAAGGAAAGCTACTTGGCAATATTGCCAAATATACAATTATTACATTAGCTTTCTTTATGGCCCTTAATCAATTAGGAGTAGCAAGTACAATTGTAAATGCTGCGTTCATCCTGATCTTGGGTGGTTTCACCCTTGCATTTGGATTGGCTTTTGGATTAGGTGGAAGAGAAGCAGCAGGTCGTACTCTAAATAAATTAAGTGATAAAGTGGAGCAAACAACCATTCAAAGCCCTAACCCAAGAGAATGGAAGAAACATCCAGAACAAACAAACATAAAAACAAGTGATACAAATTTATTTCAAAATAGAAACATGAATGCTTATAACAACCCACAAGGAGATAAATAGTATTCTAGATCAAAAAGGAATAATAGACCGCACATGCAGTCTATTATTCCTTTTCTTTGTTTTAAGAGTTTGAGTGTGTTTAATGCGCTGAATGTGTCGGGTAATGAACATACAAACTAGATAAATGAGGAGAGAAAAATGATTAAAACGTATCTGGAATCTAAAAAACATGAAATCTTAGAGCTTTTAGAGCTTCTCGTGAATACAGATAGCGGAACATACAATAAAGACGGTGTAGATACTGTTGGGAAAATTTTAAAAGAGAAGTTTGAGGAGATAGGAATGGAGGTTATGGTCCATCCTGAGCAAAAGCTAGGTAACCATTTGGAAATAAAAGCTTCTAGTAATAGTGATCCAAAGATTATGATTATTGCCCATATGGACACGGTTTTTCCAAAAGGGGAAGTCAAAAAACGGCCATTTAACGTGATTGGAGATAAAGCCTTTGGTCCTGGTGTTAATGATGAAAAAGCGAGTCATGTTCAGGTTTTATATGCAATAAAGGCATTAAAAGAAGTAGGATCTGATGCGTATAAAAATGTGCATATTATTTTTAACAGTGACGAAGAAATTGGATCGCCTGCCTCAAAATCATTGATTAAACAAGTTGCTGAAAAGAAACAGTATTCAATCGTAGTCGAGTGCTCCCGACCAGGTGGAGGGATTGTGACAGAGCGAAAGGGGGTTGACCATTTCACGCTTGATGTAAAGGGGAAGAGTGCTCATGCCGGAGTTGAGCCTGAACGGGGAAGAAGTGCAATTGAGGAAATCTCTCATAAAATTCTCAAGCTTCAGAAGCTGAACGATTATGAAGAAGGATTATCTGTGAACGTAGGTTATGTTTATGGCGGAACCTCACCCAATACGATCCCTTCTGCCGCAAAAGCTGAAATTGATGTGCGATATAAGGATGAGCAGCAAGCGGCAGAGATCGTCAGAAAGATAACTGAAATTTCCCAGGAGGAGCATGTATCTGGAACCTCTACTAATTTAAAGAGCAATATGAGTCGACCTCCTATGCAGAAAACAAATGAGACTGGGAAGTTGATTAATGTCATCCAGGAAGCAGCTGCTGAGCTTGGAATATCTATCCATGAGGTAAGCTCAGGTGGAGGATCTGACGCATCCTTTACGGCAAGCGAAGGTATACCAACAGTTGACGGAATGGGTCCAATGGGGGAATTTTCACATAGTGAAAAAGAAGAATATACAGATTTAAAGACATTCCCTCAATATACAGCATTACTTGCAAAAACGATTGAAAAATTAAGTGAGTAGGTTATGTACTTAAAATGGAGCTGTTTTTAAATAGGAGGATAACCCTTTGGTTTGAAACGGCTCCTTTTTTATTGTTTTTTAACAATACTAATTTTCAAACTAGTCCAATAGACCAATTAAGAGGAATAAGAAAAAAATTAGGTTTAATGCTTGTCCTTTCCGTGAATAAAAAAGGTAATACGAATCAAAGAAGAATACTAGAATGCTGAAATGAAAGATTTTGAATGTTATGTTATAGAACCAAAAATACTATTTTACTAAAACAAGGAATACAGGGAGGTTTTCATATGGGAGAAGCAGCAAAAAAATTAACCTTTACGGCAGATCATCAAATGTATTTCCGACCAGCTTATTCAATTCAAGACATTTACGGAAAGGAGATCATCTATAATCCAAAATTATATGCTGAAGATTATCAGCATTATTCAGAGGATTTATTAAGCTTAAACGCTTTAACAGGGCGAGAATTAAGTGTGGTTGGAAATACACCGGTTGTTTGTCATGCTGCATGTGCAACAAAATCGGCGTTAAGATTACTAAAAAAAGCAGGGCTTCAATTGCCTCCAAAGCTTTATACGTATCAAAATGAAGAAGAATATATTAATGTGCTTAAGCTTCTATCAAAACAAAATAAAAGAATGATCTTTCAATATCCACATCCTGTAGATAAGGTTTCAACTGAGCTGTATAGGGTTGATCCTAGAGTGTTAGCCTATCTTTGTGATAAGAGGAATATACCTGAGCTTGTTCCTTCTGAATATATACCGAAGAGAAGAATGATGAGCCTTGAGCAAATTATAGAGGGAAAACCACAACTGCCATTTGTGTTAAAAACAGGTGATGGTCGTCCGACCTCAGGTGGATACGGAGTTTTGCTTATTAAAGAAGAAAAACAGCTCGAAGAAATTAATGAAAGCTTTGGCGATTTATCATCGATTATTGTTGAGGAGCATATCCCTTACGAGCAAAACATTTCTATTCATTATATGGCCAACAAAAAGGGTGAAATTGAGTTTATAGGCAAGTCAGAGCAACTCGTAACGGATGATGGCAGCTTCTGCGGCAGTTGGATTACAACTGATTATGATGACAACATAGCTGAAATTATTAAAACTGGTTATGAAGTGATGAAAAATATTGCCAATAAGGGATATGTCGGTGTAGCAGGCTTTGATGTTCTATTATATAATGGGCATTACTATTTTATCGATTTAAATGTCCGTTTCAACGCATCGACATGCGGGCTGTTGCTATATAACGATATTCACAATAGATTTGGCAAGAAGTTTATGCGACTTTGCAATTATGATTGGAATAACAACTTTGACAGTGTCATTCAAATTGCTGAAGAATTCGTAGAAAATGAACAGTTTATTCCATTAAGCTTATTGGATCCTAGATATTTTCCAGATGAGGATCAGGTAACAAAAATTATAGGTCTAGTGATTGGACATTCTTCAGAAGAGGTCGAGGATATACTTGAAGATATGAACAGAGCTGGTTTTATTTTAAAGGAGTAAAGATAGTGAGATATGGGACTGTCGCAAAAGGTTCTGAATCTTTGTGGCAGCCTCGTAACATTGTTCAAACTAGAACTTTCTATATTAAACGTCTTACATTATTGGTATAAAAGGTGTAAGACGTTTTTTTCTTTGCACTCACGATTAAGGAAAATGATCCGAATTTTATCATAACTAACATAAAGCCTGCAGAGGGGCCAAGCCCCGTTAGCAGGTACTTTCTAAGCTTTTATAAGGTAATCACAATCGGTCCTTCTTTAGTAATGATGATCGTATGTTCACATTGAGCCACAAAGCTGTTTTCTGTCACAAATGTCCATTCATCATCTTCGTATTGAAAAACTTCCTCTTCATCAGTGGAAATAAACGGTTCAAAGGCAATAACCATCCCTTCCTTCAGGAGCTCATCATCTAAAGGCTCATGATAGTTATAAATATGTTGAGGAGCTTCATGAATCGTTCGGCCAATTCCATGTCCTGTAAGGTTCATGATCACTGTAAATCCATTCTTCCTTGCCGTTGCAATAACTGCTTTGCCAAGTCCGCTTTTTTTAGAACCGGGCTTTATTCTTTTTAAGCCAGCTTCAAAGGCTTCTGCAGCAGTATTACATAATTTGGTTAAAACGGGATCTCCATTGCCAACCACCAATGAAATTCCAGTATCTGCAAAATAACCATTTTTAGAGCCCGAGACATCTATATTAACAAGATCGCCTTCTTCTATCACACGACTACCCGGGATACCATGTGCCACTTCTTCATTAATACTAATGCAAGTGTATCCGGGAAAATTGTATTCTCCCTTTGGAGCAGAGATTGCCCCGTACTTTTCAAATAAGTTTCCTGCAATGTCATCAAGTTCCTTCGTTGAGATACCTGCTACTGTTTTTTGGACTAATTCCTCTCGAATCAAGGATACGATTTTTCCTATTTCTTTTAATCCGTTAAAATCTTCTTCAGTCTTTGCAATCATGTGTTTCCCATCCATTTCCTTCAATTTTATATTACATGCATTATTTTAGATTATCTTATTTTAGAGTGAAAATCCAATCATTACGATCTTTTCGTTTTTAGTGATTTCTAAGACAGCTTGATTAGGAGTTAGACTCTTTTTAGTTTTTTATAAATTGGTAAACACTTCCAAAAAAATATATGGGGTTAAATGAATTTTTAATAATAAATAAGTAAGTTTTACAAAAAAATATCATAGGTAATTAGAATTAATTTTGGGATGATGGTAAGTGGATAAGGGGAATGAAATTAATCTAAATGTTTCAGTTGGAAAATAGAAATAAGTTTATTTACCCAATACATAACGCAAGAAGTAATACCTATTATTTCAAGGTTTTTAGGAAATATCATTCTTCCGAAATGCTATAAGATACTTTTCAATTAGTTAATAAATCTAACATTTCCAATCCTATTTTTTGCAAAAAATCAGGATGGGAATAAATAGTACATAATTCCTAATATGGGATTTATTCCAAAAAATATGGAAAATTAGCCCTTTTTTAGTGTTATAATTTAGGAAAAAATAATAATTTTGTAAAAAAATGTAGGTCTTTCTCGAAATATTGGTGATTCAACGAAAGATTTTTTTAATCAAAAAACTATTTTTGATTGTCAAAAAATCTTAGTTCTCTATAAAACTATTTGACGTAATGTATGTAAGTTTTAAACTAATACGAAAATAACAAATAACTAGGCTCAATGCTTTTGGAAATAAAAACACTGAAAAGCAGGATGAAGAAGATATACCTATTCGTATTTTATAAATTTTTCAGTGAGGTAAAGGAAATGTCTTATAAAAAAATTTTTATGTTTTCAGGTCAAGGTTCTCAGTACATAGGAATGGGTCAAAAGTTATTTGAACAGACCCCATTATTTCGGGAACACATGTTAAGACTGGATCGAAAAATCCAAAAATTAATCGGAGAATCAGTTCTGAAAATAATTTACTCTTCTAAAAAAACTACGAATCAATTTGATCGCTTACTTTATACAAACCCGGCTATCTTCATGGTTGAATATGCACTTGCTCAAACATTAATAGCAAAAGGCGTTGAACCTGATGGAGTAATAGGGTCTAGTATGGGAGAATTTGCCTCAGCAGTGTTAGCCGATGTATTAACCATTGATGAAGCTTTACTAACTCTAGTAGAAATGTCCAGATTAACAGAGCTTGAATGTGAACGTGGAGGAATGTTAGCCGTATTCCATGATCCTAATTTGTTTCATGATAAAGCAGAACTCTATAAAACTTGTGAATTAGCTTCAATTAATTTTAATTCTCATTTTGTCGTTTCTAGTACATTGGAAAATCTAAATAGTGTTAAGGTCTACCTACAAAGTCTTAACATCATGTATCAACAGGTTCCTGTTCATTATCCATTCCATTCGTCCTATTTAAACCCAATGGCGGATAAGTATTTAGCATATCTCAAGTCATTGACATTTAATAGACCTAGCATTCCTTATTATTCTTGTGTAACAGGTGAACAGATACAAGAGCTAAGTCCAATGTATTTTTGGGATGTTGTCCGACAACCGATTCATTTTCGTAAGGCAATTAATAATTTGAATCAACATGAGCCAAAGATATATATAGACTTAGGTCCTTCTGGTACATTAGCTAGTTTTGTTAAACAAATTATTTCATCGCAATCTGACTCCAAGGTATATGCCATCATGACACCATTTAATCAAGATATAAAACATTTAAATGAGTTAGTAGACTCATCTGAAAAAGGGGAGAATGAGAGGATGTTAGCATATTTATTTCCGGGACAAGGTGCACAGAAAAAAGGGATGGGTCTTGATTTGTTTGACCAATTTCCTGAATTAACAAGGAAGGCTGATGAAATTCTTAATTACTCAATTCGCCAGTTATGTGTAGAAGATTCTCAGCGGAAGTTGGGGCAGACCCAGTTTACTCAACCTGCTTTATATGTCGTTCATGCTTTAGCTTATTTGAAAAAGTTACAAGAAACCGGAAGGAAGCCGGATTTTGTTGCAGGACATAGCTTAGGAGAATACAATGCTTTATTTGCAGCCGGAGCCTTTGATTTTGAAACAGGGTTACGTCTCGTAAAGAAGCGTGGGGAATTAATGAGCCAGGTGACAGGTAGCGGCATGGCAGCAGTCGTAGGATTTTCGGAAGAGAAAATTAAGAAAGTCCTATTAGAAAATGATGTACACACTATTGATATTGCTAACTATAATACTCCATCTCAAATCGTTATTGCAGGACCTAGAGAAGATATAGAACGAGCTCAATCGATCTTTGAATCAGCAGGGGTTGATATGTATATTGTGCTTCGAGTAAGCGGTGCCTTCCATTCGCGTTATATGGAGAAAGCGAAAGATGAGTTTTCTCAATTTATTAAGCAATTTACATTTAATCGTTTGCAGATTCCTGTCATTTCCAATGTAACCGCACGCCCGTATCCAAACGATACTAATCCAAAGCAACTTTTAACCGAACAAATCACTACATCAGTACAGTGGACGGATACAGTAAGGTACTTACTAGCTCAAGGGAAAATCGACCTCGTTGAGATAGGTGACAGCTCAGTTATTACGAAAATGGTAACAAAAATTAAGGAAGAAGCAGAGCCGTTGAATTTGATGAAGGTTGCTTCAAATAAGGAAGAAGCTGTAGAGCATCATCATACGCAAGTAAAAAAGTTAAATGTTGACACTTATTTTCAGGATGCACCTGCTATTTCTCCAGAGTCCCTGGGGGATGAAGTATTTAAACAGGAGTATAACGTTAAGTATGCATATGTTGCAGGTTCCATGTATAAAGGAATTGCATCAAAGGATTTGGTTGTCAAAATGAGTAAAGCAGGTATGCTTTCATTTTATGGTACAGGTGGTTTAAAACTAGACCGATTGGAAAGTGATATCCAATCTATTCAGCAACAGCTTTCAAATGGTGAGCCATATGGTATGAATCTTGTTCATGATCCAACAGATGTCATGATAGAGGAAAAAACGGTGGACCTCTTTTTGCGTTATGGGATTCGCCATTTGGAAGCCTCTGCTTTTATGGGAATTACGCCTGCACTCGTAAAATATCGTGCGAAAGGACTTTCGCGCAAGCTTGATGGATCAGTTGCTGTAAACCATACGATTATGGCGAAGGTTTCACGTCCTGATGTGGCCGAGGCATTCTTAAGCCCTGCGCCTGATCGTATGATTGATAATTTAGTTCAAGAAGGCAAGCTTACATACCAAGAGGCAGACTTGGTACGCGAAGTACCTATGGCTGATGATCTTTGTGCTGAAGCTGATTCTGGTGGACATACAGATCATGGTGTGGCGTTTGCCTTGTTACCAGCAATCATTAAGTTGCGCGACGACATGATGTCACATTATGGTTATAAAAAACGTGTACGTGTTGGGGCAGCTGGAGGGATAGGCACGCCAGAAGCAGCAGCATCCATGTTTCTTATGGGAGCGGATTTTATCCTAACAGGTTCTATTAATCAGTGTACGGTAGAAGCAGGCACAAGTGATATAGTGAAAGATTTACTGAATCAAATGAACGTCCAAGATACAGAATCGGTCCCTGCAGGTGACATGTTCGAGATTGGGGCAAAAGTCCAAGTACTAAAGAAAGGTGTCTTCTTCCCAGCTCGTGCAAAGAAATTGTACGAATTATATCGCCAATATCCATCACTTGATGCGATCGATGAGAAGACGAAGGAACAATTACAAAAACGTTACTTTAAGCGCAGCTTTGAGGAAATTTATGAAGAAGTGAAATCATATCATCCAACAGAAGAAATCGAAAAGGCAGAAAAAAATCCAAAGCATAAGATGGCCCTGGTATTTAGATGGTATTTTGGTCATTCCACTCGTTTGGCTATTACAGGTGATGGAAACTATAAGGTCGATTACCAGATCCATACTGGCCCTGCTTTAGGGGCGTTTAACCAATGGGTTAAGGGAACTGAGTTAGACAATTGGCGTAATCGCCATGTTGATGAAATAGGCATTAAATTGATGGAAGGAACAGTGGACGTCTTATCTAAGCGGCTCAGGGAGTTACAAGACCTTGAGAAAATCACGGTTTAAAGGGAGGGAGAAATTTATGAAAAAGGATATTGCGATTATTGGGATTGCATGCCGTTTCCCAGGTGCCGATAATCCCGAAGAATTTTGGCTGAATCTTGAGAATGGTGTCAATTCCATCAAAGAAATTCCTCAAGAAAGATGGGATCTAAATAAGTATTATTCACCAGTTATAACAGCTAGTAATAAGAGTATTAGTAAATGGTGTGGACTAATCGAGAACATTGACCATTTTGATTATCGATTTTTTCAAGTTTCTCCACGTGAAGCTAAGCAAATGGACCCGCAACAACGCTTATTAATGGAGCAAACGCACCTTTGCATGGAAGATGCGGGTGTTCCTCTATCTAAGCTACAAAAGAAACAGACTTCTGTTCACGTAGGTGTCATGTCAAATGATTACCGTGAAGAGGTTACTAAACCAGAATATGAGATCGATAGCTATACTAGCCTTGGAAATATGGATGCGATTTTAGCTAACCGAATTTCCTATATGTTTGGACTGAGTGGTGTTAGTTCAGTAGTAAACAGTGCATGTGCGTCATCTTTAGTTGCGGTCCATGAGGCAAAAGCAACTTTAGAGAATGGAGAGAGTGATTATGCTTTTGCAAGTGGTGTTAACCTTAATCTTCATCCATGGAAGTATATTTCATTTTCAAAATCACGAATGTTAAGTCCAGATGGACAGTGTAAAACTTTCGATAAAAATGCGAATGGATATGTGCCAGGTGATGGAATCGGTGTCCTGTTACTTCAAAGATTAGATGATGCACTTAAAGACGGTAACCACATTTATGGTATCGTAAAAGGTTCGGCAGTGAATCACGGAGGGCGTGCAGTATCAATGACAGCACCACGCGTAGAGGCGCAAAAACAGGTGATTCTATCAGCCTATGAAGATGCAAAGGTAAATCCAGAAACTGTTACATACTGGGAAGCCCATGGGACAGGTACATCCTTAGGGGATCCAATTGAAGTAGAATCAGCAACACAGGCAGTTCGAGAGTATTCAGATCAGACAGGTTTTTGTCAGCTTGGATCTGTCAAAACGAACATCGGACATCTTGAGTCCGCAGCAGGAATGGCGGGATTAATAAAAGTCCTCATGATGATGCGCCATCGAAAAATCCCCAAACTATTAAACCTTCAATCTTTGAACCCCATTATCGATTTTACACGGACCCCGTTTAAGGTTGCTGATCAATTGTCTGAGTGGAAAAAATCAGATTCAAATCAACCTTATCGTGCTTCTGTGAGTTCATTTGGTTTTGGCGGTGTTAATTCTCATGTTGTTGTTGAAGAATTTATGACAGAACATGTTCAAGAAGAAAATAATAGAAATGAAATATCGCAAATGTTTGCTCTATCTGCCAAAAATGAAAGTAGTTTACAAAATATTATCTGTAACTGGAAAAAATATATTTCATCCCCAGCTTTTAAAGAGACATCTCTAGAAAGTACATGTAAAACACAGCTTATTAGTCGTGGACAATTCGGGTTTCGTATAGCGCAGTGGGTGCATTCAAAAGAGGAGATCTTCAATTTCTTAAATAAAGCAGAGAAGGAGATCCAGTCAGTAAACAATAAGCCTTGGACAATTTACGTAGGCAATCTAGACATCAGCGGTTATGAAGATATTAAAGAATGGCGCCCTTTCCTTAAAGATATTCGTCACCAGATCCTTGCTTTAGGTGGAGAAAAATTATGGGCTTCATTTAGAAGGAAAAAGTGGAGTAGTGAAGACAGCCAGATGTTTTCAGTTTTAGTTGGTTACCTGATGGTTACCGCATTAAAGAGGGCTGGCTTTTCTCCGCAAATCATGTTAGGTGAGAAGACGGGGGCTTATCTAAACCTTGTATTAAGTGAAATGATGTCACTTGATACAGTTCTTGGTCTCATAAACGGGAAGGTAAATATACATGCAATACAGCTAAAACGACCAATCATCCCATTATTTGATCCAGTCAGAAAGCAGATGATAGTTCCATATCGGATAACGGCTAATTATCTTAAGAACCTATGTGAAGAAGTAGAAGTTACTAAGATTCCTGAGGACGTCTTTAATGAGGTAGTTGAGAAAGCTAGGCAGTTAGAATCTAGTCAATTTACATTTAAACGAAATTTACAAGAATGGAATAATGCGTTAACAGTCTTTAATTATAATATAAGCGAACTCCTTGAAGCAGAAGCTTGGACAAGCCGAGAACGTTGGCTTTTGTATATAGTCGTCACGTGTGCCATGAATAAACTGAATCGAAAGTGGGAACTTACAGAACAAAGCTTATGGAACAACCCTCGTTTTCAAGAGGTAGTGGAATTGATCCAATGTGATGTTATACCACAGGAGTTAGCAGTTGAATTAATCATGGTGGAAACACCAAATTACGATAGAGCTGCATTAATCATGGAAAACCGTCAAAATAAGTTAAAACGAATCGAGAAAATGCCTTTATTAAAAGAAATGAATCAAACAGTTGATGAAATAAATGATGTGCAAACTTGGTTTGAGACATTACTATCGACCAATTCTGTTCTTCAGATAGATGGTTATCACTTAATGGTATTAGGAAAAGGTAATTCTAAACTTACAGAGAAAGCAACGTTAGTATGTGATTTTCAGGAGGGAATCCAAAAGGCATGGGAACATACATTAAAATTGTTGTGGATTCAGGGAGTTGACTTTGACTGGGAAGTGTTTTATCAAGAAGGCTCGTTTATGAAGACTCGTCTCCCAGGATACTCCTTTGACCGCCAACCCTTTAGATTGAGTCCGACTAAAAAAGCTGTAGAGATAGAACCGCAAAGAGGCGAATCATTACATAAAGGTTTAACAAAGAGTAATGCACAAGATCAGACAAATCAAGACATAAAAATCTTACAAAATGAAAAAGAGGATAAAAGACAAATGAACACCTTATATGCAGAAACGCAAAACTATCTGAAAGATGTTTTAGCTGTCGAGCTGGAGGTTCATGTCGATGAACTTGACTCAGAAACTCGTTTTGAAGAGTTTGGCATCGATTCGTTGCTTATTCATCACTTCAATCATCGCATGGAACAAGATATTGGTGCGTTACCAAAGACGCTGTTGTTTGAATATGAGAATGTTAAAGAGTTAACAGAGTATATGGTGAATAATCATACCGATGAGCTTATAGGTTTTTTAGGTTTGAATGAAAATGAGGCAAATAAAGTTTGCTCGACCGATTCGGTGATGAATGGAGAAAATCAAGCTAAAGTTAATCATGCAACAATTTCTCCATCTCCGAAAATAAGGGATGAGGACATTGCGATTATTGGTGTAAGTGGACGTTATCCTAAAGCTCGTACGTTAGATGAATTTTGGCAAATTCTTCGTGAAGGTCAAGATACTGTTACAGAAGTTCCAGCGGTGCGTTGGAGATGGCAGGACTATTATGATGCTGATCCGAACCAATCAGCACATGGAAAGTCGTACTCTAAATGGGGAGCTTTTTTAGATGATGTCGATCAATTTGATCCATTGTTCTTTCATATAGCTCCAACAGAAGCTGATACGATGGATCCTCAAGAACGATTGTTTATTGAAACTGCTTGGGCGACATTGGAAGATGCTGGTTACACTCCTCAACAATTACGTGCAATGCGCAGGGGTGAAAGTAGTGCTAATGTTGGAGTTTTTGTAGGAGCAACGACTCTTTCTTATCTACTCTTGGGACCTGATTTATGGAAACAAAAACAAGATGAGATGATCATTCCGACATCCTTACCTTGGTCGATTGCAAATCGCGTCTCCTACCTTTTTAACTTCCAAGGACCAAGTATGCCTGTAGATACTGCGTGTTCAGCCTCTTTAACGGCAATTCATCTTGCCTGTGAGAGTATTAAAAGGGGAGAATGTTCATCAGCTTTAGTAGGTGGAGTAAATCTATATCTTCACCCTTCAAAGTACGTTTGGTTGTCGCAAATGCGTATGTTATCTCAAACAGGGCGCTGCCATAGTTTTGGTGCACAAGGTGATGGATTTGTACCTGGTGAAGGTGTCGGTGCGGTTTTACTAAAAAGGTTATCTGACGCTGTTCGTGATGGTGATCAGATATATGGTGTTATTAAGGGAACGGCGCTTAACCATGGCGGACGGACAAATGGTTATACCGTACCAAACCCGAACGCTCAAGCAGAACTTATTAAGGGAGCCTTAGAAGAATCGGGGATTGATCCGCGTACAATCAGTTACGTAGAAGCGCACGGGACAGGGACTTCTTTAGGAGATCCTATTGAGGTTGCAGGCTTAACCAAAGCTTTTGATCATAGTGGAGAGGGGCATCAGTATTGTGCATTAGGATCTGTAAAAAGCAATATTGGTCATCTTGAAGCAGCTGCAGGGATAGCTGGCATCACGAAAATTCTTCTGCAGATGAAATATAAAAAACTAGTGCCTTCTTTACATGCGAATAAATTAAATCCAAACATTGAATTTGAAAAAACACCTTTCTATGTTCAACAAAAATTTCAGGACTGGTACCAGCCTATAATGGGTGATGGAAAAGTAGTCCCTAGACGAGCTGGTATTAGTTCATTTGGTGCAGGTGGGTCAAATGCTCATGTTGTCATTGAAGAATATACGGATCAGGTTGAGCAGCAATCAAAAAATGGACAAGGTATAAACGTATCAGTGCTGTCTGCTCAAACAGATGAACAGCTGCAAGTGTATGCGCGTGAATTAGTTAGTCACCTTACAAACCATCAGCCATCCGCTTTAAATGTAGCTTATACGTTACAGATCGGCAGAGTAGCAATGGAAGAGCGTTTAGCTGTTGTATTTCATAGTTTAGACGATCTATGTAACAAACTCATCAAATATCTTGACGGAGAAGCAAATGTGGAAGGTGTATATAGAGGAACAGCCCAAAAGCTTAACCAAAAGAAGAAAGGGAAGAAGAACCATTTACAAGAATTATTAGATGGACGCGATCAGAAGGAATATGCCGAAGAGTTAATAGAATCACAAAAATTTAATCAGTTAGCCGATTTCTGGGTTCTTGGAGGTCTAGTAGATTGGGAGGCCATGTATAAAGAAGGTCATAAGCCCCGTCGTATTTCATTGCCGACCTATCCTTTTGCCCGTGAAAAGTATTGGATTCCGGATAGTGTTCCAGAACAAGTGATTCCGAAAAAAAGAAGTGGTGAACTACAGCCCTTACATCCATTGGTGAGTAAAAACATCTCAACACTAAATGAGTATAAGTTTATGACGGTTATTTATGGGGATGAGTTTTTTATAGCTGATCACTATGTCGGCAAATCTCGGGTTCTACCAGGAGTTGTATCGGTGGAGATCGTCAGGACAGCAGCCGAGCTCATTTCTGCAGGGAGGAATATTCGTAAAGTTCGTAATATTGTTTTAATTAGTCCCATTCATGTAAAAGATGAGCCGGTTACTTTGTACGTTAGTCTCGTACCGGAACATGAACGTGAATCACTCAGATTTGAGATATATAGTCTTGATGAAGAAGGTCTGAAAGTTTTACATGGACAAGGAAAGGTTGAATTGGAATCAAGAGATCAAGTAAAGCAGGCAGTTGAATGGCGCGACATAGATGAAATCAAGTCACGTTGCACGAAGGGGTATAAAAGGAAGATTGATAGTTATCGCCACTTGCATTCGATTGAGCTTAATCTACGTGAAAGTTTTCAGTCGATTGAAGAAATCTATTTAGGTGATTCAGAGGCGATTGCACCAATTCACTTACCGCCACATTTAATGAACGATTTTTATTCATTTACCTTACATCCTTCGATAATAGATGGAGCTCTTCAAGTACCACCAGCAGGAGAGATGCGCGGGGCCGAAGAAATGATCAACCTTCCATACACAGTTGATGAAATAGAGATTATCCGGCCGCTTACAGACCGGTGCTACTCTATTTGTCAATTATCTCAAACGAAGAATGGCAAGAAGCCTAGAGTTCCTAAATTTGACGTAGATATAACAGACGATAAGGGGCAGGTCCTTGTTAAGGTGAAAGGATTCTTGGCTCGACCGGTTGAACCAGCAGAGTTTATGAAAGAAGAATTATCACAACAAGATGCTAACCATCCAGTGAAAGAGGAGATGCGTGCATCCTTTAAGCCTGTATGGCAAAAAGAATCATTACGTAAACAAATTACACGTCCAGTAGGACCGATTATTCTCTTTGACCGAGACGATTATCTTTGGAGAAAGTGGCAAATGGATGTGCCGGTCATCTTAGTTCAACCTGGTGATTCCTTTGTACAACTTGGTGAGAGAAGCTTTAAGATCAATCTCGGTCATAAAGAGGATTTTCATACATTGATGACTGAGTTGGAAAAGAGAGACTTGTTGCCCAAGCATATTGTCTATTTAGTAGGAGAAACTGGTATATCTTTCGATGCCTTGACCATTTCCAGCCAATTGAAGTCAAGTATTTATGCCTTACTATATCTTAGCCAAGCTCTCATGAAACAAAAACCTAAAGGCCCGGTGCAGCTTCTTCACATTTATCAAACAAAAGAAACTGTAGAGCCACTTTTAGGTGCCTTTGGAGGCTCAGCACGAACACTATGTTTAGAGAACCCTAAGCTTTGCTATCAAAATATTTCTGTTGATGAGAGAAGGAATCTGTTGTCTGTCATACAGAATGAGATTCAGCATGAACCGGAGGCGGGTATTGAAGTTCACTATGATCAAAATGATCTGAGATGGGTTAGACGCTTTCAACAATTTGATATTGAACAAGAATTGCAGAGTGAGTATACATGGAGAGAGGACGGGGTATACCTTATTACCGGCGGTTTAGGTGGTTTAGGTGTTATTTTTGCTGAGTATATTGCAAGACAAGCGCCTAACACCAAGCTGGTGTTGACTGGAAGGTCCGAGTTAGACGGAAAGCGTAATGAAACCTTACAAGCACTTCGCAACATGGGGGTTAGTGCTCACTATGTACAGGCGGATATATCACAACGTCATGTTGTACATTCTCTTATTGAGACAATAAAACAACGATTCGGTAAGATAAATGGCGTTATTCACAGTGCTGGAGTCATCCGTGATGCCTTTTTCATACGAAAAAAAGCGAGTGAAATGCAAGAAGTATTGGCTCCGAAAGTATTTGGTACATTGTGGCTTGATGATGCCTTAAGGAATGAAAATATAGATTTTTTCGTCATGTTTTCATCTAGTACTGCGGTACTTGGGAACTTAGGACAATTTGATTATGCTTTTGCCAATCGTTTTATGGACCTATTTGCAGAATGGCGGGAAGGAATGAAAAGCAAAGGAGGACGCAATGGTAAAAGTCTTGCTATCAACTGGCCGTTGTGGCTCGGCGGTGGTATGAACGTTGATGAGCATTCTAAGGAATTACTTTTTCAACGTTTTGGAATGAAAGCCATGTCCACTGAGTGGGGACTGGAAATGTTTGAGAAGGGGCTAACCTATGAAGGGAGTCAATTTATGTTAATCGAGGGGGATCCAAAGAAAGTTAATCAGGTGCTAAGTAAGACTGAACAACTACCAGAAGCTGCATTAAAACCAGAACAGGATGAAATGATATCAGATTCACTAGTAACTCAAATAGTACAGTCTATCAATGCTGTGGCTGTCACTAGTGATGATCGTGAAATAGAAACAGATGATGCGTGGACACGTTTACTAATCCAAGACTTAATCAAGATACTATCTGATTTACTCAAGATTCCTATCAAGCGAATACGTGCGGAAAGTGACTTAAGTGACTATGGGTTCGATTCAATTAAATTTATTGATTTTACAAATGCATTAAATAAACAGTTTGACACTGAGTTAACACCTGCGGTTTTCTTCGAGTACCCATCAATTGATAGCTTTGCAGACTTTCTAGTAGAAGATTATGCAGAAAAGTTGAGACCTTATTATGTCTCACAGGTTACAAAAACGAATTCTTCACATGAAAAAGTAGAAGAACAGAGTACCATGGATTCCGGGAATAACCAGGCAAGCACGGATGATGAAAGTCAGTCAATTGACGTTCATAAACAATTTATTGGTAGCGAACCAGATAAAAACCTACTCAATAGTATCGAAAATAAATCGACTAAAAGTGCCGGCAAAAAAGAAGCGAGAACAAAAGAACCGATCGCTATTGTTGGTATGGGCGGGATTTTTCCACAATCCGATGATATGGATGAATTTTGGAGAAACCTCGTGGAAGGTGTTGATTGTATTACAGAAATTCCGTCAGACAGATGGGATTGGCGTGAGTACCTAGGTGATCCTTCTAAAGAGCAGAATAAAACAAATAGCAAATGGGGCGGATTTATTCGTAATGTAGATAAGTTTGATGCTAAGTTCTTTGGTATCTCACCTCGTGAAGCCGAGTTGATGGATCCACAACAGAGAATCTTGTTGGAAACTGTTTGGAAAACAATTGAAGATGCTGGCTATAAAGTCTCTGACTTATCCCGGATAAAAACAGGGTTATATGTAGGGGCATCCACAAACGATTATATGGAATTACTGAAAGAGAACAAAATTGATGTCCAAGCTTATACGACGACAGGGAATTTCCATTCCATTCTCGTTAATCGTATTTCCTATTTACTAAATTTCAGTGGACCGAGCTTCCCAATTGATACAGCTTGTTCTAGTTCTTTAGTGGCGATTCGTCAAGCGGTAGAGGGTCTTTGGAACGGCAGCTGTGAAGCGGCTGTTGTAGCCGGGGTTAACCTCATACTTACGCCTACGATTTATATCTCATTTGGAAAAGCAGGAATGCTTAGCACAGATGGACGTTGTAAAACATTTGATCAATCAGCCAATGGTTATGTGCGTTCTGAAGGAGCAGGTGCTGTTTTACTTAAACCTCTCAGTAAAGCAATTGAAGATAATGATACGATCTATGCCGTTATTAAAGGAACAGCAGTTAACCATGGAGGTAAGGTTAACACCCTGACAACTCCGAACCCAAATGCTCAAGCATCGTTAATAATGAGTGCTTTTGAAGAAGGGGATATTGATCCTGGTACGGTTAGCTACATGGAAACACACGGAACGGGGACAAGTTTGGGTGATCCGATTGAGGTCAATGGTCTTAAAAAGGCATTTAAAGAACTCGCTAAACGCCGTGGCAGTCATTTTCCTGGAGAAGCATATTGCGGTATTGGCTCAGTTAAGACGAATATTGGGCATCTTGAGCCTGCAGCAGGGATATCAGGCTTGTTAAAAGTCTTGCTGGCGATGAGATACAAAACCTTACCAGCGAGTATTAACTTAACTGAACAAAATCCATATATCCAGCTCGATGGCAGTCCGTTTTATATTGTTAAAGAGTCACAGCCATGGAAAGCACTGCGCGATCAACAGGATCGTGAACTTCCAAGAAGAGCTGGAGTCAGTTCCTTTGGTTTTGGAGGGGTAAATGCCCATGTTATTCTTGAAGAATTTCATCAGCATAATGAGATACAGCAGGAGAGTGATGACCCTCAATTGTTTGTCTTTTCTGCAAAAAATCATGAACGCTTAGAGGCTTATGTCCAAAAATGGCTGGATTTTCTTAAAGAAAAGGAATACACCATGTTTGGCATATCGACAATGAATAAGAACAGGTCGATAGAACGTGAACTTGTCCAGTTGGCAGCAGATGTGATCGATGTTAATGATCAAGATATCCACGCAGATGAACCGCTTGTTGAGATAGGGTTTGATCTGGTTAATTTATCTGTTTTCCTGGGGCGTATTAATCAGCAGTATCACCTTAATCTTTCTGCAAACAGGTACACAGATTTTCCGACGATAGAGGACTTGGCTTCTGAAGTGGCAGAACTTTTAAATGGACAGCCGGCTGAGAAAGCAAAAGAAGGCCAAGGACTTTCTCTTCGCAACATGGCCTATACATTACAAGTGGGGCGTGAAGAGATGGAAGAGCGTGTTGCCTTTGTCGCATCAAGTAGAGAAGAGCTTATGAGGATGCTTTCTTACTATATTAATAGAGATCAAGAAGCGGATATTTATACAGGAAATATTTCGGAATATGATCAAAACCATGTCGGGCTTTTGCTCGACGGGCGCGAAGGTGAACAGTTCTTACAGACCATACTTCAAGAAAAGAAATGGAGCAAAATTGCACAATTATGGGTGTCTGGTGTCAAGATTGATTGGAAATTTCTCCATAAAGGGCAGTCTGTTCGTCGCTTATCCCTTCCAACCTATCCTTTTGCAAGAGATAGTCATTGGTTTAAAAAGGTGAAGAAAAATCAACAAACAACAAAGGAAAAAGAATTTGGTCGTCTGCAGTCTGATCAAAAGCAGTTTGAATTCAATCAAACCTTGTATCGTGAAGATAAACTTATAAATGATCATATTATTGACGGAAGACCATTATTACCAGGTGTCGGCTATTTGGAGTTCGTTATGAAATCAGCTGAAAATGCTATCCCGCAGGAACACATGACATTAGAACAAGTCATTTGGCTGAAACCCCTTGTCGTTAATAATAAACAAAAGATCCGTACGGTATTGACCAAGCAGGAACCGGGCCTCTATAAATTTGAAGTTCTAAGTGAGCCTGATGAAGGAAAAGTCATAACTCATGCAACAGGCTATGTGACGAATAAAGAGCTGCATTCTTCGCAACCAGATGAAATTTCCTTACACGATGCCATTGACCGGACATCAACTCGATATGATCAACAGACAATCTATCAATTGTTCAAAGAGCGCGGCTTGGCGTACGGACATTACTTTCAAGGGATTCAGGAACTATGGGTTTCTGAACAAGAAGCAGTTGCACGTTTACAGCTTCCACAGGAATATGTGAAAGAATTAGAAATCTATCAGTTACAGCCGACCCTGATGGATAGTGCATTGCAAACAATTGCAGGACAGATTACGTATCAAGACAGCTCCAATCAGCAAACGATACTGCCGTTTGCTGTGGACAGTGTAGAGTGGCTGCGGCCATTGCAAGCTGAATCTTTTGTTTATGTTAAGGCATTAGAAAATGGCAGATTCAATGTGTATGTTACAGATATTCATGGTCAAGTTGCAGTAAGGATGATGGATATTATGGTCCATGTTTCTCGTAAGAAAAGCCCTGAACCAATCAATCTTGAAAACTTCTTTTATGAGACAGGTTGGAAACAAAAAACACTTGCTGCATATGAGAAGCAATTAGCTGAGGTAAATAACAGTCAGTCCATCTTAATTGTAACTCCAAGGGATACAAAAGGGGTGGATCAAGAGATAGCTAAGCACCACCAGAGGGACCTGGTTCATTATCTTAAATTGGATGAACAAATAGATTGGGAAAATTCATTGAGTTTGATTCCAAGGCCGGATGTTATTTACTTCCTTGGCGGTATTCAAACCCATCAAGTCAATACAGCGGGTGATGCACTTGAGTTAATAAATGTAAGTCAAGAACAAGGGGTGATGGGGCTTTATCATTTGATCCGAACCATGAGTCGGATAGAGTGGATGCAGAAAAAGATAGTCCTAAAGGTCATCACTAATGATGTCCATGCTATTGATCCAGATGAGCGTAATTACCCCCTTTCTGCAAGTCTGTTTGGACTTACGATGACTGTTGCCAAAGAATACGCAAACCTTCAGGTAAGCTGTATCGATCTAACTTTACATGATTCGATCTTTTCTCAGTTACCTTTTATTTTTGCTGAACCGCCGCATCCAAATGGGGAATGCATTGCTATCCGTAATGGTAAACGTTATGTCTATCACCAACAGCCTGTAGACATACCCCCTGTTTCAACAACTGCTTTTAAAAAACGCGGTGTTTATTTTATTGTCGGAGGGTCAGGAGGAATTGGACTTACCTTGAGTCAGTATTTAGCGGAGAAGGTACAAGCACGTTTGGTCCTAATCGGTCGCAGTGCTCTTACTGAAAAGCAAAAGCAACAAATAAAACATGTTGAATCGGTTGGCGGGGAAGTAATGTATTACCGTGCTGATGCGACTTCCTATGAGAGTTTGCGTAAGGCAAAAGAGGAAGCAATGAATCGATTTGGTCATATAAATGGGGTTATTCACGCTGCTATTGTCCTAAAAGATCGTACCTTGGATTGGATGGATAATGAAAGTTTCAGTCAAGTTCTTCGTCCAAAGGTAGAGGGAAGTATACACCTTCATAAGGTATTTAGTGGTGATTCTTTAGACTTCATGCTGTTCTTCTCCTCTGCGCAGTCCTTTACAGGAAGTCCGGGGCAAAGTAATTATGCTGCAGCCTCCACATTTATGGATGCTTATGCACGTACTATAGATCGACAAGAAGACTACCCTGTTCATGTTATTAATTGGGGATTCTGGGGAACTGTTGGTGTTGTTGCAAATCAGGATTATAGGGACCGTCTTGCTAAACAGGGTTTTCATTCTATCCAACCGAAAGAAGGAATGGAGGCACTTGAAAGAATTTTAGCTCACTCTTCAAAACAGGTTCTTGCTATCAAAGCGGAGAAACGAGTGATCGAGGGGATGAATGGTAGAGTATCGGCGCCAGTTAGAGATGGAGTGTCAATTGCTCAACAGTTGGATATTAGAGAATATCCTAACTTGAATCAACATATTCCACCACTTGGTATAAATGAGCACAGCATAAAGGCATTTGAAGAGTTGTTGCGATTTAGTCAATTATTGTTATTAGATTTCTTTCAGTCACAAGGGGTCTTTTGTAAGTTAGATGAGCGGTATGAAATTGAGGTGCTTAGACAGAAGCTTGCTGTTTCCGAAGAAAACCGGCGTCAGTTCCATGCACTTATTAGCCTGCTAGAAAAGCGAGGATTTGTAACCTTTGATGGTGATTTTGTCACAAGTACAGCACAGGTTGAAAATCAAGCTGTACAAGAGACATTGCTTCAGTTAGAGGAACGAATAAAGAAGGTCGTAAATCGTTATCCCGAAGTGTCGCCTCACTTTAGATTACTGCAAACGTGTATGAATCACTTTATAGAGATTTTACGGGGGGATATTCCATCAACGACTATTATTTTTCCGAACTCTTCGACAGAGCTAGTGGAAAGTATCTATCAAGGTAGTTATTATGTCGATTACTGTAATCAGCTAGTTGCCCAAACTGTTAGAGCTTATATAGAGGAAAAGGCAGCACAACTAGTGCCAGGTGAGAAATTGAAAATATTGGAGGTTGGTGCCGGTACAGGTGGAACGAGTAGATGTGTCCTCAATGAGATCGCAGGCTACCAATCTCAAGTTGAGTATGTTTATACAGATATTTCAGCTGGATTTACGCAATTAGGCAAGCGTAAGTATGGTGAAAAATATAGGTTTGCATCTTTTAAAACATTGGATATTAGTGTTGATATTGAGAAGCAAGGTTTTGTAAAACAGGAGTTTGATATTGTTATTGCGGCCAATGTTTTACATGCAACGAGTAATATTAGAGATTCCCTTACTACAGTTCGGCAATTGCTGAAACCAAATGGATGGCTACTTTTAAATGAAGTGACAGAGGTACAAGAATTCCATACACTTACGTTTGGTTTATTAAAGGGATGGTGGCTATTCGAAGACGAAGAGGTCCGCATGAAAGATTCACCACTCCTTTCACCAGGTATGTGGGAGCAAGCCCTAAGAGAGACTAGCTTTATAGATATTGCTATTTTAAGTGGCCATAAAGATTTAAACAATCCATTGCCTCAAAATGTCATTGTAGCGAAATCCGGAGTCCCTGAACAAGTTGTTTATAGCCCTGAAGCTAATGAACAATCTATTAAATTGTTTATACAAAACACAATAGTTGAACAATTAGCCGAGTCGCTGGGCATGAATCCTGATGAAATCAACTTGAAGCAATCATTCTCCAGCTATGGAGTAGATTCGATTGTTTCTGTTGAGCTAGTTAATCAAATTAATGAATCACTTGGGATCGTTTTACGTACCATAGCAATCTTTGATTATCCTAATATCAAAGAATTAACTGATTTTATTTACAAAACTTTTGCCAATGAGTTGACTCATACTCAGACTACTATTAACAAGTCAATATCAGAGCAGGAAATAGCTGTAGGTTCTGACTTTCTTGCTGCTGTCTCTCAGACTGGATCTACAATGGATCAAAACGAAATCATACACCCGGTTCAGACCCTGTCCGGGCATGAGGTTCAAGACTATATTGAAAACACGATTATCCAGCAGCTTGCTGAATCGCTTGGAGAACAAACGAATGCCATTAGTCTTAAGAAGGACTTTTCAAGTTACGGAGTCGATTCCATTGTAGGTGTTGAATTAATCAATCGGTTGAATGATGCTTTTCAAATTGTTTTACGTACCATTGTGATTTTTGATTACCCGAATGTAAAAGAACTGACAAGCTATATTTATGAAGAATTTGGAGAGAAAATTTCTTCTCTTATACAACCGGAAAATATTATTTCTGAACGATCTAATAAGGAAAACGAATTGATGGACTTATTGAATAAATTAGAAGCAGGAGAACTTGATTTGGAAGAGGTTAACAATCGGATAGGAGGATAACCGTGAATGATAAGCAAATAAGGATGAAGATTTTAAAGTTGATTAAAAACCAAACCATATCTAAAGAAGAGGGTGCAAAGCTTCTAGTCAAGATGCTATCAGAGGACTCTGAAGATATTTCAAATGAGCTTGAGGAACGGTTTCAAGCGATTATACTCAATAAGCCCGGGACTCATCAAGATATACAAGTTCGTTCGATCCTTGATCAAGAGCCAGGTCCAAATGAGGTTCAAATACTTGTTAAAGCATTCCCAATTAACTTCTCCGATTTTTTGCTTATCAAAGGGTTGTATCCTATGATGCCTGATTATCCGTTCACTCCGGGAGTTGAAGTTTCCGGGGTGATCAGGAGAATTGGAAAGAATGTTACACGGGTAAAGGTAGGCGATGAGGTTATCGGGGTGATGCGTCTTGAATGTGGAGGGCAGGCTACGTTAGTGATAACCGATGAGAATTTGGTTGTACGAAAACCTGACAAACTGACACATGAGGAAGCATGTGGTTTTCCGGCAGCTTTTTTATCGATGTATATGGCGTTTGAGAGAGCACAAGTTAAAGCCGGAGATAAGATATTCATCCCAACTGCAACAGGTACCAATGGATTAGTGGCTGTCCAGTTAGCTCAACATATCGGCGCTGAAATCTATGCCTCAGCAGGCTCACATTCAAAGCTGGAGTATTTACGGCGACTTGGTATTACAAATCTTATCAATTACCAACAAGATGATTTGGAACAAAGACTATTAGAGATGACAGGTGGACTCGGTGTCGATGTTGTCATCAATACGACTGCTGGTGAAGGCATTCAAAAAGGTCTAAATAGTTTAGCTCCAGAAGGCCGTTATGTTGAGATTGCGGTGTTTGGCTTACAGGCGTCTGGTAGACTCGATCTATCCAATATGGTTAATAACCAAACCCTGTTCAGCTTTAATGTAAAGAAGTTTTTAAATGATCATCCTGAAATGCGATGTTATTACCTTGATATCATGGCAGCTTGTTTAGAAAAGGGGATCGTCAAACCAATTGTGGCAAAAATTTTACCTTTCACAAAAATCAAAGAGGCCTATGAAGTGAAATATGATCGGAGTACGATTGGACGGGTGGTTGTGAACTTCCCATATGCGGAGAACATTTCCGCTGAACGCAAACAAAAGGAAGTTTCGCCAGTTGAACCACTGTTGTTTCCTTGGATTCAATCGGATGATGCAGAAAAGAAACCAACAAGGCAACAGGAATCGAAATATGAAAAAGCACCCTCTACCTCGTCATCAAATGATATTGCCATCATTGGAATTTCCGGCCGCTTTGCCGATGCGGAAAATGTTGAACAATATTGGGAAAATCTTGTGAATGGCAAGAGTTCTATTGTCGATATTCCAAAAGAGCGTTGGGACAATACTTTGCATTTTGATCCAGATCATGAGAAATGGGATAAGACGAGTAATAATTGGGGCGGGTTTATGAAGGATATAGATTTGTTTGATTCATTATTTTTTAATATATCCGGTCATGAAGCAGAACAAATGGATCCGCAGCAGCGAGTATTTCTTGAAGAAAGCTGGCGTGCCTTAGAAGATGCTGGTTATGCAACTGAAAAGATCTCAAACAGGAGGTGCGGTGTCTATGTTGGCGTTGCTAAAGGAGATTATGTGGCCAAAATGCAAGAAGCTAACATGCCGACTCGCGCCCAATCATTCTGGGGTAACGAGAGCTCGATTTTAGCGGCAAGAATATCTTATCACTTAAATTTAAAAGGGCCGGCTATTGCAATTGATACAGCGTGCTCATCTTCATTGGTGGCGGTTCATATGGCATGCCAGAGTTTGCTCACCGGCGAATGTGAGTTAGCTCTTGCTGGTGGTGTTTTTATTTATACTACCCCGGGATTTATTAAAGTGGCATCAAGTGGCGGCATGCTTTCGCCTAATGGGCAGTGTAAGACATTTGACGATGATGCAGATGGATTTGTTCCAGGTGAAGCAGCAGGAGCACTTGTACTTAAGCCGTTTGAAGCTGCACGGCGTGATGGCGATCAAATATATGGAGTTATAAAGGGATCGAAAATAAATCAAGATGGAAAAACCAACGGAATTACTGCGCCAAGTTCAATTGCTCAAACAGAAGTACAACAGGCCGTCTATGATGAGTTTAATATTCACCCGGAAACAATTCAGTATATTGAAGCACATGGAACGGGAACGAAACTAGGTGACCCTATTGAATGGAATGCACTGACTAATACTTTCCGTCGATATACAGATAAAAAACAATTTTGCGGGATAGGTTCGGTTAAGACAAATATTGGTCATACAGCTGCAGCAGCAGGTGTGTCGAGTCTCATAAAGCTACTTATGGCTTTTAAATATCGACAACTTCCTGCCACACTCAATTTCAATACACCAAACGAATATATCGATTTTGATACAAGTCCGTTTTTTGTGAACAACAAGCTGCGTCAGTGGGAAGTGGAGCCCGGTCAATCAAGACGTGCTGCTGCAAGTTCGTTTGGTTTCAGTGGAACAAATGCTCATATTGTTTTGGAGGAATCAATCAACCATTATCGATCAATTGACAGACCACTAATGCCCTATTATTTGGTTCCTATATCAGCTAAAACGACAACGGCTCTTGATACGAAAATTAGTGATTTAGCTAATTGGCTTGAGGGGGAGGGGCAGGATGTCTCCCTTCTGGATATATGCTACACCTTAAGTTCATGTCGCAGTCATTTTGAGGAACGTAGGGTATGGGTTGTTAAAGATAAGCAGGAGTTACTGGATTCTCTACGGGAAGCTCGTGTTATCGACTTTCCTAACGATTTTATAGGTTCAAGTGACCAGCTATTAAAAGAGCTGGCCGAAAAAGGACTTTCACGAACGGAAGTAAGGTCACATTTGACTAAATTAGCGGGTCTTTTTGTTCAAGGTGAAGTGATCAATTTTGACATACTATATCACACTATGAATTGTTATGTTGTTTCACTGCCGTCATACCCATTTGAACGGATGCGCTATTGGGTCAATGAGAAGGGTGATCCAGTAAATAAAATGTTTAACGTCAGTCAAGACTCAATTGCTCCCGGCGAACTGCATCCATTGTTAACACAAAATATTTCAACATTTGCAAATCAGCGTTATACATCTGTGTTGTATCCATATGATCACTTTTTAACTGGACATGTGGTAAACGGTGAGAAAGTCTTTCCAGGTGCTTGTTTTATTGAAATGGCTAAGGCAGCAGGCGAGTTAGCTGGGGAAGAAAAGATTTTCTTTATACAAGATATCTTTTTCCTGCGTCCATTAAAAGTCGATGATCATCCAATAGAAGTTCAGATTGAACTTTATCATCAAGAGGATAGAATAGAATTTCAAATTTATACTCTTGAAAAGGAACAAATAGTCATTCATTGTGAAGGTTGTCTTCTCTACGCGAAGGAGGATCTAGATGAAGAGAATGAAATAATCAACCTTGATGATTTGAAAGAGGATTTTAGCCAACTAATAGATAAGGAAGAAGTCTATAAACGATTTGAAAAGCTTGGTTTACGCTATGGCCCACACTTTCAGTCATTAGAGAGGTTATATCTTAATAGAGATCAAAATGAAGTTTTATCTTATTTAGAAATACCAGAAGCAGTTTTAGCAGATTTTGAGAGGTTTTCTATTCATCCTATATTGCTGGATGGTGCTTTACAGACAGTAATCGGGTTTATCGATGAGTCATTGTTACAAAATTACAATTTATTTCTTCCAATTGAAGTAGGTGAAGTAGAACAACTACATCCGCTTACAACAAGTGTTTTTGTTCACATCCTCCTAATTGAAGAAGAGGATAACCAAAAGGTTTTTGATGTCTATCTTTATGACTCTAGCGGAACATTACTTGTTGTGTTAAGTGATTTTACGATTCAAGCCATTGGATCTGCCAGGGGGGTGGTCGTTCATGAATAGTCATCATACTGAACAATCGCATGTCTATTATTATCGCCCTTTATTGATAAATGAACCATTGCCGGAACATGTGAATGATGTGAAGAAGCAAACATTGGTGCTATTTGGTGCTGACAATCAGTATGCTCAAAACGTAAAAGATACAGGGTATCACGTCATAAACGTTAGGGTTGGTCATCAATTTCAAGTCCACTCATCTAATAATTATGAAGTGAGTCAGAATCGTGCTGATGATTATCATCAATTGGTAGCTTCATGGAAGAAAGAAGGCATTTGTCCTGATAAGATTATTCAAATTTCGGACCGCCAATCGGAAAAGAGCCATGATGTTTATATTACATTCTTTTTAGTAAAAGCACTGCTCTTTCATGGCATGGAAGCCTTGGATTGGCTATATGTTTATGAGAATCATGGAGATACATGTGAACAGGAAGCAATGGCTGGATTTTTCCACTCCTTACATGCTGAAAAGCCGCAGGTAAAAGCAAAAATAGTAGCTGTAGATAAGAACCTCGATTTGATAATTGATACCATCATGGCAGAAGCATCTGTTCAAGAAGAGGATGTAATAGAAGTAAGCTATCAAGATCAGGTCAGGCAGGTGCGCCGTATTCAACAGTGGGAAAACTTGAAGAATCAGGGCAGCAAGTCTTCGATATGGCGAACTAACGGTGTTTATATCCTGACAGGCGGAGCAGGTGGCTTGGGTCTATTGATGGCAGAACATATTGTTAATCAAACACAAGCTAATATCATCCTTGTAGGTCGGTCTGCATTGAGTAAAGGTAAGGAAGGAAAATTAGAAGAGCTAAGTCGTTTTGGTTCAAATGTTGTCTATTATCAAGCTGATATTACGAAAGAGGAAGATAGTAACAAATTAATAGACGATATTAAAAGTCGATACGGCCGGATTCATGGTGTCATTCATATGGCCGGTTGTCTTCGCGACGGGTTTCTGCAGTCGAAGAATCAACAGGCATTCACTGACGTTTTAACAGCAAAAATAGATGGAACAAAAAGGTTAGATGAAGCGTTAAAGTCTGAAAAGCTTGAGATGTTTGTTCTATTTTCTTCACTGATCTCGTTGATAGGTAATGCCGGGCAAGTCGATTATGCTTATGCAAACAGGTATTTAGATGCTTTTGCGACCAAAAGAACAAAACAAGTTAAGGCTGGGGAAAGACATGGAGTTACCGTTTCCGTTAACTGGCCATTATGGCAAGACGGTGGGATGACAGTTGATAAGCGTACACAAGAGTGGATGAAGAAAGTAATGGGGCTCGATCCACTATCTAAATCAGATGGGACGGCCGGATTTGAAACTGCAGTAACGAGCGGCTTATCCCAGCTAGTTATCCTTTCAGGCAGTCGAGAAAATATATTGAGTAGAAAGGCGGGGAAACATGTGACAAAGGAAAACGACAGTACACAAGGCGCAAGTGATCAAGAATTGCAACTCAAAACAGAAGAATACCTCAAACAAATTCTAGCAGATGAAATAAAAGTCCCAGTCTCTAAAATTAAGAGTCATTCAGCGCTTGAAGATTATGGGATTGATTCGGTTCTTTTAGTTGCATTAACACGCCAGTTGGAACAGGATTTTGGGAGGGTTTCCAAAACGCTCTTTTTTGAATATCAGACGATTGCTGAACTGGCAAACTATTTCGTTACCACTTATAAAGAAGAACTGCTAAAAATTTTAAAGGTAACAAAACTAGAAAGCAAACAAAGTCAAAATATTGACCAGTTCATAACAACACCAACTGGAAAAAATAAGAACAGCCGATTAACTACCTCGCGCTCTAGAAGGAACCGTAGCAGAAAACGTCGTGAAAGATCTCGAACAACTCAAGTTGATACATACGAACCCATTGCGATTGTCGGGCTCAGTGGAAGATATCCACAAGCTAATGACCTAACTGAATTCTGGGAAAACATAAAGCAAGGCAAGGATTGTATTCGAGAAGTGCCAACGGAGCGCTGGAATTGGCGTGATGGTTTCGATCCAGATAAGAATAAAAAGGGTTCGATCTATACCAAATGGGGCGGATTTATGGACGATGTCGATTGCTTTGATCCTTTATTCTTTAATATATCACCTAAAGAAGCAGAGCTGATGGATCCTCAGGAACGACTCTTCTTAGAAACAGCATGGCATACTCTAGAGGACGCTGGCTATACAAGATATAGCTTGGGTACGGATAAAGTAGGGGTGTTCGTTGGGGTAATGTACGGTCAGTACCAAATGCTGGGTGTGGAGGAAGGACTAAAGGGTAATCAGGTGGCACCAAGTTCGTCCTATGCTTCAATAGCAAATCGAGTATCCTATTACATGAATTTCCACGGGCCGAGTATGGCTTTGGATACGATGTGTTCATCTTCACTTACAGCCATTCACCTAGCTTGTGACAGTATTCGAAAAGGGGAAAGTGATGTTGCATTAGCCGGAGGGGTAAATGTATCCATTCATCCGAGTAAGTATCTATTTTTAAGTCAGGGGAAATTCGCTTCTACTGATGGCCGTTGCCGTAGTTTTGGCGAAGGCGGAGATGGCTATGTACCAGGAGAAGGAGTAGGAGCGGTTTTACTTAAACCACTTGGCAAAGCTCAAGAAGATGGAGACTACATCTACGGAGTTATCAAAGGCAGTTCATTAAACCATGGTGGAAAGACGAATGGATATACAGTTCCTAATCCTCAAATGCAAGCGGAATTAATCAAACAAGCTTTAAACCAGGCTGAGGTCGATCCAAGAGAGGTTAGTTATATTGAGGCACACGGAACAGGCACTGCACTTGGTGACCCGATAGAAATCACCGGCTTAGTGAAGGCATTTGGTAATAATAATCGTGAGCAGAATCAGTGTGCGATTGGTTCGATCAAATCTAATATTGGTCATTTAGAATCCGCAGCAGGGATAGCAGGTTTAACAAAGATCTTACTTCAAATGAAACACAAAAAGTTAGTACCCTCACTACATGCAGAGACACTGAATCCGAATATTGATTTTGCTAGTACACCCTTCTATGTTCAGCGAGATCTGAGGGATTGGAAGGAACCAGTAAGTTTAGAGAAAGATATTGAAAAAAAGTTACCGCGAATAGCAGGTATCAGTTCATTTGGTGCGGGTGGTGCTAATGCTCATCTAATTATTCAAGAGTGGGTAAATACAAACACGGAGCCAGTTCCTTCTAGTAAACAGTTGATCGTTTTATCTGCTCGTAATCAGGAACGTCTTAGGAACTATGCCAATCGATTGATTGAATACTTAAACAGGGAAAAAAGGGAGCTTGTACTATCCGATGTAGCCTATACATTACAAGCCGGGCGTGAAGGTTTAGCTGAACGCTTGGCACTAGTTGTAAGTGATTTTGATGAATTAATTGCAAAGCTTACACTCTATGTAAAAGGTGCTTCAGCGATCGATGGAATGTACTTTGGTAATCAAAAACAGAGTGAATTAGATCATATCCTTGAAGGTGAAACAGGGCTTCAGTTTATGGAAACAGTGATTCAGAGAGGTGACTGGACTAAATTAGCACAATTTTGGCAAGCTGGTGTTGATCAAATTCCTTGGAAAAAACTGCATGACCCCCGTCAACCTAAGCGGGTTCCACTACCGGTTTATCCTTTTACACGTGAACGCTATTGGATTGCAACTAGCGGTGATAAACATAGTATTAAGAAAGAAGTGGTTAAAGGACTTCATCCTTTATTGCAACAAAATACATCAACTTTTGAGGAACAAAGGTTCACGTTAACATTAACTGGACAAGAATTTTATCTTGCAGACCATCACGTCCATAATAATCAAGTATTACCGGGAGTTGTTTACATAGAAATGGCACGTGCTGCAGGTGAGCTTTCATATAACAAGCCTGTGAAGCAAATCAAAAATGTAATTTGGGAATCTCCAATTGTTGTGCAACAGGATCAAGAGCCACAGCCGGTATCGATTAGCTTGTACCCGCAACAAGCATATGCAGCTTTTGAAGTATGGACAGAAAAGCACCGAGGTGAAAGAACCATTCATGCGCATGGTGAGGTCCATTATGAAGAGAACAACAAGGGTGCAGATACAATTGAACTGGAAACAATTCGTTCCAGGTGCCAAACCGAGTGGCAGAGAGAAGCTTGTTATCAGCGTTTTAAATTAAATGGTTTTGATTATGGTGAAAGTTTTCAATCATTGATTAATCTCCGCTTTTCGAATGACGAGGCTTTATCAGAAATAGCGTTGTCTGACAAGGTACAAAACGGTGCAAAATCTTATATGTTACATCCAAGTTTATTAGATGGTGCTTTTCAATCCATATTGGGACTACTTGAAGAAAAGGGAAACAAGACTTATTTACCCTATGGTATGGAATCGTTAGTTATTTATGATTCGATTCAAGATGCACGCTATGTTCATGTGAAAGAAGAGAAAGGAAAAAACATAAACGATCATGAACGTGAGTTTAAGATTGTTATTACAGATCAAGTTGGAAGGGTATTAGCTATTATAGAGAATTTTACTATACGTCAAAGCCTATCCTTTCACAGAAAGTCAGAAACACAAGTCGGTACTTTTTATTTGAGTTGGGAAGAACAACCTCAAGTATCTTCACCAGGTATTCAACTAAAAGGTGATATCTTACTGTTTGCCCCGGATGAAAGGATATTTCAGAAATTAAAATCTAAGTTGGAAAAAGAAGCTTTCGAAGCAAGGGTGCGACTCGTACAACCAGGAAATGCCTTTGATGTACAGGGAGATGAAATATATTATGTTAATCCTTCTTCTAAAAAGGATTACTTAAACTTGTTTAATCACTTGATTACTAACGGATTCAAGCCAAATAACATCATTCATGTATGGTCACAAGCTAAGGATGATTATAGTAAGGAAGGAATAAAGGCAAGGTTAGATTATAGTGTGTATTCACTGCTTTATATTGCTCAAGCAATCATGACTCATAAACTTAAGCAAACAGTAGATATAATGTATATCTATTATGAGCAGGAAGGACAATCACTTTATGCTGCAAACAGTGGCTGGCTCAAAACATTGGCAGAGGAAAATCCTATGTTTCGATGTAAGAGTGTTGCCACAGACATAGATCCAAATCATAAGATTGATCATTGGCTAGAAGAAACATGTATCGATCAAACAATAGCAGAAGTTCGCCTAACAGAAGGCAAGCGTTGGGTAAAAAGGATACAAAAAACAATAAGTAATCAGGGTGTTTCACCAGCAGCTAATGATCGTTTACCGATTAAGCAGAATCGCACTTATTTAATTACGGGTGGCACAGGAGGATTAGGAATTATATTTGCTAAGTATTTAGCTGAAAAAACGAATGGCAAGGTTCGACTGATTCTTACTGGACGCTCGCCTCTAACAGCTGAAAAACGTTCACAGCTTCATGAGGTTGAACAGTATGGTGCAGATGTAGAATATCGACAAGCTGATGTTTCGAATCGTGAAGATGTTTTAGAGCTAATATCAGATATTAAGGAAAGGCATGGAGGAATAAACGGAATTATCCACAGTGCTGGCGTGTTACGGGATGGCTTTGTATTGAAGAAAACCGCTGCTGATATGGATGCTGTTCTTGGTCCAAAGGTTTACGGGACAATTTGGTTAGATGAAGCTACACGTTACGAAGCATTAGATTTCTTTGTCCTTTTTTCCTCACTCAGTTCAGAACGCGGCAATCCGGGTCAAAGTGATTATGCATATGCAAACGCATTTTTGGATGCACTAGCTCATCAACATAAACGGGAAGATAGACCAACCCATACAATTTCTATTAATTGGCCTCTGTGGCGTGAAGGAAGAATGCATGTTAATCCTGAAGTTTTACATTTATTAGAGAAGAGAATGCCCGGAATTGTACCTTTAAGTACTCCAAATGGCCTTGCCGTATTTGAAAAAGGCCTAATGAGTTCTGAGTCACAACTCATTGTTGTCGAAGGTTATGCATCAGGGTTAGACAAACTGTTTATTTCATCAAAGCAAGAAGTAGGGACCGGCATTTCTGTAAAGCCGATTTTAGATCATAACCAATATAAGATGCCGCTTGAAAATTATCTTAAAAAGATTCTTTCAGAAGAAACAAAATTATCTGTTTCACAGATCTCGGCAACTGAAGAATTAGAAGATTACGGAATTGACTCAGTAATGGTGATGAACATGACTCGTGTCCTAGAGAAGGATTTTGGAGAATTATCAAAGACGTTGTTTTTTGAATACCAGACAATCCAAGAGCTGCATGATTATTTTATGACATCTCATCAGTCAAAAGTACAGGAGCTTTTCAGCCATTCAGTTTCACGGAATCCGTCGACGACTAATACATTCGAGACAAGTAGTACAAAACAGTATAAGAATAAAGAGGTAAACCGTTCACGATTCATCGGTGAACATGGTAAACAGAATGACTCGGGACATAAATATAGCAGAGAAGAAATCGCAATTGTCGGATTAAGCGGACGCTATCCGATGGCTGAGAATATAGACCAGCTATGGGATAACTTAAAGGAGGGGAAAGACTGTATAAGTGAAGTACCGGCTGATCGTTGGGATCATACTAAGTTTTTTGACTACGATAAACAGAAAAAAGGAAAAACCTATAGTAAGTGGGGCGGCTTTATGGACGATGTGGATAAATTCGATCCATTAGTCTTTAATATTTCTCCACGTGAAGCCAAGCAAATGGATCCTCAGGAAAGACTGTTTTTACAGACGGTGTGGCATACGATGGAAGATGCCGGATATACAAAAAAACAATTAAACAAGTACCGGGTAGGTGTATTTGTTGGGGCTATGTATGCACATTATCAGATGTTTGGGGCTAACCAGGACATGACAGGTCAAGATATACCCGCATCGTCGTTTGCTTCAATTGCAAATCGTGTTTCGTATTTCTTTAATTTCCATGGCCCAAGTATTGCATTGGATACAATGTGTTCATCTTCCTTAACAGCTATACATTTGGCTTGTAAAAGCATTCAACTTGGCGAAAGTGAAGTTGCCTTTGCTGGAGGGGTGAATGTATCGATCCATCCTCATAAATATTTATTACTTGGCCAAGGCAAATTCGTTTCAACTGATGGGAAATGCCGTTCATTTGGTGAAGGGGGAGATGGGTATGTGCCTGGTGAAGGTGTTGGAGCTGTATTACTCAAACCGCTTAGTAAAGCTATCCAAGATGGCGACCAAATTTATGGAGTAATTAAATCAAGCACCGTCAATCATGGTGGAAAAACGAATGGTTACTCCGTACCGAATCCAAATGCACAAGCAGATTTATTGGCTCAAGCGTTTAAAGAAGCATCGATTGACCCGCGTCATCTCAGTTATATTGAAACTCACGGAACTGGAACTGCTCTTGGCGATCCAATTGAAATCACAGGATTACAAAAGGCGCTTGAACCGTATAACAAAGAAAAAGGGTCTTGTTCAATTGGATCTGTGAAGTCAAACATTGGACACTTAGAATCTGCAGCAGGTATTGCCGGATTAACAAAACTGCTGCTGCAGCTTAAACATAAGCAATTAGTTCCATCAATCCATACCGATGTCCTTAATCCAAATATTAATTTTGCTGCCTCACCTTTTTATGTACAAAGAGAGTTAAGCGATTGGAAAGCTGAAGATTCTCCAAGGCTTGCTGGTTTAAGTTCATTTGGTGCAGGAGGTTCTAATGCTCATTTAATTGTAGAAGAGTGGACAGAAACCCAAGCAAATCATAGAAGTGATGAGTCTAATGCAGTTCACCCGCAGCTCATCGTGTTGTCAGCAAAAAATAAGAAAAGTCTTAAGCGCTATGCTCAGAAGTTGGTTGACTTTCTAAATAAACAAAATCGTCTGAAGAATGTTGATTTTCCGCTGCCTCAAACATTTATTCATGATATTCGCCAGGCAGTAGCACGTGTAATCAATGTGGATGTACAGGAAATTGCTTTTGATGAAGAACTGACAGACTACGGCTTTGACCAAGCGATGATTGCCCAGTTAGCCCAAGCATTAAGTCAATTGCTGCAAATTGAGGTTCAACCGTATGTATTCTATGAGAATAATAGTTTAAAAGAATTAGTGCATGACTTGTGGAAAATAAATAAACAGGTGCTCGTTAATCAGTATGATCAGACTATTAATATTGAACATTCAAAAAATGAGCCATTATTAATGGATATTGTTCATACATTACAAGTTGGTCGTGAAGCAATGGAAGAACGTCTTGCGTTTATTGTAAACAGTACAGACGAATTACGTGAAAAACTTGAGCAGTATGTAAATGATCAAAAAATTCCGGAGTTTCTCCAGGGAACTGTGAAAAAAGGAGAGGAAAGAATTCAGCTATTTGACGAAGATGAGGATAGCCAAGAGCTGATTAAGACCTGGGTTCATAAAGGGAAATTAGAGAAGCTTGCTCTTTTGTGGGTAAACGGTGTTGATATAGATTGGACACAAATGAATGCATCTAATGGTGCGCGGAGAATTTCATTACCTGGCTATCCATTCGCTCGTGAACGCTACTGGATTGAAATGATTGAAGGGACACGAGAAAACAATGGCACTCATGCAATTTCTCACCCGTTAATCGATCAACTTGACCGAAAATTAAGTTTGGGCGAGAATGGGTTAGTTTTCATAAAAAAGCTGTCTCGACAATTACAGGTTGTTCATGATCACCAGGTAAAAGAAAAGGCGATGCTGCCGGGTGCTGCCTATTTGGAAATGGTATTAGCTGCTTGTCAAGAAATCGATCCAAAACAATCATATGAATTACATGAGGTTGTTTGGAAGAAACCAATCATTATCCATTTTGAACCGTTAGAGATTCGTTTGATATTGAGGGAGTTTGAACATTCATGGCATTTTGATATCCAAAGTAATCATAACGAACAATTTGTTACACATGCGACAGGAAAAGTAATTGTCATGGACTCTAATCAAGAAAAAGATCTATTCAACCATATTGTTCCTTCAGAAGTTAAGATAACAAGTACACACCAGTATGAACGGAAAGAAATATATGAACATTTTGGTGCAATAAATTTACAATATGGTCCTTATTTCCAAGTCATTAAAAAGCTGTGGGGGAACGACAGAGAAGCACTTGGCCAGCTGGAATTACCTGAAAATGTTCAATTAGAGCAGCATGCTTTTATTCTTCCGCCAAATCTACTTGACGGTGCTTTACAGACAATATCAGGCATTAAAAGGCCTGACAACAGTAACAAGGATACACTTGTACCTTTTGCTGTTGAGAAGCTGGTCTATCTAAATACATTGCCATCAGTTGTTTATGCCTATGTTGAACAGAAACAAGCAATGCTATTTGACATTGCCCTTGTTGATGAATATGGGAAGGTTTTTGCAAAATTGGTTGGTGTCGAAGTTAGAGTCTTGCCGGATGAACATAATAATGTTCCAACAGCTGATATTTCCTTAGTTCCGTTCAAAGGGGAAGAAACAGAATTAGCAAAATCCGAAGAGGTAAAAGAAGGTTCAATTGATTCAAGTGACCTGGTCTTAAAGGTAGAGCAAACCATCACGAATGCTTTAGTAGCGGTTTTGCAAATAGACTTACAAGAGTTTGATGATCATGCAGCATTTACTGACTTTGGTGTTGATTCTGTATTAGCGGTAGAAATTATTAATCGTATTAATATTGATCTTGCTATTTCACTGCGTACGACAGATCTGTTCAATTATGTATCGATTCGTGCTTTAGTTGATTATATAATAGAAGAATTTGTTGATGAACTGACAAGTGTTCAACTTCAGATTTTGTCTAATATAGAATCAAAGGTTATACAGCAAGAAGATGCTGACTTGCATATTGAAGGAGAACAATATGTTGAGCAACTTACAACAATAAATCAAAATAAGCAAGTTGAATATCCAAATTCAAACCTGACAGAAAATAATCAGTCAAGTGCTCTAGATGAAATTGCGATTGTTGGTATGTCAGGACAGTTCCCTGGAGCAAAGAATCTAAATGAGTTCTGGGAGAATCTTGTGAATGGTAAAAATACTGTAAACCAAGTCGAGAGATGGGAAGAGGACGATTTTTATAGTCCTGATCGCAGGCAAGCAGATAAGAGTTATTCAAAGTGGATGGGGCAATTAGCCGATATTGATCAATTTGATCCTCTATTCTTTAATATTTCACCTAAAGAAGCCGACATGATTGATCCGCAACAGCGTCTCTTCCTTATGGAAGCATGGCGTGCATTAGAAGATGCAGGCTATTCTCAGCAGGCATTACAGAATCAGAAGTGTGGTGTGTTTGTTGGATGTGGTTCAGGCGATTATATGGATATGATGAAAGAACATGACATACCACCTAGTGCCTACCAGTTTATGGGGAATGATGAATCGATTCTGCCTGCTCGTATTTCATACTTTCTAAATTTAAAAGGCCCTAGTTTAGCGATCAATACAGCTTGCTCATCATCTTTAGTAGCTGTCCATTTAGCTTGTGAAAGCATCAGAGCAGGTACGAGTGATATGGCGTTAGCCGGAGGTATCTCGATCCTTAATACACCGCGCGTCCATGTTTTAGCGAGTCGGGCCGGCATGTTGTCACCGGAAGGACAGTGCAAGGCATTTGATAATAGTGCAAATGGTTTTGTTCCAAGTGAAGGTGTAGGTGTTGTTGTACTGAAGCCAATTAAGAAGGCAATAGCCGATGGCGATCATATATATGGTGTTATCAAGGGCTCAGGAATTAACCAAGACGGAAAAACAAATGGCATTACAGCCCCAAGTGCACCATCACAAACTGCCCTTGAACTGGAAGTCTATAAGAAATATCAAATCAATCCAGCTGATATTAGTTATGTAGAAGCTCATGGCACAGGTACGAAGCTAGGCGACCCAATTGAAATTGATGCTTTAACGAATGCCTTTAAAGCCTATACACAAAAGAACCAATATTGTGCGATTGGATCAGTAAAAAGTAACATCGGACACGCTTTACCAGCAGCAGGAATTGCAGGTTTGTTAAAAATCTTACTTAGTCTTAAGAATAAGCAAATTGCACCAACCTTATTAATTGAGAAAGAAAATGAACACATTGCATTTGAAAAAACACCATTTTATGTCAATAAAACATTAAAGAAATGGCAAAATGAAAATGGAAAGCGGCGTATGTCGGCAATTAGCTCATTCGGATTTAGTGGTACAAATGCGCATATGGTGATCGAGGAAGCACCGCCTGTCAAATCAGGGAAGGCAAAGCCGAATCACGGGTATCTGATCACTCTTTCGGCTAAAACTGAGTCGGCGTTACAAAGTAAAATTCGAGAGCTCCATGAATTCTTAAAACGAGAGGAAAACGATGACCTGGTTATACAAGATCTTGCCTACACCTTGCATATCGGCCGAAGTCATTTTGCTGTCCGTGCTGTATTTGTGACGTCAACTCTTTGGGAACTAAAGGCACAATTATCGGCTGTGCTTTCAAATGGAACGTGTAACGACTTCAGACAACATAATCTTGAGCAGAATCCTGTACACCACCATAAGGATAGGAAGCAACAAGGGGAAGAGTTGCTTGTACAACTTGTGAAACAGCCTTTACAGCAAAGTGATGCCAGAGCAAAACTCTCTTTATTAGCGGATTTCTATATACAAGGGTATAACCTGGCTTGGGAAACTCTATATGCTGGTGAAGAATATCAGCGATTACCGTTACCAACTTACCCATTTGATTTACAACGGTGTTGGATACCAAATGCACCTTTAATCCATCAAAATGCACAGGAGATTGAAAGCAACATTGTAACGACGATTCATCATAGCCCGCATGTCGTTTTACATCAAACTGTTTCTGAAAATGACCCGATCGTTCGCGACCATCAAGTAGCTGATGAAAAACTATACCCTGGTGTGGGCTTCCTGCAGCTCGCTTATGAGGGAATACAACGTGCAGGCTTTTACAAAGGTGTCACGTTATCTAATGTGCTTTGGCTAAAACCATTATCTGTTAAGGAAAAGCCGGTTGAGTTAGAAGTTAGTGTACATTCAGATAATGAGAGAAATTATTATGAAGTGAAAAGTAAGGGAAATGATGAGAGTATTGTTCATGCTAGAGGAGAATTTATACCACTAAATAAAGCTGAGCAATCCAAGCTTCATCAATTATTACCCGTAACGGAAATTAAACAACGCTGTAGACTTTCTTTTTCTAAAAAAGATCTTTATGAACAGTTAACATCGATTGGGATGCACTATGGTCCTTATTTTCAAGCAGTAGAGGCAGTTTGGAGTAACGATAAAGAGGCACTGGGTTATTTGCAGCTAGCTCCGGCCTATGTACATGAGCTGAATGACAAACTGCTTCATCCAAGCATGGTCGATGCAGCTATGCATACGATTTCTGGTTTATTAGAAAGTGACCAGTTATTATTACCGTTTGGAGTTGATCAAATAGACTTTTACAGGAAGTTAGATTCACAGTCCTACGCGTATGTCACGAATGTGGGTAACTATCGCTATGATGTGTCTCTGACAGATTTAAATGGGAAAGTTTGTATCAAACTGCATGGTGTCACACTTGTACCGACAAAGAAAAAAACTGCAATTCAACAGGACTTTTATTATCAACCAAGCTGGATTGAGAATCCGCAGAAAGGAATCGAAAATCCTGTAAATAAAAAGGACGAGCATGTCCTTCTCATTCACCCGGCAGAAACAGCGGGATTACATTCTGCTTTAGTTGAAGAACATCCAAATGCACAGATCTATCGCATTCAATTTGGGGAACAAACGCAGAAGCTTTCTCCAAATGTATGGGAGGTTGATCCAGCTGATGATAGAGGGATTGGACGCATCTTATCTGAGTGGAAAAAAATAGATTTGATTTACTTCATGGGAGGAGTACAAGTAAATGCGTCTGTAGAAGATTTACATGTACTTGAGAAAAGTCAGCAAACAGGCATTCTTTCACTCTTCCGTTTAGTGAAGGAGTTAAATCGTCATCCAAGCGGTATGCACTCATTGACACTTAAAGTGATAACCAATGATATTTTCCCTGTGTATGCAGGAGATGAGGTTCGTCCAGAGAGTGCTAGTATACATGGCTTTACTAAATCTCTAGCCAAGGAATACCCGAGCTGGAATACGAAGCTAATAGATTTTAGTTTACGAGATATAATGCCTGACGAAGCAAATGCTCTTTCAAAGTTGGCAGGAGCTGTAGCAACAGAATCTGCTGACACAGAGGAAAAAGAGGTTGCAATTCGTCGAAGTAGGCGCTATGTACAAGCCTTGGAATCTGTTCAACTTCCACCTGCAAATAGCTCTCCTTTCAAACGAAATGGCTGTTATCTTATTCTAGGTGGTGCAGGCGGTATTGGCATGGAGCTTAGCCGCTATATTTCTGAACAGGTTCAAGCGAATCTTGTATTAATTGGACGGAGCCCTCTAGATAAAGAGCGTGAAGAGAAGCTTAATCAAATAAGAGAAAATGGTTCTGAGGTTCTCTATTTACAAGCAGACGCGCTTAACCTTGAGAGTATGCAGCAAGCCGTTAATAAAGCAAAAGAGAAGTTTGGCGTGATAAACGGTGCAATTCATTCAGCCATTGTGTTACGTGATAAAATCATCGCCAACATGACTGAAGATGATTTACGGGCAGCACTGGATACTAAAGTGCAAGGTAGTTACATTCTGCACCTTGTCCTGAAAAATGAACCATTAGACTTTATGTTATTTTTCTCTTCTGTTCAGTCATTTTCGGGTAATCCGGGACAAAGTAATTATGCTGCCGGTTGTACGTTTAAAGATGCATTTGCTCAAGCTTTAATGAAAAAGGAATCGTACCCTGTACGTATTATTAACTGGGGGTACTGGGGAACTGTTGGAATCGTATCATCCGGGGATTATAACAAACGCTTAGCACAGCAGGGAGTTCAGTCAATTTTACCGGAGGAAGGAATGGAAGCGATCGTTCGCGTCTTGTCAAATCGCTTACAGCAAGTGATCCCGTTTAAAGCTGATAAGCGTGTATTAGAACAACTCGGCATTGATACGAAGAGTACAGTTATACTGCTTCCGGAGCAACCTAGCCATTTGAAAAGGGGAGTCAAACTAACTGAGATGCCAAAGATGGCTCCTGGTCATGCTCATCATATCAAACAAGCCTTTGAACATTTGGCCGCATTTGGGGGATTGCTATTATTAAATTCCTTTAAACAATTAGGGGCATGGGCCCAAACAGGAGAACAAGATACGATTGATGGTCTGCAAAAACGATTAGGAATTGTTCCTAAGTATCGACGCTTGCTATCTGCGGGCATTGATATGCTGGAGCGCTTAGGTTTTGTTGAAAAATCAGGTAACGACCTTATTTCTTCATCTAAAATAACAGCACCGGATATTATTGAAGCGCTCGGCCAACTTGAGAGACGTAAACAGGAACTAGCTGCAACGTATCCTGAAATTCAAGCCCATCTTAATTTATTGTGGACATGTTATACAAGATATCCAGATATTCTAACAGGACGTGTTCCTGCAACAGACATTATGTTCCCGAACACATCTATGGAACTCGTTGAAAATATTTATAGAAATAATAAGATGGCCGACTATTATAACCAGTTAGTTGTCAAAAGCATTCAAACTTATTTACAGCAGACGCTTAAAGAATTAAACAGTAAGCAAAAGGTGAAAATTCTTGAAATTGGTGCAGGAACAGGTGGGACTAGCGCACATGTCTTTGAGGGGATTCGCTCTTATGGTAAACACTTGGAATACGTCTATAGTGATATCTCTTTTGGATTTACTCAATATGGTAAGCGCAGATTTGGTCTGGATAATCCTTTCGTGGAATTCAAAGTACTTGATGTTGAAAAAGATGTTATCGAACAAGGATTTACATTAGGAGAATACGACATCATCTTAGCAACGAATGTCCTACATGCTACAAGTAACTTATCAACTACGCTTCACCATATAAAGAGCTTACTTAAAACAAACGGTTGGTTAATCGTTAATGAAACAACACAAGTACATGATTTTGCTACATTGACATTTGGGTTACTAGACGGTTGGTGGCTATATGAAGACAGTCAGAACCGTTTACCAAACTCACCGTTGATTCATCCATCTACATGGGAACGCTTATGTAAGGAAATAGGATATGAACAATTTCAAGTTTTAGGTGAGGTAGGGTTAGGCCAAAACGTTATGATTGCTAAGAGTAATGGTCTAATAAGACAAAATATAAATGAAATTCGGATGATTGAAGATTCGTCACAACATGTAGCTGTAGCATCTGATCAAGTGGAGGAGTTAAACCTATTAGCATCTAAATTGGTAAATGACAAGAAGAATGAGAATGATCAATTCGAAAGAGCGCTGTACATTGAACAAATTATCCGAGCAAGTATGGAAGAAAAATTAGGTATTAGCGCTAGTGATATTCAACTAGATAAAGATTTCTCAGCCTATGGAATTGACTCAATCTCAGGTGTCGACCTCATTAACCATCTAAATGATCAGTTAGGGATCGTGATGAGAACAACGGTCTTGTTCGATTACAAAACGGTTCACGAACTAGTCGAATATATCTGTGAGCAATATAGCGATCTATTAAAAGAACAAAATCAGACAATAATCGGTTTGACGTCTAACACAGATATCCACGATCAGGAGGATGAAATTGATAGGATTGGTGAGATTGAAATACATCATTATATCATCGGAAAAGTTGTCGAAAGTTTAGAAGAAATACTCGGTGTTAATGGAGAGACCATCCAACTTGAAAAGCCGTTTTCAGCATTTGGGATTGATTCTATTTCGGGAGTCAATGTCATTAACACACTCAATGACAAACTAGGTATCGTGCTAAGGACAACTGTTCTCTTTGATTATAGTAATGTAAAAGAACTTTCGTCATATATCAAAGAAAAACATGGCAGAGAGATTAATAAAGAGTTACCTATAGATGAATCAGAAACTGCAGATGTATCTGATTCAGTAACAAGTAACAATGAAAATTTACTTCAAAAATTAGCTAAAGGTGAACTTTCAACAAATGAAGTCATTAACTTGTGGAGGTGATTAATTTTGAAAATTAATCCGAACGATTTAACGGCCATTCTTGGAATGATTGAGAGGGGAGAGATCTCCCCTCAGGATGGTTACCAACTAATTGGTAAGCTTGAGCAAAATCAGCAACAGGCAGAAGGGTTTCAATCGGTTGTCTTAACAAGACCAGGTCACACCAAGGATATTGCACTTCATCCACTTTCTCCTTCAGAACCCGAAGAAGGAGAAGTACAAATATTAGTTAAAGCATTCTCTTTAAACTTTGGTGACCTCCTGTGTGTAAAAGGCTTGTATCCAACCATGCCGGCTTATCCATTTACTCCAGGCTTTGAAGTTTCCGGTGTTGTTATGAAAACAGGTGCTAATGTTTCACATGTTAATCCCGGTGATGAAGTTATTGGCTTGATGGGAGATTCCATGGGGGGACAAAGCAGTGTCGTGACAATTCCTGAACAACTTGTGGTGAAAAAACCAGCCAATGTTTCTCACGAAGAGGCATGTGCTTTTCCAATTGTGTTCACCACAATGTATCACGTTTTTGAAACAGCCAAAGTTCAAAAAGGTGATAAGCTGCTGATTCAGACAGCTGCAGGTGGTGTAGGGCTTATTGCTGTTCAATTGGCGCAGTTAATTGGTGCTGAATGCTATGCAACGGCAGGATCTCAAGAGAAGCTTGACTATTTGAAAAATATGGGTGTCAAACATCTAATAAATTACCGACAAGAGGATTTCGCTGAAAAAATTCAGGAACTTACTGAGGGAAAAGGCGTCGATGTCGTGATCAATACGCTTGCTGGTGATGCTATTCAAAAAGGACTAAATAGTCTAGCACCTGGCGGACGCTATATGGAAATAGCCATGGTAGGACTGAAGTCTGCAGAGAAGTTTGACTTGTCTAATTTAGTTGATAACCAAACATTTCATAGTGTTGATCTGCGTCGTCTTGTTTCTAAACAGCCAGAGCTCATACAAAAATACCTTGGTGTTATGTCAAACGTTTTAGCAGATGGTGCTATAAAGGCGACGGTTGGGAAAGTTTTTAATATGGCTAAGATAAACGACGCATATCAATGGTTAGAAAAGCGTGAGAATATTGGCAAGGTTGTTGTTGTACCGGAAACTGGAGGATTAGCTTCGGAATTAATACCAAGCTATAAACCGGCCGAAGCTTCCGATGTAAAGACATCAAACTCTTCTTCCAAAAACTTTTTTACGAACAATAAGGAGGAGAGACCGATTTTAGCTAATGGAAATAGCCAACAAGAAAATAAAGATGATATAGCTATAATCGGTATTTCATGTCGCGTTTCAGGAGCAGCGGATGTTGATACTTTTTGGTCAAACCTTGCAAACGGTCATAGTACAATTCGCGAAGTTCCGGCTGATCGTTGGAGCTCTGAAGAATTTTATGATACCGACCCGCATAAATTGGACAAAACGAATAGTAAATGGGGTGGATTCTTAAAGGATGTCGACCAATTCGATGCTTTCTTCTTTAATATGTCAGGAAAAGAAGCAGAAATGACCGATCCGCAACAACGCATTTTCCTAGAAGAAAGTTGGTTGGCTTTAGAAGATGCCGGTTATGCTAACGACGAAATTAGTCATAAAAAATGTGCGGTCTTTGCAGGTGTAGGTAACTCTGATTATATGATGCATTTCAATAATGGGGTTGAACCTCAATCTCTTTGGGGAACAGAAAGTTCGATTCTGCCAGCTCGTATCTCTTATTTTCTTAACCTTAAAGGGCCGAGTGTCACGGTGAATACAGCTTGCTCTTCATCTCTGGTGTCAATTCATCTAGGATGTCAGAGTATCCTGAATGGTGATAGTGACATGGCGCTTTCAGGTGGTGTTTTTATCTCTAATACGCCGTATTTTCATATTGCAGCCAGTAATGCGGGCATGCTTTCAAGTGATGGAAAATGCAAAACGTTTGATGATCGTGCCAACGGTTTCGTGCCTGGTGAGGGCTGCGGTGTCGTTGTGCTTAAATCATTGGAGGCTGCTAAGCGTGATGGAGATCGTATTTACGGTGTTATTAAAGGTTCAGGTATTAATCAAGACGGGAAAACGAACGGGATTACAGCACCAAGTACACTGTCACAAACTGAGCTGGAGTTAGCTGTTTATCAAAAGGCAGGCATTAATCCTGAGGATATTAGCTATGTGGAAGCACATGGTACTGGAACAAAGCTTGGCGATCCGATTGAAATTGAGGCTTTGACAAATTCTTTTAGACAATTTACCGATAAAAAGCAATTTTGTGCAATTGGATCTGTTAAAACGAATATTGGTCATACATCCGCTGCAGCCGGTGTGGCAAGTGTGATTAAAGTTTTGATGGCATTTAAACATCGACAATTACCGCCTTCTTTAAATTGTACTACCTATAATCAACATATTGATTTTCCTAATAGTCCTTTTTTCGTTAACAAAGAGTTACGCGACTGGGAACATCAAGACAATAAGCCGAGGATAGCTGCCATTAGCTCATTTGGATTTAGCGGGACTAATGCTCATATTGTTATCGAAGAACCGCCGAGTGAAGAGTCCTGGGAACAAGATCAAGCAAAAGAAATGAAAGCAGGGTATTTTATTCCCATTTCTGCAAAAACAGAGAAATCACTAAAGCAGCGTGTGGAGGATCTTTTACAGTGGTGCCAAAACAAGACCGAACAAGGTGAGAATATTAACCTGACAGATCTCAGCTATACATTGTGCCAAAGACGAGGGCATTTCCCACTTAGAACAGCATGGATAGTTCGCGATTTGAATGAACTTCAAACCAAACTGCAAAACTTTGATTTACAAAAAGAAGCGGTTAAATCAAAACTATCAATTCACCATGAACAAAATAGGCAAAAAAAGTTAATAACGGAAATGAAGAATATAACCGGTACAGAATATGTTGAGCATCTTGAGAAACTAAAAGAGTTTTATAAGCAAGGTGATGTTATTGAATGGAAAGCCTTGTTCAATGGGGTTCATCATAAGTTAATCTCATTGCCAGCTTATCCATTTGACCGGGAACGCTACTGGCATCAAGATCATGAAATAAAGTTGGAAAGTGCAAAAGCATATTTGCACCCACTGATTGAAGTCAATACTTCAAGTTTAAAGGAGCAGCGATACAGTACGCACTTCACTGGAGAAGAATTTTATTTGAGAGATCATCAGGTAGCAGGTTCTCATATTTTACCTGCAACCGCCTATATTGAACTAGCCCGTGCCGCTGGTGAGCTTTCAAGTGAAGGCAGTGTTGTAAAACTTAACAATTTGACTTGGATCAACCCATTCATTTTATCCGAAGAAGAATCAGCGAATCACCTACACATCAGCTTATATCCGCAGGAAGATCGTGTTATTGGCTTTGACATTTTTAGTGGTGATAATCAAAAAGAAAGCATCCTTCATGCTGAAGGGATGCTCTCACTAGAAAAACAGTCTGCTGAACGAGAGATTATGGATATGGAAGAATTTCTTTCACCTGTTGAGATTAAATCACGCTGTAAATCGATACCGAATAGCGGATCATTATATGAATGGTTTTCCGAACACGATCTCGTCTATGGGAAGAGCTTTCAGACGATCGACGAACTATATATTGGTAATCGAGAAGCACTTGCACTGTTGAAACTTCCCGAAATAGTGTCTTACAGTCATGAAGACTTTAAGCTTCATCCGAGCATCCTTGACGGTTCTCTTCAAACAATAATTGGGACGATATATGGAAAAGGAGAACATGAGGGGGATTTGTATCTTCCTTTTGCACTAGAAAGTTTAGAGATTTTTCATCCAGTTACAAGCAGTTGCTATGCTTATGTGACACAGCCTGAAGATGATCCAACAGCATATAACATATATCTTGCGGATCAAAGCGGAAAAATACTGGTACGAATGTTACAACTAAAGGTACGGAAACATGTTGATCAATCACGAACTGAGGATACGTTGTTTTATCAACCAAGCTGGGATCTTCAACCTCTAGCCAGTGAATCTAAAGAACCGACGACTAGTTTATTAGGTGATGTGATTATTTTTGATCATCATGAACAACTATATCGTGAATGGATCCGGAGCCAGCATGAAAACTTAGGTAATTCTAGTCGTGTCGTGCTTGTACAACCAGGAGCAAGTTTCAAAGTCATAGATACCACTCGTTTCGTCCTAAACCCGGAAGATAGTGAGCAATATCAGATGCTGCTTGATACATTGATGGAGAAGGAAATTCAACCAAAATTCATTCTCTATAAATGGTCGTATCAAGAAAACCTAAGTAGTTATGAGCAGCTGGAGAATGTTTTGACTAATGGGATTTACTCATTGTTTCATTTAACCCGATCATTAATGCAAAAGCAAAAAGGTATAGAATCTATCCGGCTGATTTATAGTGATACGAATCAAGGGGAAGCACATCCTGCTAACATAGCTGTTTCTAGTTGGTTACAATCATTAGTCCATGAGAATCCCAGATTTCAATACAAATATATAGAGCTAGATAATCAGATAAATAAGCCGAGGCTTTGGATTCAAGAGTTTGCTGCACTTAATTCCCAATTAGAAGCGCCTAAACATATTGACTATGTGTGCTATCAGTCAGGCGAGCGTAGGGCGTTAGTCATGCGTCCTCATAAATTGATCAATCAAACTGAACATGAGCTAAAAGGAGTGTCGTTTAGGAAAAAAGGGACATATGTCATTACCGGCGGACTTGGAGGCGTAGGCTTAACTGTCGCTAACTACCTGGTCACGAAATTTCAAGCTAAATTAGTACTTACCGGGCGTTCTGCTATCACCATTGAACAACAATCATACTTGCATAAATGGGAAATGCTTGGGTCAGAGGTGATCTATCATCGAGCTGACATAAGTAAAAAAGAAGATGTTAATGCACTTTTGGCAGCAGCTAAAGAAAGATTTGGCAACATTCATGGAATCATCCATTCAGCGGGCGTGCTTCATGATGGACTAATCATAAATAAGTCATTAGAGTCTATGAAAAACGTTTTTGCTGCAAAGGTGTATGGTACTTGGTGGCTAGATGAAGTAACACGTGATGAGTCGTTGGACTTCTTTGTTTTATTCTCATCCTTAGCATCTATTTTCGGTAATCTAGGTCAGAGTGACTATGGCTATGCTAATGGATTTTTGGATGCGTATGTTGGTTATCGAGAGAGTCTACGTGACAAAGGACAGCGCCACGGTAGAACTGTGACATTGAATTGGCCATCGTGGCAGACTAAAGGAATGCAACTGGATCCGTTCATAGAGGAAATGATGACGGAGCAAGGGATGTACCCATTATCAAAACAAAAGGGATTAAAAGCGTTAGAGACTGCTTTACTAACAGATGAAAGTGGTCAGTGGCTGGTATTAAATGGTGACAAAAATAAGTTACAGCAGTTACTGGTTAATAATCCAACAACCGGTAATAATACCATCCCTCATGAAGTTACGATAGATAAATATAAAACAAGTGAGAATACATTATTTTACTATCAGAAGATGCAAGAATACTTGATTGGTATTCTTGCAGAAGAAACCCGGATTCCGGTTGCTAAAATTGAATGTCAAGAGCCGCTCGAAATATATGGAATTGACTCGGCGATGATCGTCAACTTGACACGGGTACTTGAACGAGATTTTGGCAAGCTCTCAAAGACATTGTTCTTTGAATATCAGACGATTGAAGAATTAGCTGCTTTTTTTGCGGAACAGTACCAAAATCAGTTAACTCAATTATTTGGGTCAAACCCTGAAAAGCATACTGAATCTAAATTGCAGGTCAAAGTGACAAAAAAGGAAAGTATAAAAACGGCTGAACAAAGACGAAATAGATTTATAAGGGAATCCTTTCCGCTTCATCCTTCAACTGAAAGGCAAATAGATGATCCAGTAGCTATTATAGGTGTCAGCGGCCGTTATCCGATGGCTGATAATGTTGATGAATTTTGGGAGAATCTTAAAAGCGGTAAGGATTGTATTACGGAAATTCCAGAGGAAAGATGGGACAAAGAGAGGAGTATTAGTGAAAGTAAATGGGGGGGCTTTATCAATGATGTAGACAAGTTTGACCCGCTCTTTTTTAATATATCACCGCGAGAAGCAGAGCTAATGGATCCGCAGGAACGACTTTTCTTGCAATCAGTATGGCATACGCTTGAAGATGCAGGTTATACGCATACTGCGTTAAAGAAAAGTCGTACAGGGGTTTTTGTTGGGGTTATGTATGGCCTGTATCAAATGTATGGCACGCAAAATGTATTTAACGGTGAAGGGTATGTTCCAAGCTCTTCATATGCTTCGGTCGCTAATCGTGTTTCATACTATATGGATTGGACAGGTCCGAGTATGGCGGTAGATACGATGTGTTCTTCTTCCTTAACTGCATTACATCTAGCTTGTAAAAGTATTCAAGAAGGTGAGGTTGAGACTGCTATAGCGGGGGGAGTTAATCTATCCATTCATCCTTATAAGTATCATTTGTTAAGCCAAGGTAGTTTTACTTCATCTGACGGACGATGCCGTAGCTTCGGTGACGGCGGTGACGGATACGTTCCCGGTGAAGGAGTAGGTTCTGTGTTACTCAAACCGCTTAGTAAAGCTTTGGCTGATGGAGATCAAGTATATGGTGTGATCAGGGGAAGTGCGATCAATCATGGTGGAAAAACGAACGGCTTTACTGTTCCTGATCCAAATGCTCAAGCAAATGTGATGAAAGAAACTCTGCGAAAAGCAAACGTAGAACCTGAGCAGATTAGTTATATTGAGGCACATGGAACAGGGACCGCGCTTGGTGATCCGATTGAAATCTCCGGATTGGCGAAAGCCTATAGTACACAACATGGTAAACGACAATACTGTGCTATAGGGTCTGTTAAGTCAAATATTGGTCATGCCGAGTCTGCGGCAGGAATTGCTGCTCTTACCAAAGTCCTTTTGCAAATGAAGCATCGCAAACTTGTTCCGTCTTTACATTCGGAAACCTTAAATTCGAATATAGATTTTGCGGATACACCGTTTTATGTACAGCGTGAAATCCAGGATTGGCATCCCTCACAAGGAGCTGACACAAAATTAGATAAACCAAGACTTGCTGCAATTAGTTCTTTTGGAGCAGGGGGTTCAAATGCCCATATCATTATTGAAGACTATGAAAGAAGACCAGTAGAAGAAGTAGTGGGGCCGTATAAGCAAATCTTCATTCTATCAGCGAAGGATCAAGAAAGCCTGAAATCTTATGCTGGAAAGTTACGTGACTATATACGTGATGCCTCACCGCAGAACTTTCAGCAAATTGCCTATACGTTGCAAGTAGGGCGAGAACAAATGGCGGAAAGACTAGCGATAGTTGCGTCTGATCTTGATGAACTCGCAAGCAAACTCGATCACTTCTTAGCGGGAGATAGCCGCAGTCGCGGGATCTATAGCGGCAACCTTGAAAGAGATTCGGTTATTGATGTTTTAGGACGAGGAAAAATGGCTCAAGAATTTGTTAAAGCGATCATAGCTGATAAAGAAACTGCAGAAATTGCAAAGCTTTGGTCTGTTGGCGTGGAGATTGACTGGGATCTATTTTATCCGGCAGTCAAGCCACAACGTATCTCACTACCTGGTTATCCATTTAAACGCGAACGTTACTGGGTAGACATTCAAGAAGAACCAAAGACAGTTTCAACAAAGTCCATGCTAACAAATGAAAGGAAATCAGTGGTTGTACAAACACCTGCACCGATAACTCTTTCAGATGATGGTCTTTTAAAGAAAGTGGTCAATGATCTACACCAGACGGCAGCATATCTTATTAAGATAGAACCTGATCGTCTAGACATTCACGAAAATCTTGGGAATTTTGGTTTTGATTCTGTGACTCTAAAAGAACTGTCTCATGAACTGAGTTCTTTGTATAAAGTTGATGTCTTACCAACAGCTTTTTTTGAACAAAGTCATATTGCCGGAATAGCAGAATACATGCTCAAGGAGTTCAGGGAAGAAATACGATCTCACTATGAGTATGATCATGAAGAGGAACCTAACCAAAAAGTTGTGGAAGGAGAACCAACACAATCAGAAACATCGGTTTCCCAATCACAGCTTTACACTAATAATGAGCCCATTGCCATTATAGGTATGAGCGGTATGTTTCCACAATCCAAGGATTTGGAGGAATATTGGAGCAATTTAGTGAAAGGAAAAGATATGATTTCCGAAGTACCTGAAGATCGTTGGGATTGGAAAGAGTTTGCTGATAAAGCTGGTAAGCTCTATTCTTCTTCAAGATGGGGCGGCTTCATTGAGGATGTTGATAAGTTTGACCCGAGATTTTTTAATATTTCTCCTTATGAAGCTGAAATGATGGACCCGCAACAAAGATTGGCATTACAGACTGTTTGGAAAACAATCGAAGATGCCGGATATAAGGCTTCAGATTTTTCAGGACGTAATGTAGGGTTATTTGTTGGTGCTCAGTTCCAAGATTACCTGCAATTACTGCATGATGATGGGCAATTTAATGCTCAGATGGGAACTGGGAATGAGCTTTCTATTCTAGTGAATCGAATCTCTTATTTACTCAATTTTCATGGTCCAAGTGAACCTTATAACACGGCGTGCTCTAGTTCATCAGTTGCTATACATCGTGCGGTTCAGTCCATTCGAAATGGTGAAAGTGAAGTGGCAATTGCTGGTGGTGTTAGTTTAATATTAGCTCCTTATGGAATGATTAGTGCGGGGCAAATGGGCATTTTATCTCCAGATGGGCGTTGCAAAACATTGGCTGCAGATGCTAATGGTTATGTCAAAGGGGAAGGGATCGGTATGCTTATGCTTAAGCCGTTAAGTAAGGCAATTTCCGATAACGACCATATTTATTCCGTCATTAAAGGAACCGCAGTTAATCACGGTGGTAAAGCTAACTCGTTAACGGCACCTAATTCTGAAGCACAGGCGAACTTGTTAACAGCAGCCTATGAAGAAGCAGGCTTTGATCCTGAAACGATCAATTATATTGAATTACATGGTACAGGAACAGAACTTGGTGACCCTGTAGAAATAGAAGGTATTAAAAAAGCCTTCAAGCAATTAACACGTAAGCAAGGAAAGCCATTGACCAAACAAGCTTATTGTGGGATTGGCTCTGTTAAGACAAATATTGGTCATCTAGAGCCTGCATCAGGGATTGCAGGGATCATGAAGGTCATCCTTGCGATGCAAAATAAGAAATTGCCAGGAATCTTACATCTCAACAAGGTTAATCCGTATGTCAAGCTTGAAAACACACCATTCTATATTACTGATCAAACTCGTGATTGGAAACAGATGACAGATGCTAGTGGAAATAAAATTCCTCGACGGGCTGGAGTTAGTTCATTTGGTTTCGGTGGAGTCAATGCCCATATTGTCCTAGAAGAATATGAAGAGATTTCTGCTGAAGTTGAAACAGAATCTAGCAATCAGCTATTTGTATTGTCTGCAAAAAACGAACATCAACTAAAAGAATATGTGAAACTTTTCATTCATTTTATAGATAAGCAGACATATAGAGAGAATCATTCTTTCGTATCAAAAGGCAGCCTTCAAGCTGAATTATGTGACATTATAGCTGGTATCATTAATGTTAGTTCTGAGGATCTGGATGTGTTTGAGAACTTTGAAGATTATGGTTTCGGGGCTGTACAGTGGAATCGACTGCTAACCGAATTACACGTAAAGTATGGGATAGATATTCAGTCAGTATTGAATGTACAAAATGACTATCAATCAATTAGTGAGTTGACAGAGTTTTTACTAACCCTAGAACTAGGGGGAAGTGGAAACAGCATTGCGGTTAATAAAGATCAGCAGCGGCTGTTCACACGTTTGGCCTATACACTCCACCTTGGCAGAGAGGAAATGAATACACGAATCGCCACTGTAGCAAAGAGTCTTTCAGATCTTGTAACGAAGCTGCAGGATTATGTAAAGGGAATAGAAAATATTGATGGATTCTATTTCGGGAAAGTTGTCTCTACAAGGGGATTAAATGAACAGAGCGCGGGTAATGCATCCGAAATTGACCGTCTATTGCAGGGAAAAGATTTATATGCCCTCGCTAAAAGGTGGACAGAAGGTGCACACATTAATTGGAAGACATTATATGACAATCTAACGATCCAACGTATCCCGTTGCCGACTTATCCATTTGCCAAGGAGAGTTACTGGGCACCAAAATCTAAACCAACAGCAAAAGGTGCACAGTCGGAACAATCATTAATGGCTATGACCGAGTTAGAATTAGCTGTTACTAGTAACAATACCTTAGGAGCACAATCAGACAAAGCTATTAGCCACAAGCAGATTATCCAAATCTTAAAGGAAATTCTGGCAGAAAAACTAAAGCTTGACTCTGCTGAGCTTGAAGCTGATGTGGAGCTTTCAGTATATGGTGTAGATTCGATGCTATCATCAGTTATTATGCAGGTTGTTGAAGAACGTTTTGGAGAACAAATGGATGCGAGTGTCATTGTGGAATACCCAACTATTTCTTCCTTGGCTTCCTATATCTTAGAGGAAGTAAAGCCAATGGAAATAGATCTAACACCTTCACCGTCCAAACCAAAGGCGAGTAAATCAAAATATCCACCGGAGCTTATACCGATTAATACAAAAGGAACTAAACAGATTTCCTTTTGGTTCCACGGGGCAACTGGATATTCTACAGTCTTTCGAAACTTGTCAAAGATAATAGGACCTGATTATCCAATGTATGCTTTCCAAGCACGTGGAACAGATGGTAAGACAATGCCGCAAATGTTTGATGAGATGGTAGACCATTATTACCACTGTGTCAGAATGATCCAACCAAAAGGACCATACTTCTTTGGCGGTTATTCCTTTGGAGGCTTAGTAGCTATGGAAATTGCGCGGCGTCTCAAAGCAGAGGGTGAGGAAATACTCCACCTCGTTATGTTTGATACGTATCCACCGACAGATGAGGTTAATGACCTATTCTATGGCACATATGATTTTGACTTTTTAAAGCTATTTCTCGTCAATGCTTTTTTAAAGTCAGATGAGAATCCTGAGTTACTCATAACGAATGAAGATATTGAAAATGTCCCAAGACGCTTGCAAATTTCCTATCTAGCTAAATTAGCGAAGGAAAAAAGCGGAACAATCATTGAAACAGATGAAATTTATAATTTTATCAAAGGTGGCATGCTGGTTTCTGACTATGCGGAAGAGGCTTATGCAGCACATCGTCCAGATCCGTATGATGTATCTAATGTCACATTCTTTAAAACAACTAAAGGCTTTGTTGCCGAAGATAACCCACTTGGTTTGCCAGGAGTTAACATTTTAGATAATTATGACTACACAACTTATTGGGGAAAAATGGTCAGGAAGGAACTGGATGTTTTTACAGTAGAATGTGATCATAACAGTATCTTGGAAGAGCCGGTTTTAAGTGAGGTGGCTCCAAAAGTACTTCAGTTATTAGAAGCATATCCTTTGAAAGAAGAACCAAGGAAGAGTGTGGACACAGAATTGGGACATAACGCTGAAATCTTACTGGAAACATTCCAAAGTATGGGCGTGTTTAAACATGAAGGTGAATCATATACCATGCAAACATTGTTTGCAAAACTTGAACTCCCGCATGTTTATGCTAGTCTATTTCATTCATGGATTGACACACTTGAATTAAAAGGTTACATCCGGATTGAAAATGACAAGATCATCACAACAAATGTAATTAAAGCTGTTTAATTATCAATTCTCCTGTGGCATTTTAAAAACCATGGGAGAATTGAAGTAATCCAAAAGGGAGATATTAGCTATGATTGAAGTCGAAAATTTGGAATACACCTATCCTGGTAAAAAAAGCCCAACGATCAAAGGGGTAAATTTTGACGTTAAAAAAGGTGAGATTTTTGGGTTTCTTGGCCCATCAGGGGCTGGAAAAAGCACAATACAAAAAATTATTATTGGCATACTAAAAGGTTATCAAGGGCAAGTTCGTGTAATGGGCCAAAATATAAACGAAGTAGATGCTAATTATTATGAAAAAATAGGAGTATCTTTTGAGCTTCCGAATTTATATACTAAGTTCACTGCAATGGAAAACCTGTCATTTTTTCGTTCTCTCTATGCAGGTAAGACCAATGATCCTGTTCAACTACTTGAATCTGTCGGACTTGGAGAACAGGCAAATACAAAGGTTGCTAATTTTTCCAAAGGGATGAAGATGAGACTCAACTTCTGTCGAGCTTTTCTTAATAATGCTGACCTTATCTTTCTAGATGAACCAACCTCAGGTCTGGACCCGACAAATGCAAGACTTGTTAAAGAAATTATTTTAGAGAAGCAACAAGAAGAGAAAACGATCTTGATAACGACTCATAATATGAGTGTAGCAGAAGAAATCTGTGATCGTGTTGCTTTTATCGTTGATGGGCAAGTTGCGTTAATTGATTCACCACGGGCATTGAAGCTTCAATATGGTAAAAAACAGCTTCGTCTGGAATACCTAAAACATAACACAATTATAAAAGAGGAATTTCCTTTGGAGGGCATCGGTGAAAATAAGAGCTTTCTAGAGTTGCTTAAATCGGAGCAAATCGAAAGGATGCATACACAAGAAGCGACATTGGAAGATATTTTTATAAAGGTAACAGGGCAAAAGTTGGACTAACACATGGTTTATTTTAAAATCAATAAAAGGGAATTCTGTCTGTTTTATGAACAAAAATCCAATATAGTCATATGGATTTGTAGGAGGTTAATCAAATCGTGAAGGGATTTTCTAAAAGAGAAAGAGAAATTATCCAAAAGGGTTTATTTGAAAAAGGTAAAGAATTATTTGGTCAATTTGGTATAAAGAAAACAAGTGTTGAGGATTTAACAAAAGCTGTGGGTATCTCGAAAGGAGCATTTTATTCTTTTTATAATTCAAAAGAAGAATTGTTTTTTGCCATTCTTGAGCATTATGAATCTGAATTCCGAGAACAGTTACTTAAAGAGGCTTTTCAAGAAGGCGTAGATCCAAAGGATAGTTTAAAACGATTCCTTAAGAAAGCCATTGTAATGATGGAGGAAAACCCAATTTTAGATAAATTTCGTAAAGGTGAAATGGAGTATTTACTTCGCAAACTGCCGGAGGAAAAGCTTATGGAACATTTCGGAGATGAGGATGACTTCTTCCTGCAATTTGTTGAGGAGCAAAAACGTCGCGGCGTTTTTAAAGATTATGATTCGAAAGCCATTTCAGGGATATTTAAGATGATTTTCTTTGTGAATATGAACAAGGATGGGTTTGGTGAGGAGTCGTACGATGAAATGATTGAGTTAGTGGTAGATATGGTATCAACATATCTTGTAAATGAATAAATAAAAGGAGGAATTGAAATGAACATAGAAGTCAAAAGAGCTGCTGAAACTGCTGATGTTGTCGTAATGGGTGCAGGGATTATCGGTCTTTGTAACGCCCTAATGTATGCTAAACAAGGTCTTAAGGTAGTTGTGATTGATAATTTAGTACACAACAAGAAGAAGAGTTTTAAAGTTGGTGAGTCGTTATTAAGCCATAGTAACGTATTCTTAAGGACAATGGGCGAGTTGGACGAGTATGCACGTAAGTCACACCCTAAGTTAGGAATTTGGTTTACATATGGAATGGAAGGCGAAGAAACCTTTGATGATAAAACGGAATGGGCGCTTTCCTATCAACAAGATTGGTTCAACCATATGCCTGATACCTTGCAATATCGTGCAACATTCCATGAGAAGCAATTAGTACGGCCAGAGGCAGAGGCATTCCAGCTTGAGAGACTTCGTACATACACCAATGTCACGATCCTTGATACAGCGTTAGTAAAAGATGTTACGATCTACGATGATGATCGGCTTCATGAAATAGAGTGGGTTTGCAGAGAGACGAAAGAGACTGGTCTTACGAGAAGCAAGTGGGTTATTGACAGTGCAGGTAGAAGGCGTATGCTTGCAAAAAAATTTAATCACGCAACAGGATTTGGCGATGACTTCCAGACAACTGCGCTTTGGGCTCAATTTGATCAGGTCCCAGATGAGGCCTTTGGTGATACGTGGAAGTATACCTATTTCAGCGGTGCAGAAAGTAGAAGAGAACAGCACACTTGTCATCTATGGGGAGATGGGTATTGGATTTGGGTTATCCGCTTGAAAGATGGACGTATTAGTATTGGCGTAACGTTTGATCAGAAAAAAGCACCACAGGGAAAAACGCCAAAGGATCAATATTGGGATATTATAAATCGTTACCCTTTATTAACTCGATTCCTCAAAGAAGAGAATATGCTTGAATTTAGTATGTACAAGGATGTGCAATATACAACGGATACCTTTGTGAGTGCAAAGAGGTATGGAATAGTTGGAGATGCGGCAACTAACGTTGATGCATACTATAGCCAAGGTATATCTATGTCACTTATGACATCGTTTCACATAAGTAACATTGTGTATAAAGATGTACGAGAGAATGAACTTGACACGGAGTATATTGATTTGATGAACCGCAACCTTAAAGAAGATTGGCTCATTATTCGAAATATTATTAAAGAGAAATATACATCTGCTATAGCGGACAATCGTTTCTTTATTCTTTCCCATTTATTAGATAATACAATTCTTTCTTCCGGTTTGAATGAAAGATGGTATATTACAAGATTACTAACTGAAACAAAGTGTAACCCGGCCAATGAAACACAGTTACACAAGAAATTACGCAGCAAACTTCGTAGAAATCTTTATCATTCCGCGGCACTTTCTATGAATATAGTGAAGCCTAAGACTGCACGTAAAATTCAAGGCTATTTGCAGCGAAAGATGGGTGAACGAGCGCGATGGAGAATTAATAACGGAGTAAAAACACCTAAAATAAAATTATTATGGCCTCCTCTTCCTAAACTGTTTAAGTTGCCTTTTTCCGGGAGAAGAGAGTTGATTGACATTACCGGAAAAGAACTGGAAATAAAACATGCAAAGTTTTTCTTACCAAAGCCGAATGATATCTCACATTTTCCTTTCAGAATTATTGTCCCAATTTTACTTGGGCAGTTTATGTGGGCGTATACGTATGATGCATGGAGTACTAATTATAAAAAATTAATGAAGTTCCTTCGTCTTCAGGGGAATGTACAGCAAAGTAATACATTAAACAAATAAGTGTGGCAAGCTTTATCCGGTTAGGATAAGGGGAGGAGTTGTCTTATGAGACTAATTAACACGATTAAATACGATGTATTATCACAGTTTCGCTATGGATTTTATTATGCCTACATCGCCATTCTCATTCTTTACTATGGATTGTTAACAAATATCCCGACTGAACTGAGAAATGAAATAGAGGTATTAATTATTTTCAGTGACCCATCTGCAGTTGGTTATTTTATTATCGGTGGCATTCTGTTACTTGAGAAGGATCAGAATACAATGGAAAATCTCTTTGTGACGCCGATTAGAATCTATGAATATATCTTTTCCAAGGTTATATCACTGACATTGTTGGCAGTGTTAATAACGATCATCATTTTACTGACAACATGGGATGGACCACTGCATCTATTTACATTATTACTTGGAGTCATTTTGACTTCGATATTCTTCACCTTGCTTGGATTAACAGCAGCAGTTTATTCTAACAGTCTTAATGAATATCTTTTAAAAGCACCTCTAATTGTCTCAGTGTTTTACCTGCCGGTTTTAGAATACTTGAATATTTATCATCATCCGTTGTTTAACATCATCCCTGGTAAGGCGAGTTTAGTTTTACTTGAAGGTGGATTTGAAGAACTTGAACCTCTGTCACTGGTTTATGCCGTAGCTACATTGTCAGCCTGGATTGTTCTTGCATATATGCTAGCGCATCGTTCATTTTATAAACGTATTATTTTAAGAATAGAGGGACGTTAAATGAAGAGAATTTTCGTGCTATCCATGAATGACTTAAAAAATATTCGCCGTGACCCAATGTTATTGGTTATTATTCTCGGTCCCATTTTACTTACATTTTTGTTCCGATTTGGGTTGCCGGTCTTAGATAAACTAATCTATTCTTACTTAAGCTTTAATCTCCTGGGGTATAAAGAACTAATAATGGGATTTATTATGTTGCTCGTCCCATTTCTCGTAGGGATTTTGATAGGTTTACTCATTCTTGATGAAAAAGACGAAAATCTGATTATTTATTATGCTGTGACACCACTCGCAAAACAAGGATACCTTTATTACCGATTAGCAGTACCTGTTGTGCTAAGCTTCGCACTTTCTACTTTTATGTGGACGTTTAGCGGGTTTATAGAGCTTAACGTAATTAAATTGCTACCTTTAGCTTTATTAACTGCTCTTGAAGCCCCGTTAATTTCTTTAGCTATGGCAGTTTTTGCATCTAATAAGGTAGAGGGGCTAGCGATAGCTAAGGGTGGAGGTGTTATCCTAACAGTCCCATTTATTGTTTACTTCGTGTCTTCTAATTGGACTTGGGTTGGATTAGTAGTTCCAACCTTCTGGGTATCGCATGCTTTTTTTTCAAGTTTTAGTTCCATTCTACTGTATAGCCTGTTTGTAATTGGTGGTATTACAATCCATTTATTATTTATCCAATGGTTATTGGTAAGATTTAGGCGAAGAGTTTTTTAAAAACCATTGCTGAATGGAGAGAAACCATTTATACTATGTATGACTCAAAAAATATTTGAGTCATATGTTTTTAATGAGGATTATTAGGAGGTCAAGTTTAAGATGTTCTTGCAGATGGAGGATATTAATAAAACATACCAATCGGGTGACACAACTTTTCAAGCTTTAAAAAATGTAGGATTTGCTTTGGAACAAGGTCAAATTTGCGTCATTTTAGGTCCATCAGGATCAGGAAAATCTACTTTGCTTAACATTATTGGCGGTATTGATAATGCTGATAGCGGGACGATTCACGTGGCAGATTGGAAGTTAAATAACCTCAAAGAAAAGCAACTTACACAATATCGTCGGGACGCGGTAGGGTTTATTTTTCAGTTTTATAATTTGGTTCCCAACCTGACTGCACGTGAAAATATAGAATTAACGACAAATATAAGCAAGGACCCACTTGATATTGATGAGATTTTGGAAGCGGTAGGAATGAAGGAATTTCAACATCATTTTCCAAAAGAATTAAGTGGAGGACAACAGCAGCGAATATCGATTGCCAGAGCATTGGTGAAAAATCCAAAACTATTACTCTGTGATGAACCTACTGGAGCATTGGATTACGCGACTTCTAAGGAAATCTTAAAATTACTAGTTAATGTGAATAAAAGGTTCAATACAACCATCTTAATTATCACTCACAACAATGCCATTGCTGAGATGGCACATCGTGTACTAAAGATGCGAAGTGGGAAAATAATAGAGGACATGGTGAATGACACCTTGATACCACCTGAAAGGATTGAATGGTGATGAAATTAAACCGTAAAATCCTGCGGACAATGATGGAAAATAAGTCGAGGTATTTAGGATCAGTTGTTTTAATCATTATTAGTTGTGCATTGTATACTGCCTTCAATATGACCGTTCCAAATCTTCAAACCGGACTCGATGAATATAAACGTGATAGTGCTCTAGAGGATGCAAACTTCATAACACAAGAGCCAATAGCAGATGTAGAGTCGTTGGAGAAGGAATACGATTTGATTCTGGAGGAGCGATATAGTTGGGATTATGAGTACAGTGATGGTGTGACATTACGTATTCTTAGTGAGACGGAGAAACTAAATCGATATTCGGTTATAGAGGGAGAACCTTTAAACGGGGATCACGAGCTAGTCTTAGATCCACACTTTGCAGAAAGCCATAACTTAAGCGTTGGAGATAAAGTAACGATTTCAGAAGAAACTTTCACCATAAGTGGATTAGTTGCAATGCCTGATTATATTTACCCTCTAAAAACGGAAGAGGATATGGCACCAAATTCAAATAGTTTTGGAGTCGCAATTATTAGTAAAAAAGAGTTACAGGAAATGGAGCAAGGTTTTCCTTATTACAGTGTAAAATTTAATCAAGATAACATAGATGCATTTAAGGAGAAATTGTCAGAAACCAATTTTGTGGGTCAATGGATCAGTCAGAGTGATAACCCGCGTATCACCTTTATTAATGGTGATATTAATGCATTCTCTGAAATTGGTAAAGTTGTGCCTATTATCATTTTAGTCCTAACTTGTATGTTAATTGCAGCGGTTTTGTCTCGACTGTTAAAAGGGGAATATGTACAAATCGGGACGTTATTTGGACTTGGCTATACTAAAAGGGAAATTTTAAAGCATTACCTCATGTATTCGATTATTGTATCGCTCGTAGGAAGTATCATCGGTACATTTGTCGGTCAGTACCTTGCAGAGCCTTTGATGATGTCCTTTACGTTTCAGTATAATCTTCCTATCTTAGACATCGATTCATTTATTTTGAAACATGTGATTATCAGTTTGTTGCTGCCACTGTTCTTTTTAGTGACTGTTACTTTTTTTGTTGTTAGAAAAGCACTGTGGTTAACACCGCAAGAATTAATGCGTGGCAAACAGGTGAAAACAAAGATTAGTTGGTTTGAGCGTAGCTTGAAATTAAACCGATTCTCATTTGAAGCTAAGTTCCGTATCAGAGATATGGTTCGCAGTGTTCCGCGTGTGATTATGATGATACTTGGGATAACCTTTGCATCCATGTTGTTATTGATGGGCTTTACGACAAAGGATTCTATTGACCATCTTTTTAATCACTCACTCAAAGAAACCTTCAACTACGAGCATTATTATATTTTTAAAGACATGCAATTTAGTGAGCCAGTCCAGGGAGAGAAGCTATCAATTTCGTCTTTTGAAGTCGCTGAAGAGAATGCTGATCCTTATTCATTCAGCATTTATGGGATTGAGGAAGATGCTAAACTAATTAATCTAACGGATGACTCCAACAATCCTTTAGATAAAGACCAAGTAATCGTTACGAAATCTTTAGCAAATAATTTAGAATTAGCTGTTGGAGACACCATTGAGGTTGAGAATAAACTAAATGCTAAGGAAATCACCCTTAAAATTGATGCAATTGCTGATACTTACGCAGGTGAATATATATTTTTACCACTTGATGAATTTAATCAGATGAATGATTATCCAGATGGGAGCTACATTGGTATCATGTCCGAACGGAAGCTGCAACTTGAAAAAGACAGCTTGCTAATGTCGCAAACAAATGATGAGGTAATGGCTGCTTTTGAGGAAGCGACAAAGCCTGTCAAATATATGGTAGGTGGAGTGTCTGTTGTCGCATTCATCCTTGGATTGATCATTATTTTCATGATTACCTCAATGATGATTGAGGAGAACAAAACAAATATCTCCTTATTAAAGGTGCTTGGTTATCCTAAACGGAAGATTTATTCACTAGTTTTAAGTAGTAATGCTATCCTTGTGGTTATCGGATTCATCATAGCTGTACCGCTTATTTTACTGTCGGTAGATGTGATGTTCCAAAGCATAGCAAAGGATCTCAAAATGACCTTACCGGCACACCTCAATAAAATGAATATCCTTATTGGCTTTGTTATTATTTATATGACTTACACAATATCAAACCTGCTTGCTAGAAAAAGAATAATGAGTATTTCAATGGCAGAGGTTTTAAAGAACCGTGTGGAGTAAGAAAAACTATTGTCTAAAGATCGCTGCTTTAATTTAAATAAAGTGGCGATTCTTTGTTTTAAGAGAACTATATAAGATAAAAATAGAAGTCTATGATTTTTGACAATTGTATAGAAAGGTTGGTATAAATTGCCTAACATGTTAATTGTTGCTGTTCGAATCCATTCAAGTATGAAGTGGGACAATTATAAGAAATGGATTTCAGGAGTATCAGAGGAAAGGCAGGAAAAGATAAGTCATCTGAAATTTGATTTGGATCGTATTCGAGCTATGATAAGTGAACTAATTGCGAGAAAATATATTTCTGAAGCAACAGGGTGCCAGTTTGATTCAATTGAATTTCAAAAGAATTCCTATGGTAAACCTTACGTGGATTTAGATAAATCAATATCGTTTAATTGGTCGCATTCTGGTGATTGGATCTTTTTTGCTATGGACGAAGAGCCAGTTGGTGTAGATGTGGAGGTCATTCATCAACTAAATGAGCTTGCTCTTGCAAAAAGTTTTTTTGATCCACTAGAAGTTGAACAACTTGAAACAATGAATTCTAAAGATAGAACGAAGCACTTTTTTACATTATGGTCATTAAAGGAAAGCTATATAAAATGGAAAGGGACCGGTCTTAGTACATTGTTAGACTCTTTTCGTTTTATCTATAATCAGGAGCAGCAACTTATATTCAGTAGTAATTATAAGGATTATTGTTTCTTCCAAACATTACAACTAGACCCACAGCACTATGCAGCAGTTTGCACATCAAGAGAAGTTAGTGAAAAACCACTTATCAAAATCTTTGACGCCGATTCTTTTCTAGAAGCGATCCATAATGAAATCCAACTTAAAAATTAGTTGTGAAAATTCGTCAGTGATGACAATAAATCTATCCTTTAGTAATGATGACTGTTTGTTCAATTTACACAACATAGCTGTTTTTTGTCACATACGTCTCCGACTTTGTATGAAAACGTTCCCTTCACGAGTCAAGATCATCGGCTCAATAGCAATAACATCCCTTCCTTATAAGCCCGTCATCCGAAGACTCATGACAATTGTAAATATGATAAGAGCCTCATGGATGGTCGACCATTTCCATCCATTATCCTCAATTTTTATTTATATTAGATTGTATAAGATTCTCCTATTTTAGGGCGAAAATCCAATCATTACCATCTTGAAATATCAGTAGATTTCTAAGTATTTTTTAACCTTGTAATAGTATGCCAAATTTCTGAGAGGCTTGTCTTTTTTGTAAGGTTTTTAAGGAGTTATTATTTTTAATCTTGTTTCCTTATATTTATAGGGCTATGCTATTCAGAGAATAGTTCATGTATGAGAAAATTCGTGCTGAAACTATAGAAAGACATTTGATATGAAAATCATCTTTTAAAGTGAGGCTATTTTCAAAAGGATTGTTGTTTTTTAATAAGTTCTTTGAACAAAAATTGAATAGGTTGATTAAAACGGAAGGTGCGAGACTTCTGTAGAAGCAGCGTACGCCCCACGGAAAGCGAGCATCCTGAAGCTGCAATCAACAAGCAAAATACTTATTACATTTAAAAACAAGGTTTGCGAAAACAGTCTCAAGTAAAGATATATAATACAAAAATAAGAAGGAGATAATGGTATGCTAACGCGCCAGATATTAATCCCTCCTCTACTAGTATTTATCATTGGTTTGCTATTAACTGGCTGTAAAGGAGCGGACTCTCAATCCAATGAAATCGCTGAAAATCAAGAAAAGAAAGTAAAGATTACCTTTTGGGATGATAATGCAGGGCCACAGCGTACACCCATTTGGAACGAGTTAATTAAAAGGTTTGAACTCGAAAACCCGACCATTGATGTGGAGTATGTTGGTCTACCTAAAGACTATGCAAAGTCAAAGTTTGATGCAGCAATTGCCGCAGAAGATATGCCTGATGTCGCAAGTGTTTATACAAGTTGGCTGCCTGAATTTTCACATCGAGATGCATTGCTGCCTCTAAATTCTTACTTTGAGAATTGGCGTGAGAAGGACAAAATAAATAAGGAAGCAATTGAGTTTAATAAACAAATTGTAAATGACCATAAGTTATATGGAATTCCTTACACACAAAACCTGGATATACTTTGGATTCGTTCAGATTGGTTTAAAGCGGCAAATGTAAAGTCTCCAGCAACATGGGATGAATTTTTCAATGCTGTTGAAACACTAACCGATAAATCAAATGGACGTTATGGATACACCATTCGAGGAGGAGCAGGTGGATCGTTCCAATTACAAAGAATGATGTATGCCTATTCAGGAATTGAGGATTATTTTATAGATGGGAAAAGTACTATTAATGACCCAAAACACGTTGAATTCCTAAAAAGATATATTGGGTTGTATCAAAATCATACTCCTAAAAGTGATATTACAAATGATTATAAAGCAATGGTAGCTAATTTCGATTCAGGAGTTGCTGCGATGATTCAGCATAATATTGGTTCCTATGCTGAGCATAGTGAAGTATTAGATCGCGATCAATTTCAGGCTATTCCTCTGCCTAAGTCAATCAATGGTCAATACGTTACGGAAGCTGGAAACACAATTGGAATTAGTATTTTTAAAGGAACTCAATACCCGGATGAGGCCTGGGAGTTTGTTCGATTCATAAATTCAAAAGAAGCACAACAGTTATGGAATCAATCTGTCGGTCAAATCCCGACTCATATAGATGTACTCAATGAAGATTGGATAAAAGAGTTACGACATATTCAAGTATCTACACAAGTCTATGGTGACAAAGAGACTATTCAGTATGAACCGCCATTTTACCTGCCGGAATACCGAACAATCCTCAATACAATTGTGGATCCAGGTATCCAAGAGGTTTTAAGCGGGAAAATGACCGTAGAGAATTTTCTTAATAAGTGGTCAAGTGCAATGGAAACAGCTCAAAAGCAATACATAGATCAACTTGAAAATTAGTTGTGTTATCAATTCTTAACATAAAAGAGGCATACAAAGGTATGCCTTGTTTTTCATTTTGTTAAGGCTTGGGTATCCTCATCAGGATGGACCTTTTCATTTAAGGAAGGTCCAAATAACCGCAAAGCTTTTACCGCTTGCTCTCCATTATTTTTAATTGTAAAGCTAGAAATTTGTGCAGGAATAAATAGTTGATCACCTTTTTTTACTTTCTGATGATCCTCCCCTGTTATAACAGTTGCGTTTCCAGAAAGGATGTATAATCCTGAAAACACTCCATTACCCTGGATTTCAACTTCATTGTTTACTTCTACGAGTGTCATCCTAAAGCAAGGTGTTTGTTTATATCCAACGAGTTCGAGTTCTTTATTGTTTGCAGATGCTGTTAAGGTAGAAGGGGCTACTTTCCATTTTTTTAAGGTTTCTTCTCTTGTGAACGTATCGTACTTGAAAACATCAAACATTTTTTCAAAGCCCAATCCTTGATGAATTAAGTAATCTTCAAGCTTTAATCCTGAAGGGGATGTTTTTTCTAAACGGATTGTATAGTCAGTAGGTTCCTGAATCTCAACTAACAAGCAACCAGCTCCAATCGCATGGGGAGTGCCTGCTTCAATTAGAAAAGTATCTCCTGGGTGAACATAGTATTTGTGCATACAATCCAGCATTCCTTGTATATTTTGTTCTTTAAACAAAGCTTTCCAATGTTCTTTTGTTACACCTGGTTTAAAGCCAAGGTACACATATGGAGGTTCGCCATTGATTTCCCTTCCGCCAACGAAATGCCAGCATTCGGTTTTCCCATAAGCAGAATGAAATAATTCTTTCGCCTTCTCCTTGTCAGGGTGGGTCTGAATAATCAAGCGCTCCGCCGAGTCAATTAACTTTACAAGAACTCCTGTCTGTTTCCCAAACTTTTCTACATGATTTTTACCTAAAAATTCGATAGGATTTTCATCAACAATTTCTTTTAAGGTAATGTCCATATCAGGAAGGTCAAGTTTATTTAATCCATCCTCTTCACGGCCTAAAGTTCGGCTAGAAACAATCGATATCATCCATTCCTCTGGAAAATGACTATCCTTTGGATCTTCGCTTCCATGAATTTCATCGATCAATTTTCCTCCTAAGTAGGTCCGCCATGATCGTGCAGGAGATAGTTTAATAGGTTTTGAACAATCGATATGTATTTTCCTGCTATTCAAAATAATGCTCTCCTTCATCATTATTTTTCTTTATTTGTCTCTACATCTATTTTAAATGAATACGCTTTCTGAAATAATGAAAGATTTTAAGATGAATGAGTAAAATTTTAAGATATGTACTTGGTTTGTTAATTATTCGTTGAGCGTGAGGAAAGATTGATTTAAACTACTATCGTTACTGTTGAAAGATTTTGGGTTCCTTAGAATGATAACGTTAACATGAAGGAAAAGGGAGGATATTGGTATGAAAAAGTATGTCATTTGCGGTGTTAGTAACAGGGCATTACAAATGTTTATCGGTCCAATCATAAACGAGTTTTCAAGAGAAAACGAGATTGTAGGGATATTAGATTCAGACCCTCATCGCTTTACTGTATGTGTAGAAAAATATCCAGTCCTAGAACAAATTCCAACGTTTTCTCCTGATCAATTTGAAACAATGATCGACCAAACTGAACCGGATTATGTCATTGTTACGGGGAGGGATGATACCCATATTGATTACATTCTAAGAGCGTTACAAAAACAGATTGATGTGATAACGGAAAAACCAATGGTAACCAATGCTCGAGATGCATATAAAGTCATGCAGGCTGAAGCAGAAAGCAATGCAAATGTTATTGTCACATTTAATTATCGATATAGTCCATTCCATCGAAAAATTAAAGAAATGATCCTTGAAGACAAAGTTGGCAGAATCACATCCGTTGATTTAAATTGGTATATTGATACATTCCATGGTTCTAGTTATTTTAGAAGATGGAATCGTGATAGGGAAATTTCAGGAGGATTGTCTATTCATAAATCAACTCATCACTTTGATCTTGTGAATTGGTGGCTGGATCAAAAACCTGAAGAAGTGTTTGCATATGGAAGCTTACATTATTTTGGTCCAGACGGGGAATTAAATCCTAGAAAGGTAACGAGTCGCTTTTGTGGAACATGTGATGATCAAAATAGCTGTGCCTATTTTAGACGATGGAATCCACGTAGTGGTTCCAATAATGTCAGAGATGATCATCTGTTGGCAGGAGTTTATGAGGAAATTCCTTATACGAATTACAGACCTGATGCTTGTATTTACGATGAAGAGATTAGTATTGAGGATACATATGTGGCCACGGTTAAATATGATGGAGGAAGCTTATTAAGCTATTCGATTAATTTCTCAGCTCCATACGAGGGATACCGACTAGCCATTAATGGAACGAAAGGAAGGATTGAGACAACCGAATTCCATGAGCCATCTCGAATCCACTTTGATTATCCAGAGCAAACAATCGATTATTTTCCGCTTTTTGGTGCAAAAGAAACAATTGAAGTAGTCAAAAATCCTGGCGGCCACGGTGGCGGAGATCCTATATTACTAGAAGATCTTTTCCTTGGTCCAGACCCAACACGGAAATATCCGATTTTAGCTGGCTCAGAAGCAGGTGCTTATTCCATCGCAGTTGGAGAAGGTGTGTGGAGATCTGTGAAAGAGAGAAAGCCAATGAATATAAAAGAACTTCTATATCAATCAGAGAAAATCATAAACAAATCTAAAAGTTAAAGGTTTTTATCAAACATACGATTCCTTATCTGAGGACTTAATCGTATGTTTTTTTCTGTGAAAAAGTGTAGGGGTCTACAGAAAGAAATTTACAATAAAAAGTAAATTATCTAAAATATCTTAAAATTTTAATCAAATATCTTAAAATCTTTAATTACGTGAGAAACCGTTTACATTTACAATTAACACCAGAAAGGAGGAAACTAAATGAGTTATTCACAAGGATTTCCCGAAACGACGGTAAACAGCAAAAAGGTGGTTCATAAAAAGAAAATAAAAAAAGAAAAATGGGTGCCATATCTTTTTATTTTGCCATCATTCCTCATAATTGTAGGGTTTTTGTTTTACCCGATTGCGACTGTATTCTATTATAGTCTTCAAAACTATGATGTATCTGCACCTTACTATAATGGTTTTGCAGGTCTTGATAACTTTGTCAAGATCTTTACACAGGATGCAATGTTTGTCCCAAGTTTATTGAATAGTTTGAAATGGGTTGTTTCAGAAGTAGGTCTTCAATTAACTTTTGGTATGATTTTGGCATTATTATTAAATCAAACCTTTAAGTTTAGGGGGCTAGCACGAGCAGTTGCCTTTATTCCATGGGCGATCTCAGGGGTGCTTGCTTCAGTCATGTGGTCAATGATGCTAAATGAACATATGGGTGTCATCAATGACATGCTTATGAAAGTTGGTTTAATTAATGAACCAATGGCATTTCTAGCAAGTACATCAACCGCATTTTGGGCAGTGGTGATTGCTGAACTATGGAGGGGGATTCCTTTCTTTGCGATTACTCTATTAGCTTCCTTGCAAAGTATTCCGAACGAATTATATGAAGCAGCCCGAGTGGATGGTGCCAGTAGATGGAAAACATTTATTTATGTCACTCTGCCGCAACTGAAAAATACGATTGTCTTAACAACATTATTAAGGGTCGTTTGGGAGTTTAATAATGTCGACCTCATATTCAACTTAACGGGCGGTGGTCCTGCACATTCTACTACCACACTTACGATGTATATTGCAGATTTAGCTGTACACGGAAGTAATTTCGGTTATGGTTCAGCATTAACGGTTGTTTCATTTGGCATTCTATTAATCTTTGCCATCCTTTATCTGAAACTATCCCGTTATGAAAAGGAGTGATCTGAAGGATGCTATCAGCAAATAAAAAATTAGACAAACTCTTAACACTTTATTTACCTTTAGCGTTGATGCTAAGTTTTACCATGTTTCCAATCTATTGGACGATCAATACGGCATTGAAACCTGAAGGGGATATTATCAAGCGGCCGTTGCAATATGTGCCAGCCAATCCTACAGTTGAAAATTTTGTATATGCTTGGACCAATATTGGATTTGCAACATTCTTTAAAAATAGTTTAATCGTTGGGTTTTTTACGGTTATCATTGTTCTTATTTGCTCAACTTTATCTGGATATGCACTTTCCAGATACCAATTCAAAGGGAAAAGAAGTTTCATGCTGATGCTATTGTGCACTCAGTTCATCCCGCGGGCAATGATGATTATTCCATTATTTATCATCTTTAAGAATTTAGGATTAATTAGTCATCCTCTTTCACTGATCATTACGTATACAGCAGTTGAAATTCCGTTTACGACAATTTTAATGGCGGGATTTATCTCTAATGTACCAAAGGAATTGGAAGAAGCGGCTATGATTGATGGCTGTTCAAAAATGCAATCCTTGCGCCACGTCGTTTTCCCGCTGCTGCTTCCAGGGATCGTAGCAACTGGAGTATTTACTTTCATTTATACATGGAACGAATTTTTATTAGCCTTAATGCTGACAAATCAGCAATCCAAGTTCACACTTCCTGTTGGATTAAGTTCAATGATGGGAGAATTTAATGTCAACTATGGCGCATTAGCAGCTGGAAGTGTCATTGCTTTAATTCCCGCAGTTATATTATTTGCCTACGCACAGAAGCACCTGGTTAATGGTATGGGTGGGGCTGTCAAAGGGTAATTTTATAAAAATCATTATCAGTAAAATTTTAAGGGGGGCAACACCATGTTTATGAATAAGAGAAAATGGTCAAATTCTATTTTAGCACTTTCGATGGCTTCAGGATTGCTGCTAGCTGGTTGCAGCGGCGGTGATGAAACATCTTCAACACCAAAAGAGTCGGGCGGCAATTCAGATGAACCAGTAAAGATTACTTTCTGGGATGAGAATGCAAGTCCAGAGCGTACGCCGCTATGGGAAGAAGTTATTAAACAGTTTGAAGAAGCAAATCCAAGTATTGATGTTGAATATGTTGGAATTCCAAATAAATCAGCAAAATCAAAATACGATGCAGCCATTGCCGCAAATGATACTCCAGATGTTGGGTCAGTTCAAACAACATGGCTGCCGGAATTTGCAATACGTGACGCATTACTTCCACTAGATGATTATTTTGAGGGTTCTGAATTGAAGGATAAAATTAACTCGAGTGCTATCGATTTTAATAAGAAAATCGCACAAGATAGCAAACTTTATGGTATTCCATATGCTCAAAACTTAGATACAATCTGGATCCGAACTGATTGGTTTGAGGAAGCAGGAGTAAAAGAACCGGAAACATTTGATGAGTTTTTTACTGCTATTGAGAAAATGACCGACAAGGAAAACGGACGCTACGGATATACAATTCGCGGGGGTGCAGGCGGATCTTTCCAGCTTCAGCGTTTAATGTTTGCTTATAGCGGCTTAGATTACTTTGACGAAGATGGCAAAGTAAATATCAATGACCCTAAACATGTGGAATTCGTTGAAAAATATCTATCATACTATGAAAAATTCACTCCAAAGAGTGATATCACAAATGGTTATAAGGAAATGATCGCAGGATTTGATACGGGTGTCGTAGCAATGGTTCACCACAATGTTGGATCTTACGGTGAACATAAAAAGTCATTAGAAGAAGGTACATTTAAGACCATACCACTTCCTAAAACAGAGGATGGAAAATTTGTTGCTGAAGGTGGAAACGCTGTCAATGTAGCGGTCTTTAAGAATACTGAAAATCCTGATGCTGCTTGGAAATTTGTCGAGTTCGTTAACTCTGTAGAATCACAAAGCTTATGGAATGAGTCAACAGGTCAAATTCCAACAAACGCCGATGTATTAGATGACGAGTGGGTACAAAATGCACAGCATATCAAGGTAGCATTTGAAGTTTATGAAAACCCTGATACAAAACTTTACGAACCGCCATTCTATTTACCAGATTATCGTTCAATTCTTGATAATATAGTTGACCCAGGAATTCAACAAGTAATGAGCGGCGAAAAGACAGCCAAAGAATTTCTCGACGAATGGGCAAAAGCAATCGAAGATTCAAAAACAAAATATGATGAGACCTTCAATAAATAAACTTAAGGTAAGCCTTTATTCAGTGGGGCGCTGTCTCCTCTAAAAAGGCTAAGAATCTCGGTGTAATCTGGCAGTTAAATCTACCAATTTGGAGGTTTTACTGCCAGTTCATATGGAAGAAAACAAACTTGGTATTGGTTTAATTACCAAGTCGAGATACGTAATATGAAAATCCTAAACTTTCAGGAAAAGGGGAATGAACAATGGGAAATACAACAGAAAAAATTGCAATTGAAACTCCATTGGTGATGGCGGAAAAGGCATGTCAGGCATTAATGCAAACATTTCGTGCAGAGGAACTGCCGCCAGTGAATCATTTCCATTACCACCAAGGAGTATTTCTGTATGGAATGTATAGAGTCTATCAAGCAACAGGTAAACAAGAATATTTTGAATACATTAAAGCCTATTTTGATCATTTAATTGATGAGCATGGAAATGTGTGTTTTGCCAGGGATGAGCTTGACTCAACAATGGCAGGAATTCTGTTATTCCCATTATACGAAGAGACAAAAGATCCAAGATATATGATTGCGGCTAAGCGATTAAGAAGTGCTTTAGATACTCTTAATAGAACCTCAGAAAATGGTTTCTGGCATAAAGAAAAATACCCTTATCAAATGTGGTTAGATGGACTCTTTATGGGCGGACCGTTCATGTTACTTTATAGCCAGCATTTCCATGAGGAAGAATTAATTCAAACTGTTCTTTTGCAAGAAAAGTTGATGAGAAAACATATGACGGACGAGAAAACAGGTCTGCTTTATCATGCGTGGGATGAGAAGAAGGTTCAACCATGGGCTAATCCTAAAACAGGCTGTTCACCAGAATTTTGGGGACGTTCTGTCGGCTGGTACGGCACAGCATTGATTGACTTATTAGAGATTTTAGGAGATAGAAAGCGAGGACAAGAGCAGTTAATTAATTCGCTTCAAAGCTTCATTCCGGCAATTGTTAACTTCCAAGAGGAGAAATCGGGCTTATGGTATCAAATTGTGGATAAAGGCGATCTTGAAGACAACTGGCTAGAGTCCTCTTGCTCTGCATTATTCCTCTATTTTATCGCGAAAGGTATTCAACATGGCTATGTGGATGACTCCTATCGTGCCGTCATAGATAAGGCATATAAAGGATTGTTAGAGCACATGGTAGAGGAAAAGGGAGCAACAATTACGTTAAGCGGAATTTGTATTGGAACTTCGGCTGGAGTTTATGACTACTATGTGGACCGCCCTACCTCTGAAAATGATTTACATGGAATGGGTGCGTTTATTTTAGGTAGCATGGCGTATTATGACCTTATTAAGGAATAACCATTTAAACTTCAGAGTTTCTTGCACAATATGGGGATATAAACCTTTTCATATGCTGTCTTTTTGGCATAAGAAAAGGTTTCTATATATTTTGAGGGAAAGGAGGATTATGAAAATAAGAAACTTCACAAAAGATAGATGAAAGGTGGGAATAAAAGGTGAGGAAATTTAAAGTTAGTCTCTTGATCTTTTTAACTGTATTACTAGTATTCAGTCATTATGGTATAGAGGCTCTTGCAAAAACAAAAGGGCATGCACCGCAATCACCTGTGAACTTACAGATACCAAACCTAGCTTTTGACGAAGACAGCATTACCTTGGTGTGGGAAAAACCTGAAAACTATAGTGACATCGTAGATTTTAATGTTTATATGAATAGCAAAAAGATTGGCAGCTCCTTTAAGGACAATAGTGGACCAGCCAAAGCATATATTGATAATTTTTATGAAACGATTGATCAAGATGATTTTCACGTAGATATTCTGATTCATAATTTTACTGTTGAAAATTTAAAACCAAACAAATCGTATGAGTTTTATGTAACATCGGTAAATACAGATGGTGTTGAATCAGCTCCATCTAATAAAATTGTCGGGAAAACAACTCCTGTTCCAGATGTTTTCAATATCGTTGATTTCGGTGCGACACCAAATGATGACACAAAAGATACAGAGGCGATTCAAGCAGCAATTGATGCAGCAACACCTGGAGCAAAAGTCTTAATTCCGGAAGGTCAATTTATCTCTGGTGAATTATGGCTTAAATCTGATTTGACGTTACAAGTAGATGGATATTTACTCGGTTCTGCGGATCCAGAAGATTATAGCACGGGTTTCTGGTTATACGATTACTCAACGGATGAGCGTTCTTACTCCCTTATCAATGCTCATACATACGATTATGGCAGCCTAAAAAATATTCGTATTGTCGGGAACGGAATTATCGATGGGAATGGCTGGAAGTATGATGAGAATCATCCAACGATTGATGAGATGGGCAATGAACTTCCGCGTTTAGCAGCAGGAAATAACTCAAAAGTCACTGGAAATGTAAAAGTGGAAGATGGAAAGATGAGTCTGTTAGATCTTAAAGCTGAAAGCACCCTAGGGATTTTAGGTGCAACACAATCCTATGCAGCCCAAAAGTTAGGTATGAACGCCAAGTCAGCCTATTCTACGCGTTCAAATTTGATTACTGTTCGTGGTGTTGACGGGATGTATTATGAAGGGATAACTCAATTAAATCCTGCCTTTCACGGTATCGTAAACCTTCATAGTAAAAACATTGTTGTAAATGGGACGATATCGAAAACATACGATGCCAACAATGCTGATGGATATGAGTTTGGGGATTCACAAAATATCATGGTCTTCAATAATTATATTGATACTGGAGACGATGCGATTAACTTTGCTGCAGGTATGGGTCAAGCAGCAGCGGGTAAGGAACCGACTGGAAATGCATGGATCTTCAATAACTACATTCGCGAAGGTCATGGCGGAGTGGTAACAGGCAGTCATACTGGCAGCTGGATTCAAGACTTTTTAGTAGAAGACAACATTATGTATAAAACAGATGTGGGATTACGAAGTAAAACGAATACTCCAATGGGTGGCGGAGCAAGAGATATTCTGTTCCGAGATAATGCTTTAGAAGGCATTGATGGCGACGGTCCGTTCGTCTTTACTTCTGATTACACTGATGCGAATGCAGCTATCCTTTATGAACCAACTCAAGAAATCTCTCAATTTAAAGATATGAAGATTGAAAATACAACAGTTCGTAATCAAGGTGGAAGTAAGAAACAAGCGATACTTGTGAAAGGGAATAGTGATGCAGGAGAAGTTTATCATGAAAATATCATCTTTAAAGATGTGAAATTCGATCATGTTTATTCCGTTAACATGGATTATGCCAAAGACTTTAAATTTATCAATGTATCGTTTACGAATCTCAAAGATAATGACGGAAATCCATGGAGAATTAAACATTCAACTGGTCTAGTATTTGATAATACAACAGCAGCCCCTCTGGATGCGGAAAAGAAACCTGAATGGCCAGAAGCATCTGCACTTCAAGCGACATCTTCCGCCGATGGAAAGAGTGTAACACTAACTTGGGATGCAGCAACTGATAATGTAGGGGTTGCTGGTTACACGGTTTATAAAGACGGAGAGAAAATGGGTCCTAATTATACGACGACAGATAAAAATAGTTATACGGTAACCGGTTTAACTCCAGCAAAGGAATATACGTTCAAAGTTGAGGCTGCTGATGAAACTGGAAATCGTACTTCAGATGGCCCGGAAATCACTATGACAACGGCTGGACTAGCGGATAAAACAGCACCAGTACTTCCTGAGGATCGAACGATTAAAGAGCCAACAACCAAAATACCTGCTACCGATACATTTAGCGGGAAAGATGTAGAAGTGGTGTATCCAGGCTTTACTTGGGCATCAGTTGAATGGGAAGCGGCAAGTGATGATACTGGGATTGCCGGCTATAATGTTTTTGCTAACGGAGAACTCCATGGATTTGCGACTTCAAACAAATATACGATGGGAGACCTTCAACCAGGGAAAAAATACAAAGTGGAAGTCGAGGCAGTTGACCTTGCCGGGAATAAAACTCCATATAACACCTTTATTGAAGTAGAAACAGCCCATCCTTATGCAATTGGTGCTCCATCCTTTGATGGCGGGCTAAATGCAAGAATCGGTCAAGATGGAAAGAGCATCTCTCTTTCTTGGAATGAAGCAAAAGCGACAAACCAAGAGATTATTGGTTACCGAGTCTATGTAAATGGCCAACCGATAAAATCTGAAGATGTTGAATTTACACCAATTAATGGGGAAATAACGACAGCTGAAACAAATTATACTATAACAGATTTGAAACAAGGGAAAAAATACACATTTAAAGTTGAAGCTGTAGGGAAAGGAATTAAGTATTCAAAACGAGAAAGACTTTCCGATGTGTTTCCGAATGGTCTTGTTGAAGTTGCAGGATATAGATGGAGCGGTTTTGGACCAAGTAAAACCGTTCATCTTATTCCTGGTAAAGCAGTGAGTCAATGATCTAAATCTGAAAGTCATTCACAATTTATTAGAAACGTTTTAAGAAGCTTCCGACAATGGAAGCTTCTATTTCAAGTATAGGTATTGCAGAAGGTAGAAAATTCATTATATTAAGAATTAGGGGTGAAATTTTGTTTACCGCTTACATAATATCGGTTATTGTTGAAGTAGGAGAGTCAGGCTTCTATTATGCATCGATAGGAGAACATAAGTGATGGTTATGAAAATAAAGAACATAATTCGAAAATATTTTATGTACTCGATTAAATCAACAATTAACACTCTCTATTTACCTATCATTATTATTTTTATATCCGTTTCAGGATGGGTGTCTTCTATGCTTGCCACCGCACAAATTGAAGAAAATGCATATAAAAATGTAAATGATACGATTTTCCAAACAATAAATTATTTGGATTATATGCTTTCAGATGTTTTCCAGCAACTCGTTTCTGTTTCGAGTGATCCAAGGATAGTAAACTTAATTGGAACTGAAGAATCAGAAATTAAACCAGAGCATTACGTAGAGATTGATAAGAATTTGCAGCTTGTTTATTCTCGGTATAATGTCATACTTGAATCCGTTCTGATTGATCTTAATCAAGGAGAATTTTTGCTTTATCATAGTGATTATGCTTCTAACCCATCAGTGCCATATGAGCATTATTTTAACGAATATAAGGGAAGCAAAGAGGGATTTTATTGGAGAAATATACACGAAGATCAAATTTTTAATACAAATGACGAAGTAATGTCAGTATTGAGATTGATTGAAAAGAGTGATAAAGGGAAAGGCATCGTACTCTTTAACCTTAGGGATAATTTTTTTGAACAAGTATTGAACAAATCGTTAATCGGGAAAAATGGTTATCTGACTCTTATTAGCCCGAATGGAAAATATGAATCCAAAGACGTTAAAAATGAATATAGGCTGGATAATAAAACTCTTTATTCCCTCCAGAATACCAAAAAGGAAAGTGGCCAATTCTCGTATGAAAGTGCTGCTGGTGAAGATATGATTGTGATTTATGATACAATCCAGGCAAATAACTGGAAGCTTGCAGCAGTCGTCCCTGAAAATGAAATTTTAAATAAAGTAGATTATATAAAACATTCCACGGTTTTTTTCATCTTAATGATGGTCGTTAGTGCAATATTTTTAACGAGCTTCGTTGGGAAATATATTTCAAAGCCTTTTGAAAAAATGGCTGAACATATGCGGACAATTAATGAAAAAAGTCCGGATTTTTATGATGAGGCATCCCCGGAAGAAATGAAAATCCTTCAAAATGGCTTTAACGAGCTGTTTTTCCGAATTCAAACTTTGATGGATCAGATCAGGTTAGAACAGGAAGAGAAACGGCAATTAGAATTTGCAGTTATGCATGCACAAATTAATCCTCATTTTCTTTACAATACACTTTATTCGATAAAAGGGTTATGTGATATGGGACTTAATAAGGATGCCAGTCAAATGGTAAGCGCTCTCTCAAGCTTTTTCCGTATCGGAATTAGTAAGGGAAAAGAAATTATTTCAATTAAGGAAGAGGTCGAACATATTGAGCACTATTTATTCATTCAAGAAATGCGTTATGGGGACGACTTCTCTTACGAAGTGAACGTTGATCAAGATATTCTTTCCTATAATATTATTAAACTTTCTTTACAGCCGATTATTGAAAACGCCATTTACCATGGGGTAAAGCAGAAAAGAGGGCAAGGAAAGATTAGCATTAGAGGTTATCAGACGGACGAAACGATTCGCTTAGAGGTTTCTGATAACGGAAATGGAATCGAAAGAGAAAAATTATTAGAAATTTCAAGAGAAATGGAAGCTTCCTTTCAAGAGAAAAAGAGTTTTATTGGAATTGGATTAAAAAGTGTAAATGAGCGAATTAAAATTCATTTTGGAAAAGAGTATGGTTTAACGATATCAAGTGAACCAGGTCATGGCACCGTAGTGGGCATTATTATTCCCAAAACAAAAGGGGAGATCAATGAGAATGTATAAATTGATTGTGGTTGAAGATGATCGTATTATTCGTCGAGGGATTTGTCAGTCAACTCTATGGAAAGAGCATGGCTTTATCGTTGCAGGAGAAGCAGGAGATGGTGAGATTGCACTTGATTTAATCAAAAAGGAACAGCCTCAAGTCGTCATTTCTGATATTAATATGCCATTTATGAATGGTTTAGAAATGGGGAAAAAGATAAGAGAAATAAGTCCAGAAACGAGGATTATTTTTCTTACAGGATATGAAGAATTCAAATATGCTCATGAAGCAGTAAAACTCAAAGCGTTTGATTATTTATTAAAACCAGTAGACTCAGAGCAACTGCTTAACAAAGTTAAAGAAGCAGCTGTAGATTGGGAACAGGAAACAAAAAAAGAATTGAGAATCAAAGAATCCCTGCCTTACCTTCAGCGAAAATTCTTTCAAAAGTTGATGAAGGAAGGAGTTCAGCGGTTGGATGTAGAGAAGGAATTAGTGGAGCTGGGGGTAGAGTTAGAGGGACCAGACTTTGCAGCTGTACTTGTTCATTCCTCAATCAGTATAAATGATGCATGTAAAAGAAAGATTACAGAGATTAGTTCATCCTTTTTTTCACAGGAAAACTATAGTGTAATAAATATTGATCCTAATGAATATGCAATTCTTTTATCTCTTGAAGATGAGAGTGATATCAGAAAAGGGCAGTTAGCTCAAGAATTAATTGATTCCTTTAAGAAAATGGAACATTCAGTTACGATTACACTCGGCAGAACATATCCAAATTTGTTTGAACTTGGAAAATCATTACTTGAATCCCATTTAGCGATGGAATTGCGGCATATTATGGGAACAGGAAAGGTCTTTTCTTTTGAAGATACTGTATCAAGTAATGAAGAAACAGAAGATCGCTTAAAAAAACTAGAGTCAGAATTAGAAAGTCATATTAAGGTAGGAATACCTGAAAAGGTGAGTGAAACTCTTAAACATTTAAATGAAGCGATTGTTGAGAGGAAGTTAGTGCCGTTGAGTGAGTTAAAAATCCTCGCGCTGAAGTTTAGTACAATGCTATTTTTCGAAGTTGAAAAGTGGAAAGAAGAGGAGATAATAAGTTTTAATTCATCGGACGTTTATAAAGATATCATGAAAATGGAAACCCTTTCAGAAATGATGGAGATTTTGAACAAACTCATTCTGCAATGGCGTAATGAAATGTATAAAAAAGAAGATAAGAATCATTTCAGCCATGTTGATCAAGCGATAAAGTATATCAAAGATCATTATCATGATAGCACCTTAACACTCAAAAAAGTTGCTGAGTTTATCCATGTCAGTACTCCATACTTAAGCAATCTATTTAAACTTGAAAAAGGTTTTAATTTTGGGGATTACTTGCTGGAGATAAGGATGAAAAAAGCAATGGAAGAATTGCGTGAAGCTGACATAAAAACATATGAAGTATGTGAAAAAGTAGGCTATAACAATCCTCAATATTTTAGTATCTGTTTTAAAAAATTCACAGGCTATACTCCTGCCGAATATAAAAAGCAGTTTAGATAAAATGAAACTTGAGAATTATTATAAAATGAACATCAGCTAAAGTAGATGAGTTATGGGTCATTGGTGACCGATAATTCAGTTTAGGCTGATGTTTTTTATATATCACCTTAAAAAAACATTGGTCCTTGACCATAACAGGTTTAATATTTATTTTTGTTTCATAATGTGCAAAATCTCATAAATATGGGTTATTTAAGTAATGTTTGGATAGAAGACCCTTTATTTAATTCATTTCCTAGTATAGCTTATTAGGTAACGCATTTATCGTTTAAGTAATTGTTAAGTTAAAACACTCAAAAAAATACTTTAAAATTAAAGTTAACCTTAGTATAATACTCTTTGAAGATAGCGTTTTCAATTTTAAGATTTCGGTTTACCATCTGTTTTTACAAATTCAGAATCTGTAAGGAGAAACTAGACTAGTTGATTCACAAGTATTTGAACGAACAAGATTATTGGTTGTGTACCTGATGTATGTAATAAATAATTAACGTATATAGGAAAGGGGGAGAGAGTGATGAAAAGTAATGTAACGATGAGAGATATAGCTGACAAATTAGGTGTAAGCAGTGTAACTGTGTCAAAAGCACTTAATGATAAAGAGGGTGTCAGCGAAGAGCTTAAACAAAAGATAAAGACTATTGCAGAGGAAATGGGATATAGATATAATGCAATGGCTAAATCGATGAAGGAAGGTTTGTCGTATAATATTGGAGTTATAATTCCTGAACGTTTTGCTGGTACTGAACAATCTTCATTCTATTTAAATGTTTATAAAAGTATGACTAGGATTCTAGAAAACAGGGGGTATTATGGTATTCTCCACATCTTAAGTCATAGTGATGAAAAACAACTGAATCTTCCCAGAATCTATCATGAAAATAAAGTCGACGGCTTCATTATACTTGGCCAAATCAGTAAATCATATATAGGAAAAATCCTGGAGATAGACCTTCCGAAGGTATTTCTTGATTTTTATGATGAAAACGCAGATATTGATTCAGTTACAACTGATAACTTTTATGCAGCATATGAATTAACAAACTATCTTTTCCGTAATGGTCATCAAGAGATTGCATATGTTGGAAATCTTTATTCAACAAGCAGTATTCAAGACCGCTTTTTAGGATATTATAAGTCATTACTTGAACATGGATGTTCGTTGAAACAAGAGTATATTATTAACGATCGGGATGAAGAAGGTACTTATATAGATATGGAATTACCAGAAACTCTACCAACGGCGTTTGTTTGCAATTGTGATCAAGTTGCTCATAACTTAATTCAAAAGATGAAAAAGGTTGGATATAAAGTACCTGAAGATTGTTCGGTCGTTGGCTTTGATAATGATATTTATGCAACAATTACTGATCCTCCTTTAACAACAGTTGAAGTAGACGTTGAACAAATGGCTTCCTATTCTGTCAATTTTGTTCTTGAAAAGATAAGAGACAAGAATAAAACATTTGGACGGGTACTTGTTAAAGGAAAAATGATATATAGAAATTCTGTTAAGAAAATTTAGAACAAGGTGTTTTTTATACCTTGTTTTTCTTTTAGAGTTATTAAACAAATAAAATAACAAAAACATAAAAAACGGAGGTCGGAAGTAATGAAAAAAATTAGCTTAAATGGTGCATGGCTAATGAAAAGCTCAGATGGATTAAATTGTTTAGAGGCTTCAGTACCAGGATCTGTTATGAATGAACTTTTTAAACATGGGGAAATTGAGGATCCTTTTTATAGAGATAATGAACGTTTTGCCTATGAAATTGCTTCAAAGGATTATAAATTTATACGTGAATTTATAGTGGAAGAAGAACTGTTACATAATCAGCACCTAGTATTACGTTTTGATGGTCTAGATACAATCTCAGAGATAAAAATCAATGGGAATAGTATAGCAAAGACAAATAATATGCACCGGGTATATGAATTCAATATTAAACCATTTTTAGTTACTGGTGTAAACAAGATAGAAGTTACTCTTTTTTCACCAATTCACTATATCTCGAATAAACAAAAGGAAGAAAAACTATGGGGTGTAACGGATGCCATCGAAGGATATCCACATCTTCGAAAAGGACATTATATGTTTGGATGGGATTGGGGTCCACAAATACCGGATTTAGGGATTTGGAGAGATGTGTCATTACTTGCTTGGAACTTAGGGCGTATCGATGAAGTGTATGTAACACAAGATCATCGTCATAAGGAAGTCGAAGTACGTGTTCAAGTCAAATTGGAAGCGTATTCATTTGATCCTGTAAGTCTTAAGGTGAATTTGATGAATCCGTTAGGTAATGTAGAGTCAGTTAGTATTGACCATGTGTTAAAGGATGAAACAGTATCCTTTCATGTGGTAAATCCACAGTTATGGTGGCCGAATAATTATGGTGAGCAGCCTTTATATAAGGTTGAGGTTATCACATTAAATGAAACTGGTGTTTTAGATGAAAAGGTGATAAATATTGGGCTTCGCACAATAACAATTAAACATGAACCAGACCAGTGGGGAAAATCATTTGAGTTTGAAGTGAATGGTTTATCGATTTTTGCGATGGGGGCAAATTATATCCCTGAGGATAGTTTACTTGCCCGTAACTCAAAGGAACGAACAGAACGGATTATAAATGATTGTGTCGAAGCAAATTTTAATATGATTCGTGTATGGGGTGGAGGAATTTATCCAGAGGACTATTTCTTTGATTTATGTGATCAAAAAGGAATTATCGTTTGGCAGGACTTTATGTTTGCTTGCAGTGTGTATGACTTAAATGATGATTTTCGTAGAAATGTAGAACAAGAGGTAATAGATAATATGAAACGAATTAGACATCATGCTAGTTTAGGTATTTGGTGTGGGAATAATGAAGTTGAGGAAGCTTGGGTCTACTGGGGAGATATGCCTGATGAGGATTATAAACATAAAGCGGATTACATAAAGTTATTTGAGTTTATTATTCCCGAACTTGCAAAAGAACTTGATCCGCAGACATTTTATTGGTCATCTTCTCCTTCCTCAGGCGGTGGATTTAATGAACCGAGAAATCCAAACGAGGGTGATATGCACTACTGGGAAGTATGGCATGGTTTGAAACCTTTTTCTGAGTATGAGAAATTTCACTTCCGATTCTGCTCTGAATTTGGTTTTCAGTCGTTTCCATCTATGAAGACCATCCATTCATTTACAGAGGAAGGAGACCGTAATATTTTTTCTTATGTAATGGAGAAACATCAAAAAAATGGGGCTGCAAACGGAAAGATCTTATTTTATCTTTCTGAAAATTTCCTCTATCCAAAGGATTTTGATTCATTACTTTATGCTTCACAACTTTTACAAGCTGAGGCAATAAAGTATGGGGTCGAGTATTGGAGGAGAAATCGTGGACGTTGTATGGGCTCGCTGTATTGGCAATTAAATGATTGTTGGCCAGTTGCATCATGGTCAAGTGTTGATTATTTTGGTCGATGGAAGGCTCTTCATTATTATGCGAAGAAATTTTATGCACCTATCTTAATGTCACTGAGAGAGGATGGTTCTGACGTTGAGATTCATCTAACGAATGATACGTTATCTCCAATAGACGCTCACATTGAATGGACATTACGAAGACATACATCTGAAATCCTGGCTCAAGGAACCGTTCAATCGATTGTGAAAAATTTATCAGCTAAGCACTGTGAAAAGCTATTGTTAGGTGAATATTTAACAGAAGATAAAAAAAGAAATACGTATCTGGAATGTAAATTATATGTAAATGGAGAACAAATGGCAGTAACAACCATGCTGTTTACAAAACCAAAGCACTTTGAATTTTTAGACCCTGAGTTAACGTATCTTGTTTCTGAGTCAAAAGATACGTTTGAAATTCATATATCCTCTCAAGCTTTTGCGAAATACATTGAGTTGGATTTAGAAACTGCAGATTGTAAGTTTAACGAAAATTATTTTGATTTGTCTGCTGGTGATATAAGAAAAATAATTGTTAACAAAGATAGTCTTACTGAAAATCTTAGCCTTGAATCATTTAAAGATCAGTTAAAACTGAGAAGTGTTTTTGATATTGCTAATTGAGAACTATTTCTGTATAGATTTGGCAGGCAATCTATCATAAAAAATCAGGAAAATAAGCTTCAACTCTTTATTGTATAGGAGTTGGAGTTTTTTTGTATAATTGAGGTTTTTAACTGTCTAAGCGAAACCTACCATATAATGCTGAAAATAGTAGCACCTAAAAAACGTTTGACAATTGTTATTGTGAAAAGTACAATTTAACTACAGAGTTACTTAGTAGACAAGTGAACAAGATCTGAGTGAAAAATTGGTAAAAGGATATGACCAAAAGTTTGTTATATTAATAGGAAAGTGAACTGGAAAGATCAACAAAAGTGCGATGTTATATTTATTTATAAAGGATAACTTAATGTTTGAGTAGTAATGTAAAGGATTACATTCGTCGGTTTTCTTCCTTATATAACAACAATGTACATCAGGTGTATGATGAGTTACTCTAGTTTTATTAGCTCAAACAAATTTCACTTTTTGTAATAGACATAGGTAACCTAATCTGAATTTGGTTAAAGCGCTTACAGAAAAGTGGAGTTAAAAACTCATTATATAACCTAAAGACAGAAATTAACAGAAGGTAGGGATATTAATGAAAGCCTTTCAAAAATTAATGGTGTTTTTAACAATAGGACTAGCTCTAAGTATATTAGTAGTTTTCTTTACTACTAATAATGCAGTAGGTTCTGATGATGTAACTCTTATTAGGTTTGGACATGGTGCTGCAGAATCAAATGAAAGACATTTAGCTGTTATGAAATTTAAAGAGTTGGTGGAAGAAAAATCACAAGGTGAAATGAAAGTTCAAGTGTATCCTAATGAGCAGCTTGGCTCAGAGGCTGAAATGATAGAAAGTGTTACGTTTAATGATCTTCAAATGGTAGCAGCAAGTGCATTTAGTCAATATGACCAACGAATAAGTGTGTTTGAATTACCTTATCTTTTTGATACTTACGAAGAGGCATGGAAGGTTCTGGATGGTGAAATTGGACAGAAGGTGGCAGCACCTTTATTAGAGGATGGGTTAAGAATAGTATCCTATTTTGAGAACGGTTTCCGTCATGTTACTTCAAATGTACCAATTGAAGAACCAGGGGATTTAAAGGGATTGAAAATAAGGACTCCGGAATTTCCGTTATCTGTTAGTACCTTTAAGGCATTTGGTTCCAATCCTACACCAATGGCTTTTGGAGAATTATATATGGCTTTACAGCAGGGAACTGTAGATGCTCAGGAAAATCCTATCGCAAACATTTATGCCAGTAAATTTAACGAAATTCAAGATTATCTAAATTTAACAGGTCATCAATACATGCCGCTGCCTGTTGCGATAAGTGAAGAGTTTTGGCAAACACTTACTCCAGAGGAGCAAGAAATAATTATTAGTAGTGCAAGAGAAGCAGCGCAATTCCACAGAGATATTTTAAGAGAAAATGAAGAAGAAATGCTGAGCGAACTTCAAAATGCTGGTATGACAGTTATTCAACCGGATAGGGAGAAGTTTAGAGAAAAAGCTGAAGGTGTTTATCAAGCCTATCAGAAGAGATTTGGGGAAGATTTTATTCAAGATATATTGAAAGCGGTTGAGTAAAAAGAAAGAGGAAATAAGAGTTCTTCAACATGAGGAGGTCCGTTTAATGAAATTCATCAATTGGTTAGATAAACATTTAGAAGAATATATATTAATCGTACTTAGTATTTCTACCGTCATCATTGTTTTTGCACAGGTTTTTATGAGGTATGTGCTTGGCGAGTCTCTTACCTGGTCAGAAGAGGTTGCAAGATACCTATTTATATGGATGATTTATGTAGGTGTAAGTTATGGAGTACAAAAAGATAAGCACCTTGGGGTAGATGCTTTTCCAATGATGTTTGAAAAAAAAGGTAGAATTATCATTGATATAATTGCCAGTTTTTCATTTTTTGTTTTTGCGGTTGTCATGACTTACTTCGGATTTGATATCGTTCTAAAAGTTACAAGAGAATCTGCTGCGTTGGAAATACCTCTTGAATGGGTATATGCTGCACCAGTAGTCGGGATGGTTCTAACCTCCATTCGTTTAATTCAAAAATTAGTTCGTTTAGTAAATGAATTGAAAGCGTTAAAAAAATATAAGTGTGACGATTGTAAAGAACAGACTGAGCTTCAGGAGGGAATCGTATGACGAGTTTTGTATTATTTGGTACGTTCTTTTTGTTCATGATCCTTTCTGTCCCGATTGCGATATCTTTAGGATTAGCAGGCTTGGTCACAGCTATTTATTCACCTAATATATCGATTACATTTCTTGCGCAGGGGTTGGTAACTTCAACCGATAATTTTGCCTTAATGGCCATCCCATTTTTTATCCTGGCTGGTGAAATCATGGGAAAGGGCGGGATCTCAACTCGCTTATTCAATTTAGCTAATATATTTGTTGGACGTTATACTGGAGGTTTTGCTATAGCAGCAGTTATTACTTGTATGTTCTTTGCTGCTATCTCTGGATCGGGGCCAGCAACAGTAGCAGCAGTTGGAGGCATTATGATACCTGCAATGGTTGCACAAGGTTATGATAGAAAGTTTGCAACAGCTGTAATCGTAACAGCTGGTTCAATGGGGATTATTATTCCTCCAAGTATCCCGATGGTTCTTTATGGGATCTCAGGAAACCAGTCGATCGGAGATTTATTCTTAGGTGGGATTTTTCCAGGAATTTTAATTGGAATTTGTTTAATCATTTGGTGTTATTTCTATTCAAAAAAGAAGGGATATTCAGGAACGAAGGAAAGCTTCAGTTTTAAAAAGATGCTAATTGCTTTAAATCAAGCAAAATGGTCACTTTTAGTTCCAATTATTATTTTAGGGGGAATATACGGAGGAATTTTCACGCCAACAGAAGCAGCTGTATTTGGAGTCGTTTATGCAGCCTTTGTCAGTATATTCCTGCATAAGGAGATCAAAATCAGCCATTTCCCTAAAATTATTGCGGAAGCAGCAATAAGCTCGGTGGCTATTTTAATCATTATTGGAACAGCAAATGCGTTTGGTACTATTCTAACAATGGAGAAAATACCACAAGCAATCGCAGAGTCTTTCTTATCAGTTTCTGAAAACTCAATTGTTATTATTTTAATCATCATCCTCTTGCTACTAATTATTGGCTGCTTTATTGATACATCAGCAGCAGTAATAATCTTTACACCAATTCTTTTTCCTGTAGCAAGCCAAGTAGGGTTAGACCCAATTCATTTCGGGATTATCATGATTGTTACGTTATCAATCGGTTTTATTACTCCTCCACTTGGAGTGAATTTATTTGTCGGCTCAGGTATTTCCGGATTAAGTATGCCAACGCTAGTAAGAGGTGTTGTTCCATTCTTTTTCATTATGCTGGTGAGTTTGGCTATAATAGCAGTTATTCCAAAATTAACACTGTTATTACTGTAAGTTTGGGAGAGAGAATGTTATTTCTCTCCTCTTTTTTTATACTATTAGAAACGATAAAAATAATAGCGACAAGCTAAGTTTTTCTAATCAAAATATAAAAATAAAAAACTTCAAAAAATAATTTGTATACTTAGTAGACAAGTGACGTCAGAGAATGTATACTACAGTTATAGAATAACTTGTTAGATAAATGTGGAGTAACTTGTATGACAAGTTGACAACATTACAAATTTGAAACCGCTATAAAATAATTCATTGAGGTGATGAAGGTGAAAAATATAAGTGTTGAAGAGTTAAAAGAAATAGCTATTGAAATGAGAAAAACAGCCGTAACAATGATTCACAAAGCGCAATCTGGTCATCCTGGTGGATCACTTTCAGCTGCAGACCTAATGACAGCGTTATATTTTAAAGAAATGAACATTGATCCGAATAATCCGAATTGGGAGGATCGGGACAGATTCGTACTTTCAAAAGGGCATGTTTGTCCTATTCAATACTCAGCTTTAGCATTAAAAGGTTATGTCCCGTATGAAACCATTTATACATTAAGAGAATACGGTTCTCCTTTTCAAGGTCATCCAGATATGAAAAAGTGTCCTGGAATTGATATCTCAACAGGTTCATTAGGTCAAGGACTTTCATGCGGTGTAGGGATGGCGATTGCAGGAAAAAGAGATAAAAAATCTTATCGTGTCTTCTCACTATTAGGTGATGGGGAATGTCAAGAAGGTCAAATTTGGGAAGCAGCTCAAACAGCTGTTAAATATCAATTAGATAATTTAGTCGTATTTGTTGATAATAATAGACTTCAAATCGATGGTTTTACTGATGAGATCATGCCACTGCAAGATATAGAAAAGAAATTTGAAGTATTTGGATTTGAAACTAAGCGTATCGATGGACACTCAATGGAAGAGATTGTTGAGACACTTGATGAAGTAAGAGTTGCCAAAAATGGTAAACCAAAATGTATTGTCATGGACACTGTAAAAGGGAAGGGAGTTTCTTATATGGAAGACGTTGCTGAATGGCACGGAGTAGCTCCTAATGATGAAGAATACAAACAGGCAATTGGAGAAATATCAGGGGGGTTAAAATAATGAGTATCTTAGAAAAAACGCTAACGACAAAGAAGGCAACCAGGGAAGCATTTGGCGATGAAATTGTGAAACTAGGGAAAGAAAACAAAGATATTTACGTGATCGATGTTGATATTGCAAAATCATGTAAAACAAGCAATTTTATTAAGCAATTACCAGATCAGCATATCAATGTTGGAATTGCAGAGCAAAATGCAGCCGGATTAGCAGCTGGTCTTGCAACAACTGGTAAGATCCCGTTTGTAAGCACTTACGCAGTATTCGGTTCTTTAAGAATGGCAGAGCAAATTAGGCAAGAGGTTTGCTATCCAAATTTAAATGTTAAAATCGCTTGTTCCCATGGAGGATTAACGCCTGCCAATGATGGCGGAAGTCACCAAGCAATTGAGGATATGGGGGTATTAAGAAGCTTTCCGAACATGACAGTCATAATGGGGGCAGACTACTATTCTACTAGGAAGCTAGTTGAGCAAGCAGCAAAAATGTATGGTCCTGTTTACCTGCGCTTTACAAGAGATACAGTTCCAATGATTTATGATGAAAATGAAGAATTTACAATTGGTAAGGCCAAAAAATTACAAGAAGGTTCTGACATTGCAATCATTGCAAACGGTGATACTTTACGCTTAGCTATTGAAGCGACAAAAGAGTTAGAAAAACAAGGAATCTCTGTCAAGCTATTAGATATGCACACGATTAAACCACTAGACCGTGATGCAGTAGTTGAATGTTTAAATGTTGGAAAAATCATTACTGTTGAAGACCACAATATTTTAAATGGTCTAGGAAGTGCTGTATGTGAAGTCGTAGCTGAAGAAGGTAAGGGGAAAGTCAGTCGAGTTGGGGTTCAGGATCAATTTGGTCAATCTGCACCATATGAAAAGCTATTAGAACTAAATGGAATCACTGTTGAAAATATCATTAATACTGCAAAAGAAATGCTTCAATAAAGATAAACAAATGTTATTAAACTATGAAACTAGGAGTGGATGTCAATGTTTGAATTAAAGGAAAGAGTAGCAATCGTAACAGGAAGTGGATCTAAAAAAGGGATTGGTCGTACAATCGCATTATCACTTGCCAAACAGGGGGCTGCAGTTGTTGTGGCAGATTTAAATTTAGAAGGAATTGATGATACTGTAAACGCTATTACTGAAGCAGGCGGAAAGGCATTAGGGGTAGAGCTGAATGTGACTAATAAAGAATCTGTTGATGCAATGGTAGATAAAGTACTCACGGAATATGGAAGAATCGATATCCTTGTTAATAATGCTGGAATTTCTCAAAAAGTAACCGTTCAGGATATGACACTCGAAGATATGACAAGAATATTTAATGTGAATATGTTCGGTTTATTCCTTTGCACTCAAGCAGTACTAGATCCAATGAAAAAACAAAGGTTTGGTCGCATTATTAATCTTTCTTCTGTATCTGCAAAAAGAGGCGGCGGTGTATTCGGTGGTGCACATTATTCAGCCTCTAAGGCTGCTGTACTAGGCTTCTCAAAGAATCTTGCGCGTGAAGTAGCTGTTGATGGAATTACAGTAAACAGTGTTGCACCAGGACTTGTAAACACTGAAATTTGGAAGTCTCTTCCTGAAGAGGATGCAAAAAAGGTTATTGATAGCATTCCAATGGGCAGACCTGGTGAAGTGAGTGAAATTGCATCAGCTATTGCATTTTTAGCTTCTGAAGAAGCATCTTATATTACAGGAGAAGAAATAGATATCAACGGCGGTTCTCACATGGATTAATTTATATAGATGAAACAGGCAACTGACACGGTCGGATGTCTGTTTCATTATTTCTTTTGATTTTGTATATAATTAAGAATGTAGAGAGAAGTGAGTACAATCAATTTTAACCGTGTTTCAAGTCAAAAACTATATATCCAAATTTATAATCAGATCCTTTCAGAGATTGAAGTTGGCACATTTAAGGAAGGGGAGAAGCTTCCTACGGAAAGAGAGCTATGTGATCTTTTTAATGTTAGTCGTGCACCTGTTAGACAGGCACTCAGTGCATTAGAGTTGAATGGTGTTATTTTTTCACGCCAAGGGGAAGGAGTATATGTTAAAAACAATAAAGTTCTAACGGGGAATTTTCAAACGGCTTTCTTTTTAAAATCAATTTCACCAGAGGATATTGTTGAAGCGAGAATGAGTATAGAGCCGCTAATTATTGAATTTGCAGCCTTAAGAGCAACTGATGAAGATATTAAAGCACTTCAACAAACGATAAAGAAAATGGAAAAAGAAACAAAAGCTGGGGTATATGAGCCCGAAACAGATGAGATTTTACACAAACAGATTGCTGAGGCTTCTCATAATGACTTATTTATAAAATTTATGTCAGCCATTAGTAATGCAATGAAGCAACAGGAAATGTGGCATTTTATAAGAGATAGGACCGTAACTAGACCGGAATACCGTGAGATAAATTTTCAAGAGCATCAATCACTCATTAAAGTTATTGAGGACCATAATGCAAAAGAAGCAGTTGATTTAATGACCTCCCATATGGAAAACCTTTATGAGAGATATTGGAAATCTTAATATTATCTATTTTATTGATGACTGCTAATTCGGTTTAAAACCAGTATCATCATGCATTTATTTTGGTTACTTTGATTTTATAAAAATAGTTAGATTAGAAACAATTGATGGCTAACAAAAAATGATTGACATCTGATAGTTTGAAAAGTAAGCTATATTTATAAGATAACTTGTATGATAAGTATACAAGTTGACAAATTTGGGATTGTTTGAATGGAGGAGAAGGACAGGTGGGTACAGTAATTTGCCAAAATTGTAATTCAACAATTGATCACTTTGAAAATGAAAAGGTAACTGTACTTTATTCTAAGTGTGAATGCTGTGACGATATTCATAAGGTAGATCGTAATAACAAAAAATGATTTAGATAAAAAGCATTTTTTTTATAAAAGAATGAAAAGGTTTTCAGTTGTTTTGAAAATGAACTTGAGATTATATGAATTTAGGAGGAACAAAATGAGAGTAGCTATTGCATCTGATCACGGCGGGATTACAATTCGAAAAGAAATTATCAATTTGCTTGAGGAACTGAATATAGAGTATGTTGATTTAGGATGTGAATGTCAAACTTCTGTTGATTACCCGGATTATGCGGTTCCAGTAGCAGAAATGGTAGCAAAAGGTGAGGCGGAAAGAGGGATATTAGTGTGTGGTACTGGTATTGGAATGAGTATCGCAGCGAACAAAGTAAAAGGAGTTCGTTGTGCACTTGTCCATGATACCTTTAGTGCAAAAGCAACGAGGGAGCATAATAACTCTAATGTTCTCGCCATGGGAGAGCGGGTTATTGGTCCAGGATTAGCTCGTGACATTACAAAAGTATGGTTAACTACCGCCTTTGAAGAAGGGGGAAGACATGAAAAGCGAATAAATAAGATCACTGATATTGAAATGCAATTTAGTTAAAATTGAAATAGTCCACAATAGCTTTATTATAAAACAAGAGTATATTTGTGTTTGATGAGAGTGATGGTCTAACCATCACTTTTTTAAACAGATAAGAAAGTATAAAATTTTTGTACTTATACTTAGTTTTAGTAGTAGCTCCGAAGCACAGGACGTGCAAGTGCAGTCGTTGCAACAGGATGTTGCGGTTTTAGACTGCCAGCGCCTATCGCCTATCAAACTTCAGATCATCTCCCTACGATAAGTCAACATCGGTTCGCTTCGCTTACCTTGTTTCCTAAATCTTTAGTCGATGCTCCACCAGTTTGTACGGCGATGACCAAGGCGCTTGCGCTTTTCTTATCCTAATGGAACTAATTTATTTCATTCGAAGAGATTGGTTTTATGTATTCAACCAGTAATAGTGTTGCTCTTTAAAAAAGAAAGGCTTATAATTATATATGTTTTAAAACGTTTACTTATTAAGAATATATATTGAGAGAAGTGATTAAAATTAGCTTTAATCGGGTATCAAGTGAAAAATTATACATACAAATTTATAATCAAATTCTTTCAGAAATCCAATCAGGATCTTTTAATATAGGTGATAAATTGCCTGCAGAACGAGAGCTTTGTGCCCAGTTTGGAGTAAGTCGTGCTCCGATTAGACAAGCATTGAGTGCCCTTGAGTTGAATGGCATTATTTATTCTCGTCAAGGAGAAGGTGTGTATGTTAAAAACACACAGATTACTAACAATTCTGAATCATCCTTTATATTGGATTCAACCTCGCCAGAAGACATTGTAGAAGCAAGAATGAATATTGAACCATTAATTATTAAATATGCAGCACAAAGAGCTACAGAAGAGGATATTAAGGAACTCCGCTCTACTATTCAAAAAATGGAGGAAGAAACAAAGGCTGGCTTCTATGTTCCAGAAACAGATGAGGCACTCCATAAAGGAATAGCGAAGGCTTCTCATAATGATTTATTTATAAAGATTATGGCCGCCATCAGTAATGCGATGAAATCTCAAGAAATGTGGAAATTTATACGTGATCGTACGGTAACTCGTCCAGATTACCGAGAGGTTAATTTTAAAGAGCATAAAATGCTTATAAAAGCCATCGAGGAACACAATGAAACGGAAGCTGTAGAGATTATGACCTTTCATATGCAGAACCTTTATGATCGATATTGGAAAGATTAATTTGTTACCTAAAAAGATCAATCAAACCTAGTGATTTCAATTAAAATGGACTTTTCAAGATGTGTTTTCTTGGTGAAGTCCATTTTTTTATTTTTGGAGTAGAAGGGATTTTAGTAAGGTCTGAATATTCGCCTAATGGGCATTGACTTTTTGGAAAAGTCTATGTATACTACGTGTATAAGTTAACTTAGTATACAAGTTAACAAGGTGACAATTAAAGGAGGATATCTCTGCGTTTTGATGTAATCGCTACCAAACAAAACAATTTTGAATGATAGGTTTTATTTTTGAATTAATTGATTTTCTAGTTGAAGTAAAATGTAAGCGATTACTAGTCCTTGTTTTTTCTCACAAATAAGTAGTGTAAGGGGGAAGGGATTTGAAAGCAGCGTTATTTGATCGGGTTGAACATATTGAGGTCATTGGTAAAGAGGTACCAAGAATTAAGGGGAACGAAGTATTAATTCAAGTGAAGATTGCAGGGATATGCGGTTCTGATGTCCATGCATATGTAGGTAAACATCCATTTAGGCAACCGCCAAGTATTTTAGGGCATGAGGTAATAGGTGAAATTAAAGAAGTTGGAGAAAATGTTACAACTTTTGAAGTTGGAGAGATGGTCACAATCGAACCGCAAGTAGGATGCGGTAATTGCAGACCATGCTCAGAAGAACATTATAATCTATGCGAAGAAAAAGTTGTACTTGGAACAACAAACTGGGATGGAGGCTTTGCCCAATTCGTGGTATCTCCTGAAAAAAGTCTACATAAAATCCCAAGAACATTAACGCCAGACTTGGCCGTCCTTACTGAACCACTAGCAGTTGGTGTCCATGCGGTTAAAATCGCTGACATACAAAAAGGGGATAAAGTAGCGATTCTTGGTTCAGGACCTATAGGGCTTGTCACAGCAGTTGCTGCACATGATAAAGGTGCTGAAACAATATGTCTGACAGATGCAATTGATAAAAACTTAGAAATAGGAAAAGCTCTTTGTGCGACAGATGTTGTAAATGTAAGGTTTCAATCCCTGCAAAATTATGTTGATGCTCATATTGGTCAATTTGATCATATTTTCCTTACTGCAGGCTATGGGGCGATTTTAGATGATGCTTTATCTGTTATTAAAAGAAGAGGAAAAATCATATCTATTGCGTTATTCGATGAAAAGGTATCAATCGATTTAAATAGATTGATGATTTCAGAGGTTCAGATGTTTGGCTCATCCATGTATGTAAAAGAAGACTTTAAATCAGCAATTGATATTATAGCGAGTCATAAGTATAAGCTTGAATCATTAATTACCCATAGATTTCAGTTTGACCAAATAAATGAGGCAATGAAAGTGGCGTTAACAAAGAATGGTTCTCCGATCAAAATTGTACTTGATTTTAAAAAAAGTTAGGATCAACTTTTTAAATGAAAAAATAGGTATGTTTAAGAAAACGGCCTATAAAAAATGATAATGAATTAAAGGGGGAGCAATGATGAGAAAAGGTGTTTTATCTTTCGTGTTAGTCATAATGGTGGTTTTCTTAGCTGCTTGCGGTGGGAAGGAAACAGCTGGTGATAGTGAAAAGAGTAATGAGAGTGGCGGAAAAATTACAATTAAATTTGCCCATAGTGCAGTTGAATCAAATTCAAGACATGAGGCTGCATTAAAGTTTAAGTCTTTAGTAGAAGAGAAATCCAATAATGAAATAACAGTTGAAGTCTTTGCAAACGAGGTTTTAGGTAGTGAGCCGCAAATGGTTGAAGGTGTTGCATTTAATGATATACAGATGGTAGCGGCTAGTACGTATGCACAATATGAACCAAAGGTAGATGTCTTCGGATTACCATTTTTATTTGAGTCAAACGAACAAGCGTGGGAAATGCTAGATGGTCCAATCGGTGAGGAAGTATTTTCAGGTTTACTTGATAATAATTTAAGAGTGTTAGGTCATTTTGAAAACGGATTCAGACATGTTACGAATAATTCAAAGCCAATTGAAAAGGTTGAGGATTTAAAAGGATTAAAAATCCGTACACCTGAGATGCCTATTTTAGTAAGTATATTTGAAGCACTTGGATCAAACCCTACTCCAATGGCATTTGGTGAACTTTACATGGCTTTACAACAAGGGACAGTTGACGGGCAGGAAAATCCAATCTCAAATATTCATGCAAGTAAATTCTATGAAGTTCAAGATTATTTAAGTCTAACAGGGCATTCCTATAGTGCAACAACTGTAGCAATTAGTGATGAATTTTGGCAGACCCTATCTCCTGAGCTGCAAGAAATCGTTCAATCAAGCTTAAAAGAAGCTTCAACTTTTCATAGAAACTTAGTTATGGAGGAAGAAGAAACACTATTAAAAGAGCTGGAAGAAGCAGGAATGAACGTCAATCGACCAGATATTGCCACTTTTAGAGAAGCTTCGCAGGCCGTGTATGAAGAGTATGAAGATACTTATGGTAAAGATCTTATTGATCGTATCTTAAAGGAACTAGAATAAGGTGAAAAAAGCAGAATCTATCCTTAAATGTGACCTTGGGTGGGTTCTGCTTTTATAAAGGAGGGAAGCATATGTCACTTTTAAAATGGTTAGATGAGAATGTAGAGGGGATCTTGCTTATCTTGCTTAGTATTCTAACTGTTGTAGTTGTTTTTATTCAAGTTTTTATGAGGTATGTGTTAGGTTCATCTCTTGTCTGGTCAGAAGAGTTAGCAAGATATGCTTTTATATGGATGATCTATATTGGGGTAAGTTATGGAGTGAAACGGCAAGCACATATAAGCGTAGACGCAGTGGCTATGTTGTTTAAAAGAAAAGGGAAGTTTTTGTTAGCCATGTGCGCAAATTTAGCTTTTTTAGCATTTGCTGTTATTCTCATATACTTCAGTTTTGAAGTAGTAATCCAAGTGACACGGACTTCACCCGCTTTGAATATACCAATGCAATGGGTGTACGCAGCACCAATGGTCGGATTATTACTAACGGCAATTAGAATTATTCAAAGAATGAAAATACAATTTGATTTATTTAGATCAGGAGAGTAGGTGATAAGTATGACAGCACTCGTATTATTTGGCAGTTTCGTATTCTTTTTACTTTTAACAGTCCCTATTGGTATTTCTCTAGGATTGGCTTCTCTTGTCACTATTTTATATGCTGATGTCACATCAGTTGAATACCTTGCACAAAGTCTGGTCCAATCTACTGATTCATTTCCTTTAATGGCCGTACCTTTTTTTATTTTAGCAGGGGAGATTATGGGGAAAGGAGGAATATCAGAACGTCTTTTTAAGCTGGCAAATGTTTTTGTTGGGAATTTTACAGGTGGGTTTGCAATGGCTGCGGTCCTAACTTGTATGTTTTTTGCAGCAATTTCCGGCTCAGGTCCAGCAACAGTTGCAGCAGTTGGAGGTATTATGATTCCAGCGATGGTTGGATATGGCTATGATAAAAAATTTGCAACGGCAGTAGTCGTAGCTGCGGGTGCATTAGGGATTATCATTCCGCCAAGTATTCCTATGGTTATATACGGTGTTTCCGGAAGTGTGTCAATTGGTGACATGTTTATTGCCGGCATCCTGCCAGGAGTTCTAATTGGTGCTGTAATGATGGGATGGAGCTATATATACTCTAAAAATAAAAAATACAAAGGAAATGGTGAAAAGTTTACTATTAAAAGAGCCCTATCTGGGATTAATGAGGCTAAGTGGGCAATATTTATCCCTGTCCTTATCTTGGGAGGAATTTATGGCGGGATATTTACACCCACAGAAGCAGCGGTAGTTGCTGTAGTATACGCGGCATTCATTAGTATATTTGTATATAAAGAGTTGACATTTAAAACATTTCCTAAGGTATTAAAAGATGCAGCATTAACATCTGCAACGATATTAATTATTATTGGAACAGCAAATGCATTTGGCAGGATTTTAACGATGGAGCAAATTCCTAGATTAGTAGCTGACTCATTATTAAGTGTGTCATCAAATCCTCTAGTTATTTTATTACTCCTTAATCTCTTATTATTATTTGTGGGAATGTTTATGGATACTGTGGCAGCAATTATTATCTTAGTCCCAATACTATTGCCAATTGCTATAAATATCGGAATTGATCCTATTCAATTTGGAATTATTATGATTGTAAACTTAGCGATTGGCTTTATTACTCCTCCTGTTGGTGTAAATCTATTCGTTGGTTCCGGTATATCAGGTCTATCCATTGAGTCCCTTGCAAAAGCAACAGTTCCATTTTTTGTTGCAATGATATTAAGTTTAACTGTCATTACAGTCATTCCCGAAGTCTCTCTTTTCTTAGTTGAGCTTTTTAAATAGGCTGTTTTCGTGAAGATTGTTGCTATTGAATATTGAATACTAATTTTAAAAAGAAAGTGGAATGGAGTGGAAGACACTTGACTCCTGCAGTAGGCAGAGGAAAGGAAGTGTCTGGAGCGAAATGGAACGACCTGTTCTCACGGTACTGGCCTTAAGTAGGCGAAAATAGCCTTTAAATAAAAGGAGTCCGAAAATAATTTTTCAAAAAACAAAAGGTAAATAGAATTGAGCCTATGATGTTGACAAGGACAAAGAGGAAAAGTAAACTTTAAGTATTGGATTACTTAGAATACAAGATTACAAGTTTTAGCTTTAATTAACTAAGTGTATCTAATGTAAAGACATTAAGGAGGAATTGGTATGGCTTCAGTTACATTTTTAAATGATCCTGTTACATTAGTAGGAAAAGAAATAAAAGTTGGAGACACTGCACCTGATTTTTTAGTACTTGATAATGATTTATCAAAGGTAACACTTGAGGATTCCGAGGGAAAGGTACGCTTAATTTCAGTAGTACCTTCAATTGACACAGGGGTTTGTGACGCACAAACTCGTCGTTTTAACGAAGCTGTTTCTAGTTTAAGCGGTGTAGAAGTGTTAACAATCAGCGTTGATTTACCATTCGCACAAAAAAGATGGTGTGGATCAAATGGAGTTGAAAATGTTAAAACACTTTCTGATCACAGGAATCTTTCTTTTGGTGAAGCGTATGGAGTTCATATCAAAGAATTACGTTTATTAGCAAGAGCAGTGTTTGTCATTGATTCAAATGATAAGGTTACATATGTTGAATATGTAAGTGAAGTATCAAATCATCCTGATTATGAGGCTGCGATTAAGGCTGTAAAAGATGCACGATAAATAAAAAGGAAAATGAAAGGAGGGTTCTCCTTTCATTTTCCTTTTTAACAGGTGACGGAATTCGAATCCCTCTCTTGGAACATATCGATGAAAAGAATCAATTTCCTGATAGGAAAGGGAGTGGAGCTTTTTTCTTATGGAGGTCAGCCAATTAAATCAAGAAATTGATAAAAGAGACTTTAAAAATATCGATTAAAATGTGTCTTTTTAATAGGTTTTAATCATAATCCACTTTCCTTTTTTATTTTTAAAAAATAGAATTCTATTTTACGTAATATCTCCAAACACCCTCAACTAGTTTTTTACTAACCTTCCCTTGAACATCTAAGTAATCTAAAAATCCGATAATTTCTGACATAACAAGGGCGAATTGTTTTTCATAGATACTCTTGTAATAGATTTGAGCAAGGGAGCTTCCAGTATTGAAGCCTTCATTGATTAAATTTAACAATTTTTCCGATTTTTCTTCAATTCTTTCAAGTCTTTTTTGAATGAGATCATTTGGTGTTTTAATGATCTCACCATGTCCGGGAAAAACAAGATCTAGTTGTAAGGAGCTGCATTTCCTTAAAGAATTGATATGCTCAACTAATGTATGTATCCTATTTCCATATAAATCTGGTTCAACTAATGCATTGCTTGATATGTGGCTAATCAATAAATCACCAGATAATAACCATTTGTTTTTCGAATCATACAGGGCTATTTGATCAGGGGCATGGCCTGGGGTGTTGATAATGTCAAAATGATGCAGTTGAGAATCTTCCAATGGATGAAGCATAGCTGTGATGGCATTTTTCCTGTTCTTGGTTATGGCTTCTTTTAAATACTCAACCTGTTTCTTTCCCATTTCTCCACAGCCCATTTGTGCATAAAGGATTGAAAAGAATTCAACTCTCATTTTTAGGAAAGTACTGTCTCTTGTTAGGCGGGGAATGGACAAAGGGTGAGTGTATATCGGAATTTTATGTTCATTGTTAAGGCGATTTACCAGCCCAATATGGTCAATATGATGGTGTGTAAGAATGATGTCGGTTAAATCAGTCAAGGAAAACCCATTTTCATTCAATATATTAATGAGTGCATTGTAACAATCATCGTTATTTAACCCTGCATCAACCAGAGAAAGAGAATGCTCTGTTTTCACTAGATAAAAGTTAATACTTTTTAGGCAGGATTGACTGGGGATCAATATCGGGATAATTTCAACGCTCTTGTTCTTCATTACCTCCAAATTTTTCACCTCTTTTATTTTGGAATAAAGTTTCCGAAAAAAGTCTTATTGCTATTACCAATATTACTACAGAAGCACTAAAAAATAAATACTATACATAACGATTTTAGAACGGAAAAATATTTTATGTATTGTTATTTCAGCTATTTCATCTTGATTAATTAATGTTTCCATTCGTATATTGAAATAATTGCATTTTATTTTATTTACGAAAGTTAAAAAAAGATATTGATTAATAGTACTTTCAGATATATTCTAATATTTAGAATACTTAAAGGGAGGGCAGGGAATTTTGTAAGCGGTTACTAAATGCGTATTTTTACTAAGGGGTGGATGGATGTGAAGAGAAGATTATCTAAAATGTTCAGTTTCATCTTAGTTTTAACCTTACTAGCTGCTTGTGGGAATAGTGCAATTAACACAAGTTCAAATGAAGAAAGAAATGAAGCATCGCAACAGGGTGAAAGTGCTGAAACGATAAAGATTGGTTCTATTCTTCCGTTTTCGGGAGTATATGCATCACTTGGTAAAGATTTATCCGATGGAATGAAATTATATTTTGACAGCATCAATTGGAAAGTAGAAGGGAAAAAGATTGAGTTAATTGAGGAAGATACAGAAGCTGATCCTCAAGTTGCTTTGAGAAAATTACGTAAGCTTATGGATCAAGATAACATTGATATTTTAAATGGGGCGGTAAGCACTGCCGTTGCCTATGCTATTCGTGATGAGGTGGATTCAAAAAAATTGCCTTATCTTACTTCACATGCGGGAGGAAATGATTTAACGAGAGGAAAGCGCAGCGACTATATTTGGAGATCCTCCTTTTCATCCTGGCAAATCGGTCACTCTATGGGGGAATGGGCTTTTGAAAACGTTGGAGATAAAATGTACATTGCAGCTGCTGACTATGCTTTTGGAAGAGAGGTTTCAGCAGCATTTATAGAGGCTTACAAAAATGCAGGGGGAGAAATTGTCGGAGAAGTATATCCGCCGCTTGGAAATAATGATTATTCCTCCTACTTAACAACCATTGGTGGAGTGGAAGCGGATGGAGTGTATGGATTTTTTGCTGGTAGTGATGCCGTACGATTCGTTCAGCAGTTTAAACAGTTTGGGTTAAAAGAAAAATTCAAACTTGTAGGATCTGGGTGGTTAGTCGCAGAAGATTTACGTGAAACAATTGGGAACGCTGCAGAAGGTACTTTTGCGTCAACATTCTGGGATTACAATTTAGAAACTGAGGAAAATCAAGCATTTGTTAAAGCATACGAAGAAGCTTATAACAGAAGACCAACGATCGAATCATTAGAAGGATATGATGCAGCCCGCATCATTGCGGAGGCCATTACTGTCACTAAAGGAGATGTATCAGATTCTGAGAAGCTGGTAGAAGCCATCGCAAATGTTTCGTTTACAAGTCCAAGAGGAGAGATTTCGTTTGATAAAGAAACACATCATGTGATTCAAAATATGTACATTTCAGAAACCGTTCTTTCTGAAGGAAAAACAGAAAATAAAATCATCGATACGATTGAAAAGGTTCAGGATCCAGGCAAGTAATCAGGATAAGAAAGGAGTTTTGAGATGGATCTAATCGGAGCGCAATTAGTAAACGGTGTGTCATATGGTCTGCTGTTATTTATCATTACATGTGGATTATCCCTTGTATTTGGGATATTGGGAGTTCTAAATTTAGCGCATGGTTCAATGTATATGTTCGGTGCCTACATTGCCTATTCATTAACCGCAACATATACCCAAAGCTTCTGGATTGCATTACTCATTTCCCCGATTTGTGTAGCGTTGTTAGCGTTAGTGGTGGAGCTCATTTTGCTCCGCCCAACCTATCAATTAGGCCACTTATCTCAAGTATTACTAACATTTGGCTTAGCTTATGTTTTTCATGACATCGCATCATATATATGGGGATCGAATGTTCTTACAATTCAAGTACCCCCTGTTTTCTCAGGCTCTATTTCTGTGTTTGGCCAAGTTTTCCCGGCTTATCGAATTGTTGTCATAGTGATCGGAATCATCATTGCGGCATTGTTGTGGTTTATCCAAGCAAAAACAAGATGGGGGGCCATTATTCGGGCTGGGTTGAATGATAAAGAAATGGTGAGTGCCCTTGGGGTAAACATTAAACTTGTATTTACGATTGTGTTTATAGTAGGGGGACTTTTAGCTGGTTTCGGTGGGGTTATTGCTGGCCCAATTCTCGGCATTTATCCTAGTATGGAATTCCAAACATTGATACTTGCTCTCGTTGTGCTTGTGATTGGGGGTCTTGGCTCAATCGCTGGAACCTTAGTGGCGGGGCTGCTTGTCGGAGTATTTGAAACTTTTAGCCGATTTCTTTTCCCTGAACTCAGCATGTTTCTTATTTTTGGATTGATGGTCATGGTTCTCGTTGTTAAGCCAAATGGATTATTTGGAAAGAAGGTGGCTTGACATGAAAAAAACATTTGCCAAATACCTAATGATCATTCTCGCTTTATGTTTAACACCTTTTTTCTTATCTCTTTTTCATTTGAATTTGTTGTCTGAAATTCTTATCTTTGGCATCTTTGCACTAAGTTTGAATGTATTGGTTGGATATACGGGCCTTGTTTCGTTAGGGCATGCGGCTTTCTTTGGAGTTGGTGCATATACCGCAGGATTAGTCGCTAAAAATCTGACTAGTAACCTATTTATGACAGTAGGTATGACTGTGTTGATATCTGTTCTTGTAGCTGCTTTGATTGGTTTATTTTGTTTAAAAGTAAGTGGGTTTTACTTTTTAATGTTAACACTGGCATTCTCTCAGATGATTTATTCCTATATCTATCAATCTACAAATTTGACCGGGGGATCTAACGGATTATCAGGAATACCAAAGGCAGTAGTAGGATCGTTTCAGTTTGCTAATCCCGTCTACATTTTCTATCTAATCTTGCTTTTCTTTTTACTCACTTATTTTGCTCTTAGACTTGTCGTGAAATCTCCATTTGGTCAGGTGTTAATTGGGATCCGTGAAAACGAAACTAGAATTAAGTCTATGGGATATAACACTTACATTTATAAGTACTCGGCTTTTTTAATAGCAGGATGCTTTGGGGGGCTCGCAGGATCATTATACACATATTTTAATGGATTTGTTGCACCTAGTGATGTGTATTGGACCATGTCAGGTGCTGCACTCATCATGGTATTAATCGGTGGAGCGGGAACAATGAACGGCCCGGTTTTCGGGGCAGCCTTATTTGTCACACTTGAAACATTGATCAGCTCGTACACAAATTCATGGATGTTGATTGTCGGATCAGTCTTTATTATTTTCGTGATCTTCTTCCCGAAAGGAATCGTTGGGATTGGGGAAAGTGTCGTCCAATTCATAAAGACGAGAAAGCAACAAGCATATGAGCAAAAAAAATCTCATGCTACTTAATGTAAATAAGATAAGAGGTGAGTTGCTTGGATAGAGACAAAATCTTAACAATAAGTGGAATAGGTAAGAGTTTTGGCGGGTTACACATATTAAAAAATATTTCTCTTGAAGTGGAAAAAGGAGAAAGAATTGGAATTATAGGTCCCAATGGTGCTGGTAAAACAACGTTTTTTAATTTATTAACGGGAGATTTGGAGCCAAGCTTTGGTGAAATTTATTACGGAAAAACAAATATTTCAAAACACCCGAATTATAAACGTGCCCGTAATGGTATCGTTAGAACCTTTCAAAAAAATAATCTTCTAAATGATCTGTCTGTGATTGATAATTTGCTGCTTGTTTTACAGAGGAAACAAGGGATTGGTCATATATGGTTCAAGCAGAGAGAGGCAAAGCAATATCATGGGCTTTTTGAAAAGGCAGATGAACTGCTTGAAAAATGGGGGTTATTTCATCAACGAAATGCTATTGTGAAAAATTTATCCTATGGTGAACAAAGGCAAATTGAAATATTACTTGGTGTTGCAACAGAGCCTGCTATTCTATTACTTGATGAACCAACGGCTGGAATGTCTCAGTCTGAAACGAACTACATCGTTGATCTGCTTTATAAGCTGCCAAAGGATTTAACAGTTATGATTATTGAGCATGATCTTGATATCGTTTTTGGATTAGCAGACCGTATGGTTGTGTTATTTGAGGGGGAAATATTAATAGACGGTGATCCTGAAGTAGTAAGAAAAGATGAGAGAGTGAACAAAATCTATATTGGAAGTGGAGATGAAGTCGAATGTTAGATGTTCAAAATCTTCATACTTACTATGGAGAAAGCCATATCCTCCACGATGTATCACTAAAAGTGAAAAAAGGCACAGTTTCTGTCCTTCTCGGTCGTAATGGGATGGGAAAGACAACAACTCTCCATTCCATAATGGGAATTGTACCGCCTAAAAGTGGAAAGGTGTCGATGAAAAGCACACAAATAGATGGAAAGCCAAGCTATCAAATTTCCAAGCATGGAATTGGGATTGTGCCTCAAGGGAGAAGAATTTTTAGTGATTTAACAGTGAAAGAAAATTTATTAACTACTTTTCGACCAATAACAAATGGCTGGAATTTAAACAAAATATATGATTTGTTTCCGAGGCTTAAAGAGAGAGAAACATCAATGGGAGGAACGCTTAGCGGCGGGGAGCAGCAAATGCTATCAATTGGAAGAGCACTTATGACGAATCCAGAGTTGCTCTTACTCGATGAGCCATCAGAAGGTCTCTCACCGTTAATGGTTAGAGAAGTGATGAAAATTATAAGACAGCTAAAAGATAATGGCATGTCTATGCTGCTAGTTGAACAGAATTTAGCCATGGCGATGGAGTTAGCAGATTATATTTACATTATAAACAAAGGGTCTATTGTCTTTGAGGGAACACCAGAGGAATTTAATTTAGATGTAAAAAATAAATATTTATCATTAAGTTCGTAGTTTAAATGGCCAGTTGAAAGCTGGCTATTTTTTTGGTAAGAATAAAAAATAAAGCAGGTGAATTGAACCTGCTTTTCTATAGTAGTCTAGGAAATATTCTTGTACTGTGGATAAGCGCGCGGTATCCAGCTCCTAGCCCCTCGAGGTCATAAGTCAATTTGGAATTGAAGGCAAAGAACACCTTCTATTCCAAATAGCCTTATTTGCCCTAGGCTGATCAAGGCACTTGCGCTATTGTTCTTTTATACATTAGCGTGTGTATGAAAAGGCTGATTAGAAACCTTTATCGATTCGGTTGGACACCCTTCTTGTGCATCAATTAAGTCATCTTCTAAGTCTTCGCTAACTGCTGTGACTCCCTGGTTATGATCTAAAATCGCTTCTGCTATTCCTTCATCATCATAATCAAAAATGTCAGGAGCCGTAGCCCCGCATGCCCCACATGCTATACATGTTTCCTTATCAACCATTGTATATTTAGCCATCGATATCGCCTCCAATGAAATTATAGGGGTTACGCAAATACACTTGTGCTATGAAGCGGTTGCACTTTAGCTTTTGGATCGATAAAAGCCTTTGCATTATTAACAGCAGTTGGCGCTTCACCAAAACCTGTGGCGATTAGTTTTACTTTTCCTTCGTACGTACAGATGTCTCCAGCAGCGTAAACGCCTGGGATATTTGTCTCCATTTTAGAATTCACAACAATTGAATTTTTTTCAATGGTGAGTCCCCAGTTTTTCATTGGACCAAGTGATGATAAGAATCCATAGTTAATAATGACATCATCCACTTCCAATATTTCTTCCTTACCAGTTTTTGCATGCTCCAGGCAAACGGAATGAATTGTCTTTCCATCGCCATTTAAACTTTTAGGGATATACGGTGTTTTTATGTTAACGTTGCTTTCCATTAAGCTGGTAACGCTTGATTCATGGGCACGAAACTTGTCACGACGGTGAACAAGAGTTACATGATCAGCGATGGGCTCAAGCATTAAGGACCAGTCAACAGCAGAGTCACCTCCGCCGCAAACAAGGACCCGTTTCTTTCTAAACTTTTCAAGATTGTCAATAAAGTAGTGAAGATTACTTGATTCATAGATTTCAGCATTGTCTAACTCAAGTTTGCGAGGCTGAAAGGCACCGTTTCCAGAGGTGAGAATCACGGATTTTGTTAGATGAACTTCCTTATTTGTCGTAAGTCGAATAAGACCATCCTCCAGCACCTCCAGGTTCTCAACCATTTGTTCTAGACAGATGGTTGGGCTGAAATGTAGTGCTTGCTCTGTTAAGCGATCAATTAATTCCTGTGCACGAACTTTAGGAAATCCAGCGATATCGTAAATATATTTTTCCGGGTATAGAGCAGATAGTTGCCCCCCTAATTGGGGTAAACTCTCAATAATCTTAACTGAAGAGTTTCTCATTCCAGCATAAAATGCAGCAAATAAGCCTGTGGGTCCTCCTCCTATAATGGTTATCTCATGAACAGATTGATTTGACATAAAAAACCTCCTAATGGCTCTTATTACGTTTATTTAACTATCGTTAATTATTAGTAATATAAAGTATTCTAAAAAGTCTGTCAAGGTGTTGTGGAAATAAATAATTTACTTATTTTATCTATTATGAATAGTTGTACTTATTAAAGTATGATCTTTAAGGCATGTGATCAACAAGTTAAAGATTATGTTTTTATAACGTTCGTGAAATAATCAGTATTCTGGAGTATCCTTGAGAAAAAGTTAGATTAAGTGTAATTTTCTCCTGAAAATAGGATGTCATTAACTTTGAAAATTGGAAAAGCATTCTGTATATTATGAATTAGTTACGAAAGAAATTAATCCATAACAATTTAGGAGGTTTTATCATGTCAATCACACTATCTGAAACGAAAACGCTTACAGTGAAGAAAACTAATGGAATTGCAGAGGTACACATACATGTGAACAAAACAAATGCTTATGATCTTGAATATTACAGAGAATTAAATGCGGCAATTGATGATATTCGCTTTGATAATGATATTAAAGTCGCTGTTTTAATGAGTGATATGCCGAAGTTTTTCTCAGCTGGAGCAAATATTAATTTCTTAAAAGCAGCAGAGCCACGCTTCAAAACACAGTTTTGCCTATTCTGTAACGAAACACTTGATAAAATCGCCCGCTCTCCACAAATTTGGATTGCTTGTTTAGAAGGACATACAGTTGGCGGCGGATTGGAAATGGCACTGGCTTGTGACTTACGCTTTATGGGAGATGAAGCAGGTAAAATCGGATTACCTGAAATTACACTGGGAGTATTAGCTGGTACAGGAGGAACACAACGTTTAGCCCGTCAAGTAGGACATTCTAAAGCACTTGACCTAAATTTAACTGGTGAAACACTAACCCCACAAGAAGCTTTAGAAATTCAATTAGTTGATCGTGTTTTCCCTCAAGCTGAAACAAGAGCAAAAACATTGGAATACGCAGAGAAAATTGCCAGCAGTGCAACATATGCAGCATCAAATATTAAACTATCCATTATGAATGGAAAAGAAATGCCATTAAATGTAGCTGTTCGCTACGAAGGTGAGCTTCAAAATCTACTATTCCGTTCACAAGATGCTCAAGAAGGGCTAAGCGCATTCATTGAGAAACGTGAAGCTAATTGGTCTGGACAGTGAACAAAGATGATAAATGGCGATATCGGATAACCGATATCGCCGTTTTTATCCCTCTCTTCGGGCAGTAAGACTTCCACTGATGGAAGTTTCACTTTATAAGAATAAAAGAATGGAAGTGAGTGTTAAATGAGGAATAAGCTTCAAACCTTGTCAGAGTCAATTGATGAGCATATTCAACATGGTGATTCTGTTGTGTTAGGTGCTTGCCTGGAACCGATGATTCCCTTTGCAGCAGCACATGAAATGATTCGCCAGGAAAAAAGCGAGTTAACGGTCATTGCTCCAATATCAGATATATTGTTTGATATGTTAATTGGTGATGGAAGAGTGAAAAAAATCATTGCTGCTTGGGCAGGGAATGTAAGTGCAGGTCTTGGCCATAATTATCGTCGTTCAATTGAAAAAAGTATCCCTTTTAAGATAGAAGTTGAAGATCACAGCAATTTTTCAATAGGATTAGCACTCTTAGCAGGTGCGATGGGGGTGCCGTATTTACCAACGAAAACCCTATTAGGAACTGGACTTTTATCAAGTAATCGAAACTTTAAGGTGGATGAATATAACGGAGAAAAGCTTGTCCATGTTCCTGCTTTAAATCCTGATGTGGCCGTTATTGGGGTACAACGTGCAGACAAAAACGGAAATGCCCATCTTTGGGGGAATATTGGCGTGGCCCAAGATGCTGCACTTGCAAGTAAGAAGGTCATTTTATTAGCGGAAGAAATAGTGGATAAGAGTGTAATAGAAAGTGATCCTAATCGAGTCTTTGTACCAGGATTTAAAGTTACATCTGTCGTTCATTGTCCGGCATTTTGCCATCCTTCGCCAATGCAAGGGCATTATGGCAGGGATCATGCGTTTTTCCATACGTATCATACAGAAACAAAGACAAGAGAAGGATTTATCAAATGGATCAATAAGTGGGTAAAAGATATTCAAACACATGAAAACTATTTAGAGTTAGTCGGTCAGCCAAGGGTTGAATCATTAAGAGTGAAGAGTCATCATTTAGCCGCACCGGTTAATTATGCCTCTGAATAAAAGGGAGTGAAGAAGTTGACCTTTACAACAGAAGAGTTAATGGTTGTTGCTGCTGCAAGAGAAATAAAAGATCAAGAAGTTGTTTTTGTTGGCATGCGTTTACCAATGCTTGCCTTTGCAGTTGCGAAAAAACTGCATGCCCCAAATGCCGTTGGATTTTATGAGTGTGGAATAGTCCGTGATGAACCTTCTAAAACGCTGCTATATACAATGGGTGATACTCCTAACGTGATTGGTGCACAGTGGTGTACGACAACAAATCATTTAATGTTTTTAATGCAGCAAGGTAATGTCGATTGCGGGTTTATCGGTGGAGCAGAAATTGATAAATACGGAAATGTAAACACCTCATACATCGGGGATTACAAAGAACCGAAAATCAAACTCCCAGGCAGCGGTGGAGCAGCAGATATTGCATCACTATCGAAAAGGCTTCTTGTCATTATGAATCACGAGAAAAGAAGGTTTAGAGAGAAGGTTGATTATATTACTTCCCCGGGATATGGCAGTGGAGGAAATTGGAGAGAGGAGCAAGGACTTCCGCGTGGCGGCGTTGGAACTTTAATTACTACACTTGGACTCATGAAACCTGACCCTGTGACGAAGGAATTGGAACTCATTAGTGTTCATCCAGGTATCACTGTGGCAGATGTAAAGGAAAATACAGGCTGGGATATAAAAATATCTGCTAACTTAATTGAAACTGTTCCTCCTTCTGCTGAAGAACTTCTTGTTATTCGGAAGATTGATCCTGAAGGATTCTGGACAGGAAAGAAAAAGGGGGATTAATATGCGTTCAAATGAAATAAACATCATGGTCAATTGGGGAGATACTGATAAAGCAGGTATTGTCTATTATCCAAATTATTTTAAATGGTTTGATATAGCAGGTCATCAATTCTTCCGCAGCTGTAACTTGTCTCCGCAAAAGCTGGAGGAGGAAAGAAATATCATTCTTCCACTATTAGACGCAAGATGCAGTTTTGAAAAACCTTTATTATATGAAGATATTATTACGATTCATACTGTAGTACAGGAAATAAATAATAAGACAATTAAATTAAGTCATGAAGTTTTTAAAGGAAATGTCCGAACAGGTCACGGATATGAGCTAAGAGGCTGGGTAAGTCAAAAAGAAAATGAAATAAAAGCTGTGCCAATTCCTTTTGATGTTATAGACATATTAAAAGAAGATATTCATTCAAAAGACATGGCAGGAAAAACGGTATTTAATGCATAATCCCTAGCTATCCTCTATAATTAAAAGATGTCTCATATTAAAATAACATATATCAATTTGGATGGTGAGGAAGTTGAAGCCAAGGTCTTTGATGTTTACCTTGTACGGTGAGTACATTGAATATTATGGAGGAGAAGTTTGGGTTGGAAGCTTAATTCAATTAATGAGCCATTTTGGAGTTTCAGAATCTTCTGTAAGAGGTGCTATCTTACGAATGGTTCAAAAAAACTTATTAAAAGTCCGAAAAATAGGAAATAAAAGCTATTATTCATTAACGGATCAAGGAAAACGTAGAATGGAAGATGGAGTAAAAAGGGTTTATACAACACAGAGTGAAAAATGGGATGGTATGTGGCGAATTCTAACCTATTCATTTCCAGAAGAAAAGCGGGAACTTCGTAATGAGATCAGAAAAGAATTAAACTGGACAGGATTTGGAGCAATCTCAAACAGCACATGGGTTAGTCCAAATGCATTGGAAGAACAAGTGTTAGAAATGATTCAAACGTATCAAATTGAAGAGAATACCTTCTTATTTAGTTCTTCTTCGATTGTTTCACATGATAACCAAAGTATTATTAACAAAGGCTGGGATCTTGATGCAATATCAAGTGAGTATGATATTTTTATAAACAAATATACCTCGATATATGAAACATTATGTGACAAAGCACTAGATAACAGCATGACAGATGTTGAGTGTTTTATTGAAAGAACAAAACTTGTCCATGAATATCGAAAGTTTCTCTTTCAGGACCCGGGTTTCCCGCGCGATTTGCTGCCTGCTAAATGGTCAGGTACAAAGGCAAGGGAATTATTTTGGAATATCCATCAGCTAATTTCAATACCTGCAGTCCGCTTTTTTGAAAATCTTTATGAAGCTGCCCCTGATCGTGATATCCAGCCAAAGCGTGACAAAGCAATAAATCCATTTAGAGATGTACGTGTATAAGTTCAATTAACGTTGTTGATTTGTTTTTTGTCTTACTCCATCTGCGATACCTTTTCTGATTGCTAGGAAATGATAAAGACGGATTTGTTCAGTCTATTAAGGTTTCTTGTCAATGATTGATCTACAGATCTCAGAGAATTGAGGGGTTTACATGAGGAAAGTGTTAATGGAAATCAGAGATCATCTTGCGTTCGTTACGATTAACCGTGAAGAACAATTAAATTGTTTTGATTATGAAACATTAGTAGAGTTGGAAAACATTGTAGAAGACATCAAGTTAAATAAGGAAATCCGAGTTGTAATAATCACAGGAGCAGGTGAAAAGGCTTTTAGTGCCGGGGCTGATTTAAAAGAAAGACGTACTTTAACGGAAAAAGAAGTAAGAAGAAATGTAAACAAAATTCGAGATGTTTTCACAATGATTGAAGAACTCCCGCAGCCAACAATTGCTGCAATAAATGGATACGCGTTAGGCGGGGGCTTTGAGCTTGCTCTTGTTTGTGATTTTCGCTATGCGATCAATACCGCTCAAATGGGTTTAACTGAAGTAAGCTGGGGGATTATTCCCGGTGCAGGCGGAACCCAGCGTTTAAGTCGTTTAATCGGTACATCAAAAGCGAAGGAACTCATTCTTACTGCCAGAAAAATAGATGCTCAACAGGCTTTTGAATTAGGAATTATCAATAAAGTCGTTGATCAGATGGATGAGTTATCGAGAAGCTCTATATCACTGGCTGAAGAAATCATGAAGAATGGTCCTCTCGCTGTTACTCAAGCTAAATATGCGATTCATTATGGAACAAGTGTTGATATGCATACAGGTCTCGCTATTGAATCTAAAGCCTATGAAGTCATAATTCCTTCAAAGGATAGAATAGAAGCTTTAGAAGCTTTTAGAGATAAGCGGCCGCCGACCTTTAAAGGGGAATGATATCATCGTAACTATTAAAAAGTAAGCGTCGTCATATTTGTCCTCGTCCCAGGGGATTGAATGGCTGTAATTGTAATATATCTTTTGTTGTGATGGATTAAATGGGGGTGCAGCGGGTGAATATTGAGAAGATAAAGTACGATGGATATCGAATCGGGATACCGGTTCCGTTTCCAATGAAGTATGTTTACTGCTATCTTTTTAAACAAAATGACGGATATGCCTTAATTGATGTTGGATTCAATTATAGTGAAGCAAGAGAAACTTGGGGAAAAGTATTTGATTATTTGAGCATTCATTTTTCAGATATAAAGACGATTTATTTAACACATTTTCACCCTGACCATACAGGTCTGTCTGGTTGGATGCAAGAATTAACTGGTGCAGACGTTTATATACATGATATCGATGCTGAAATGATGGAAAGAGTATGGGGAGAAAACAGCGTCCAAACATTAAAAATGAAAGACATGATCCTTGACCATGGTGTACCTGAACAACTAAGTGAAAAGATTATTTTGCATATGGAAAAGCTAAGGAAAAACGTTCTTCCATTGCCAAAAATGAAAACAATTGGCCCTGAAGTTCAGTTTGCCCAAAGAAATTGGAAGGTAATTCATACCCCGGGACACAGTAGTGGTCATGTATGTTTCTATCAACAAGATGAGGGAGTTATGATTGCCGGTGATATGATTTTGGACAGAATTACTCCGAACATAAGTGTGTGGCCTGGGGCTAGTCAAAACCCTTTGCACGAATATATGGAATCCTTAAGGATGTTGAAAACTCTAACGATTAGTATTGCCTACACTTCACATCATTCAGCAGTTGAACACATAGACCAGAGGATTGATGAACTTATTGCCCATCATTATGAGCGTTTGTTGAAAATTGAGGAGCTAGCCCAAGGGAAAACGGCCTTTGAAGTAGCAGAGGTTTTATTTTCTCATAAAAACTTAACTCCTCATCAATGGCGATTTGCTATTGCGGAAACAATTGCCCATTTAAACTATTTGGAACAAGAAAATAGAATTGAATGGGAAGGTACAAGGCCAATTGTTTATAAAAAAAGAGTGAATGTCCTGGGACAAAAGTAAATTCGCAAGTTTAACAAAATACTAGATTAAAAAACACATGAGTTCTAGTTCATAGAATTCATGTGTTTTTTTATTTAACGTTCGTAAATAAAACATAATAAAATCATTGACAGAATATTGCGGATGATCTATATTATTAAATATAGACGAAGAAAATAAAAACGTAATGAAAATGAGGTGTAACAATGAGTACAAATCAAGCTGAGATTTTATTAGAGAAAGTCCAGAATGGCTTTAAGGTAGAAAATATTGATGATATGAATGAAGAGTATTTAAAGGCATTAAGGCAAACGTTGACAATCGTTGGAGATACTGAGCTTCTAAGTGTTCCCCCGCTGTTAACTGTCTATAATCAAGCACCGAACCTTAACTATAAAATTACTGCACTAGCCGTCATGCAGGATGAAATTGGTCATGCCCATATTGCTTACAGGTTATTAGAGGATTTAGGTGAGGATGTTAACAGCCTTTTGTATGAGCGTCAGCCGAACCGTTGGAAAAATCCTTATGCCTTTGATTTTAAATTAGAAAATTGGATTGAATTAGGAGTATTTAACGGGTTATTTGACCGGGCCGGATATACCTTATTGGGAGATGCACATGAGCATACATCATACGGTCCTTGGAAACGTGCACTAGTAAAAGTGGATAAAGAAGAATTATTCCATTTAAGAAATGGAGAAATCATCATGAAAGCTGGTATGAAAAAACCAGAAACAGCTAAGCAAGTCCAAGAGGCTGTCGATTGGATGTTCTTAATGGCACTGGAATTTTTTGGGGTGGCAGATGGGTTGAAAAGCCGTTCGGCACAACTTGATTATAGATTAAAAGGAAGAACAAATGATGAGCTTCGTCAAAAGTGGTTATCAACAGCTGTTCCATTCTGTGAGTCGATTGGAGTAAAAGTTCCAGCTCATTATGATGAAGAGCAAGGCAAATATGTCTTGGACGTACCGTTCCCTTGTAAGTTCGATGTGGAAAATAAAAAATGGTTATTCGATCAACCTGATACATGGGAAAACGTAATTAAACGGTTCAAAGCCCGTGGTCCGGAAAATAAAGAATTTGTTAATAGAATTCAAAAGGGCTTTAAGGAATTACAAGAAATGAGAGAAGAGGTGGTTTAAGTGTTGAACGGAACAACTATGAATGAACAAGCAACAGCAACATATTGGAATGCTCTCAAGGAAGTAATGGATCCTGAATTTCCTATAAGTGTTGTTGATATGGGCTTAATCTATGAAATTATGAAAAATGAAAATCAATTAGAAGTGGTCATGACATATACATCAACAGGGTGTGCCTGTATGCAGTGGATTGAAAGCGATATCAGGGAGCGCTTGCTTAAGGAAGAGGGAATTGATGAAGTGGAAATCAAGGTTGTATGGGATCCCCCTTGGACAGTTAACAACCTAAGTGAAGAAGGAAAAAAGAAATTAAAGCATTGGGGGGTAAGTTCATGACAGAAACAAAACAGATTGATTACTTGCTTTTTACCCGAATTAAGCGAGGAGATGATCTTATCCAGGTAGGGTCATTTAAAGCAACCTGTGACGATTTAGCGAAAATATACGCTGAACATATTTATGATGAGGAAGATTGGGTAGAAATGTATGTTGTGCCGAAAGAGTCATTGATATGCTTGCGCAGTCCGGAACCATTGTTCAAAAAGGAAGGGGTGAACTAAATGACAGAACAAAATTACAGCTCATTAATTAATCTTGCTGAAACGATAGCGGATAATAAATATATTTTAGGAGACCGGCTTGTTGAAATTGGTGTAAGCGGACCGACACTTGAAGCAACACTTTCAGCAATTGCAATGGCACAACAGGAATTAGGTCATTCCAGACTCATTTATAGATGGGCAAATGATTTAAAGGGTGCTAATGGCAGCAGAGTGGAGATTAAAGATCAAACAGGGAAGGCATTTGCACGAAATGTAGAAATAAGCAATTGGATTGAGCTAATTGCTGGACTTTATGCAGTAAATGTAGCAGTAGATTTAGTCATGCGAGCAATTATTGAAGGAAGAAATACGGAGATTAATCATCCATTTAGTAAAATGCTAAAAGAACAAAACGACCACCTCGTATATTCAAAGGTTTGGTGTAAGCAATTACTAAATGATCAGGGATCTATTCCTACACGCTTCAAAATCTCATTGGAGAAAGTGATGATTGAAGTTGTTGACTGGTTAAAGACAGTTGAATCAGATTCTTTCTTAATCTCAGAAAATATTATTAATCAAAATGAAAACTTAGTTGCTAAGTGTAAAGAAGTTGTAAATGAGTTACTAAATGTTGGAGCGGTTTCCAATGCTTGAACAATGTGCTGAAGTAAAATGTGCATTTTGTTCGTCAAGTGAAGTAGAAAAGATATCATCATTTGGGACAGCACAATTAGTAAGGCAATATTATTGTAACAATTGCCGCTGTGTTTTCGAATATATTCGTTGGCAAGATGATCAAACGAAAGAATGAAAGGTGTCGACAAACAATGGGGCAAATAAAACAAATTGGTGTAATCGGATCTGGAACAATGGGTGCCGGTATCGCACAATTAATGATTCAAAACGGCTACAGAACAATTATTTATGATATCCATCATGATCTTTTAAAAAAAGCGAAAGTAACGATTGAAGCAAAGTTAAACCGTTTAGTCGAAAAGAAGAAAATAACAAATGAAGAAAAGACCTCAGCCATAGACCTCTTAGACATTACAACAGACTTACAGGACTTCAAAAACTGTCAGCTAGTCATTGAAGCAGCCCCAGAAAAAATTGAAATTAAACGATCTCTTTTTAAAGAATTAGAAGAAATTTGTTCACAAGATGCAATCTTAGCAACAAACACATCGTCACTATCCATTACAGAAATTTCAGGCCATCTATCACATCCGGAACGTGTCGTAGGATTTCATTTTTTTAATCCAGCACCATTGATGCCTTTGGTGGAAGTGATCCAAGGATTAAAAACAGAGCCTGAAACAGTTGAAACATTAGTTGACTTTGCAAAAGGCATGAACAAAACGCCTGTCACCTGTAAGGATACCCCTGGATTTATTGTGAACCGTGTTGCGCGCCCTTTTTATAATGAAGCAATAAGAATAATGAATGATCAAGTGGCAGATGTTGAGCAAATTGATCGCATTATGAAACGGGCAGGGAAATTCAAAATGGGCCCTTTTGAATTACAGGATTTAATAGGTATTGATGTGAATCTTGCTACAACGAAATCAGTTCACGCTAGCTTTTATGGAGAAACTCGATTTAGGCCGCATTTTTACCAGGAACGAATGGTTCAAGCAGGTACGTTAGGAAGGAAGTCTAATGGAGGATACTTTCATTATGATGAATAAAACAATCGCCGTTATAGGTGAAAATTTACTAGCTAAAAACTTAGTAGAGGATCTAAAGAAAAACACAAAGGGAGATATTCTCTTTAATGAGTTTTCTTTGTTGGAGCATGCTGATATCGTCATCGAAACAACGAATCTTCATGTACAGGAGAAAAAAAGAAAGCTCCAAGAAATAGAGTCTATCGTATCGTCTAATACTTGTCTTTTAACATCTATTCTTCAAGTATCTGCAACAGAAGCAGCATCATGGTTGCACCATCCAGAAAGACTTGTAGGGTTCGCTGCTTTTGCGGATTTCCACGACAATGAACTTGTTGAAGTGGCGCTTCCTTTGCAGGCTGAACCGCATTTTCTTCAAATTGTGAACTCTATGTTTCGATTACTAGATTTAGAGACAGAAGTTGTGGAGGATGAGGTCGGCTTAGTATTTCCGCGTATTCTTTCACTCATTATTAATGAAGCTGCCTTTGCCCTAACAGAAGGCACGGCATCTGTTCATGATATTGATCAAGCTATGAAAAAAGGAACAAATTATCCGCTTGGACCTTTTGAATGGTGTGAAAAGATTGGATTAGATGATGTTTACGCTGTTTTGCAAGGATTATATAAACAATTTGGTGAAGAGCGTTATAGACCAGCACCTCTTATCAAAAAGCTTGTTTATGCAGGATGGATTGGCGGCGAAAAAGATAAGTGTTTTTATCACTATCAAAATCGTAATTTGAAGGAGTTTTCACTATGAAAGAAGCGGTCATCATTGATGCTGTTCGAACACCAATAGGCAAGTTGAATGGCGCTTTAACCAGTGTAAGACCTGATGATCTTGCGGCACATGTGATAAAAGAATTACTTAATAGAGTCCCAATAGAAAAAAATCTCATTGAAGATGTCTACTTTGGGTGTGCAAACCAAGGTGGTGAAGATAATCGGAATGTCGCAAGAATGGGGCTGCTTTTAGCGGGAGTACCTGAAACCGTGTCAGGTGTAACTGTCAATCGATTATGCGGTTCTGGACTAGATGCGGTCAATCAAGCATCCTCAGCGATAAAAGCAGGTTTAGGTGATGTATTTATTGCAGGTGGTACAGAAAGTATGACAAGAGCTCCATATGTCATGATGAAGCCGCATGTAGCAAATCCTCGAGGAAATCAAACTTTATATGACACAACAATAGGCTGGCGCCTTGTTAATCCTAAGCTTGCAGAAATCTACCCTCCTATTAGTCTAGGAGAAACAGCTGAAAATGTAGCTGAAAAATACAAGATTTCAAGAGAAGAACAAGATGAATTAGCATTTCTTAGTCAAAAGAAAGCAGCACATGCGATAAAAACAGGCAGATTTAAAGAGGAAATTGTTCCAATTGAGATTTCTCAAAAGAAGGGTGCGGCTGTTTCGTTTCAAACAGATGAGCATGTAAGACCAGACACAACGTTGGAAGCGTTATCTAAGCTTCACCCTGTTTTCCGGGATGGAGGAACCGTTACAGCTGGTAACTCCTCGGGGATTAATGACGGTGCAAGTGCGTTATTAATTATGGAAAAAGAGATCGCTCAACAACTTGGCTTAAAACCAATCGCAAAAATTGTTACATCGGCTGTAAGTGGTGTAGATCCCGGTTATATGGGCATAGGTCCAGTCCCTGCAACACAAAAAGCATTAAAAAGAGCAAATCTGACGATACAAGATCTGGATCTCATCGAAATCAACGAGGCATTTGCCGCTCAATCTGTTGCATGTATAAAAGAGCTTGGACTTCCGTTGGAAAAGGTCAATGTAAATGGTGGAGCCATTGCTTTAGGACACCCCCTTGGCTGTAGTGGAGCCCGAATAGTCACAACACTTGTTCATGAAATGCAAAAACGGGATGTCCGCTATGGATTAGCCACAATGTGTATAGGGGTTGGTCAGGGAATCAGCACAATTATTGAAAAACTTTAAGGAGTGATCGATGTGATAAATGTGAGCAATCAAACTCGTGTATTAAAAGACAGCTATCAATTATTTATTAACGGTGACTATTCAAACAGTAGTAACAATGAATTCTTCGAAACGTATAATCCGGCAACCGGAGAAGTGTTAGCAAAGGTTGCAAAAGCAACAAAAGATGACGTTGATCGAACAGTTGAAGCGGCAAGAAATGCATTTGAGACTGGAAAATGGCCAAGACAAACTCATACAAAACGCGCAAGATTATTAAATAATATTGCAGCGATTATGAGAAAGCGTTTTAACGAATTGGTAGAAGCAGAAGTTTTGGATACTGGTAAAACAGTTGCTGCAGCACAAGGTCAAATAACTCAAGCTATCGAAGATTTTGAATTTTATGCTGGAGCTATTTCAACTTTTGGAGGCCGTACAAACCCTATGCCGAACGGATTCTTTAATTACACACTAAAGGAACCAGTCGGTGTTTGTGCACAAATTATCCCTTGGAATTATCCATTAATGATGGCTGCTTGGAAAGTCGCTCCTGCACTAGCTGCGGGATGTACCATTATTTTAAAACCTGCATCAAATACACCAATTACCGCATACATGCTCGCGGACATATGCCACGAGGCTGGCGTACCTGAGGGTGTTGTAAATGTCATCACGGGTAGCGGCTCTGAAATTGGACCATATCTTACAGAACATCCTGGTGTCGATAAAGTTGCGTTCACAGGGGAAACGGAAACAGGCAAGGACATAATGGCGAGAGCCTCTGAAACATTAAAACGAGTGACACTTGAATTGGGTGGTAAATCACCAAACATTGTGTTCGATGACTGTGATATAGATGGAGCAGTTGTGGGTTCACTTTATGGGATTTTTTATAATACAGGTCAATCTTGTGAAGCGCGATCACGACTTTTTGTACACGAAAACATCTATGATGAATTTTTAGAAAAGTTCATAGAAAAGGCAAAGCGGTTAAAAGTAGGTGATCCCTTCAACAAAGAAACCCATATGGGAGCATTAATTTCAAAAAGCCATGAAGAGGTGGTGGATGGCTATGTGAAGCTAGCAATCCAAGAAGGAGGCGAGGTTTTATACGGAGGCAAACGTCCGGAAGGCCCTGAATTTGAAAAAGGCTATTGGTATATGCCAACCATTATCGGCAATGTCACTAATGATATGAGGATTGCACAAGAGGAAGTATTTGGTCCAGTCGTCGTTGTGATGAAATTCAGCGATGAAAAAGAAGTACTTAAATTAGCTAACGACACAATTTTTGGCCTTGGATCAGCTGTATGGACGAAAGATCATGGAAAAGCTCATCGAATTGCAGCAGGTTTGCGGGCTGGTATTGTGATGGTGAATAATCCAATTTCAGCATTCCCTGGAACACCATTTGGCGGCTATAAACAATCAGGGTTCGGAAGAGAGCTGAGCATCGAGACTTTGGATTTATATACAGAAACAAAAAGCGTTGTCTCTTATATAGGAGAGCGTCCATTAAATCTATTTGGAATTTGATGTTAGATTCATAGTTTGTTAAACCAAAAAAATTAGTTAAACAAATGGGAGGAATTAAAATGTCTACAGCAGAAACAAAAACAAAAAATTTAACAGTGGTTAAAAACGAGGGAATCGCAGAAGTACACATACATGTAAACAAAACAAATGCTTATGATCTTGAATATTACAGAGAATTAAATGCGGCAATTGATGATATACGCTTTGATAATGATATTAAAGTCGCTGTTTTAATGA